>Ga0209270_1000027_pt1 | contig 397083 bp, 303 predicted proteins | sample MTBAKSrepl1MetaG_FD_187456 | JGI IMG/M metagenome (GOLD analysis project Ga0209270, IMG submission 187456) | Enrichment culture microbial communities from Arthur Kill intertidal strait, New Jersey, USA, that are MTBE-degrading - MTBE-AKS1... | ecosystem: Environmental > Aquatic > Marine >... | reverse complement strand
ATATAAACTATTTCAGAAGTATTATCTCGCTGAATGACAAAGAGTTGCTGTTGAAAGTGATTATGGCAAATGGGAATGTATACTACGGAACTTTAAAAAGTAACTTACATTACTATGACACATAGCCTCCATTGTCCATCGTCCATTGTCCATTGTCCATCGTCCATTGTCCATCGTCCATCGTCCATTGTCCATTGTCCATCGTCCATCGTCCATTGTCCATTGTCCATCGTCCATAGTCCATCGTCCATTGTCCATTGTCCATCGTCCATCGTCCATTGTCCATTGTCCATCGTCCATTGTCCATTGTCCATCGTCCATTGTCCATTGTCCATCGTTCATTGTCCATCGTCCATTGTCCATTGTCCATCGTCCATCGTCCATTGTCCATTGTCCATCGTCTATGGTCTATTATCTATTTTTCTTATCTTTGTTCATCAAAATTATCACCAAATGTCAAAAACCGCATTAATTACAGGTATTACCGGTCAGGATGGTGCATACCTTGCTGAATATTTACTCGGAAAAGGATATATAGTACATGGAATTAAACGTCGAAGTTCCATGTTCAATACGGGGAGAATAGATCATTTATACCAGGATCCGCATGAGAAGGTGAAGAAGTTCATTCTTCATTACGGTGACCTTACCGATTCAACAAACCTGATACGTATTGTCCAGGAGATACATCCGGATGAGATCTATAACCTTGGCGCCCAGAGTCATGTCCAGGTTTCTTTTGAAACGCCGGAATACACTGCCAATTCTGATGCCCTCGGAACATTGAGAATGCTTGAAGCCATACGGCTGCTCGGACTGGAAAAGAAAACTAAGTTTTACCAGGCTTCTACAAGTGAGTTGTTTGGAAAAGCACAGGAGATACCACAAACGGAAAGAACTCCTTTCTATCCGCGGAGTCCTTATGGAGTGGCAAAACTTTACGGATACTGGATAACAGTAAATTACAGGGAAGCTTATAATATTTTTGCCTGTAACGGGATACTGTTTAATCATGAATCACCTATCAGGGGAGAAACATTCGTTACCCGCAAGATAACACGCGCAGTGGCGCAGATTGTGCTGGGAATGAGTAAGAAGCTTTATATCGGAAATCTATCCGCCAAAAGGGACTGGGGACATGCAAAGGATTATGTAAAAGCAATGCACATGATCCTGCAACAGGAAATACCGGAAGATTTTGTAATTGCTACAGGGATAATGACAGAAGTAAGGGAGTTTATCAGAATGGCCTTCAGGGAAGCAGGAGTGGAAATTGAATTCAAAGGTAAAGGAATTGACGAAAAAGGGTATATATCAGGTATTTCCCGGCTTCCTGAAAATAGCGTGCTAAGTAAAAATGATATTGGAAAATGTGTGGTTGAAGTTGACACCGATTATTTCCGCCCTGCAGAAGTAGATGTGCTTATCGGGAATGCCGAAAAAGCCAGGCAGAAACTGGGATGGCAACCTGAACATACACTGCAGGAACTGGTTAAGGAGATGGTGGAGAGTGATTTGGAACTGGTGGGGAGGGAGATGAGGTGGTTGGGGTAGGGGGTTAATGGGTTAATGGGTTAATGGGTTATTGGGTTAATGGGTTATTAGGTTATTAGGTTATTAGGTTATTAGGTTATTGGATTATTAGGTTATTTCCACGTGTGGGGGCAAAAATACACCGAAGGCAACACGAAGCACACAAAATATTATTAATCAGGAATATAAACTTTGTGTCCTTTGTGTATACTTCGTGTCCTTTGTGGTAAAAAAACATTTATAATACAACCTCCAGACAATTTATCTCGAAATCACGTTATTTTAATGAATTAAATCCCAAATTTTAAACCATGATATTAAAATCAGAAAAAATATATCTTGCAGGTCATACCGGGCTTGTTGGATCAGCTTTGCTGAGGAAGTTAACTGAAAAAGGATATAATAATATTATCTTCAGAACCATTGATGAGCTTGATCTGAAAAACAGCATAAAAACAGAAGAGTTTTTCAGGAAAGAGAAACCTTCTTACCTTTTTCTTGCAGCTGCAAAAGTTGGAGGGATAATTGCCAATAATACCTACAGGGCTGATTTTATTTATGAGAACATACAAATCCAGAATAATATAATTATTAATTCCTGGAAATATGGTGTGAAAAAACTCATATTCCTTGGCAGTTCATGTATCTATCCTAAAAATGCACCCCAGCCATTAAAAGAAGAATATCTGCTTACATCTGAACTGGAATATACCAACGAACCTTATGCAATTGCAAAAATTGCCGGAATAAAAATGTGTGAAGCATTTAATCTGCAATATGGGACGAATTTTCTTTGTGTCATGCCCACAAATCTTTTTGGACCCAATGATAATTTTGACCTGGAGCGATCACATGTTCTTCCTGCAATAATACGCAAACTGCATTTGGGTAAATGCCTGATGCATAATGATATGGCGGCGATAAGAAAAGATTTGGACAAATTACTTGTGGAAGGAATGGATGGCAAAGCCGGAGATGAAGAAATTCTTAAGAAACTTTCCAGGTATGGAATTCATCGTGATAATAGCGGAGTTACGGTTCAATTCTGGGGGACAGGTATGCCAAGAAGAGAATTTTTACATTCCGATGATCTGGCTGATGCATGTATCTTTATCTTTGAGAATCTCAATTTTCCCGACCTGATTGAAGATCCGGCCATGCTTAAAGCCGAGGTGAAAAATATACGGAATACGCATATAAACATTGGAAGGGGTGAGGATATCACTATTAAGGATCTGACGACACTGGTTGCGGAAATAACAGGATACCAGGGAAAAATCGGATGGGATCCATCACGGCCCGACGGCACAATGCAAAAACTTATGGATGTTTCAAAACTTACACGGCTTGGATGGAAACCTGCACTAAGCCTCGAAGAAGGGATCAGAATAGTGTATGAAGGATATAAAAAACAGAGATCCTGAGCTGCTTTCCTATAATCCGGGTATTACCAGCAAACTTTGATTATGCTTCATTTTTTCAGCAAATCTCTGCTCCCATAATTCTTTATATTCCGGGTTCTGGTAATAACGCGCCGCCCTGCGGATGAGAAGTCCTAACCTGTTTTCTACTCCTTCCCATCCACCAATCTGCTCCCATTTCCAGAAATCTTCTTTTCCAAGATAAGAAATTAAAAAATCAAGAGCTTGTTGTAATGACCCTCCCTCAGGATTAACATATTTGAAAATATCCACACCAACTTTCAACCCTGTTTCACCTGCGTCGAAGAAATTTTCCAGGTTAAAAACGGAATATCCAAAAGCATTGGTACGGATAAGCTCTTCCGGCTGGCTTCCGTCAGCCTTGATCATAGGATTAATTCTTAGCACTGGCATATCACTGAGCTTTTGAATTGTATAATCCTGATTACCCAAATAGAAAGCAATACTGCTCACAACAACATCATAAGCCACAGAATGATTGTTGGGATGGACATTCTCATCTTTACCATGCTTACTCGTAATAAGCCATTCATGAAAATCAGCAAACCAGGTTTTTATTTCTTCCTGTTCTTCATTACTTAATGCTCCTGATGTCTGTAAAAGAGCTATTGCGTTGACCAGTTCAAACATCCTGCGGACATCTATTATCCCAATACCTCTTCCTTCTGTAATTCCCGGAATACCTTGTGCATATTTCAGATGAGGATTCATTTTAGTTTCCGGATCAATAAACCAGGTGCGCATAAATTGTGCTGCTCTTTCTGCATATTGTATCTCTTCAGTAAAAAACCAGGCAAGTGACAGGTTGCAGATAGCATGTATAAAACTTCCGAGTTGTAATTTATCAACGGTCAGGTTATCAGGGTTAGTAACTCCGTCCCGGCGAATATAAGGTAATCCGTCAGGTTTATCAGGATCAGGCCACCAGTATGGCCCGATGCTCATGTAATCATTTTTTGTCCCTCCGGGAGGTACCCGGTCTTTATACGTAACAGAATAGGGACCACGCTCCAGCTCAGCATTGGCAAGTTTTATTAAAGTTTCAAATGCAGGAGTAAAAACAGAAGATGTATTCCTCAAATCATTTTTTACCTGTTTCATGTAATTTATATCCCATCCTGACAGTTTTGCTTCCTGTGTTCTGCCATTACAGGAAGTAATCAGGAAAATAACAGCTAATGTAAAGTAATTCAAATAGTTCACTTTGATATATTTAAGTTTGACAATCGATTGCATAAATATATAAAAAATTACAAAATCGTAATCTCCTAAAGTAAAATTAGTTACAATAAAACTTCATTATTATTTAACCTGTATTAAATATAAATTTACTTTTCCAATTTATTAAGTTTAATTTTGCTGCTTACAACATTTACAGTCGTTTAATTTTTTTATGCAAAAGTCAATAAAATCCTCTCTTTTAAGGGATCTGCTCCCGGGCTTAATTCCTCTCTTTGTTTTTATTGTAGCGGATGAAATATGGGGAACCATAATTGCTTTGTACATTGCAATTGTATTCGGACTGGCGGAATTATTGTTTACATACCTTCGTTCAGGGAAATTTGAAAAATTCATCTTGTTCGATATCGGATTACTGACCCTCCTTGGCCTGGTATCAGTGCTTTTCAATAATGATGTTTTTTTCAAACTGAAACCTGTGGTGCTTGAAGGTATATTACTAATAATTATCGGCTTTTCAGGTTATGGTCGGAAAAATTATATCCTGGAAATGTCGGGAAGGTATTTTAAACATGTAAAACTTTATCCTTCTGCCACGGTTAAACTGAACAAAAGTCTGCGCATTTTATTCTGGATAATACTTGCTCATATAATACTTGTTCTTTTTAGTGTTTTCTTTATGTCAACAAGAGCATGGGGATTTATCAGTGGTGTGTTATTTTATCTGCTGGTATTGGGATACTTTGCTTTTGAGATGCTGAATGCATTTATACAAAACAGGAAACTTAAAGGGGAAGAAGTAGTACCTGTTGTTGATGAAAATGGCGCTATAACAGGAAAAGCAATAAGATCAGCATTACATTTCAATCCTGAAAATAAATTATTGCACCCTGTTGTACACCTTCATGTTTTTAACAGGAAAGGAGAGATATATTTACAGAAAAGACTGAACACCAAACTTATTCAACCAGGTAAGTGGGATACAGCGGTAGGAGGACATATCTCCTGGGGAGAAACACTGGAAGAAAGCCTGAAAAGAGAAACTTTTGAAGAGATTTCACTCCGCGATTTCAAACCTGTTTTTACCGGAAAGTATATTTGGGAGACCGAGGCAGAAAAAGAACTTGTTTATATGTTTATTACTGTAACTGACAATATACCTGTATTTAATCCTGATGAAATTTCTGAAGGGAAATTCTGGACAATTAAAGTGATTGAACATAACATGAATAAGGGTATCTTTACTCCCAACCTTGAAAAGGAAATCGGGTTGTTACGAGAATCAGGATTTTTTTTAAATTAATTTGAGTTCGATATAAATTTAATTTTTACAATTATTCCGGGCTGAAAGCCCAGATTAATTCAGCCCAATGGCAACGCCTTGGGTATAAGGATCAAAATAATAATTTCCCTTTGGGGCTGTCTCATAAGTCAAAATATGTTTAACCACAAAGTACACAAAGGGCAACGCAAAGTATTGTATATCATAAATATATACTTTGTGTCCTTCGTGCATACTTTGAGTCCTTCGTGGTAAAATAACATTTATGAGACAGCCCCAAAGGGAATAGGGGGATAATCATATTTAACCCAAGGCGTTGCCATTGGGCTGAATTAAATAGCCCTTTCAGGGCAAAATACCATACAAATCCAAATAAGTTAGTATTTTTAAATCATATTGATTAAAAAAATATTTTTATGTCGAACTTACCTTAAATTAGTAAAAGATAAATAAAATGATTAACCACGAAGAACACAAAGGTGTTCACAAAGGAATTAAAAAATTATAAACTATGACAAGAGAAAGAAAAAACAAAAAAGAAAATATCCTGAATAAGGAAATACTCACCAATAAAATTACCGGTATTTTCTCCAATAATCCGGGTAAAATCTTTAATTACAAACAGTTATCAAAATTCCTGGGTATAAAAGATCAGAATTACAGGCAACTGGTTGTCCAGGTTCTCGGGGAGCTTAAGAGTAGTGAACAACTGGAGGAGATCAGTACGGGGAGATTTAAATTCAAACCGAGGGCAGGATATGTTACGGGCAGGATTGATATGACACAGCATGGGTATGCGTATGTGATATCAGAAGAGGTTGAAGATGATGTGTTTATTGCCCGGAACCTGCTGCATTCTGCTTTAGACGGTGACCTGGTGAAGGTATATGTATTTCCACGGAGAAGCAGGGATACGCGTTATGAGGGTGAAGTGATACAGATCATTGAAAGAGCCCGTGATTCATTTGTGGGAACAGTTGAAATTTCGAAACATTTTGCCTTCCTTATCACTGATAATAAGAAAATGCCCTATGATCTGTTTATTCCCCTTGACAAACTGAAAGGAGTTAAGAACGGGCAGAAAGCCATTGCCAGGGTGGTGGAATGGCCTGCAGGAATGAAAAATCCGGTTGCAGAGATTGTTGAAGTCCTGGGAAATCCGGGAGAGAATGATGTGGAGATGCACGCCATACTAGCAGAATTTGATCTCCCTTTTCGCTTCAAACCAGAATTAAATACTGAAGCAGAAAAGATCAGTGAACAGATCACGGAAAAAGATATTTCAGAAAGAAAAGATTTCAGGAAAGTTCCGACATTTACTATAGATCCCGAAGATGCAAAAGATTTTGATGATGCCTTGTCACTCAAAAAACTGACTAACGGAAATTTTGAAGTCGGAGTGCATATTGCAGATGTTTCTCACTATGTGAAACCAAAATCCGTTATCGATGCTGAAGCTTATGAGAGGGGGACATCGATTTACCTGGTTGACAGAACTATTCCCATGTTGCCTGAAAGGATTTCCAATCATATTTGCTCCCTGGGTCCCGACCAGGATAAACTCTGTTATTCTGCCGTCTTTGAAATAAATGATAATGCAGATATAATCAATGAGTGGTTTGGAAGAACAATCATAAGATCACAAAGAAGATTTAATTACGAAGAAGCCCAGGAGATAATTATGGGAAAGAATGGTGATATGAAAGAGGAAATACTTCAATTACATACACTGGCACAGATTTTAAAACGAAGAAGATCAGAACAGGGATCTATTGGATTTGACAAGGTAGAGGTAAAATTTCACCTGGATGATAAAGGATTCCCTACAGGAGTATTTTTCAGGGAACAGAAAGAATCGAATCAGTTGATAGAAGAATTTATGCTTCTCGCAAACAAAAGGGTTGCGGAGTTTATACATAATGGTTGCGTTTATCTTCAGGATAAAAAGAATGTTGAAAATAAGAGGGAAAAAACAGGAAAGGGGAAGATATTCGTTTACAGAATTCACGATCGGCCTGATGCCCAAAAGCTTGAATCATTTTCAAAATTTGTAAGAAAATTCGGATATTACCTTGACATGGGGCAGGGGAAGAAAGCAGCACTGTCGCTTAATAAGCTTCTCGATGATGTGGAAGGGAAAAAGGAACAAAATGTTATAGAAAACCTTGCTCTCCGGGCTATGGCGAAAGCAAAGTATTCTACAACAAATATCGGCCATTACGGACTTGCTTTTCCCTATTATACTCACTTTACTTCCCCGATAAGAAGATATCCTGATCTGATGGTGCATCGTCTGCTGAACCATTATATGAATAACGGGGAGCAGAAAAGTAAGATAAAATACGAAAAGAGATGTGATCATGCCTCCGATATGGAACGCAGAGCAATGGAAGCTGAACGGGCATCAGTGAAATACAAGCAGGTAGAATTCATGAAGGACAAGGTCGGACAGACATTTAAAGGCATAATCTCCGGGCTGACTAACTGGGGTATTTATGTGGAAATTATCGAGAATAAATGTGAAGGAATGGTCAGCTTACAAAGTCTTGTAGATGATTTTTACGAATTTGACGAGGAAAATTATGTCCTCAAAGGCCGGTATAGCAATAAAACATTCCAGCTGGGAGATGAGATCGATATCGAAGTGAAAAATGTGAACATGGCTAAAAGACAACTTGATTTTGGTTATATAGGAGAATAAAATTTTTAAAATAAAAGGGGATGATTCCACTCCGAAAAGTCAGATTTACGATTTTCAATGGTTTACCCCCCAGCCCCCTAAAGGGGGAGCAATTAAAAATTAGCAACTTACAAAAAGTCCCCCTTGGGGGATATAGGGGGAATAATTTTTTGGAGTAGACTCAAACAGATTTTTCTTAAATTTGCACAAAAAAATGCAACGAACCGTAATTTTTATTTTACTGGTTGTTATGCTCTCATTCTGTTCGGATGAATTTTCCAGGTTTCACCGCCGTCATACAATTCCCAGGAATAAATTTGTAGCTATCCTTTCTGAAATTCATATAATGGAAGCTATCACCGGTAAATCTGAATATTACAGAAAATACTCCTCAAAAGACACTCTTGATATTTATATTCATATTATTGAAAAATATGGATATACCAGGGAAGAATTTGATTCTACAGTTGCATCCTACTCACGAAGTCCTGAAAGGTATGAAAAAGTGTATAACGAAGTATTGATGAAACTGAATTATATGCTGGATACTCTCCGAAAGAATGATCCGCAATTTCAACATGATCAGATGGAGGATTAATATATATCTATGGAATTAAGAAGGATATCGGCACATTACATTTTCCCGGGACATATAAATATTCTGAAATACGGGATCATCGAATTTGATACTACAGGCCGGATCACTGATCTCATTGATACAGGGGGAGTATTTAATGAAACTGCAGGACTTGAATTTTATAGCGGAATACTCACACCGGGATTTATCATTTCTCCTTTCTTAAAGGATCTTTCAGAATTAACTAATGATATTCCTGACTTTCCATTTATAGGAGAATTTTTTACATGGCTGGGCAGCATAATGAAAGTAAGGATCGCTGAGGATAGTGTTGAGTCACAAAGAATTTTACAGTACATTATGATCCTCCAGGAAAATTATCCTACTGCAGGACTGAACGAACTGATCTCCAAAGTAACTTACGAAGCAGCATGTACTTTTGGCATCCAGCATGAGTACGGATCGTTTCTGCCGGGAAGAAAACCGGGCATAAACCTCCTTACACACCTGGATATGCAAAAATTAAGAATTACAGAAGATACAAAAGTGTTGGGAATTGTATGAAATAATTTTTAATGATCACCAGGTCCCCCGATACATTAATTAAAAAGTCAATCCAATGAAGTCATCATCACCCAAAGAACTGGCTGCATTTATTGCGCTGATTATAGCATCATTGTTTGCAGGAACAATATTTTTCCTCGACCTGTTTCACCTGGAAAGATTATGGCAGGCAGTTGCCGTTGCCTTATTACTTTTCTTCAGTATAACTTATTTTATTGTATATTATACACTTACAAATTTTATATTCGAAAAAATCCAACCTATATATAAAACTATTCATGAATATACTCTTTCTCAGAAGGAATTTAAAAAACAACTCGATAAAGACATAATTTCTCATGTTAATAAGGAAGTCGAGGATTGGGCAGATAAAAAGACGAAAGAAATAAAGAAACTTAAACAATTGGAGAAATACCGGAAAGATTTTCTTGGTAATGTGATGCATGAATTGAAAACCCCTGTGTTCAATATTCAGGGATACGTGTTGACTTTACTTGACGGAGGACTCGAGGATCCTACGATAAACAGGCTTTACCTGGAAAGAACGGAGAGAAGTATTAACAGGATGATCTCTATCGTTGAAGACCTGGAATCAATTTCAAGGCTCGAATCCGGAGAGTTAAAACTTGTTATGGAAGAATTTGATATAGTCAGGCTGGTGGAAGAAGTGTTTGAAATGCTTGAGATCAGGGCGAAACAGAAAGGTATAAAACTCAGCTTTTCTTCAAATTATAATAAACCTGTTAAAGTGGTAGCTGACAGGAGAAAAATTCATGAGGTAATGAATAATTTGCTGATCAACTCAATTAATTATGGTAAAAAACCGGGAAAAACTATTGTTTCTTTTATGGATATGGGTCAGAGTTTACTGGTGGATGTGAGTGATAATGGTATTGGTATACCTGAAAAAGACATCCCCAGGATCTTCGAAAGGTTTTTCAGAACAGACAAATCAAGATCCCGTGACCAGGGGGGCACAGGTCTGGGACTTTCCATTGTAAAACATATTATAGAAGCACATAACCAGACTATTAACGTAAGAAGCATACCTGGTAAAGGCAGTTCTTTTGTTTTTACGCTGAGTAAGAATAAATAATGAGCCCATTCTGAAAAGGTTTAATCTTAATTTTGAAAGTTTACCCCCCCAACCCCCTAAAAGGGGGAGAGTCTATAAACCAGCAACTTGCAAAGTCCCCCTTGGGGGATATAGGGGGAATTAACTTTTCAGAGCAAACTCGAAAGAGATATCTTTAATCCACCTCAATCCACCTCCATTCCATCCCTTCTTTTCCATCTTTCACTTCGATACCTATTTTTTGAAGTTGTTCACGTATCCGGTCTGAAGTTGCAAAGTCTTTTTTTTCTTTTGCTTCCTGTCTGAATGTGAGGATCATGTCAACCAGCTTACTGGTTCTGTCATTGTCCTGTCCTGATGTTTCTTTCCTTAGGCCTAATATATCATAAATAAAAGAATTCATAAATGAGGAAAGTTCTGAAAGATCATCAGCAGAGATTTTTTCTTTTCCTTCTTTAAGCAGGTTGATGATCCTGACAGTATCGAAAAGTATTGCTATGGCCCCCGGAGTGTTCAGGTCATCGCTCATGGCGTTATAACATTGATCTTTTATTTCTGTGATATTAACAGTAGATTGGGGAGATTCTTTGATCCTGTTAATAGTATCGGTTGCTTCCATAAGTCGCTGAAGACCTTTTTCTGCAGCCTGGAGTGCCTCGTTTGAAAAATCCAGTGTTCCCCTGTAATGTGCCTGGAGGATAAAGAATCTTATGGTCATTGGAGAATATGCTTTGGTAAGGATCTTATGGGAACCTGAAAACAGCTCATCAAGAGTAATAAAGTTACCCAGCGATTTACCCATTTTTTGCCCGCCAATAGTGATCATATTATTATGCATCCAATATCGTACTGATCCTTTACCATTTGCAGCTGTTGTCTGAGCAATTTCGCATTCATGGTGAGGGAACAGGAGATCCATTCCGCCTCCGTGGATATCAAAAACTTTACCGAGATATTTTTCCGACATCGCTGAACATTCTACATGCCATCCGGGGAAGCCTTCACTCCAGGGAGAAGGCCATCTCATTACATGGGAAGGATCTGCTTTTTTCCAGAGAGCAAAATCGAGGGGACTGTGCTTTTCTGATTTGCCTTCCAATTCTCTTGTATTAGTAAGGAGTTCATCTGTTTTCCTGCCGGATAAACTTCCGTAATTATGAACTTTACTGTATTTCTGAACATCAAAATATACAGATCCGTTAGATTCATAGGCATAACCGGCATCAAGTATTTTTTTTACCATTTCCTGCTGTTCTATAATATGTCCTGAAGCCTGGGGCTCAATTGAAGGAGACAGTACATTCAATAATTGCATGTTATAATGGTAACGGTTAATATAATGCTGGACGATTTCCATAGGTTCCAACTGTTCAAGCCGGGCTTTTTTCCCGATTTTATCTTCACCTTCATCAGCATCATTTTCAAGGTGCCCTACATCAGTGATGTTTCTAACATACCTGACTTTATATCCCAGGTATTTCAGGTATCTGAACAGCAGATCAAAGGTTATTGCCGGCCTGGCATGACCAAGATGAGCATCGCCATATACTGTAGGACCACAGACATATAAACCCACATGAGGGGGATTCAGGGGTATGAAAATTTCTTTTTTCCGGGTAAGGGTATTATAGATAGTAAGCTTATCCATTATATGGTGGTTATCTGTTATCTGAATTGTTTGCTAAAGAGGTTGAGACAACCTGCTGTTTTAATATTTTCGCAATATATTTCCCAATAATATCAAACTCAAGATTAACTACAGTGCCAACTTTAAAAGTATGGAAATTTGTAACATGATAAGTATAGGGTATTATGGCAACTTCAAACGAATGTTCTTTAGAATTGACAACAGTAAGGCTTACCCCGTTTACGGATATAGAACCTTTTTCTACCGTTAAATATTCCTCATTAACAGGAGTGTATTCAAAACTGAAGTACCAGCTTCCTTCAGATTCGCGGATACCCATACAAATAGCGGTTGTATCAACATGTCCCTGAACTATGTGACCATCCAGACGTCCATCCATTCTCATGCTCCTTTCAAGGTTTACCTTATCCCCTGGTTGTAATAACCCGAGATTTGATTTAAGCAGAGTCTCTTTTACAGCTGTCACAGTATAATTGTTTTCTTCCTTTGCAACCACCGTAAGGCAAACCCCGTTATGAGAAATACTCTGGTCTGTTTTCAGCTCATCAACAAATGAACAGGCCATGCTTATGTGTATATTTTCCTTTTCCTTTTCGATTTTTACAACAGTAGCAGTTTCTTCAACAATTCCTGAGAACATAATGATATGATTTTTTATGAGTTAACTTTATCTTCACATGGTAAAAGATCAGCGGGATCCTTCAAATACCCGGAATCTTCATCAGATCTTTTACAACAGGTAAAGGTAAAAAATAATTAAAAAGTAAAATATAAAGTACAAAGTTACGATTTTTCAGGGAGAAACAGACCTGTCCTGTCCGTTTCCCAATAAGAACAGGAAAGTAATCCTCCATTCCCCCTGCTCATCTTTTCAAAACCATTTTTTTTTCTAACTTTGGGGGATTTTTATATAACTGTTTTAAAGAAGTTTAAGAATGGAAAGAAAGTTCCATGAATATAAGAACTTTGACCTTGCTGTTATCAACAGGGAAATGCTTGAAATATGGAGGAAAGAAAATACATTTCAAAAGAGTATTTCTAACCGTGAAAATGCGCCTGATTTCGTATTCTATGAAGGGCCTCCTTCTGCTAATGGTAAACCTGGCATTCATCATGTAATTTCCCGTACCATTAAAGATATTATATGTCGTTTTAAAACACTGGAAGGATATAAAGTCCTGAGAAAAGCCGGCTGGGACACTCATGGGTTACCTGTAGAACTTGCTGTTGAACAGATGCTGGGCATTACCAAGGAAGATATTGGCAGGAAAATTTCCATTTCTGATTACAATAATGCGTGTAAAAAGGAAGTGATGAAATATACCCGGGAGTGGGAGGATCTTACAGACAAGATGGGATACTGGATAGATATGCATGATCCGTATATCACTTATGACAACAGGTATATTGAGACCTTATGGTGGTTGCTAAATGAAATGTTCAAAAAAGGGCTTCTTTACAAGGGATATACTATTCAGCCTTATTCGCCTGCTGCAGGTACAGGATTAAGCACTCATGAACTGAATCAGCCCGGATGTTACAGGGACGTTAAAGATACTACCTGTACTGCGATGTTTAAAGTTATCAGGAATAAAGGATCAGAATTTCTGTTTGAAAATACTGATTCTCCGGTGTTTATTCTTGCATGGACGACTACTCCGTGGACTCTGCCCTCAAACACTGCTTTAGCTGTGGGAGCAAATATAACATACCTGAAAGTCAGGACTTTCAATCCTTATAGCGGAAATCCGGCAACTGTCATTCTCGCCAAAGATCTGTTCAATGTATATTTCCCGGATAAAAATGCAGGATTAAAGCCGGAGGAGTACGTCCCGGGAGATAAAAATGTTCCTTACAGGGTATTGGCTGAGTTTCCCGGTATTCAGTTAAAAGACATCCGGTATGAACAACTCCTGAAATGGGTAGATCCCGGAGAAAACGCTTTTAAAGTTATTACAGGTGATTTTGTGACCACAATGGAAGGTACTGGTATTGTTCATATCGCTCCCACTTTCGGTGCCGATGACCTTTGGGTAGCCAGGGAAAATAATATCAATGCACTTACGGTTCTGGATAATGAAGGCACAGCGTGTCCACTTGTTGACAGACGGGGGAGATTCTTCCGCCTGGAAGATATGGATCCCGAATTCGTCCGCACTAAAGTTAATGAAGAAAATTATCGGGAATTTGCCGGAAGATTTGTTAAAAATGAATACGATGAAAGTATCCCGGAGGATGCTGTAACTGTGGATGTTGACATTGCCGTTCATCTAAAACTCAATGACAAGGTCTTTAAAATAGAAAAACATATTCATAACTATCCGCATTGCTGGCGTACAGATAAACCAGTACTTTATTATCCCCTTGATTCCTGGTTTATCAGGACTACTTCAATGAAAGACAGGATGATAGAACTGAATAATACTATAAACTGGAAGCCGGAATCCACAGGTACCGGGAGATTCGGGAAATGGCTTGAAAACCTGGTCGACTGGAACCTCTCACGTTCAAGATTCTGGGGAACCCCTTTACCTATATGGGTTTCTGAAGATAAAAAGGAGATGACCTGTATTGGCTCAGTGATTGAGCTAAAACAGGAAATTGAAAAGTCTGTTAAAGCAGGTTACATGAGTAATAACTTTCTGTCAGAATTTAAAAAAGGAGATTTTTCTGATGAAAATTATGGCTTTTTCGATCTGCACAGGCCTTTTGTAGATGAAATAATACTGGTAAGTCCTTCCGGGAAAAAGATGTTCCGTGAACCTGATCTTATTGATGTATGGTTTGATTCAGGAGCCATGCCTTATGCCCAGGCACACTACCCTTTTGAGAATAAGGATAGCTTCAGTCATTTCTTCCCTGCTGAATTTATTGCAGAAGGAGTAGATCAGACAAGAGGATGGTTCTTTACTCTTCACGCAATTGCAGTGTTGCTTTTCGATAGTGTTTCATTTAAGAATATTATCTCAAATGGACTAGTATTGGATAAGAATGGAAATAAAATGTCGAAAAGATTAGGGAATGCCGTTGATCCTTTCGTTACCATTGAAAAGCATGGTTCAGATCCACTTCGCTGGTATATGATGACTAACTCCCAACCCTGGGATAACCTGAAGTTTGATGAAAGCGGACTGGATGAAGTAAAAAGAAAGTTTTTCGGGACCTTGTATAACACGTATTCATTTTTTGCTTTATATGCAAATATAGATGGTTTTATGTACCGGGAAAATGAAATTCCTGTAGAAGAAAGACCGGAAATAGATCGTTGGATAATTTCCCTTCTGAATTCACTGGTAAAGGAAGTTAAAGCAAACTACGATGATTATGAAATTACCAGGGCAGGAAGACCCATACAGGATTTTGTGATTGATAATCTCAGTAACTGGTATGTGCGGTTGAACAGGAAAAGATACTGGGGTGGAGGATATACACAGGATAAAATCGCAGCTTACCAGACACTTTATACCTGTCTTGAAACAGTTGCCATTTTAGCTTCTCCCATAGCACCATTCTACATGGATAAAATCTTCAGGGAACTGAATGCCGTTACCCGCAGACATAAAGTTGATTCAGTGCATCTTACAGGTTTCCCTGTTTTTAACGAAAGTCTTATAGATAAAGATCTTGAAGAAAGGATGGAGATTGCACAGATTGTGTCGTCTATGATCCTGAGCCTGAGGAGACGTGTAAATATAAAGGTACGTCAGCCTCTTAACAGGATGATGATCCCTGTGCCTGAAAAAGGATTTATTGAGAAATTTGAATCGGTAAAATCCCTGATCCAATCAGAAGTAAATGTGAAAGAAGTGCAGTTTATCAAAGATACTGAAGGGATATTAGTTAAGAAGATCAAACCTGACTTTAAAAAACTGGGGCCTAAGTTCGGAAGCAGGATGAAAGAGATCTCCGGGAAGCTGGCAGGTATGGGAAACAGTGAAATCAACCGTTTTGAGACAGAAGGAAGCTATACTTTAAATATCGGGGGAGAAAAGGTTGTTATCAATATCGATGATGTTGAAATTATTTCAGAGGATATTCCCGGCTGGCTTGTTGCAAATGAAGGGAAGTTAACAGTTGCCCTGGATATTACAATAAATGAGGATTTAAAATATGAAGGCATTGCAAGAGAATTTGTAAATCGCATTCAGAATATCCGTAAAGAAAGTGGTTTTGATGTCACGGATAAAATTAAGATTGAAATATGTAAACATGACGCAATTAATGAAGCAATACTGAGATTTAGTGAATATATTGGTTCCCAAACACTTGCCGGGAAAATTGATCTTGTGGATAATGTAAATGGGAATGGGAAAGAAATAGAAATAGATGAAGATATAAAAACAATGATAAAAATTGTAAGGATATCTTAATAACATAGCCTTATTAATAAAAAATGCTTATTTTTAGGAAAATTAAATTTTAAATGCCATGGCTGAAAAGACGAGATATTCAGATGAAGAACTGGAGGAGTTCAGGCAGATCATCCTTCAGAAGCTTGAGAAAGCCAAGCAGGATTATGAGTTATTGAAGAGCTCAATAACTTTGAGTGATAACAACGATATCCAGGATACTTCCCCCACTTTTAAAGTGCTGGAGGAAGGTGCAGCAACACTTTCCAAGGAAGAAGCCGGTAAACTGGCTCAGCGTCAGCAGAAGTTTATCCAACATTTACAGGCAGCCCTTGTAAGAATTGAGAATAAAACTTATGGTATCTGCCGTGAGTCAGGTGTGCTCATACCTAAAGAGAGACTGCGTGCTGTTCCTCATGCAACTTTATGTATTGATGCAAAAGAAAAAGGTGTTCGTTAGTGTATATTCCTCAATAAAAATAATTCAGGCCTCTCTACCGGTAAGATCTATAGCCTCATTATTGATCTTATAGAGGTTTGTGTTTTTATTACTTTATTCGTCGGATTAAATCAGAAGATATATAATGACAGCAGGACGTAAAGCAATTCTAACTATTTCTCTGATACTTATTGCGGATCAGATACTGAAGATTATCATCAAGACAAATATGTACCTGTACCAGGATATTCTTGTATTAGGCAATTGGTTTATAATCAAATTCATCGAAAACAACGGGATGGCTTTTGGTATTGATCTTCCCGGTGACTACGGGAAAATGATCCTGAGTATATTCAGGATCATTGCAGTTATTGGTATCGGTTTTTATTTGAACCATCTTATAAAACTGAAATCACCCATCGGGTTGATAATTTCAGTTTCAATGATAATGGCCGGAGCATTTGGAAATATAATCGACAGCCTGTTTTATGGATTGATTTTTTCTGACTCCACTCCATATTCTTTGGCTGTTCTTTTTCCGGAAGGAGGAGGATATTCATCATTTCTCCACGGAAAGGTAGTGGATATGTTTTATTTTCCGATTGTAAGGGGAAATTATCCTCATTGGTTTCCCATAATGAGAGGTCAGTCATTTGAATTTTTTCGCCCGGTTTTTAATATAGCAGACTCATCCATAACTGTTGGAGTAGCAATCATTCTGATTTTTCAAAAAAAATTCTTTCCTAAGAACCCGGAAGAAATAGAACAGGAAACCGATAAAACAGGTTAATTTATATTGCAGAAGCCTGTTTTATCTGAGGCAGGTAAATAACCTTAATAAAGTCCTTCAATCCCTCTAATTTTAAAAGAAGAAGTTTTATCTCCTTGCTGAAATAATGCTCTCCTGCAATAATAATATATGTTTCAAGGATGGAAGAAAGGCTTAAAATAAGATAAAATTTTTTTAGATCAATATATGAATCTTCTTCCGTATTAATGGAATTGAGCGCAATACTCAGCGAAATTGCAGTTTTCCGTATCCGGTAACTTAAAGTTTCCGGTTCTCCACCCGGGAAATTTTTTGTCAGGGTATATACTTCAGAAACAAAATTTATTGCTTGTACCCATGAAGAATCACATCTTTTTCCCATCAGATATCCCCTCATTACATTCGAATTGTACAATAAATACTATTGTTAATGGGAGAAAAAAGGGAAAAACAGCGTTTGAGATAAATTATTTTTATCTTTTTACTAAACCATAGAAAAGGAAATTTATCAGGTTATCGAGTCTGTCCTCAATATTACCATGTTCTTTTTTAATAAATAAAGGAATTTCAAGTCCTTTAAGAGCTGTGGCTATAGCGACTGCAGCAAGTTCAGGATCTTCAACACTGAATTTGCCCTGGTCAATACCTGTCTGAAGGATACTTTTCAGAATCCGGACTTCATTCTTGTCGTATTCTTTTCTTATTTTTTCAATAAATTCAAGGTGACTCAGATGTTCACTTTTTAATGCAGCGTAAAAATTTGTGAGGGTACTCAGTTTATCCATTCTGAAGAGTACAAAAGTTCTTAATTTTTCCCCGGGATCATCAACTTTTGCTATGGCAATTTTCAGATCATTTTTAAGTTCTTCAGCTTCTTTTTCAACGACAGCCTTAAAAATATCTTCTTTGCTGCTGAAATAATAATAAATGGAACTTTTCCCTTTCTTGGCTGCCATAGCAATTTCTTCCATTGATGTTTTTCTGAAACCAAATCGTGTAAAAATTTTACTTGCTACGGTCACAATCTGGGTCCTGACTTTGTCTTTTTGAACAACCATAACCGGATATTAATGTTATTAATATTTCAAAAATATAATCATGATTTTCAGATTCCAAATATTTTATCGAATATTTTACCTAATTGGTCGATGAAGAATCTATATATTCTATAAAGCTAAGAAAATCAAATTAATAAAGAAAGATTTTTTTGGAGAAAAATCGAATATTTTTTACCACAAAGGGCACAAAGTACACACAATGGACGCGAAGTTTATATTAATGATTAATTATACTTTGTGTGCTTTGTGGTAAAAAACACTTATTTAATTTCATTGAATTTGTAGCCTAACATTAATTCATGGGTACCGGCATTAAACTTGCGGATTCCTGATAAACCGATGTCATAGGCGTAGCCGAAACAGAATTTTTCATCGTGAATATATCCGAGAAGAATTGATAAAGCATCCTTCAGTCTAAAGGATAAACCTCCCCATGCGAAGTCCTGGTATATTACCCTTGCAGTTAGATCAAACTGAAAAACCTTTGGTGCTGTGCCTTTAATAATTACTGAAGGTTCAAGTTTAAATTCTTTATTGATCTCATAAGTATAGCCACCAGTAAGATAAAAATGACTTTTAAGTTTATTTAATCCGTTTTTTTCTTCAAATATTTTAAGTGAATTATTAAAAAGCTGTGTAACTGATATCCCTGCATAGAATTCTTCCGCGTAGGCATATACTCCTATAGTTGCATCCGGGACATAAGAAGAAAAAACAATGGGTTGAATGGCAATATCTGTAGGATCTTTAGCTGTAAGCTGTGAACCGTCAATTTTAAATTGCATGATGCCCAGTGAAAGACCCATAGATAGGCGAATATCACGGTTAATTTCAATATTATAGGCATATGTTCCGGAAAGGCCTGTACGGCTTGAAGGTCCTGTTACATCGTTATAGAAATAACCTCCAAAACCCATATCCATTTTTGCATGTGGGCCATAAACACTTAGCGTATTTGTGAGGGGAGGGTCAACTAAACCGATCCATTGAAACCGATGATTGGAACGGATCTGGTAATAGCTTTTAGTACCGGCAACAGCAGGATTTATTATAAAGTCATTAAACATGTATTGTGTATAATGAGGATTCTGCTGCGGCAGCACTTTTAATGTACCCAGAATAATACCAAGAAATATGAAGAGTAACCTGTTCATCGTTATCTGATAATTGTTAAGGGACCTGTTTTTGCATTAGCTCCATCGTAGGGTATAACAACATAGTAATATGTTCCGATTGGGACCTTTTTTCCTTTATAATAACCATCCCAGCGTTTCTCTGCTGTATATCCCCTTGAGCTGAAAAGCTTTTCTCCCCATCGGTTAAATACTTCAACTATAATATCAGGATAATATTCAGCATTATCTATATCCCAGTAGTCATTGATCCCGTCATCATTTGGTGAAAATGAATTATAAATAATGATTTTATCTATCACAGTAATGCTGATAGTATCTTTTTCAACACAACCATTCCCATCAACCGCTGTAAGAATATATAACTGGCTTGCCTGTAATGTTGCAACCGGATCAGGAATTGCAGGGTCATCGAGCCCTGTGGATGGATCCCATTGATAAGATTCAAAGAGATCACCTGTGGCATTAAGATTAACAGGATTATTTTTTATAACTGTTGTATCGTAACCTGCAAAAAGTTCTGATTTCGGATACACGCCAATAGTTATTGTATCATTGTCATAACAGTCATTATTTCCTACTACTGTGAGTGTATAAATAACTTCTGCATTTATGAGTGCAGTTGGATTGGAGATATTAGGATTACTTAATCCTTCTGCAGGTGCCCATGATACTATTGTCCCTCCCAGGCCGTTCAGAGTGATTATACTTCCATGACAGACAGTGGTATCAGCACCCGCATTCGCAATTACTGTCGTTGTGGCAGGTACAGTAATCATTTCCGTTGTATCGCATCCATTTTCATCAGTAACCGTTAATGTATATGTACCTGGATCCAGGTTACTGCGGTCTTTAATTGCAGGTCCGTCAGCCCACTGATAGGTTATTGTACCGGTTCCCCCTGTTACGGAGATTGCGATGGCAGCATCAGGGCTATGTAAATTACAGGTTGCCGGTGTTACAGTGTTTAAAATATCCAGTGGAAGAGGATCGTAAAGTGTTATAGTATCGGCAAAATATCTTCCTGATTCTTCTTTTACGCCAATATAATATGTTCCGGGACCCAGGCCGGAAAATTCGTATGTATCATACCAGGAAGCACTATCATCAATGGAATAAGAAAGTACATCCATTGGATTATTGACAGTCATAATGATTTTTGCATCATTTGATCCGTTGCAGGTGGAACTGGTGAAAGTAACTGTAACATCAAGAGGTGGCACAGTACTGATATCAACAGACTGAATGTAGGTACAATTATTTGCGTCTTTTATAACAACTTCATATGTGCCGGCAATAAGATCAGCATAATCTGTCTGGGTAGTAAAAGGACCTGCAATTCCATTTACCGAGTATTCATAGCTTCCAGTTCCCCCGGTAACATTTGTAATTGAGATTGTCCCTTTATGAGATTCATTAAGGTATGGAGTACTGGTAATGTCAGCGGTTATTTGATCTGGTTGATTGATTAATAATTCAGAGGAGTTCCTGGTACAATTCATTGAATCTTTTGCTATCACAGTATAATTCCCGCCACCTAGCCCTGTAAATATTCCGGTTGTCTGCCAGTTAATATCATCAATAGAATATTGAATTTCACCAGTACCGCCTGTAACTTCATATATCAGAGAACCATTGAGATTCCCGAAACAATCAGTTACGTCTGTGGAAGATTCGGTAATTAGAGTAAAAGGATCTGGATCAATAAGTATTATTGCTGGACTGGTTATTTCGCAATTACTGAAATCCCTGATAACCGGGTTATACGTACCGGGTCCGAGATCATTGAAACCAGGAGTGCTGAAGAAATTTACTCCGTTATCAATACTATAACTGTACGTTGGTGTTCCTCCTGAAACATACATTTGAATATTACCGTTTGCATCTCCGGCACAACTTATTTCTGTCCATGTGACAGAATCAACAACCAGTAGATCCGGTTCATTTATTGAGATTGAGTCACTTTTAACCGGGCCACATCCTTCGAGGTCATTTACACTGATCATGTATTTCCCCTTTCCGAGTCCTGTAAAGTTTCCGTCATTATTGGAAATCATTACAGGTTCAAGAGTGTATGTATAAGGGGTGGTGCCTCCTGAAGCCACAACGGTAATTGTTCCGTCGATATCCCCGGCACAACTTATATCTGTTTTGTTAACAGAATTAATACTAACAGGATCAGGTTCTGTGATATTGAAAACACTGTCTTTTGTACAGTTGTTATCATCTTTGATAGTCAGTATATGGGGGCCGGCGGATAAACCTGTAAAATCTCCTGATATTCCGAATATTCCACCATCTATACTATAAAGAATGGTACCGGTACCTCCGCCGGCAACAGTACTAACAGCTCCATTAGTCTCGCCCGGGCAACCTGTTACATTTGTGATAATAAAGGAGGTAAATATTAAAGGAGAAGGATGGTTGAGATATACTATAGTGTCAACCAGGCAGTTATTGATATCTGTAATGGAAACAGTGTGATTGCCTCCTCCAACACTTGTGAAAATTCCGGTTGTATTTACTGACCCGCCATCCAGCCTGTAACTTATTGTACCTGTACCTCCTGAGGCCTCAATAGCAATTTGCCCGTTAAGACTGTAAGAGCAACCTGTCACATCAGTTTGTACATAACTGTCAATGCGTATCCGGGAAGGCTGGCTGATATTGTTGAGATTTCCAAAAGCTGTACATCCATTGTTGTCTTTAACCACAGTCTGGTAGGAACCTGCAGGGAGAAAATTAAAGGTGGGAGAGGAAGAATAACTTATTCCTCCGTCAATTGAATACTGATAGGGAGTAATACCCCCGCTTACTGCTAAAATTCTTATTTCACCCAGAGAATCTCCGTAACAAAGATTTCCATCAATGCGGATCTCAGAAGTTACCAGCAATTTGTCAGGTTCGTTGATTGTAATTATACCTGAAGTGAGACATAAATTATTATCCCTGACATATATTGTATATGTATTTTTGGATAATCCTGTAAATATATTGGAATTCTGATATGTTATTCCATTCCTGGAGTATTTATATGGAGGTGTGCCACCAGATGCAATAACTGTAATAGTGCCATTCCCGGCTCCATTGCACACAACATCCGTTTTCGTGAGGGATATCTGAAGTTGAGGTGGTTCAGTTACTGTTGCTAAAGGAGTGTAAACTGAAGAGCATGAATTGGAGTCAGAAAGGGTAAGGTTATAATCTCCGGGTGACAAATTAGTGATATCCTGTGATGCAGATGTAAAACCTGCCGGGCCTGACCACGAATAATTATATGGGGCTGTCCCACCTGTAACATTGATATTTATTGAGCCATTATTATTGCCAAAACAACTTACTCCAAGGTTTGAGGCAGGATCTACCGAGGCAGAGAGGGGGTCAGGCTGGGAAATGGTGATAGGGCCGGCTGTTTGCTGGGGGCAGGAGTTATCGTCAGTAACGGTGATGGTATAATCATTGGGTTCAAGTCCTGAAAATACTCCGGTAGTATTTATGATTGCGCCGGGGTTAAGAGTGAAATGCAATGTTCCGGTACCTCCGCTGGCGTAGAGGGTAATAACCCCGTCCTTTGCTCCGTTACAGGATATCTGGGTTACTTTCTGGCTATCAACAGATATTTCAGGAGGATTGGTGATAATGATATTTCCTGTAACAGCAGGAGCACATCCTTTGGTATCAGTGACGGTGACGGTATAGGTATCTTCAGCGAGGCTGGTGAAATCTCCGTTGGCCTGGGCGAGAGCTCCGGGGTTCAGGGTATAGGTAAGGGGAGCGTTTCCTCCGGAAGCGGTGATATGGATTTCACCGTTATCAAAGTCATTGCAGGTGATATGGGAAAAAGATGTGCCGGTGATAGCAATGACAGATGGTTGATCAATGTTGAAAGAGTTACTGGTAACGGGTCCGCAGGATCTGGCGTCAGTCAGGTTCACGGTATAAGTACCCGGTGCGAGGCCTGTGAATGATCCATCAGTGTTAGTGGTACCCCCAGGGCTCAGGGTGAACAGGTAAGGAGGAGTACCACCTGAGGCAGACAGGGTGATGGTACCGTCGTTTACACCGAAGCATGAGGTATTTGTAGAGTTTTGTGCAGTATATTGCAGTGGGTCAGGCTGGGAAATGGTTATAGGGCCGGCTGTTTGCTGGGGGCAGGAGTTATCGTCAGTAACGGTGATGGTATAATCGTTGGGCTCAAGTCCTGAAAATACTCCGGTAGTATTTATGATTGCACCGGGGCTAAGAGTGAAATGCAATGTTCCGGTCCCTCCGCTGGCATAGATGGTAATAGCCCCATTCTTTGCTCCGTTACAGGATATCTGGGTTACTTTCTGGCTATCAACAGATATTTCAAGGGGGTTGGTGATAATGATATTTCCTGTAACAGCAGGAGGACATCCTTTGGTATCGGTGACGGTGACGGTATATGTATCTTCAGCGAGGCTGGTGAAATCTCCGTTGGCCTGGGCGAGAGCTCCGGGGTTCAGGGTATAGGTAAGGGGAGCGTTTCCTCCGGAAGCGGTGACATGGATTTCACCGTTATCAAAGTCATGGCAGGTGATATGGGAAAAAGATGTGCCGGTGATAGCAATGACAGATGGTTGATTAATGTTGAAAGAGTTACTGGTAACGGGTCCGCAGGATTTTGAGTCAGTAAGGTTCACGGTATAAGTACCCGGTGCGAGGCCTGTGAATGATCCATCAGTGTTGGTGGCACCCCCAGGGCTCAGGGTAAACAGGTAAGGAGGAGTACCGCCTGAAGCAGAAAGGGTGATGGTTCCGTCGTTTACGCCGAAGCATGAGGTATTTGCAGAGTTTTGTGCGGTATATTGAAGGAGATCAGGCTGGGAAATGGTAAGAGGATTGCTTGTTGAACTCGGACAGGAATTTACATCAGTGACTTCTACAGTATATGTATCCGCTGCAAGATTTCCGAAAGTGCCGGTATGATTTGATGTTCCCCCGGGTGTTATAGTAAAAGTATAAGCGCCTGTTCCCCCTGAAGCAGTAATATTGATAGTTCCGTCATTTACTCCATGACAACTAAGATTACTGGATTTTTCATCAGTTATGGATATTGGATCAGGATCTGATAAAACAAGTAAGTCTGTCGAATCTTTACTTAAACAACCAGTAGCATCGGAAACAATTACCCGGTAAGTTCCGGGATCAAGGTTATTAAAAGATCCGGTGATAGTTGATAAACCAACAGGTTTGAGTAAAAAATTATAGCTTCCTGATTCACCGGAAGCTGTTATATCTATTTTCCCGTCTTTATAACCTGTACAAGTAATTGGAGTAATATTTACAGAAGTAACAGAAATGGGTGAAGGTTGTGAGACGGTTCTGTTTTTAAAATCATTCAATGAATTATTATCTTCCACAATGCATAAATAAATTCCGGCGGATACATTTGTGAAGGTATATACTGTATCACTGGTTTGAGGAGATGATTGCGGTACTCCTCCTTTAATTATATAATAATAATATGGTTTTGCACCACCTGTAACAGAAAAAGTTATTGTTCCGGTTGCACTTCCGTTACAATTTGCCGGAGTAGTGGTAACATCAATTATTACAGGTTGTGAGAATAAAGATGTCCAACTGAACAAAAAGCCTGTTACCAGGATTATTTGAAATAATAATTTCATTTTCCTTTTTCAAACAATGAGATGCTGTTAATCAAATGATTATACGCAAATATGTTAAATATGGTTGCATTGGGTAAAAAAAGTTTGACGAAAAATCCTAAAAAGAATTTTCTTAAAGTTTGATTACCAATAAAATCAAGTGAGTAAAGGTATTTTGAATTGAGTTTAAAAAAAACAGCAGAAAGGTGATTTACATCACTATTTATTAACAATTATCTTTTTAACAGGGTAATATGCGGTAAGGAAGCCTATAAGGATTACAGTCAGCCATATCAGGAAGATATCTGGTAGATGAATGTCAACCGGGTATGCATCAATAACAAATGATCCGCTTCCGCCCAGTTTTACGGGTTCGTATCTATGTTGGATAAAGCAGATAATTATACCGAGAATTAATCCTAGTGTTGAACCAATAATAGAGATCAGCCAACCTTCAAACAGGAATATTTTTCTGATCAGAGAATTATTTGCTCCAAGGTTACGTAGGGTAATTATATCACTTTTTTTATCAATAATGAGCATTGAAAGAGAGGCAATGATATTGAAGGAGGCTATCAGGAGTATGAGAGTAAGAATGAAGAATATAGCCCATTTTTCAGATTTCATTATACGGTAAAACAGTTCATTTTGCTGATAACGGTTAAGCACATTAAATTTATTCCCTGAAATATTTTTTATGATATTTTGAATTGGTATTACATCATTGTTCTCATTCACTTTAATTTCCAGGGCGGTTACTTCGGAAGAGTAATCTAACAGGTTCCTGACAACTTCAACAGGAAGGATAATATATTTTGAATCATATTCCTGTTCGATGCCAAATATACCTGAAGGCCATATCAGGTAGCGGTTAAAAGATGCTGAGGGATTTGCCGGATTTACCAGGCCTGTTCTTTTAGGCATATAAATTACAAGAGGGTTTGTAAATGTAAGACCTACTTTCAGATACCAGGCTACACCCTGGCCGACAACTGCTACAGGAATTTTATCTTTATAAAGCAGGAATGCCCCATCAACTATCATTGTATCAATGCCATTTACGTTAATAAAGTTATTATCGACTCCTTTAAGTGTTGCGATATATTGTCGTTCGTCGTAACGAATGAGGGCATTTTCTTCAAGGACTTCTGAAACAGCTACAATTCCAGGGATTTCAAGAATACTGTCAATACCTGCATCAAAAGGTTGAAATACTTTTCCTTCTTTAACAGTGATCTTAATATCGGGATCAAAAGAATTGATCAATGATTTTATCAGGTCATCAAAACCATTAAAAACAGATAATACCACTACAAGAGCCATTGTACCTGTCGCCACACCAAGCACAGAAACCAGAGAGATTATATTTATGGCGTTCCGGCTTTTCCTTGAAGCAAGATATCTTTTAGCTATATAAAAGGGGAAATTCATTTAATTCTGTTTAATACCTTTAACAATCAACCCTGTGCCCGAAATATGAACTGCTTTTATATCCAGGTAATTAAGAAATAAGCAGAAGGGAAACACAACAAGATAATAAAACGGAAGGATCATGAAAAAGAGTTTTGATAGATTTAACAATCTTACCGGGTATTTCATGGATAATTTCCATGAGAGATTTCCTGGATTGCCATATGTATAACGTGAAATTACATCAGAAAATCCGGCTTTTTTCAGTTTATTCTTTATATCATTAATATTATAACCATTTCTGACATGCTCGTCAATAAAAGATTTGTCTCCCTCGTGATAAACATCTGAACCTCCCTTATCAGAAGGTGTTGAAATTAGTATAATTCCTCCTTTTTTCAGGGAGAGGTAAAAATTATAAAATACTTCCATATCTTCCTCAATATGTTCCATTACATCAACAGATAAGATCAGGTCATATTTATTTTCTTCCCTGAATTTTGTCAGGTCTTCAATCTGAAAAGATAATCTTTCCGACAGGCCTGCAATTTCTGCAAAGGATTTACAATCATTTATGAGTTCTTCCTGTATATCAACTCCGGTAATTTTAGCATTTTTAAATTTTTTTGAAAGGTAATATGAATATTGTCCGAAGCCTGATCCTGCGTCAAGAATAATAGGTAAGCCAGGAATAAGGGAAGTGATTGAATGAATTTCTTTTCTTATATGCCAGCTTCTCAGAAGCAGGATATCCAATAACTTATAAAAGAAAATGCGTAGTATATAATGCTTTTTAACTACTTTCCCTAAAGTTAATTTTATTGGATCATAATGCATAATAAGAATTATTTGATAAAAAATGAGGTTAAATACCTGTTTCCGCCTGAAGACATGGTATTTAGCATATAACCCGGCATTATAACATTATTTCAACAATTTATCTATTTTTTCTATATAATCGATGCTATCATCAATGAAGAAAACCAGTTCCGGAACTATTCTAAGTTGATTTTTAACTTGTGAACCCAGGAAATGCCTGATAATATTTGTATGATCCTTAATATTTTGAAGAATATTTTCCCCGGTTTTTAGAGGGAAAATACTTAGGTAAATTTTTGCCACACTGAGATCCGGACTGATTCTCACCACAGTAACTGTGATCATTTTATTGCCAAAAGCAGTGCTGTTTCTCTGGAAATAACCTCCCAGTTCTTTTTGAAGGAGCCTTGACACCTTTCGCTGACGTGTTGTTTCAGTGAAGTCCATCACAGTATTTTTTATATTCAATTAATAGAAAACCGTAAAATTAAGATTTTTACGGAACATTTTATAGTTTTGTAGTTTATTGAAAAAGGAGATTTATCATTTATGGAAACAGTATTAAGCGGGATAAGGTCAACAGGGAATTTACATTTAGGGAATTATTTCGGAGCAGTCAGGAATTTTGTTCAGATGCAGGAAGAATATAATTGTTTCTTCTTCATTGCTGACTTTCATTCATTAACTACACATCCCAAGCCGGGTGATTTGCATGCTAATGTGCGGCAGGTACTTGCAGAATATCTTGCTGCAGGGTTAGATCCTGAGAGGTCAACTATTTATATTCAAAGTGATGTGCCGGAGATCCCTGAGCTGTATCTTCTTTTAAATATGAATGCCTATATTGGGGAACTGGAAAGAACGACTACTTTTAAAGAAAAAGTGAGAGCACAACCTGACAATATTAATGCCGGATTATTGACATATCCTGTGCTTATGGCAGCAGATATTATCATTCATAATTCTCATAAAGTGCCGGTTGGGAAGGACCAGGAACAGAACCTGGAGATGGCCAGGAGATTTGCCCGGAGATTTAATACTATTTATGGGATTGAATATTTCAATCTTCCGGAACCTTTTAATTTTGGAAAAGAGCTGGTGAAGGTCCCGGGTCTTGATGGAACCGGGAAAATGGGGAAATCTGAAGGTAATGGAATTTACCTGGTAGATTCGCCGGCTGAGATCAGAAAAAAAGTAATGAAGGCGGTTACAGATGCAGGCCCGGTAAAGCCCAAACAAAAAATGTCAGAACCCGTAAGGAATCTTTTTTACATAATGGAGTTAATGTCAGATGCTTCGACATATAAGCATTTTCTTGATCTTTACAATAATTGCAATATACGTTACGGGGACATGAAAAAGCAATTAGCTGAAGATATTATTAGTTTTACTACTCCCATTCGGGAAAGAATCCTCGATATTGCACAAAATGAAAATTTTCTTTCACAGGTTGCCAGAACGGGGGCAGAGAAAGCACGGGCCAGTGCAGGGAAAACATTAAAAGAAGTAAGAGAGATTATAGGATTTAAGCCGTTTTTTTAATATATACTGAGATCAACTGATTGGCTAATAATTTAAGTAAGGAGCCCCCTACGAAAAGTCGAATATATTAATTTCAATTGTTTTACCCCCCCCAGCCCCCTAAAGGGGGAGAGCCTATAAATCAGCAATTTGCAATAAGTCCCCCTTGGGGAACTTAGCGTAGCGATCTCACGAACGGAGTGAGTAATTTAGGGGGAAATGATTTTTCGGAGTAGGCTCAATAAATAATTACTAAATATAATTTATTTGGAATTTAAAGTACAATATAAATATATTACATAGTAGGTATGCACCAGTTTACAGGTTCCAGTCCTTTACTTTTCAGGTAATCATTAGTGAGCGAAAAATGCTTACAACCAAAAAAACCATTAAAAACAGATAAAGGGGAAGGATGTGCAGCCTGGAGAATAAGGTGTTTATCTGTATCAATAAGTACTTTTTTTGCCTTAGCAAAGTTACCCCAGAGGAGAAATACGATATTATTTTTCAGATCTGAAATTTTCCGGATCACAGCATCAGTGAATATTTCCCATCCTTTTCCCTGGTGGGATCCTGCCTGGTTCGCTCTGACAGTTAATGTTGCGTTAATCAGGAATACTCCCTGTTCCGCCCAGCTTTCAAGGTTTCCGTGGTTTGGTAAGGGGATTCCAAGATCATTTTGCAATTCTTTAAAAATATTTACGAGGGATGGTGGAGGAGTGATCCCTATAGGTACAGAAAAACATAAACCATGAGCCTGCCCTGGTCCATGATACGGATCCTGCCCCAGGATAACTACTTTAATTTTATCAAACGGAGTTTTATCGAATGCAGTAAAAATTTGATTCCCGGGAGGATATACTTTATATAGTTTTTTTTCATTCAACAGGAATTCTTTTAATGCAATAAAATATTGGCTGTTAAATTCTTCTGCAAGAATCTCTTTCCATGATGGATGTATTTTAGGGTCAATTTTTTGCATAGTTTAAAGAATGAGTTCACTTTAAAATGTCGAATTTACTATTTTCAATGGTTTTACCCTCCATCCCCCTAAAGTCTGTCTGTCGTCAGACAGGTAGGGGGAAATGACTTTTCGAAGTTTGACAGAAAAAAGCATATATCCTTTTAAATCAGAAAGTTTCACGTGTTACTAAATAGAGCAACATAGGATTTTTATTGCAATTGGCGGACATTAATAAATTAATGGCAGGACAACTTTCTTTTCTTTTTTCGACAATTTCTTACATCCGAAAACCAGGTTAAAACCTAGTCTGAGGTTCACAAAACGTGCTTCATACGGCCAGAATGCAGCAGAAGGGCCTGTATCCGTTATCAGGTACATGTTAAAAGGTCCGGGTTTAAAGGACAGTCCTATTCCCAGGTTTTTATAGTAGCGATCAATTATTGAGTAGGAAAAGGCGGCGCTAAGCATTCGTATCGGGTAAAAATTAGCAGAAAGAGTAAACTGTTGGTAAATATCGCCGGCAAGAATTTCTGTGCGTGACAGGGCACCGAAACTGATCCTTGGATGAGGGTAAACAGCCACACCGGCATATATTTTTGCAGGCAGTGCGGTAGAATAAGGATTTTCTGTTGCAGAAAATTTAAATACCTGTTCGAGAGAATCAGCAAGGTCCTGCATGAAATCTTCAGAATCCAGATTTACTTCTACCCCCATAAAATCATATTCAGCATTATTTTCCAGGTTATAAACATAGTCATTCCATTTTATATATCCCAGGTCTACCAGGCTTGCAGAGATTTGTAACCAGTTAAGGGGGCGAAAATCCATTCCGATATCCATTGCAAGACCAAAGTTTTTAGGATTAAAGGCTATTGATGGCAAATCTTTGGGAATACTCAGGTCACGCATTTCCAGATTGTCGAAATCGATCATCCCCTCATCATCGTACACTACATCAAGAAACGGAGCGCATACGTCCAGTGTAATGGCTGAATGAACAGGCCATGAATCTTCGCTGGTACTAAGGGTGACATCAAACTTGTTGGTATTTATATTTGCCTGGCCGAATAATAATTTTCCTCTCCATCCAATGCTGAGTTTTTCTCCGAACTGATAAGAAGCTCCTAATGCATATTCACTCCATACCGAAGCATGGACCCCAAAATTATTAAAATCATAGTTCCTTGCTGAATCAGGTCCATAAATTGGTAGTTTAAATAAATCTTCCGGTATTTCAGCTCTTGCAGATACTCTTTGGGATATATCAAAACTCAGATAAGCATTTTTTGCCCTGAAGCCGAAAGATACAATTGCTGAACTTACATCGGTATTGATAAAGTTTTTTTCTTTAAGGATTGACAGGAATGCATCAGTATCTGCGAGTGGATGTAGAAAAGTGATCAGGGAATCAATACTTTCGTCATAGATCAGCACATCGTTTATTGCGAAAGGAGAAATAGCAACTTTAGCATTTAAAGGAGAAATTCCCGGTAATCCCAGGAAAAAATTACATTCAGGTTGAAAGGCAGGATTGACCTGATATACCTGTGGTACTCCTCTCATGAAATAGAGAGTATTATTCTGCTGGGAGTATGATAAATGAACCAGTCCGGATAGTATAATCAGGATAGAGGCAGGTAGTATTTTTCTTATTTTCATCGGATCAGTTTTTCCCTTGTTTAGTAATATTAAAGCTCTCTTGTATTAATATCAAAATTTGCTTTTATTTTTAATTTAAAATCTATTGAATACCCGGATAAGAACTTAACATACCTGTTTTCGTTTGCTTTTGCAGTATTCACTGTTGCTGATATTATTGCATATTTCACAGGTTTAAGGTTTTCAAGTTTTTCGTCTGTGAATTCTATATTTCTTTCCAGGGATGTTTTTGATGTTACTTTATCATCAGCACCAATTAATGCTGGTTCAAGGAGGGGTAAATTTTCAGTAAACATAGAATCAAGGACTGAATGATTTTCATCCGTAAAATAGATCTGCAGGTCAGCCTCAAAGGGTAATCCGTTTTCAGCCTCAAGTGTAACTCTAAGATAGTCAATAAGTTTAGCAATATCTCCCATTTCTTCATCAAAATCAAAGTCAACAGTATCTTCCAGCGTAAAACCTTCAGCTTTAACCCATATGGGAAGGACAATTTCAAGGTCAGCATCAACACGGCTGGAATCTGTAACAAAATTTGATACGGTTCCGGGACCGGAAGGATTTGTCACCGCTTTTACTTTGAAATAGAATTCATTAGGTTCTGTTTCCATAGCTTCCACAATATTGCAGTTGGTCCTGTCAATAGAAATTTCTGTTAATTCTGACATTCCAGCCAATGATGGGGCAGTGATATCAAACGGATTAATTCCATTAAAGATAATTTTGAAGGAGACACTGTTAATATCCGAATAAGTATAAACATCTGATAATTGAATTGAAACAGGTATTCCATAAGAATTATGGATGTTAAGATAAAACTGGGGATCATAGAAAAATATTTTACCTTCTTCAAATTCACTATCAAAAAAATCAATAGTTATATTGTTAGCTTCTTCCAGTACTTCATAGTTTCCAAGGTACCCGAAAATAGAATTAAACTCCAGATCTTTAAAAGACATTGTGATATAGCATTTTTCATCTGAAGAAATACCTGCTCCTGAGTTTACCAGTAACAGGTCGAAAACAAGAGGCAGATAAGTTGTGTCAGGGTCAGAGGTATTATCGAGAGTTATTTTAACATTATTTAATGGAAAATCACCTGTGTAGCTGAAATTACCGGAAGCGTCACTTATGGGAATAGTGGTACTGAAGGGTGTACCATCAGTTAAGACTGAAGGAGCTGTCACAGTGAGGCTTCCCTGGTGTCTGAAGCCTGAAGATACTTCGATATGAAGAATGGTGCTTTTAATAAATACACTATCCACTCTTTCATTATTTTCAAATACAAATTCGCCATTTTCTGATTTTTGAAAATTAACGGATTCTCCCAGTGAACTTGACAGCCAGTCGGGGATATTGATATCCGAATCGATATATATTGCAAGGAACTCCTGATCAGGTATATCAATTATTTCAGATGCGGGATATGAAAATAATGTATCAGAATAAGTAATATACAGTAATTTATCCTCATCTTCCTTCACATAATCTTCCTCATCAATTTCATCTAAAATATCACCTATGGTAAGTGATCCAAAAGCAACCGGGGCAGTAAATCCCGGGGTAAGTCTCATTTCATCTGATATTTTATTGAAATCGTAATGTTCATCGAGGCATGAAAAGAGGAAAAGAAATACAAATATTATGAAGACAGGGAAACGGAACAAATGAAATAGTTTTTTTTTCATTATATTATTGTTTACTTAAATTTTTACTGAACGGAATAATTATATAAAAAGTTATCCTTATTGCCCACTATCAGGTTAAACCTTCCTTTCAAATCGGGGAAGCTGCTGATACTGAACAAAGAACTGCCTTTCAGAGGGAATCCGTTATATAAAGTTCCGTCGCTGTTAAAAAGATAAATCTTTTCTTTTTCTTCCAAAACTATCCCTATTTTCTTATCATTCTTTGAAAATTCAAATATAACGGGTCTGTGATGAATTCCGGATTCAAAGTGTTCATGAAAAATAATATTACCGGTTTCGTTTGTTACTGTAATATCATTATCATGTAAAATAATATATTCATAACTGTTATCACCATTAAGATCAGAAAGAACGAAAAAATGCCGGTTACTCACAGGGTTTCTGGTTTCAGTCAAAATATTTCCTGACGGATAAATATACAAAATATTTCCCATAGTATCAGTAGAAACAAACCTTGCTTTTTCCTTTCCATGGCTCATATCAGGATAGAAATAGTTATTTTGGGAAACAGGGTAATGTTTGGGTGGATTTATTCTTATCTGGCCACGCCTGTCAAATATATATGTTTTAAAATTGTCACTTGCGATTATATAATCTTTTTGTCCTATCCGGTAATGTTGAAGTGTTTTTTGTACAAGATGATCAGTTACAGCGGGATTCCATCCGGGGACTATCTTTCCTTCTTTATCGTATAAGTATATCTTTTTATTTTCACAGGCAATACATATCCTGATATTTCCATTATTTTCATAATCGAAGAGTGCCAGCCCGTTGCTTGCCGGTGAACGAAGTATCAGGGGGTATTTTTCCACCGGGTTCCCGTTCCTGTCTATGAGATATATTTTGGTTCTGGTATTGAAAAGATATTGAAGACGTCGATTCCTGTAATAGTCAACCTGGTAAATTTCACTCAGTACTGGTTCATCCAGCGGGATTTTCCATAAGATCCTCCCGGCATTACTGATCAGGTATAACTGATTTTTAGCATCCTGTACAATTATTTCTTTTCCTCCATTAGTATGATTTGTTACAATTGCAGGTTTCATAATAATCACAGTATCAAGTTTACTTTGCCATACAGTATTGACATGTTCATTAAAATCCTCTGAAAAATTCAGAAATATCCTTGAGTAATACAGATCATCTGAACTATTTGATTGAAAAGTAAATGCATTAAACTTTTTAAAGATTTCATGATATTTTGAGTAACAATTAAGTGTTTGGGAGCTCATTTCACTGGTAAATTTACCTGCAGATGCACATGGATTCATGTAAACAAAGAAATTTGTCCGGCTAAGCATATTCTCCAGGATATTCTTGTATTTTTCTGCTGAAGTGATATTTCTTCCCAGGATAAGTTGATAAGCAAATTCTGCTGTTTCTTCAGCGGAATTCCCAACAATGAGGCAGTTATTGAAGACTGTAAAAAAATCCCCGGTGATATTTTTAAAAACATTTCCGAAAACCAGTTTGGGAATTCCTGCGAACGGGATCCTGTATGTATTTATGCCACTTTGACTATCCACCTTCCTGTAATAATGGAAGTCTTTTATATTTTGCCTGTTAGCAGAAGCAAATTTTCCTGACCATGTTTTCAACTGGTTTTCAGCTATACTACCGCTTATTACTTCTGCAATAAAGAAAAAAGATGGTTTGTTATTATAATTAGTTAAAATGAGTCCGAATTCTCCTGTAGTGTTCTTTTGAAAAAAATCCTGCAGAGCTATAGAGTATTTATTTTTGATTTCATCGAGTTTTTGCGGGGAAGGTTTCCAGATGCCGTATTCAGACTGGTTATCAAAAAATGCTGAGGGATTATTAAAGCTCAATAACATGAAAAAATCAGCAGATGCAGGAATACAATCGGGTAATCTCATAACAGCAGGAACCTGATTCGCAATAATTTTAATACCTTCATTCAGGCTGTCATCTAAAGCTATGAATCCATTCAATGAAAGGTTGGTTTTATTTATTTCCAGGTCAAATCCTCCCGAAGAAGCAAAAAGTTTTGTTTTTATCGGGGAATGCAAGCTAAATCCATTAATAAATTCATCAATTGAACTAAGATTAAAGAATATATTTGCTTTTACATTCTCTGCCACCGTCGATTTAATCCTGTTATAGTGTTTTATGGGGGACACATCCTGTGTTTTATTGAGCGAGGACAAAGTTTCTTCAACTTGTTTAGAAGAAAAACTCAAGATAAACAATCCTTTTTTAAATGTGAAAAAGCAAGGATCTATCCCTGAATTATTAGTCATTTTAACCTCATATACGTAACTTCCTTCAAATTTTCTTCGGGAAATATTCTCAACTTCTTTAATTTTGAGGAGAGAAGAAACAGCAGTTTTATTTTGGCGCCGTGTAATTTGACTACTGATAAAAACCAGGGAAAATTTATTTTCCGGATCTTTATTTAAAGCAAGTATTATCTTACCGGTAAACAAGAGTTTAATATCTTCCTCTTTTACAGGCAATGATCTCAAATTCTTCAGAGTTGTATCAATAATAGAAATTCCGGGGACTTGCCGAAGTTCATCCCACATATCATTATTTTCTGATAATTCATTAATAAGTGCAGGGAAATAAGAAGTTTCGATAAAAAAAATGTTTTTATCAGTTAGTGCCAGAACAGGATCCGCTTTCCCAAAGTCATAACTTTTCAATTTCAGATAACCATAAAGTATTAATACAATCAAAACCAGCGGGAGAATAAATTTTAAATTTTTATTAAAAAATTGCATCATTAAAATTTTAGTATGGATTGGTTACTTTTTATAGGATGATTTTTATGTTTTATCGAGAAAGTAAATTTATTAAAATTAAAGGGATAAAATAAATAAATTAATCATTTCGGCAGTAAAGTCATGTGAAGAAGATAGCAACGGATAACCTGATTAAAGGGAAGATTTTCCCCGGTGAAATTATTTTCAGGGGATTATCTATATATTTGTTATTCAAAACGGACGGATTATCTTTGTAATTGGTTGAGCAAAGTTTATCTTATAGAGCATGGCGTTACTTAGATTAATATTGATAGTTTTACTGGTTTACCTGGTTCTGAGGTTTATTGGAAGATTATTATTTCCATGGCTTTATATTTCCACAAACCAGGACAGGGATTATAACAGGTCACAAACAAAAGAGAGCAGGAAAAAAGAAGGAGATGTATCAGTAGAGGATACAGGTCGGGACAGGGGCAAGATAATTCCAAAAGATGAAGGAGAATATATTGATTATGAAGAAATTAAATAAAATCTTTTCTCAGGGTTTATTTTTCTTTGATTTTTTTTGCCAGGCTGGTGGCAAAGACGAAGTCATTTAGCTCGACACATGATGTATTCATGATTTCTGTATTATTTCCTTCCCATAATTTTTTCCCTTCATGAATAAAAACGACTTTCTCTCCGATTTCTATAACACTGTTCATGTCGTGAGTATTCACAATAGTAGTAATATTATATTCTTTAGTAATATCGCTGATTAATTTGTCAATTAAAATACTGGTTTGAGGATCAAGGCCGGAATTGGGTTCATCACAAAAGAGATATTTAGGGTTCAGGGCAATAGCCCGCGCAATGGCTACTCTCTTTTTCATTCCTCCACTCAGTTCTGATGGAAATAAGTTATTGGCATTTTGAATATTAACACGACTAAGACAAAAATTGACCCGATTTAATTTTTCCTTCATTGTCATGGTGGTAAACATATCAAGGGGAAACTTTACATTTTGTTCAACGGTAGATGAATCAAATAATGCAGCTCCCTGGAAAAGCATTCCCATTTCTTTACGGATTTCTTTCTTTGCATTAAATGAAAGGGTATTATAAAGGCGGTCGTCAAACCATATTTCTCCTTCGTCTACCTGGTGGAGTCCTACTATTGATTTAAGTAATACAGTTTTTCCGGATCCACTTTGGCCTATAATAAGATTAGTAATGCCCTTTTGAAAAGTTACGGAGATATTCTCTAAAACAACGGAACTACCAAATTTTTTACTAATGTGTTTTACTTCGATCATGAAAGAATAAGTTTTGTCAATATCAGGTTAGCCAGCAGGACCATTATACTGCTATAAACAACACCTTTTGTACTGGCACGTCCTACTTCGAGAGATCCTCCCTGGACGAAGTATCCCTGGAATGCAGACATAGTAACAATAATAAACGCATAGAAAACTGTTTTTGTTACTGCATAGGAAATATAGTGAGGGTAGAACACATATTGGATACCGTATATATAATCAGACGGAGATATTACATCAGTAAACAGGCAAAGAATATAACCCCCGAAAATGCCTACAAACATACTTAATAGGGATAGAATGGGGAAGAAAAACATTGCAGCAACTATTTTTGGAAGGATCAGGAAACTTGCGGAATTAACACCCATTATTTCAAGTGCATCAATTTGTTCGGAAACCCTCATGGTCCCGATTTCTGAGGCAATACTTGAACCTACTTTTCCGGCAAGAATCAGTGCTACCATTGTAGATGAAAATTCAAGCAGTAAAGAATCCCTGACGGTAACTCCTACAAGGTATCTTGGTAAAAGAGGATTTTCCAGGTTATAATTTGTTTGAATTGTAATAACAGCTCCTACAAAAAGAGAAATAATAACTACTATTCCGAATGAGTTTATCCCGACATTTTCAATTTCGCGGAGAAATTGTTTGTAATAGATATTAAATTTTTCAGGTTTGGCAAAGACTTTTGCCATTAGAATAAAATAATTTCCTGCTGCGATTAAAAATTTCATACTTCAAATTTACCTTAATTTTAGGAATGTCAGGTGCAAAACTATTAAAAATGTAAAAGATTACGTAAACAGGAACAGTGTTGATTGAGAATTTTACTTATAAAACATCTGTACGAATCTATTTAAATTAAAAAAATGAATATATATTTAGGGATTGTTTATACAAAAGATTTAACCTAACTATTTTGTAAGTTTATCTGGTTGCTGTGAGTATATAAAAATATTTTAAAAAATAATAAGAATGAGTAACAAGTATTGTGTAATTATGGCCGGGGGAGTCGGGAGTCGTTTCTGGCCTTTAAGCCGGTCTGCAAAACCCAAGCAGTTTCTTGATATCCTGGGAGTCGGAGAGTCGCTTTTACAATCTACCTACAAACGTTTTAAAAAGATTATTCCTGCGGATAATATATTAGTCGTAACGAATTTAGAATATGGTCAGCATGTAAAGGAGCAATTACCTGATTTAAAGGAGGAGAATATTTTATTAGAACCGTTCAGGCGAAATACTGCTCCTTGTATTGCTTATGCTGCTTATTCGATATTTAAGAAAGATCCTGATGCTGTTATGGTAGCAGCACCATCGGATCATTTAATTATGAGAGAAGATGATTTTATTCAGCGTGTTGAAGAAGGTTTGAATTTTGTGGTTTCGCATGATGTATTGCTTACAATGGGGATCAAGCCTGATCGTCCGGAAACGGGTTACGGGTATATTCAGGCAAATGGAGGGAAAATGATTGAATTTGGAAAATCGGTTTTCAGGAAAGTGAAGACATTTACCGAAAAACCTAATGAAGAATTAGCGAAAGTTTTTCTTGAAAGTGGTGATTTTTACTGGAATTCAGGCATATTTTTCTGGTCATTAAAAACAATTTTAGCAGCATATGATAAATATTTACCGGAGATTGGAAGTTCATTTAAAGCCGGGATGCTAATGTATGGAACTACTGATGAAAGATCCTTTATTGGGGAAACTTATTCGGTATGCAATAATATTTCGATTGATTATGGCATAATGGAGCAGGCGGATAATGTATATGTGTTTATTTCAGATTTCGGGTGGTCGGACCTCGGGACATGGGGTTCCTTATTTGATTTAAAAGGGAAAGACAGCAATAACAATGCTATTGTGGGAGACAATGTTTTCCTTTACGATGTAAACAATTCACTTATCAGTGTATCGGAAGGAAAACTTGTTGCTTTACAGGGATTAGATAACTACATTGTTGTTGAAAGCAATAATTTCCTGTTAGTATGCCGAAAAAATGACGAGCAACGTATCAAACAGATAGTTAATGATGTAAAAATAAGTAAGGGAGAGGATTTTGTTTAATACTCCCAAAGGTCATGTTCGAATTCGAAAATTGATTGCTTTACCCTTTCTGCTTCAAAGAGAATATCATTTCCTGTCATATAATCAGGAATAAAACGGTTATCATACACATTTGATTCTCCGAAGATATATGATGAGAATCGTCTTTGCATAAATATATCATCGAATGAAATATTCTGGGCGTCGTTGAAAGAATTGAATACTTCATGTTTAGCAAATAATTCTCTGAATTCCGGGAAATAGATCCAGAACAGGACTTCAGTACTTACTTCGGGTGATATTGAGAGGTTCCCATTGGCATCAACCAGGGCTTTGTTATAAACTTTAAGAGGAGCAAGGCCAACTATTCTAACTTGCATTGTAGAATGTTGCTGATCGAAATACCATTTTTCCTTAATAAGGAATTTTTTAACCAGGTGAGTACTTAGTCTTACTTCTTCGTCGGGTGTCCCGGCAAAAAGAGTATCGGCACCCAATGATGCTACTATTTCTTTTTCACTGATCATGGTTTCAGTTGCAAAGAGGTTATACTTATCATCTTTAAATGCATGGAGGTTATATTCCTTAATGCCATGCATCATCAATCCGAATAAGCTCATTCTTTTTCCGATAGGATTTATGGGGTAATATAAAGGTTGGTTCAGTTTTTCCCTGAGGTCAATGATTCTCCATATATCTTTTGCCCACATAACATCTGCTTCTCTGATGGGAATATATGGTATGGGTTTTTTCTCGGGTATATGGATTTTTTCATATACATCGACAATATTCAGTGGAGTTCCTGACAACATAGGATCACCCGCTGTCGGCTGGGTGGTTTGTGTAACGCCTGGTTGTTGTGCAAGCAATCCCTGGGCAAGAAATAGACCCAATGCAACAGTTATAAAAGCAAATCTTTTCATTATCTATTTTTTTACAGAATACTTAAAACGATTGAATTCAGGGTCCTTGTTACGCCGTCAGGACCAATGGCTTTTATATTTTCAAAAGTAACTCTTTGACCGGTTCTCAGAGAGGAAATTATTTCCATCTGGGCTTTTGTAAATTTATCATTGGATGATTTTTCCGTTTTAGTGAATCCTCCTGAGAGGACGGCTGAAACGGTAAATTCTGTTACAGTGAAATCCAGGTCAAAATCAAAATTTTTAAGTTCAGCCACAACTCCGGGTGCACGGGTAAGGTCTGTAATACTTATAACACCTTGGGAGCGTCCTGCAACAACAGCAACAGGGTCGGGTACATTTTTCACCCTGAAATCGCTTGATCCCATGAATCTACGCACTTTATCGATATTAGCAAAGACTCTTACAGATACAACTTCGCCTTCCGGACCAGGGCCGGGAATAACTTCCCAGTCCTTTCCCGGAATGGGGGATATTTTACCTTTAGTAATTTCCACCTGTAGATTTTCTTTAGGTACTCCGGAGACAGAGACGGATACTGGATTTGCCACCGCACGATAAAAAACATTCATTTTAGTGGGTGATACAACTGCACTTGCTTCTGCAACCTGGTATTCATGTTTAAATTCACGTACAATAGCAGTTCCGTCATCACCTAAAAGGCGAATTACGCCGCTCCATTGTTTAACCCCAATAGTAGATGTATTTCCTGTAAAAACTCCTTTACCGTTTACAATAGGTAATTTTGTTCCGCTTACAAGAATTTCGGGATCTCTTGTTGAGTCAAATGCGGCCAGGTAAACTTGTGCTTTGTATTCCTGTCCTTTAAAAACATAATCTGAATTTGCTATAATGACAGGTTCAATAACGTTGAATTTAAAGGAGCCGGCATCGATCTGGCTAAGGAGGTAATTAAGGATTTCTGATTCTGCGTTACGGACATCACTTTGCATTTTTGATAAGATAGTGATAACAGAGGCAAGAGGCAGATGTTCAAAATAGTTTGATTCCCATGGATGGGATACTCCTTTTTCATCAGGTGGAGGATCTGAGGTATCGAGGCCGCTTTCAATAGATGTAACAATAGCAGAATAATTAACTTTATCATCAACAAGGCTGGTGAGGTATTCTCTATAATTTTTTATCTTTTCCCTGAGTTCTGTACCTTTTTTATTAAGGATCATAATTTCAGCAGGTACATTATTATTATCCTTTCCAGTGACATGACTGATGTTAACTTCATTCTCAGTTATTGCGGTAGTTTTTTCACCTTCAGATTTCAGCACGATTTCTTTTTTACAATCATGCATGAAATTATAAAGCTCCTGCGATTTTTCTCTGACTTCTTTTGCTTTGTTGATCCATTCCTCTACTTTTACAGGATTCAGTTGATATGCTTCATCAAAACTACTATAGAGGCTTTGGTTTTTGGCAACAAAGTTGGTGGTGGTCTTTGTAAGACCTTCATCCACAAGAATAAAGGCATCAAGAACGTCTTTTGATACATTAAGTGCCAGCAAAGCTGTGAGCACCAAATACATCATGCCGATCATTTTTTGCCTGGGGGTTTCCTTACCGTGGGCCATAATACAGAATTCTTGTTAATTGTTATTTTTTCGATATCACACTCATTGCAGAGAGCATGCTACCATAAATATTATTAAGTTCAGAAAGATTATGGCTTAGTTTACCAATTTCTTCCTTATACTTTTGGGTTTCTTCAACAGATACCCTGAGGTTTTTGATCATATCGTCAAGTCCTTTATACAGGCTTTCGGTATCTTTAATATGAGTCTGGCTGTCTTTGACTTGTGTTTCATAGGAAGAGTTAAGTGATGCAAGGTTTTTATTAAGATTAGACAATTGCTCACTAAACAATTTATGTCCTTCAGAGATAGTTGAATAATCAGATTTTACAGTATTCGTTAGTTCCTTATAAGATGCTGTGAGGTCTGAACTTGACTGTGTAAATTTCTGAGCAACTTCCTGTCCTGATTTATCAATCATTTCAGCTGTTTTCTTGTATGAAGAAGTTAAACCTGAGACTGATTCATTTAATTCACCAGTATATTGCGAGTATGAAGAAGTTACTGATTGAATAGACTCAGATGCACTTTTCATATTATTAAGGTATTCCTTAGTGGCAACAGTTGCTGCGGTAAGGTCGGCAAGATTTTTGGTATTATCATTTAGACTTGCCAGACCGGTACTAAGGTGTTTGATTGTATCGGGGCTGATAGAAGCTTCTTTAAAGAGTTCGTCGAATTTCTGCAATCCAACGCCTCTTCCTGCAAGTTCTTCCTCTCTGCTTTCCTCGAGTTCGTCAGGATCTGTCATTCCGGCGAGTTCGGGGTAAACCAGGGTCCAGTCAAGTTCTTCATGAGGTGGTTCAAATGCTGAGAAGAAGAAGATAACAGCTTCAGTTGAAAGACCAAGGGTAATCATAAGACCGGCCATTGGCCAGTGCATAATTTTAAACATAGCTCCAACGATAACGACAGATGCGCCAATACCATATAGTTTGGCCATAAAGTTTTTCCAGCCGGAACTTTGAACAATATCAGTAAGACTCATAATACAAGTTATTTAAAATTAATTAGCTCCAAGATAAGAACGGACACAACGGAAGCCGATATAGGATTTAGCTGTATCCTGGTATTCGTAATCCCTTACACTATTTTGAAGAAAATATGCAACATCTTTCCAGGATCCGCCACGGATTACTTTTCTTTTCATAACGGGAGGATCATCGGGTTTGGCATTATATTTATAGTCGGGATTCATATTATGTGAAAACATATAAGCTGATTCATCATAGGCATTAGCTGTCCATTCAGCAACATTACCAGCCATATCATATAATCCGAATTCATTTGGTGAGTATATTCCCACTCTTTGGGTTATTAGTGCTCCGTCATCGATATAATTACCTCTCAGGGGTTTAAAGTTTGCCACGAAACATCCCAGCTGGTTTCTTGTATAGGGGCCTCCCCATGGATACATGCTGAGTTTAAGATTTCCCCTGGCGGCATATTCCCATTCAGCCTCTATTGGTAATCTGTAATCCTGAACGAAAGGTTGTCCTGATTGAGTAAGAGCTGCATTGAGGAATTGTGTTCTCCAGATGCAGAATGCAGTTGCTTGTTTCCATGTAACTCCGACAACGGGATAGTTATCATATGATGGATGCCAGAAATACATATTTGCATATGGTTCGTTAAATGAATAGGTAAAATCGGCTACCCAGCATAACGTATCAGGATATACATTAACTTCATCCCTGAAAACGAAAGATTGTCTTCCCTGGATAGGCTCGACAGTCCCATCTGGTTTTGTTACAGTACCTTCGTATTGTTGAGTTTTAAAATTATACCTGTTAGATTTTTTGGCAGCTTGTTGAAGGTCAATCCAGTAGTAGGTATAAATTAATTTTTCGACTGCCAGTTCTTTTCTGTTATAGAATTGTGCATCTCCTGTGTAATAAATCCCTATTCTTTCGATAGCGGCAGCGATATTGCCGTCCCTGTCCTTGTCGGGGTCAAGACTGGTTTCCCAGTTAATCATAGGGGATTCCTGTCCGTTTTTATTCATTACAAGGGGATTTCCTTCTTTATCTTTAATAAAGAAATCTTCTATCTGGTCATCGACCAGCGCCTGGCGGATTAGTGAATCCCTGATCCAGTATACGAATTGCCGGTATTCATTATTGATGATTTCTGTTTCATCCATCCAGAATGCATCAACTGATACTGTTTTTGAGCTTGCATTTTGTGCAAATGTAACATCCTGGTCACTTGGCCCCATCAGAAAACTTCCCTGAGGAATAAAGACCATTCCAAAAGGATCAGGTTCTGTATAGGCTTTACGGCCCGGGACACCAACCAATTCCCCGTTGTTATAATTGGTACAGCTGCCAAGTATTGCCAACAGAAACAGCAAGGAAAGTAGATTTTTCATAGCATATTTTATTTGCGAAAAGTTACAATTTTTTTTCAAGGTTAAATTATAAAAAAACTTCATAAAAATAATGATTTTATTATAAAAATCTTACACTCTTATATTTTTGTGGTGATTTATCCAGGCTAAGGTCAAAACAATACCCCAGTGAAAATTCATGCGAACCATCACAATATTTGCCAATTCTGGATGTAACAAAGTCATATGAATATGTTACATGTACACCATTAAAAAGATCAAGTCCGAATAATCCTACAATTGCATCACCTGCACGATATGAAACGCCTCCCCATATATTTTTATTGTATCTTACCATTGTATTAAGATATATCTGATTTGCATTTCCATCTGATTTAAGAACAAAGGATGGCATAACCTCAAACTGAGGATTAATAAGCTGGAGAGTGTAACCTGCTGTAGCATAGTAATGTCTGATCATATAGGGACTTGCATCCTGGTACCTTATACGTGCCTGGTTTAAATGGGTTGTAGAAATTCCGAAAAAAAGTTGTTCGGAACGAAAAAAAAATCCGAAACCCATATCAAATGCCACTCTTGATTCATTATTTTTTGGTATATAAGGGTCTCCTTCAACAGAACCAAGTCCGGCTGGTATATTCCATTCCGGGGCAATTGCTTTATTCAGAATTCCCAAGTTTATACCTATACCGAGTTTTCCGGAACCGAGATCAAGGCGATATGCATATGATAAGTTCATGCTCAGGTCGCTGTTAAAACCATAAGAGTCGTTTAATATAGATAATGAAGCTCCATGGTTTGCACCTAGCAGACTGAAAGCACCGTTAGCATTAAAAAAAGAAGTAGATGGTGCGCCTGTAAACCCCACCCATTGTTCCCTGTGAACTGCAGTAAGACAGATTTTATCCATACTGCCTGCAGCTCCCGGATTAAAGCAGTTAATAACATTTGTATTCTGACTAAACTCCGGATCCTGCTGGGAATAGAGAGGTCCAACAATAATAAATATAATATATAATATAACTATTCCTGTTTTCAAAAAAATAATCAGTTATACGTTTGTTTGTTGTTTACAGTAAGTTATGTATGTGAATAACCTGCTAAAGTAAAGAAAAATATTGCTATGTAACAAATTTTATTAACATAATATTGTTAATAAAGGAATTTAATTATACCTGTTTATGCGTATTTTATATATCAAATTTAGTATGAATACTTAAATGAGAGAATGGTTCGTCAAATCAATTGAATCTTGTAACTGCCTTCCACCAGCGATCGGGGATATCCTGGTTAGAGGCTTGCAGGTAATCCTGATAGGTGCATGAGATAAAAATATTTTTACCCGATGTTTTATCTTTGAATGGGAGTTCAAACCACCAGCGCTCCGACCTGTTACTTTTGTAAAATATTATTTCCTGATTCAGTTCATTCAGTTTTACAATGTATTTTTTATTTCCCGGCCTATCAGGATTTTCATTTAGTTTCAGGGAAAATCCTTCCAGGAAATACCATATAGCTTGCGCTGCAAGGTGAGCAGTATGGTCATTAATATCATTTTCAGGAGCCAGTTCAAAAAAGCCTATTGCTTCTATTTTCGACGCAGTTCCGGCGTACCTGCATATCTGACAAAGCTCATGCCCGAAGAATCCATTAGGAGATGAAATAGTAACACCGGGAGCATCGCAATGTCTGACGCAACCCATATCAATACTTAGAAATCCGGCATCTCTTATATATGGCTCAATAGCTGATATTTCAGTTCTTGCTGTTCCCAACCTGACACATTCATAGCCTTTTTTTTCAAGCTGGTCGATTATTTTAAGGTGAGAAAAATACGTCTGATGACCAATATTGAAGTAGTTGTAGTCGCAGGGATTTTTACCTTTCAGGATAAAGTCCAGATAATTTGCGGAGGAAATTTGCTTTTCCTTATATCCGAAATCGATACGAGCATCCAGGGATCCCAGAGTGAAATAATTTCCTGATCTCTCAAACGCCATATTTATGCCGAAAGTAAGATCCTGGCTGCCTCCGATAATTACAGGAATGACATTTTGTGTACGCAATTCAGACGTGATATCCCTGAGTGCGAAATAGGTGTCATTGATATTTCCTGTTATCTTCAGATTACCCAGATCAATAATGGATATTTTCCTGTTAACGGAACTCAGCTGGTATAGTTTTTCTCTCACCCTGTCGGGTGCTGAGGCAGAACCTTTTACTATAGCATTCTGATCTTCCGGAACGCCAATAATAGCAATATCACTTCTGAAAATATCTTTAACAGGATTATCCGGAGTATGTACAGTAATTGACCTGCAAAAGGTAAGACTTTCAGGCACCATGTTTATAGCAGGTTTATGAAGGCTTACCGGATTGAAATAATCGTTAAGATCCATAAAAGTGATAGTAGGTATTATTTTTTCTTTTTATTCTTTTTTTCACTTCCGGCAATTATTTTCATGATTTCTTCGCTCGTTATTTCTTCTGGTTTTATCCCTTTTGGCAGCCTGTAATTTTTATTACCGGCTGAAATATAGGGTCCATATCTTCCGTTAAGTATTTCAATTTTCGGATCAGTATCAAACGATTTTATTATCCTGTTGTTTTCCTGTTCCTGTTTTGCCCTGATAATTTCGAATGCTCTTTCCAAAGTTACAGAAAGTGGGTCATCCGTTTTAGGGATCGAATAAAATTTATTCTTTAAACGGAGGTAGGGGCCGAATCTGCCAATACCTGCAACAATTTCATCTCCATCCATTTTACCTACGTTTCTTGGTAGTTTAAAAAGATCGAGGGCTTCTTCCAGGGTGATATTTTCAATACTTTGTCCTTTCAGGATACTTGCAAATCTGGGCTTTTCTTTCTCTGAGGCGTCACCTATCTGAACCAGAGGGCCATATCTGCCGATTTTAACTGAGACCTTTTTCCCTGATACCGGATCTGTTCCTAGTATCCTTTCTCCCCGGGTTTTTTCACTTATTGTTTCTGTTTCTTTAATTTTTAAATGAAAAGTATGATAGAACCTGTCTATCATTTTTGTCCATTCCATTTTTCCTTCCGCGATCTGGTCGAATTCTTCTTCCACTGTTGCAGTGAAGTTATAATTCATAATTTCGGTAAAATATTGTTCAAGGAAGTCATTTACTATCATCCCTATGTCTGTTGGAAAAAGTTTTGCTTTTTCTGCCCCATAGGTTTCTGATTTTATTATTTCCTTAATTAAATTATTTTCCAGGGTAATAAAAACGACATTTCTGTTTTTACCTGGCCGGTCTTCTTTGATAATATACCCTCTTTGCTGAATGGTTGAGATTGTGGGAGCATAGGTTGAAGGTCTGCCTATTCCCAGTTCCTCGAGTTTTTTTACCAGGCTTGCTTCGGAATATCTCGGAGGAGGAGTGGTATACTTTTCAATTGCATCTATTTTCTCCAGTGGCAGGTTATCCTTAACAGTTATAGGGGGCAGAAGGCCTTTCCCTGTTTCATCTTCCTCTTCCTCAGAAGATTCCATATAAACCTTAAGAAATCCATCGAATCTTATCACTTCACCTGAAGCAATAAATTTTTCAGTTGAACTGGAGTTGGATATAGTGATCACAGTTTTTTCAGTTATTGCATCACTCATTTGTGAGGCTATAGTCCTTTTCCATATCAGGTCGTAAAGTTTTTTTTCAGGAGCTGAACCAGATATGGAACTGTTTTCCATATAAGCTGGCCGGATTGCTTCATGCGCTTCCTGAGCTCCCTTGGTTTTGGTTTTATAACGCCTTGTTTGGAGATATTCTTTTCCAAACTGGGACTGGATAAGTTGGGCAGATGAATAAAGTGCTGATTCGGAAAGATTTACGGAGTCAGTGCGCATATAGGTAATTTTACCTGCCTCATATAATTTCTGCGCGAGAGTCATTGTTTGAGCGACTGAGAATCCAAGTTTTCTGCCTGCTTCCTGTTGAAGAGTAGAAGTAGTAAAAGGTGGAGAGGGAGATTTTTTGCCTGATTTTTTTGTTACATTTTCAACAATAAATGTTGCCGATTTCAGTTTCCCAAGAAGATCCAATACATCAGTTTTATTTCTGATCCTTTTATCAAGCTCCGCAACCAGTTTATATTTTTTATCTCCTTTCCCTTTTATAATAAAATCAGCTGTGATCCTGAATGCAGATGATGTTTTAAAATGGTTTATTTCCCTTTCTCTTTCGACAATAAGTTTTACTGTGACTGACTGAACTCTTCCTGCGGAGAGGGCGGGTTTAATTTTTTTCCATAATAAAGGTGACAGTTCAAAACCCACCAGGCGATCAAGAAGCCTTCTTGCTTGTTGGGCATTTACCAGATTAGTATCGATATACCTTGGATTACTGATAGCTTTTTTAATTGCTTCTGCTGTTATTTCATGAAATACGATACGTTTTGCTTTTGCCGGATCAAGCTTAAGAGTTTCAACAAGGTGCCAGGCAATGGCTTCTCCTTCACGGTCTTCATCAGAAGCAAGCCACACAGTTGTAGCTTCTGAAGATAGTTTTTTCAGTTCCTCAACTATTTTTTTCTTTTCGGAAGAAACAATATATTGTGGCTTATAATTGTTATCTATATCAATACCCAGGTTCTTTTTTGAAAGATCCCGGATATGCCCGAAACTGGATTTCACGAGAAATTCTTTACCGAGGAATTTCCCTATAGTCTTTGCTTTTGCGGGGGATTCAACTATTACGAGATTTCCATCCTTCATTTCTTTAGCTCTTTAGTTGAGAATTAAAATCTGCAAAGTAAAACAAATAGAAATCTAAGTTCAAAATTTTGATTGAAAATAATTATTATTTTTGAAATGTAAAGTCTGCAAGTCATGTCTTATGCTAATTCCCAAAGTGCATTTTATTTACGTATTTTCTGGACTGTTTTTATACTGCCGTTTCTGCTTGTAGTATTGATATTTGTATTGATATCAAAGGGTAATTTTGGATTTTTACCCAGTTTTGAGGATCTTGAAAATCCTCAGAATAACCTGGCTTCCGAATTATATTCTGAAGATTACCAGTTGCTGGGTAAGTTTTATATTGAGAACAGGACCTATGTTGAATACAAAGATCTTTCCCCATATCTTATTAATTCATTAATTTCTACCGAAGACATCAGGTTTGAGAGACATTCCGGTATTGATGCAAGGGGATTAGCCAGGGTTTTTTTCCGGACTATTCTCAGCGGACAGAATACCGGAGGGGGGAGTACAATTACACAGCAATTGGCGAAGAATCTTTTTGAAAGGGATGTCAGGGGACGAAATAAATTAGCCAGGTATTATAATTTATTTATAACCAAGTTTAAAGAATGGCATACGGCAGTGAGACTTGAGAAACATTATACAAAGAATGAGATTATTGTAATGTATCTTAACACAGTGCCTTTCGGAAGTGAAACTTATGGTATAAAGTCTGCTTCCAGAGTATTTTTCAATACATCGCCTGATTCACTGAGGATGGAACAGGCAGCAGTACTTATTGGCTCTCTCAAAGCGCCCACATATTACAGTCCGGTATTAAATCCGGAGAATTCATTACGAAGGAGGAATATTGTTTTAGGGCAGATGTATAAATACAATTATATTACAAAAGTGGAATTTGATTCCATTTCAGCATTGCCAATTGTGCTGAATTATAATATACAAAGTCATAATCTGGGGCTTGCGCAACATTTCAGGACATATATCAGACGTACCATGATGGCCCCCATGCCCAGCCCCGATAATTATTTCTCAAAAGAACAATATGAGGAAGATTCTGTAAAATGGGTGACAAATCCTTTATATGGATGGGCAAATAAGAATTTTAAGCCCGATGGATCCACATATAATTTATATAAAGACGGCTTAAAAATTTATACTGCTATTAATTCAAGGATGCAAAGTTACGCTGAAGAGGCTGTCAATGAACATCTGGGAAAGAAACTTCAACCGGAATTTTTTATTGATAAAAAGTACGACAGAAAAGCTCCATTTTCAGATGATCTTACAAATGAAGAAATTAATAAGATCATGACTCAGGCGATGGTAAGAACAGATTATTACAGGAGTCTTCGTGCAAGGGGAATGGAAAAGGACAGTATATTAAGGATCTTTCGTACTCCTGTAAGAATGAAAGTATTTTCCTGGGATGGAGAAATAGACACAGTGATGAGTCCATTGGATTCCTTAAGATATTATAAATATTTTCTCAGAGCAGGATTTATGGCGATGGAACCATCAACAGGTTATGTTAGAGCCTACGTAGGCGGACATAATCAGAGATACTTTATGTATGATCATGTGACACAGAGTAAACGTCAGGCCGGATCAACCATAAAACCTTTCTTATATACACTTGCCATGCAGGAAGGTTATTCTCCCTGTTATCTTGTTCCGAACGTACCTGTTACTTTCCAGGATAATGATTCTACCTGGACACCAAGAAACTCCGGGAGGTTTGATATGGAAGGGAAAATGGTCACATTAAAATGGGGATTGGCAAATTCTGTAAATTATATATCTGCATGGCTGGTAAAAAGATTTAATCCCCAGGCAGTTATTGATATAATAAAAAAGATGGGAGTAAAAAGTTTTATTGACCCTGTACCTTCTGTTATTTTTGGGACATCTGACCTGAGCCTTGAAGAAATGGTCGGAGCTTTCAACACTTTTTCCAATAAAGGAGTGTATATTGAACCGGTTTATGTATTAAAAATAGAAGATAAAAACGGGAATGTTATCTCCACATTTCATCCCCAGCAGGTAGAAGCTATTAGTGAAAATACAGCCTATCTTATGATTCAATTGCTTCGTGGAGTGGTTGACCAGGGGACAGCGGGAAGACTTCGGTTTTATTTTAATTTTACCGGGGAGCTTGGCGGTAAAACAGGGACTACACAAAACCATTCAGATGGGTGGTTTATCGGGAATGCTCCTAAAATAACAGCAGGAGTATGGGTAGGAGCAGAAGACCGTTCAGTTAATTTCAGATACCTGGCACAGGGTTCAGGATCATATATGGCTTTGCCTGTTTATGGTCATTTTATGCAGAAGGTTTATGCTGATACTACTTTACATATAACCCAGGAGGATATTTTTGATCCTCCGGTCGAGTTTAATATAAACCTCCAATGTCCGGAAGTTGATATCCGCGGTTCAGGAAGCTTCTATGAAGAAGGAGAGGAAGAATATTCTAATGTATACCGGGAATAGATCCTATCAATAATTTTGTGTATTCAGCAGAAGGATTTGAAAATATATCCATTGCTTTTCCCATTTCTATAATTTCTCCTTCTTTCATAATAAGGATGCGGTCTGACATATATTTTACAACGGCAAGTTCATGGGAAATAAATAAGTATGTAAGATTGAGTTCTTTTTTAAGATCATTCAGAAGATTCAGAATTTGTGCCTGTACAGAAACATCAAGGGCCGAAACTGCTTCATCAAGTATGATTAATTCAGGATCAACTGCAAGACAACGGGCAATTCCTATTCTTTGTCTCTGCCCTCCTGAAAACTGATGAGGATATTTTTTTATACTTTCAGCGGGTAGTCCGACTTTATCAAGAAGAAAAAGGCAACGATCTTCCCGTTCTTTTCGTGAAAGGTGTTCCTGGTGGACTTTCATCGGTTCAGTAATGATGTCTCCTGTATTTTGTAAGGGATTTAATGATGAGAAAGGATCCTGGAAAATTATCTGCACTTTTTTCCTGTAATTATTTAAAGCTTTACCTTTTAATAATGTGACATCTGTACCATGGAAGAATATTTTTCCTTCTTTGATAGTTAATAGCTGCAGTAATGCTTTCCCCAGGCTGGTTTTCCCACAACCTGATTCTCCGGCAAGCCCAATGGTCTCTCCCTTATAAATCTCAAGATTAATATTTTTTACTGCTCTGAAAGATTTTTTTCTCTTACTGAAGACACCTTCCGGTGATGAGAAATCAACGGATAAATTATTTATAGTTAAAATTGGATGGGAATCGGGATTAATTTTTGTGTCGGTTTTTTGTTGGTCAGTGATTATCGCTTTACCTTCCTCAATGTCCCGGATTGTGATCAAGCGTTCAGGTTTGCCCTGAAGGGGAGGTTGACAGGCTATCAAACCTTTGGTATAGCTGTTAACCGGTGCCCGGAATATTTTTTCAGATGTACCTGTTTCAATCACTTTGCCATTTCTCATTATTACAATATATTCGGCAAATTCTCTCAACAGTCTGAGGTCATGGGTTATAAAAAGTATACTTAATTTATGATGTTCCATTAATTCCTTAAGAAGCTCAAGGATTTTCTTTTGCACAGTGACATCCAGCGCAGTAGTGGGTTCATCAGCTATAAGAAGCAGGGGTTCAGGAATAAGGGACATTGCGATCATTACTCTTTGACGCTGACCGCCTGATAACTGGTGGGGATATGAATTACAGATCTTTTCAGGATCAGGAAGTTTTACCTCGTTAAACAGGTTGATAAGTTTTTTATAAGCATCTGCAGAGGATATCTTTTCATGTACTTTTAAGGCTTCTATAACCTGGAACCCGCATTTCAGGGAAGGATTCAGGGATGTCATAGGTTCCTGGAAAATCATTGAAATTTGTTTTCCCCTGACAGATCGTATTTCTTTTTCAGGAAGAGAGATAAGATCTGTTTTTCTGCTATTATTAATAAGATTGATAGTACCTGAGTTTATTTTTATTCCTGGGGGGCAAAGGCGCATCACGGATAATGCTGTTATTGTTTTACCGGATCCGGACTCACCGGCGATACCTGTAACTTTATTCCCGGGAATATTAAAAGAAATCTGATCAAGAAGAGGTGTCTGTTGTGAATTTTTAATAAGATCCACGGATAATCTTTCTATCTCAAGAATATTATCTGACATTCAGGTGTTTTTTCTTGTTAAAAGGACTTTGTTTCCCTGGAGTTCAATATTCCAATACCTGAGGTCAATAATACGGTTTGCTTCCCTGAAGTATAACCTGGATCTGATGCTTGTTTCCTTATCATCCCGGCTGTCTTTGAATTCCCCGGAAAATTCATAGCTATTGGAATAAGGATGATGATCATGGTATATTTTAATGATTTCGATCATGGTGGAAATTATACTATATACTTCTCCCTTGTTTGTTTCGGAGTATTCATCTTCAAATTCATCACTGATGACGCTGAAGTTTACAATATTTCCAAGATAATTATTTTTCTTTTTGCCAAAGGTAACCTGGTATGTCAGTCCGCTATCAGTTACGAAATAGTATGTACTTCCTGACGGGATGTCCGGTTTTTTAATCGGATAGTTTTTTTTGGTGGTATTATAATCGTTCCTTATCAAGGGTACACTTTCCATAGTATTTATAATTATTATCCGAATAATACTTTTGGCAGTTGCTGTATTTTTGATATAAAGGTAAGATTCAGATTACTTTTTGCAAAATTGAGATTTTTTTTATTATAAAAAGAAATTATCATTTGTTCGAATCCCAGTTTTGCTGCCTCCATTATTCTTTGTTCTATTCTGTTTACGGGTCGTACTTCTCCTGAAAGGCTGATTTCTCCTGCGAAGCAAGTTTTATTCCCAACAGGTACATCAACTGTGGATGAAAGAATTGCTGAAATTACAGCCAGGTCAATAGCCGGATCATCTACCCGAAGTCCACCTGCGATATTTAAAAATACGTCTTTAGAGATGAGTTTGAAATTTGCTTTTTTCTCCAGTACAGCAAGCAGCATTCCCAGTCGTCTCAGGTCGAATCCTGTAGCAGATCTTTGCGGGGATGAGTAAGCTGCGTTGCTTACCAGCGCCTGGACTTCAATAAGGAGAGGTCTTATCCCCTCCATTGTGGAAGCAACTGCTACCCCACTGAGATTCTCAGGATTCTGAGAGATGAGGATCTCTGAAGGATTTGGAATTTCTTTTAAACCTGTACCGAGCATTTCGTACACTCCGATTTCAGAAGTTGATCCGAATCTGTTTTTAACAGCTCTGAGGATTCTGTACATATAATTTGTATCACCTTCGAATTGAAGTACTGTATCTACGATATGTTCAAGGACTTTTGGTCCAGCGATTACTCCGTCTTTAGTTATATGTCCTATAAGAATTACCGGGGTATGAGTTTCTTTAGCAAACCGGAGCCATGAAGCGGCGCATTCTTTGACCTGTGAAACGCTTCCGGGTGAAGATTCGATACGTTCAGTAAAAATAGTTTGTATGGAATCAATGATGATCATATCAGGTTTCAACTGGATTGCTGTGTCCAGAATTTTTTCAAGATTTGTTTCTGTAAATATAGTGCATTCGTTCCCTGAAGGTTCCCCGAGACGTTCGGCTCTCAGTCTTATCTGCTGGGGGCTTTCCTCTCCGGAGATATAAAGTATTTTCAACCTGGATAACCGCAGGGCTATTTGAAGTACGAGTGTGGATTTTCCGATTCCCGGTTCTCCGCCGATAAGTATTACTGATCCGGGTACAAGACCTCCTCCGAGTACCCTGTTAAATTCATTATTTCTGGTATCAATGCGGAGATCCTGCTGAACGCTTATATTTGATAATTTCTCTGGTTTTGATGTGGAACCTCCGGGAAAAGATGATGAACGTGATGATGGTTTTGAAAACACTTCTTCAACATATGTGTTCCATTCCCCGCATGAAGGACATCGTCCGATCCATTTCGAAGATTCGGCTCCGCAATTCTGGCAGACATATGAAGTTTTTGCTTTTGCCATAAGTAATCTGAATTAGTACTTTTCAGAGCGGACTCCCGTATAATTTGTTAATAATTGAACTACTTGAATATCCTTGAATAAAATCAATAGTTACTACTTCTCCTTTGTAAGCTTTCACAATATCATATCCTACAATTTCCTCCGGTTTATAGTCGCTTCCTTTAACAAGGACATCGGGCTGAACAGTTTTTATCATTTCGTATGGTGTATCTTCATAAAATATGCAGACATAGTCTACATATTGAAATGATGCGAGTATAATTGACCGGGAATCCTGGTCCTGAACCGGGCGGTTTTCCCCTTTAAGACGTTTTACTGAATCATCGGAGTTAAGTCCGATGAAAAAAATATCTCCCAGCCTGGAAGCCTGATACAGGTATTCGACATGTCCCCTGTGAATTATATCGAAACAACCATTTGTGAAAACGACTTTAAGATTTTTCCTTTGCCAGTCAGATTTAAGGTCGGTTATCATTTCTTTTACAATGATCTTTTTTTGAGGGATAATATCAGTTTTCATGGCTGGTTTGAGTTTACCGTATCATTAACAGGGGAGATATTTGATAGCGTATTAAATGATTTTTTCCGCTTAATAAGTAAAAAAGCAGATAAAGATCCAACGATAATAGCGAAAACAGCCTGTGATCCATGGGTAATCGTAGCAAATACCAGTCCCAGTTCCAGGGAGATATTTGGATAAACAGCAAAAAGTCCCCGGGATACGATCCAATGAAAGGCTCCTATACCTGATTGGACCGGAACTGTCATTCCCAGTGTTCCGATTACAAGAATAAATACTCCGTCAATAATTTTAAGCTGAGAAGTAGCAGGTAATGAAAAGAAGACTACCCAGGTCATAAGAAGGTATAAAACCCAGAGGATCATTGAGAGAACCAGGAATTCGGGTTTTCTTTTCATTTTATAGACTGTTTTAAGGCCGGATATAATACCTTTAATGATATTTTTAAATTTATTAAAAGCTTTAAATTTTCCTAATGTTTCACGGAAATAGAGATAATAGAGTATAAAAAGTAAGGCAATTATAATAAGGATGGCAATCCAGATGATCCATGAGAATCCCAGGTAGGTTGAAATTTTGTCTTTAATGGGGATCAGGATGCTGTTATTGATAAAATTACCGAAAGTGTTGAATTTCATGACCAGGAGGAATAACAGGAGTACGAAGAGAGAAAGAAGGTCAACAATACGTTCTACTATTACTGTTCCAATAAGTTTATCAAGTGGGATATTTTCTTTTTTTGCAAGTGACGCGCACCGGGTTATTTCGCCTATACGCGGGAGGGCAAAATTTGCGAGGTATCCTGTCATCATGGAATAAAAGGTAATTGAGAAGGATGGTTTATAACCAAGGGGTTCAATTATCAGTATCCATCGCCATGCACGAACGAAATAAGCCAGCAGTGCGAATAACAGAGAAAGAAAGATCCAGCTGTATTTTGCTGTTTTCAGGTCATTCCAAAGTAAATTAGGATTTGTCCCCTTAAATGCAAAGAACAAAAGAAGCAAGCCTATTGAGAGGAATGCAAGAAATTTAAGCGTTTTAAAGAGAGATTCTTTCAAGGCCTGATAACTAAACGAGTTTGTTGGTTGCAGTATCGGGGCAGATTATTGCTGGTTTAAATGTTTTTGCTTCTTCAAAATCCATTGATGCATATGACATTATAATAATAATATCTCCGATTGCTACTTTTCTTGCTGCGGGTCCGTTCAGACAGATTTCTCCGCTTTCTCTTTTTCCTGTAATTACATAAGTTTCCAGACGCTCACCATTATTGATGTTGACAACCTGAACCTTTTCACCTTCAACCAGGTTTGCAGCATCCATAAGATCTTCATCTATGGTAATACTGCCAACATAATTAAGGTTAGCTCCCGTAATAGAAACCCTGTGAATTTTTGATTTTATAACTTCAATATTCATAATATTGCAAAGTTAATTAAAAAAAACATTATCAATAAGCCTGATATTTCCTATTTTGACAGCCACGCATCCTGTTTTGGGTGCAGGATCATTCCAGGAGTCAACAGGTATAAGGGAATTGGAATTTACTATTTCAAAATATTCAACTTTAATGAGGGGATCCTGATCCAGAGTTTTTATAACCCATTTTTTAAGTTCGGGTAAAGTTAACCGGTGTTTCTTTCGTAGCGCTGAAAATAAAGTTTTGGATATTAAAGAAGCATGTTTCCTTTGACGGACAGTTAGCAGGCGGTTCCTGGAACTCATTGCAAGACCGTCTTTTTCACGAACTATAGGACATGAAATAATCTCAATATTGTAAGAATACAACTCAACAAGCTTTTTAATTATTGCCAGTTGCTGAAAATCTTTCTGACCAAAGAAAGCTTTGTGGGGCTGAACGAGATCGAACAGTTTAGTCACTACTTGTGCCACCCCGTTAAAATGACCTGGCCGGTGAAGGCCTTCCATTACATTCTGCAGGTTACCGAGATCAAAGACCCTGGTATCTTTTTCAGGATATATATCTTTTACGTCAGGAATAAATACCGCATCTGTCTTAACGTATTCGAGAAGTGAAAGATCTTCTGCTTGTGTCCTGGGGTAATTATTCAGATCCCCGGGATCATTAAACTGGGTGGGATTAACGAAAATACTGACAATTACAGTACCGGATTCTTTTTTCGCTCTTTTTACCAGGGACAGGTGTCCTGAATGGAGCGCTCCCATTGTTGGAACAAAACCCACAATAACATCTTGTTCCAGTTTCTTACGGTAGTTTAACAGTTCTGAAGAAGAATACAGGATTATCATAAATATCGGATAAACTGCAAAAGTAAAATAATTTTTTTTGAATTCGGGGAAACATAATACCCTTCGAAAAAAACAGGATACAGTAAAGGAATTGATACATCTTCTTTATCTTTGCAAAACTTATTAATCAACTTCATATTATGAAATCCTATAAGCGGTATACCATAACTGCAGCTCTTCCTTATGCCAACGGGCCTATTCATCTGGGGCATCTTGCAGGTGTTTATGTTCCTGCTGATATTTATACCCGTTATCTGCGTTTAAAGGGTGAAGATGTAATATATATATGTGGTTCTGATGAGCACGGGATTCCTATTACTATTAAAGCAAGACAGGAAGGTGTTAGTCCGCAGGAAGTCGTAGATCGTTATCACAGGATGAATAAAGAATCATTTGAAAAATTTGGGATTTCGTTTGATATATATTCGAGGACAACATCCCCGGTTCATTACAAAACGGCTTCAGAATTTTTCAGGACACTTTATGATAAAGGAGAATTTACAGAACGATTTACAGAACAATATTATGATCCTGAAGCCGGACAATTTCTTGCTGATCGTTATATTACAGGTACCTGCCCTCAGTGCGGGAATGAGAATGCCTATGGTGACCAGTGTGAAAAATGCGGGTCATCTTTGAATGCCACTGATCTGATAAATCCGAAATCAACCTTATCTGGTGCGGTGCCTGTGCTAAAAGAGACTAAGCACTGGTTTTTACCGCTGGATAAACATGAATCGTTTTTAAGAAAGTGGATACTCGAGGAAAACAAACATTGGAAATCTAATGTATATGGACAATGCAAATCATGGTTGGATAATGGATTACAACCCAGGGCAGTAAGCCGGGATCTGGATTGGGGCATACCTGTGCCTGTTACCGGCGCTGAAGGTAAGGTACTTTATGTCTGGTTTGATGCACCGATAGGTTATATATCCGCAACAAAAGAATTAACTCCTGACTGGGAAAAATACTGGAAAAACGAGGATACCAGGCTGATTCATTTTATTGGTAAGGATAATATTGTTTTTCATTGTATTATTTTCCCTGCTATGTTGAAAGCGGAGGGGAGTTATATTCTTCCCGAAAATGTTCCTGCCAATGAATTTTTAAATCTTGAAGGAGATAAACTGTCTACATCAAGAAACTGGGCGGTTTGGCTGCATGAGTATCTTGAAGAATTTCCCGGGAAACAGGATGTCCTAAGGTATGTTTTATGTGCCAATGCACCGGAAACAAAAGATAATGATTTTACATGGAAAGATTTCCAGGCACGTAATAATAATGAGTTAGTGGCAATTTTTGGAAATTTTGTAAACCGGACACTTGTTCTTACTCATAAATACTTTAATGGCAGGGTTCCAGCCCCGGGTTCTTTTAATGATTATGATGTGCAGATCCTCGGGGAATTTGGTAAGAAAAAAGCAATTGTTGAAGATCACCTGGATAATTTCAGGTTCCGGGATGCCTTGAAAGAAGCTATGAATCTTGCAAGAGCAGGGAATAAATATCTTGCTGACTGTGAGCCCTGGAAAATAATTAAAGATAATACGGAAAGAGTAGCCACTATTATTAATGTTTCCCTGCAGCTCACTGCAAATCTGGCATTATTATTTGAACCCTTCCTGCCGGATGCCTCATTAAAGCTGAAGAAAATTTTAAATTTAGAGCAACTGACATGGAATGTTTGCGGGAAGAAGAACCTGTTAAAACCTGATCATATCATTCAACAACCTGAACTTCTCTTTGATAAAATTGAAGATGAAGTTATTGATAAACAGCTTCAGAAATTAAAAAAAGGAGCGAAGGAAGCTGAAATTAATTTACCGGTACTACCTCCGGAAAAACCGTTAATCGGTTACAATGATTTTGCTAAAATGGATATTCGGACAGCAACAATAATAAGTGCTGAAAGGGTTCCTAAAACAGATAAATTACTCAAACTCCTCGTTGATACAGGTATTGACAGGCGGACAGTTATTTCAGGAATTGCAGAATACTTTAATCCTGAAAATCTTGCAGGTCAGCGTGTGTGTATATTATTGAATCTTGAACCAAGAATAATTAAAGGTAATGAGTCAAAAGGAATGATCTTACTTTCGGAAAGCATTGATGGAAAACTGTTTTTTATTGAACCAGGAAAAGAAACAGCTAATGGGGAAGAAGTAAAATGATCAATTTAATCCGAGTACCCAGGCAGATTTATATTGTGTTGATTTTCTGAATTTTTCCAATTCCACTACAGCTTTTTCCTTATCGGAAAAAGAAGTAACACTAACCCTGTAAAAACCATCTCCCCTGTTGATTATCAGACTTGGAAATCCTTTGATACTGAGTTCTTTCTGAAGTTCATCAGCATTTTTTTGAAGAGAAAAACTTCCGGCAATAATATGATATTCTGAATATGCTGTTGATGTGACTGGTTCTTCATTGGTGGCATCTGAGATCTTAAGTGCATTTTCAAGCCTGGTAATTGAATCAATAGCAGCTTCCATGTTTTTATCATAGTCTTCAGGTTCTCCCAGGATATACAAAGGATCTCCGGCAGGTTTGTCTTTCCGGCCTGTAATAAGATTGAGATTTTTTGTCAGATCTGTTGTCAGGGCAAGGATTACCAGTGATATCAGTATAACAACAACCGATCCGCTAAGAATACGAATGAAATTAATATTGCTCTTTTTTTCTTCTACCAGGTCATATTCCGGTTGTCCCTGGCTGGCAGGTTCAAATGTTTCATCCGGCGCCGTTTCAATGAATTCCGGATTTATGATATCACGGGGTTCTTTTTCAATTATGTTGTCTGCAGGGACATTATTATCCTGTTCCATGGATATTTCGAGCGGCTCCAGTTCGAATGGTTCAAAACTGCCCGCTTCAAAAGTGAGAATCAGGTTTTCATCTTTTTCGAAAAGATAGTTTTTATTTTCGTCGGCAAAAAGTTTTCCCAGTCCCTCAATATAATATGTATCCCCCCTGTTTAGCGTATTTTGTATTTCGCTGATATATTCAATAACCTGTTTTTTTGCCTCATCATATTCAATTTCTTCAGCATCAGCTATTTTATGTATCAGGGTATCATCATCCGGGACGGGACCGTAAGGATAAAAAATAATAGCTGAGGAAGGTGGAGTGATCTCCTGGTCTGTCAGAACAGCTGGTTTCCTTGTAATTTCAAAAGTTCCGAATCCGGGAAGAGTAAGCTTTTCATGAAAAAGCAGTAAATCTCTTATGTATTCCGATACTTTCAATTTTTTATGGTTTTAGCAAAATTACACAAATATAAATGACATTTGTTTACTTTCATATAAATTTCATACATAATCCCTATCTTCGTATTTATTTTCATTCCATGATCATGAAGGAAATAAAAATGCTTGACCTTACGGGTCAATATGAAAGGATAAGGAATGAAGTTGACGAGGCAATTGCAGATGTTGTTAAAGCCGGGAACTTCATCAGGGGGAAGCAGATAAAGATATTTCAGGAAGCTTTGTCTGAATATATGCATGTGCCTTATGTTATTCCTTGCGGTAACGGGACAGATGCCTTACAGGTAGCTCTGATGTCACTTGATCTTCAGCCGGGTGATGAAGTGATAACTGTGCCATTCACCTTTATCAGCACAATTGAGGTAATTCGTTTATTAGGATTTAAAGTGGTGTTATGTGATGTAGATCCTGATACTTTTAACATAGACATTGTAAAACTAAAAGATCTTATTTCAGACAAAACAAAAGTTATTCTTCCGGTACATCTTTTCGGGCAATGTGTTGACATGGATAGTATTAACGAATTGGCTGAGAAACATGGGCTTTTTATAATAGAAGATGCTGCCCAGGCTTTAGGAACAAATTATATATACAGGAACGGAGAAAAAAAGAAAGCCGGCACTATTGGCACTATTGGCTGTACTTCTTTTTTCCCCTCAAAGAATTTAGGAGCATGGGGAGACGGTGGTGCAATATTTACAGGAAACAGCACATATGGTAAGAAGATGCAAGCTATTGTAAATCATGGAATGGAAAAAAAGTATTATTATGAATATGTCGGAGTTAATTCCCGGCTGGATACACTTCAGGCGGCAATTCTCAATGTTAAATTAAAATACCTGGATGACAATATTAAAGCAAAAGTGAAAATAGCAGATCTTTATGATGAAAAATTAAAAGCCATACCTGGTATCCAATTACCAAAGAGAATAAATTGGTCTGACCACAGTTTTCATCAATATACCATTAAAGTTTTTGATAACAGGAGAGATATATTAAAAAATTATTTACAGGAGAGGAATATTCCTTCCATGGTTTATTATCCTTTACCTGCGCACTTACAAAAAGCATATGCAGACCTGGGTTACAGGAAGGGGGATTTTCCCGTATCAGAGGAATTGTGCAGTCAGGTTCTGTCTTTACCAATTTATCCGGAGCTTGAAGAGGAACAATTATGTTATATTTGTGAGACTGTGAAAGAGTGTATTTGTAGTTAGGGGGGATCAAGGGGATCAAGGGGATTAAAGGGATCACGGGATCAAGGGGATCAAAGGGATCAAAGGGATTAAAGGGATCAAGGGGATCAAAGGGATCGAGGGATCAAGGGGATCAAGGGGATCAAGGGGATCAAAGGGATCAAGGGGATCAAGGGGATTGAGTAAATGCGTAGAGACACGCTATTGCGTGTTTTGTGAGTTTGAGAGTATGAGAGTATGCAGTAGAGGCAGGGCATGCCCTGCCCTGTATGAGTGGTTACGTGGTTGGTAAAAATACGGGATCACGTAATTTTTACCCAATAACCCAATAACCCAATAACCCAATAACCCAATAACCCAATAACCCAATAACCCAATAACATATTAACCCAATAACCCAACCACAATAACTAAACATTATGCAGGAAAAATTATATTTTGCGCATGAAACTGCTGTAATTGATGCAGGCAGTATTATAGGGAATGGCACCAAAATATGGCATTTTTCCCATATAATGGATGGAGCTGTTATTGGGGAAAACTGTAATATTGGTCAGAATGTTGTCATATCACCAGGGGTTGTATTGGGCAGGAATGTGAAGGTTCAGAATAATGTTTCGGTTTATACCGGAGTAATTTGTGAAGATGATGTTTTCCTGGGACCTTCGATGGTGTTTACCAATATTTCCAATCCGAGAAGTGGGGTGATACGTCGTGATAAATATGAAAAGACAATTGTAAAAAGGGGGGCTAGTATAGGCGCTAATGCTACAATAATTTGCGGGCATACCATAGGTACATATGCTTTTATTGGTGCCGGAGCGGTGGTGACAAAAGATGTACCTGACTATGCTCTTGTATATGGAAATCCTGCCCGACAGACAGGCTGGATGAGTGAATATGGACATAAGTTGAAATTTAATAAAGAAGGTATTGCAGTATGTGAAGAAAGCGGAGAATTTTACCAGTTGGAAAACAATAAAGTAAATAAATTACAGAAGATTGACAATGAGTGAAGCACAAAAACCCGTAAAGAATTTTGCTCTTATTGGTGTTGCCGGGTATATAGCAGTACGGCATCTTAAAGCAATTAAAGATACCGGGAACCGGATGGTTGCAGCACTTGACCGGTTCGACAGTGTGGGAGTGATTGATAATTATTTCCCTGAATCTGATTTTTTTGTTGAGTTTGAAAGATTTGAACGTCATATTGACAAGATGAGGAGATCAGGGAAGAAGGTGGATTATGTAAGTATTTGTTCTCCTAACTATCTTCATGATTCACACATCAGGTTTTCATTAAGGAATGACGCAGATGCGATCTGTGAGAAGCCTATGGTACTTAATCCCTGGAATATTGATGGGTTACTTCAGTTCGAAAAGGAAACAGGGAGAAAAGTTTATAATATCCTGCAGCTACGTTATCATCCGTCTATTATTGCCCTGAAGGAAAAAATAAGAAATGCTTCTCCTGACAGGATATTTGATATTGATCTTGCTTACATTACAAGCAGGGGGAACTGGTATCATTTTTCCTGGAAAGGAGATATTCAGAAATCTGGTGGTATTGCAACAAACATAGGTGTTCATTTTTTTGATATGCTTATCTGGATTTTTGGTTCACCAGTTAAAAATGAGGTACATTTCTCGAGTGAAGAAAAAGCAGCCGGTTACCTTGAGCTTGACAGGGCAAGAGTGAGATGGTTCCTGAGTATTGATTATAATGATCTGCCGGAGACGGTAAAAATTAACAGGCAAAGAACATATCGTTCTATTACTATTGATAATGAGGAGATTGAGTTTTCCGACGGATTCACTGACCTTCACACTAAAACTTACCAGGAAATATTGAAAGGAAAAGGCTTTGGAATTGAAGAGGCAAGATTATCAATTGATACCGTTCATACTATAAGATTTGCCACTCCTATTGGTAAAAAGGGGAACTATCATCCATTCGTAAACAGATTAAAAATATAAAAAGATGTACCGGGAACTTGTTGAAGGTAACAAAAAGCTTGCAGTCATTGGTCTTGGATACGTAGGACTCCCGATTGCACTTGAATTTGCAGGGAAAATAAAGGTAATCGGTTATGATATCAGGCATGATCGTATTGATATGCTGAAAAATAAAATTGATCCGAGCAGGGAATTGGAAAAGGAAGCATTTGTCAACAAGGATATTATTTTTTCATCAGAACCTGAGGATCTCAGGGAAGCAAGTTTTTATGTCATTGCTGTTCCTACTCCTATCAATATTCATAAGAATCCTGATCTTCGTCCCCTTCTTAGTGCAACTGAAACTATTGCAGGTGTTTTAAAAAAAGGGGATTATGTAGTATATGAATCAACTGTATATCCCGGGTGTACTGAAGAAGATTGTGTACCAATCCTTGAAAAAAATTCCGGATTAAAATTTATTCAGGATTTCAAGGTTGGATTTTCGCCTGAAAGGATTAACCCGGGGGATAAACAGCATACTTTAACCAAGGTAGTGAAAGTAACTTCGGGTTGTGATCCTGAATCTGCAGAAGAAATAGCCAGGATTTATGAGATGATAATTGAGGCGGGTGTTTACAGGTCGTCTTCCATAAAAATTGCAGAAGCTGCAAAAATTATTGAAAACACACAGAGGGATATTAATATTGCATTTATGAATGAATTATCCATGATTTTTAATAAGATGGATATTAATACGTTTGAAGTGCTGGAAGCAGCGGGAACCAAATGGAATTTTCTAAGATTTTATCCCGGACTGGTCGGAGGTCATTGTATTGGAGTAGATCCGTATTATCTCACTTACAGGTCGGCAATATTTGGCCATCATGCCCGGATAATAAATGCAGGCAGGGGGATAAATGATGAGATGGGAGCATATGTGGCAAAACAGGTAGTACAAAGAATGTTCAGGAACGGGAAATCTATGAATAAATCAAGAGTACTGATAATGGGGATCACTTTTAAAGAAAATGTAAGTGATATCAGAAACTCAAAGGTAACAGATATTATTCATGAGCTTAGGAACTATGGTATAATTGTCGATATTGTAGATCCCAATGCATCGTCTGATGAAGTTGAATCAGAATACGGCTTCCGGCTTGCTGCAAAACCAGTAGCCCCGTATGATGCTGTTATTGTGGCTGTTGGGCATAAAGAATACCTAAACCTTGACGAAGAATATTTTAAAAGTATCTGTACCAGTAAAGCAATACTGGCAGATATAAAAGGGTTATTCCGGGGCAAGATTAAAGAGTTGAAATACTGGAGTTTATAAAATAATTACTATGATATTAGTTACAGGAGGTACAGGTTATATTGGGTCACATACTGTTGTGGAATTACTGGAGGAAGGATATGAAGTCCTGATTGCAGATAATCTTTCCAATTCAAAAATTGAAGTACTTGATGGAATTGAAAAAATAACAGGAAAAAGACCTTTCTTTGAAAAAATTGACCTGGCGGAGCCCGGGGAGACAGAAGCATTATTCAATAAATACCCGGGTATCATCGCAATTATTCATTTTGCCGCTTTAAAGGCTGTTGGAGAATCAGTTCAGAAACCATTACAGTACTATTACAATAATATTAATTCCCTGGTTAATCTCCTGGATAATATGATCCGGAGGAATATTTCTGATTTTATTTTCAGTTCTTCATGTACAGTATATGGGGAGCCTGATATTGTGCCTGTAACAGAAGAAAGCCCTGTTAAAAAAGCTACATCTCCTTACGGGAATACAAAGCAGATATCAGAGGAAATACTTAAAGACGCACAGGCAGCTTATCCCTTCCTGAAAATTATTTCCTTACGATATTTCAATCCTATTGGGGCGCATCCTTCAGCATATATTGGAGAGTTACCAATTGGGATTCCAAATAATCTGGTTCCTTTTATAACCCAGACGGCTATTGGATTAAGGGATGAACTAAAAGTTTTCGGAGGTGATTACAATACTCCGGATGGCACAGCCATCAGGGATTATATTAATGTGGTTGACCTTTCAAAAGCTCATGTAGTAGCGTTACGGAGGTTAATTAAAGGAAAGAATAAAAAGTCATATGAAACATTTAATTTAGGTACGGGGAAAGGACTTTCTGTTATGGAGATCATTAAAGAATTTGAGAATGTTACCGGAGTTAAGGTTAAATATAAAATTACAGACAGGAGGGCAGGAGATGTGGAAATGGTATATGCAGATACGGGTTTTGCCAACAGGGAATTAGGATGGAAAGCAGAAAAGGGAATTGAGGAAACACTTCTTTCTGCCTGGAACTGGGAGAAATATTTGAAATCCTTGTAAGTTAGAGAGTAATTTAAACAGTTGTGAAGTTTGATTTTTTTAAGTTTTGTAATCTAAAAATACCAAACCGCACAAGCGGTGTTTGTTAATTTATTTGTATGCAAAAAATACTTATTACCGGTGGGGCGGGTTTTATCGGTTCTCACGTGGTGAGGTTATTTGTAAGAAAATATCCGGAGTATCACATTGTGAATCTGGATAAGCTCACTTATGCCGGCAACCTGGAGAATCTCGACGATATTAAGGAATATTCAAATTATGAATTCATACGTGGTGATATTACCCAATTGGAATTTCTTGCTGATCTTTTTGAAAAGTATAAATTTTCAGGAGTAATACACCTGGCTGCTGAATCACATGTTGATCGTTCCATTATTAATCCGTTGGAATTTGTTTATACCAATATTATAGGCACAGTAAATTTATTGAATGCTGCCAGAAAGATCTGGCAGAATCCTCAGGACAGGCATATATTTTATCACATTTCTACCGATGAGGTATATGGTAGTCTTGACGAGGAAGGTTACTTCAGTGAAGACACTCCTTATGATCCCCAAAGTCCTTATTCTGCCTCAAAAGCAGGGTCGGATCATTTTGTCCGGGCGTATTTTAATACATATGGATTACCGGTTATCATTACTAATTGCAGTAATAATTACGGGCCTAATCAGTTCCCTGAAAAACTTATTCCGCTGGCGATCAACAATATAAAAAACAATATTTCAATTCCTGTATATGGGAAAGGAGAAAACATACGCGACTGGTTATATGTTGAGGATCATGCTAAAGCCATTGATCTGGTTTTTCACAGGGGAATGCCTGGAGAAACATATAATATAGGGGGGAACAATGAGTGGAGGAATATTGATCTGATAAGGCTCTTATGTGAACTTATGGACAAACGGTTAAATCGTACTGCTGGTACTTCTGAGAAACTGATTACCTTTGTAAAAGACAGGGCTGGTCATGATCTGAGATATGCAATTGATTCGTCGAAAATATGCACAAAGCTGGGCTGGGCTCCTGCTTTAGGATTCAGGGAGGGATTGGAGAGAACGGTTGACTGGTATCTTGCAAATGAGAGATGGTTAACTAATGTGTTATCGGGAGATTATGAGAAATATTACGTGACACAGTATTTAAAGAGATGAGTCTACTCCGAAAAGTCTTAATTTCAATTTTAACTGGTTATACCCCCCAACCCCCTAAAGGGGGCGTCGCTGAAAATAAGGTACATGAGAAAAGTCCCCTTTAGGGGATATAGGGGTATAAGACTTTTCGGAGTAGACTCAAGAGATAGAAATTATTTATCAGTCTGACCTGTAAGTGATTGCAATAAAAGCAGAAATTACTTTTCGTAATAAGCTTTAATCTGCAATCATTACTATTCCACCGTCACAGATTTAGCCAGATTTCTTGGCTGGTCTACATTGCAATTTCTTAAAACAGCAATATGATATGCAATAAGTTGCAGAGGGACAACTGAAAGCAGTGAGGTAACCTTTTCGTCTGCTTCAGGTATTTCCACAATATAATCTGCCATTTTGGAAATAAATTCGTCCCCTTCTGTAACAATAGCGATAACTTTCCCGTTTCTGGCTTTTACTTCCTGTATATTGCTGACGATTTTATCATATGATTTATCTTTGGTAGCAATAACAACAACCGGCATATTGTGATCAATGAGAGCTATTGGTCCGTGTTTCATTTCGGCAGCAGGATAACCTTCAGCATGTATATAGGATATTTCTTTAAGTTTAAGTGCTCCTTCGAGAGCTACCGGGAATGAATATCCTCTTCCCAGGTATAGAAAATTGTTTGAATGCTGGTATTTTTTAGCGAAAGTTTTAAATTTATTATTTTGTTTTAATATTTTCTCAATTTTGGAAGGAATATCATATAATTCATTTATCAGGTTTGCATATTCAAGTTCATCGAGCAGTCCGCGTTTAAAACCGAGCATCATTGCCATCATAGCAAGGACAGTTACCTGGGCGGTAAATGCTTTTGTAGAGGCTACACCGATTTCAGGTCCTGCATGAGTATAAACCCCCGCATGAGTTTCTCTTGATATACTTGATCCTGCAACGTTGCATATTCCAAGGACTATTGCTCCGGATTCTTTTGCCAATTGGATTGCTGCAAGGGTATCTGCGGTTTCCCCGCTCTGACTTATAACTAATATAATATCTTCCTTGAAAATCAAGGGATGGCGGTATCTGAATTCGGATGCATATTCAACTTCCACAGGGATTTTTGCAATGTCTTCAAAAAGATATTCCCCTACCAGTCCGGCATGCCAGGATGTTCCACAGGCGACAATGATAATTCTTTTTGCATTTATTAATTTGTCTTCAACAGTATGTAATCCTCCAAGGTGAATAGAAGTTTTGTCAGCTGAGATCCTGCCTCTGAATGTATCCTGTATTGATCGTGGCTGTTCAAAAATCTCCTTGAGCATGAAATGATCATACCCGTTCTTTTCTATCAATGAAATATCAACGTCAAGCTTATGAATAGCAGGAACGAGTTTTTCATTCTGAAGAGTTTTAAGTATCAGTTCATTTTTACTGATAACAGCGACATCATCATTATTGAGATAGATCACCCTGTCTGTATATTCAATGATAGGTGTAGCATCTGAAGCTATAAAAAATTCTCCTTCTCCTATTCCGAGTACCAGGGGACTACTTTTCCTGGCTGCAATTATTTTATCAGGTTCTTCCCTGCACAGCACTACCAGGCCATAAGCTCCAATAACTTTTGTCAGCGCAAGTCTGACAGCCACTTCTGCAGAAGATTTTCCACCTTTTAAATAGATAAATTCAATAAGATTAGCTAATACTTCAGTATCAGTTTCGCTTTTAAAAGTATATCCGCGATCTGTCAGCTTGTTTTTAAGGAGAGAGTAATTTTCAATTATTCCATTATGTATGATGGTAAAAATCCCATTCATCGATTCATGAGGGTGAGCGTTAACATCGTTAGGTTCACCATGGGTAGCCCACCGGGTGTGTCCTATACCTATATTACCAGTTAGATTTTGCCCAATAACAGCATTTTCCAGTTCGTTTACTTTCCCTTTTTTCTTATAAATATTAACAGAGTGATTTTCGAGTAAGGCTATTCCTGCAGAATCGTATCCACGATATTCCAGGCGTTTAAGTCCGTTTATCAATATGGGATATGCATCCCTGTTACCTATGTAACCTACTATACCACACATAATAGTATTAGATCTCGGTATAAATAACCTTTAGTTGCATCCTGCTTTTACTTTTTGAAAGAGGACTTTTTATTAATACCCTGTTAGCAGTTGAATTATTACTTGATGTAATCAATACCAGTTCAGTTTTCCCGATTTTTTTATCAATAAAAGACTGAAGGTAATATGAGATATTTATTTTATAGACCTTTTCTGTAGTATCATAATAACCTCCGAAAATATCAGAAGATAAGTTGTAATCATAAAGAATCTGGTAATTATTCTCACTGTCAAGGGAATATAAAAAGAAACGTTGAGGATACAAAGTATGATCTTTCCATTGATAAGCCGAATCTTCCACTCCGATTATCAGTTCTGCTTTGATGATAGAAACAGGGACCTTATCCTGCCATTTTTCCAGGTCTGGCAGGCGAATTCTGATATCAAGCCCTGCCATTGAAGTGGCAAATAAAATAGTATCCTGATTTTCAGGGTTATTAAGACCTGATGCCGGAGGATATGATTCATAATTACTGTTAAAAATATTAAAAGCATTGGAATAGTATCCCAGATACATCTGAAATGCATAATTGGAACTGTCATTTTCAACTTTAACGGTATCGTAGTATAATACCATAGTGGTTTCAGTAGAAGATAAATTAAGATAAGTTATTGCTCCTCCTGATTCATATTGTTTTTCAGTTTTAATGTAAAAACCCTTGAACACTTCCCTGAAATATTGAGTCTTGGAAAAAACAGTATCAATTGCAGCAGCAAATTTCTGCAGGTAAGCGGGATGATTAATGTGCATCGTGATAATAGAATCATTCGGAAAGTAATCAGCAGATGCTAATTCTTCAGGATCACTGAATTCAACGGGATCGGCGTTGGAATAATAAACTGTATCAGTTCTGATGTCTTCTTTGATATCGTAGATTTTTAATGTTTGCGGCGATAAGCTGTCTCCGAAGAAATCTTTAATTCTGAGTTGGATCACCAGGGAATCAATTACACGGTTTTGAGGAAGTGTTCTTGGTGAAGCAGGATCGATCTGGGTTATAATTGATGCTTCTGAATATCCGAAAACAGGATCATTAAGTGAGCCAAGCAAATATTGTTCATTTGATGTGGTAATGATAGGTTTTGCAGTGGCTGTATAGGCAATAACCGAAGTTGATGTATCAGCTTTTATTAGTATATTGTCTGAAGGAGGCAGAAGGTTTCTTCCCACAAACATAGGGTCTTCCCCACAACTGAAGAGAACAACGAAAAAGCTTAATACAGTGAATTTTATTAATATATTTTTTATAATCCTTACATTGGGATTCTGAGATGGGAAATCAATCATCTAATTAGAATTTGCTAATATTTTATCATAAAAAACGGAATATTCCTCAATATATTTTTCCTGAGATGCATATGGTAGTATAGGAATATGTAATCCTTTCAATAATGTCTTCACATCAGGATTTAACTTTCTGCTTCCCAGAATTATTCCATCAGAGAATTTCAGGGCTAATTTCACAATATTAATGAATACAGGTTCTGAAATAATTTTCAGGTCATCTTTAGTAATACCATCTCTTTTTATTTTTCGCAAAAATTCAGGTCTCAGCATTTCATTAAATTTATTGTTATAGATAGAAAATATCACCTTCGAGTTCATAAAAAGCGGGTCATCTGAGAATGATCTTTTAATATAGAGAGGGACCAGACTGGTAAACCAGCCATGGCAATGAATTATATCAGGAGCCCATCTTAGTTTTCTCACGGTTTCAAGGACTCCTCTTGCAAAAAAGATCATTCTTTCATCATTATCTTCGTAAAAACTGCCTTTTGGATCTTTAAGAACGGATTTTCTTTGGAAGTAGTCTTCATTATCAATAAAATAAACCTGCATCCTGGCAGACTGAATAGAAGCGACTTTAATGATCAGCGGGTGGTCTGAGTCGTCAATTATAAGATTCATTCCTGAAAGGCGGATAACTTCATGAAGCTGGTTTCTTCTCTCGTTAATACATCCGAATCTAGGCATGAAAGTTCTGATTTCCCGGCCTCTTTCTTGTATACCTTGTGGAAGAAACCGGCTTATGGTGGACATTTCTGTTTCGGGAAGAAAGGGAGTAATTTCCTGAGAGATAAATAATACTTTAACACTTTCCATTTAAACCCGCGTGTTTTATTGTTGAATGAAACCATACAAAGATACGTAAAATATTTGATATCGTATATTCAGAATTACAGGTATTTGTGTGTCAGGAGTATATAAACATGAGAGTAATTATTTAAAATATTCTCCCGGGGGGTTTGATATATGCTGACAGTTTTAATGAAATAAATTTCATCATGAGTTTTTGAAATAGCATAGTGTTAATGTATTTTTACAGAAAAAACAGGGCAGATATGATTAAACCACCATATTTACAACCAGGTGACACTGTAGGCATCATTGCTCCTGCCAGGAGTATAAGTAAGGAAGAAATAACACCATTTACTGAGCTTATAAATTCATGGGGTTTGAAATGCAAAACGAGCAGATATTTATTCGGAAAACATTTCCAGTATTCCGGTACAGAAAAAGAGAGGGCTTCAGATTTCCAGCAAATGATAGATGATCCTGAAGTGAAAGCAATTATTTGTGCCAGGGGAGGTTATGGTTCTATAAAGATTATCAGGTATATTGATTTTTCAGGTTTCCAGAAATCCCCTAAATGGCTTGCGGGATTTTCAGATGTCACAGTTCTGCATGCCTATATTAATAAATTTCTCGGGACAGAGTCATTACATTCCATAATGCCATTAAATTACAAAAACGAAGAAAAAAATATTTCTGTAACATCATTAAAAAAAGCCCTTTTCGGGGAAAAACTGAAGTACGATATCGAACCTCATAAATTAAATAAACCCGGAAATGTAACTGCCGAACTTACCGGGGGAAATCTTTCGCTCCTCTATAGTCTTAACGGTACAAATTTCTTCCCGGATATGAGAAATAAAGTTTTATTTATTGAAGACGTGGATGAATACCTATATCATATTGACCGGATGATGCAGAATTTTTATCATAGCGGTGTTTTTGCAAAGATCGCCGGATTAATAGTTGGATCATTTTCTGAGATTAAAGATAATGAAATTCCTTTTGGAATGGATGCCTATGAAATTATCCGTAATACGGTAGACAAATTTAATTTTCCTGTATGTTTTAATTTTCCTGCAGGGCATATTTCAGAAAACAGGACGCTGATTTTAGGCAGGGAAGTGCAATTAAGTGTTGAAGTGAAAGGGGTGGGGGTTGATTTAGGTGGATGAGTGATTATGTGAATAAGTGATTGAATAAATTAGTAGAGGCAGGGCATGCCCTGGCTATCATTCACACCATTATGACATATTTTTTGTTCACCTTTATGTTTTGTATTCCCTATTCAACGCTGACAGAGTCAGGTTTTACAAATGGGTAATTATTACCAGAAGTCAGACCTGTCGGGCGTTTTTCAGCCAGACAGCGTCGGTGAAGGGAACAATATTTTGTATAGTAGAGACGCACGGCTGTGCGTCTATTTGTAATAAGTTACACACACCGTGTCTTTAAGGTCTCTGTATAAAATAAATCATAAAAATGGATAACACACATAAGAAAGGAGGAAATGCTGAGGACATTGCATCAGAATTACTTCAGAAGAAAGGATATAGAATACTTCACAGAAACTGGAGGTACTTCCATGAAGAGATAGACATTATTGCAGAACAGGACAATAAACTGGTTATTGTTGAAGTAAAGAGCCGGTATGGCATTTCCGGTGAATCACCGGCAGAGTCAATCACTACAGGAAAACAAAAACATCTGGTAAATGCGACTGAAGCCTATATTTTCAGGTATGATATTCAGGCTGAAACAAGATTTGATGTTATTTCTGTTACTTTTGACGGGGATTCATATATAACTGAGCATATTGAAGATGCTTTTATTCCTGGACTGAACTGGTAAAAAACACATATTTATTATGAAAAAACTAATTCGTTACTTTCTTCAGGGGCTTGTTTATATCGCTCCATTGGCTATTACAGTTTATGTTGTATATTTCATTTTCTCCATCGTTGATGGATTCTTACAGCAATTTTTAGAGAAGTGGTTAAATGCTCATATTCCTGGTCTTGGGATACTGGTCATATTTTTACTCATAAGTTTCCTTGGTTTTTTAGGGCAGTCTGTTATTTTCCGTCCAATAAAAAGATTGGTTTTACGGATGATGAATAAGGCTCCTGTAGTAAAAGTGGTTTACACATCTATCAGGGATTTGTTAAATGCTTTTGTAGGGAAGGAGAAGAAGTTTAACAAACCTGTGCTGGTGAAAGTAAATACCATTTCAAACCTGGAAAAAGTTGGATTTTTAACCCAGGAAAATTTGGAAGATTTGGAAATAATGGATAAAGTAGCTGTATACTTTCCACATTCATACAATTTCTCGGGAGAGATGTTTATTGTTCCCAGGGAACATGTAAGACCATTCAATATGCAACCTGCTGAGGCAATGAAATTTATTGTTTCGGGAGGAGTAGCTAAGGATTGATATCAGGATATCATAAGATTACATCCTCTTATATCGGAATTTTTCACCCGGCCCGATATTTCAAAACCTCGTTCAGGTATTATCATTCCCAGATCGGAAGTAGCTATAAATGAACAGGAGTAAATATTTGCCAGGTCAATGATATTTATAGCGCCTGATTGGTTATCTTTAAGAATATTTATCGGATCATGCAAATCACGGATCAGGATCTTCATCCATGGCGGTGTCTGAAATATGCCTTCATTTTGTGAATAAGCCTGAGAAAGTAGTTCAGTCATGCCATATTCCGAGTGTATGTTTTTTATATTCAGATTTTTTTTCAGGATTTCATGTAATTCCTTTCGGGTGAGTTCTGGTCTGCGTCCTTTCATACCGCCTGTTTCCATAACGATTATTCCTGACAGATCGGGATTGAATTTTTCTGCCATTTCAAGCAAAGCGTAACTCACCCCGATAAGAATTGTCTTTTTCTTTTTCTTTTTCAGGATTTCAATTGTTTTTAGAAGTTTTTCAACGTCATGCAGATAGAATCCGCTGTATTTATCAGCAGTTTTTTCCATTAAAAGATTGACCATATAAACAAGAGAGGAATTTTTTCTTTCCAGGTATGAAGGCAGTAGAGCAAGGAGGGTGTATTTTCCGGGGTTACCATAGAAATGGATGAAAGAGCTTAGTAAACTTTTTTCATATATTTCAGGAGATGCGACTAAATGCCGGCTGGTTTTTATTCCTGTTGTACCGCTTGACTCAAATATTAACCTTGCCTTCTGACCTTCATAAATGATTTCCTGTGTTTTAAATAATTCAATGGGAAGAAATGGTATATTCTCAAGTGTATTTATCTGTTCCGGAACAATATTCAGATACCTGATAAATTCTTTATATATTTTCACATTCGCTGCCTGTATTTTAAATATTTTCAGGGCAATTCTGTTGAATTCCTCCGGATATTTTATTCTGAATATTTCTTCATGCAGTTGCATTCAGAGCAGGTAATTATTAATTGTTAAGTATTCCCGGGTTTCCTTAAAGAAATGATTAAAGAAATGGTTGTGGAAACAAAAATAAAAATATAAAGTGCAATATCAATTTTTACTTTTCCAATTTCATCGGGTATAAATCCTGCCTGGGAAGAGAGGAAGATCATCAGGGCGATAAAAGAGATAATTATCAATTCTTTTCCCGGTTTGGCTTTTAAAATTACTGCTGCCAGTATAACAGGAGCCATCATGGAAGTTCCGGTGAAGCTTACACGTGCGAGCAGAGCAAGCTGATCGCCCATTTTTATAGAAAATATCATTACCAGTACAGCAAAAAAGAACAATGCAACTTTTGTAATACGCATAACATGTTTTTCGTTACCGGGGAGCAGGGATCTGAGTTCATTTCCCAGGGCAAATATTTGTGCATTGGTAGTTGAAAGGCAGGCTGCAAAGAGGCCAACAACAGCGAGACCGGCTACAGGGGCAAGCTGGTCGTATAGTAAGGCATTTGCCCAGAATTCCTGGGCCGTAGCGGAAGGATATTTTACAGCTCCGTACATGCCGATAAAAATAGTGGCTCCTATAATAAGAATCGCAAAAGTACCAACTGCAAAGGCCATTTTTTTCATTGAATAAAGGTTCTTCATTACAACAAGGCGTGTTGTCATCTGGGGTTGGCTTACGGGGATCAAAGTAACAGCGATCATGCTTCCCACGAGGAATTGCCAGGAAAACAAACCTTTAGGTCCGGGACATGATAATAATCTTTCATCAATATCTTTTACCTGTTGGAACATATCTCCAATACCGCCCAGTTTGGATATACATGCACTACTGATAAGCCAGAGTACAACGAGCAGGATAGTACCCTGGATAGCATCACTGTAAACCATAGCTTTTAGACCTCCGATCTGGGCATAAAGTATCATCAGGGTTACAAGGAATAGGGACCATCCCCATTGTGGAAGAAAATCAGGGAATGCAGCGTCAAAAAACACTGCTATTCCACGTATCTGAATGGCAGCATATGGTATAAGGAAGAGGAATGAGCTGAAAAAAAGTGCATAACCTGCCCATTTAGTACCATAACAATCGCTTATTAAACCCGCCACTCCTTTAAAACCTTTCTCCATAGCTTTTCTTCTTAACTTAAGTCCAAACCAAAGGATAAAGAAAACCATTACTCCGTCGGAAAAAGCTAGAAAAATCCAGGCACCAATTCCATGTTGCCTGAAAAAATCAGGCATTCCCTGGAAAGTAAAAGCACTAAATAGAGCTGCAGAGAAAGTAAGAAATCCCAGCATCACTCCAATATTGGAACCAGCCAGCATAAATTCCTGTGAGCTGCGGTTCTTTTGATAAGATTTTACCGATGCAAGAACTAGCAGAGCGATAAAAACAACGAAGAAGAATATTACCCAGGTTATCATATAGTATCCTCCTCCTTATCAGGAATAGCTTTCCCCCCAATGTATGTCAGTATCACAAGAAGGATGGTTAACAGAATGCTCAACCAGAGGCTATATGGCAGATGAAAGACAGTTGGCTGATATTTTCCCGGAGGAATAACCAGTGGTGAAAATGTAATGAGAATAATGAATATTACCGAAGCTACGGATAGCTTCCAGATCAATTTTTTATTTTCCATGTGTACCAATATTAATTTTCAATTATCGTATGCTTTGTTAGCTCTGCATGCCAGCTGGCAGAAAGCAGAATAGAATTTCGGAATGGATTCATAATTAAATTATAAAGTTTATAATCTACTTACTGTCAATCCTCCGTCAACCATTATTACTTGTCCGGTTGAATACGGGAAGTAACCCTGTGCGAGGGCGGTTGCTGCTTTTCCGACATCTTCGGGTAATCCCCAACGGTTTTGTATTGCTATTCCCCGTGCAAAGAGTTTATCATATTTTTCTGTAACTGCTGAGGTCATATCCGTGGCAATAATTCCGGGTTGTATCTCATATACCGGGATATTATATTCACCCAGCCGGGTCGCAAAGAGTTTTGTCATCATTGTAATACCTGCTTTTGAGATGCAATATTCACCACGGTTTATTGAAGCCATGGAGGAAGAAACAGAAGACACATTGATTATGGAGGCATCAAAAGTATTATTTTTCTTTTTCAGTTCGATCATCCAACGTGCTATTTCCTGTGTCAGAAAGCAAGGGCCTGTCAGGTTAATATTCAGCAGCCAGTTAAAATCTTCTTCCGTAATTTCCATGATATCTTTTCTGGTTCTTGGTGCAACACCTGCGTTATTTACCAGGATATTAATTTTACCGGGAACCTTCTTAAGATCTTTAATAAGTTTTTTCCTGTCAGATTCAGAACTTATATCACATTTCGAGTAAATTACCTGTACACCTGTATTTCTTAGCTCAATTAAGCGGGATTCCACCTCGTTTTGATTCTTTCTTCCGCACAGCACCAGGTCAAAACCAGCTTTTGCCATTTCCATGGCAATTCCGAATCCTATTCCTCTTGCTCCTCCTGTTATTAAAGCTATCTTGTTGTTTTTCATTTTTCCTGAATTTTAATGCAATTAAAGAAACTGTAATAGTTTTCCTTTTCTATGAGTCTTTGAATGTATAAAACCAGTTCACGGGCATGATAGTCTCCCCACATACTTGATTCACCGTTAGGGATGTTGGATCCTTCAGGTATATAGTCCCATCCGTTAGGCTGATGGTATATGGAATGGAGTATCAGTCCCTGGTGATTTTTACCGGTACTCAGATAGGGTTCTTCCAGGAGATTGTCAAGGATGGTAAGGCCAGCCTGGAAATACCTGCTACCTTTATTTTTATCTCCTTTTTTCAAAAGATAATAACCTAACCGAAGAAGTCCCTGGGCACCAATAACAGCTGCAGAACTATCAACAGGTTCATAATCATTATACGGATTAGCTTTTACATTAAGATAATCCTTGATTTTATATAAGTTTGGAGCACCTGTATCCCAATAAGGAATTCCATCAGAAGGTGTGTTTAACAGGTAAAAATCACATGTCGCTTCTGCAGCTTCCTGCATCAGGTTGAGTAGGTCAGACTTCTTACAGTAGCGGGTTAGTTCATTATCTTCCAGATAATCAATAAATTCCAGTTCTTCTGCAAAGCCAAGCATTGCCCATGCAAGTCCTCTTGTCCATGTTGTAAATCCTGAATACCCCTGTTGTGAATTGGGACAACGGAAAACACCATCATTGACATTAAAAATGCTTTCATGAGCAGTTCTGCCACGAATATCCCATAAATCACGTTTTTTACCATAAAAAACAGAGTACTTTGCGGTAGAGATCAGGTGCTGGATGGCTCTTTCAAGGAGAGAAATTTTTACATCATTTTCACCTGGCAGGTAATGTTTCAGAGAATATCCCAGCATTAGTATTCTGCAGGAACGGATAGTATCCACAAACAGGGAATGCGGACCATTGAAGGAATATATATATCCACCTTCTTTGGTTTTTGTCCACCGGTTTGCCTGTACCCCGGCGGATATCTTCAGCGCTAATTTATAGAATTCATTTTCATACTGGTTGAAAGGAATCTTCCCTTCCGTCATTAAACGCAATAAATTTCCATAAGTGCTGATATTATTGAATCCGTGATCGTGCACACCGGTATGGCTCAGGTGGGGGGCCATTTTATCAAGAGTATTTTTTTTAGCTGATTCCAGGAAATACTTTTCACCGGTTGTATCGAACTGGAGGAGGGCACTTCCGAATTGAAATCCCTGTGTCCATTCTGTCCAGCCACGGGAAGTATATTTACCCTGAATAGTGAATACGGGAGCACCTTTGGAGGTATCGAATTCTTTTTCGATCCTCATTATTTTCTGACCAGACAGATCCCAGAAATGGTGAATTTTTTCTGTAAAGTCAGGTAATGATAAATTGTTGTTGATGTTAATCATTTTTTTAGCTATTACGGGATCACGAGATCACGGGATCACGCTATCACGGGATCACGCTATCACGGGATCACGCTATCTCGTTATTAGGTTATTAGGTTATTAGGTTATTGGGTTATTAGGTTATTAGGTTATTAGGTTATTGGTTATTTCCACCTTAGCTGCAGCTACGGCGGATAAAAGATTATTGATCCCCTCGATCCCCTTGATCCCCTTGATCCCTTGATCCCTCGATCCCTTTGATCCCCTTGATCCCTCGATCCCCTTGATCCCCTTGATCCCTCGATCCCTTTGATCCCCTCGATCCCCTTGATCCCCTTGATCCCTTGATCCCTCGATCCCTTTGATCCCTTTGATCCCCTTGATCCCTCGATCCCTTTGATCCCCTCGATCCCTCGATCCCTTTGATCCCCTCGATCCCTCGATCCCCTCGATCCCTCGATCCCCTCGATCCCTCGATCCCTTTGATCCCTCGATCCCCTCGATCCCTTTGATCCCTCGATCCCCTCGATCCCTCGATCCCCTCGATCCCTTGATCCCTCGATCCCTTTGATCCCCTCGATCCCTTGATCCCTTTTTTATCCGCCGTAGCGAAGCGTAGGTGGAGATCCCCGTGATCCCTTCAAATCTCCGGTACTTCGATCCATTTACGTTTCGACCAGCTTTCAAGTCCTGATTCGGCCAGTTGTACTCCTTTGGCGCCTTCACGCAGGTTCCATGGGAAAGGATCATTTTTTACGACATGTTTAAGAAACAATTCCCATTCTGCTTTAAAGGCATTCTGATATGGTTCCTGTTCAGGGACTTTTGACCAACCTTCAAAAAAATCAATAGGTTGGGGAATATCAGGATTCCAAACAGGTCTTGGGGTATTTCCATAATGTTGAGTCCAGCACTCACGTAAACCGGCAACGGCAGATCCGTTTGTTCCATCGACATGTATTGTAAGCAGGTCATCTCTGCGTACACGTGTTACCCAGGAGGAATTAAAGTGAGCGATAATCCCATTTTCCAGCTCAAAAGTTGCATAAGCTGCATCTTCTGCGGTGCAGGTATAGACTTTCCCATTTTCGTCAACTCTTTCAGGAATATGGGTAGCACCTATACAAAATACTCCTTTTACCTTGCCAAAAAGATTATCCAGCACATATCGCCAGTGGCATAACATATCCATAATAATCCCGCCATCCTCTTCTTTCCTGTAGTTCCAGCCTGGACGTTGAGAGGGTATAGTGAATCCTTCGAAAACCCAGTAACCGAATTCTCCTCTTACCGAAAGTATCTTTCCAAAGAAGTTGTTTTCAATTAGTCGCTTAAGCTTTAATAAACCAGGTAACCAGAGTTTATCCTGTACTACACCGTGTTTTACTCCTGCTTCTTCACATATTCTTAATAATTCCAGAGCACTTGCAGTACTTGTAGCTACAGGCTTTTCACAATAAACATGTTTCCCGGCTTTAGCAGCCATTTTAACAGCTTCAGCACGTTGTCCGGTTGTTTGTGCATCAAAATAAATCTGGTAATTGGGATCATTAATTACACTGGACAGATCAGTGGTATATTTTGTTACACCCGACAATTCAGATAATTTTTTAAGTTTAAGTTCATTTCTTCCCACCAAAACAGGGTCAGGCATAATATATTCGGACGGACCTGCCTGTACTCCTCCCTGTTTGATAATTGCCACAATAGAGCGTAAAAGGTGCTGATTGGTTCCCATCCTGCCTGTAACACCGTTCATTATGATCCCTGTTTTGTGTATTTTCATAGAGTATTATTTAAAAATAATTGAGTTTAATAAAATTTATTTTAACATTCAATCATAAAAGCGATTTTATGTATGTTTTAAGTAAGCATTTTTAATTTTTTCCAGATATTCTTTCTGGTCTATAGCCCAATATTTATCAGAAAAAATCTCCACTTCGTTAAAACCAGTAAAACCTGCATTTTCAACCCATGAGCGGATTTCAGGGACATTAATACATCCATCGCCCATTAATCCGCGATCATTGAGAAAGTCTTTTGTCGGGACATTCCAGTCGCACACATGAAAAGCAAACAAATGATTATTGGAGGCACATCGTTCAATTTCTTTTTTAAGATCTGGGTCCCACCAAAGGTGATATACATCAACTGCGATGCCAACCCATTCAGAGTTTATTTCTGATGCCATGTTATTTGCCTGATTAATTGTATTTATAGACGAACGGTCGCCTGCATACATAGGATGAAGAGGTTCAATTGCCAGTTTAATTCCGGCTTTTTGTGCCGCAGGAAGGATTTCTGTAATACCTTTCTTTATCTGGTCTCTTGATTTTTCCAGGGATTGTTCCGGATCTGAACCACATACAAGAACAATCAGGGGAGCTCCAACAGCAACTGCCTGTTCAATAGCGTAAAGATTGTCATCTATTGCTAGTTGTCTCTTATGTTTGTTCACAGAAGGGAAGAATCCTCCCCTGCATAAAGACACTACTTTAATCCCTGATCCGTCTATTTGCTTTCTGACCTCTTTCAGGTTTTTATTTTCAAGAACATTGCGCCAGATAGTAAAAGCATGAATACCTGTTTCTGTATAGTATTTAATACATTCTTCTATACTCCAGGGTTTGGTGGTGATAGTATGGAGGCAGAGTTTAGAGAAGTCTGTAAGATGTGGGGACATGGTGTTAGGCTGTTAGACTGTTAGGCTGTTAGACTGTTAGGCTGTTAGGATAGTTGATTGGTTTCATTATATCAAACTTGTATTAATTCATTAACCGTTTATCCAACTGAGATTTCATAAAAACATACTGTGGCTAAAGTTTGTGCCATTGTTAAAGTTAAAGTTACATATGGTAAGCGTAGGTGCCTGAAGTTTTCCGGGAACACTTAAGCTATTCTGCTGAGGGGTAATACGAACAAGGTCAGCGAAAGTGCAAATAACCTAACACCCTAACAGTCTAACAGCCTAACAGTCTAACAGCCTAACACTACAAAACAAAAATAAACCAATCTATTACCCTAAGTAAAGGATAAAAGTAAAAAATTCTGGTACAATTTATAAAATATTTAAAGTTTGTACCGGTTTTTTATTTCATTTCTGAAATCAGAGGGAGAAGAGCCGGTTTTTTTTCTGAAAATGCGGCTAAAGTAGGATGGATCTTCATAATTAAGCTGGTATGCGATCTCTTTATTGCTCATTTCAGAGAAAACGAGTAAACGTTTTGCTTCCAGGATGAGTCTGTCTTGAATTAATTCGCTGGCTGTTTTACCGGTGTACTGTTTAAGTGAAGAATTTACGGTATAAGTGGATACTCCCAGTAGATCAGCATATTCAGAAACCTGATGGTATTTATTAAAATTGTTTTCCAGTAATGAACAGAAAGTATTTGTCAGCACTGCTGAAGATTCAGGAGGGGTATTAGTATTTTCCAATAATTTGTTAAACCGGGAATGTAATTTAAGAAAGAAAATATTAAGAAATGAAACAATAATATCAAGGGTTTCAGGGGCGATATTTTGTATTTCTTTTTCAATACAGGAAATAATTACCGAAAAATCTTCAAATTCCTTTTCGTTAAAGTTCAATACTGGTCCTTCAGGAAGTTTTGAGAGGAAAGGGTATCCGGGTATGATTTCCAGGTTATTAAACCGGAGCTTAAAAAATTCACGGGAGAATACCATAAGGTATCCTTTATAGAAGTTGCCCCGGTGGATAAGGTGTACCTGGCCGGGATACAGGACATGAATACTTGGAGGAAGAATAGGATAAGTTTTAAAATCTATTTCATGTTCGCCTGTCCCTCCGGTAAAAATGCATATTTCGTAGTAGTTATGTTTATGGGGGAGGATTGTTTTATGGGGGTATTCATCACGGGTGATATATTTCCCCCGGACTTTATAAAAACGAAATTCCGAATCCTCAGGTAGCTTGAAAGGCAGTTCGTAAATTGGGATCTTTTCCAGCATAAACCTGGTAATGAATAAAAAAAGCCATGCCGGGTTATCCGGGATGGCTTATATGCTATATTTTATAGTCAGCGTTTTCCCGGTTCTTATTTTTCGATTTTGGATTGATCTTTGGTTTCCTCTGTTTCCCCGCGGGAAGCCTTTTTAAATTCTCTCATACCCTGGCCAATACCTTTCATAAGTTCGGGTATTTTCCTTCCACCGAAAAGCAGCACTACAATGAGAACAATTATTATGATCTCAGTTGGGCCAAACATTCCTAAAATTACTAAAGATTCCATCGTCATAATTTTTAAAAACAGAAGACAAAGGTAATAAATTTATATGAAAGTGATACCATAAGGTAATAAAATAAACTCATGACTTCCGGCTACCAGTTACCTGGTTATTTTCTGAATAGCTGTATTATATCATTTCCATTTGCATAGAAAAGAAGTGCAAAAATGAAAATCATACCTGCTATCTGTGCGTATTCGAGGAATTTATCCCCGGGTTTTCGTCCCGTGATTATTTCATAGAGAAGGAATAGTACATGTCCTCCGTCGAGAGCAGGTATTGGAAGCAGGTTCATAATGGCAAGGATAATGGAGAGGAATGCTGTAAAGTTCCAGAATGACTGCCAGATCCATTCTCCGGGAAAGATGCTTGCAATTTTAATAAACCCTCCGAGAGACTCATATGCTTTAGTTTCCGGTCTGAAGAGAAGTTTCAGCTGTTTGAGGTAACTGTCAATAGTGTTAAAGCCTTTTTTGATACCGGCAGGAATAGATTGAATAAATGAATACCGGACTTCTTTGAGTTCAAAATATCTTTCGAAGGAAAAATCAGGGCTTACACCAATTAATCCGGTTTCAGGTACAAGAAGATTTATTTTAATTGTATCTGCATTATTTCTGAGGGCTGTGATCAGTATTTGCTTATTTTTATAATTCCCGATAAGAGATTTGAATTCATCGAAATATAATGTAGGGAAACCTTCCAGCGCTATGATCCTGTCATTTTTTTCCAGTCCTGCATTCAATGCAGCCGAATTTTCCTGGAAATCGTATATATAAAACGGCATTCTGGGCAGGATAGGGATTGAAGATTTCAGTAAGGAAGGTATTGCATTTTCAGGTATTTCTAATTGTATGAACTGCCCGTTTCTTTCTATCTGTATGGTTTTTGTGTTATTTACAACAATATCATGGACAACAGACATGTAATTTTCCACTTCTTTTCCGTCAAGGGACAGGATTTTATCTCCGTTTCTTAATCCAAGTTGCATGGCTGTTGAATCTACCATGACACCATAAGTAAGGTTTTTCAATGGAAGGTATTTTTCTCCCCAGGTATAAAGGATCAGGACGTATAGAATCAGGGCAAAGATAAAGTTAACAAGGACTCCGCCGAGCATGATCAGCAGTCGCTGCCATGCAGGTTTGGAACGAAATTCCCAGGGTTGTGGCGGTTTTGAAAGCTGTTCAAGGTCCATTGATTCATCTATCATCCCTGATATTTTCACATATCCCCCCAGTGGCAGCCATCCTAATCCATATACAGTTTCCCCGATCTTTTTTTTGAATATACAGAACCATGCATCAAAAAAAAGGAAAAATTTTTCTACCCTGGTTTTAAAAAGCCTGGCAAAGAAGAAATGTCCAATTTCATGAATAATAATCAAAATAGACAATGCAAGGAGAAGTTGAAGAGCTTTTATTAATATTTCCATTCTTTCACTTAATTAATTCATTAACATATTTTCTGGCTTCTTCATCTGAAGCATAGAGATCTTCGAGAGAAGGTTCCGGGATATAAACCATTTTACGGATAACATGTTCAATGATATCCGGCATTTCAAGGAACCTGATCCTGTTATTAAGAAATGCGTTAACAACACATTCGTTGGCGGCATTCATAATGCAGGGCCAGTTCCCTCCCTTTTTCATTACTTCAAAAGAAATTGCAAGATTACGAAATTTTTTTGTATCTGGTTCCGAGAAAGTAAGATTTGGATAATCAGTCAGGTTTAACCTGGGGAAAGAGGATTTGATTCTTTCAGGATAGGAAAATGCATATTGAATTGGAACGCGCATATCGGGAAGGCCCATTTGTGCTTTGACAGAACCGTCAAAAAACTGCACCATGGAGTGGACAACAGACTGAGGATGAATAACTATTTCAATCTGTTCCGGATTAAGATTAAAAAGCCATTTTGCCTCAATTGCTTCCAATCCTTTATTCATAAGGCTTGCCGAATCAATTGTTATTTTATTACCCATGCACCAGTTAGGATGTTTCAGGGCATCATCTTTTGTAACAGTCTTAAGGAATTCCATGGTTTTATCCCTGAAAGGGCCTCCAGAGGCAGTCAGGATAATTTTTTCAGGTGGATTCAATTCTTCACCTGCGAGACATTGATAAATTGCTGAATGTTCTGAATCCACAGGTATAATGTTAACTTTTAGCTGTTGAGCAAGAGATTTGATAATTTGTCCTGCCACTACCATAGTTTCTTTGTTTGCCAGGGCAATTGTTTTTCCGGCATTAACCGCTTTTAATGTGGGGGGAAGTCCTGCAAAACCAACCATTGCTGTCAGCACGAGATTGGTTTTTTCATATTCAGCTACAGCGGCAATTTCGTTTATTCCAGCTAACACTTTTACCGGAAGATGAGATAAGCTTTGTTTCACAAAAGTGTATTTACCGGTATTCCCAATGACAACAATATCAGGAATATGCCTGATACTTTGCCTGACAAGAAGCTCAGCATTATTAAATGCGGTAAGTACACTGGCATGGAAATTTCCCGGGTTATTTTCAATAACTTCAAGAGCTTGTGTTCCAATGGAGCCTGTTGAGCCGAGAATAGCGATTTCTTTTATCATCAGAAAGTAATAAAATCTTCCGGGTTCATTGCAATCCCGTTATGCCAGAGTTCAAAGTGAAGATGAGGACCGGTGGTAAGTTCTCCCGAATTTCCTACAATAGCTATTGCATCCCCAGCTTTCACACGTGTCCCTACTTTTTTTAACAGTTCAGCATTATGTTTATATAATGAAAGGACATTGTTTTCATGTTGGATTTGCATGACATATCCTGTTTCGAGTGTCCAGGTAGCCATTATAACAGTACCGTCAAGTGTGGCTTTCACTACCTCGTTAGGGGCGGCAACAATATCAGTTCCGAAATGATTGTTCAGAGGATTGAAGGAGTTTGTAACAATTCCACGTGCCGGGGGGAAAAAATGAATTTTTTCAAGCCGTGTAGCACTTTGAACAGGCTCAGAGGGGGAGGGAAATAACCTGGCCGAAAGTCCCAGTTCCTGTCTTAGAGCGGAATCAGCTGAAGATCGGGTAAACATAATGCTTTTATAATCTTTTTTAATTGTATCAGTTGCAAGATTTAAATAATTGTTCGGTTCATTTCCTGAAATAATAACTGCCAGATTTTCAAAAAACTGGTCACGATACTGAAGTTCCACTTCAAGGCTGTCGAGCCTGATACGGTTTTGAATAATATTATGGCGCATTACAGCATCGGGATACCCTGGTATAAGTTCTCTTAGTGGTGTATACGCAATAGTTATATAGGTAAGTGAAATGAGAATAATAAGCAAGGTCCCGGTAACAGATATTATATTCAGCCGGGAAAGCCGTATATAACCTACTTCCTGAAATGTGCTGTCGTTAAGGACAACCAGACGGTATTTATGCGTAAGCTTATTTATTAACTTCCTTTTTTTCTTTTTATCAGCCATGGTTAATCTTTTACTTTTACTTCTACCGGATCACTTTGCCATAATCCATGTTTTGTGCAGCATGCCATTGCAGAGAGATTCATGGATACTTTCGGAACAATATAAAAATCCACTTCCACATTTTCAGATTTGCCAAGAGTTTCGGGAGCAAAATGTGCTTCTGCAATAAATGTTTCCCTGTTCCAGAGTTGTATAAAGCTTATATAGTGATCAGGATCATCGGGATGCGTATAATCCCTGCCCATTTTTACTTTAACCCGGAATTTTTCTCCTCTCTTTGCAATCTTTTCACAGATTACATGAGGAGTGTGTCTGTCGAAATAATCTCTCTGCACATCTTTTTCAAGAGAACTTATATCAACGGATTTAAAAATGCGGGGCATGGTGGTAATGGTTTAGGTTTCTGTTTGATAAGGGATCACGGGATCACGAGATCACGGGATCAGGTGAGTTAGATTTAGATATTTAGACTTATTAATTAATTGTGAACTATTCATTATTAATATTTTTACATTCGTATCTGCCGATCCCCCGATCCCTTGATCCCTTTGATCCCTTTGATCCCTCGATCCCCCGATCCCTTGATCCCTTGATCCCTTGATCCCGTGATCCCGTGATCCCTTTGATCCCTTTGATCCCTCGATCCCTCGATCCCCCGATCCCGTGATCCCTTTTTGTTCCTTTCATAAAATTAAATACATTTGGTACAATAAAATTGTCATTCAAAATTAACAGAAATTTTTACAGAAAACTAATGAAAACTTTAAGAGTACTTTCACTGCTGGTAATTACATTATTTTTTTTAACAAATTGTAAAAGTCCGGATACCTTTAAAAATGAACCTGTACAAAAATTTACAAAAGTAAATAATCCTGACAAATACGGTTTTTATTCCGACCGTTTAGCTCTTATTGATACAATCGTATCCTCTTATGTTAACAGTGGAATATTTCCCAATGCATTAACATTTGTTGCTCATAAAGGGAATGTTGTACATCATAAAGCGTATGGATGGAAAGATATTGAAAAGAAAATTCCTTTAAGAACAGATGATATTTTCCGGATTGCATCCCAGACAAAAGCTATCACAAGTGTGGCTTTAATGACTCTTTATGAGGAAGGGAAATTTTTACTGGATGACCCGGTTTCCAGGTACATCCCCGAGTTTAAAAATCCTGTTGTAATGCTCACTTTTAATGAGGGTGATACCACTTATACTACAAGACCTGCTGCAAGGGAGATTACAATAAGACATCTACTGACACACACATCAGGAATACCTTACGGAGTATTAGGGTGGGGGCCGGCAAGTATGATATATGCCAAAGCAGGAATCCCGGCTGTAAATACTCTTGAAGCTATAACGATTGAAGAAGTAGTCAAGAAGATCGCTTTTTTACCATTGATGTCGGATCCTGGTGAAAATTTTCTTTATGGAATGAATACTGATATTTGCGGATATCTTATCGAAGTTCTTTCCGGTAAAAAGCTGGATGAATTTTTCCGCGAACGTATATTCGAACCATTGGGAATGAAAGACTCGTACTTTTATCTTCCTGATGAAAAAGCCGAACGACTTGTGACACTTTATTCCTCATCTCCTGAAGGACTGAAATATCACTCCAATGTGGCATACCAGACATTTGCAGTAAGCGGTGCCAAAAAATTATTTCTGGGAGGAGCAGGATTATGCGGTACCATTCAGGATTATGCATCTTTCTGCCAGATGATGCTTAATGGAGGAAGTTTTAACGGAAACAGGATAATAAGCAGGAATACAGTTGAATTAATGACTATGAATCAATTAGAAGAGAAAACCATAAAAGGGGAGATGAAATTTGGGTTGGGTTTTGGATTGTTTGGAGAGAAAGGAGCAGCTGATCACCTGGTCTCAGCAGAAGCTTACCGCTGGGGGGGGATGTTCCATACAGATTATGTAATTGATCCGGAAGAAGATTTAATAATGTTAGTATATACCAATGTGGAACCCTATAAGGGACCGGATACAAACAGGATATTCAGGAACCTGGTGTACCAGGCGGTGAGGTGAAGAAGGGGGATCAAAGGGATCAGGTTGGTAGAGGCAGGGCATGCCCTGCCTATGGCATCCCCTGCAATGGTATAACCTGCCCTTACGCAACACACAATACCGAGTCTTTAATTATGCACAGTAAAAAATAAGATAATTTCCGGTGTTAGAAATTTTTACAGTAAAATGAATTATTCAGGGCTGACAGATATAGAAAAATGGGCCCGATTTAAAAAGGGAGATATTAAGGCTTTTTCATTAATTTATGCTGAATATTCACCGGTTCTATACTTATATGGCTTAAAATTAACGAGAGATAATATTATTGTGGAGGATTCCATACAGGATCTTTTCACGGAACTATTAAAAAACTCAGGAAACCTTGGAGATACGGATAATATTTTATTTTATCTCCTTAAATCTTTCAAGCGTAAGCTCATCAGAAATATTCATAAAGAAAAACGTATTGATGAAGTTCAAAGAAAAGATGAATATGAGTTTCATATTACTTATTCTATTGAACATGATATTATTCTTGAAGATGTTTCGAAAGAGAAATCCGCACTTTTATTACAGGCCCTGCAGGAACTTACTCCCCGTCAGAAAGAAGCAATTTACCTGAAGTTTACCAGAGAACTGGATTACAGGGAGGTTTCTGAATTGATGAATATAAGTGTGGAAGCGTGCAGGAATTTAATAGCAAAAGCGGTGAAGACGATGAAAGAGGCAGTTGGACGGAAAAAGGATATGATATTTTTTGTGATGAGTTTTTTAAAAAGTTTGGAGTGATAGAAAGAAATTTTTTAAGAGGGGAATCTGAATAGAGTTGAAAGAAAGAAAATATAAATTACTCAAGTTTTGCACAAATATAACTTTTTAACAGTCATTGTAAAAAATAATAAATAGTATATAGATATTAATATAGGCCCACAGGCTGAAAGCCTGATATAATTCAGCCCAGGGCAGCGCCCTGGGTAAAAAAGTTCCGTTTTAAACTGTCCCCCACACGCTCGCCGATGGCGGGCGTGTGGGGGAATTTTATGGGTATCATGTTTACCCAGGGCGCTGCCCTGGGCTGAATTAAATTGCCCCTTCGGGGTGTTAGTGATAATCAATAAACCAAATAATATTATAAAAATTATTAACTGCAAATTATATTATTATGTAAATACGAAACTTCAGTAAATTATAAAATGAGAATTAAAAAAATTATTAATTTATTTTCCATTAACATATAATCTAACAATACGTTAAAATTACTTACTTGTGCGGGTTAAATCATTAATAAAGAATTAATAAAATAAGGTAGTTGATCAGCCTTCTTTCAAATATCTTTTAACATCCTTATCCACTTTTTATAAAAATACTTCCAAAAAAATGATGATGTTTCAAACATTACTGTCTTTATTATGAAAGAAGATATAAATTTATGGACACTGAAAAGTTTTTACTTTACGATACGAAAGATTTCATTTTGGATGATGATTTCCGGAGATGGGTATTACATCCTGATACGGAAAATAAAAATACATGGAATGATTTTCTTTATAAGTACCCTGATAAGAAAAAACAGATAAATGATGCAGTTCTGATAATCAAAGCCATACAACCTGAGGAACCTGAAATTCCCTCAGAACGACTTCATCAGATCCTTTACAATATTAAACCTGATAATTCCCCTTTCCGCAGAATAACTGTAAATGTATTAAAATATGCTGCAGTTTTAATTCTTTTAGTTTCAATCGGAGGTTTAATATTTTATTTCTCTTTGGAAAAGGACAGACATCCCTATGCATTTGAACCAATCAATACTGAGGTATTTGAAAAAGGGAGGATAATACTGTCTGACGGGACTGTACGTGAGTTTGAGACAGAGGAAACGAAAATCCTTCAGACAAAAACCGGAGCAGTAACAGTGAACAATGATACTGTTAACCTGGATGTCAACAATATGCAAAAGGGACAGACAATCATGAACCAGGTTATTATTCCATATGGCAAAAGATCAGAGATAACCCTGGCTGATGGAACTCATATCTGGCTTAATTCCGGGAGCCAAATAACTTATCCTTTCGTTTTTACAGGAGATACAAGGGAAGTATATCTTTCAGGGGAGGCTTTTTTTGATGTAGAAACAGATCACTCCAGGCCTTTCTACGTCATTACCGAAAATATTAAATTAAAAGTACTGGGGACTACTTTTAATGTTACTTCCTATGAGAATGATCAGACTACTAATGCTGTTTTACTTACTGGTAAAATTAGTGTGGAGAAAAATAAACTGATGGCAAAGACAGTGGAATTATCGCCTGGGGAAAGGATAGTATATGATAAAATGGATGAATCAATGGTAAAAAGCACTGTGGACGTAAACTTATATTCATCATGGATTAACGGGTATCTGATATTTGTGCATGAACCGCTGAATGAGATATTTAAAAAGCTTGAGCGGTATTATAACAGGAAAATAGTAATGGAAGAAGGTCTTAAAAATTTTACATTTTCAGGGAAACTTGATTTAATGGATGATATTGAAATAGTGCTGGAAAATATTTCCTACACTACTTCTTTCTCAATAGAAAAAAATAAGGATTATTTTACAATAAAAGCTCTTTTACCTGTAAAGAAAAATTAATTTAAAAACCGGGATGTGCTGACACACAGATCCCGGTTCCAAATGAATCCTATTTGTCAATAAAATTCAAATAAAAGTATGAAAAAAATACGATTTTATGATTGTTTTTTTCAAATTCTCCTGAAAATATACCGTGTTATGCGTCTGGCTCTGCTCCTTATATTTGTCAGTTCTACAATAGCCTTTGGCACAGGTAGTTATTCTCAAAGCACAAAACTTACCTTACATCTTGAGAATGTTACAGTTAAAGAAGCTCTTAATTCCATTGAAGAAAGAAGTGAGTTTATTTTCTTTTACCAGGACAGGCATATTGACCTGGATCGTAAAGTCAACCTGAGTTTTTATGAAGAAAATATTGAATCTATTTTGAACCAGTTATTTTACGGGACAAAAAATACGTATATCATTCGTGACAGGCAGATAATAATCTATGAAAAAAAAATCCATGAAAATCCTGTTCCTGATAAGATCGAAAAAAGTCAGCCTGAGAAACAGGTGACCGGTACCGGAAGTATCAGGGGGAATATCACTGATGAAAGGGGATTTCCTATGATTGGTGCTACTATTATCGTAGATAAGACGACAGTAGGGACAATAGCCGATGCAAACGGTAATTACCAGTTATTAGGGGTTCCGGCAGGCAGGCAGGTCATTAAATTTTCCTTTGTGGGATATAATACTGAAAGCAGGGAAATTGAACTGGAGAGGGGAGATGTCATTGTTTTAAATGTAAAAATGTCAATGTCCCAGGTAGAGCTCCTGGAAGTAGTGGCGTATGGGCAGGCACGGGGTCAGCAGGCAGCTATCAATCAGCAACTAAGGGCTCCAGGTATTGTGAATGTAATTTCCGCAGAAAAGTTACAGGAGCTTCCTGATGTGAATGTTGCTGAAGCAATAGGGAGGTTACCCGGTTTAATGGTGGAGCGAAATCGTGGAGAAGGTCAGAAAATAATTATAAGAGGGCTGGAACCTAAATATAATTCAATTTCAATTGGAGGAAATGTAGTTCCCTCTACTTCAACAGATGACAGGAGTACTGATTTAAATATGATATCCCCTGATATATTGGGAGGAGTTGAGGTACAGAAAGCTAATACGGCAGATATGGATGCCAGCGGGCTTGGCGGAACTGTAAATCTCACATTAAGAGAGGCTCCTGCCAATTTAAAATTGAACGCAACAGTTCTGACCGGGTATAGTGGTTTTTCGAATTCTTTAAGCAACTACAGGGCAAATTTTTATTTAAGTAACCGTTTTTTTAATAACAAACTTGGAGTGATGTTAACCGGAAACGCCGAGACAGCAGAAAGGAATTCTGACGCGGTACTGGTTAACTATGATGTTCAGGGGATTCCTAATTACAATGCGGGGGAGACTTATATTAAACCCTGGATATTAAATCTTAATTTACAGTCAAATATTGAGGATCGGAGCCGTGCAGGAGGAAGCCTTCTTTTTGACTGGAAGATAAGTCCCAAATCTACCATAAAGTCAAGTAACTTCATTGGTTACTTACATCAGCATATGTATGACAGGTCAAAAACATATTATCTGTCAAGCAATTATATTTATTTAAGTCAATATGATAATATAGTAAAGCAGTTATTAGTATCAAATTCTATTGAAGGGAAGCATTTTATTCTTAGTTCGGTTTTAGACTGGGGAGGGTCACGCTCAATTTCAATTAATGATAAACCATACGGGCATATAATAAGTTTTGCACAGGATGGTGCTTTTAATGGGTATACAAAAGGAAAATCATTTGATATTGAGCCCCCTGAATTACTTCCCAGTCCTGAAAACATTAATGAAAACCTTGATGCATTCTTTCTGGGGAGCGGAAGTTTTAGAACATACAAAGCAGAAGAAGAAGAATTAAGTGCTTTCATGAACTGGCAGACTCCTTTTAGTTTAGGACAAAAAATTACAGGATATGTTAAAGCAGGGACAAAATACAGGTTAAAAGACAGATTCAGGCTTAACACGAGGTATAATCACCCTATGGAGGTTTGGAAATATGTAGATGATTTCCTCCAGGTTTATCCTGATTACACAGTTACTCCTATGGGAACCGGGAAACCCGGCTTGTTATCATTAACTAACTTTCTTGATAAGAGCTATGAAGAGCGTGATTTTATGAATAATAAGTATGAATATTTCAGAATTAATGAAGTTCCGGATAGGAAATTACTGGCAACACTTTACGATGACTATTTCAAAGATTATTATTTTTTTATTGCTTCGGGAGCTAAGGATGATTATGAAACGTATGAATCAATTTTTTCATACTATCTTATGTCAGAAATTAATTTAGGTAAATACCTGACTTTTATTCCCGGTGTCAGATATGAGAAGACTCACCTGGAGTATAAAGCATATATTGCGAATGAAATTAACCTGGATGAGAGGGGAGAATATGATGCAGAATTCAGTGATACTACAGGATATAATACATATCCATATTTTTTTCCACAGATTCACCTGAGAATAAAACCCCTGGATTGGTTTGATATCAGGTTGGCATATACTAAAACTATTTCGCGACCTGATTATGACCAACTGGCCCCGAAAAAAATTATTAATATACCTGCTGCAACGGTAACATTAGGTAATACCAGGTTAAATCCTGCCTTATCAACAAACTATGATATTATTTGCACTTTCTACAAACAAAAATATGGTTTATTAACTTTTGGTATTTTTTATAAAGAAATTGAAGGATTTTTATGGACAAGGAGGGCTTCAATTGTCTCCGGTACAGCAACTGACCCGGAATTATTTAACCTAAACAGGGAAACATTGGGATATATTGTTACGTACCCGTTAAATAATCCTAATATGTCAAGTATTAAAGGTTTTGAACTTGATATCCAGTCGAATATGAATTTTCTTCCCGTTAAAGGTTTTGTTTTTAATTTCAATTTCACTCTCATGAATTCAGAAACAAAATATTCAGAGACTTTAATGGTAAGAGCTTTAAACCCTGATTACGGTAAAATACCGGGAGTCCCCAGGGTTATTTTTGTGAACCAGGATACAGCATATGTTGATCGTCTTCTGAAACAACCCAGTTACCTGGCAAATATTGGATTAGGATACGACAACAAAAAAATTGGTCTATCAGTAAGGCTATCTTATAATTTCCAGGATGATATCCTGGTTAAGGAACAAAGAAGACCTGATGGTGCTGACAGAGAAGCGACACTGGAATTTTACAGGTGGGACTTCCAGGTTAACCAGAGAATTACAAAAAAATTAGTATTAAATGCAAATGTGGCTAATATTTTTAACCAGCCTGACCGGTCAATCAGGTTAATAACAGGATACATGAGGAATATTGAATATTATGGCTACCTGGCCCAGATTGGGATTAAATATGATTTTTTTTGATTTGATTAATTTAAAATGAAATTATCAAACCTAATGCTTATATTATGTATAAATCACATATAATCTATTTTAAGAGATTATTTTTTAATATCTATTTGTCAAACTTAAAATTCAAACTATGAAAAGAAAAATGTACACGTGGTTCACTGTGATGATACTTTTTCTAAGTATCTCTGCCTTCGGGCAAAAAACAGTAGTAGTGGTTGAGCCTGATGCCGGTCTGGAGATTGGCGCACTCAACAACGCTATTAACTCAGCCTCAGATCCGGGCAATACGATCTTTGAGCTGAGAAGAGGAGGCTTATATCTTTTAAACGGGACAATCTCGCATTCAGGATATACCCTCCATATAAGGGCAGAAGCTGGTACCGGTCATCGTCCTATTCTTCAACCGGGAGTAGATGATCTTGGAGTTTCCCAGTATCCTTTCACACCTGGCGGGAGTCTTACGCTGGAAGACTTATATATATATGGTATAGATGAAATGGGAGCGATGAAAGCCCAAATGATAGCTGTTTCCGGGAATGAAAGCAAAATTACTATTGAGGGTTGCTATTTTGACTATTCAAGTCAATCGATAGTCACTACTAATTCTATCAATAATGATATTTTCATTAATAATAGCATGCTCAGGAATGCATACAGATCAGGCAGTTCAAATGGACGCATTATTGACACCCGGTCAAAAACCCAGGATACAATTATTGTCCAGAATTCAACGATGCCAAATTATGCAGGAAAACTTTTAAGCGGTGATTTCTATGCCAATTATGTAAAAATTGATCATAACACTATTTTCCAGGGTAATGCAACTAGTGTTTTTGCTCTTGTATTTATGTTAAAAGCAGATATTACAAATAATGTTTGGGCTCATGTTAGTTACAGGGGAGATGTTAACTCACCGCATCATGCATTTTTTGAAATAGATTCCATGGGTACGTATGGAGACAAAACTGATGCTGACAGAGTTTTTAATGTTAGTAATAACAACTGGTGGACTGATGAAGCATTTGCTGATATCATGGAACAATATGGTGTTGATTCTTTGTATACATTTGAACCGGATGATATCGAACAGAAGGACACAATCTGGTATAAGAGGTGGGGGTTGCGCAGGTATGTTTTTAATCAGCCAATATTTGATACCATTGTAAATGTTCCGCTGAAACAACCTATAATCCAATATTTTCTGGATAACGGACAAATTGACTCGGCAGATTTTATCTGGGAACCGCTGGTATTCAAAAATCCCCCTCCGCTACACCTGGATTACTGGAAGTTTTATGTTGAAAACGATTACAGTATTACCAGTTTATCGGGTCCTAGTCCTTTTATCGATGAGGATCCAAATCTGATAGGGGAGGTTGAAACTGGGAGATTTGATTTCAGTTATAATGATAATTCGAGGTCTGCAACATTAGCCGACGGAGGTGGTCCTTTAGGTGATCCGAGATGGGTGCCATATACAACAGTGTCAACAAGAAAAATAAATGTTGTTAATTCCACAATAGTAAAAACCTATCCAAATCCTTGTAGTGAATTAGTGAATTTTGAAATCAATGCAAAGGAAGCTTCTTCTGTCAGGATTGTAATATATGACCTAATAGGGAAAGAAATCCTTTCATTGAACGAGAGAGTAAACCAGGGTGTAAATACCATCCCTGTTAACCTGAACAATATCTCCCGTTCGGGGATTTATCTCTACCAGGTGCAGTCTGAGCTTTCAAACGGACAAAAGAATATTGCCAGCGGGAAGATAGTAAAACGATAGCCGGGCAGGAAAATCCATATTTAATCTTTTAAAAAATGGCTGATATTTATCAGATATCAGCCATTTTTTTATATGATATCCGAAGAAAGCAAGAAAAGTACCTAATAGTATTCTTTTTTAATTTTATTAAGTAAGAAAATTCAAGGGGAAAATAAATACTTACTGATAACTTAGATATTCTGATTAAATAAATAACTAACAATAAAAATTGTTTTGATTTAAATTTATGGTATATCTGTAAATTTCATTAGAGATTCAATAATTAATACATTTTGACAATTAACATAAAAATTGTATCTTTGCCCTGCAATTGTCTTAAATATTTCAAGTCAGGAAAAAAAGAATTGTTAAAGATATATTGCGGGGTGGAGCAGTTGGTAGCTCGTTGGGCTCATAACCCAAAGGTCACAGGTTCAAGTCCTGTCCCCGCTACTACAAACCCTCTGAAACACTCGATTTCAGGGGGTTTTTTTTTGACCGGCAAAATACTACCGATTAATGTCAGTATTTACCCACTCATTTTCTTTTAATTTATTGTTATTATTTATATATTTGTCGGGAATTACTCACATTAAGTGCAAAAAAATGATTTATTGATGAGAAATACTATCATAGATTGGGTTCAAATGTCTGATGTGGCCATCGTGAAACAAATAGGGAGCTACATAAAACATATTCGTTTGCAACAAAATAAAACACAAGCACAATTAGCAGATATGGCAGGTTTAAATCGCTGGACTATTAGTCAAATCGAGAATGGTGAATCCATTACTTTATCCAGTTTTATTCAAATCTTGCGGGCGTTAGACAGTTTATATGTTTTGAACACATTTGAAGTTTCAGATGAAATAAGTCCCTTGGAATATGCAAAACTTAAGAAGAAAAAAAAAGAACGGGTAAGAAATAAAATAACCAATACACCTGACAAAGACGATTTAGGATGGTAGATGTTGCAGAAGTAAAGATTTGGAGCGAATTAGCGGGAGCTATTCGTTGGGATGAATCAAAACAATTGGGGTATTTCCAATATGACCCAAAGTTTATTCAAAAGGGTTGGAATTTGTCACCTATCAAAATGCCAATCACTCAAGGTTCCCGAATATTTAGTTTTCCTGAATTACGAAAAGGACGCTTTGAAACCGAAGATGCCTTCAAAGGTTTACCGGGACTATTGTCTGATTCTTTACCTGACAAATATGGAAATAAACTGATTAATACCTGGTTAGCGAAACAGGGAAGGCCGGAAAATAGAATGAATCCCGTAGAGAAATTGTGCTTTATCGGCACAAGAGGAGTGGGCGCATTAGAATTTGAACCAGCACAAATCAAAACAGGAACAAAAAGTTTTTCGTTAGAGATGGATAGCTTGGTTGAAGTTGCAAAAAAAATTCTTAATGAACGAGAAGCTTTTTTAACTAACCTGAATGAGGAGTCGGAGAGGGCAATGATGGAATTACTAAAAATAGGCACTTCAGCAGGGGGAGCACGTCCTAAAGCCGTCATTGCATATAATCCAAAAACCGGAGAGGTAAGATCCGGACAAGGAAATGTGCCCAAAGGTTTCGAACATTGGTTGATTAAATTAGATGGGGTAAGCGGAGAACAATTTGGTGAAAGTTCTGGCTGGGGAAGAGTAGAATATGCATATTATCTGATGGCAAGAGACAGTGAAATTGAAATGAGTGAATGTCAAATGCTTGAAGAAAATGGAAGAGCACATTTTATGACTAAACGTTTCGACAGAGAAGGGAATACCAGGCATCATATCCAGTCGCTATGTGGTTTGCAACATTATGATTTTAATGACATGAATGGATATAGTTATGAACAAGTGTTTCAGACTATGCGGCTATTAAGATTGACTTATCCTGAAGCTGAACAAATGTTTCGAAGAATGGTCTTTAATGTGTTAGCTACTAACTATGATGATCACACAAAAAATTTTTCTTTCATTCTGAAAAAAGATAAACATTGGAGACTGGCTCCGGCCTATGACTTATGCTTTGCTTTCGACCCTTCCAATCATTGGGTAAGTAAACAAACCTTAAGTGTCAACGGGAAAAAGCTTGGAATAACTAAGGAGGATTTGATGACTATAGCCAGGGAAAATAATATTAAAAAAGGTGAGAAAATTATTGAAGATATTAATTCCATTGTGAAATCATGGTATAAATATGCAGAACGAGCCGGAGTTAGAAATGATTTTAAAGAAAGGATTAATGGTTACCTGAATACATTCTGATGAGTAAAAACCGCACGTCCCAATATTTATTAATGAGTATTTCTTCTGCCGGACTAAGGTTTACTATACAAATATTTTATACAGCAGGAGATTTGATGAAATATACATTGGATCAATATCGAATCTTAAGGCTCGTTTTCAATCCCATAACCAGATGACAACCAAGGGATGGACAGTGAAATATTGGCCATCGTAAATCCTAAAAACTATATTTCACCCTCAAAAATCCCAGGTTTATCCTCGTGGATTTACCCGCCATTATACTGTCAAAATGCTGCCAGATCAAAGAAAAATCAAGATTCTCAGCCAGGGAATAATCCATTGAAGGACCTGCAAAATATCCTTCGAGATCAGGTAACCACATTGTTGAAAGAGAAAGATTAAGTAAGGGAGTGATCGCCCATGTGAACTGTCCGAAAGCTGAAAACTCTGAAAATGCCAGGTCCCTGGCAGAAAGGTTCCCTGAATAAAAACTGGTAAAATCATTAAGCTCAAGAGGATTGTTACAATACATAAACTGAAGCTGTGCCATGGAATTATCCGTAAATATCTTGTCAAAACCTGTTGTAATAAGGAGAGTGCTTTTATCACTTGGGAAATCTTCAAACTGATCGAACCAGGAAGCCTCCCCTCTGAATGAAATGCTTCCTATCGCTCCCGACCAGCCTGTTCCTAAAACAATATCCTCCCCATTGACAATCCCTGCAAGAAACTGGATGTCATAGCTCCACTTGTTAAACCTGTACAGCCCGGCAGCTGTTATATCGTTATCGCTGTCAACTTTAACTGCCAATTCGGCTGCAGAAGACGAGGAAGGGAAATACTGGAACCGGACTGCATCGCTTCCGGGTCTCTCAATATAATCAAAGTCGAAGAAAGAATAGGCATTGAATATATCATTCGGATTCCATACAAAAGTCTGGCCCCAGTTTATGCGCTGTCTCCCGGCTGTCACCTGGAAATTATTGAAATGAATATCCACTAAAAGCCTGTCAATAGTTGTGTTGAAAAGAAAGGACTGTTCTTCAAATATATTCCATGACATATCAATCAATCCTTCATCTGCCCCGATCATATCAGAATAATAATTTCCCAGCCTTACCATATCTCCTGTGAACAAACGGTTCCTGAATTCTGCAGAGAATGTGATGTTATTGGTTAAATATCCTTTGAAATTCAATCTGTTGTGTAAAAGGTTTTCATTCAGGAAAGGTCCGGAAAGGGAATCAAACATTACGCTCTGCATTGTTGTAATGTAGCCATTAAGAGTAATCATCTTTTCTTTCTCCCGGGAAAATCCTGAAAAACAAAAAGAGAAAATTATTAAGAATATGAAAATTGATTTTTTAAACACAATGTTTGGGAATTTTGATATCTTATTCTTGTTTTATATCCGAAACAACCTTTCCGTCTTCCAGGGTAATTACCCGATGTGCCATTTTAACCACTCTTGGATCGTGCGTTGAAAAAATAAAAGTAATTTTCTCTTCATGATTGAGTTTCTCCATTATTTCGAGAAGAGTTGTAGCTGACTTTGAATCAAGGTTGGCAGTGGGTTCGTCGGCAAGAATAAATTTTGGTTTTGAAGCAAGGGCTCTAGCCACTGCCACTCTTTGCTGTTGACCTCCCGACAGCTTTGCCGGCCGGCTGTTTATCCTGTCTCCTAAACCGACAGCCTTCAACAACTCCGTAGTTCTTAAATCTCTTTCTTTTTCAGGCCATTTCTGAAGAGTCATAATAAATTCAACATTTTCTTTTGCTGTTAATACAGGTATCAGGTTATACGACTGGAAGACAAATCCTATATTATTCAGTCTGAAATCAATAAGTTGTGAAGATTTCAGTTTCGACAGGTCAGTGCTGTTAATGATAATTTCCCCTGACGTTGGCATATCAAGTCCCCCAACCAGGTTCAGCAGGGTGGTTTTACCTGAGCCTGACGGGCCGACAATTGCGGCGAATTCAGCTTCTTCAAAGACAAGGCTTACATTATTTACTGCATGAACCTTGATCTCTGTCGAGTTATATATTTTGTTCACATTTTTTAATTCAAGAATTTTCATGGCTTACCAGTTTAAATATTGTTTTATTCTGTTCTTAGTGCTTCGACCGGATTTAATTTCAGAGCTTTGCGTGCCGGCCAGATAGAGGAGATCATTGCTGTGACTATCACCATTATTGTTGTAAAAACGAAAAATTCAAGGGTTACTACCGGGTATACCCGTGCTGCAAATCCAATTGCTTCAAATCCTTCTCCCCAACCTGAAAAATGGATACCTGTCTTCCCAAGTGATTCTATTATTGCCCATCCCGAAAAAATACCCATTGCTGCTCCAACGATTGTCAGGAAAATAGTTTCCAGCATGATCATTTTAAATATTCTTTTATGGTTCATCCCTATTGCCATCAGCATACCCAGCTCTTTTGTCCTTTCCAGGATGGCCATAAGCATGGTATTGATTATGCCGAATGCAAGAGCCAGCATTATTATCCCTATAAAAATGAAATAGTACATTAGCATAAAGTCATTCATCATTGCTGCATCAGGAGCCAATTCTTTCCATGTCCTGACTGAATTTTCTCCCGGAATACGGATCAGTTTTTCTTTCACAATACCAGCATCTTCAATGTTATTGAGTAAAACAGCGATTTCGTGAGTGAGGATACCATGATTTCCATAAAGATTTGCCAGTTCTCCTGCATTTACAAAAACTGAAACCTGGTCAAAGCCAGTGTTAGTTGTTTTATAGATGCCACATACTCTGAATATTCCCTGTATCGGGTTTCCTTTTTTATCTGAAAGGGTAATCTGGATCTTATTCCTGATCCTGTAATTAAGAGTATTATCAGTTATAAGCAGGCCAAATTTGTCGAGTTCCTTTATGCTGAATTCTTTTTTCAGTACTTCACGGAACTCCTTAGGTGATTTGAACCGGATATCCTTAAGAGTTTCCAGTTTTGTGATAATTGGTAGCGGAACATTTTCACTCCTTAGCTTTTCAATGACAATGTCAGTAACAATATATTGCTTTAGTTTCAATATTTCTGCAGTTTTGTCGCTGATCAGTATATCGCCGGGGCTTTGGGCATCAAGATATTCTCCTCCGCCAGGGACAATCTTCTTATAGATCTCTGTTACCTGTTTTTCTTTTTCCGGGTCAATACCATAAATGATCACACCTGTGTTTGCCCATGGAGTATTAGCCATTGCAATTATTTTAGTTCTTTTTACCCAGGCGGAAACTTCTTGCAGAGAATCGATACCTTGAGATATCTCTTCAGGATTTTTCACAGTAAGATCTATTTCTTCGTTTTTAATGAATTCAGGATTATGTATCTGGATATGCGAGACTTCATTAAAAATAACATCGTTAAGGCGCTGTTTGACCCAGCCTTCCATAATTCCAACAAGGAGGACTCCGGAAATGATGCCAAGTGTCACTGCCACAATTACTACCAGGCTTCTTTTTTTATTTCGCCATACGTTTTTCCAGGCTATTGACCAGATCATAATTTTACGTTTTATTAGCTTCTCAGAGCTTCAATTTCTTTAAGTTTACTTATATTTCTCAGGGGATAAACTGCTGCCAGGATCACCATAAATGCAACGATCACGGCCTGCCAATAGAAATAAGGGCCAAACCATGCGGTGGGCATTACAGCATCCCATCCATAATCTTCCATCATTTTTCCCATTTCCCCTTTTAACAGGATAGGGTAGTAGTAGAAGTACAATATTATTGGTACACTGGCCAGTAATCCGCATATCAGGCCAATTGTGCCAAGAAAGATCATTTCTAATGTCACTATTCTTTTCAGTTTTCGTTTTTGCATACCGATGGCAATGAGAACCCCGAATTCTCTTTTTCTCTCAGAGACCATCATAAGGACAGTTCCGAATATGCCAAAGAAAATGATAAAGTAAAGGATCCCAAGCATAGCCATTCCACTCTGATTATCACCCTGGATTTGCTGATACAGGATTGGATTAAGATCATACCAGGTTTTGGCTGTTGTGTTATTATCAGGCAGAATGGAATTAATGCTTGCTTTTGCCGTTTTTATTGTCCGGTTTGATTTATCTGTAAGGTTAACAACAAGGGAGGTGATTTTACCTTCAGCAGCAAAGAATTTCTGTGCTGCAGGAATTGTCATAATGATCAGTTTATTATCTATTTCAGGGGAAGGCATTTTTATGATCCCGCGTACCGGGAATATTCCTGTTGCAGAAACACCGTGGTATCCCTGCCCCATCAGAATTACTGAATCACCTATTGATACTTTAAGATAAATGGAAAGCTTGTCGGATACGAGAATGCCTTCATCATCATTTGACAGGTATTTATTTGATACCTTAGAGTATTTAAGAATTTCCGGCATAAATAATTCATAGTCCTCTTCAGTAAGTTCCAGTTCAAGATCCATCCTTGCTGACGATGAATAAGATCTGTTGAGATTCTTTTCTACTTTATCAAGAACATCTTCAGATACTTTACCTGTATCTTTCATGAGTCTTAAGGTTTCATCAGTGATCCTGTATTTTACCAGTTTGCTTTCAGGATCAGAAAAGTTTTTTTCCTTTTCGGGATCAATAGCGATGACAGCTACTCCTTTTGTTTGTGGCCCGCTTGAAGCAAGAGTAAAAGATTCAAGATGCGGAGTAACAGAGACAACATTGTCAATGCCTGAAATTGCAGAAACGAGAGATTCATCATAATCAAATGAATAATCAATTAATGGGTTATCCTGGTATTTTATATGTTGCACCTGTATGTGACCTGTGAAGGATTCAATGATATTGTTTATCATATTATCATAAGAGCCAAGCTGATATGATCTCATTACCACTGCAAAAAAGACTGCGAAGAAAACGGATGCTGCAGTAATAATTGTACGGCGCCTGTTCCTCCAGAGATTTCTCCATGCTATTTTGAATTCCTCTTTCATTTTAATATTCTTATATCAATGTATTCTTTTCATGTTCTGCTGGGAAAAAAAGCTTTCTTCAACAGGGATATTGAATTTTATTTCCCGGATTTCAAGTACAGTTTTATTTTCCGGTTCTTCTTCCGGGACTAGTTCAATTTTAGAGGTTATAGTTCTTCCATCCATAATTTTAATTTCGGAACCTGTTTCAGTTCTTACCAGGTAACCATCTTCATCATATAGTTCTGCCTTTAATACGAGAAAATCTTTTTTGTCAATCCACCTTATCTGTTTGCCCCAGACAATGGAAGCATCATCCTTTGCTGTCATTTTGATTTTATAACATGGACGGTTATCAATATTTTCTTCACCGATAATTTCATGAATATAATCATTTACTACAGAGGACTCCTTTAAAATATCATCGTTTGTGTAATCCGATCCCATCCAGCCCTGGGACATCATGGAGGGAGGAAGCTTTATCAGTCTGTTTATAGAGGGATTCCAGTTCCACATTTCATTTTCACGTTTCAGGAATGACTGACCTTTTTCGCGTGCAGGGGCAGTGATAAGTGTCAGTGCAAAATCTTTTTCAAGCGTCCAGTTTCTGAATTCAACTGTTCTCTGCCATTCAGGCCTGATAATTCTCATTGACATAACACTGTAACTACTTTTTTCCCCATTGAATTTTTCATCGGCTTTCCTGACAATATCAGTAGCATCAGGATCCTGTGCAAAAAGAGGAATTAGGAATAAACCCCGGATCAGAAGCAGAGATATAAGAAAGTGTCTTTTTTTCATTGTAGATTAATTTATTTTGGTAGTATTATGGAACCATATCATATGTGTTTTTTTACCGCGAAGAACACAAAGTAAACACAAAGAGTGATTAATTTATATTCCAGATCAATAATACTTTGTATTCTTTGAGCTGTCCTTTGTGTACTTTGTGGTAAAACATATTTTATCTTTTGATACAGTTCCATAATAAATTTATTTATATAATTCAATAATCCTATTAATTGTTTTTGCATTATACTCATTGTCAGCGCCTTCCGAATAAATAGTTTTTATTGCATAACCCATAAGGGAATTGACAAACATTTCAAGTTCACAATCCGGATCAAATGATTTATCTTTTCCCTCCTTTTTTGTATGAAAATACTCTTTGAACATTTTCTGTATCTGGGAAGGGTAAAAATTATCTCCCGGGTCATGTCCGGGGTATGTCAGATAGTCGGATTCCTGAAGTGCTTTAAAAAACTGTATCCGTACATCATTTTGCATTAGAAGCTGCAACATCAATTGCCAGAAATGTCTTTTCTCCTTTAATAACACATTTATTTTCCTTATAAAAAATTCAAACTCCTCTTCAGAAATATGACCATCCCTGTTAATGTCGAGATATTTATATACCTCATGTACAGATTTGTGAATAATAGAGTGAAGCAAAGCTTCTTTATTATCAAAGTAATTGTACATCAGTCCCTTTGATATTTTTGCATGCCTGGCGATATGGCTTATGGTTGTTTTGAAATATCCTTTGGTAGCAAAATGTTCAAGTGCTACATCCATAATAAGGGTCATTTTTTCTTCCCTTATTTTTTTAAACTGTTGTGGAGTTCTTGGTGACATATTTTGATTAAACGATCAGTCAAAAAATAAGTACAATAAAAAATTTTTATGATTGAACGGTTAGTCAAAGATAAAATGTAAATTTATTAAAGTCAAGTTTTTTTTGAATTTTTTTTGATTTTTTTGCAAAATACTAATTATATAATTGAAAATCAATTTATTAGAATGTTTATATTATATCTTTAACAGATACCTGGGTATCCTGCTGCCGTTAAATGCAGATGGTTTTTGTTAAAGCTTTATTTACTCCCGGTAATGGCAGATTGTACTAAGGATATTTTCGAATGATTTTTTAAAAAATCAGCGTAAAGTAAAATGAATTATTGGGATAACCTGTAGTTTACCAGCATTCTGCTTTTCCTGCATAGGCAAATTTTATATTTCCCAGGTAGATACATCCATTGCCACAGGTTTCATATTTATACGTGGTAGATTTACCGGAATTGTTTGTAGTTACAATAGTGCCTGTATTTTTATTTCCGGTGATCCTCCAGGTTCCGCTTGCACCGCCCTGACTGGCTGTACCCCATGCTCCTGCTGTTCCGGAATCTCCGCTATACCCTGATTCTGAGGACGATGAATATTTACCATTTGCACAAAGTGTAAGTTTCCTTTCTGTCCCTCCTGTCTGACCTCCTCCGACTGCAGTGAAACTGTAATATTCCCCGGTGAAATAGTTCATAAGGGCTTCATCGTTTTCAAAGGAAGGAGCGGATGTTGTTCCACCACCTTCAGGAGTAGTTGCTGTAGGTGCCTGTTTTTCAAGTTCGTTTGCAATAAGCTGCAGCTGTTCTTGTTTTTGTTCAAATGCCTGAGTGTTTTCACTCCAGGAAATAAGAGTCTGATCAGCAGGATTAAAAACCATATCATAAGGGACATATCCTTTCCACATCTCCTGTAAGTTCCAGCGGGCAATCCATTGATCATTTACCATTTGGGAACTTCGGGGTTTGCCAAGGATAGCTTCAACTTCAGCATAACTCATCCCTGGTCGGAGCTGATTTGTGAGTTCCACAGAATTCAGACTCATGGTTTTCATGCTGCCACAGCTTGTACATAATAAGTAGCAAGCGATAAACAGTAGCAATGGAAAGAATAAAAATGTTTTCATAATGATTTGGTTAATAGTTACCGAAACTCCTTACGATGAAATATTAATAACCAAATTTACAAAATAGTTTAAATTATAAAATAATGAAATTAATATGTAAAAATGCAGAATAAAAAGAGAACAAAATACATAGATATATGCATAGTCAAGGTTAAAGGAGAAAAATAACAAATTCACTTTAACGAAATCCTGTTAAATTGGAAAAGAAAAACTTAAATTCCGTAATATTTGGATTAAAAGAAATTAAAGGAAAAGAAATTAAAGGAAAAGAAATTAAAGGAAAAGAAATTTCAATTAATTAAAAGCCTTACTTATTTCTTCCAGGCTTACGCCGAACATTTTTTTACTGATTTCGTCAAGTATGTTAACATCTCCGGAAAAGTGGAAGGTACGGTGCACATGGGTTAAAGATTCTCCCGGGGAAAGGAATGCTGCAGGAGATGAACTTTCCAGTTCGAAAAAAGGACCAAGTTGTCTGCCTCCTTCAACAGGGCCATCATTATATGAATTAACCGCATCACCGGAAAAAGGATCATCCTGAATTTCCCACATGGAATTGACATATTCTGTCACATTTTCCGGAAGTGTGTAGTTCACAATAGTCAGCACATTGGTTTCTTTATTATATGCACCCATGAAAGGGAGAGCTCTTTTCGGGCTTATTCCCAACTTACCCCTGCTTTTCCCGTCACCTTTAAAAAACAAAACATCGTCCTTAACAATTAGTCTTTCAGGGGATATTTTCCCGAAATAACTGTCATTTACCTTTTCACCAAGGATTGATACATCTCCCTTTTTAAATGGGATGACAATATTTGTTGTTTCGGAAGGTTGGAACATTCCAAGTATCCAGATTGACAGAGCGCCTGATTCTTTTGTCCATGGTTTTTCACCGGTATTTGTAATTTTAGTTACACTCTCGTAAGCAACAAAATTGAGTTTGCCAGCATCAATCCCTAAAGATTTTTTTACTCCCTCAGGATCAAGAAGGTTAATATCACGTTCTACAAGGAAATTAAATGTAAGCCCTGAATAATTTAACAGTTTCATTTCTTTCCTGAACCTGGCATTTGTTTCAGTTGTCTCAACTATATCAAACGGTTCGGTGTCAATTTCTGCAGGTACCTGCCAGTTTGTAAGTTCAAATTCGACTCCGGGTTTAAAGTAAATTGAAAATTGTCCTCCCTCGGGGCCCAACCAGAAGCGGTCTTCTCCTCCAAAGGGATTCATATGAGAAACAAGCTCTTTACTCTTAATATGTGAATGATTTATCCATCCCATACCCCGGCCTTCCATTCCGTTAAAAGAACTGGTCATTACCCTTCCCTGCCATTCCGGACTTACTGCAATAAGGGCTTTTCCATCCGGACTTTTCAGCACGATATTTTTATGATGACTGTTCAAGACTGCAAGATCATCCTCAAATGTTGAAGGTACTAATGATGTATCCATATTTTCTGATTTTAAATTATCTTTTTTACTACCTGGTTGCCGTCCGCATTCAGCGAGAAGGAAGATCAGGGGTAGGAAGAAGAATAGATATTTCATGGTTATTGGGTTATTGGGTTATTGGGTTATTGGGTTATTGGGTTATTAGGTTATTAGGTTATTGGGTTATTGGGTTATTGGGTTATTAGGTTATTAGGTTATTAGGTTATTGGGTTATTAGGTTATTGGGTTATTGGGTTATTAGGTTATTAGGTTATTAGGTTATTAGGTTATTAGGTTATTGAATAATGATGTAAAGAGCAAATATAATGGTTTTTGTAAATTTTTGGTATAGTAAAATGAATAAAGATTTTCCGATAGGAGAATACATTCATAATTATGCAGGCAAAAAAAATAAAAGTGCTCCTGGAATGCTTGTAAATATTTGTGAAGTTTTCAGGATATCTTATTAAACAATTTTATCTTTCAGATGTTATGTAATGAGATAAGAAAAAAATAAACTTAAAATTTAAAAAATATGAAAAAGTTAATTTATTTAGTAACAATCATTATTGCATTTTTTTCATGTAAACAACATACTGATGCTGAAAAAATCAGTTCAGGAGAGGCAAAAAAAGTAAGCGGAGGTGTGGGTATGGAATATAATCTGATAACTGAAGCATCTGCATTAAAGTGGAGAGGCACAAAACCTGGAGGCGAACATTATGGAACTGTTATTATCACAGAAGGAGAGATCATCGTTGAAGAAGAAAAAATAATTGGAGGAAAATTCACAATTGACATGAACACTATTGTAAATGAAGATCTGAAAGATACATCTTTGAATGAAAGGTTAGTTGGACATTTAAAATCGAAGGATTTCTTTTATGTTGAGGAATATCCGCTGGCATATTTTGAGATCGTTTCTGTTGATGCATATAAAACAAATCCTGAACCTGTACCGGGCGGAATAGTTACAACGCACCATGTAACAGGTAATCTCACTTTGCGTAGTGTTACCAGAAGTATAACTTTTCCAGCTAAAATTGATTTTAATAAAGATAAAATACTGGCAATTACTAATCCTTTTGCAATTGACAGGACTCAATGGAATGTTAGCTTTATGTCAAAATCAGTCTTTGCAGAATTCAAGGATAATTTCATTGCTGATAATATGATACTGATACTTGAACTTGAGTTTGTTAAGGAAAAGAAAAAATAGACCATTAAAATCCGTTGTCTATGAATTAAAATTGATAGTATATAAAATTTTTAAGAATTTTGATATTATTTTAAAAAATACTTGTTAACTTGACTTTTTATTTGGTAATAAATAATGTGCTATGGAATCACTTCATATAAAAGCTACAAGTAAGACACCAACAGTAATTTCTGATCCTGAAAAGGGCTTAATTGAAATTAAAGGGCGTTCGAGTCCGGAAAATTCCACCATTTTTTATAAGCCTCTTATGGAATGGATTGAAGGATATGTAAATAATCCAAACAATAAAACTGTTATAAATGTACAATTGGAGCATTTTAATACCAGTTCATCCAAATGTTTTCTTGATATGTTTAAAAAGTTGGAAGCTATTACAAGAGCAGGCAATGAAATGCTTGTTAACTGGTATTATGAGATGGATGATGAAGATATGCTGGAAGCCGGAGAGACTTATGAATCAATGACGAAGATTCCTTTTAAGATGATCAGTTATTAACAGGTAAAGCTTACTTAAAAACAATTCTGACCCGTACTCCCGATTCAATTAATCTTTCTCCTGACATTGCGGGAGTCCATCGGGGTCCTTCATTCAGCAATCTTATTGCTTCGCTGGAAAAAACATCTGAAGGGCTTTTAACTACAGTGATATCCCGGATCCTTCCATTTGTTTCAATTATAAAATTCAGTACCACCACCGCTTTGGTTATTCCAGTGTTTTCAGGAAATACAATATTGTTTTCAATATATGAATAAAATTCTGCAAATCCTGTTACAGGTGTGGCTGACTGGTAACTGGTACGATTTAATAATTCATCACCTGTGATAGTCGTGACAGACCCGGTAACATAGTCTTTTTCCTGCACTCCATAACCTATAGATACGATCTCCTCGCTGGCAGTAACTGAAGGCTGGAGTTCAACCATAACTTCCCCTTTGGGAGGCACTTTTAGTTCCTGTTTTTCCATTCCAATAAAATCAACTACCAGGGTTAGTTCTTTTAAGGATTCAGGAACAGGAATTTCAAATTTTCCGGAAGTATCTGTTAATACTCCTTTTTGAATTTCTGCTATGATAACTTTAGCCCCGGGGACAGGAGTTTTATCCTCTGCTGAAATAACATTTCCTGTTAGTTTAAAAGGTTCGCTTATCGGCGATATTCCTGCAGGAGCACCCGCAATGGACTTTTGCATTTTCCGGGATGATTCCTTTACATGAATTAAATTCAGGTTTTCAGTATCTATTTCGGGGAATTCTTCCTTTTTCTTTTCAAATGTTTCTGTTTCTTCAACATAATCTTCATCTGACTGATCTATAAGGGATTCAAGAACAAAATTTTCTTCCGTGTCAATTGCTGTATCATATGCTTCATATTCAAAAATTTCTTGTTCTTTAGGAGAAGGGATGATTTTTTCCGTAATAACTTTTTTTTCTGTAACTGACGGAATGCTGACTGGTTTTGTAAATTCTTGTTTCAATGGCATCTTCATACCTGGTGTGACAGTATCAATTTCAGGTGATGCAGGAGGTTCTGTCCTGGTAATGGATGTTGAATCAGGGATTTTAGCCGTTTCATTCAGGAAAACAGTAATAAATATTGTAGATATCACTGCAAGAACAGCCACAGATGCTGCTATACTATATAATAATCTCCTATTGTATCTTAAAGTTGAACCTGTTAGTTTTTCATTGATACCTGATATATCCTTTTCAGCTATATGTTGTGATACATTGTTTAATCCTTCAACAGCATCGGCAAGAAAAGGATCTTTCTGCATATCTTTTTCAAAGGCATTTCTCTCATTGCCTGTCATCTGGTTATTCAGGTATTTCTGAATTCTATCAAAACTATAATCTATATTTTTTTTAGTCCCTGGCATTTTTACCCTCCAGACAAATTTTCAGATTTCTTTTACCGTTCTGTAAATTACTTTTTACACTTTTTTCATCAATATTCAGAAGGCTGGCTATTTCATTATAACACTTGTTATTAAAATAAAATAACCTGATACAGTCTTTTTGTTCCTGTTTCAGTTTTTCAATACACTCCGTAAGTGCTTTTTCATTTTTATCATTGTTTTCATCAATAGGATGCAGCATTGATTCTGATTCCATAAATATTACCTGGTCTTTTTCCCATGTTTTCTGATGCTTGTTCCTGGTCTTCCCCGCCCTGATCTGCATAAGGCAATAATTTTTACTTAGCACATACAACCAGCTTCCAAAAGAATTAATTTCATGTTTAAGTACCTCCCCTGTCAGTTTCTCATAAATGTTCATCACCGCATCCTTTGAATCTTCCCGGTTTTGAAGATATTTCATACAAACACCATACACCATATGAGTATAACGCGAAAATAACTCAGCCAGGAATCTCTGATCCCTTTGAGAGGAATAAGATGCCAGCAGGTCTTCATCGGGAAGGGTTGAATTAATTTCTTTCAATTAATTTTTTATCACGAAGATAATTAAAGGATTTCACAAAGCAACATAAAGAGAAGATGTTGTAATAGTTGTAAATCGGGTTTGTAAAATTTAAGATAAGAGTATATTCTGAAAAGTCTTATACCCCCCGACCCCCTAAAGGGGGAGTCCTTAAAAATAAGCAACATACGAAAAGCCTCCTTCTTTGCTCTGCTGAAGCTACACAAAAGCGATGCCTTGCTTCGTTACAGCTTAGGGAAGGAGAACAAGGGTATTAGACATTTTGAAGTAGATTCCAAACAATAATTTCTGAAGATTACAATACTGTTTTTGAAATCCCTTCCCTGAAAAAATATATTTTAAATTATGGAATTAAGAAGACTTCTGCATCCTGAAAGTGAAGTTAAACAAAAACTATTGAGTTATGAGAAATATTATTTTAACAATTGCTTTGCTGATTATGTCAGCAATATTGATCTCTGCCGGACAATCCCGTGTGATTACGGGTAAGGTGACAGATGATCAGGGACAGCCCATTTGTGGTGTAAATGTGGTTGTGAAGAACTCTAAGCGAAGTACTACAACAGATATAAATGGTGAGTACCGCATAACAGTATATTCTGAGGACAGGATCCTTGTATTTTCCTTTATTGGAATGAATACTAAAGAGGTTGCAATAAAGGATAAGATCGTTATTGATGTAGTTCTTATAGCTGCCGTTTATGAGTTGGAGGAAAATATTGTAATAGGGTATGGAGGCACCCATAAGGTTAAACACATGGAAACAGCAATGCCTTCTCTTACAGGTGGTGGACTTTATTATGCAGACCAATCCTGGAGCATGACCCCGGATTTTAATACCGAGGGATACAGCACTGTGCATGAGAATGGTTATAAAGAGGTTATGAATCAACCTTTATCCACTTTCTCTATTGATGTGGACAGGGCGTCTTATGCCAATATCCGGAGGTTTATCAACATGGGTCAGCTTCCCCCTAAAGATGCAGTAAGGATAGAAGAGATGATAAATTATTTTTCCTATGACTATCCTGAACCGGACGAGAAGCATCCTTTTTCTGTATATACTGAATTATCAGTTTGTCCATGGAATAAAGCTCATCAATTATTACACATAGGATTAAAGGGAAAGAGCATGGATAAAACGGAATTACCTCCATCCAACCTTGTTTTTCTGATAGATGTATCAGGATCAATGAATATGCCTAACAAGCTTCCGCTGGTAAAAAGTTCGATGCAGATGCTGGTAAAAGAGCTAAGATCTAAGGATAAGGTTGCTATAGTAGTTTATGCAGGTGCTGCAGGCCTGGTATTGGAGTCAACTCCCGGTGATGAGAAAGAAAAGATAATGGAAGCCATTGAAAGACTTCAGGCGGGAGGTTCCACTGCCGGTGGTGAAGGATTACGCCTTGCATATAAAGTAGCTGAGGAAAATATTATTAAAGGAGGAAATAACAGGATCATTCTTGCTTCCGATGGCGATTTCAATGTAGGTGTATCCAGTAATGCTGAGATGGAAAGACTTGTGGAAGAAAAACGGCAAAAGGGAGTATTTATCACCGTTCTTGGTTACGGAATGGGAAATTATAAAGATGATAAGCTGGAGATAATTGCCAATAAAGGCAACGGGAATTATGCTTATATTGATAACATACAGGAAGCCCGTAAAACACTGGTAAGTGAATTTGCCGGCAGCCTGTTCACCATCGCCAAGGATGTCAAGTTCCAGATTGAATTCAATCCTGCAAGGGTAAAAGCTTACCGTCTTATTGGTTATGAAAACAGGTTATTAAACAATGAAGATTTCAATGATGATAAAAAGGATGCGGGTGAAATGGGTGCTGGTCATACTGTGACAGCATTATATGAGTTAATACCTGCAGGGTCGGATGAAAATGCCGGGAATGTTGACCCGCTCAAATACCAGAAAAATCCATCTGAAATTAAGTCTGATCCGAATAAGGAATTACTTACTGTGAAATTAAGGTATAAATTACCTGATGGGGATACAAGTATATTGATTGACAGGCCGGAAAAAGGAAAGTTATTAGCCCTGGCAGAAACATCCGATAATTTCAGGTTTTCAGCAGCAGTAGCAGGATTTGGGATGGTGCTGAGAGATTCCGAATATAAAGGAAATGCCGGAATTAGCAATATCATTGAGTTAGCAAAGGGTGCAAGGGGAGAAGATGAGGAAGGGAACAGGAATGAATTTTTACGGTTGGTGAGGATGGCAGGGGAGTTGAAGGGAGGGGATAAATGATTAAATGATTAAATGAGTAATTGAGTATGTGAGTAGTGTGAGAGTCTACCTCAGGTGTAGGTGCAGGGCATGCCCTGCACTTTTATTTGAATAATACAGCAGTGACGCACGGCTGTGCGTCTTTGTTTATGCGCAATTGGATAATTTAAGAATAAATAAATAGAAACACATGGCCGTATGCATAAGCAACAAGAACACAGGTTGGTTATAGGGGAGTTTAAAATCTAAATGGCGGATGTAAAACCCTGAAAATTGAAATAGTAAATATCCAATGAAAACTATTTTAAAAACAGTAGAGGGATATTATTTTTTATTCATAAAGCATTACATTTGATAAGTAAAAGGGGGTTTTGACAAGATCTTATTTTGATGACAATTAATAAATAGAAATGTGCAGCATATAAAAGCAAAATATTTATCAATCTATGATGAATTCAGGAAGAAAGGTTCTAATAATAAAATTCTCCTTCTTCTCTTGTTATTGATTGGATTAGCATATGCATTTTTAGAAATGAAAGATGGATATTACCGATTTAAACTGGATGAAAAAATGTCGTATAAAACTCTTATTTTGATTTTCCTGATTTTTTCAATGTGCTGGATGATAATGATTTTATTCACTAATTCGATTTCGTATCTTAATAAAAGAAAGGTGGAATCATTAAAGTATCATTTTAAACAGGCATTTATAAATCGCGTTAAAACTGAAATACCAGAAATAAAGGATTACATTCCTAATCAAAAAATTCATCCAAAGATTTTCAATGATTCCGGATTATTTGGTACAGGATATTCAGATTATATCGGAGATGATTGGATTCAGGGCGAATATAAAAACGTTCATTTTGAGATGTGTGAACTCCATGTATTTCGTTTATTTAAAAATATTTTTCATGGGATGTTTGTTAGATGCAGATTCCCTTATATTGTCAACAATATTGATATTATTCATAACGATAATAAAATCAGAAATTTGATGAATAATTATGAGAATAAATACAGTGCCATAATCAAATTAGTCGTTAAAAATAACAATCTGTATATTGCAGTGGAGAGAAAAGATAAATTTTTACGATGTGATAAAGCAAAACATATTAATTATGTTGATTATGATTTTAATCTACTAAAAGATTTGGTGCAGATAATAAAGGATGATATTACTGAATACAATAAAACTTTTATATTATCAATAAACTAAAATAAAATTAATAACAAGACAGCATGAAGAAAACCATTGTAATATATTATTCAAGGACTGGCAGCAACAAGTATTTAGCAGAAAAAACCGCACAGAATTTAAAATGTGAAATAGAGGAAATCAAACCCAGGTTAAATATTTTTCTTTTATTTTTATTAAGAATAAGTTTGGGTATCAGATCTTTAAAAAACAAAATCAGTGAATATGATACGGTGATTTTATGCGGCCCTGTCTGGATGGGGAAGTTTATTATTCCACTTCGTGATTTTGTCAAAAAATATGGTAAAAGTATCAGCAGGATCTATTTTATTACTTGTTGTGGTAGTAGTGATGATAAAAAAGAGGAAAAATTCGGACATGCCCATGTTTTCTGTATAGTTAAAAACATGCTTGGTGATAAGTGTATTCACTGCGAAGCATTTCCCATTGGGCTGGTTTTACCCGGGGATAAAAAAGAAGACAGCGAGGCAATAATGCAAACCCGGTTGACAGATGAAAATTTTACAGGTGAGATCAAAAAGAGATTTGATAATTTTATACGAAGAGTATCTGATAATAACAGACAATAATAATTGGTTTAATTGCAGCGGGAATTATTATTTTTGGACAAAAAACCGGAAAAGAATTATAATAAAAGTATGAGCAAGCTATCTGTTTCAATAAGGATATATATCTGGCTTATTGTTATACTGGCCATATTATCTGCACTATATGTTTTCCTGCCACAGGGGGATTTTGTGTCAAAGCAGGAACTTCCTGTGCCCAGACCCGTTATTGCACTTGTTACTGCTGGAGCGATTATTATCCTATACGGGAGTCTTGGGTATCTTGGGCTGAGACTTTCCGTAAAACTGGATTTTAAAGAAATCTGGGATCCGGGCATTTCCAACAGGGATAGATTTATAATTCCATTGATAGCCGGGGTATTGATCGGGATTTTTTTAATAGTTTCAGATATTTTATTCAGTAAGATCAATACCATTGGGAGATTTCCCCATCCTCCGTTCCCTTCTTCCATTTTTGCATCTGCCATTGCAGGAATAGGAGAAGAAGTGATATTTCGCCTGTTCTTCGTTTCTTTCTGGGTATGGTTGATTTCCTTTGTGCTGTTAAAAAAGAAATGGATGAATCCAATATTCTGGATTGTTGTTATCTTGTCAGCCCTTGCGTTTTCAGCGGGACACCTGCCTTCCGTTATGTTTCTGAACAACTGGGAGAGCATTAATGAAATACCGAAAGTTTTGATGGGAGAAGTCATATTGCTTAACGGATTACTTTCTGTTTTTGCAGCTTTGTTTTTCAAAAAGTATGGTTTCCTGGCTGCTGTTGGAGTGCACTTCTGGACAGATATAGTATGGCATGTTATTTGGGGCTTTATTTCATAATACTCCGGGGAACCAGGAATTTGCAAGGAAAGACTATCTGAGCATATTTTAACGCGTTTCTTCTGATAATAGTTCGTTAAATTAAAATAAAACGCAAAGGCGCAGAGGCGCAAAGTATTGATTATTAATAATATACGCAATATTTGAATTGTCCATTAAAATATTAATTATCAGTGTGTTATAAAAATATAACGAAGTATTATTCTGACACAACAGGACAGAATTAAAAGGCTTTGAAATAGGAATTTTTGAAAAAATCGGAAATTAAAATCTGAGGGTATATTATAAATAAATGTATTGACGCACGGTTGTGGGTATATTAATTATAAGACGCACAGCCGTGCGTCTCTACGCAATTATGTAAAAAAATATGACGGAATTTAAGACCTATACCTTCCCGGGATCAAGAATTGCCACAAATGATGTATGTGCAATCGGGCTGCAGAAACATCATATTGCTGCAATGATAGAAATTGATGTATCAGGAAGCAGAGAAAAAATTAAACTGTATAAAAAGAAAAAAGGTAATATTTCCTTCACTGCATGGCTGATAAAGGTAATAAGCAATACCATCAGGGATCATCAGAATGTGGCTGCATATCTTAAAGGGAAACGGAAGGTAGTAATATTCAATGATATAAATGTTTCTGTATTAATTGAAAAAAATGTGAACGGACAAAAAGTTCCCATACCGTTACTTATTGAAAAAGTTAATGAAAAAAGTATAGAATCTATAACTAAAGAAATTAAGGATGCACGAGAGAAGAATCTCACTGATAAGGATATAGTTTTACATAACAAATCCAATCGGATGGAACGGTTTTATTATATGTTACCTGGTTTTCTGAGACGATATTTCTGGAAATATTTATTAAGACATCCACATCTTGCATACAGTAAAATGGGGAATGTTTCCATTACTTCTGTAGGAATGATGGGAAGGGCAAATGGATGGTTTATACCAATATCAGTGCATCCTGTGTGTTTCGGTATAGGGAAAATAATAAAAAAACCTATTGTTGTTAATGATGAAATAATGATCAGGGATATACTAAATATGAGTGTTTTGATAGACCATGATGTTGTTGATGGAGCACAGATGGCCAGGTTTATAAGTGATTTGTCTGAGAATATTGAAAAAGGAAAAGAGCTGTAAAGAATATCAAGGGTTTTAAAATGCAACGCAGTAAAATATTCGGATTAGAAAGAAATGTCTTTTTTACAGGGCTGACAAGTTTTTTCACAGACACCTCCACTAAAATGATTTATAGTGTGATGCCCCTGTTCCTGTTATCCATTGGTGCATCAAAGACTTCTATATCAATGATTGAAGGCATTGCCGAGAGCACCGCATCTTTATTCAAGGCATTTTCCGGTTACTGGAGTGACAAGATAGGGAAGAACAAACCTTTCATGATCATCGGATATGGTATTACCGCCCTGGTAACTCCGGTATATGCGTTAGTGAAGCTTCCTGTACAGGTTTTATTCCTGAGATTCTTTGAACGTATCGGGAAAGGAATGCGGGCTGCTCCAAGGGATAGCCTGATAAGCGGTTCAGTAAGGAATAACGAGACAGGTAAAAATTTCGGATTTCATAAGGCAATGGATAATAGCGGGGCAATAATCGGACCACTGGCAGCTTTTCTGTTATTGTATTATTCCCGGTTAAATTATTCGAACATTTTCCTTCTTGCAGCGATCCCGGCAATTCTGGGCGTGATTACCATTGCCGTTTTTATTAAAGAAGCCGAAGCAGGGAAAAAAGAGAATAACAACAAGTTTCATTTTAAGCAATTACCTAAGAGATTTTACTTCTTTCTCATCATAATTTTTGTATTTACACTGGGTAATTCTGCCGATGCTTTATTACTTGTGAAAACAGTGGAAACAGGGATAAATAAATCGTATATTCCTTTTGTTTACATGATATTTAATACAGTTTCGGTATTCCTGGCGATGCCGATCGGTAAATTATCAGATAAGATCGGGCGTGAGAAGTTGATTATTGCCGGATTTTTTATTTATTCAGTTGTATATTACTTCTTCGGGAGATATAACAACATTAAGGTTTTTATTTTCCTGTTCATTTTGTATGGGTTGTATAGTGCATTGACAGATACTAGCCAGAAAGCGATTATTTCAGATATTGTAAGTAAAGATTTAAGAGGAACAGGATATGGATTGTATCATGCAATACTTGGAATCATGCTGCTGCCTGCAAGTCTGATAGCGGGGATATTATATGATAAAGTGAATTCAAATGCCCCGTTTTATTTTGGATCTGTTATGGCATTCATTGCTACGGTACTGATGGTAATATTTACATTAATTCAGAGAAAAAATGACAACATTTACAGTAAGTGTAATAATTGATCAGTCAAGGGATGTAATTGTCAAGGCGTTGATGAATCCCGACAATTTTCCTTACTGGCAAAAGGACCTTGAAAGGTTTGAGGTTATTGAGCACAAGCCCGGTGAAGCGGGATCTGTCGGCCTTTTACACTATCGTTCAAAAGGTCGTTCCTATATAATGGAGGACAAGATGATCTTCTGTGAGCCCGGGAAAAAGTATATATCCAGGGTAACCGGGGATGTTATAACTGCGGAGGTCGAGACAACATTAAGATCGGTTGGTGAAAAGACAGAGATGGAGATTAAATGGACAGGAAGGGGGAAAATATTATTGCTAAGACTTATGTTGCCATTGCTTCGGGGGAAGATGATCAGGCAATCGGGTGAGGAGCTGGAAACATTTAAAAGACTGGTGGAGACGAAGGGGGATGATTTCAGGTGAGGATTAAAAAAAGCAGATATTGATTTATTTCCTGCGGATAAGAGATTGTTGAAATCTCAGTATGGATGTATAACTCTGATGTGGAGGGGGTAATTTTTGCCTCCTTTTTTGTTGTGTAAGAGAATATTGTTTAATTTTAGATAAGGAAATGGGACAAAGTTTTGGATGTATAGGTTGATTTTAGATGGATAGAGAGATATATAGCGTATATTAACGAGTTGTGTGGCATGCAAAAGAACCCAACTGCAAAAATGATACGACTATGAAAAAAATTAAAATCGGAATCCTTTTCGGCGTATTTGCAGGGATTATTGATGTAATCCCAATGATTATGCAAAAATTGACTTGGGATGCAAATATTTCGGCATTTACAATGTGGATAGTAGTTGGATTCTTAATATCAACGATTGATTTAAAAATTAATTCGATAATAAAAGGGATACTTATCTCATTTTTAGTTTTATTGCCATCTGCAATATTGATTGGCTGGAGTGAGCCATTTTCTTTGATTCCAATTGCAATAATGACAACAATTCTTGGCGGCCTACTTGGCTTTTCAATACATAGATTCTCTAAAACATAACAAGTGAATTCTAAGTGAATATAGGAGATAATATAAATTTATCGATTGATTCTAATTCTAATAAATCTCTCAACGACTTGACAATTTCGGAATTAGGACAATTATTTCCGATTATCATAACTGACTATTCGGATAAGTGGCCCGATTTGTATAAAGCAGAGGCTAAATTAATTACTGACTCATTATTGCATACAGATTTTGTAAAAATCGACCATATCGGTAGTACAGCCATCCCAGGATTAAAAGCCAAACCTACTATTGATATATTGTTGCAAGTTACAGAGCAGATTTATATTCAGAAATTAAAGGATACGTTTAAAACGCTTGGATACTTAATCAATAACCACCCAGAAAATCCCGCACCACATTTGACTTTTGTAAAAGGATACAAAACTCAAGGATTTAAAGGACAGGTATATCATGTTCACATCAGATACCGTGGAGACTGGGACGAAATACGATTCAAGGAGTATCTGATTAAGCATAAAGAGATTGCAAAAGAATATGAAGCCTTGAAATTGGAACTTGCTGAGAAATATCCAAACGATAGAGAAGCATATACCGATTCAAAAACTGAATGGATTGAAAAAATTAATAAATTGACACGAAAATGATGCACGACCGCACAACACGCAGTAAAAAACATTGGGGGTGCAGTAGGTCATTCAACATTCTGCCTCGCCCCAACATGAGTAACGGTGGATACGAACGCAGCCCGTTCACCCCAACGATTTCTTACCGCCAAACGTTAGTCATAAGTGGAGGAGCGATCATGCAAAAATGATACTTAACCGATAAAAAGACAAAATAAAATGATAGCCAACGCACAAAGCAAGAGTGTTCCAACCCGTCCCACAACCGTCCCTTCGCTTCAACACACTTGCTTTCTTTGCCGACGCATATTATTTGGGGGTATTGATTTTAGAATTGTCTGAAAGAAAACACATATTTTTATGAAATCGGACAATAAACTGCACCCTGATAGAAAAATGAATAATAAAATGGATATAATATCTCTAAAACAAAAGATAATAATTCTTTTAATAGCTCTTCTTTTTTCATTCAATTCTTCTTATGGACAGAAGTTAATTGAAAGCCGACAAACGAGTTATTACACATACATTTACAAGATAACTAATAAGGAAGCTGAAAAGATTTACAAAAAGGACATTTGGAAAGTTGACACCTCCTTCTTTCATACATTAGTTGATTCTTTTCCAACAGATAGTCAATATTATGGCAAACTTCAACAAGGGCACTATTTAAAAACCTTTGCAGAGAAAAATAAACAAAAGCTTTCTATTACAACCGTTCAAGATTTTGATGTTTTTATATTTAACAATAACACTGATTTATGTATTCAGGTATTTGATTTAAAAGGAAATCTTATAAACGATGCTGATGTAAGTGTTCGCTTGAAAAAACTTCAGTTTAATAAAAAGATCCAATCCTATCTTGATAAGAAATCTAATCAAAAAGGATTGCTGAAAGTTACTAATGATGGATTTACTGCCTATTACGACCTTTCCAGACAATATAACAATTCGTGTATAAAAAGAGGAACCCGAAAAGTTATTTATGGAACTCCAATAAAGTATGTGTGGATGCCAGTAAACTTTATAATATTTCTTCCGATAGATGGAGTTAAATCCATTGTAAATAGTTGGCCCCAAGGAACTATTTATAGGACCAAGAATTTTTTTGTTAAGTCATTTAACAAAATTGCCTGTTTGTTCGATGATTACTACTGCGATTATTACACAAATAACAAATTCAGGAACAAGCATTCAGGATACATGGTATTCAATAAGCCTAAATACTTGCCTTGTGATACTGTAAAATTTAAAGCTTATTTGGTTACAAAAAAGGGTAAGGCGATAGATAAAAATGTTCATGTAATACTACAAAACAATAGAAAAGATATTGAATTAACAGAATTAGCACCATATCGAAGTGGTGGTTATAAATACGAGTTTTATTTACATGATTCTTTACATCTACAACTTGACCAGAATTATACAATTCGTTTAGAACTTAATGACCGAAAAGAATATATAAACGGCTCTTTTAAATATGAAGATTACGAATTGTCAAAGAATCAACTTTCATTGAGAGTTGACAATAAGGAACAATTTCAGAATAAAAAAATTACACTTTATGCAAAAGGTACAGATGAAAATGGTTTGAACCTATTGGATGCAAGAATTGAAGTATTATTGACTCCAAAATCAATAAACGAGTATTTTGAGAACTATGTTTTTATTCCTGACACTTTGCTATTTCTGAAAAAAAAGCTTTATCCGATCGATGAAACCGAAGTAGTTTTGTCTGATTCAACGTTTCCTAAAGCAAATTTTGAATATACAATTAGTGTTAGATTGCTAACCTCAGATAATGAATCTGTGTCAGAAAGCGAGGAAATCTCATACTTCTATGAATCTGAAAAGTTTGATATTGAAATAAAAACAGATTCCATTCATTTTGAGTATCTGAAAAATGGCCAAACTCAACCAAAACAGGTTATCATTAATTCAGAAGATAACTTTGGCAATAAAACTCCAATTTATAAAGGACTTGCCCCATGTGATATTGAATTAGACTCTTATTTCTCATTATATACAATTCAGGCAGATTCTATCTCAGAAACTCTATATATTTCGGATGAATCATCATTGCTTCAATGTTTCTCAGAAAGAACCAAGGATTCTGTTTATATTGTCGTTAATAATCCCCGTAAGATTCCATTCATCTACAATATTTACAAAAAGAATAGTCAGCAATCATGTGGCTATACAGATTCATTGGACATTTATAAGAAATTAAATACGAAGCAAAATTATTTTGTGTCAATTCGTTATCTCTGGGGAGGTAAAGTAAAAGAAGAAAATTACAGAATTCCCTTCATTGATAAGAAGCTTAATATTTCAGTTACTCAACCTAAAATTGTTTACCCGGGACAAAAATCAAGGATTGACATTTTGGTAACAGACACCAATGGGAATCCAGTTGAAGGAGTTGATTTAACTGCATTTTCTTTAACAAAGAAATTTGATTATTCTGCTCCGGAACTGCCATATTTAGGAAAAGCAAAGAAAAACAAGAGTGTAATTAATAATTTCAACTTTCAAGATTTCAATCTGAACACCCATTCTGGCTTGCAATTAGATTATGATGCATGGAAAATTCTAGCAGGTATTGATTCTATTGAATATTATAAATTTATTTATCCTAAAAATTCAATCTACCGGTTTGAGTACAACACAATAGATTCAATTACCCAGTTCGCTCCTTTTGTTATTTCAGAGGGTGCAATTCAACCAGTTCATGTGATTTATGTTGATAGTAAGCCCGTTTATTTTAGCTGGTCTACTAATACACGTCCTTACTCATTCAATATTGATAGTGGTTATCATCAAATAAAACTTAGGACTAATTTCAGGGAAATTGTAATCGATAGTATGTTTTTTGAAAAGGGTAAAAAGTTGATTTTTAGTTTAGACCAGGATTCAGTAAATAAAAATCTTAAAATTAATAAAGTCAAACCAAGCTTAAGCGAATATGAAAAACGTCTTCTTTATAAATACATAGTTCCCTATAAGAATAACTTCGGTGAACGTTATGCTTATATTGAACAAAACGGAAATATTCAACTTCTTAATCCAGAATCAAAATATCAAAGAAATAATTTTGCCGGGCCCCTTGTTGGCAATCTCTCTTTTCAACTTATTGACAGCTTTTCAATTACCTTTATTCATGAACCTTTCTTTGAATATGAGTTTTTACCAGCATTACTTAAAATGCGTAGCATTGATTCAAAAACATATGCTGAATACTTAAATAATTATAATGCTAAAAATACCTTAACTGATATTGTGCTTACTAAAGAAGTAGTTGAAAGACAATGGAAAGATTATATGGATTCAAAAAGATATCTAACAGCAAGATACAGGTATCCAAATTCTACAGGTCAGGGTGCAGGTAAATTATTGATTAGCTTAAAAAGAGATACTCAACTTATAAAAGATATTCCATTAAATATTTTAGTGTTCAGATATGATAATCATGAATTTCTGAGGGTTTATCCAGGCAATACCTCATTTATACATGAATTGCAGAAGGGTTATCATAAACTCATATTCTTTTATTCAGATGCAAAATACCAAATTGAAGATTCGATTTATATTCAACCAAATGGATTGAATTATTATGCCTTTGAACAACCAACTTTATTTAAGAAGGATACTTTTAGCATATATGTAAGTAACATCATTGAAGAAACACTGTTTAAACCAAATCCATATTATGAAAATGAAGAAAAAGAATTGAAGCAAATTTATAATATGTATCAGCAACAGTTTAAATATACCGGTATTGGTGATGTTGTTGAAGGATACGTTTATGATGAGGAAACTGGTGAACCTATACCTGGCGTTACGGTAATAATAAAAGGTACCACTTATGGCACAATCACAAACTTAGATGGTTATTATTCCATTAAAGTTCCACCTGGTAATAACATATTAAATTTTTCATTTATAGGCTATGTTTCTGAGGATAAGCCATTAGGTTATAATGATATTCTTAATGTTAACCTAAGAGCGGATATTATGAGGCTTGAAGAAGTTGTTGTTGTTGGATATGGTGTTCAAAAGAAATTAGACTTAACTGGTTCTGTTTCAGCAGTAACTACAAGTAGTCTTTTAGGTGGTATACCGGGAGTTAGTGGAAATATTTCTGAAAGTTTACAAGGTAAAGTTTCTGGTGTGGAGATTTCAACCAAAGACGGTATGCAAGGTAGTGCTGTAGAAATAAGAATAAGAGGTGCTTCAACTATTGAATTTAATAAAACTCCTCTTTATATCATTAATGGAAATGTGTATACTGGTGATATTTCTGAGTTAGACCCTGCAATCATTAAAAATATTCAAATCTTAAAAGATGCAAGTGCTACGGCCATTTATGGAGCAAGAGGAGTTAATGGTGTTGTTATTATTGAAACGCAGCCAGGAGCTTTTAAAACTACTGAGACTTCATTAAAAGGAGCCGAATACGATGATACTTTCCTTGAAGCAGTAAGTCAGTCAAGCTCTATTCGGAATAATTTTTCGGATTATGCATTCTGGCAACCAAATTTGATAACTGATAAAGAAGGCAAGGTAAGCTTTGAAGTAGTTTTCCCTGATGATATTACCAGTTGGGAGACATTTTATCTTGCCATGAATGGTAGAAGACAATCAGGACAATCACAAGGTCTTTTGAAATCGTATAAACCACTTATGGCACAACTTGCAGTTCCAAGATTTTTGGTGCAAAGCGATACTTCTTACGTAATTGGTAAAGTGCTTAACTATACACCTGATTCCATGGAGGTTGACACAAAATTTGTAGTCGATGGGAAAGAAATGTTAAATACTTCAAGATTTTGTAATAACTCATTGATTGATACATTATCCTTCGTTGCTACAACTGATTCTATGGAATTAAAATATTATCTCGAAACTAAAGACAATTATTTTGATGGTGAACAAAGAAATATACCCGTTTTTCCAAAAGGACTTAAAACAACTAAAGGTAATTTTTATGTGCTCGATAAAGACACAACTATTCACTTACAGTTTGATTCTACATTAGCTACAGCAAGTCTTTATGCTAGAGCAGATATTCTTGATGTTATTGAAGATGAGATTAGCCATCTGATTAAATATAAATATTCCTGCAATGAGCAATTAGCTTCAAAATTGAAAGCTTTGCTTGCAGAAAAGAACATAACATATTACAAAGGTGAAAAATTCAAGTATGATAATGAGATTGAAAAATTAATCAGATTGTTAAAGAAAAATCAGAAGGAAAATGGTTTATGGGGTTGGTGGAAAGATTCAGAGGAAAGCTTGTGGATTAGTTTACACATATTAGAAGCCTTAACGCATGCTGAACAACTTGGTTATAAAACCTCAATTAATAAGAGTCAAATTACAGAATTACTAATCTGGGAATTAGAGAGTTCTCGCGATTTTTTTAAGAAAATACGAATACTTAAAATTCTAAATTTTTTAGGTTCTCAAATAAATAATCAACCCTATATTTCTGATTTGGAAAGAACAGAGAATATTTCTTTAAATGGGCTACTTAATATAATTGAGTTGAAACAACTTTGTGGAATCGATTATAATTTAGATACACTGGAACATTATGAAAAATCAACATTATTTGGAAATATTTTCTATTCCGATGAAAATCATGTGACGAACCTGTTAAATAATGATATACAAAACACATTGCTTGCATACAAAATATTTAAGGCCGATTCAACAATTGATAATAAAAGATTAAACATGATTCGAAACTACTTTTTAGAAAACAGAAAAAATGGCTATTGGAGAAATACTTATGAATCTGCCCAAATCATAGAAACAATATTACCTGATTTATTAAAAGGTCAATCTGAATTAAGTAAACCAGAATTGACAATAAAAGGAGATATCAACAAAACAGTATCTGAATTTCCTTTTGAAATGAACATAAATCCAACTCAAAAGATAGAAGTAGTAAAAACAGGAGACTTTCCGGTTTATTTCACATCCTATCAAAGATATTGGGATAATACAGCAACCTTAAAAAAAGAGGACTTTGAAATTTCTACAAGTTTTGATAATAAGCCAATAACTATTTTAAATGCTGGCCAGGAGACTAAACTTATTACTAAAGTTATTGTAAAAAAAGACGCTGAATATGTAATGATAAACGTTCCAATCCCAGGAGGTTGTTCGTATGCTGATAAGAAGAATAACTTAAAAAATGAATCACATAGAGAATATTTTAAGAATGAGACAACAATCTTCAGTGATTATTTACCTCAGGGAGAATATACTTTTGAAATTGAATTGATTTCAAGGTATTCCGGGACATATACAATTAATCCTGCAAAGATTGAGTTAATGTATTTTCCGACTTTTAATGCAAACAATGAAATTAAAATGATTAAGATAAAATGATTACAACCCAGACCGTCCCTTCGCTGCAAAGCAGATTGGCAAAACGCTCAAAGATTGCGCTACAAACAAATTTTGCCAAAGAGCCTTTTCGCCCGTCTGCCCCAACGCTGGACTGAAAGCTAGTGCTAAATTGACAGATAAATTGATTGAGAATATAAACCACCAGTGTCTAACAGCCAATATAAGTAAGCTGGGGGGTCAGTGGTTTGCGGAAAGTTTGTACATTTAATAAAAATTTTTGAGGTCTGATAATTAAGTGACTCGGAAAACTCTGCTTACTCATATTGACAAACTGTTCCCACCCAATAATTCAGCAACTTGCAACAAAGTTTGGTAAATTTAAATTATGTACATATATTTGTACATAATTACGTACATAAAATCTTGTAAAATGTTGACTACAACTATATCAGATTTTCGTAAGGATATTAAAAAATATCTTGATCGGGTAACGGAAAACTTCGAGACCCTTATAATTAATCGTGGAAAAGATTCCGGAATCGTTATTATGTCTCTTGAGGAGTATAACTCATTGAATGCAACGCAGCATGAATTATCCTCTAAATCAAATGAAAAAAGGCTTGATTCTGCGATTGAAAAGTTAAAAAATGGTTCATCTTTTCAAAAGAAATTGATTGAGCCATGAAATATATTTTCATAGATGAATCCTGGGAGGATTATTTATTTTGGCAAAAAACAGACAAGAAAATTTTATCCAGGATAAATGAATTATTGAAGGATGTTTCACGCACGCCATTCAAGGAGCTTGGAAAACCTGAACCATTAAAGTTCAAGTACAGGGGCTTCTGGTCCCGAAGGATTGATGGAGAGCACAGATTAATTTATAAAGTAAAAGATGATGAAATACTAATTGCTAAATGCAGATTTCATTACGATTGAAATTCTAACGGGTGGTAATAATTAAGTATTCAGGTAATGCGAAGCTCAAAGCCTGATCCGGTGTTAACGAATTTAGCGAAGCAATTTAATGACTGAAAGGAATAAACCGGGCAATAATCTTTAGGTTTTGATTGGTTTTTTCGTGAAATTATTTCGGATGTTGTGGGAATAATTCAGGCGCTAATTTTAAAAGTTTACTAAGGAGATACATATTGATGCTAGAGAGATATAAAGATATATAGCGTAGATAAACGAGTTACCACCAAGGGCTCGACTTACCGGTATAATGAGAAATTTTGTATCTTTGAAGAAAAATGATATTATGGGAGCGATTATTATTAAAGCCGACAAAAAAAGTAATAAGATTCTTGCAGATCTCGCAAAACAACTGGGCGGAAATGTTTTAAACCTTGCTGATGATCAATATGAAGATTTTGCACTAGGTTCCTTAATGGACTCGGTTAAAACCGGAAAGTCTGTCAGTCGTGAATCTATTATAGGAAAATTAAAAGGCAAATGATAATTGAATTTGATAAATCATTTGAAAAATCTCTTGATAAAATCAGGAATAAATCTTTATTTCAAAAGATCGAAAAAGTAATTATTGATTTTGAAAATGCGAAATCTTTAACAGATTTACCGAATGTTAAGAAACTTACTGGATATAAATTCTACTATAGATTAAGGATTGGAGAGTACAGACTTGGATTTGAAAAAATTTCCAAGAGTACTTTTCGTTTTATTATTTTCGCTCACCGAAAGGATATCTACAAAACATTTCCTTAGCTCAGCCACTAGCCCCTGTAGGTAACAGCTAAATCCAATGCGGGCGGTTCGCCGGTTTGCATATCTCAGTTTTTTAAAGTAACTTTATTCGCTTGATAAATTCTATTCCGAAAATCCGCACTGGGCTTAGCTGCAACCGTTGTCTACAATAAAAAAAATTGAAAATGATTCAAAACGTTACAAGCGTATCGACAATTTTTGGTTTACCGTTGCACACGAAATTGCACACATACTCAAACACCTGAATGAGAAAACCCCATTTGTGCTCGATAATCTACGCGAACAAACCACCGACAAAAAAGAGGAGGATGCGAATAAACTGGCCGCAAAATACCTGAAGCATAACGAAATATTAGCATTTCTCGAACCACATTTTAACTACCTTACCGTAGGAAAAATTGAAGAATGCAGTGCAGCCATAAATATCCACCCTGCCATAATCATTGGGGCATTGGCGTTTAACGAAAAAATTTCGTTCCGCAATCAGAACCTTTTTAACGAAAACGTGTTGGAACTGATCCCGGCACAATTTATTCATCAATCGTTATTTGCCGCATAATCACATGAAAAAGGACACATTAATAGTCATATTAGGTATTATAGTTGCTTTAACAATTGGTTGGGCTATTTCTGAATCATTAAAAAGGGAAGAAGTTGCAAGAAAGCTGAAAATAGTCAAAGATTGTGTTTGTCCCAACTTACGGTCAATACACTCAACCCTAATACATCATGCTTGAAAACCTCAGTACTACAATGATTTGACGATTAAAATGAGTATATTTGTGCTTAAATTGCCGGGTTAAATGAGAATAACTGAAAGGAAATATTTAGACGCATATAAAAAGTCAATCGGAAATGAAATTCCTAAATTAATTGAAGGTTTTGATTTTTCGGAGAATCGTGGAGGATTTGAATATCTTACAAAGTCTTCTGCCGTTTACTCATCAAATTGAGTTAATTTCAGCTGACCTTAATGAAATTGAAGTCTTTTATTTCGCATCCCTGATCCATTTAAGATTTGCACATATACATCCATTTAGAGATGGAAATGGTAGAGCTGCCAGACTAATTGAAAAATGGTTTGTTACAGAGAAATCAGGGCATGATTTTTGGAAAATGCCGTCAGAAGAATATTACAAAAACAACCAGGCGAGATATTATGAGACAATTAATCTTGGTGTGAATTTTTATGAGCTGAATTATGACAAATGCATTGGATTTTTAGAAATGTTACCGAATTGTCTGAAATAAAACAAGAAAGCATAACAATTATGTATTCAGGCAATGCGAAATACAAAACCTGAACCCGGTGTTGACGAACTTAGCGAAGCGATTTCATGACTGAAAGGAATAAACCGGGTAATAATCTTTAGGATATGATTGGTTTTTTCGTAAAATTCTTTCGGATGTCTTGGGAATAATTCAGATGCTAATTTTAGAAGTTTACTAAGGATATACATATTGGTGACAGAGAGATATAACGATATATAGCGTATATAAACGAGTTATCTAAAAGACGAAACAAAAACTTTCACTCAGAAAATAAAAATTTAAATAAAACCACTTCTTATTTAAGAAAATTGATAAAAACTTAAATAAGTCTTATCTTTGTTTAAAATAATTCCGATGAAAAATTTTAAATCAGGAAAATATATTAGTCAAGGCTATTACAAAAGCTTTCAACCTGAATTTATTAACCGACAAATGCAAGTTGACAATATGAAGGTTTTGCAATTGTTAAGTCAGGCTGATAGGGAATTAGGCAGATTGGATATGTATTCGAAATACATCCCCAACATTGACTTGTTTATAAGTATGCATGTTATAAAGGAAGCAACTCAAAGCAGCAAAATTGAGGGAACCCAAACAAACATGGATGAAGCATTACTTGATAAAGAAGATATTCCATTAGATAAAAGAGATGACTGGGAGGAGGTTCAAAACTACATTAAAGCAATGGAATGGGCTATTTCGAAATTGGAGAAGTTGCCTTTCTCTTCAAGATTAATAAGGGAGACACACAAGATACTTATGCATGGAGTAAGAGGAGAAAAAAAACAGCCTGGAGAATTTCGAAGAAGTCAAAATTGGATAGGCGGAGCAACAATTAATGATGCGGTATTTATTCCACCTGTTCACACTTTTGTTCCGGAACTTATGAACGATATAGAGAAATTCTTGCATAATGAAGAAATATTTTTACCAGTATTATTAAAAATAGGATTGGCTCATTACCAATTTGAAACAATTCACCCCTTTCTTGACGGAAATGGCAGAATTGGCAGGTTATTGATTCCTTTATATTTAGTAAGCAAAGGGATTTTGCAAAAGCCAATATTATATCTCTCTGATTTCTTTGAAAAAAACAGAGGATTGTATTATGATAATCTAACAGTAGTTAGGGATAAAAATAATTTAGATCAGTGGTTTAAGTTTTTCCTGGTGGGTATAATTGAAACTTCAAAAAAGGGAATTTATACTTTTGACAATATATTACAATTACAAAAAAAGGTTGAAAAAGACATTCAGGAACTAGGAAGTAGAGCTGCTAATGCTAAAAGAATTGTTGATTCTTTGTATAAACGACCTGTTATAAATGCAGAAAAAGTTCATGAAATAGCTGATATATCAATGCCGTCATCATATAAACTTATTTCAGATTTAGAAGAAATGGAAATCTTAAAAGAAGTGACTGGTGGTCAACGTGGACGGATGTATGTTTTTGACCATTATATTAAACTATTTCGATAAAATACATAGTTACCAACAATTAAGCATTTAGGCAATGCGAACCTCAAAGCCTGATCCGGTGTTGACGAACTTAGCGATGCGATTTCATGACTAAAAGGAATAAGCCGGGCAATAATCTTTGGGTAATGATTGGTTTTTAGTGGAACTTTTTCGGAAGTTTTGGGAATAATTCAGGTGGTAATTTTAAAGTTTACTAAGGATATACATATTGATGGTAGAGAGATATAAAGATATATAGCATATCTAAACGAGTTGGCATGCATTGTTAAGACCCGATATAATTGAGCAATAGAAAATATTACAAACAAAAAATTGATAACGAATAAATTCACCATTGATAAAATATGAATAGATTAATAAATATTGGATTCATATCGGTAGGACACTGGTCGTTAATTAATGGTGATATCATATTTAACCTTACTTCTCATCATTTAACTTCTAATATTTTATATAGTTTTATTTCCAATGGAGAGATTAAATATATTGGTAAAACAAAGATGCAGCTTAATCAAAGAATGTATGGATACCAAAATCCAGGGATTAGTGAATTAGCAAAAATTGCACATCCACCAATAGATAAGATTTTATTAAAAAATGCTCATAATGAGAACAAACATTTGGATCTCAATAAAATTAACTGGACAGAATTGACTGAGAATAAATATTTTGATTTAATTAAAAAACTGAGAACTTTAAAGTTTGATTACTTTTGGGAAATAGAAAGATATTGGACACCAATACAAAATGAATAAAAAAACAACGACACGCCAACACGCGGTCATAAAACATTTGGGGTGAAGTGGTTATTCAAGCATCCTACCACGTTTCAACTTTTTGCAATTGTGGATACGAACGCAGCCCGCTCTCCCAAACGTTTCATTCCGCTGTCCATTGGGTATATTGTCTATAGCAAATAAGAAAATAAAACCATCAAAATTAAATTTTGAAAATGTTACCTGATTAGCTAACTTTGCAACATGTAAGTGAAAAATATCAGGAACATTTTCTATTACAAGAACTATTATTTGGATTTCTTCAATACGCTTGATCCTGAAGTAAAAAAGAAATTTAACTGGACATTAAAACTAATAGCCACTGTTGATAGAGTTCCTGGTAAGTATTTTAAGCATATTGAGGCTTCCACGGGTCTTTATGAAATTCGGGTTGAATTTGGGAGTAATATCTACAGGGTTTTCAGTTTCTTCGATAAAGCACAACCGGTGATTCTGATAAATGGATTTCAAAAGAAGTGTCAAAAGACTCCCAAAAAAGAGATTGAGAATGCAGAAAAACTAAAAAAACAATATTTCGATGAAAAAAACAACGAATAATAACTTAACATCTTTCGAAGATCACCTTGACCAGCAATATGGTAATAGAGGCACACCTGAAAGAGAAAGATTTGAAGAAGGGTTCGAGGCTTTTAAGCTCGGAGTAATGATTCAAGAGTTGAGAAAAGAAAGCGGATTAACTCAAGAGCAATTAGCTGAAAAATGTGGCACTACCAAGACTTATATTTCACGAATTGAGAATAATGCTTCTGATATCAGATTATCGACATTAATGAGGATTTTTCGTGAAGGATTTGGCAGACAGCTTAGATTGAGTATTTAAAAGGCACATACACCCAATATACGGTTACCATAATTGTCTGGTTTCCAAGAATATTTAAGGTTCAGTTCGTTTAATCGGGTTTGGTTAACGGGTTACAGGAAAAGTTTTCGAATCCCTGCTACTACGGCTACCGCCGGAACGTTAATGGATAGTATGAGCATAAAAAACGGAAAGCATATCTAACCTTCCGTCTGATAATTTAATTTGCGATAAACGGAGATTTTCTTAAAAACGTTTCGTCAGATAACTGGTCAGTTAGAAAACAGGCCAAATCTGTTGAACTTACTTTTTTGCCAGGGCAGTCTTTCAAACTGGATTTAATCATTCCTTTAGATTCAGATTGTTCAATAAGTGGCAACCGAACAATTGTCCAGTCAAGATTGCTTTCTGAAATAATGGAATACTCTTTTTGTTTGTCAGCAATGATTGATGGAAAACTAAGCTTCATTATTCTTGACAACAGTTTTGTTTTAAAGCTTTTTTTATCAAATGGTGCATCAATAGTTAAGCCAGTTATTACAATGTACCTGCTAATATTCAGAGAGTTCATCGCTTTGATAATATTTCTGGTTGCTAAACTATAAATAGGATTTTCGCCTTTTGATTGGCCAAGAGTGCTGATAACTGCACCACAACCCCGGATAAGGGAATAAACAGTTTCATAATTTGTGACATCACCTGGTACTTTCTCGATTAAATGACTACTAAGTTCCATTTTATCTGGATTTCGCACAAGAACTTTAATATTAAAACCTTTATTGACCAAATGCTTTACTAAATATTTACCAGCTTTACCGGTACCTCCGATTATAGCGATTTTATTATATTTTTTCATGATTTTGTTTCTTTATAGAATAAATAATTAAGAATGAATTAAATACATAAACGACAGGGAACAATGTTAACACACTTATAGACCTGTAAAAACCTGAATGGTTTTGTAAAAGAATTTGAAAAATGATATTTTCTATAAAGATATTTCAATGCGGTAAAGATACAATTTGATTTCTAATTGATTCAACTATAAAAATATCAGAATCAAGACGGATAGTTGATTTAAGAAATTGGGTCATTCATGGATATGATAGGGTAGATGATATAATAATTTGGGGAATTATTAGTAAGGATTTACCTCAGCTGAAGGATCAAGTAACCAGATTGATAAAAGATTAATAAACGCCTGCTTACCGGGTATAGTAATTTACCGGCTATGAGTTTTTGCAGGTGTCATTTTATCATGTATTCCCGTTGCCCCGTCAGGGCTCGAACCTGAACTTTTCTGATCCAGAGTCAGACGTGTTGCCAATTACACCACGGGGCAGTAAAGGGTGGCAAATGTAAAAAATTTTTACAGAAATTAAAAGTAGTTAATATCCATTCAATTACATTGATAGATTTTAGACTTTTAATTCCGGGCTGAGAGTACCGTTGTCCCTTATTTATCAAATATCTTAAAAGAAAATTCCTACACTGAGCATAAACTTGCTGGCACGGGAATCGAATGCAAAATCCTGGTTTCCAAGTGACAGTTTGTCTCCCAGCTTGCTTAATCCTCCTTCATACCTGAAATCGAAGGTAAGTGTCTTAAGGAGATCGAAACCTGCTCCCACCTGGTAACCCAATGTGGCACTTTTTGATAATGTCTCCATCTCAGGAATGATATCTGCAATTTCCGAATCGCTGGAGAGAACTACAGAAGCAACAGGTCCTGCATTGATACGGAGAAAACTTAATTTGCCTCCGACAAGAATGGGGACATCGATTTTGTTATACTTGATATTTTTTACATATTCAGTGGTTACTCCTCCTGTGGCTATTTCTTCTACCAACACTTTTCCCCCGGAAGTATTAAAATAGATCTCCGGCTGAAGATATAATTTAAAAATATTGATCCTCGACATTAACCCGATATGGAACCCGGCAAAATTATCATCTTCTGATAGCTTGTAATCAAAATCCCCGCTTGCAATATCCTTGACTTCATCAAATTTAAGCTGTGAATAATTCAACCCTCCTTTGATACCAAATTTAAAAAATTGTGCTGAAATTGTTGTGGCGGTAAAAACCAGCGCTGCCAGTAAAATAATCGTTCTTTTCATTTTTGTATGTTTTTAATTTTATTGCGAATTTATGAATTATTACAAATATCGGGCAAATTTTTTTGTTATGTATTAATGGGTTATTAGGTTAATGGGTTATTAGGTTATTAGGTTATTGGGTTAATGGGTTATTAGGTTATTTACTCTTTTTTCTACGTACCCGTGATAGCATGATCCCTTGATCCCCCATTTCCCTTTTACTGTTTTCCATAAACCAACTTTTATACAAAAAATAATCCTTCAGGACAACAAAACAATAATATTTTATAGCAGATCTCTTATTATTACCGAAGCCATATAACATCCAAAAACTGCAGGCATGTAGGAAATAGTCCCAACAGTTGATTTTTTATTACTTTCCCCTGTGATAATCCGGGTAGCTTTTTTGGAGATCGGCTCAGGTGAAAAAACTACTTTAAAACCAGTACGAATATTTTTTTTATGCAGTCGTTTCCTGATAAAATATGCCAGACGGCAGTTATATGATTCAGAGATATCAGAGATACATACTTTTTCAGGATCAAACTTCCCTCCTGACCCCATTGAACTTACAAGTGGATAAGATTTAGCCAGGGATTTACTGATCAACAATGTTTTTGGATGCAGGGTGTCAATAGCATCCGCAACATAATCGAAAGGAGTTTCGAGGACTTTATCAATGGTTTCCTCATTCAGAAATGTACTGATAACTGTAAGTCTCACAAGTGGGTTTATTTCGTGTAAACGTTCAGCCATCAGCCGGACTTTTTCTTTTCCCTCCGTACTTATCAATGCAATAAGCTGGCGGTTGCGGTTTGATGGTAGAATTATGTCGCTGTCAGAAATTGTGATATTTCCGATCCCTGCCCTGCAGAGCATTTCTGCAGTATAAGCTCCAACTCCTCCAAGGCCTGCTACAAAGACGTGTGCAGACTCAAGTTTTTTGAGTGCGTCGCTGCCAATGAGCAGTTCGGTTCTGTTTTGCCAGTCGGGGGTGTTCATTGAAATATTTTTTATAAAAGAAGCGCAAAGGCGCAAAGGCGCAAAGGAAACATAGTTTTTACTAATTTTGATAATATTTGTAGAGCACTACTTTTTATTATAGTTATCATAAAAAATTTTTATTGCGGCTTTATCCTCCTATCCCTTTTTCACGTCCTGTATTACCTTATTTATTGAGCCTTTACGCCTCTGCGTCCCTTTTTCACGTCCTGTATTACCTTATTTATTGAGCCTTTGCGCTTCTTTTTCACGTCATGTATTACCATATTTCATTGTGCCTTTAAGCCCCTGCGTTCCTTTTTCACGTTCTGTATTACCATATTTAATTGCGCCTTTGCGTCTTTGCGTCCCTTTTTTAAACTTTATTTATATCAATAGTATCATTATTAGAAAACTTTCATAAAATTTCCAAAAATAATCTCTTTAAAATTGTCTAATGGTATCCCGTAACATCCTGAGATAAACTGGTACAGCCTGGAAACAGGCAATGTATATTCATCGGTTTCCAGGAAAAGGCGGTCAGGAGGGATTTCTTTTAACATTTTTTTACCCTGTTCAGGATTTTTAATGATCCATTCATTCAACGAGAGGTAAAAGCCTTCCTGTACAAGATCACCGGTGAGTTGTCCGCTTCCATGATAGCCATGGATTATCCATGGGGAAGAGGGATTTAACTTTCTTTTAAGCAGAATGATTTCGTTATATGCTTTGACACAATGAATTATAAGTGGCAAATTGTGTTCTTCCGAAGCTTTCACATGCAAACGGAACCTTTCTTCCTGGATTTCCAGGGGTGTTTTTATTGCTTTGTCAAGTCCTGTCTCTCCAATAGCTGCAAGGTATGGATGTTTGACAGCTTCCTGCAATATATTCCAGGTAGAGGTATTACTTTCAGAAGACAGGTGCCAGGGATGCAGTCCGATGCTGAAAGCTGTATTACCAGGCACTTCAGGGTAGTCGGAATGGAAAACATTCCTGATGCTGAAAACCGGTTCACCAGTTTCGGTGTGGTGTGTATGAATATCAATATAATCTCCCTGTTTCGGGTGGAGGTTCATTGATTCTTGATTTTATTGATAGCGTAAATTATTCGCTTTTGCACTTCTTCATAACCCAGGACTGCGGCGATATCAAAGACAGCAGGACCTTTGGAGGCCCCTACCATACAAAGTCTCCAGATTGGCATGAGCTGGCCTGCAGAAATATTTTTCTCTTCCATCCATTTTTTTGCTACAGATTCTATCTGTTCAGCATTAAAAGGATTAACTGTATTTAAGATTTCCTGAAGATCAGAGAGCAACACGGGGGACTCTTCATTCCAGCGTTTTTTTACTACCTGTGGATCAAAATCTTCCGGTGCCAGGAAAAAGAAACCTGCATGTTCCCATATATCCCTTACAAAATCTGCTCTTTCTTTTACAAGGTGTATTACCTTTTTAATATATTCCCTGTTTATTTCTATTTCTTTTTCAATAAGAACAGGAATGAAAAGGGAAGTGAGTTCGTCGTCGCTTTTTTTCTGCAGGTATTGGTGATTAAACCACCGGGCTTTGTCAGGATCGAATTTTGCCCCGGCTTTCTGGGTTTTTTCAAGGGAAAAGGCATGAATTAATTCATCGAGGGAAAATAATTCCTGTTCTGTTCCCGGGTTCCATCCAAGGAAAGCAAGGATATTAAGGCAGGCTTCAGGGAAATATCCTGATTCACGGTAGCCTGATGATCTTTCATTGGTTTCAGGATCAATCCATTCCAGGGGGAAGACAGGGAATCCACCTTTATCGCCGTCACGTTTACTGAGTTTTCCTTTTCCGTCGGGTTTCAGTATCAATGGCAGGTGAGCAAACCGGGGCATAGTATCTTCCCATCCAAAGGCTTTATACATGGCGACATGCAGGGGCAATGAGGGAAGCCATTCTTCTCCCCTGATGACGTGGGAGATCTTCATAAGATGATCATCAACCACATTTGCAAGATGGTATGTTGGCATCCCATCCGCTTTAAAAAGGATCTTGTCATCAAGGATTGAAGTATTTACAGATACTTCTCCTCTTATGATATCCTGCATTACAATCGTCTCATTTTCAGGGAATTTAAACCGGATAACATATGGAATACCCGAATCTATGAGACTTATGGTTTCACAATCGTTCAGGGAAAGGGAATTTTTCAGCGACATTCTTACTTTTGCGTCATAAGTGAAAGTTTCCTTTCTTGCTTCAGAATCTTTACGGTACTTTCCCAGTTCTTCAGGTGTGTCGAAAGCGTAATATGCGGATTCGTTTTTCACCAGTTGTTCTGCATAACTGCGGTAAATATTTTTCCTGTCGGATTGTCGGTATGGGCCGGATTCTCCACCGAAAGACACTCCTTCATCGGGAATAAGCCCGCACCATTTCAGGGAATCAATTATATAATTTTCTGCTCCGGGCACATAACGTGTCTGGTCGGTATCTTCGATGCGCAGTATAAATGTTCCGTTATTTTTTTTAGCAAAAAGGTAATTAAAAAGGGCAGTCCGGAGGCCACCGATATGGAGAGGGCCTGTGGGACTGGGAGCAAAACGGACACGTACTTGAGACATGAGAAATGATTTTCTGCAAAGATATTAATTTATATTAAGTGCAGGTAAAGATCGTGCTCCCTCCTCATGCCCCTTTGTGAAATCCTTTGTGCCCTTGGTGGTTAAATTTCTAACGTATTTTACCACAAAGAACACAAAGGGTTTCACAAAGGATTTCACAAAGGAGGATTATTCTTTAAATTCTGACTGGAAGACATATCTCCCGGAGCCATGGGTGACTTTCAGGAAATTATATGGGAGACCGGGATCTTCTGTTGTTTGAAAATCAGTTGTAATTACACCGTCCGTTTTCAGTGATTTTCCCGTTGAGGGGATATAAATATCCGCTGTAGTGTTGGGTGGGATGGAAACACTGAGTGTTATCGTATTATTTTTTATTTCCCATTCTGAGGTAATTCTTCCATAAGGAGATTCATGACTGCATTTAACATTATTCATAGTATTTCCAGGGTGAGGTTTAATGATAATCTTTTTATAACCAGGATCATCAGGGTCGGAATTAATTCCTGCGACCACTTTATACAGCCAGTTTCCGACAGCCCCATATGCATAATGATTAAAGGAATTCATGCCTTCATCCTGGAACGAGCCATCGGGTTTGAGGCCGTCCCATCTTTCCCAGATGGTGGTTGCTCCTTTTGTGACAGGATAAAGCCATGAGGGGTATTTTTCCCGGTACAGCAATTTATATGCTTCATCAAGGTATCCATATTTTAACAGAACGTGACATATATCGGCTGTTCCAAGGAAACCTGTTGTTATATGGCCGAATGTGTTCACATCATCAGCAAGTCTTTTTGCAGCAATTTCCTGTAAATCATCAGGAATAAGACCAAAGGATAAAGCCACAACATAAGCGGTTTGAGTATTTGAAGAAAGCCTTCCGTTCGGGGTAAGAAATTCCTTGTTGAAAGCATCTTTAATGTTTTTCATAAGATTGCTATATTCCTTTACATCTTCAGTTTTCCCAAGAATTTCTGCCGTTTTACACAACAGGTTTGTTGAATGATAGTAATATGCATTTGCGGTAAGGTCTTTGTCAGTAGTGGCTCCCGGATAATCGGACCTGGTAGTTGCAAAAGAAAGCCAGTCTCCAAATTGTCTTCCTGAAAGTTTCCACAGGTAAGTATCGCCGGCTTGTGACCTGATGTATTCCACCCATGCTTTCATACTTACATATTGTTCTTTAAGAATGCGGGTATCTCCATAGGACATGTATATTGTCCATGGCACGATAGTAGCTGCATCTGCCCAGCCGTGTGCCTCTCCTCTTCCAAGAACGTTAGGAATAACGTATGGTACGGCACCGTCTTCATGTTGTTCTGCAGCAAGATCTTTCAGCCATTTAGTAAAAAAAGCTGCACTGTTCATGTTAAAGCAGGCTGTTGGGGCAAACACCTGGGCATCACCTGTCCATCCGAGTCTTTCATTTCTTTGCGGGCAGTCTGTCGGTACATCGAGGAAGTTTCCTTTTTGTCCCCAGATAATATTATGCTGAAGCTGGTTTATAAGGCTGTCGTTACAACTGAAAGTTCCAGTTCTTTCCAGGTCACTGTGTATCACAATACCTGTGATAATATCTTTAGTGACATTTTTCGGATATCCTGAAATTGCCACATAACGGAATCCCTGGAAAGTAAAATATGGTTCATAAGTCTCGGTGACGTTTCCTCCTTTACAGGTATAAATTACTTCCTGTTTTGCTTCACGAAGGTTTTCCGTATAGAAGTTACCATTTTTATCCAGCACCTCAGCGTGATGTAATGTAATGGTTGTGCCGGCGGGACATTGCACTTTAAGACGACACCGGCCTACCATATTCTGGCCCATATCGAGAACAGTATCTCCTTCAGGTGTATAGATAATATTTACCGGATTGATTTCTTCTATTTTCCGCACAGGCTCAGAAACTGCACTAACGAGCTTATCTTTCCTGTTACCTGTTAAAATTACCTCCTGCCAGTCTTTATCATTATATCCTGCCATATTCCATCCCGGTCGTTCACGTCTTGCATCATACACTTCCCCGTAATATATTCCCGATTTTATGATGGGACCGGTTGAAGATTTCCAGTCTTTTCCAGTTTTGACGACCTGCGTGGATCCATCGGAATATAAAATTTCAATTTGTGCCAGTACTTCCAGATCTTTTATAACCGGAATTTTATGTGAGTTAGGTTCAAAATTTGAATACCAGCCATGTCCAAGGATCACACCGGCAGCATTTGCCCCGTTTTTAAGGAGAGGAGTGACATCATAAACCTGGTATTGAAGACGTTTTTCAAAGCATGTCCAGCCGGGAGTAAACACTTCATCCCCGACTTTTTTCCCGTTAATATAAAACTCATATAAACCGTAGCTTGTACAGTATAAACGGGCAGACTGGACAGGTTTATTCAGACTGAATTCATTCCTGAAATAAGAAGAAGGAGTAGCTTGTTCGGGGAAAGAAATAGAAGTTTTGATCCAGTCGGCATTCCAGTCATTTTCAGTAAGAAGTCCCATTTCGAAATATGCAGGATCTGCCCAGCCGGTAGCTTTCCCGTTTTTATCCCATATTCGGACTGTCCACCAGCATTTTTGACGTGAGGTGAGTTCTTTACCTGCGTATTCAACCTGTATACTCTGAGGTGATCCTTGTTTCCCGCTGTTCCAGAGATCAGCTTTCTGAGGATTTAACAGATCAGGAGATGATGCGACCAACACATGGTATGAGGTTTGCAACTGGTCTCTTTCATCCGAAATGAGTTTCCAGGAAAGCCTGGGAATTGTTGTTGACACTCCTTTAGGATCTTTTTTGTACTCGCAACGGAGATTTGTCACTGTAGTCTTTTTTGCAGGTGGATTGGATGTAAAAGATGTCAGAACTAAAAGTGCTGAAAGGATAATTGTGTAAGTTTTCATAGTTATTATTATGTTTTTTATGATAATGTGAAATATTTCATATTGTTTGGGTGTAATAATTTAACCACTAAGAACACTGAGCCCTGTCTCATAAGTCAAAATATGTTTAACCCTGCCTGCCGGCAGGCAAGGCACAAAGCACACAGCGCCTCCGCAGAGTAGCTTTGGCGCTCGCGGAAAGGATAACACAAAAAACGCGAAGTATTATATATCAAGAATATATGCTTTGTGTCCTTCGTGCAAACTTTGAGTCCTTAGTGGTAAAAAAACATTTATGAGACAGCCCCTAAGCATAAAGAAATTCACAAAGTAACACAAAGAAAATAAATATTATTTAAACTATTCTTTAATAACCAGGTCAAACTTTTCAAATAAGCCGTAATCCAGTAAGAAATATTCTTCTGCAGAGGGGATTTTCTCAGGTGCATAATTCCATGAAAAAGGACTGAAAATCCAGTTGTCGTTATTTCCATAGAAAGCTCCAAATGTATTTTTAAGGCTTCCGGTTACTTTTACAGTAATTTCATTGATGCCATCTGTTAACAGGTCTGTAACATTGATCTCGTAGGGTTTCCATGCAATTACACCTGCTTCCTCCCCATTTATAAATACTTCAGCAAGAGTACCATTCCAATGATTAAGTTTAATTTTATATGTGGTATTTTCTTTTTTGGCTAAATTATACTTACGTGTATAAGACACCTTCTGTGAATAGAACGGCAGACCATTCTCACGCCAGGAATCCGGTGTGCTGAGCTCTCCTCCCGTTATTTCAAAGCCTTTATCTGAAGGTTTTACCATAAAATCCCCCAGGATATATACGGGCATTATTTCAGCAAGGATATTCATTCGGGAAGCCTGCAGAGTGATTGTATTTTTTCCTGTTTTAACATAGTTACCAATATCATAAACAGGGAAATTCTTTTCTATCCAAAACTCATTTTCCAGTTTCTCAACAGGATGGCCATTAATGCTTAATTTCCGGAGTTCGGGCCGCTCTGCCACTACACGTAAGGAATGCAACTTCTCAGGAACCAGGTCAGGATTTATATAAAAGTGATAGCTGGCTTCAAAACCTGAATTATCTGTAAACAAAGAATCCAGTGCAAGGTAATCCTGCTTATACTGAATTTTATGTTGCCATGGATTTCCGATCTCCACACCGTTTTCTTCAAACAAATTAATTAAGGCATTCATAAAATATATATCTTTCTTCTCTGACACTGAAGTTTTCAGGTCAAGGTAATTGATCACCAGAATATTGTCTGATTCTCTTTTAATTACCATTGAATCATTATTTTCAACCAGGGTTTCCGTTCCTTTTTCAGGTAAGTATTCCGGTTCGTAAGATTTTTTATTTGTCACAGCAAATAATGCACTTCCGGCAGGTTGCAGGTTAACATGAAAGGAGACTTTTCCGTCTTCCGTTTTAGAAGGGTAGGTAAAGATCTTTCCGGAGACAAGGTCCATATAAGTTATGGAAGTTCCCTCCATGGTTACAGTAACATCAGCTTTTTCTTCCGGATGAGAATTTACCAGGAAAAGAAGCTGTCCGTCTTTTAAAATTCTCCGCTGATGATAAAGCATCCCATTTCCGGCATGGTTGGTAATATTCAGATTCTTATTTTCAAGCATATTCATTGCATCAGGATCATTCAGCCCTGCTGCATGTATCCATTGGCCGGCATACTTTGGTATCATGTTATTTACTGCATCTGACTCATTTCCGTCAACCCGGGGGATATTACTGGTAAAGGAAAGGACACTGCCTCCGTTTTCAAGATATGTGGATAACAGGTCAAGAGTAGTTTTATCAAGAGTTTCCATTTCAGCAGGAATAACGACCAGGTTGTAGGAACGCTTTCCGACGATAAGATTATCTTCAACTACGTTTCCCAAGGTTTTTAACACATATTCGGATCCGAGATCATATTCAATATGTTGTTGTTCCATCCTGTATATGAAATTCTTAAAATTAGTACGTATTGATGTAATTGCCGGGTTTTTTTCTTTCCTGGAGAAATACATCCAGGCAGATGTATTAGGCTGGAGCACAAGAATAGTGTTAACCTGTTGTCCGGCTGACATTGAAAGACAGACACGGCCGATATAATCTCCAAGTAATTTATAATGTTCCCACCATGGTTCGTGGTAAGAGAAAGAAGGCGGGTAGTCGAATTTTCTGACACCGTTAAGAGAATAATAAGACAGATGTTGATTGACAAAATTTACACCCAGCACGCATTGCCAGTCAACGAGTCGTTTTTGTGTTTCAAAGTTCATTTGCCAGCCGCCCCCGCCATATGTTTCACTCAATGTGCGTTTATATCCGGCCTGGTTTGCTGCGCTAAGCAATTCACGAACTGCGCGGTCATTACCAAATTGACTTCCCAGTCCGGCTGTATCAAGGCGGTTTCCCAGCATATCCACACCTGGCATCTGGTGAAAAATATAAAATGCTGCTTCATCGAAACCGTGTGTAGGTTCGGGCCAGCCATGTTCCCAATAATGCCCCGTCCATTTTAATCCTTTATCGCTGCAGTATTTGTTCCAGGGTTTTGCCCATCGGTCAATAAACATCTCCAGTAAGAGTTTATAATAATTATGACGAACCATTTTCCAGTTTCCTGTTTCTTCGGCCAGTGATGGCAGATGCAGCCGCAGATCATATCCCCATCTCTTTTCAAATTCGTTCCAGAGATCAGGTGTCCAGCGCAGCAATGTACCTTTAGGCATAGAAGCTTCCAGGTTAGGTTCATCAGTAAAAACTCCCGGAAGAGTTTTACCAAAGTCTGCCAGGTTATTTTTCTCGTACCCTTCTGTCATGGTAAGTTCAAGAAATTTTTCCGTGACTCCTTCATAAATAAGATCAACATAGGGGAATCCCCCATACCATTGTGACCTGGAAGGATACGTTTTCCTGAAAATGTAGTAAATTCCTTTTTTCCCTTTTTCCCGGATTAATGAATCAGTAACATTTTCAAATTCATCCTGTACTTTTTTCAGTACAACCTCAACAGTGTCGGACATAGGAAAATCAAGTTTTTCTGTCACTTCCATCACAAGTCCGGCCCCATGCTGGTATGAGTCGGGCATTCGGGCAGGAACGTGGCCTCCTGCAAATCCCGATGGATATGAGTTTTCATCGTATATCCAGACTTTCATATCCAGTTCCTTCCCTTTTTTTATTGTATGATCGAACAAATGAAACCATTCGTCAGAAAGGTATTCTGTAAGTAATCCGGGGCGTGGGTGAACGAAGACACCTCCGATACCGGCTTTTTTGAATTCCTTCATCTGGAAGTCAATACCTTCCTCAGTGATCCTGTCATTCCAGTCCCACAGTGGGGCGCTGCGATAACCGGAAGGAGGGTCTGCATAGAATTTTTTCAGTTCTTCATAGCTTTGGATGCTGTCTGATGGAGTTTTTTTGGTACAGCCTGATGAGATTAATACCACTGTTACCAGGATTTGAATCATTATTCGGGATGTGTTCGACATAATTTGTTAGTTAAGGATTAACAAGGTTTATTGATAAATGTGTTAAATTAAAATTTTCTGAAAGAAAAGTAAAAAAATTAATTATATATAATGATTAATTTATTATATTTTTAACCCTGTCAGGGTTATAACCCTGACAGGGTTAAAAATCGTTTAACGAATAAATAATAAAATATGGACAGGATACTTGTTATCGGGGCTGCCGGTCAGATAGGCAGCGAACTGGTTGTTGAACTCAGAAAAATATACGGGTGTGAGAATGTTTTTTCCACTGATATAAGACATGCTTCTCCGGACATTGTTCAGGGAGGACCTTACCAGATTCTTGATGTTATGGATGATAAACAGTTGATACATTTTATTATTCGAAACAAGATAACACAAATTTATCATCTTGCTGCTGTGCTCTCCGGTAATGCTGAAAAGTTACCTACGCAGGCCTGGCATATCAATATGAACAGCCTGATGAATGTGCTGGAGATAGCCAAGATGGTGGAAGAAGTTAAAAAAGTATTCTGGCCGAGTTCCATTGCGGTATTTGGACCTACTACTCCACGTACTGATGCTCCCCAGCTTTCGGTTATGGAACCGATAACTGTTTATGGAGTATCCAAACTTGCAGGAGAAAGATGGTGCAATTATTATTATTCAAAATACGGGCTGGACATACGTAGTCTTCGTTATCCGGGACTAATAAGTTATAAAACAGAAGCAGGGGGAGGGACCACGGATTATGCAGTGGAGATTTATTACGATGCAATCCGCAAGGGGTCTTATGATTGTTTTCTTTCTGCAAATACCAGGTTGCCTATGCTCTTTATGCCAGATGCGATAAAAGCTACCATAGACCTTATGGAGGCCGATAAATCAAAGATTTCAGTGCATAACAGCTATAACCTGGGTGGTTTCAGTGTCACTCCGGAAGAGATATCGGACGAAATAAAAAAATATATACCTGAGTTTAAAATAAGTTATAAACCGGATTTCAGGCAGGCAATAGCCGACAGTTGGCCGCAAAGTATTGATGACAGTATAGCAAGAAAGGACTGGGGATTTGATTTTAGTTATAACCTTAAGAAGATGACGAAAATAATGCTGAAGGAGGTTGGGAAGAAGATCAGGTAGTAGGTTATAGACAATAGACCTTTGCGAAAATGTTAAGGATTTTTGTTGGCATAGTTAGATAAAGTAGGGATCACGGGATCACGGGATCACGGGATCACGGGGACGTGGAAAAAAGAGTAAATAACTAATAACCCAATAACCTAATAACCCAATAACCCAATAACCTAATAACCCAATAACCCAATAACCCAATAACCCAATAACACAATACCCACCATGTACACAACAATTAAAGATCATCTCAGAAATGAGCTGGATGCAATAAAATCAGCAGGTCTCTATAAAAACGAGAGGATCATCACTTCATCCCAGGGGGCGGAGATAAGACTGGATGACGGAAAGGAAGTGCTTAACTTTTGTGCAAATAATTACCTGGGATTATCGAATCATCCTGAACTTGTTAAGGCTGCAAAAGAAGCATTGGACACTCATGGATATGGAATGTCGTCAGTCAGATTTATTTGTGGTACCACTAACCTGCATAAGATACTGGAAAAAAAGATTGCAGATTTCTTCGGAACAGAAGACACGATTTTATATGCTGCATGCTTTGATGCTAACGGGGGAGTATTTGAACCACTATTTATGGAAGAGGATGCAATTATCTCAGATACCCTGAATCATGCATCTATCATTGATGGTGTAAGATTATGCAAGGCACAGCGTTATCGTTACGCCACGGCAGATATGAAAGACCTGGAGGAACAACTCATTAAGTCACAAGCTCAGAGATTCAGAATTATTGTTACTGACGGTGTTTTTTCAATGGACGGGCATGTTGCACCTGTTGATAAGATTTGTGAACTTGCAGAGAAATATGATGCCCTTGTATTGGTGGATGAATGTCATTCTGCAGGTGTAGTAGGGGAAACCGGAAGAGGTGTTACGGAATTATTTAATATACGGGGGAAGGTAGATATCATAACCGGGACTCTTGGAAAAGCTTTTGGAGGAGCAATAGGTGGTTTTACAACAGGTCGTAAAGAAATTATTGAGATGCTGAGACAACGTTCACGTCCTTATTTGTTTTCCAATTCATTACCACCGACAGTTGTTAATGCCGGTATCCGCATGTTTGAGATGATGACGGAGACCAGTGAATTGCAGGATAAATTACATAGGAACACTACTTATTTTCTTGAAAAAATGCAGTCTGCCGGTTTTGATATAAAACCCACGAAATCAGCTATTTGCGCTGTCATGTTCTATGATGCAAAACTTTCCCAGGAAATGGCATCGAAGTTATTGCAGGAAGGGATCTATGTTATTGGTTTTTATTATCCTGTCGTGCCCCAGGGCCAGGCAAGGATAAGGGTACAATTATCGGCAGCTCATGAAACAGAACACCTGGATAAAGCAATAAGTGCATTTATTAAGGTAGGGAAGGAGCTGGGGGTGGTTTGAAGTGATGGGTAGATGAAAGGGATCAAGGGGATCAAGGGGATCACGGGGATCGGAGTAGATAAAAGGGATCACGCTATCACGGGATCACGGGGATCGGAGTAGATAAAAGGGATCACGCTATCACGGGATCACGGGGATTAATGGGATCAAGGAGATAAAGGGGATATACACCTTCGCTTCGCTTACTCTTGCGATGACAGCGTTCGCATAAAGCTTTTGCAGTTGCGAAAGCTTGGCGAAGGCGCACGGTGGATTAAAAGTGTGTCTTCATGAAAAAGGTTACAAATTTTTTAGTTAAAACTACATTAATTACTTTTTCCTTTATTAACCTTATCTTTTCCACATCAATAAACCGAATTGATATTAAGAGCTGATTTCTGTCGTACGGATTATCATTTCGTCATTTTTCCGGGGGTTGATATCCGTTAGTTGGCGGATAGACTACCTGGCTATTCTATTTCAACCTATTGCCGGGATTTATGCTCCTCAAACGCACGGCGGTGCATCAATAACACAAATCGATAGGCAGGGCATGCCCTGCCCCTACTCCTTTACTCAATTACTTATTTATTTAATCACCTTAATTACCTTAATCACCTTAATCCCTCGATCCTTTCGCAGGGCATGCCCTGCGACTACACCAGCCATCGCTGCCTTTTCCCCCGATCCCTTTGATCCCGTGATCCCTTTGACCCCTTATCCCCCGTCACGTAACAACTTTTTACTACCTTTGTCCCATGTTATCCCTGATGAATGAATATCGATACAGGAAGATACCTTATCTTTTTATTATCGACTTTGATATTTCGGATCCGGTAATTATCCCGTTGGAAGATGCAAAGTCTGAAGGTATTTTTTATTCCATTAACGGCATGTCGAATTACACGGACAGGGGAAGAAACCAGAATGAAGTTCTCCTGATTCCTCAACCTGTGGATATTAAAATTTATGAGAAGGCATTCATTAAGGTGCAGGAACAAATACAGGCAGGGAATACCTACCTTATAAATCTTACTTTTGAAACTCCGGTTCAATTGAACATAAGTCTGGAGGAAGTGTTTAATAGAAGCAATGCCCGGTATAAACTCCTTTATAAGGATAAATTCGTGGTTTTTTCCCCTGAAAGTTTTGTTACTATAAATGGAAATGAAATTGCGACCTTCCCTATGAAGGGAACTATTGATGCTTCAATAAAGGATGCTTCAGAAGTGATCCTGCATGATAAAAAAGAAATGGCAGAACATGCCACTATTACAGATTTGTTGAGAAATGATCTGAGTATCATTGCATCAGATGTGCGTGTGGAGCGATACAGGTATTTGGAAAGACTGGTGACAAACCATAAATCATTGCTTCAGGTAAGTTCTGAGATCAGGGGTATTTTAAGTGCGGAAGTGATGGAAAATCCCGGGTATATTTTCCGGCAATTATTACCTGCGGGTTCAATTAGTGGGGCGCCAAAGAAAAAAACAACAGAGATCATCCGGGAGGTGGAAAACCATGAGAGAGGCTATTATACAGGAGTTTTCGGGTATGATAACGGAACACGGACAGAATCGGGAGTGATGATCAGATATATTGAACAGAGAGGAGGGGAATTTTACTATAAAAGCGGGGGAGGGATAACCTTTATGAGTGATATGGAGATGGAATACCTGGAGATGGTGGATAAAGTATATCTACCAATTGAATAAATATCTATCCTTTGTGTTCCTTCGTGCCAACCTTCGTGTTCTTCGTGGTTAAACAGAATAAGGATTAAACCACAAAGGACACAAAGGATGGCACGAAGGAACACGAAAAAGATGAAAATAGCATTACCGTAACTATATATGTTAATAGAAACCTTAAAAATACAGAACGGTGTAATCTGCAACCTTGGATTGCATAATGAACGTATGTACAGGTCAAGAAAGGAACTGTTGGGCATGGACAGGTTTGAAGACATTTCCCTGTTAGCTGAAGTTCAAAACATACCTGCTTCCGAAGCTGTCATTAAGGTAAGGATCATATATGCAGAAAAAATTATCAGGACGGAATGGGATTTATATAAGAGAAAGACTGTCAGGAGTTTAAAGCTTGTTGAAGACAACGAAATTGAGTATAAATATAAATTTGAGGACAGGGCTTGTATAAATGAGTTATACTTAAAAAGAGACAGATGTGATGATATTATCATTGTAAAAAACGGACGTTTAACTGACTCTTCTTTTAGCAACCTGGCATTTTCTGATGGCAGGAGATGGGTGACACCGGATAGCCCCCTCCTTTCGGGAACAAAACGGAGACAGTTATTAGATGAAGGAATACTCACGGAGGAAGAATTGAAAGTTGCTGACCTGAAATGTTTTAAATCATGCAACCTTATCAATGCTTTGAATGATATGGGCGAAACTGAGGTAAAAATTTTTATGTAAAGGATTTTTCAATATTACATTGTTATGCGGACACAACTGGCGATCATTATTATCATTTTATTATTGTTTATGTCCCTCATGGATATTTATGCTTACAGGGGTGTTTCACAATTGATGCAGGGATACTCACTATCACGGAGGTTTATTATTTCCGGTGGGTTCTGGCTGCTCACTTTCGTGATGTTTACCTGGTTTTTATGGCTGGGACTGACTTATAAAAATCAGAGTTATGATCAGTTTTATCATAATGTGACTTTATTTTTCGGAGCGATGATCCTTGTTTATATCCCGAAGCTGTTTTTCAATATTTTCCAGATTGTACATGATATTGCAGGATTAATAAGGATGATAGCAAGCAGTCCTGATGTAAATGCAGACAATGTTAAAATCACCAGGGCAGTTTTTATTCTGCAGTTTGGACTCATAGTTTCCGGATTACTCTTTTTCTCAATATTATGGGGTATATGGAAAGGTAAGTATAATTTTAAAGTAAGAAGGCTGAAGTTACGTTTTCCGGGTCTTCCACAAGCCTTTCAGGGTATCCGGCTATTACAGATCAGTGATTTTCATATCGGAAGTTTCAGCAGGAATCCTGATGAGGTAAAGAAAGCAGTAGATTTAATAAACAGGGAAAATGCTGATTATGTGTTTTTTACAGGTGATATGATCAACAACATAGCTAATGAACTGGATAAGTTTAAGGATATTTTATCTGGTATAAAAGCACAGAAAGGAAAATATGCCATATTGGGGAATCATGATTATGGAGATTATTACCAATGGGATTCGAAGGAAGCCAGGGACGATAACCTGGAAAAATTATGCAGAGGTATTAATGAAGCAGGGTTCAGGCTTTTGAGAAATGAGGCTATAGAATTATCTGAAAACGGGGAGTCTGTAGCGCTCATTGGTGTTGAAAACTGGGGGTTACCTCCTTTCCCGCAGTATGGTGATCTGGGAAAAGCGATGCAGGAGGTAAAACAAATCCCGTTTAAAATTCTTTTATCACACGATCCCTCTCACTGGGATGCAGAAGTTGTGAGCAAGCAAGATATTTCACTGACACTTTCAGGTCATACACATGGTATGCAATTTGCGATAAGGATCCCGGGTTGGAGCTGGAGTCCTGTAAAGATGAAATATCCCAGGTGGAACGGGTTATACAGAGAGGGAGCTCAGTACCTGTATGTAAACATTGGTATAGGTTTCATAGGTTTCCCGGGCAGGGTGGGAACACCACCGGAGATTGCGGTTTTTGAGCTGGCAAGATAAGAGATCAGGATTAAGAGGGAATAGATGTAAAAGATTTAACTGCATTTTGAATGTCCGCAGGATGTACATTTCAGGCATCCTTCCTGGTAAACGAGGCTTTCGGAATTACAGACCGGGCATTTATCACCGGTTTTAACAATGGTGCCATTAGGGATATATTTACGTAAAGCCCTTTCCACACCGGCAGTCCAAGTATTGATGGTGTCATTATCAAGGCGGAGAGAACTTACCAGGTCGACCACGTCTTCAATAGGCATTCCAAATCTAAGAACTCCTGAGATCAGTTTTGCATAATTCCAGTATTCTTTATTGAACTGGTGGGATAATCCGCCCATGATATTTTTGTATCCGTATTTATCGGTATATTCGAAATCATAACGATTTACTCCTTCCTCATCCTTATTCTTAATAATTTTACCTTTAGCAATTGATTTTGGTATCGGGAATATTTCATCATCTATCAGACCGGTAAATATTTCATATGGTCTGTTATCTTTAAGTCCGATGAAAGCTATCCATTTTTCGTTATTATTGGTGAACCTGATGATTTCCGCATCCAGTTCCTTTGGACGGATTGGTTTGGGTCTGTCGAGGTTAAGCACGGTTTTCTTTTTCTTATCTTCGCTGGCGATGAGTACACCTGAGCGTGCACCGTCGCGGTAAACGGTGGCTCCTTTGCAGCCGCTTTTCCAGGCGGTAATATAAAGGTCGCCGACAAGTTCTTCTTTTACGTCGGACGGGAGGTTAATGGTAACACTGATGGAATGGTCGACCCATTTTTGTATTTCTCCCTGCATGCGTACTTTAGCAACCCAGTCAACATCATTGGAAGTGGCCTTATAATAGGGAGATTTTTCAACAATTTTCTGGATTTCCTTATCATTAAGGGACATTACTTCCCTGACATCGTAGCCGTTAATTTCGAGCCAGGTGATAAATTTATGATGGAAGACATTAAATTCTTCCCAGCTGTCACCTACTTCATCAACAAATGCAATAATGGTATCCTTATCGTTGGGATTTACTTTTCTTCTGCGTTTATATACAGGAAGGAATACAGGTTCTATTCCTGAGGTGGTTTGAGTCATAAGGCTGGTAGTGCCTGTAGGGGCGATAGTCAACAGGGAGATATTTCTTCTTCCGTGTTTCATCATGTCCTGGAATAGTTGTTCATCTTCTTTCCCAAGCCTGTTTATGAAGGGATTATCTTTTTCTCTTGTACTGTCGAAGATTTTAAATGCACCTCTTTCTTTTGCCATGGTAGTGGAAGAGCGGTAGGCTTCCAGGGCGAGGGTTTTATGGATTTCGACGGAGAAATCAATAGCGTTATCGCTGCCATAACGTAATCCCAGTGCAGCGAGCATATCACCTTCTGCAGTGATTCCAACGCCGGTTCTTCTTCCTTCAGTTGCTTTTACACGGATCTTTTCCCATAGTTTACGTTCCACTCCTTTCAGGTCTTCTTCTTCGGGGTCCTTGTTTATTTTATCAAGTATAGCTTCTATTTTTTCAATCTCGAGATCAATAATATCATCCATGATGCGTTGAGCCATCATGACATGCTTTTTGAAAAGGTTGAAATTAAAGCGGGCATTTTTTGTAAAGGGATTTTCGACATAGCTATAGAGGTTGATAGCGAGGAGGCGGCAGCTGTCATAAGGACAAAGAGGTATTTCTCCGCAGGGATTTGTTGAAACAGTTTTATAACCCAGGTCGCTGTATGAGTCGGCAACGGATTCTCTTATGATAGTATCCCAGAAGAGTATTCCCGGTTCGGCAGATTGCCAGGCGTTATGAACGATTTTTTCCCAGAGTTTGACTGCGTCTGTTTCAGTTTTATAGGCAGGTTTGTCGGAGTCAACGGGGTATTGTTGTACAAAGGGTTTATTTTCAATAACCGCTTTCATAAATTCGTCGGTGATACGCACAGAGACGTTTGCTCCTGTGACTTTCCCGCTTTCCATTTTGGCATCAATAAATTTTTCCGCGTCAGGGTGTTTTATTGAGATGCTGAGCATAAGAGCCCCTCTGCGTCCGTCCTGTGCTACTTCGCGGGTGGAGTTGGAATATCTTTCCATGAAGGGGACCACACCGGTGGAAGTAAGGGCGCTGTTAAGTACCGGGCTTCCTTTGGGTCGGATATGGGAGAGATCGTGTCCTACTCCTCCTCGGCGTTTCATAAGCTGTACCTGTTCCTGGTCAATTTTCATGATACCTCCGTAAGAATCAGCAGATCCTTCATTCCCAATAACAAAGCAGTTGGAAAGTGAAGCGATCTGGTAATTATTCCCGATACCAGTCATGGGAGATCCCTGGGGAACAATATATTTAAATTCTTTCAGCAGCTGATAAATGTCTTCTTTTGACATGGGGTTTGGGTACTTGCTTTCAATACGAAAAATCTCGGAGGCAATTCTCCAATGCATATCATCAGGAGATTTTTCATACAGTTTGCCGAAGGAATCTTTAAGCGCATATTTATTAACCCACACTTTGGCAGCAAGTTCATCACCTTTAAAATATCTCAGAGCTTCCTCGTAAGACTCTTCATAGGAATAGGTCTGTTTTTCAATATCCTTTTTTTCTTCTTTTTTCACGATCGTATTTTCCTCATTTTCATTAAACAGAACTCCTGTTTTTTTTGTTGCAGCCAATTCTTCCATAAGTATTTCTAATATAATTGGGTTATATCCCAGTCGGTTAGAATTCAGATGACCGGGTTAACAGTAATGTGCAAATTAATAAACAGCATGTATGTTGACCAAAAAAATCAGCATTGTATTTATTAACATTATTCATTACTTATTAACCCTTTTTCTTAATTAACTATTATACAAGAATTTACTTTCTAATGCAAAATTAACCATAATAAAAAGACAATAGCATCTTTAAATCCGAAGATTTATATAATTTATTGTTAATTTTGCTTGAAAGTAAAGTGTAATTTCCGGACAATTAAAATACAACAAAAAAGACATTAGTTCTTCTTTACATACTTGTTTTTATTAACAAGATTTCAAGACTATTGATAATAAATACAAATACAATTAGTTAAGACAAAAAAAGAACATATTAGAATTTATTTGGCAGGTAAATGCCAAGGTACAATCCTGTATTTATTCCTGAAATATGATCAGTATAGCCTATATTATATTCCAGGTAGGGAGAGAGGATAAACCGGCCGAAGTACTTATTTAGCTTCATGCCTGTAGCGAAGCCGAGATGTTGTTTTATATCATCCATACCTGTATTATTCATAGGTGGTCTGAATCTCAGCAGGCTTAGATAGGGAGACAGGCAGGTATTATTTTTCAACGGGATATGAAATGCAAGATGTTCTGCAGAAATTGCTGTAAATATAAGCATGAACAGCATGAACTCGAAGCTTTCTCCATCCAGGTTAAAAGGCATGTTTGCCATACCTGGTATTTGAAGTAAAAGCATCCATATAGGCAGCACCAATGTTCCAGGACCAAGATGTAAATAATTTTTTGCGATGACCAGGTCGCTTTCAATGCTCATGTATTTAAAGAGAAAAACCTGGAAGTTTATTCCTCCGGAGATATGAGGCCCTCCCGGCCTGTTAAGTAACATACCGGGGCCCACTGCAATTGTCATATCCCCGAAATGATGCGTCAGATATGTTTTATTGACAAAAGCTTCCTGTGAACAGGCCGGGTGCATTATTATACCGGACCAGAGAAGAGTAAACAGCAGTATTAATTTTATTCCTTTCATAAAATGCTGTTTTGGTAAATCATAATCTCCTATAGTAAAATTAGTTACAATAAAACTTTATCATTATTATCAATTTTATTCTAAAATCAAACTGTACAAACGATTATAATAAATTATTCAGTTACTATTGAAAAATAGTATTGAAAAACAGGGGCATATCTTAGTAAAAGTACTAAATTTTTATCAGAAAGGCAAGATTTTCTTTGAGTTATATTATAAAAAAAAAATTAAAAAAGACAGGATAATTTTACCTGGAAAACTTCATTATTTACCCCTTAATCGGTTGATTTTCTGCCGGGACCTGGTATTTTATTGAAAAGGATATGCCGGACCTGTTAATTACAGGGATCAATCCTGTTGATTGTTATAGTTATTTAAAGCGTGATCCAATATTCGTTTTGTAGCTCCCAGTTTGGATGATATATGGGATTTTGCGAATCCTGAACATTTTAATAGGAGGTCATTTGAAGAGAGGAGGCGGTCGAAGATGTCTTTCAATTCATTATAATCTGAAACCGGGAAAGCTGCTTTTTTGGCAATAAGATCCTGGGCTTCAAGAAATTTATGATGGTTAGGGCCAAAGATAACAGGTAGTCCGTATGTAGCGGCTTCCAGGATATTATGAATTCCTTTCCCGAACCCTCCCCCTATATAGGCTATTTCACCGTACCTGTATATTGCACTGAGATGACCTATAGTATCTATTATCAGAAGTTTTGCTGTCGGGTAGGATAATTTTTCACTATCTGTGAACCGCACTACCGGGTGATCGATCTTTTCAATTATCTGGATAAGCTTTTTTTCTGTTATTTCGTGGGGAGCAAGGATGAATTTAACATCCGGGCTGGATTGGTTTATGTATTGTATCAGTAATTGTTCATCTTTTTCCCAGGTACTTCCTGCTACGATTATTTTTGAATTGCCTTTAAAATGTTTAATATACGGATAATCAACTGCTCTCTGTGAGAGCTGGTATACCCGGTCGAACCGTGTATCGCCGGTAATGGAAACATTTTCAATGCCGAGAACTTTGAGGAGTTTTCGGGATCCTTCGTCCTGCAGGAATATGTGGTTAAAAAAGTACAGTACATTTCTGTACCATGCCCCGTACCACTTAAAGAATACCTGGTCACGCCTGAATTTCGCAGAGATAAGGTAAACAGGGATCCCTTTTTTAAAGGCAGTTCTAAGGAAATAATACCAGTATTCATATTTAATGAAGAAAATAAGGCGGGGTTTAACAAGACGCATAAATCTCCAGGCATTAAACCTTGTATCCAGTGGCATATATGTCACGCAGTCGGCACCTTCATAATTTTTTCTCAGTTCATATCCTGAAGGGGAGAAGAAAGTCAGTAATATCTTATGGTCAGGCATCCGTTTCCTTATTTCTTCAATTAAAGGACGGCCCTGTTCAAATTCTCCCAGGGAGGCACAATGGAACCAGATCACTTTATCGTCAGGGTTGATGCTGTTTTTCATTTTTCTCCACATACCCTGTCTTCCCCGCAGCCAGCGGCCGGCTTTGATATGAAAAGGAGCCGCAAGAATTATTAGTAATAAGTAAACCTGGATACCGATTTTATAGAGGAAACGCATAAGTTATGATATATAAAGAAATAACTCCGGTTTTTTGCAGTGTTCATCCGGGAAAATTCAGCAGGCAAAAGTAGTAAAAATCATTACCGTTGTTGTACATATTGTCTTAATAATGTTTTAATTTTAATAATATCATTTTTATTTACTGCTGAAAGACTTATAGGGGGATACTTTGCGATTCCTTTTCTGAATCTTTGATACAGAATAAGTTTTTCAAATCTGCCAAACAGGAATTTTTCCGTATTAAATTTTATAAAATCTTTTTTAGGAATTTCGATTGAATTTTTTTTCTGGTTAAGGATCTTCAGTGGATAATACCGGATAATAATTTTTTCACCTGCATCCTCAAAATAGATATAGCATGGCTGTCGCAGGCTTTGAAGGGAAATAAGCAACAACCAGGATATAACTATTATTACCACCCAGTATACCCTGTCCAATCCAAATACAGGCTCTTCGAACCATTTTGTAAACCCTGTAAAAATTATCAGGATAGTGAAGATCAGTGTCATGATGAATTTATTGACCCAGATAGTCATTGTATTTCTCCGGTTCTGAAATTTTACAGGTATTGTTTTATTCATTTTTCCTGCGTTTTAATTCCTGGATGATCAGGCTTAATTCCCTTCCGGTTTGACCTGCCACTGACGTATTTTCTTCTGTTCTTCTTATAAGGTAAGGCAGCACGTGTTTTACTGGTCCATAAGGAAGATATTTTGTCACGTTATACCCCATTTTTGCCAGGTTAAAGCTTATATGATCGCTCATTCCGTATAGTTGTGAAAACCAGATCCTGTTGTCATCCGGTTTTATATTATGGGTATGCATAAGTTCAGTGAGGTATGAACAACTGTACTCATTATGTGTGCCGTTAAAGATGGATATCCTGTTGATATTTTCCACTGAAAACCTTAGTGCTTCATTAAAATCACGATCGGTACTGTTTTTATCGGGATGAATAGGATCCCTGTAATTCATTTTCCATGCTCTTGCACGTTCTCTCTCCATATAGGCTCCTCGTACGAATTTTGCTCCAAGGTAAATGTTATTCTCAGTTGCAGCGGCAAGGTCATTATTAAGCACCTGCAGCCTGTCCCACCTGTACATCTGATAAGTATTGTACACAATAGCTTCCTTTTTATTATACAGCATCATCATTTCCATTACGACCTTATCAATGAATGCCTGGAAATAGCTTTCTTCTGCGTCGATCATTATTGGTATTCCGAGAGAATGGGCCCTGCTGCACAAAGTATTGATCCTTGCACGGAATTTTTCTCCTTCCTTAAGGGCGTTGGGAGAAGGATTGTCTGATATGCTCAGTTCTTCCAGGGCTTTACAGCATACAAATGCAGTAGGTTTGAATACAGCAAAAGGAATATGGGGGTTAGATCCTGCAAATTCAACTGCCTTAAGGGTTTCCATGAGTGCTTTTTCTATATCCTCATCGCTCTCTTTTCCTTCCACGGAATAATCAAGGATAGATCTGACATTATAGCCGGCAAGTTTATCAATTACCGGGATACAATCTTCTATAGTGACACCTCCGCAGAATTGCTTATAGACGGTAGGTTTAACTATCCATCCCACGGGAAGCCCTATATGATTGACAAAGGTTATTATATATTTCCCAAATTTAACAAGGATTCTGCTGGATATAAGCCTGAAAAGCCAGTATGCTTTTTTCAGTTCGTAATTGCTTTTTATTTTAAAAGCTACTTCGGTATTATTGAATTGGAGCATGTTGGTGTAAATAATAATGCTAAGTAACGAAAAAAAGAGAAATATGGCAAGGGGGGGGAGAAAAGGGATCAAAGGGATCAAAGGGATCGAGGGATCAAAGGGATCGAGGGATCACGCTATCACGGGATCACGGGATCTCCACCTTCGCTTCGCTACGGTGGATAAAAAGGGATCAAGGGGATCAAAGGGATCGAGGGATCACGCTATCACGGGATCACGGGATCTCCACCTTCGCTTCGCTACGGTGGATAAAAAGGGATCAAGGGGATCAAGGGGATCGAGGGATCACGCTATCACGGGATCACGGGATTTCCACCTTCGCTTCGCTACGGTGGATAAAAAGGGATCAAAGGGATCGAGGGGATCGAGGGATCACGCTATCACGGGATCACGGGATTTCCACCTTCGCTTCGCTACGGTGGATAAAAAGGGATCAAGGGGATCGAAGGGATCAAAGGGATCGAAGGGATCAAGGGGATTTTTCCGGAATTCGAATAGATTGAGGAGTAATTGAGGAAGGGGTTAAAGAGTCAATTTCTGATGATTGTTTTTATGTAAATAAAACAAAATTATTACCTTTGCAATCCTTTGGTCGGTTTGCCGAACCTCCTTCGCCAAGGCTTCGGAGGACGAGGTTGGTTAGGCGCTGGTCTGAAGTATATACGTATAAATAGAAAATAAAGATGGTCGGTTTGCCGAGTGGCTAGGCGCTGGTCTGCAAAACCAGTTACAGCGGTTCGAATCCGCTACCGACCTCAAAATAAGTGGTAAACCCCCTGATTGTCAGAGGGTTTATTTTTTTGGGGGGCTTATTGGGGGGGCAATTTTTAATAGTTGACAGTAAATTATCTTTTTGATAGGTAAGACAACTAATTAATTCTGAAATGAAAATTGGAAGTATTAATTTTAGGATTTTATTTTTAATATCATCATCAATAATTACTTTTTGAAGATCCTCGTAATGATTCTTAATTATTTTAAACGAATCATAACTTTGTTTCATATATTTCATAAAAATCTCCCTTGGAGTATTAATTGTAAAACCTTTTAATTTTTCTCGTATTTTATTATAATTTAAAACTTCATTATTAATAATTTTAAATGAATTACTTTGAAAATTGAAGAGTCTTTCTAATTCTTTTACTGCATTAATAATATTTAGGACCTCATTACTTGTATAAGAATGTGAAAAATTATAATTGTAATCATCAAATGAATGATGTTCTTGATTTATTCCTTTTGAATTAATTATATCTTTTTGTAAAATATTCAGACTTTGATTATTTGGAAAAATTTTTAATAATTCATCGTACATAGTCTTAAGTGTAAAACAAAAATAGTTATAGTGCTTATTTTTAAATTGGCCTTTTATTTTAACATTATTTCTTAAACAGAATTGTTTTGCTAAAGTTTCAAATAAAATTCTAGCATTGAGCAAAGCTTGTCTTATATCATAATTCTTTAAAGACTCATTAATTACGGAATCTAAAGAACAATTATATAAACTCGAAATTATACCTTGATCTGTGAATCTAAGAATTATACTCTGCAATGAATTACCATTACATTCGTTACAATATCTTTCCCAAAAGAATCTGTCATGAGTTGTTACAATAATCTGAATATTCTGAAAAAAAGAATCATGAATAATCATATCTAAAATATTTGCTCTATGATCCGAATCGATTGCATTAATAACATCATCAAATATTAAAAAGGGCAAATTTGAAAATTCTGCATTTGCAATAAGAATCGATAGTCCTAATGATCTTAAATGCCCCTCACTTAATTTTTTTGACGCTTCAAATCTATTATTATCGTAATCTAAAATATCTATTTCATACCTTGAATCAATTTCATTAAAAATAAAGCTTTTAACGAATTCAATTTTTTCGTCACTCTTATTTATTTGATGATAATAATGGAGAATTTTATTTTCAATTTTTTGAATAACTAATTTTTGATTATTGAAAATGAAGTCATTCATTTGAGAATAAAATAAATTATAGGCAGTAATCAGATTATCAAGAAATTGGTTATAACTCATTTCATAATCTTTTCTCAATTCCAATTCTTCTAATTTTATAGAGTAATCACTAATTTGTGGGTAAAGACGCTTTATTTCACTTGTATAATTCATAAATTCAGCTTCTTCAATTTTCTTTGATTCAAGCAATTTTTGAATTCTAGAAATTTTATCTTTGAGACATGATTTTAGTTTATCAGATTTTAGTTGTCTTTGTATAATTGAATTAAGATCCCCAATGTATTTTTCATGATTACTTCGATAACGAATTGAGGAATAATATAATTCTTTTAAAAAATCAATTTTTTCATCTATATTATTACACTTTATTAAAATTGAATTCAAACGTTCAAGTTCTTCGGTTTGCAAACTAGGATAAAATGAAATGGTACGCTTGTAATCATTAAAAAATTCCTTTAGTTCATTCCAAACATGCCCATTAATAGCTTCATTTATTTCGGAATTAATTTCTTGATAATTGACTAAATATTGCAGTTTAATAATTTCGGTCTTAGCAAAATTAAATGGATTTTCTACTACATCTTTAATAGGTGTTTTACAAGCTGGGCAAACTGATGAGTTAAATTCATGAATGTTTAATACAGATTCATAAAGTTTTTTATAATTAATATTTAGAGCTTCGGTAGAGATATAGTTACTAGTATATTTATATCTGTATATCTTGTATAGATTATTTTTTATCCAAGTATTTATTTCTGGTAATGTATATTTTTTAACATTATAAGATATAAGTTTACTTAATATTTTTTGAAGTTCTTGAATTTTCCATTCATAGAAAATAATTTCATTTCTTATACAAGCAATATTTAGTAGTGACTTTTTATTTTTAAAATAATCATATAACTTTTTATTTGAAGAATTTTCATCATTAAGTTTTATAATCTCAGTTTGTAGTTTTGATTCTTTTTTAGAAAGTACAGTTGTTTTAAATTGTTGTTCTTGAACAAAACGACTCTTAAAGTCATCAAGATCAGTAAAGCCAAGAATTCTTGAGATAATATCATTGGGTTTGACATTTGTATCTTTAGAACCTGATAATAATGCAAATTCATTAATTCTATTTTTGTCAAAAAAACACTTTTCAAATTCAAATCTTTCAAATTCATTGATGTCATTTATGTTTAATTGATCATTATCAAATTCAATTTCAATTTGCGGTTTAATATGTCCATTATTATATTTAATATATTTATCTAAGTCAATGTCTCTTCTTTTAGCTTCTTTTATATTGCTTGTAAAGATATATTCAAGCGCTTCACAAAGCGATGTTTTACCACTTCCATTTGGCCCAAAGAAGATGTTACGATCTTTGAATGGGATGTAAACAAGTTGCTGATCACCAACGGGATTGCCAAAACCTCTAAAGGAAGAAACTTTAAGATACTTTATTTTGGAATGATATCTAAAATCTACAATATCTTTATTTATTTCAACGGATAATAAATCCTTTTTTATTTCATCACTATTGATAATGAAACTTAATTTATTACGATACCTAAATTCTGCTTCATCAATAATAATTTTACTTAAACGTGCTGGTTCTTCACCTTTATTTAATATAGTCCACAAAATAAAATTAAAAGAATCAGAATTTTCCTTATTATAGAGATATTTTATTAATTGGAGGATAGAATAATTCATGTGCTTTAAATTTGTGCATTATATTTTTATGCTTGTTCGTAGTATAACATAGAACAAGTAGTCTTATAATGATACAAAATCTTAATGTATATAAATAAATATCAGTGTAATAATAAATATCTACCACATATAATAAAAATAATTTCAATAAATTAGAGAAAAACTAATTCAATAAAAATAAAATTAATATAAAATTTTTATAAAGTATCATTAGTTTACAAATGAGTTAAGTATTTATATAGTAAAATAATAAAAACATAAATTTTATTATATTAATATTCATTTTAAAAAAACGAATAAAATATTTACAAAAAGAATTAGGGGAAAATACATATAGAAAAATATATATAATTTTGTTTCAAAATAAATCAGAATATATATAAATAAATTAATTGATATATACTATATTTGCATAAATATATTAATATCATACTTAATTATAAATAATTATTATTGTGAAAACAAAAAGGGAAAGATTTGAAACTATAGCAGCTAAAAGAGTTCAAAAAATTATTAATGATATGAACAGCTTAGCAAAATGTGCTAATAAAAATAATTACGAATATAATGATGAAGATATAAAGAAAATGGTAAAAGTATTAAAGCAAAAAATTAAAAATTTAGAAGATTTTTTTTTTCAACATAAAAACAACAATAAAAATGAGTTTAAATTTTAGAAGAAAGATAACTCATTTAAACAAAAATTATTTTATCAATGAAGAAAGAACAATTAGAGGAATTCTTCATTTTTAATTTTGAAAATCTTTCTGCAAGATCAAGAAATATTCTTGAGAATTATCAATTGCATACATTTGATTTGTTTATCAAGATATTTATAATTGAAAAACGAGAAGTTAATGTAAGACATTTTAGAAATTGTGGAGTAAAATCAGAAATAGAGATAAATGAATTTATTAAATTAATAATAAAATGTATTGAAAATTCATCATATTATTTTGAAAGTTTTAATGAGGTAATAAATAATAATTATGAAAATACGGAGTCAAAAATTATTGATAATAGAGAATATATTATTAAAGTAAATAGTAGTGAATTTTTATTATTCAATAAATATTATGAAAAATTAAATAAAAGGACTAAAAATGTACTATTAAATATAGGAGCAAATACTTTTAAGAATTTTGTTAATATAGTTATTAATGATCCACATTTACATAAAAATAAGATTCAAAATTGTGGAGCAAAAACGTTCAGTGAAATATTAGAATTAAAAAGATTAGTTAATAGAATTATTAAGAAAGACATAAATGAATATGAAAAAGATGATTTTATCAATAAAACGCCTATAATAGAATATGATAATAATATTCTATTTAGTATGTTGGATTTACAGATAAAAGAAAGTACTATATTTAAACAAAGAGATAAGGATATTTTATTCCATTATTTTAATATAATTAAAAATACAAATCATTTAACTTTATCTGATATAGGCAGAAATAATAATTTAAGTAGAGAAAGAATAAGACAAATTTCGAAAAATTTACCTAAAAAACTTAAACAAATTATTAGAATTACATTAATTAATTTAGAAGTGGATTTTAGAGATTATTTTAAAGATAATTATTTTTATGTTGATGAGTCTCTTACAGAAAGGATTAATAATGAGGAGAAAACAAATTTTAACTCAAATTTTATAACATTTGTTCTAAATAATTTAAATAATGAAGCATATAATTTTCTTCTTGTAGAAAGTAAATTTGAGAAATACTTTGGATTTTTCATTAATAATGAGATATCATTTGATGTTAAAGGTATTTATAATTATTTAAAGAATTACTTTAATATCATACGGCAAAATGATATTAAAATAGAAAGTGATTCATTAATTAAGCGCTTTAAAAAAAATAAATTAGATAATGCTAATCTAGATTATATTTCTGAAAAAGAGATAGTTGAATTTAATAATATAGTTAATTTATTTGCAAAATATTATTCAAATAACATAAATGAAGTTGATATTAATAGAGATTATTTAATCATTAAAAGAAATACAAAGAAACAATTATGTGAATATTTAGTAGATATTCTAAATGAGAAAAAAAATCCGTTGCATTATTCTGATTTATATTCTGAGATTATTAAAAGAAATATTAAGGTAACCTCTGAGAATAGTATTCACTCAATTTTAGTTAATAACAATAAAATATTTGGGTTAAAAGGGCCAGGTATTTATGGATTAAAAGAATGGGGGGGATATTTTGGGAAAATTGGTGATGTTGCAGAACAAATTCTTTTAAAACACAATAAACCTATTGAAAGGGGGGAATTGAAAGAAATTTTAAGTCGTGAGTTATATATTTCTAAAGATTCAATTAATACAGTTTTATTTAGTTATGAGTTGGAAGATAGATTTATTTTAATAAGAAATAATAAAATAGCATTAAAAAAATGGGTTCAAAAGTAAATGAAAATAAAAATATAAAAATTAAGCTTAAGATAGCTAAGTCAAATGAAATAGGTAATCTAAAGAAATTATCAACAGAGAATCTTATATTATGGATTGTTGGTAGGAGTGAAAAAGAAAAATTAAAACTTAGCATTGAGGAAATTTCATTAGAGTGTTGGTTAATTAATCCAGAAAAACATTCTTTAAGGGGTTATCCTCAATATCCTGATTCTTTTGTAGTAATGAAAAGAATTTTTGATATGAAAGGAAGAAAAGGATTACTTACTGGAACTGTACAAGGAGGATTTTATTTGACTGATATATCAAAAAGAAAATATGCAGATCTAATTAGTTTAATGAATAAAGGAAAAATTCCAGATATAAAGATAAAAGATGTAACCGATAGAACAATTAGTTCAATGGATGAGGCCCCTTATAGGAGGTTGAAGAAAACACCTGCATATCAAAAAGTATCTAAAAACAGAACAAATGAATTAGTAGAAACAGATTTTCTTTACTTTTATGGAATTAGCTGGCATTTAAGGATTCCATTAATTGAGAATAAGATAAAAAATGTTGATTTAGTTGTTAAGAATTTTTCTGAGAAGGATCCAATTTTAGCAGAGGTGCATAGATTGCTAAATTTTGAATATGGTTATGTGAGGCAGAAACTTTTAAAAAAGAATTAAAATGTCTGAAAGAATTTCATTTGAAACAGTTCCTGTAAATTTTGGAAAATTACTTGAAAATCAATTAAAGAAATGGGAAGGAGGCGGTCACCATGCCAGAGGTATTGCTGAATATATATCAAATTCAGATGATTCATATAGAAGGTTGAAGTTTTATAATAATCAAGAAATTGTAATAGAGATTCATACTAGATCTTCAAAAAAAATAGATAGATTAATTATAAAAGACTATGCAGAAGGAATGTTATACGAAGATCTTGAAAATAAATTTTTTCAATATTTTGAAAGTTTTAGTGGACGTGATAAAGGGGAGAAAGTTACTGGTAGGTTTGGGACAGGCGGGAAAGCTTATGCTATTATGAATTTTAGACATTGCTGGATTATTTCTAGTAAAGATAATAACCAATGTAAAGCATGGTTTAAATGGGATTATGAAAACAAACAAATAATTAAAGGGTATAATAATGGTGGTTATTTAAATGAACATACTAACGAAAAAAATGGAACAATTGTTATCCTGGAAAGTAGTATTAATGTTAAATATCCTATTAGAGATATCATTGTTCAACTAGAAAAACTTGCGAGAATAAGACATGTATTAATATCTCAAAAAGTTTTTTTTAATATTTTCTATAAAGGTAGATCCGAGACAATAAAATTAAATTATAATACTCCAGATCCAAAAATTGCAATAAAGACTTGGATTTTCCCAATTTCGGAGAATTTGAAGAATCAAAACGAGTATGATAATAATTTAGTTCTTAGATTTTTCGAGAAACCAATTGGAGAAAATGCATTTATTGATTTAAAAGATGGTATATCAAGCGTAGCCGATTTATATATTTCTGATTATGATTCAAGACAATCTTCAAAATATATTAATGGTGAGTTAACAATTGAATTGCTTTTGGATTCTGTTGCAGTTAAAGAAAACCGAAGAGGACTAGAAGAAGGGGATGATTTAACTGATGAGATAAAAAGATTTATTTCTGAAAATGTAGAAAAAGTAATTGATGAAATTGAAGAATTACAAAGACAAAGAGATAAGGAACTTAGAATTAATTCTGCAAATGAAAAATTGAAAGAACTTAGTAAATTTTTAAGTAAGCAAGACTTAAAATTTAAACTTGAATTAAAAGAATTAAAAAAACGTTTTTCTTATAATGAGGATTTATCATCTCTTGATGAAGATGATCAGAGTGATGATAAAGAACAGAATGAATCACAAATTTATAGAAAAGTTTTACCTGAAGATCCTCCAGAACTAATAGAAAAGGGGACATGGATTATAAAAACAGAGGAAGGAAGTTTATATAATGAGCTTTCAAATGCTAATAATGAATTTATACCACATCCAGATGGAGAAGATTTTGCAATACCTATTGGTAAAAGAAAACAAATTCCCTCAACTGAAATTAAAAAGAAACAAGGTTTGCAGGTTTTATATTCTAATGATCCTTCAAATCCAGAAAGCCCAACATTCAAGGAGTTTGATGATCCAGTAAGTGATAGAGATTTAGTTTCAAAGGGTATTATCTGGATTAATGCTGTTCATCCAATTATTGTTAAATTCGGAGATGAGAAGAGTAATGATTTAATTCGAAATGAGAACATTGCAAATTTTGTTTTAATGATAATTGCACAATATTATGCACAAAAAGAAGCTGAATTGCAACCTGAAGATGATACAGATAATTTATTATTATTTAGGAAACATTTTTTTAGACTTCAAATGGAAATTAGATTAGATAAAGAAATATCATATTTTGATTAAGAGTTACAGAGCAGAAATGGAGAATGATCTCGGCGTTAAAGACAATTTAAGGGGATTCAATTAGCCAAAATGCAAAATAAATACCAGAGAAAGAAAAGAGGGGCAATAGCAAATTCAAAAGATTTGTTGGAAAAGTATAAGGATGTGGTTGATTTGGTAGGAAAGAGCGATCTGTCGTTGAGAAGAATAGCTCAAATATGTGGTCAAAGTGTGAACACAGTAAAAAAGGTAAAAAGCATGTTGTTTTTACTTACTTAGTGATTAAGATTTTTGTCCTGGATTTTTTTACTTCTCCAACGGGCATAATAAAAACAAAGCCGTTATATTGATTGTGAAAATATTGATAGTCAAAGTTAAACCGACTTCCCGTCTTATTTACATATTGAAAGAAACCATTTTTATGCATTTTCTTTGTACTTAAGTAATCTTGTACAAAAGGCCACTCTACAGTTAATCTGGAATTCCAATAAATCCGACCAAAAGATTTTTCAAATGATACTGAATTGAAATAGTTACGTGTTCCACAAGATAGGTTATTTGTGCATAGCTCAATGTAATGCTTCCAATCGAGGCATCATACCGGGGAAGTTCAAAGGTCCCTTTCTCCAGTCGCTTGTAATAAAGTAAATATCCGGATCCCTGCTAGTGTAACAACTTGATCTTATCTCTACGCTTATTGATAAAGATAAACACATCTCCACTGGTGGGATTGTTGCCAAGATTATTGCGAACCAAACCGGACAATGCATCAAAACTCTTTCGCATGTCCGTGGAATGGATGTACAGGTGAAAAGTGTTTTCAGCGGAAAGTGCAAACATGGCTATGGATTTAGCAGTGTTCTCAGAACCTCGAGATGAACACTCTCAGGACACATTACCTGTATGCCATTGGGAAATAGAAAATGCAATTGGCTAGGTAGGGTTACCTGATTTGTTTCCGGATCCGACTGAACTTTTACCGGTATAAATCCTGAAGCTCTAGCCGTACTTTCATCTTCAGAAAATTGTTTTCGGTATTTCTTTGCCCAGTGCTGGAACGTTGAATAGGCCAGCCCCTGCTGTTTACAATAGATTTTTTATGGTTGGTTACTGTTCCTGCAGGCCTTGACGTGAGCGAACATCTCAGCCTGGGTGTGTTTTCTGTATTTTCTCATGCGCCAAATCTACGCACTCATCGGAAACCGTGAAAGACGGGGTTGGTAGGACGGATACAACAAAAAAGCTAAAAGAGGAAACAAAATAAAAAGCGAACTTCAGTTAGTGGCCTTGTGTCGTATTCTTTTAGAGATTTTTTGATTTAAAGAGAACTTTGTTTAAGGTTGATTCATTAATCAACCTTAATTAGAATAATCCATATAGTTAATTTATTTGAAACATTATTATTCTTTCGATACCATTTTTTTCTTTACATTATGAAGTAGAGATTTCAATATCTTTTACTTCAAGGATTTCAATCTTTATACAATTAAACTTCTTGTCATCAAAAAAGGCAATATTCACACCACCTTTTCTCATTGCACTACCATATTCCACTCCTTCATAGCCAATGTGCTTAATAAACTCACATAAATATTGTGTTGGCAAATATTCCAAATCAGAGTCATGCCTTCTTAATGGACGGGATAATTCTGATTCGAGATTTTGCAGGAATGGTTGATAAACGAGTTTTTCGTACAAATCTTCTTCAAATGGATTTGTAAGATCCACTGTACGAAGTTTGACAATTTCAATATCTTCTGTTAATTCGAATGTCCCGATTGTGACATAATCAAGGAATGTGGCGCGGGTTTCATAAAGAGTAGTTTGGAGATCAGAAGATAAATACAAATATGGAATCCCTTGGGGATTTGCTCTACCTGAAGTGGCTTTCCTTGCAGGTGGTTTTCCAATGTTACTACAATCAAATCCATCTCGATCAGAAATTCTGCCACGATAAAACAATGTTCCTGCTGTATATTTTTTACGCTTTTCGATCAGATATTTTTTTAATAAATCCAGATCTATGGCACTTTCGATAAAGAATCGATTTGTGGATACGATTTCTTTTCTCAAGTTTTGCCACTGATTAACCAATTCCTTTGATTGTGGACAGTTTTTTGCATAGTTGATGACAACTTCAGAAAATAAGTTTTTGTCTACCGATGATTCATCAGAAAACATGCTACCTAAAAGAACATTTGCTTTTTTTGAATCAATATTAAACAGTTGCCATTCTTTCTGAATCAAATCCCCAATCGAATCTTTACCATCTTTATCAACTTTGTAAAGGCTAATTGGTTGGGCAAAAAATTCCGCCATTTCTCTGGTGTCAACTATTTTCGTAGATTTTGTGCCACAGAATTCACAATCGCCAGTTTCAGTGGAGATACTCTCAATGATTTTGTGAATTTCAATAATATTGAAACAATTGCAACAACAATACATTACTGGTGATCAATGAGGAAATTATTGATTAATTCTAAGTGATGCTTCACAGAAAGTTTTTTAATTACTCCTAAACCAGAATATGATCCAGTACGATGTAATTCTCTAAATTCTTGACATGCAACACTATCTAATTCATTATTATCGATAAAACGGATTAATTTTGCTAATGCTTCACCAAATTTTCCAGCAACATCCGTAGTATCTTCATTACTGTCGGAAACAAAATGTCTAATCCAAATTTCTTCATTATCCTTAATGTATGTCAGGTGTATTACCACAGCATATGGCAGGAATCCCGATTCTGTATATTCATCGCCAATGGTTACAAAATCAGCAAATCCCTGAAAACCATCTTCGGCATAAAATAGATGTTCATCACTAAAAAATTCATTATCGGTTTCTCTGTAGTCAACATTCCTTCTTTGTGCTTTAAATGGATTTGTCAGAGTAATTTTATTGTTAACTTGCCTTTTTACGCTTCTTACAAAACGTTTGCTGCTAATTCCCTCATTTATTATCACATACCTAATTTCATTATCTTCAAGAAATGTAAAAAAATCATCCTCTGATCTTGGGATTCCATTGCAGATGATACTAAGATTAGTTAGTCCATGTCTTTCAACAATTTGATTAATTCGATCAATTGAGACACTTTCATCAATTAGAATCGCTGGTTGAAAATTGTCATAATCCCGCAAAATACCATCAATTATTTCAGCAATTCTATCTGGATTTTTTGCATCACCAACCGTAGGATTTACAATCAAATTGAAGTTTTGATTTTCTTGCACCATGCATTGAAGAGACTTCGTTAAAGTGACCGTTGTTTCTTTAACAGGTTCAATTATTGGACTTAGCAAACGGTTGTCTCTTAAAAATTGACTTAGTTCCCGAAGTACAATTAATTCGAATTGTTTGCCTCGAAGGTATGGAAAGTACATTTCTTGTATTAAATTTTACGATTCAATATATTGCTTAACTTTTTGTATTCATTCTGATCAAGGTCAAGAGTATAGCAGATGTATTTTAAATATTCTGGAGTTGATTTTGCGGTTAACAATTTTTCTTCCTTGATCTTTCTTTTTTTTAGCTCAACCAACATAAGATCATGTAGCTTTTTTGAAGGGATTTTCAAAAACAACTCTTTACATGCTTGATAAAATTTAAAATCAGTTGTTTTGGGTATGAATCCAAAATACCTTTCCAATACATTAATATACTCTGGCTTTCTTAGACATTTTAATATTGCGATATTATCGAAATTTGAATTTTTATTCGCTTCCCTAATCGTAGATAGTTTTAAATCTTCCGATAATGATAATATTCCGATTTCTTTATCAATAAGTTTAATGTACTTTTCGGTTAGAGAAAGGAAGGTGACAATATATATTTCTTCAAATACCTTTTTATAGTCATTGATTTGACTTTCCAATCTGCTTGGTGTATCTAATTCCGTCTTAATTTCAAAGACTTTACTAGATCCATTGAGTAATACTAAATCTGCAATAGATTTGTTTGTCTTGAATTCATTTAATGCGGTGGTAGTATCAAGTCCATACTTTGCAATCAGAAGGTCATTAATTATGGTGTTTTTATAAATATACTCGTTTCTGTAGTTGCTTTTCAGGGAGTAGAATACATATCTAAAATATTCGTCAAATGTTGGATTTGATGCATAATTATAATCCTTATCGTATTTATTAAATTTCTTTCTAATGTAGGAGCAATCACTCTTTCTTACCATTGTTTCAATGGTCGATTTCGAAAGAATGTTTGCATAACTTCTGATTCGATCAGGATTTTCTATAGTAATTAGATTCTTGTTCATTTGTACAAATGTAATAAAAATAATATTTCCATTCCTGCCATATAATCAACATTTAGGGATCATGCTAAAAATCAATGATGTAGTGTATTTTAATGCTTTTACAAATAACAACGCTTTTTTATAAAACGATCATCTATTTCCATTAATTTTATCCACCATTTCCATTAACTTCTTCCAACAATTATTTACGGTACGTGGACTCAAACAAGAACGTTCACTGTCATCTTTCTGCTTGATCTTTTTACCTTCAGCATAAATGTCTTCTACTAAAAATAATTTTTTCTTCTCTTTTTTTTTACAACTTATTATTAAATAAGAATTCTTTGTTATATTTTAATAACATGCAGATAATGAATATTTTATTAATTTTTCACTTATTTTGCTCCTGTCATTAATACTCAATGTCTTGCGCCATTGGTCTCTTCAACCAATAAAAGTATATCAAGCTATTGTATATGAAAATAAAGGTATTAAAAAATATATAATTGGTATTTTTATTCATTATGTGTCTTTAAGAAACATTATTCTTACAAACAAAATAAATACCCTTTTATTATTAGGGGTATTTTCTTTTTATTTTAAGGTATTAATTATAACCAAATATGCAATTAACATACTAACCCACTAATCAATTTTTAAAACTTATTCCCCCCTCATAAATTCATCAATCTCCTCCCTGTAAGGTGCCGAAGGCTGTGCCCCCAGGCGCGTTACACTAATGGCGGCAGCAGCACCAGCAAATTCCACAGCATCCTTTAATGATCTGCCTTCTGTCAGCGCAACAGCAAGTGTCCCGCAATAAATATCACCGGCTGCAGTAGTGTCAACTGCATTCACTTTGAATGATGGGACCATCATTTTCCCCTCCTGCGAGTTAATGAAAGATCCTTTATCTCCAAGAGTTATGATTACAGATATGCAGCCCATCCCCACAAGCTTTTCTGAAGCTTTTATAATGGATTCCTTGTTGTTGACAGTAATGCCTGACAGTATTTCTGCTTCTGTCTCGTTCACAATAAGAGTGCTTACTTTTGAAAGGTAGCTTTTATCAAATTCACGGGCGGGAGCAAAATTCCACAGAACGGTTTTATGGTACTGGTCACAGATATCAAGTATATATTTTAAGGTTTCTACAGGAATTTCATACTGTAGCAATATTATCTCAGCTTCTTTGATCAGTTTAATAGATTTATCAATATATTGAGGGCTGAGTTTATAGTTTGCCCCCGGAGCAACAGCAAGGTAATTTGTTCCCTTTTCTCCGATCATTACAAGCGCAGTGCCACTTGAAATATTCTTTTCCCTGAAGACAAAATCAATATTAATTCCGTCTTTCTTATATTGTTTAAGCATACGCGGAGTGATATCATCATCTCCGACACAACTGATAAAAAAAACATTTCCCCCTGCACGGGCTGCACCTACAGCCTGGTTTGCCCCTTTGCCCCCGAAGGTCTGCATGTATTCAGAGTCTGTTATCGTTTCACCAATCCTGGGCAGACGGGGCATCTTCATTATGAAATCAATATTTGAACTGCCAATGACAACTATCTTCTTTTTCATATTAGGGTATTTAAAATGTTAGTATGAACATTTTTTGAGAAATCTAACTTCATAGGTTTAATAATTGAGTCCATTCCGAAAAGTCATTTCCCCCTACCTGCCAGCCGGCAGGCTGGAATCCCCCAAGGGGGACTTATTGCAAGTTGCTGATTTATAGGCTCTCCCCCTTTAGGGGGATGGGGGGTATAACCATTGAAAATAGTAAATATGATATTTCGGAATGGACACAATCGTTTAATCACATTAAGCATTAATTTAAATAAAATGGGAAATGATACATTCTTAATAAAAAGAATAAAGAAAGATATTTTAAAAAAAACTAACTTGCAAATTTTGCTGAGCATACATAATTCCTGGAAAATCTGCGAATGTACAGGAATAAACCACATTATAAATCACTGCTAACCAGGTAAACTATGAAAAAAATTAACATTGCATTATTCGCATTATTCTTCTTGTTTACAGAAGTAATGAATGCACAGGAGGGTAGTTTTTTACTTGATAAGAATCCTCAATATACACTTTGGTGGAGTGTTGGTACTTATAAAGTGAATAAATCGGAAATTCCGGTTGACTACGGAAATATTGCTATCAGTGCAGCCAGGAATGAATATGAACCTTTTCAGCTGGTAGTACATCCTGCTGAAAAGATGGAAAACTTTCGTATTTCAGTTTCTTCATTATTAGGGAAAAACGGAAATATTTATTCTTCCCATATAAAGATTTATGATGTTGAGTATGTTTATGTAAGAAAGCCTTCCATAGGGGCACAAGTCGGGTGGTATCCCGATCCCCTTCCCCTGAACAAAGGCCCCCGTACTCTTTATCCATTTGAAAATTATCCTTTTTTTATCGATGTTTATATTCCGGGATCAACTCCAGCCGGGAATTATAAAGGAAATGTAACAATCTCATGGAATAATAATAAAGAAAGAACTGATATCCCATTTAATCTTACCGTATATAATTTTTCACTTCCTGAAAATACGACGCTGCGTTCATCATTTGGAATAGATGTGTCAGCTATCAGAAAATACCATAATTTGGAGAATGACCAGGAAGTAAAGCAGGTTTATGATTTGTATCTGCAAGAAATGCATGCAAGTCGTATTTGCCCGACTAGTCCTTTTTCGTTATCTTCTATGGAAATTAATTTTTCAGGATTAAAGTGGGATGGTGGTATTTATGACCGTTCGAGAAAAACTGACGGTATGTACTCATATAAGATTGTTGATGCTTCTCTTACAAAAAATATTTATGCAAGATCACAGGAACAAATTCGTATAATCCCCGGTAATTCTTATATTCTTTCCTGGGATGTTTTTTGCAGGGAAAAACAGGAATATGCCGTTGCTGTCAAACTATTCGATCCTGAAGGGAACTGGATGATCTATGATAATATCCTGGAAGTTTACACGGGTGATTCAGTATGGAAAAGAGATACTCTGAAGATTGCTGACATACCTGCAGGAGCAGTAAAAGCGGAAGTAACGCTTTATGCATCATTTCCTTCTAATGAAGGAAGTGCTTCAGGGACAACTTGGTTCGATAATGTATTATTTACAGAAAAGGAGCATTCAGTTAACATGTTATCCCAGGGTAATTTTGAAGTGGATATTGACAAAATAGATGTGAAAATTGATTTTGAGGAATTTGACAAAGCAGGAGAACGTTATCTTGACGAATTTGGATTTAATGCTTTCCACCTGCCGGTTATGGGAATGGGTGGCGGGACATTTTATTCCAGGAGTTACGGAGTGTTGTCAGGATTTGAACAAAATACTCCCGAATATAATAAACTTATGAAATGTTATCTCTCACAGGTAGAAAAGCACCTCGAAGAAAAAGGCTGGCTGGGCAGAGAATATGTATATTGGTTTGATGAACCTGATGAAGATGATTATCCTTTTGTCCGTGAAGGGATGAATGTTTTGAAAAACGGAGCCCCGGAAATAAAACGTTTTATAACTGAAAAGAACCAGGCAAATCCAATAATGGATATCACTGATATCTGTTGTACGATATGGAATTATATTGATCCGGAAGATGTCGATTCACTGGTAAAACAAGGCAAGGAATTCTGGTCCTACCTTTGTACCGGCCCGAGACCACCATGGATAAATCTGTTCATTGATAAGGATGCAATAAATTTGCGGATGTGGTGCTGGATGTCATACCAGTATAAACTGACAGGAATATTAGTCTGGAAAGCCAATTACTGGGATAGCAACGTACTTTCTGAACATGGTAAATTACAGAATCCATGGGAAGACCCGATGAGTTACAGGAGAGGATATGGGACTCCTTTAGGTAAACCAAGGTTGTGGGGAAATGGCGATGGTCGGTTCTTTTATCCCCCTAACCGTGACGTAAATAACAATCATCAGAAATTCCTTGAAGGCCCTGTGCGTTCTGTACGATTGTCTATCCTCCGCGAAGGAATTGAAGATTATGAATATTTTATTCTTTTACAAAATCTTCGTAATAAATTAAATCCAAAAAAAGATAAGACATTAATAGCCCAGGTGGATTCTTTGCTTTACTTCGATGAAAGTTTTTTTTCCAGGGGGGATCAGTATACAAAAAATTCATTAATGCTGTATGAAAGAAGACAGGCAATTGCTTCTATGATAGAATTACTAAAAACTGTCATCAGAGAATAATAAAAAATGATTTTTCATTTTTTTCAGACATTCTGTATTGACACAACCTAAACCCAAAATAAAATTAAGTACGGTAAAACGGTTATAATACTTGAGTGAAAGTTGTGATAATTTAATATTTTTTAATAGAACTCATTTGAAACTTGATATTTCTAATTATTATGAATAAAAAATATAACCGCAGGGAATTTGTTAAAAATGCCGGTAAATCGGTAATTGGAATCGGCCTGATGTCTGCATACAGCAGAAAAGCTTTCAGTTATGTTTCTGCAAATGATAAGATAACAGTTGCTATAATAGGCACTAATTCAAGGGGGTCGGCTCTTGCAAGGGGATTTGTCAGGTCACCTGCCTTTGATGTGGCCTATATCTGCGATGTAGATGACAATGCTATGGAAAAAGGAATAGATGCTGTCAGGAAAGCAGGACAGGAAAAAAAAGTCACAGGCATCAAAGACTTCCGGAAAATTCTGGAGGATAAGTCTATCGATGCTGTAGTAATTGCTACGCCTGATCACTGGCATGCAATTGCTACTCTCATGGCCCTTAAAGCAGGCAAACATGTATATGTGGAAAAACCAGGAAGCCATAATCCTTATGAAGGAGAGCTTGTTACTGAAGCCATAGTAAAATATAACAAAGTTGTCCAGGTAGGAGCGCAACGCAGATCCTGGTTTTATGTCAGGGAAGCATTAGAATTGCTTAAGTCAGGAATAATTGGTACTCCTCATTTTGCAAGGACATGGTATGGTGCAAACCGGGGTCCGATAGGATATGGTAAACCAGTTCCTGTACCTGCAGATCTTAATTATGATCTATGGCAGGGAGCTGCTCCCAGGCGTCCTTTCAAAGATAACATCATTCATTATAATTGGCATTGGTTCTGGCATTGGGGAACAGGTGAATTACTTAATAACGGCACCCATTTTGTAGATCTTGCCCGCCTGGGACTGGGTGTTAATCATCCTTCAAAGGTTAGTTCACATGGTGGCCGGTATGCATACCATGATGACTGGGAAACTCCCGATATACAAATCACGGTTTTTGATTTTCCGGAAAATAAAACCATTTCCTGGGAAGGGAAATGCTGCAATAAAAGACCTGTTGAAGGCATGACATCAGGAGTTTCATTTCATAGTGAGCAGGGAACAATGATAATAATGGATAATTCTTATGTAGTATATGACATTGATAATAAAGAAATAAAAATATCTTCGGAACGGGATAGTGCTGCAATTGACCTGACAGGGCCTGCTTTGGATCGTGATAGTATTCATATAATGGATTTTGCGGAAGCCATACACACCGGGAAAAAGCCAAACTCCAGCTACAAGGACGTGAACAGGAGCATAACAATGCTTCATTTGGGGAACATTGCTCACAGGCTTGGTAAGACAATAAATTGCAATCCCTTGGATGGTAAAATCATAGATGATCCGGATGCATTGAAGCTGTGGAAAAGAGAGTATGAGCCAGGATGGGAGCCAATGTTATAAAAATGAGGAGTGAGAGAGGTTAATTAATAAAGGTAATCATTATTATTCCATTAAAATGTAATCGCACAACGGATCAAGTAAATATATAAAACAAAAAACATGACCAACAGAAGAAACTTTATTAAAAAATCTGCCTTTGTTACTGCAGGATTGGGTTTGAATATTACCATGCCGGCAAATGTAAGATCACACACAAAAAGTATTGATAACCAGGCAAGTGGTTTAATAGGAACTAAAAAACAACTTTTAGTTGATGATTTTATAATTGATAAGATGACAAACATCTCCCGTAAATTAGGGGAAGTTACTAAGGAAAACAACAACAATCCCATACTGGTAGCGGACAAGCCGTGGGAAGATCCGGATTTAATACGAAATGGATCTGTAATTTACGATAAAGATAAATTCAGGATGTGGTATATGGCTAATGATGGAATTTACTGTTATGCCGAATCAAAAGATGGAATACACTGGACAAAACCGAACCTCAACCTTATTGAATACAAGGGTTCTAAAGAAAATAATATAATTGACAGGAGAAGTCACATCTGTCTTCCTGATCCTCATCAGACAAACCCGGAACACAGGTACATTTCTGCTTACATTCATGAAGAGATCAAAGCTGCCCTGGCTCATTCACCTGATGGTTTTCACTGGACTTCATATAACGATGGAAAACCGGTTACCGGAAGAGCTGCGGATACCACAAACCAGGTTTTCTGGGATGATGAAAGCAAAGTTTACAGGCTTTTTACAAGAACAGATTACAAGAATAAAGGAGTTTTTTATGGTGGTTGGCTGAATGAAGACAGGGGGACACGGGATATGATCAATCCTGATATCATTGCCGATCCCACAAACTGGACTACAGTACGCGAATGGAAGTTCGACAGGGAAGGCAAATGGGAATTCAAGAGACGGCAGCCCTATGCACTAACAGGTTGGCGTTATGAGGGTGTGCTTTTCGGTCTTCTGCATTGCTATGAATGGCCGGGTAATCATGGCGAAGGACCTTATGACCTGGTTAAACGGCACGAACTGGATGTACTTAACTACTATATACTTACAGCGCGTAATAATCAAATGTGGGACATGAACTGGGTGTACGGAGAAAAACCAATAGTTCCAAGAGGCCAGGATGGAAGTTTCGATAAAGATGGGATACTGCCTACTCCTAATATCATAACATGGAATGATAAACACTGGTTATATTACCTTGGAAGTAAAGAACGTCACGATATATATATAGAGAGGAAAGAACTATCCAAATGGCAGTGTTCGATAGGTGTTGCAACTCTTCGCCTGGATGGATTCGTCGGTCTCACTGCAGGAAATGATCCTGGAGAAATAATTACAAAACCTTTCATACTGGATGGAAAAAACCTGGAAGTAAATGTTGATGCAAAAGAAGGGTCCTTTAAATTAGATGTACTTGATGCTGATGGCAATCCTGTTGATAAATTCTCAGGAGAATCTTCCAATAATTATAGTTCAGTTGATAATCTCAGGTTGCGACCGGAGTGGAAGAATAAAAAGAGTATGTCTTCCCTTGCAGGAAAAGAAATAAGACTCAGGTTAGGGATGAAGAATGCTACGATGTATTCATTCCAGGTTAAGGATGAGTAATTTTCCTGTCTGCAGAAGAATTTAGTATTTTGGGGCTGTCTTAAAAGTGTTTTTTACCACGAAGGACTCTGCTCCTACGCTGAAGCTTCGGCGCAAGCGTAAAGTATGCACGAAGGACACAAAGTATATATTTATGATATACAATACTTTGCGTACTTTGCGTTGTCCTTTCCGCGAGCGCCAAAGCTACTCTGCGGAGGCGCTGTGTGTTTTGTGGTTAAACATATTTTGACTTATGAGACAACCCTATGACGATTGTGTGATTCTAATACCCAAGGCGTTCCGCGAGCGCTGAAGCTACTCTGCGGAGGCGCTGCCATTGGGCTGAATTAATCTGGGCCTACCAGCCGGCAGGCAGGCTTTCAGCTCATAAAAAATGTAACAAAAAATTTATATCATACTAACGTTAAAATAACAATCAGTGAAAAATTTTTTTATAAAGCCGAAAACAGGCTTAGAAAATCAGAACAGAGTCACTTTTCTATTTACTCAAATATTATGTGTCATTCAGTTATTTGGTACGCTGAATATTCATGGGCAAACTTTGGCAGAAACAATTGGAGCGATTACCAATGATAATGATATACTGACGTTGCCTGGAGAGCAGATAAGGGAAGTTGGTACTACCCAAAATACAATAGCAAGAAATAAATTTCTTCTGTTAGATGGCCGGATCATTGAAGAAGTCAATAATGCAGAGCTCCAGGTGGGGAATGTTACGAAACACCCTGGTAATCCACTTTTTATTGAAGATAAACCCTGGGAAGTGCGCTTCGATAATTTATATGGTAACATTTTGTATGATGAAGATGATAAGATTTACAAGTGTTGGTATAGCCCGTTTATTGTTGATTCTTCTTCAATGGGCATGTCCTTAAATGAACGTAAAAGAAAATATACCCCTCCACGGGGTATCAGGGAAATGGGTATTTGTTATGCAACATCTCACGATGGATTAAAATGGGAAAAGCCGGAAATGGGATTGGTGGAATACCAGGGAAACAAACAAAACAACCTGGTAAAGAGAGGTCCTCATGGAGCAGGTGTTTTTAAAGATATGTATGATCCGGATCCTCTGCGGCGTTATAAAATGATTTTCCGGGGAATAATTGTCGGTTTCTCTCCCGATGGAATAACCTGGAATAATGAAGTTAAAATTGAAGGAGTTAATGTAAGGGGAGATACACATAATAACGCCTTTTGGGCACCTGCCTTGAATAAATATGTAGGAATCACACGAACATTTGGAGAACTGGGACGTGAAGTTGCAAGGATAGAAAGTGATGATTTTATTCACTGGACAAAAGAGGAAATTGTATTAAAGGCTATTGAAAAAGACCTCCAGCCATATTCTATGCCTGTATTTTACTATGGAGGTGTTTATCTTGGATTGGTATCCATTCATCAGCAAAGTTCCGACAGGGTCTGGACAGAATTAACCTGGAGTCCTGACAGTAAGAAGTGGTATAGAATTTCCCCGGGGATTCCGCTTATTCCCTGTTCTGAGGAAAAGCTGGCTTATGATTACGGATGTGTGTATGCTTGTGCTTATCCTATAGTTATAGATGGTGAAATACGTTTATATTATGGAGGCAGTGACTGGCTGCATACCAGTTGGAGAAACGGATCACTAAATCTTGCTATCCTGCGTATGGATGGATATGCAGGATACAAACAAATAAATGCTGCTGTGTCTTCCACTGTAATTACAAAAAAAATACCGTACAAGGGACAGGATATTAGCATTAATGCTGATATTTTAAAAACAGGAGGATGGGTAAAAGTATCAGTTCTTGATACAAATGGAAATAAAATAGCAAAAGCTAAAACAGTATCTGATACTGCTACGGATAAAATATTGAAGTTTAATAAGGATATTGATTTGGAGGAGATTAAACTCAGGTTTGAGTTTAGTAATGCAAAGATTTACTCATTTACTTTTAATTAGGGGTTTGAGTCTATCTTTCAACTTCATATACATAAACTGTATAATTTTGTCAGAAAACATTGAATTAGAATAATGTTGATAAATTATTTACAATATTTCATTAAACTTTATTTAAATGCAAAGACACATTAGCGCAAAGCGCAAATAATCAATATTTTGCGCCTCTCCGTCTTTGCGTTCTTTTTTAATTTAATGAACTATTATTAAGTGAAACATAAACCCTATGAAAACTATATTAATGATACTTCTTTGTATTGCTGCAATTGATACCTTTTCTCAAAATAACGCAACAATAAATGAAAAGTCAGAAACATTGACTACCTATCCTTTTTCCGATCCCAATCCTATACCCGAATTCAGGACAATCTATCCCTATTTTACTTTTGAGGATTTTTCGGAAAAAGGTATAAATAAAGAATGGAAAATGGTGGAGATGGAAAACGATTATATAAAGTTATGGATAACACCTGATATTGGGGGAAAGATATGGGGTGCCATTGAGAAAACTACAGGGAATGAGTTTGTTTATTTTAATCATGCAGTTAAATTCCGGGATATTGCCATGAGGGGGCCCTGGACTTCGGGTGGGATCGAGATCAACTTCGGAGTGATAGGCCATGCTCCCACATGTTCCACCCCGGTTGATTATTATAATCGTACCAATGATGATGGAAGTGTCAGTTGTTTTGTCGGAGCCATTGACCTTGCTTCACGCACAAGGTGGAGCGTTGAGATAAATCTTCCTGAAGACAAAGCTTATTTTACAACACGTTTGGTATGGGACAATCCTACGTCGCTCGAACAATCTTATTACCATTGGATGAACCTGGGAGTGAAAACTGCTGGAGATCTTGAATATATTTTCCCTGGAGCGTATCACCTGGGACATAACGGGCGGTATTCTTCCTGGCCAATTGATGATCAGGGACATAAAATTAATTTTTATGAGAATAATAATTTTGGAGGGTCTAAATCATATCATATAATTGGTGAAATTTCAGATTTTTTTGCAACCTACTGGCATGAAGATGATTTTGGATTTGCGCATTATTCTTTGTATGATGAAAAGCCAGGAAAAAAAATATGGATTTGGGGTCTGTCTGACCAGGGGATGATATGGGAAAAACTGCTGACCGATACTGATGGGCAATATACTGAAATCCAGTCTGGACGGTTATTTAACCAGGCAGGTAAAGAAAGTACGTATACCCCTTTCAAACATCGTGGATTTTTACCGGGAGCTACCGATGAATGGACCGAATACTGGTTCCCGGTAAAAGAAACAGGTGGATTAAAAGCAGCTGTTCCAGAAGGCTCTGTTAACCTTCAGCAAAAGGATAATATTTATCATATTTCGTTTTGTCCTAATGAAAAAACCGATGGGAAACTGGAAGTTAAAGCTGAAGGTAAAGTAATTTTTACAAAAGAATTTCATTTTGTTCCTATGGAGACAGTATCGGAGTCGTTTGAATATGAAGGGTATATTGAAGAATTAAGCGTAAGGCTGAATAATAAATTACTTTACAGTGCTGATCACAAAGATTACAGGATAAAACGTCCTGTGGAATCTCCTTCCTGTTTTAGCTGGCACACTGCGTATGGTCATTATCTGAAAGGGAAAGAAGAGGAACGGCAACGTCAGTACAAGTTAGCTGAAGAAGCGTACCGGAGAGTACTGGTGATTGAACCATATTTTATTCCAGCATTGACAGGAATGGCAAATTTAGCATACAGGAAAACTGATTATGAATCTTCCCTTGACTATTCATTGAAAGCCCTTTCAATAGATACCTATGATCCTGAAGCTAATATGATTTATGGTCTGGCTAGTCTTGCACTTGGAGATACTGCTTCAGCAATAGATGGTTTTTCTATTGCAACAGCATCTGTTTCGCATAAGGTTCCCGCATATAATGCTCTTTCCACTATTTTTCTAAACAAAGGTGATTTTTCAAAAGCACTTGTCTATGCTGAAAAAAGTCTTATCTATAATCAATTGGGGGGTGAAGCAATTCAACAGAAGATCCTTTCCTGCCGGAAAACAGGAATGAATGAAGAAGCTTTTTCACAGATGGAAGAGCTTGAAAAAAGAGATCCTTTGAACCATTTTATCTGGTTTGAAAAATATTTAATTAACCCTTCTTCTGAAAATAAAAATCAGATAAAGAAATATATTACCAATGAGTTTCCCCACGAAACTTACCTGGAATATGCTCTTTGGTATTTCAGAAACGGGCAGCAGCAGGATGCTTTGAAAATATTGGAACTCTCATCCCAGGATCAGCCGGTTGTTTTATTATGGGAAGCCTATCTGAATCACCTTTCAGGAAAAGAAAAACTAGCTGCCGAATTATTAAACAGTGCTTTGCTTGAAAGTCCTGAACTGGTATTTCCCTTTCGGATTGAAACATTGAAACCTCTTGAATGGGCACAAACATTATCGGATGATTGGAAAGTCAAATACTATACCGGACTGATTTATCTAAATGCAGGTGCATCAGAAAAAGGGAAGAATTTATGGAAAAGTTGCAATAATAACCCCGATTTTTATCCATTTTATATTGCCCGTTCAATGCTTTTAGGTGAAGAAGATCCGCAATCAGAAGCTGATATGGAAAGAGCTCTCACATTGGGGAGTAATAAGTGGAGGGCAGGTTTATTTGCATCAAAATATTATTTAAAAACAGGGAATCTTCAAAAAGCAGAAGAACTGGCCCGTACAAATTATAAAATGAATCCCGGAAATTATACTTTGGGGCTGCATTTTGCCAAAGTGCTTGAACGAAATAAAAAATATCAGGAATGTGTTCAACTGCTTCAAAAAATAAATGTATTGCCAAATGAAGGAGCCACCGAAGGCAGGATAATATGGCGATATGCAAATATTGGAGCGGCATTGGATAATATGAAAGAAAAAAAATACAGGAAAGCAATAACAAGTATTAATTTGGCAAAACAATGGCCGGTAAATTTAGGTGTTGGCAAACCTTATAGTGTGGATGAAAGACTGGAAGACTTTATAGCCTTACAATGCTTTAAAAAATTAAAAGAAACAGAATCTGTTCAGTTGATGCAGAATAAAATTATTACATACGCAGCAGAGAATAATTATGCTTTAAATATTAATGATTTTCTTACTGCCTGGATTTTGAAGAAAACAGGAAAACAAGCTGAGGGAGACCAGATCATGGACGGATTATCTGAAAAATTTCCTTCTTCAAATAGTATTCAATGGTGTAAAGCTATTTATTATGATGAATTGAAAACTGCTGAAAAATTATTGCCAAAGATTGATAAGGAAGAATATAGTTTTTCTTTTATAAGCAGGATATTTAATGAATTTGTATTGGAGGAGTAGAGGCAGGGCATACCCTGCTTGTACACCCTGTGTTTCGACATGAAATGGGCAAGCCCTGCTTTTAGGACGATACTGTACATATATAGTATTAATTACCGGGAATCATTTTCTATCTCTAACCCACAATACCTTCATCTCATACGGTCTGAAACTGACAATTTCATCTGCTTTCCCATCTTTTCTTTCCGCTGTATAAGGATCCAGCCATGTCCGTTTACCGGTTAAAGGGATATTTATTGTAGTATTTACTTCTGTATTTTCTTCATTAAAAAGGAGATAATAATGATCATTAGCTTTTACTACATGCCTGAACCGGATATTTTCCGAATAGGGTGTAATAACAAGGTCAGGTGTTAATACAGAATTAATAGCATTTACAAGGTCTGCATCGGTTGTATATAGTATGGCGTCTTTGAATATTTCGGAAAACTGCGATTCTTTGTTGATAATGAGACGTTTATTTTTAGCCAGTATTTGTAACAGCGATATTGCTTCAGGTGGAAGGTAAGATAAGCTATCGAGAATAACGGCTCCATAATTCATGTCTTTTATATTTACTCCATTTTCATTTACTGTGGCATCTTCCAGGAGATGTCGGATTTCCAGGTAGTTAAAGTCGTGCTGATACTGGTAACAGGTTTTAGCTGATCTATCGGGAAGCCAGGTAGCTTCGCATAATATAGTAAGGTTGCAGACATGCCATGAATCAGTATTAATCCAGCTGAGCCGGCGGCATGCATCGGCATAGGGTTTATAATCCTTCCACCATACTGCATTAGGACCTACATCAGGAGGCCGTTCGTCGAATCTTGGGCCACGTACAGAATAATAAAATGCATGAGGGAACAGGAGGTTATGACCTCGGACAAAACACCAGTTTGCCAGCCATACCATTTCTTCATAAGTCAGGTTATGTCCGTAAGCCCCATAAATTTCATTTGAGTTTCGGCGCCGTCCAAGATGGATCATAGCACTTGAAGCGCACTTTGCCATAGTAGAATGTTGACCTTCCAGTGCTTTGGGCCCGGGTTCAACATATCTCCATACCAGATCCTGACCGGGAACATGAAAATAACGCAAAGTCCCTATATCCATTGACTTTGCCGGGTGTCCCATAAGTGCAATATTATGATTGGAACACCAGTTGCCAAGGCGTTTGTAATAATTTTCCTCAAGACAAATATTAACTGCCCTGTAATAATCAACCCGGTGCTTTTTTGAATCAGGATGGTCTTCATACCAGAGGTCAGTTAGGTATGGTGTAATATCGTAGCCAAGAATATCTTTTATTTGCAGCAAAAGAGAAGCATTTCCAGGGACCATTCCTTTTATTGGCGATCTTCCCAGGGGTTCAGGTTCGTCAGTAAAAATGCCCATAATAGTATTACCAAAGTAGTTGCTGAATTCAACGGCAAAACGATCATATACCAGTTCAATGAAACTTGTCACAGCATCAGGATTAAGAATATCTCCTGCAGGAGGTAAAAATTCAACCAATGGTTGCTCCCCTTCATTCAGATAATGGAGACCCCTTATCACTCCTCCTGAGGGTTGTTCAATGATTGCAACACGACTTCCATCCGGGCGGCTGGTTATCGTTATAAGTTTCATATTGCCGGAGAAACAGGGTTCTTCTCCAGGTTTAAGGTCAATTTTTGCCAGACCCCTGGCAGCGTGTTCAGGATTTCTTTCTACTACCTGGCCTGCTGAAGAACCGGATGGATACGCTCCTTCATCATAAAGGATAACATACATGTTTCTGGCTGCAGCTTCCCGGATAACTAAGTGCATTGCACTTATCATTTTATCTGATAACCATTTTACATCATGAGGTAATCCAATACGCGGATGAATTACAAAACCATATATACCCTTAGCTTCAAATTCACCTATCTGGCGAACCAATTCTTCGTTTTTCAGCGTATCATTCCAGAACCAGAACGGCATCAGGGAAAATTCGCGGGGAGGATCAATAAATTCAGCCGGGATTTGCCTGCCTGATGGTTGGCATGCAGAGAAAAAAATCCAGGGTAATAAAAACAGGGGAAGAGATTTTATAATTTTAAACATGGGATATTGAATTTGATAAGTTAGCCGTTTGCGCGGTTTAGTATTTTTAGATTACAAAACTAAAAATAAATTTCAGATGTATTTATAAGCGGACCTAACCTTGAGAGGCTGTCTAAAAAGTCCTTTATGACAAATTTTGTGTTCACCTTTGTGTTTTGTATTCCCTATTCAACGCCCATCTTTCGCTACAGCTTCAGATGACAGGTGGCAGAGCCAGGTTTTACAAATGAGTAATTATTGCCAGAAGTCAGACCTGTCGGGCGTTTTTCAGCCAGACAGCGTCGGTGAAGGGAACAATATGTTGTATAGTCAAAACAGTCCTTTTCTAAATTAAAGGCTGTTTTGATTTTTTGGACAGCCTCGCGGAGGTGAATCCGGAAAATCAAAAAAATTCATAATCTCCTAAATATAAACTAATCAATTGTTAAAAATATTTAACTTTTTCATTCAATATAAATAAATACTTGCAACATTTGTTTCCTGATATTATTTTCGTGTTTTTAATTAAAAAAATTCTTTATGGATATCCAGGTATCAAATCTGACAAAAACCTATGGTCTGCAAAAGGCTGTGGATGACATTACATTCCAGGTAAAGACGGGGGAAATACTGGGTTTTCTTGGTCCAAACGGTGCAGGAAAAACTACCACAATGAGGGTGATTACCTCTTGTCTTTTACCAACAGCAGGGAAAATAACTATCGGCAACTATGATGTACATGAAGATACAGAAGAAATAAAGAAGTATATAGGGTATCTTCCTGAGAACAATCCCTTATACTATGACATGTTTGTTATTGATTATCTGAAGTTTATAGCTGAGATGCGGAGTATTCCCAAAACCGAAACCAGTAAACGGATATTGGAAATGGTTTATGTCTGCGGGCTTCAGAAAGAGAAGCATAAGAAGATACAGGAATTATCCAAGGGGTACAGGCAACGTGTCGGATTAGCACAGGCACTGATCCATAATCCTGAGGTTCTCATTTTGGATGAACCCACAGCCGGACTGGACCCGAACCAGATCATCGAGATCCGTGAATTGATTAAAAGGATAGGGAAGGCCAAGACAGTTATTCTCAGCTCTCATATCCTTGCGGAAGTAGAAGCTACCTGCGACAGGATCATGATCATTCATAAAGGGAAACTGGTTGCCGACGGATCTGCAGAAGATCTGAGAAAACGTTCCGGCGAAAATAAAGTGCTGAAAATAAAAATAGAAGACGGAGAACAGGAGAATATTCTTAACATATTAAGGAAATTGCCAGGAGTGAACATTATGAGCGCAGATAACGGGCAATTTGTTCTTCAACAAAATAATAAGGAATCAATTGAAAGGGAAATCTTTAATCTTTGTGTGAAAAATTCCTGGGTGTTAACGGAGATAACCCCGATTGAAACAAAGCTGGAAGATGTGTTCAGGGAATTGACGATGAATTGAGGATGAGAGAATGAGTGGATGAGAGTATGAGTGGATGAGTGTGCAGTAAGGACAGGGCATGCCCTGTCTTGTCCTGAAATAGTATTACAAAAAATGTAAACATATTTTAGGATGATACACCCTGCCCTGAATTATGAGAATTTACAATATAGATAGAAAAAATAATTTAATACCTACAGAATGAAGCAAATATGGATTCTTTCAAAGCGGGAACTTAAATCATATTTTGATTCCCTTATTGCATATATTATGATCATTGCTTTTCTTGGATTTACAGGATTTTTTACCTGGCTTTTCGGCAGTGATATTTTCCTTGTCGGACAGGCAAGCTTGCAGGTATTCTTCGGTATTGCTTACTGGACTTTGTTTTTCTTCATCCCTGCCATTACCATGCGCCTTCTGGCAGAAGAAAACCGTTCCGGAACATTGGAGTTGATAATGACAATGCCTGTGACATACCTGCAGATCGCTGCAGGAAAATTCCTGGCTACCCTTCTGCTGATCATTATTACACTTGCATTGACCATCCCTTACTATATAACCGTAGCATCTATCGGTCCGGTTGACCATGGATCAGTGATCACAGGATATATCGGGCTCATTCTGATAAGTTGTGTTTATATATCAATCGGATTATTTGCCAGCAGTACAACAAATAACCAGATAGTGAGCTTCTTAATGGCTCTGTTTATCGGAATATTTTTCCATTTTCTTTTTGGAATGATAGCAAGAAATTTCCCGGGAATTTTAGGAAATATATTATATTTTTTAAGTACCAGTACGCATTTTGAATCTATTTCAAGAGGAGTGATCGATTCTAAAGATATTATTTATTTCCTTTCTGTAACCGGGCTTGGAATTATGGGATCAGTTTATTTTATAGCAAGGAAGAGTGTTTGATGGGAAAAATAAGGGACTTGTAGAGACAGGGCACGCCCTGTCTATGAATATATACGTAGAAACGCACCGCTTTGCGTCCACATAATCAAGAAAAACCTGATGTTATGAAAATATGAAGACCAGCATATCTAACATGAAAAATAAATATTTCTTTGTGTACTTTGTGCCTAACCTTCGTGTACTTTGTGGTTTAACTAAATATGTAAATGAAATTATTTAACATAATTAAATAAAAAATGAAGAAGTTCCAGGTATTAACCTATTCTATTTCAGTAATTGCAGCTATCATTTTGATAGTAAACATTTTATCTAACCGGTTCTTTTTCCGTATAGATACTACACAGGATAAAAGATATACCTTAAGTAAAGCTACCAAAACGATTTTAAGGGATCTGGACAAACCTGTGACGGTGAAAGCGTATTTCACAAAAAAGCTTCCTCCCCAGCTATACCAGACAAGACAGGAATTCAGGGATTTACTTGTAGAATATGCAAACCGTTCAAACGGAATGGTAATGTATGAATTCAGTGATCCTTCCGAGAAGGAAGCTTTAGCTGAAGAAGCACAGCAGAACGGAATACCTCCTGTACAGGTCCAGGTCAGGAATAAGGACAAGTTTGAAGCAATGGTTTGTTACATGGGTGCTACCATACAAATGGGAGATTCTCCCCCTGAAGTTATTCCTCAGATAGTGGAAGGAATGCCCCTGGAATATCACCTTACCACCTCAATAAAAAAAGTATCCATAATAAATAAACCAAAAATTGCCTTTTTGCAGGGACATGGAGAACCGGGAAGGATGAATCTCCGGCAGATCTTATCGCAGCTTGATGTTCTGTATGAATCTGACTTTATTCAGCTGAATGACACATCAGATGCACTTGCTGATTACAATACTCTTGCTATTATTGCTCCGACCGATACTTTTCCCGAATCACATATTCAGCAACTAGATCAATTCCTTGCCAAAGGGAATAATATTCTTGTTGCCCTGAACAGGGTAGAGGCAGACCTGCAGAACGGGTATGGGGTCAGTGTATATACAGGTCTTGAAGACTGGCTTGAAAGAAAAGGAATAAACATTGAAAATGCTTTCCTTATAGACGCAAATTGCGGACAGGTAGGTGTGGTCCAGAATATGGGAGGTTTCAGGGTACAACAGCAGATACCTTTCCCCTATCTTCCGGTTATTCAGAATTTCAATAAAGAACATCCGATTACCAAGGGAATCCAAGAAGCTATCTTTAGTTTTGTGAGCCCTGTTAATTTTACAAACGACTCCACACTGAAGATCACACCCCTGGCTTTTACCTCAAATCGTTCAGGAACCAATAATACACCTGTATATTTCAATGTGGGAAAAGACTGGGATGAATCTGACTTCCCTTTAAAGAACCTCGTTATTGCCGCTTCTGTGGAAGGAAAACTTTCAGGAAATAATACTTCCAGGATGGTATTGTTTGCTGACGGAGACTTCGCAGTTAACAGGGGTGATGGTCAGAATATGCAAAGCCTGAATCAGGATAATGTAAATCTTCTTACAAATTCCATCGACTGGCTGACAGATGAAACAGGGATAATTGACCTGCGAACAAAAGAAGTAACTTCAAGACCCATTGAAGAAATGGAAGACGGGAGAAAAGCTTTCCTTAAATGGCTCAACTTCCTGCTGCCTGTAATAATAATCATCGTGATCGGAATATACCGCTGGCAGATGCAAAATGTAAAAAAGATCAACAGGATGCAGGAAAATTATGTACAATAAAATTATAAACGCATGAAAGTAAAAGGATTAAAAATTTTATCAGGAGTATTAATAGTACTGTTAATAATCACGGTTTTAATCACTTTCACTGATAATAAAAAAGATCGGGGAAATTTTAAAAGTGAAGTCATTTCTTTCAGTACTTCTGATATAACGAGGGTTGAAATAAAATCATCAAGGACTGAAGTCCCTTACAGTATTTCCAAAAAAAGTGAAGGACAATGGGAAGTAGAGCATGGAAATCAGCGTTTTGCAGCGCAGGCAAACCTGGTGGACAACCTTCTGTATGCTCTTGCCAATCTTAAAGCCAAACAGGTAGTTGCCAAAAGGAGGGATAACTGGAAACAATATAGTGTGAATGATTCTCTTGGGACAAGGGTTAGGTTATATGAAAGTTCAGATTTAACAGCGGATTTTGTTGTCGGACGTATGTCTTTCTCTCAAAGCCGTAATCCTTACCAGCAATATCCTGATGCCGTATCATACCTGAGACTTGCAGGGGAAGAAACAGTATATGCTGTGGAAGGAATGCTAACCATGAATGTCAATCAGGATGCTGAGGAGTTCAGAAACGGGGATATTATTAAATGTGATCCGGTAAATATCACCAGGATTACTTTTAACTATCCGGGTGACAGTGCATTTGTCTTACAGAAGGAAAATGAAGTTTGGAAAATAAATGAATTAACCGCTGATTCAGCGCATACAAAGGATTACCTTAATTCTTTAAGAAATTTCAGCCACAGGGAATTTGAAGATATTGCATTCATAAAAGATCAAACTCCGCTATTTGAGATGGTTGTTGAAGGGAATAACATGGAGGCAATGCGGATCAAGGCATATTTTAAAAAGGAAGGTGAATACCTGGTTACATCCACATTGAACAAGGATACTGTTTTTAAATTCGGAAGTTCTCAATTTGTGAGATTATTTAAGGGGAAATCGTGGTTTATTTGAGGAAATAATGCACCAACAGTTAAATTATTTGATTTATCCGATTATTTATATAGATAGGATCTATCTTAGAATCCACTCCGGAAAGTCGAAATTACTATTTGCAAATGTTTTACCCCCCAGCCCCCTAAAGGGGGAGAGCCTATAAATCAGTAACTTGTAAAAGGGATTTAGGGAAATGACTTTTCGGAGTAGTCTTATCTTATAGAAATACAAAAAATTAATTTTCGTTAATTTGCACTGAAGATTTTAATAATTCATCCAAAGATACTCCTGGAATGAAATTATTAATCCTCTGAATATCTTCATTAATCAATGCAGTCTCATTTAACTTTCTGTATATCATTATTCTAATTTGATAAAATTCTTTACAATATGGATGCCTTTTTATTAAATCATTAATTAATGGTAGTGCTTCTGCATATTTACCTTTACTTATTATATTATCACATCTTATAGTTAAGTTTGTATCAGTAATAGTTTTTTTACTTGAAAACATTGAAATTGCGGAAACATAAACTGGTTCAATGAAAAACATATTCTTAACTTTTGAATTTTGTAATTCAGAATTTATTAGCGTACCATCGATATCAAAACCAATTTGAACATAAAATGTTTGATTAGTGGTGATTGTATCATTTTCTAACCAATATTTTTCTGTCATTTTAAGCAATCGATGTACTTCATTATCTATCCCTATATCAATAGAATTAATTATTGAAATCTTCTCAATATCTCCATTTGGTGTGATAGTAATACTTGAAATTGAAAAACCAATTACATTATTGTTAGCGGACTTTTCAGGATATCGAAGGTTATGATTCAATAGACTACGAAAACCTTCTTCTTTCCCATCGAATCTATTATTGATAGCTTTATCTTCTCCTATTAAAATATCCAAATTACAATCATGGATTTTCTTTTCGGCTACATCTTGTTTTAGGAAAAATAATCTTTTCCAATATATACAAGCATGGTTTGACATTCCAATTTGCTCATAAGAAATTGCCAGTTTCATGAGAACTTCAAAATTATAAGGTTCTCTTTTTCGGATCTCTTCTAAGTATTTTATGGCATTTTTATAATTAGCATTTTCAAAATACTTGTCAGCAACATTATAATAATAGTCTAAACTTTCGATTCCCAAACAAAAATTAATAGGGAACTCATAATAAGAATCTACTTTTTGGCCATCTTTCTCACCAGGGATCCAATATCCGCTGGTTAATTTTATAACCCTTATGGCTTCCTCATCTAAAAGAGGGTGAATGCTATTGATTATTATAATATCCTTTATTTCTCCGTTAGGCTGTATAATAAAAGCTACAATTACTTCCCCTGATATGTTTTGTTCCGCTGCAATTTCAGGGTATTTCAAATTCTTTTGTATAATATTTCTTACGTCTTCAACTCCTTCTTTACAACTTGGCTGAACGTCAAAATCACTAGTTAAAATATTATCTATTTGCGCATTTATTGAATAATACATAAGAATTAAACTAAAAGATAGTATTATCTTATTCTTATTTACTGATATATTTGATGCTTTCAAACAGATTTTCGCATACATGGAAAGATATATTTGGCGTTCTTTCTCAAAGATAATAAATCTGAAATATTTTCCCTAACAGGGAGTATGTATTTCCAGTCTGTAAAGCAAGAAACATGTGAGATTCTCTGGAAAAAAAATTATCACGCCCATTAATATAGACATATATGATGATGCCTAAAGTAAAAAAGTTTTAAAACAAAGAAGAGGATTACACGGGAATCTCATGTTAAATGGTATATAATTTGGCATGTAAAAAAAAATTCTTATTTTTCGTTCAATTGATAAAACATTTAAATATTAATGATTAAGCCTGGCGGCAAAGATTACAATATTCAGATAAAGGGTGTATATATTTTCCTTATCATTTTTGGATTATTGTTCCTTATCATATATTCCTGCAACCACTATTTTTTCCGCACCTATGCCTTTGATTACGGGGCCTATAATTTTGCCTTTTATGATTATGCTCATTTCCGCAACAGCCCTTGCCCTGTGTATCATATTGATGCCAGATTTATCCAGGATCATGCTTCATTTACACTGATCATTTTATCTCCTTTGTATTGGCTTTTTTCCTGGATTACAGGAACATACACTCTGCTGATTTTTCAAACCTCATTAATCCTTTTCGGAGCCTGGGGAGTATATAAACTGATCGCATTAAAAACTGAAAACAAGATTCTTCCCATACTTGCATTATTGTATTATTTCCTGGTCCTGGGCCGTTGGACAGCTTTTACCAGTGATTGTAATTTCGCAATTATAGCCTCTTCTGTTGTTCCTGTATTTATGTATTTTTTCGAACGAAAAAAATGGCCAGCGTTTGTGCTTTGCTTTATATTCATCCTTACGACCAGGGAAGATATGGCATTGTGGACACTCTTTATCGGGATATTTTACCTGGTGATATACAGAAAGGATAAAGAGAGAAGAAAAGCATCAGCATGGATCATCTTTACTTCCCTGGTTTATTTTATACTCACGTTTACTTTGATTATTCCTCTCCTGGAGACTCCCGGGAAAAAGTTCCTTTTATTTAATTATTCCATGCTCGGGGAAAATCCCCTGGAAGCATTGCTGTTTATGGTAAGACATCCTTTTAAAGCACTGCAGCTCCTGTTTGTCAATTTCTCGGGTGAACCTTTATATGATAAAGTAAAAACCGAGTTTTACCTTGTTTATTTATTATCTGGAGGGATATTGGTCTTCCTCCGCCCGGCATATCTGCTACTGTTTGTCCCTATCCTGGCTAAAAAGATGCTTAATGATGACCCGATACGATGGAGTGTTGAATTGTACTATTCCATTGAATTTGTTACCATCCTTCCGGTTGCTGTTTATGGAATAATCAGTTCATTCAGGAACCGGAAACTTCAGACATTATTAGGGGTTATTATATGTGTGGTTACGCTGATGGTGTCGGCACATAAGTTAACCGGTAAAAGGGAGCTGAAATGGTGGCCGGTGGAAAAATATGCTTTCTGGCAGAAAGAGATGTATTCCTCAGGTGTTGATATTTCTGATGTGTATGAATCCCTGAAAAGGATACCGGATGATGCTAAAGTCAGCGCTTCATGCAGAATAGTGCCACACCTGGCATTCCGCAAAACTATATATTATTTCCCCAGGGTGGATGATGCGGAATACCTGGTGGTTTTCAGGGAAAATGACACCTATCCTCTAAATCTGGAACAGTTTGAGAAGGAATTGCAGAAATATACGGATAGTGAGGAATGGGTCAAAAAGGCCGATGAGGGGGATATTTTGCTTTTAATGCGAAAAACCTTAAAGTAAAATATACCTTCCTTTGTGTTCCTTTGTGTAATCCGTTGTGTCCTTTGTGGTTAAATACGTTATCAGATTAACCACAAAGGAACACAAAGAGGGAAATAATTTGTTACTCATAATAACCTGAATGATAAAGAAATGAAAATAACAACTTCTGATGCACATAAAAAGATATTAAAAAGAACTGAACCCGAAAAGTCATGGACTGCCGTAGAAAGGTCTTTCCTCAACACTCTAAGTACTCCCTGGAAAATCCAGGAATACCTTGATAGTATAGAATATAATTCCACTACAGAGAGTAATTCCCCGCGGTATGTCATAAAGAAGAAACGGGCGCATTGTTTTGAGGGAGCGTTGTTTGCGGCAGCGGGTCTTGAAAACCTGGGCTTTTCTCCTCTTGTGCTTGACCTGCAGGCAGTTAACGATGATGATCATGTAATTGCAGTTTTTAAAATTGAAAATTGCTGGGGAGCCATCGCCAAATCCAATTTTACTACCTTGCGATACCGTGAACCTGTTTACAGGAGCCTGAGGGAACTAGCCATGTCGTATTTCGATTTTTATTTTAATACACTGGGCGACAAATCTCTGAGGGGATATTCCATGCCTCATAATTTATGCAGGTTTGATCATATAGAGTGGAGAACAACTGAAAATGACCTGGAGGATATCGGGTATTATCTCGATAAAGTGAGACATATCCCGCTTATTAACAATAATCAGTTATCCAGGTTGGAGAAAGCAGGGAAACTATTGCTGGAATCTTCGTTGATGGGATCCAATCCGGAGGGATTGTTTGTGCCGGAGGGGGAGTAAGTAATTTCTACATCAAAGATTAAATCATCTTACATTTTTAGGAAAGATTTTTTTGTTTAAGAAAAACTCATTATCTTTATTAATAAATGTCAATTCAGATTGAAAATCAGGTCTTTGTTCAACTAAATTGTTACTTCTGATCAACTTATTTCCCATTTAAAATTAATTATAAATGAAAAAGTTCAGATTTTTTTCTTTCTTATTAATTGTATTTTCAGAAATTACTTCATTTTCTCAGATTGCTATTGCCCCGGCAGCAGGGGATGGTACTGAATCTCAACCATACCAGATTACCAGTCTGGAGAATCTATACTGGATTGCTGAAGACCCATCAAGGTGGGATTATCACTATATCCAGACAAACAATATAGATGCCACCGAAACCATGGAATGGAATTCTGGTGAAGGATGGGTACCGATAGGGAATCCGGTTACACATTTCACCGGTTCATATAACGGGAAGGGTAATATAATTCAAAACCTTTATATTAATCGCTCTTTTTCTGACCAGGGTTTTTTTGGGGAAACATATAATGCAAAAATTGACAGTATAGGTTTGGAAAACATCACAATCTACAATACATCAGCTACATCCAGGATAGGTGGTTTAATAGGAAGAAATTACTATTCCAAAGTTAATTGTTGTTTTACAACCGGCAAAATAACTTCTTCTTCACCATCTTATGAGATTGGAGGTTTGATAGGATATAATTATTCGGCAGAAATCAGCTATAGTTATTCAGGAGTTAGCGTAACCGGAATTAATAATGTCGGAGGTTTGATTGGGTTACACGAAAGTGGTGGAGTAATAACTAATTTGATTTTTTGTTATGCTACCGGCAATATTAAAGGTTCAGCAAGAGTAGGCGGGCTTATTGGAGAAGGTTCAGGATTGGCTATACAATGTTGCTATTCAACTGGTAATGTAGAAGGGAAAGAATATGTAGGTGGATGTATTGGTTCCATCGGAAATTCAACTGTGGATAACTCTTACTCTGTAGGAAAGGTTGAAGGTTCAAAGTATGTCGGGGGACATACAGGTCATATTAATGGATCAACATTCAGATGTTGTTTCTCAACAGGTGAAGTTAATGGTTTAAGTTCTGCCGGTGGATTTGCAGGGACCAGTTATTATCCTGTTGTAAGAAGCTGTTTCTGGGATATTGAAACATCCGGATTGACAACAAGTGCAGAAGGAATGGGTTTAACTTCGGTTGCAATGAAAAATGTAGCAAGCTATACAGATTATACTTCACCCGGACTTTATTATTTGTGGGATTTTACTGGTAATCCTTGTAACGATATAGGTACCGAAAATTACTGGGATATCAGTGCCAGATTTAATGATGGCTATCCTTTTTTAAGCTGGCAGGAAATACCTCTTTTACCTACAGTCATTACCAGTGAAGTAATTGGGATTAATTCCATAACTGCGACTGCAAATGGTTATCTTACAGGTTTAGGAATTTCTGATCCTGCGCAATATGGTTTTTGCTGGAACACTACTGGTTCTCCGATTATCTCTGATGATAAAACCATAGAAGGTTCAATTGCTGTAACCGGTAGTATATCATCTCTTATAACGGGATTATCGCCAAATACCATATATTATATACGTGCATATGCAACAAATGAAGAAGGTACAGGGTATGGAGAGGTGATAACCTTTACTACCATTCCCATGGAACCAATTCTTCCCGAAGGCCTGGGTACTAGTGAAGATCCTTACCGTATAGAATCCTTAGGTAATCTTTTATGGATTGAATTAAATTCTCAACATTGGGATAAAAATTATATACAGACTGCAGATATTAATGCATCAGTGACTTTAACATGGAATAATAGTGCCGGTTGGATACCTCCAGGCAATGAGATAGATTATTTTACCGGTTCATATAATGGACAGGGATTTAAAGTGAGTAACCTGTATATAAATCAACCTGAAAAAAGTAACCTTGGATTTTTAGGATGTATCAAAGATGCAATTATCGAAAATCTTGGAATCAGTGACATTGATTTTTCAGGGAAGGATTACATTGGAGGTATAACGGGGAATAGCATTAATTCTGTAATAAGAAACTGCAATTCTTCAGGTAAAATTATTGGTGAACAGTACCTTGGCGGATTGGCCGGCAGCCTGACGAATTCTTCTGTTGCAGATTCCAGCTACTCCACATGTGAAGTTAAAGGGAATAATTATATCGGGGGATTGGCAGGAAATAATATTACCTCATCAAATATTAAGAATTCTTACTTTATTGGTGCGGTTAATGGTTCTTCTCTTGTTGGAGGACTGACGGGAATGAATTCGGCAATAATTAATAACAGTTTCTATAATACGGATATAATTCTGATAAACGGAAATAATCTTATTACCCCGGGAGCGCTGTTTAACGAACAATTTACAGACTGGTTCAACAATGACTTATCCCTTGATATTGTTAACTATTTTCAAAAAGAAGGAGATTATTACCTGATTCAGGACATCTCAGATCTGAAAAATCTACTTGCCTTTGGGGATGATCCTGAATTTAAATTTCTGCTGACATGTGATATAGACATGAATAATGAAGTCAATTTCTATATACCTTCTTTCAAAGGAACCTTCGATGGCAGAGGGTATATGATCAGAAATTTAGTTTTAGACCTTAGCCTGAATAACAATATTGGATTTTTTGGTGAGATAAATGGCGGGAAAATCGAAAATCTTGGAGTTATTGATATTACTGTCAGGGGAAGAGAAAATACAGGAGGTTTGGCCGGTTATATATCTGATTCTGCGATTCTCAGTTATTGTTTTACAACAGGGAATATCAATGGATTCAGGTATGCAGGTGGTTTAGCCGGGCTTGTTAATAATTCATCAGTGATTAATTGTAACTCTTCAGCAGATGTTTCTGGAGATTCTTATTGCGGAGGTCTTTCAGGTCAAACAAATAATTCCAGCATAATTCAAAAATGTTATTCATCAGGGATAGTAAATGGTACAGGATATTTAGGAGGTTTAATCGGAGAAAACAAGAGTGCTTCACTCAGCAATTGTTATTCAACAAGCCATACAACAGGGGATAATTATATCGGAGGGCTGATTGGAGTACATTGGAGTTCCTCTGTTGTTAATTGTCTTTCAACAGGAAAAGTTACAGGCACCAATGGTGTTGGCGGATTAATTGCTATATCATTTGGTACTGTGAATAATTCTTTCTGGGATACCGAAACTTCAGGGATTAATATAAGTGGTGCAGGAACAGGTAAAACAACACAGGAAATGAAAAATGTGGTAACATTTACTAGTTTATCCACATCCGGACTGACAGTTCCATGGGATTTCACAGGGAATCCTAACAATGATACAGGAAATGATGACATCTGGAATATAAACAACAGGTATAATACAGGTTACCCTTACCTGAATTCTCAGGTCATTCATTCAGTTCCGGTTATATCAGATATTTCTGTAACAGATATTACCTCAATTTCCGCATCAGGTGATTATAATATTGCCTATTTAGGAGATTCTGATCCTGTAAATCACGGGATGTGCTGGAATACAACCGGTATTCCAACTATTGAAGATTATAAAACAGAAGAAGGATCTATTTCTGAAACAGGATTATTTAAAACTCAATTATTTAATTTAACTACCAATACAAAATATTTTATCCGTGCCTATGTTACAGATAGTGAAGGGACAAAATACAGTACTGAAATTACATTGACAACATTACCTGTTGATCCTGTAACTCCTGAAGGTTCAGGAACCTCTGCAGATCCATACCTGATAGCAAACCTGGATAATTTATACTGGTTATCTGTTCATCCGGAACATTGGAATAAATATTTCTATCAAACAGCACATATTAATGCATCAGGCAGTGCAACCTGGAATAATGGAAAAGGATGGATACCTGTTGGCATAAATAATAATAAGTATTTTTCAGGTCATTATAATGGAAATGGATATTCTATTTCAGGTATATATATTGACAGACCGGATGAAGATTTCCAGGGATTCTTCGGATATACAAGTAATGCAATTATTGATAACCTCAGTATTATTGACGGAGAAATAAAAGGTAAATTATATACCGGAGGTTTAGTTGGATTTGCTTATAATACTACGATTAGTAATTGTTCTACGGAGAATAATATTTCCGGGGAAGCCAGGATAGGAGGGATAACTGGTTATGCAACCAATACTAAAATAGAAAATTGCTCTTCATCAGGCAGTTTCATCGGTATTTCTGATATAGGAGGCTTGGCAGGGAAAATTGACAAGAGTTCTGTAATTAATTGTTATTCTAAAGGTAACCTTAACGGGATTCAATTAATAGGTGGCCTTATTGGTTCATCTTACTCATCAACTTTAATGAACACATATTCAGCATGTTTTAATGAAATAGACACACTATCCTTCAATGGGCTTATTGGAACTAATCTTTGGTCAACTGTAACAGCTTCCTTCTGGGATATAGATATATCCGGGCAAATGTACAGCTCAGGAGGTATTGGTAAATCAACTCCTGAAATGAAAACTATTACAACTTTCACAGATGCCGGCTGGGATTTTCTGGGTGAAACAATAAATGGAACTGATGATTACTGGGGTATCCAACCTGACATTAATGATGGTTACCCCCATCTTGATTGCCAGTTTTATTATCTTCCTGTTGTTAAAACTGATACTGTAACAGAAATATCAATAACAGGGGCAACTATGTATGGTGAAATTCTGGATTTAGGATATCCATATCCTTATCAGCACGGATTCTGTTGGAATTTAACCGGATTGCCCACATTCAATGATAGTAAAACTGAAAAAGGTCCGGTTGCTGAAACAGTTGAGATTTCTTCTGTTTTAAACGAATTGTTACCAAAAACAACATATTATGCAAGAGCTTATGCTACCAACAAACTTGGTACAGTCTATGGTGATGAGATTTCATTTACTACGGATTCAATTGCATTAACCATTGAGGGTAATTTTACTGTACTTAACAAGAAATATGACGGAACAACAAATGCAATAATTGAAAATAACAATTTAACTCTTCCCGGGTTAATAGAAGGAGATGATGTAAAAATTAAAGGAACAGCAATTTTTGAAAATCCGTATGTTGGTGAAGGGAAAACCGTCTTCCTTATCGGTTTAGCTCTTTCAGGCAATGACGCTTACAAATATTTTTTATCCTTTGAAGACACTCTTACTACATTAGCGGATATATATCCTGATACAGTGTATATCGGAGGCAGTTTTACTGCTAAAGATAAAGTTTATGATGGCAATGATACAGCTGAGATAGCAGAGAATAATCTTGTATTGACAGGTATTATTGAACCTGATGATGTTATACTTACCAATATAGGGTTAATTTTTACTAATCAGAATCCGGGTACTGATATTCCTGTTGTAATCGGTGGTGCAGGCCTTTCAGGTGAAGATGCCTTTAATTATGCTTTATCCCTGGCATATTCTCCTGTTACCCATGCTACGATACACTGGCCGCCAATATATAATCTTTCTATTGACATTCAGGGCCATGGTAAAGTTATCGTGAATGACACAGCTTACAATGAATATTTTTTCGAGAATTTTCAATTCCCGGCATATGGAGGTACTGAAGTTCATCTTGTAGCTGAAGCTTATGAAGGCTATGTATTTACTGGTTGGACTGGAGATATAATTTCTGAAAACACAAATGAAACAATTATTATGGATAAGGATAAATCCATAATTGCTGTTTTTACTCTTAATACAGCAACAAATACATTAATCTCTACTGATTTACAGGTATTTCCAAATCCTTTTACCAATATAATCAATATTTCTTATACGGGGGGAATACGCCGTATTATTCTTACAACTATTACAGGAGAAGTATTAATAGATAAAAACAGCAATTATACAAAAAATGAAAGCTTTTCAACTGAAACTTTGAAGGAAGGGTTTTATTTCGTTACTGTTTATACATTAAATGAAAGAAAACTGATCCATAGAATAATAAAGTATTAAAATGATGGTTTTATCACAACTTAATAAATAAACTAACTTAATATTGAACATATGCTAAATTGCAGGTTTATAAATCTTATCATTTTCATTCCGTTATTTTTTACTTCGTGTTCTGAGGATGAATTAGTTTCTTTTTCGACGGGTTTTGAATTTCCTGTAATTTACGGGTACTACAACATTGATCATTTATTTTGGTATGGTGAATGTGTAGGACACCCAAATATCCATTTAGATGATCCAAGAATTAAATGTAATTGTGATGATTGGATGTGCATGAAAGGATTAAGGATTAGTCCGAATCCGGTGCAAAATTATGTTCATGTTTTAATAACTGCTGATTCGGAAATAAAACCTGAATTGTATATCGTACCTGCACATAATTCATTATCAACTATTAATTCGTTTTATAACTGCTTTAACGCAATGTTCTTATATACAAAAGGATTACCTGTAATAAAATTAGTACCTGCTTTAGGTTTTAATAGGATCGACCTCAGCAATATTGAAGACGGTTTTTACAGGGTCTACGTAAAGATCGGAGATGTACTTCTTTATGACAATATGTTTAAATGTAATACACAATTTTATTAATACTACTATGAAAAAGATTTTACAGCTATTAACTTATATCTTGTTTTACATTTCAATCATTAACCTTTACTCACAGGATTATCCGGGTTCAACAAATAAAATGGGATTAACCGCAAGTATTAATACATCTCAATTCTCAATTCTGATCCCATATTTTACAAATTATAATTTTTCGATTGCTCCGGGAGTGGAATTAAAGTATGCTCAAAGTATGGGGGTAGATCTTGGACTTGGCTTAACAGTAAAATCTTTTTTTAAACCGATATCTTCTGTTTTTCCATATTTTGGATTAAAGGGAGGAGTAATTTATTTTTTCCCGGCTCCTGATAACATGGATATTCAAAAAGATTATTTTACTGGAATTGTGTTGGGAACAGAATACTTTTTTAGTCCGCAATTTAGTTTAGGAATAGAGCCTCAGTTAAATTTGACTTTCTCTGATGATAACTCCAATCGTTTCGGGAATCCCGGAAAAATGAATATTAATACGGCAACGATGATTACAACAAATATTTATTTTTAGTTTTTCAGGAGGGTGTATGTTCCGGGATGAGGTTTTCCATGATATTTTTTCAGGACCTAATTGTTTATATTTCTCCGGTTGCCTATTTTTCACTATTTTCACCCCCTCATAATCAATGTATCTGTTAACTGAATGGCAAAACGCTCAATATTCAACAGCTTTCTCAATGTTGTAGAGAAGGGAGGTAATCTTCTCCCTCATCCTGCTACCCTCTTCGCTTTATTTGCTTTTTCCATACTGCTGTTTTCAGGTCTGGCATACTGGATAGACTGGAGTGCTGTACATCCTGTAACCCATGAAGATGTTCATCCTGTAAACCTGATCTCAAAAGAAGGATTACATAAAATCCTGCTGATGATGGTGAACAATTTCACCGGTTTTGCTCCTCTTGGAATAGTGATTGTTGCTATGCTCGGAATAGCCATTGCTGAATCAAGCGGACTGATAGCCGCTTTTATCAGGCTACTGATACTTTCAGCACCTAAAAGACTTTTAACATTTGTTGTTGTATTTTCCGGTATAGTATCCAATTTTGCCAGTGACGTAGGATATGTTCTCCTGATACCCCTTGCAGGAATGATCTATATAACGGTAGGACGACATCCTGCAGCAGGTATGGCGGCTGCTTTTGCCGGTGTGTCAGGAGGTTTCTCAGCTAATATTCTCATCGGTTCCATTGACCCTCTTCTTGCAGGATTAAGCCAGGAAGCAGCCCATATTGTTGACCCTTCATATATAGTGAATCCGACAGCCAACTATTACTTTATGGTTGCATCAACTTTTATAATAGCAATCGCCGGAACCATTGTTTCTGAGTTTATTGTAGAACCAAGACTGGGGAAATATGAGGGCGATGCCAGTGCAGGTAATGGTCTTGAACCGCTAAACAAACGCGAGAAAAAGGGAATCATCTATTGTATGGCAGGATTTTTTGTTCTCACAGTAATTATTTTGATCGGAATTATCCCGGCGAACGGATTTCTCAGGGGAGAGGGAGGAAGCATTCTTTACTCCCCATTGATTGAAGGAGTGGTGGCTATCATGGTAATATATGCCGCTGTGATGGGCATTATTTATGGAATTATAACAGGAAGATTCAATAATGATACAGATATAATGAAAAGTATGGAGTCCGGTATAAAAACCCTCGCTTCATATATCGTCCTGGTTTTCTTTGCCGCACAGTTTGTCGCATATTTTAAATGGAGCAATCTTGGTCTTATCCTGGCTATTAAAGGAGCAGGATTCCTTGCAGGATTAAATACGGGAGTCATTCCCCTGGTCCTGCTGTTTATACTTTTTTCAGCAACTTTAAATATGTTCATGGGCAGCGCTTCCGCCAAGTGGGCAATACTTGCACCTATCTTCATCCCGATTTTCATGTTCCTTGGATATTCTCCCGAATTATCGCAGGTCGTTTTCAGGATAGGCGACAGCGTAACAAATGTCATTTCACCCATGATGAGTTTCTTTGCACTGATCATTGCGTTTTTCCAGAAGTATGATTCAAAAACAGGAATAGGGACCATCATCGCAACTATGCTTCCATATACTCTCGTTTTTATGGTTGTTTGGTCACTTCTGTTAGTGGTATGGATCCTTCTTGGATTTCCGCTCGGCCCCGGTGCTGGTATTCATTATTAACTGCTGTAAAACATTATGAGTCATCTTATATCAGGTGAATGATTTTATTAACCTGCCGATATAGATTTATATCTTTGTATTTTGTGTTGTAAGGGTTATTGGGTTAATGGGTTATTGGGTTATTGGGTTATTAGGTTATTAGGTTATTAGGTTATTAGGTTAATGGGTTAATGGGTTTATATTAACCCGTTGTGCGATTACATTTTAATGGAATAAAAATGATCACCTGAATTAAGTTATTAATAACCAGCTAATTAGTAAAATTCTATCAAATCAGATCCTGGGTAAAACCATAAAAATATGTTTAAAAGCTCTTTGTCCCCCTCTAAATCTCCCCTAAAGGGGAGACTTAAAGCCCCCTTTAGGGGGTATGGGGGTACTTAAGATATTTATAATTATTGAGTTACATGTTTAACTTCAATCGCACAACGCGTTAATATTAAATATAAATTGTATAAAAAACTAAACAAATGCCGACATTTACCAGAGAAGATGCATTAAATTACCATTCATCCGGTCGTCCCGGAAAGCTGGAGGTTATTCCTACAAAACCGCACAGCACACAAAAGGATCTGTCCCTTGCATATTCCCCAGGAGTAGCAGAACCATGCCTTGAAATTGAAAAAGACCCTGAAAAAGCTTATTCATATACTGCAAAAGGAAATCTTGTGGCAGTTATTTCAAACGGGACAGCTGTTCTGGGGCTGGGTGACATTGGAACATTAGCCGGGAAACCGGTCATGGAAGGGAAAGGACTTTTATTTAAAATATTTGCTGATATTGATGTTTTCGATATTGAAGTGGACAGGAAGAATATTGATGAATTTGTTGAAGTTGTAAAGGCAATTTCTCCTACATTCGGTGGTATTAACCTGGAAGACATCAAGGCCCCGGAATGTTTTGAAATAGAAGAGAGATTAAAAAAGGACCTTAATATCCCGGTATTTCATGATGATCAACACGGAACCGCTATAATTTCTGCCGCCGGCCTGCTAAATGCGCTCAAAATTACCGGGAAGAAAATAGATGATATCAAGGTCGTGGTAAATGGCGCCGGAGCTTCAGCTATTTCCTGTACCAAACTATACATTTCCCTGGGAGTGAAAAAGGAAAATGTTACACTTGTTGACAGCAAAGGTGTTGTTAGCAAAAAACGCTCTGATCTCAATAAATATAAGATGGAGTTTGCTGCAGATACTGTCATTACAACGTTGGAACAGGCAGTTAAGGGAGCTGATGTTTTTCTCGGACTCTCAGTTGCTGATGTCCTTACTCCGGATATGTTAAAGTCGATGGCTTCTGATCCCATTGTGTTTGCAATGGCAAATCCTAATCCGGAGATAAAATATGAACTGGCGGTAGAAGCGAGGAAAGATATAATTTTTGCCACAGGGAGATCAGATTATCCGAACCAGATAAATAATGTACTGGGATTTCCCTTTATTTTCCGTGGTGCGTTGGATGTCAGGGCTGCTACCATTAACGAAGAAATGAAGATTGCCGCTGTGAAGGCTTTAGCTGAACTGGCAAGGGAAGATGTTCCGGAAGCAGTAAACCGGGCTTATATGACATCAAACCTTGTATTTGGGAGGGAATATATTATTCCGAAACCTTTGGATCCCAGGCTTATTACCCGTGTTGCTCCTGCTGTCGCAAAAGCAGCTATTGACAGTGGTGTCGCAGGAAAAATAATAGAAGACTGGGAAGCATATAGAAGGGAGTTAAATCAACGACTGGGAATAGATAATAAACTCATCAGGGATTTGAGAATAAAAGCACAGCAAAATCCAAAAAGAGTACTTTTTGCTGAAGCGGCGAATTATAAAGTATTGAAAGCTGCCCGGGAACTCCAGAACGAAAAAATTGCCATTCCTTTGTTTCTGGGTAATAAAGAAGAAATTTACAGGCTGATAGATGAAAATCATCTTGACCTGGGGAATATAGCAGTTATCGATCCGAAATCAGGAGAGGAAGAATACAGGAGAACAAAATTCGCTGAAATTTTATACCGGAAACGACACCGGAAAGGATTAAACCATGAAGAATGCCTGGAGTTAATGTATAATTCCAATTATTTTGGGGTAATGATGGTTGAAACAGGTGAAGCGGATGCATTTATTTCAGGATTTTCAAGTAAATATGCAGATGTTATTCGTCCTGCCATTCAGATTACAGGAACAGATAACCCCCAGAAACATATTGCTGGAATGCAGGTGATCCAGTCAAGGAAAGGTACTTTCTTTTTTGCAGATACCACAGTGAATACACAACTCTCACCCCAGACCCTTGTGGATACTACTTTACTAACTGCACGTGCCGTGGAAAGATTTAATATAAAGCCTGTTATAGCATTGGTTTCATTCTCAAACTTCGGATCAACTAAAGAAGGAAGTCCTATGTGTGTGCGTGAGGCAGTAGAAATATTACATCGCGACTATCCGGAATTATTGGTGGACGGGGAAATGCAGGCCAATTTTGCTTTTAACAAAGTGATGAGAGCAAAGAAATTCCCTTTTTCAAAACTCAGGGACCTTGATGTCAATACGATCATTTTTCCAAACCTGAGCTCTGGCAACATAGCATATAAAATGATGCAGGAAATAGGGGAAACAGAGGTGATAGGGCCGGTATTGCTGGGTTTGGCTAAACCCATTCATATTCTTCAGATAGAAAGCTCAGTACGTGAAATTGTGAATATGGCAACAATTGCTGTTGTGGATGCACAGTGTAATGAGGAGGGAATTTGTGGGGAGGGATTGAGTAGATGAGTGGGTGAGTGGGTGAGTGGATGAGTGGATGAGTGGATGAGAGTTTAGAGTATGAGTTGAGGGCATGCCCTGTCTTGAGACAGGGTTTGCAGTTTGAGAGTTTGAGAGTATGCAGTAGGGACAGGGCATGCCCTGTCTTGTCCTGAAATAGTGTTACAAAAAATGTAAACATTTTTTAGGACGATACACACGGTTGTACGTCTGAGGAGGATGAATTCCTGCCAGGGGTTGAGTTAGATTAGCCAGGGAGCCTGTCCGCCATCTGGCGGTTACTAACCCCTGGAAAAATGATGAAATGATAATCCATCGGATAGAAATAAAGTCTTTAAATCAATTCAGCTTATTAAGGCAAAAAAAATAAGGTTGATTTTAGCCGCCCTTCTAAAATACTCACAGGTGGATCTCTACTACTCAAACACTCATACCCTCATACTCTCATACTCATTTTCTTCTTTCATATCTTTTATTTATTTTTAAACCAAATTTTTATTATGTACGATTTCATTGAGGGTGCTATTGTGGAAAGAACACCTGCTTATGTCGTTCTTTTGTCAGGTGGCACAGGTTTTTTTATTCACATATCCCTGTATACATACAGTAAGATGCCGGAAAACGGAGAGTGCCGGCTTTATGTCCACCAGGTGATAAGGGAAGATGCTCATCTTCTCTTTGGATTTATTGAGAAAAGGGAAAGAGAGATATTCCGTCTGTTGATAACTGTTAGTGGTATAGGAGCAAATACTGCACGGCTGATATTATCGTCAATGGGCCCCGGGGATACCGAACAGGCTATTCTTGAGGGTAATGTGTATGCATTACAAAGCATAAAAGGAATAGGAGCAAAAACAGCCCAAAGACTTATTGTGGATCTAAAGGATAAAATCGGGAAAGGATCCCGTTCCGCAGAATTATTCCTTCCTGAATGCAATACATTGAGAGAAGAAGCGTTAATTGCTTTAGTTGCTTTAGGTTTTCAGAAAAAACAGGCAGAAAAAATCGTTGGAAATATTATAACTAAAAATCCGGGATTTACTGTTGAGGAACTTATAAAGCAAGCCCTGAAAATGTTGTGAGCGCCATTTGAAAAACAGACTTTCATACAGATCAGTAATAGCATTACTTCTGCTTTATATTTTCTATTCCTTAAATGGTAATCCCGGAATAGAAGAGAATGCAGGTTTTTATAGCAAGAAATCTTTTAAACAGGGAATTTTTTACTATCCGCCTGATTCTGTTGATCTGCAGTTCCCTTTCTCAGAAAAAAATAATTATCCCTACTCGAATTCCGGCCTGGAATCACCGTTATATCTGCGTCCTCCTTCAAATATCAAAAGAGTCATTGAATATGACCCTGTAACAAAACAATACTATTTTACTGAATTTGTAGGCAGCTTTAAATATCGCCCATCAAATGCCATGTCATTTGAGGAATACCAGAAATATCAGCTCAGGGAAAGTAAAAAAGAATACTGGAATCTGAAATCAAGAGGAGAAAGTCTTGAAACCCGACCCGGATTCCTTCCACAGCTGAACATTGGCGGTGAAGCATTTGACAGGGTTTTCGGCACTAATGTGATCAATATTACCCCCACAGGAAGCGCTGAACTGATTTTCGGTTTCAATATGTCCAAAATAGAAAATCCAACTATCAGTGAGAGACTCAGGCGAACCCCGTCGTTTACTTTCGAGGAAAAGATACTGATGAATGTTACAGGTAGTATCGGGGATAAAATGAAACTTGATGTGAACTATAATACAGAAGCGACTTTTGATTTTGAAAACAGAACGAAACTGGAATACGCCGGGAAAGAAGATGAAATTATAAAGAAGATCGAGGCTGGTAATGTTTCGCTTCCGCTTTCAGGATCTCTCATTACAGGAAGCCAGAGCTTATTCGGATTAAAGACGGAGATGCAGTTCGGGAAACTTACAGTCACCAATGTATTTTCACAGCAAAAAGGAGAGACCTCAGTAATTGATGTGCAGGGGGGTGCTCAGTTAACAGAATACGAAATTACCGCAGACGAATATGATGCTAACAGGCATTTTTTTATATCAAAGTATTTCCGGGATAATTATAACAGGGCACTAGAAAACCTCCCGGTAATTAATTCAGGTGTAACCATTAACCGGATAGAAGTTTGGATTACCAATAAATCCAGTAATTTTGAAGAATCGAGAAATATAATTGCCTTCACCGACATCGGTGAAGCAGATCCATATTCCCCGATGTTTACCCCCGATCCCTCAGAACAGGGAACACATCCCAGGAATGAATTAAATGATCTGTATGCTTTAATGAGTACCGGACCTTATTCCGAAGTAAGAAGTATCAATGCAGTAACCAATATTTTTCAGCCCCTGGAGCCCGACCTGGTACTCGGAAGAGATTATGAGAAGATAGAAAATGCAAGAAAACTGACCTCGAGGGAATTTTCATTTAATGACAAACTGGGATATATTTCGCTGAACTCGGCATTGAATGCAGATGAAATTCTTGCGGTTGCCTATGAGTACACTTATAATGGGAAAACATACAGAGTCGGGGAAATGAGCTCATCTGCAGGGATAAGTGCCCCGGATGCCCTCTTTCTTAAGCTTATCAAGGGAACAAATTTAACCCCCGTTTCACCAACGTGGGACCTGATGATGAAAAATATTTATGCTATCGGCGCATACCAGGTAAATCAGGAAGATTTTACCCTTGAAGTCCTTTACCAGGATGATAAGACCGGGAATGCGGTGAACTATATTCCCGAGGGAGAATTAAACAAGAAAATATTGCTGAAACTTCTTAATCTTGATAATTTAAATTCAAATAAAGATCCTTATCCTGACGGGCAGTTTGATTTTCTCTCCGGTTATACGATCAACTCTTCAAACGGAAGGATCATATTTCCCATACTGGAACCTTTTGGAAAAGACCTGGAGGAAATCATAGTAAAATACCTTGGAAACGATCAGTCGGCTCTAAACAGGTATGTATTCAATGAGCTTTATGATTCCACCAAAACAAAAGCCCAGCAGATTGCCGAGAAAAATAAATTTAAAATTGCAGGACATTATAAATCGTCTTCAGGTTCTGAAATCATGCTGAATGCTATGAATGTTCCGCAGGGTTCTGTGAAAGTAACAGCCGGTGGAAGGGAACTATCTGAAAACATTGATTATACAGTTGATTATACATTGGGAAGGGTTACTATTATTAACCAGGGATTACTGGAATCAGGAACTCCCGTTCGTATTTCCCTTGAGAGTAACACACTTTTCAATATTCAGACAAAAACACTGGTAGGAACACATCTTGAGTATAAAGTTTCTGACAATTTTAATATCGGGGGAACTTTATTAAATCTTACAGAGAGGCCATTAACACAGAAAGTGAACATAGGTGACGAACCGATATCAAATACGATCTGGGGTATTAATACTTCATACAAAACACAGTCGCAATGGTTGACCAATGTAATTGATAAAATTCCTTTCCTTGAAGCAAAAGAACCATCAAGTATAACACTGCTGGGTGAATTTGCCAATCTGGTACCCGGGCATTCCCGTGCTATTGAAAAAAAGGGAAATGCTTACATTGATGATTTTGAGGGGAGTGAGACTACTATTGATTTAAAACAGTTTTCAGCCTGGTCATTTTCTTCCACTCCTTCAGATAATTTTCCCGAAGCAAAGCTGAGTAATAATTTAAGATATGGGTTTAACAGGGCAAAACTGGCATGGTATTACATTGATCCCTTATTTTTGCGTAATACCATATATACTCCTCCACATCTGAAAGAGAACCCGGATGAACAGTCCAGCCATTTTGTACGTGAAGTATTTGAGAAAGATATTTTTCCAAAAAAGGAAACTCCCAGCGGCATTCCTACAAATATTTCTGTACTGAACCTTGCTTTTTATCCAAAGGAAAGAGGCCCATATAATTTTGATTTTGAACGGATTAATATAGACGGTTCGCTTCAGGAACCGGAAACACGCTGGGGTGGTGTGATGCGTGAGATTGTATCCAGTGATTTTGAAGCTTCCAATATTGAATTCATCGAATTCTGGCTGATGGATCCGTTTGTGGAAGACGAAACAAATGCTGGTGGTGATCTGTATTTCAATCTGGGTAATATTTCTGAGGATGTATTGAAGGATGGCAGAAAAGGTTTTGAAAATGGATTACCATCCACGGCAGAGGTAACATTGGTTGACACTACGGTATGGGGTCGTGTTCCCCGTGTCCAGTCTCTTGTTCCTGCGTTTAACTACGAACCTGAGTCAAGAAATTACCAGGATATAGGGCTTGATGGACTTACAAATAGTGATGAAGCAACATTTTACAGTGAATTCCTGGAAACTATGAAATCCATTGTCAATCCTGAAGCATATAAAAAGCTGGAAAGCGATCCGTCAAGTGATAATTTTCATTACTACAGGGGATCTGATTTTGATGGGGATAAAGTGGGTATCCTGGAAAGGTATAAAAATTATAACAGCCCGGAGGGCAACAGCCGTACAGCTGAGCAGTCAACGGAGTCATATCCTACCACTGGTTCCACACTTCCCAATACGGAAGACATTAACAGGGACAACACGCTGAACGAAAATGAAAGCTTCTTTTCCTATCGGATCAGCATGCGTCCTGAAGATTTTGAGGTTGGCAGAAACTATATAGTTGATAAGGTAAGAAATGAAGCCACTTTCGTTAATGGTTCCAAATCGGCAGTCAACTGGTATCAGTTCAGAGTGCCGATATACAGTTATGAGAAAATTGTTGGCAGCATTCAGGATTTTAAGTCAATACGATTTGTAAGGATGTATCTTACAAATTTTAACGATTCTGTTATTCTTCGTTTTGCCAAACTTCACCTGGTGAGGGGAGAGTGGCGTAAGTACAATTTTGATCTTACCGAGGGAGGAGAGAGCTGGACAGGGCAGGAGCCTGCGCAGGGAACTTTCGATATCGCTGCAGTTAATATTGAGGAAAATGCAGGGAAAGAACCTGTGAATTATATACTTCCTCCGGGAATAACCCGTGTCATTGATCCGGCGCAACCCCAATTACGACAACTTAATGAGCAGTCAATTGTATTTAAAGTAAATAACCTGGAAGATGGGACTGCACGTGCAGCATATAAAAATGTAAACCTTGATATCAGGCAATACCGGAAGATTGAAATGGAAACCCATGCAGAAGCGATGACCGGTAAAATTCTTTATGATAATGAGTTAACCGCATTTATCCGGCTGGGATCAGATTACAAAGGTAATTTCTATGAATATGAAGTGCCTTTAAAAGTAACTCCACCTGGTCGTTACAATGGAAATGATGACGGAGACAGACGAATAGTATGGCCGAAAGAAAACAGATTTGAGATTGACCTGGAAATTTTTCAACAGGCCAAGCAGGCAAGAAATGATGCAATGCGACAGTTAAATTCGAATGTAGATATAAGTACTGTATATTTTATTTATGATGATAAAGGTAATAAGGTTAGTATATCAGGTAATCCGAATTTATCCAATATCAGGACAATAATGATCGGGATAAGAAATCCAAAATCAGGGACAAATAAATATGCAGATGATGGTATGCCCAAAACCGGGGAGATATGGCTTAATGAGTTACGTTTAACAGATTTCAATGAAAACGGAGGTTGGGCTGCAAATGCAAGAGTGACCACAAGACTTTCTGATTTCGGAACTGTTACTTTTGCCGGAAACACAAGTACTCCGGGTTTTGGTAGTATTGAAAAGAAAGTACAGGAAAGATCCAAAGAGCAGATCTTACAATATGATCTGTCTACCAGTTTTGAATTAGGGAAATTCTTTTCCGAAAAAGCCGGTATCTCCATTCCTGTTTATGCAGGTTTCTCGGAGTCGGTAATAAATCCGCAATACAATCCCCTTGACCCGGATATTCCGTTAAAAGCTGCACTTAAAAATGCAGCAACAGCTTATGAAAGGGACTCAATAAAAAATATAGCACAGGATTATACCAGGCGCAGAAGTCTGAATTTTACAAATGTCAGCGTGCGAAAAAAACAGGGACAGCCAAGATTATACGACCTGGCAAACTGGTCGGCAAGCTATTCATATAATGAAATATTCAGCCGTAATATTGCTACTGAATACTATGGTCAAAGAATTTACAGGGGTGGATTAAATTACAATTTTAACACCCGCCCGAAGAATGTGGCTCCTTTCAGTAAGATAAAGTTGTTATCTTCACCTTACCTCAGGCTTGTAAGAGATATTAATTTTTATTATCTCCCTTCCCGTTTATCTTTCAGAACGGATATGAACAGGTCATACATGGAAAGAAAACTGAGAAATCTTAATAATCCGTACCTGGAAATAGAACCTACTTTTAACAAAGATTTTTACTGGAACAGGTATTATGATATGACTTTTGATATAACCAGGGGACTGAAATTTGATTTCTCTGCCAACAACATTGCCAGGATTGATGAACCTGAAGGGCGGATGAAAAAAGGGGAAGACGATTATGAAGCTAAAAGGGATTCAATATTACAGGAAATATACAGGTTTGGGAGGACTACCTCCTATAATCACCAGTTTAATTTAAATTACACAGTTCCGCTTAATAAAATTCCTCCATTAAGCTGGCTGAATGTTACTACCCGTTATACCGGTAACTATGGTTGGGATGCAGGACCTATCCTCGCCGATCCAAATATTGACCTGGGGAATATTATTAAAAACAGTAATACCACCCAGCTAAATGCTCAGGTTAATCTGACGACCATCTATAACAAAGTACCGTATCTTAAAGAACTGGAGCAAAGATCGAAATCACGTATACCCGAGACCAGTAAAGCTCCTCCGCGTACAAGAACGGTCACTTTTACACGCGAGAACCAATTTCTCAGAGCAAATACCGGGCGATTTTATTATCATAAACTCAAAACAGAAAATATTGAAGTTAAAGTAAAAGATGAAAATGGAAATGAAATAGAGGTTGACATGGAAGTTATCAATGAAAACAGGGTGAAAATAACTGCATCAGAAGAAGTCAGGAGATCGGAAGTTGAAATCATAGGTACAAGGGAACTTGGTGCTCATCCGGCAGATATAATTATTGAAAATGCACTCAGAATAATTACGGGAGTGAAAAATATCAATGTTTCCTACAGTATAAGCGAGGGAACAGTTTTACCGGGATATAAACCGAATACAACAATATTAGGGATGCAAAATTATGAAGGATTACAGGCACCGGGAATTGCTTTTATCACAGGATTGCAGGACAAAAATTTTGCATCTAATGCATTTAACAGGGGCTGGTTATCAAAAGATTCACTCATCAATACTCCTTATATGATGAATTCATCTGATCGTTTTAACCTGAGGGCAACTCTTGAGCCCTTAAGAGGATTGAGAGTAGATCTGACTGCAAACCGTAACTTTGCAGAAAACCTGAGTGAGTTCTACACTGCTGATCGTTTCGGTAACCTGCCCCCGGAAGATGAAAGAGGTAAACGTATCAGCGGTAATTTCTCCATGTCTTATCTTTCATGGGGAACTGCTTTCGAAAGGATTTATTCTAAAGACCTGGACTTTACTTCGTATGCTTTTAGCAAATTAAAAGACGAATACCGGCAAACAATCTCAAGGCGACTGGCATCTGAGTATGAAAAAGAAACAGGAATTCTGCTTCCGGATTCAGGTGGTTATTATGAAGGATTCGGACCTAACTCACAACAAGTGCTTATTTCTGCTTTTTTAGCTGCTTATGGGAATAAAGATCCGGAAAAGGTTACTTTAAAAACTTTCCCGTCTATATGGGATATGATGCCAAACTGGAGAATCACTTACGACGGATTATCACGTATTGAATTTTTTAAAAAATATGTTAATAATATTACCATTAATCATGCTTACCGTTCCTCATACAATATCGGACAGTATATATCCAATGCTTTTGAGGATGTAGGATTTATGGACACTCAGCTTAATTTCATACCTGCTTATGATGCATCATCAGTTTCCATAAATGAACAGTTCAGCCCCTTGTTTGATCTGAATACAGACTGGAAAAACAGCCTCACCACACGGATAGAGTTTAACCGTTCAAGAACGCTTTCACTCAGTACGGCGAACAACCAGGTGAACGAAATGAGTACCAAAGAAATAGTATTTGGTGCTGGTTACAGGTTTAAGGAAGTGCAACTGATCATCAATCAAAAGGAATATAAAAGTGATTTAAATGCACGTGCAGATTTCTCTGTCAGGGATAACAGGACAGTTATAAGAAAGCTTTCTGAAGACAGTGACCAGATAACTGCCGGTCAGCGGATAATAAGTATAAAAACAACTTTTGATTATGTACTTAGCGACAGGTTTAACCTCAGATTCTTTTTTGACCAGAGGATAAACAAACCTTTTATTTCCTTATCATACCCGACATCTAATACGAATATTGGTTTTAGTGTAAGATTTACATTAGTTCAATGATTGGATTAAATAATAATTGATTATTTTTATAAGCCTATAACCCTGACAGGGTTAACAACCCTGTCAGGGTAAATAAACTAATAAACTATTTTATCATGCAATATCCATCCAATTTACATTACACAAAAGATCACGAATGGATCAGAATAGAAGGTGCAAATGCTTTTATCGGTATTACTGAATTTGCCGCTTCCGAACTAGGGGACATTGTATTTATTGAAATTGAAACCCAGGGAGATACTCTTGGCAAAGGGGATACTTTTGGGACAGTGGAAGCTGTGAAAACTGTTTCCGACCTGTTTATGCCTGTAGGTGGTGAAGTGTTGGAAGTCAATTCGTCTCTTACCGATAACCCGGAATCAGTTAATAAAGATCCATATGGTGAAGGTTGGCTCATCAAAATTAAAGTTACTGATCCAGCTGAAGTTGACAGCCTTATGAATGCTGAAGAATATATTAAGCATATCGGGCAGTAGAGGGAAGGAAGGTTTACAAGAATTTACGTAGTGACCAATGGGTACCGTTAATGAGTTAATACGTTAATAGGTTATTGCGTTATTAGGTTAATAAGTTAATGAGTATGAGAGAATGCAGTAGGGACAGGGCATGCCCTGTCTTTGTCTCGTCCTGAAAAAGGTTTTTAAAAAAATGTAACCTTTTTATTGGACGATACAAGGTATTAAAATTTTAATCAAGGATAATGAAGGTGAATTTCAAATAATAGTAATAACCTTATTCGTTCGGGTAGTTAGTCTGATAAATGCTTCGGCTGCTTCCACCCGCAGGGTTAAACCCCTGAAGTCTTCCATTAGTTTATGATCCTTTTTCTGATAATTTTCTTTGCTTATAAATCCTTGACTGGCGTGGCATATTATAGCTTCAATCTTTTGTTCCCTGAAATCAGTAATATCGACATAATCTGTTGGAAGAAAGTTTTGAGATTGTCGCCCGGTACATACCTCGTAAAAGAAAAAAGGGAAATTATATCCCATTTGCAAATAAGCTTTTTGTACCAATATACTTGTAATCATATGATCCCTGTTTGAATCGATAGGCCAGTGGGAGAACAGGATGTCGGGTTTTTCAGCTTCCAACACCTGCTGAATCTTCTCGAACCAGCTATTATCAGCAACTGTGAAACAATCTACCTGACCGATAAAGACAGGTTTAGCCCCAAGGATTACACAAGCTTTCCGGGCTTCTTCTGTCCGGATAGCTGCTGCTTCTTCCAGGCTTTTACCTACGATACCGGCATCTCCACTGGTCAGATAAATAATTGTAACGTAATGTCCCTGATGCGAAAACTTGGCCAGAGTCCCTCCACACCCTGTTTCCGGATCATCGGGATGAGCCCCTACACATACAACATTCAGCGGTCTGTCCGCAGATTGATAAGATGTAAACATGGAAGAAAGAGGCAGCATCCCCATTCCAATCATTGAATTTTGAACAAAGCCTCGCCGCGATATTTTTTTACTGGTCATACTAAGTTATTTCTGGGATGGATTTATGACTGAACTATTTTAAAACTGCAAAGTTGCTGAGATCGCAGGTTGCATAGTAAAAAATCCGTTATAGGGATTACGTCTGTGATTCAACAATTGCTGGTTAAGGAAGAAATTTTGAGGCATAAAGGCAACGTCCCAGTTATTTTTCTTTTCCTTAGGTATCAGATTAGAGGCCATGTTATCCCGTCTGAATTTTTGCAGTGCAAAAGCGTAAGCACCTAGTCCTGTTGCGTAAGGGATAGTATACCATGGAGTAATTTTATCCGAGTCGATCAGTAATGCCACGCCTAATCCGATAATTGCACCTCCTGCAGCAGCATAGCCGGTATAAGTTCCCTGTTGGGGAGTCAGGTCTGCGTCCTTTAGCCAGATGTGGCCTATGACGGTACCTGTAAGTACTCCGGCGGCAGGGAATAACCAGCTGGTACTTTTAAATTCATCATCAAGTCCATTGTCAATGGCAATTCCATATCCTAATAATCCATGTAACAAACTGATAACCCGTATTGATCTGGCATCCCCGCGGGTATATGGATAAGCATTAAATACCTGGTTGGCAATAAGATATCCACCGGCACCGAATAAAAGAACAGATCCACCGAAAACTCTGGGTTCCTCTGAAAATGCAGCTGAAATGCAGAATCCGGTAAAAGGCATCATAGAGCCATAGTGGCGGAATAATGCAACCTGGCCTTCTGACCATGATTGATTTTTCCCCAGTGCATAACCAAGCCTTCCTAAACCAATACTGGATAGCGCACTTATTCCAACAGTTAATTTTTCATTGTCCATAGCATTCTCTCCAAGCAGAACAGTCATCAGGGAAAAGCCGTGAGCCCAACCAAGAGTTTTTCCATGGTTTGTTAGCATGAGGGAGTTAGTGGTTATACTTTTCGAAGAATTTGTCAACAAAGGTAAAAGTGCAGATGTACCTGCTGTAATAACAGGGATACCTGCTGCAGCAGCTCCATCAACATCAGCTATTATATCAAGGGCAATTCCGTAGAATAATCCGTGCCATCCTGAGTTAATGATATGTTTTCTGAATAGTAGTTCATCATCCTGGGCAAAGGATTGCCGGTAAGTAATGCTTAAAAGCATAGTAAAAGCCAGGGAAATTCTAACCAGTTTTGACATGATCGTATTTTTTATGGTTTATCAAGTAAAATTACATAATTGAAAATTATAACAAGCAGTTTACTATGTTTTTTTGTTGACATTTTTGCTTGAAGTCAGGTTGTAAGTAATTTGGAAATGAGAAAAAAGTGACGTGTGACATGTGACAAGTGACAAGCGACATGTGACAAGTGGCAAGTGACAAGTGACATATGGGAAGTGAACTAAAACTCATTGAAGACGGATTCCTGACAACAAATGACATAGAAATTTATAATTTTATTTTAATTAACAGGACTCATTATTATGGTAAATTAACCTAAAGGATTATTTTTGAAATAAAAAAAATGAAAGATCAATTTATTACCATCGATCCCCAAAAAATCAATGATAATGTATACAGTCTTATCGGAGATGACTGGATGCTGATAACTGCAGGGAATATTAAATCACATAATACTATGACTGCAAGCTGGGGTTTTATGGGAATACTGTGGAATAAACCTATCGCTGTCTGTTTTATCAGACCCCAGCGCTATACACTTGGATTTGTTGAGAGCAGTGATTATTTTACTCTTAGTTTTTTCAGTGAAGAATATAGGCATATCCTAAATTATTGTGGTTCAAGATCAGGAAGAGATCATGATAAAGTGAAGGAAACGGGCTTGACACCTGTAAGCACAAAACTTGGTAATGTTACATTTTTACAGGCACGATTAGTTTTCGAATGTCGTAAATTATATGCTGATACTATTAAAGAGAATAACTTTATTGTAAAGGAGTTGATCTCAAGAAATTATCCTGGTAAGGATTTTCACAGATTTTTCTTTGGGGAAGTGAAAGGGGTGTATAGGAGGAAGGGGGATTGAGTATGTGAGTGAATGAGTGAATGAGTAATTGAGTAAATGAGTAGAGACAGGGCATGCCCTGTCTTTGATAATATGTCTCGTCCTGAGATAGAGTTAAAAATAATGTAAACATTTTTTAGGACGATACAGAGTATGAGTATATGAGTATGAGAGTGTCTTGAGTGGTCATGCACCTTGATCCCTTGATCCCTCGATCCCTTGATCCCTCGATCCCTTGATCCCTTGATCCCTTCTCACAACCAGTCCCAATTCATCCAACTGGTCCTTGCCAATTTTTGCAGGAGAATCTAACATTACATCTCTTCCGGCATTATTTTTCGGAAATGCTATTACGTCTCTGATAGAATCGATCCCTGCAAAAAGTGCTGTCAGTCTGTCAAAGCCAAATGCAATCCCACCGTGGGGTGGAGTACCATATTTGAATGCATTCATCAGGAAGCCAAATTTGTGCGAAGCTTCTTCGTCAGAGAATCCCAGGTTTTTAAACATAAGTTTCTGAAGTTCTTCATCATGTATCCTGATGGAACCTCCTCCGATTTCCACACCGTTAATAACGAGGTCGTATGCTTTTGCACGGACTTTTCCCGGGTTGGTTTTAAAAAGCGGAAGGTCTTCTTCCATTGGTGAAGTGAATGGATGGTGCATCGCATAATATCTTTTTGTTTCATCATCCCATTCGAGAAGAGGAAAATCGATGATCCAGAGAGGCTTGTATTCGCCTTTTTTTCTTAATCCCAGTTTGTTGCCCATTTCGAGACGCAATTCACTTAAGGCTTTTAAAGTAGGATTAATATTCCCGGCAAGGATCAATAAAAGATCACCCTGTTTTGCTCTTGCTATTGCAGCCCATTTTTGTAAGCTTTTATCAGTAAAATATTTATCTATGGAAGATTTCAGTGATCCGTCGTTATTATATTTTACCCATATCAATGCCTGTGCACCGATCTGGGGTTTTTTAACAAAATCAGACAATTCATCCAGTTGTTTTCTTGAGTAATCGGCACATCCTTCTACTTTTATGGTTCCGATATATTCTGCTTCAGTGAAAAGCTTAAATCCCTGTTTTCCTTCCGCAGTCAGTTCCTCCCCGGAAGCTGAGTTAACAATACCGGTGAGTTCGTGTATTGGCATCCCGAACCTCAGGTCGGGTTTATCGCTTCCATAAGTTTCCATAGCTTGTTTGTAGGTCATTTGCGGGAAACGATCTTTTATTTCAACTCCAAGAACAGATTTAAAAAGATGTTTGGTCAGATCTTCGAAAGTATTGAGAATATCCTCCCTTTCCACGAATGACATTTCACAGTCTATTTGTGTGAATTCAGGCTGGCGGTCGGCACGGAGATCTTCATCCCTGAAACACTTAACAATCTGGAAATAGCGATCAATACCTGCCACCATCAATAATTGTTTAAGAGTTTGAGGTGATTGGGGAAGAGCATAAAATTCACCCTGGTTCATGCGTGAAGGAACTACAAAATCCCTTGCCCCTTCAGGTGTGGATTTAATGAGAACAGGGGTTTCGACTTCAAGGAATCCTTTATCACTAAGGTATTTGCGGGTTTCCTGAGCCATTTTATGCCGTAATTCAAGATTCTTCTTCACAGGTTCCCTGCGTATATCAAGGTATCTGAATTTCATCCTGAGATCGTCTCCCCCGTCGGTATTTTCTTCCAGCGTGAAAGGTGGAGTAACGGAGGGATTAAGAATATTGAAACTACTGGTAATGATCTCAATTTCTCCTGTGGGAATCCGGGGATTTTTATTACTTCTTTCTGCTACTTTGCCTTCTACCTGGATTACATATTCCCTTCCCAGTTCCCTGGCTTTTTTACATAGTCCGGGATCCTTTTCCATGTTAAAAACAAGTTGCGTGATGCCATAACGGTCCCTTAGATCAATAAATGTCATTCCTCCAAGATCTCTTGATCTGTGCACCCAACCGCTCAGGGTTACTTCAGTGCCAATATGTTTGATGTTCAGTTCACCGCAGGTATGTGTCCGGTACATAGATTATTATTATTTCCTGTTATTACTTGCATTCTCTGTATCTTATCTTCTGATTTCTTTCTCCTGTATCCCGTCTTCTTATTCCCATCCTTCTACTTCCAACTTTTTTTATTACTTTGCAAAACTATAAAGAATACACTAATTATATAAAACAAAACAAGAATATTATGTCATACCCGCTTTTTTCCGATGAATATTTTATGAATGAGGCCTTAAAGGAAGCTTATAAAGCGTATGAAAAAGATGAAGTTCCTGTTGGAGCTATAGTTGTTGCAAACAACAAAATAATTGCAAGAGCGCATAATTTGACACAGAGCTTAAATGATGTAACGGCTCATGCCGAAATGCAGGCTATTACCTCGGCTGAAAATTACCTGGGAAGTCGTTATTTGAATGAATGTACGTTATATGTAACATTGGAGCCCTGCCTTATGTGTGCTGCTGCTAATTTCTGGGCGCAAACAGGCAGGATCGTCTACGGGGCTGATGACCCCAAAGCCGGGTATAATAAATACAGGAAGAAAGTGTTTCATAGAAAAACAAAAGTGGTGAAAGGTGTGTTGCATGATAAATGCAGTGCGATTATGTCGGAGTTTTTTTTAAAGAAAAGAGAGTAGAGACAGGGCATGCCCTGTCTGTACAGCCTCCCGGAAGGGCATGCCCTGTCTATACAGCCTCTTGGTAACACATACCCAGCCCGTGCAGCGCCTTAGCAGCGCATATCCTGCCTGTTCAGTACCTTGGCAGCGCATATCCTGCCAGTATCATCTGCACGAAATCGTAAATCCTGCTTTTTGAAGATCTTCCCAGTAATGAGGGTATGATTTATTTACTACGGTAGGATCTTTAATATTAATTTCTCCTTCCCTGAGGCATAAAGGGGCAATGCCAAGTGCCATCCGGTGGTCGTTATAGGTATTTATTAATGGTTTGGATACATGTTTTTCCCTGTTCCCATCCCAACTCATCCATTCACCCGAAGTATCCGATGCGACAGATGCTCCGAACTTTTCCATTTCTTTTATCAGGGCTTCGATACGATTTGTTTCCTTAATAAGCAGGGTTTTGGTTCCTGTTATATGAAACGGGATACCGAGGGAAACACAAACGGGAACAACTGTCTGGACAAGATCGGGATTGAGGATAAAATTAAATTCGAATAAACGGCAAATATTATTGTTTTTTCTCAGGACAGCTCCATTCCGGTTAAAGACAGTAGCTACTCCAAAGTTTTCAAATATATCTTTAACCGCTGAATCACCCTGGCAACTTGTATTTTCCATACCTTCGAGCACTATTTCTGCATTTTCTGCCAGAGCTGTAACAGCATACCAGTATGAAGCTCCACTCCAGTCGGGTTCCACATGAAATGTCCCGGGCTGATATTTCCCTGGTAAAATGCTTATTTCCTGTCCTTCCCATTGCCACTGTATTCCTGCCTTCTTCATCAGGTTAAGGGATAAATTGATATAGCTTGCGGAAGTTGGCTTCCCTTTCAGTTTTAATTTTAAACCATCACTGAGTAATGGAGCAATCATAAGAATAGCGCTGATGAACTGGCTGCTGATAGTACTGTCAATTTCAATATCTTTACTTACCAGGTTCCCTCCGTTTATTTTTACCGGGGGGTAACCTTCTTTTTCCAGATATTCAATTCCTGCTCCCAGTTTACGGAGGGTTTCCGTAAGTTCTCCAACAGGTCTGTTTTTCATTCTGTCGGACCCTGTAAGGATCACTTCTCCGGGCACACATGCGTAATAAGCAGAAAGAAAACGCATAGCGGTTCCGGCATGTCCGATGTCTTTTGTTTTATCATTAGTGTTAAGAGCCCTGATCATTACCCTGGTATCATCGCTATCGGAAAGATTTTCAATCCTTAAAGAATTTCCGGAGAGTGCGGACATTAAAAGCAGTCGGTTACTGATGCTTTTAGAAGCCGGCAACCGCAGGGAAATACTTACACGTTTGGATTTATGGGAGAGAGTGCAGATCAAAGGTTTAGTTTTTTGCAAAGATAGTAAAAAAAGGGATCACGGGATCACGCTATCACGGGATCAAGGGACTGAGGGATCACGGGATCGAGGGGATCAAGGGGATCAAGAATCCTTATACACAGAATAAAAATTTTCATTACTGTTTGATTAATCAAGTGAGATTAACTTTCTTGAGCTCTACGCCAGTTGGAGGATCGGTTCTTCGCTATCGCATAACTGGTAATAATTACCCATTTTTAAAACCTGGCTTTGCCAGCGTTGAATAGGGACGACAAAAAACGAAGTTTGTCATGAAGAACTTTCCGGAAAACTTTGAACCACTCATTATGGACATTGAAAACATTTAAGTTAATACAGAAGATTTACATCTGCTAAAATGGGCCGAATTAATTATATCTTTGCCTGTAAAATACTTCATTATAATTTAATAGTATATTGATGAAGAGCATTGTATTAGTTAAATTAAATATTGCACATGTTATTAATAATCACCATTTTGCGTCTTTGCGCCATTGCGTTTTATTTTAATTTGACGAACTATTTTCTTTAACTTCTATCAATATAAATCATAAAAAAGTAAAGACATTAGAGAAGTGATTGTTATCATCAGAAAACAGGAGGACAAAACAGAATATCTCAGTCAATGAAAAAGTATTTACCAGATTATTTTATTACAGGATTACTGCTAACAATATTGATAGCATGGCTAAAACCCGGATTAGGCATGGATACACATCCTGTTAATTTGGGAATGGTTATCAACATTGGATTGATTCTGGTATTTTTCTTTCAGGGATTAAAACTGGACATAGGGAAAATACAACATGGCATGAAAAATTGGTTATTACATGTAATGATCCAGTTTACCACGTTTTTTGTATTTTCTTTAATAGTATTACTTTTTTATCCTTTACTTGGAGATTCTCACCTTAATATATTCTGGATGGGCATGTTTTTCCTGGCAGCTTTACCATCCACAGTTTCATCATCGGTGGTATTGGTTTCAATTGCAGGAGGCAATATTCCGGCTGCTATTTTTAACGCAGGTATCTCCGGACTAATTGGTATAATTATGACTCCATTCTGGATGGGACTTTTTATTATGGATAAATCAATGGGAATAGATTTTACAGCCGTTTTACTCAAGCTGCTTACACAAATTATTTTACCTGTGGTTGTCGGATTGGTACTTAATAAATTTTTGAAACAATGGACCAACAAACTTCAGAGGACTATTGCCATATTTGAAAGAATAATGATCCTTCTCGTTGTTTATAAGTCTTTCAGCCATTCTTTCATGGATGATGTATTTTCAAGTGTCAGTCTGTTAACCTTAGGTGGAGTGTTATTGTCAGTTATTTTACTTTTCTTTTTAGTATTGAATTTTACCGGTTTAGCAGGTAGATGGTTACATTTTTCACATGAGGACAGGATTACCATGCAGTTTGCAGGTACACAGAAATCACTTGTACACGGATCAGTTTATGCTAATATACTGTTTCGTGATTTACCGGCTGCAGGTATTTTACTACTTCCCGTAATTATCTATCATGGTTTTCAGCTTATTGTTTTCAGTATAATAGCAGAAAAGATGAGAAAAGAAAAGAATAGATAAAGAATTGATATCTACAATTTATAAAACTCTTCCCATCCTTTCCTGGGAGGAAGTCCGTTTAACAATTCATTAGCTGTTTTATTACTGGTAATTTGTTTTTTCTTCCTGTTAAAAACCAGTTTTGTATTTAATCTTTGGGCGATCACTCCGAGAGCCATGACCTGGCACAAGGGGCCGGCAACAGCAAAAGATGATCTGCATTTTTCCTGGCCTTTGCATGAAAGGAGAAAATTTGCATAATGATTGGACGGGCTTTCAGGAACCTCAGGCAGAACACCCTCCATTTCTTTTGCTTTGGATTCAGGAATAATTTGAAGGGTAGAGCCATGAGAACCACCTTTAAAAGTAAGACCTTCACCATAAATAACTTTCCCCGGGCGGAGATTGTTTTGACTAACAGTTCCTGCAGTTGGAGGCGGAATATCTGCGGCTTCAACTTCATTTCCAAATTCGTCAGGAAGTGGAGGAAGATTTTTCACCCCATCGTACCATGTCAGATCCACAGGAGGCAATTTACCCCGTTTCGGAAATCTGAACAACAAAGTTGATGCCTGCGGGAAAATAAACGGGCTGTGGCCATCAATCTTTAACGGACTTATTTCTGTTGGCAATCCAAGGTTTAAAAATTCATGGGCGGTATCAAAAATATGTGCTCCCCAGTCGCCCAGGGCACCGTTACCCATATCGTACCATGAACGCCATTCACCACCTACATAACCCTGGTTATATTTAATATTTAATGTTGCTGAAAGCCAGGTATCCCAGTCGAGTGTTTCGGGGATAGGTTGTCCTTCAAGATAACCCGACACTTTCATTCCATGCCAGCGTCTTCCGCCGTTCATATGGGCTGTAATTTTTGTGACATTTTTAATAATTCCTTTTTCAGTCCAGGTTTTAAACTGGAAATAATTTGCGGAAGAATGTCCCTGGTTTCCCATTTGTCCTGAAACATTATACTTTTTCTCGGCCTGTATCATCAGTTCAAGTTCCCGGAATGACTCAGCCATAGGTTTCTCAACATAAACATGTTTGCCCAGTGACATGGCCAACATAGTTATTGGAAAATGAGAAAAGTCTGGTGTTGCAACGGATATTGCATCAATATCTTTGCCCATTTTATCAAACATTTTCCTGAAGTCCTGAAAACGAGGCACATCAGGAAATTTTGCAAGGATCTCTGTTGTATGAGGAGCACCCATATCCACATCGCAGAGAGCAACGATATTAGCCAAGCCTGTTGCGTAAAGCGCATTGATAACCTCTGTACCCCTGTGTCCGATGCCGCAGCAGGCCAGGTTCACTTTTTCACCCGGGGGAAGAGGACGTTGTTTTCCCTTTGGAGTCAACCCTCCCAGTACAAAATGCGATGGCACAACAGTTAAAGCACCTAAGGAAATTAGATTTTTGATAAACTTACGACGTTGGTTTTCGTCTTCATTAATATTGTTAATATTCTTCATATTATGAGTATTTACGTATGATTAAATTTCATGGTTATTAATATTTCCTAAAATTAAAAAAAAGAAGTTATTAATTATATTATATCCTTGAAATTATTAGAGTTTCAAACGTAAAGATAAAAATTACAACATATTAATTATTAATAATATAACCTTTAAAAATAAGTATTTTCCCTTTGTGTTACTTCGTGAAATTCTTTGTGATCTTTGTGGTAAAAAAAACAACTCAGTTTTACCCTGCCTGCCGTCAGGCATGGCACAAAGGACACAAAGTACACACGAAGTAGCACAAAGGGGGAAAAAATTACCGGAGATGTTCTCGTCAAACCAAAGCGTTACTATTTGTTTTCCTGAAGATTTGTGGCGGTAACCGAAAACGGAAACAGATTTAGAGTTTATTCAGCCATATACCGGAATACCTCAGAATGCATAGTGTAAAGACTCGGTTTCACACCGTCAAATACCAGGACAGGACTGGAATGATCACCTTCAACAATCGGATTACCGGGATATTTTTTCCAGTGAATTAAATCTGCTGACATAGCCAGATTGGAAGTCCATTCTACATGTGAATCGGGGTGTTGCCAATCCAACCTGTCAGTTGCATGGTAATACATATAAAATTTGTCTTTGAATTTAACTACCTGGTTAGCAGCAACGGCCGCAATGTCATATTTCCCTGGTCCTAAATTTAAAACAGGTTCATCCAGGATATTTATCCATGTTAAATTATCAGATGATTGTGCCAGCCAAATACCCATATCATTCCGTTCATAAAAAAGGTACCATTTATCATTTTCAATCCAGGCGGTTGGAGTACCGTAGGGTGGAGGTATAGTGTCACCTTTTGTTGTAAGTATGATCAGGTTACCTTGTTCTTCCCAGTTTATGCCATCTTCAGATATAAGCAAATGAGCTATATCATGTTTCCCTTCTGCAAACATATAATAAATGCCTTCATATTTAATTACAAACATGTCTTCTGTCCATTTCTCAGAAAAAACAGGATGATCAGAATATTTTTCCCACTTATTTCCATCTTTTGAAGTGGCATAACCGAGGTATTTTTCTTCAGCTATTTCATGGTTATACCCAGAATACCACATTTTATAAAGACCTTCTTCAAATAAAATATAACCTCTTTCCCGGATATTCTTGTCCCAGGAATCCTTCCCTGTGCCTGAAAAAACAGGATTGTCTTTATATGCAACAAAGTTAACCATTTCGGAGGGGAAATCTTTGTCAGTAATATTTTTTGAAGAGGACTCTTTGCTCCTGATACATGTTGTAAAAGATAACAAAAGATAAAACATGAGCAATACTATGGTCTTTCTCATTAGGTTCAGTTTCATTATTTTTTATGGTATTTTTAGATTACAAAACTAAAAATAAATGTCAAATGTAATTATAAACGGAGCTGTCTCATAAGTCAAAATAAATTTAACCACAAAGCACACAAAGTATTATTAATCATTAATATAAACTTCGCGTACTTTGTGTTTACTTCGTGTCCTTCGTGGTAAAAAATCCTTTTAGAACAACCCCGAAAATTAAAAAATTCATAATCTCCTATAATAAAATTAGTTACAATAAAACTTTATCATTATTATCAATTTTCTTCAAAATCAAACTGCACAGGAAATTTTTAAAATTTAAAGTTTAAATTATTTATTAATTACTTTATATTTACCACAATATTTTTCTCTTTGATTAAATATGAATAATGATAAAAAAATATGGGAAGATTTTAAAAAAGGGGATAGTTATGCCCTTTCCCATATTTATTATCAGCATATAGATTTTCTTTTCCGCTACGGATGCAAATTTTCTGCGAATAAGGAACTTGTTAAAGATGATATACAGGAGCTTTTTTTTGATCTGATCCGCACCCGTAAAAACCTGGGAGAAACTGACAATATCAGGTTCTATCTTATTAAATCCTTCCGAAGGAGATTGTTCAGGAGTTTAAGTAAGGCTGAGAATATGACCACAACAGACAATGGCCACGATTTTCCGGCAAATATTGTATATTCAGCAGAGGAAATATTGATCTCCAAAGAGGAAACTTCAGATAGGGATAATATGGTCAGAAATGCATTAAAGGAATTAACCCCAAAACAAAGGGAAATATTATTTTATCGGTTTAACTGCAATTTTGAATATGACCAGATTTGTGAAATAATGTCATTAAAATATGATTCTGCACGAAAACAAGTCTTCAGGGCATTGCAGTCACTTAAAGAAAAATTGCGGGATAATGGGAACATATTATTTTTCCTTTATTGTATAAATGATGATAAGCCTAATGGTAAAAAACCGGGATAAATCTAAATCAAATGAGAGTAATACAAAAATTCTTATCAGGAATCTGCTATGAAATCTGTGTGTTTAAAAATTCCTTATTATTATTATTCAATTTATTCTTTAACTTCCGGAACATATTGCTTTCGTTGAGTTATACTTAAGAGTATAATTATTTCTATTTTTTTGTCCACAAAATGTATAATCATGCCTTATTTTATTAAACAGGTTAAACAAAATAAATTAAATAATAAGTAGAGTGAAAGGTAAAAATTAATAAATTAGTGGATAACATGTCACCCGTCACCCGTCACGCGTTACATGTTACCCGTCACCTGTCACTTGTCACATGTCACACAATAATTAAATGAAAGACAAATATTTACATCATACACTGGAAGAGCTTTTAGAGGATCATGATTTTATTAACCGGGTTATAAGCAGAACTAACAAGGAGGAATGGGTTCAATTCTCTTATCAGCATCCGGAATGTCGTAATACGATAGAACAGGCGAAGAAGATGATACTTTTACTCAGGGATGTTCGCGAAGAAGATTTGCTTGAAAAGGAGAAACTGGACATGTGGCAGCGGATCAAAGAATTTGAGTCTGCTCAGAAAAAAAGAACCCGTTTTATTCTGTTCAGGAGTGTGCTGAGGTATGCAGCAGTATTTATGTTATTTCTGATAAGCGGGACAGCCATATATTTATACTATACCCACCCTGGTAAGAGCTATCAGTTTGCTTCCGGGGAGACCGTCAGTTCAGGGGGGGAAGCCCGGCTTGTACTTTCCAGCGGGGAGGAAGTGAAACTGGAAAAAGACAACTCGTCAATAAAGATCAGTAAAGATCAGAAAATCATCATTAATGATGAGCGGACAATAGATGTTGCAAGTCAGACTGTCGTTACTGAAACAATAAAGATGAATGAGGTGATAATACCTTACGGGAAGAAGTCACAACTTGTGTTGGATGACGGGACAAAGGTATGGTTGAATGCAGGGAGCCGGCTGGCCTTTCCAGTGCGATTTACAGGAAAAAAGCGGGAAGTATTTTTACAGGGGGAGGCCTATTTTGAGGTAGCTCACCTGGCGGATAAACCTTTTTTTGTGAATACTGATGAAGTATCGGTAAAGGTATTGGGGACGAGGTTTAATCTTTCAGCTTATCCGAATGACAAGGAGATCATCACAGTATTACTGGAAGGGAGCATAGCATTGAATGATAATGTATCGCGGGGCATAATAAAGAAAGAGACGTTGCTGGAGCCGGGCCAGGTAGCGAATCTCACGAGGGATACGAGAGCAGTGCAAATCAACCGGGAAGAGGATGTGGATGTGTATATAGCATGGACAGAAGGATGGTTTACTTTTTACCAGGAGAGTCTGGTATCTGTTTTCAGGAAGCTGGAGAGGTATTATAACATTGAGGTTGAATTTAATTCTCCTTATCATGCAAATGATTTAATTACAGGGAAGCTGGACCTGAAAGATTCTCTTAAAGGAGTGATGATTGCCCTGGCTGATGTGGCAAACATAGAATTTCAGGTAAATGGGAATAAAGTAACTATAAGTAAAAAAAGGGAATAGGGAACTTAATAATATAACTGGAATAGCACAGATAACAAAAATGCCAGGGAGTCTGCCAACTCCCCGGCACCAGATGAAAAAATAAAAACATAAATGTCTAAAATTAAGAAAATTAATTGGGAAAGAGTGTGTTTTCAAGCAGAAAACATACATAACATCATGTTAAAAATGAAACTGTTAAGCTTTTATATTTTTGTCACGATGGTCACGGTTTCAGCCAGTTCATATTCGCAACTGATGAATTTCAGTTTTGAACTTGACAATGTACAGGTAAAAGATGTATTTCAGCAGATTGAGAGCACCAGTGAATTCATTTTTATATATAATGAGAAGTTTGTTGATGTAACGCGAAAAGTCACAGTAAAGGTAAATGATGAGCCGTTAGAGGCTGTACTTACCCAGGTATTTAGCGGAACAAACAATAGTTTCAGGATTTACGACAGGCAGATAGTAATAACGGGGGAAAAAGAATCAAAAGCTAATGTTCCGGAAAAGGTTGAAACCAGTCAACCTGAGAAGCCGGTGACAGGTACAGGGAGTGTCAGGGGAAATATTACTGATGAAAGGGGTTTCCCTATGATCGGAGCTTCCATTGTTGTTGATAAGACTACCCTGGGTACTATAGCTGATGCAAACGGAGATTACCAGTTGCTGGGAATCCCGGCAGGCAAACGCACTATTAAGTTTTCCTTTGTAGGTTATAATACCGAAAACCGGGAGATAGAACTGGAGAAAGGAGAAGTGATTATAATTAATCTGAAAATGGCAGTATCCCAGGTAGAACTTTTAGAAGTAGTGGCCTACGGGCAGGCGAGAGGACAGCAGGCAGCTATCAACCAGCAATTAAATGCCTCAGGGATAGCGAATATAGTTTCCACAGAAAGATTGCAGGAGCTGCCGGATATAACGGTCGCTGATGCCATTGGCCGTCTTCCTGGAGTGATGGTTGAAGGCAGGGGTGGCGGAGCCTCAAATGTTGTCATCCGCGGTCTGGAGCCCAAATATAACTCCATTACAATTGGGGGCAATACACTCCCCGCGACAGGTACTGATGACAGGACTACATCATTAGGATATTTTACACCTGAGATACTGGGGAGTGTTGAAGTACAGAAAGCCAATACCGCCGATAAGGATGCCAGTGGTCTGGGGGGGACTGTTAACCTTGTTTTCAGAGAAGCACCTGCTGATTTCAGGTTCCGGTTAAATATGCTGACAAGTGGCAATTCAAATACCAGTCTTATTACCGGGTATTATCCTAGCTTCACAGTTAGTAACCGTTTTTTTAATAATAAGCTGGGTATAATACTATCAGGTAATGGAAGGATTGGTAAGGGAATGTCAGACAGCTGGGGTGTCGGATATACTGTGTCAGGTATTCCCGATTATGATGCCGGGGAAACATATGTGCAGCCATGGATCACAAGTATGGACCTTTCACTGAATGACAGTAAAGGCTCCAATCTTGGGGGAACCCTACTTTTCGATTGGAAGCCTAACCAGTTTTCAGTAATAAAATCTTCTAACTTTATTGGATACTCAAAAAGTGAAGGACATAGCACATCCAAAAATTATTCTTTTTCCAGTAACAGGTTAGGCATGAATTATAGCCACAGTCGTAACAATAGTCTGCTTTATTCAAGCGCCATTGAAGGGAAACATTTTGTCCTGGGTTCGGTCCTGGAATGGGGGGGATCATATTCTCAATCCATCAATAACAGACCATACGGACATAATCTTGCATTTTATAAACTATCTGCATTCAATAACCTTGCGAGCGGTCAATCTTTTGATATCGGTCCGCCTGAACTGGCACTTGCCCCGGAAAATCTTAATGATTTTGAAGAACAGTACTTTTGGGCGAGCGGGAATTTCCGGACGTATGAATCGGAAGAACATGAATCAAGCGGGTATGTAAACTGGAAAACTCCATTCAGGCTCGGACAATTTCTTACAGGGTATGTTAAAGCGGGAACCAATTACAGGGTGAAAGACAGAGAAAGAACAAATGTACGTTATAACCGGCCTATGGATACGTATGGGAGCAAAACCGGATTTCTCGCAGTGTACCCGGAAACTATCCTGACAACGGAAGGCGTTGTCGGAGAAATATCAATTGTAAATTTCCTTGATAAAGATTATATACCCAAGGATTTCCTGGATAACAGGTATGAGTACTTAAAAATGGACAAAATATTCGATAGTGAGTGGGTCGCAACTGTCTTTGATGATTTTTTAAAAGATTTCTATCGCTTTATTGAATCAGGGGCAAAAGATGATTACATCACACATGAATCTGTATTAGCACATTACCTGATGTCAGAGATTAATTTTGGTAAATATATTACCTTTATTCCCGGTGTCAGGTACGAAAAATCTGATCTTAAGTACAAAGCATATGTAGCTGACGAAATTACAGGTGACGAGAGAACAGAAATTGAAGTAGATTTCAGGGATACTGTTGCTACAAATAGTTATCACGATTTCTTTCCCCAGATCCATCTTAAAATAAAACCTGCTGATTGGTTTGATATCAGGCTTGCCTATACAAATACTCTCTCCCGTGCCGATTATGGACAGCTTGCTCCAAAAAGGCTGATCAATATGACAGGTTACTCTGTTGTCATGGGTAATACGAAATTAAATCCCGCATATTCCACAAACTACGATATTATCCTCACATTTTACAAACCACAATACGGATTACTCACACTGGGTGCCTTCTATAAGGATATAGAGGGATTTATATGGACAAGGGAAGCAATGGTTGTATCAGGAACGGCGACTGACCCTGAATTATTGAACATTCCACTGCATACTGCTGGTTTTGATATAACCTATCCTCTAAACAATCCTAACAGGTCATCTATTACAGGTTTTGAAATTGATCTTCAATCGAATATGAATTTTCTACCGGTGAAAGGTTTTATCTTCAACATGAATTTCACCCTGATGGATTCTGAAACCAGATATAGCGAAACTCTCAAGGTCAGGACATTAAATCCGGATTATGGGAAAATACCAGGTGCAAAGAGAATAATATTTGTGAATTATGATACAGCTTATGTGGATCGGCTACTTAAGCAGGCTAAGTATTTGGCTAATGCTGCCATTGGATATGATAACAAAAAATTAGGTCTTTCAGCGAGAGTGTCCTTCAGTTATAATGATGATATTCTTACAAGCCCGCAAAGAAGAGTTGATGGAGCTGACAGATCAGGTAAGCTGGAATATTATCGCTGGGATTTCCAGGTTAATCAAAAAATATACAAACAGTTGTCTTGTAGTGTGAGTTTAGCCGATATGTTCAATCCAAACGACAAAGGAGTAAGGTTATTAACGGGTTATACACAGAGTTACGTAATTCATTATACTACATTCCGGTTCGGACTTAAATATGATTTCTTCTGATGCAGGAATAATATAATATTTACAATTATTCCCTATCAATCCAAAAAAGTTATTCTTTCCGGAACCACCTCTTCTTCGCTTAGCTATGGTGGTGTGTTTCCTATTCAACGCTGGCGGAGCCAGGTTTTTCAAATAGATAATTATTACCAGAAGGCAGATTACATTCACTCTCATTTTATATAAATAAAAAATTTTTTTCATTTTTCCTGTCCACAAAAAGCACATTCCTACCTTTCTTCTTATAACACGTCACACGTCACACGTCACACGTCACACGTCACACGTCACATGTCACCCGTCACATTATAATTAAATGAAAGACAAATATTTACATCATACACTGGAAGAGCTTTTAGAGGATCATGATTTTATTAACCGGGTTATAAGCAGAACTAACAAGGAGGAATGGGTTCAATTCTCTTATCAGCATCCGGAATGTCGTAATACGATAGAACAGGCGAAGAAGATGATTCTTTTACTCAGGGATGTTCGCGAAGAAGATCCGGATGAAAGGGAGAAACTGGACATGTGGCAACGGATCAAAGGATTTGAATCTGCGCAGAAGAAAAAAACCCTTTTTATTCTGTTCAGGAGTGTGCTGAGATATGCAGCGGTATTTATGTTATTTCTGCTAAGCGGGACAGCTATATATTTATACTATACCAGACCTGGTAAGAGTTACCAGTTTACCACCGGGGAGACGGTAAGTACAGGGGGGGAAGCCCGGCTTGTACTATCCAGCGGGGAGGAAGTGAAACTGGAAAAGGACAATTCATCAATAAAGATCAGTAAAGACCAGAAAATCATTATTAATGATGAGCGGACAATTGATGTTGCAAGTCAGACTGTCGTTACTGAAACGATAAAGATGAATGAAGTGATAATACCTTATGGGAAGAAATCACAGCTTGTGTTGGATGACGGTACAAAGGTATGGTTAAATGCAGGTAGCCGGCTGGCCTTTCCGGGGCGATTTACCGGGAAAAAGCGGGAAGTATTTTTACAGGGGGAAGCTTATTTTGAGGTAGCCCACCTGGCAGATAAACCTTTTTTTGTTAATACGGATGAAGTATCGGTAAAGGTATTGGGGACGAGGTTTAATCTTTCAGCCTATCCGAATGACAAGGAGATCATCACGGTATTACTGGAAGGGAGCATAGCAATGAATGATAATGTATCGCGGAGCATAATAAAGAAAGAGACGTTGCTGGAGCCGGGCCAGGTAGTGAATCTCACAAGGGATACGAGGGCAGTACAAATCAACCGGGAAGAGGATGTGGATGTGTATATAGCATGGACAGAAGGATGGTTTACTTTTTACCAGGAGAGCCTGGTATCTGTTTTCAGGAAGCTGGAGAGGTATTATAACATTGAGGTTGAATTTAATTCTCCTTATCATGCAAATGATTTAATTACCGGGAAACTGGACCTGAAAGATTCTCTTGAAGGAGTAATGATTGCCATGGCTGATGTGGCAAACATAGAATTTCAGATAAATAATACTAAAGTAACTATAAGTAAGAAAAGACAATAGTGATATAACCGGGATAGTACAGAGTAAAAAAGAAAAAGATGCCAGGGAGTCTGCCAACACCCCGGCACCAGATGAAAATATAAAAACATAAATGTTCAAAATTAAGAAAATTAATTGGGAAAGAGTGTGTTTTCACACAGAAAACATGCATAACATCATGTTAAAAATGAAACTGTTAAGCTTGTATATTCTTGTTACGATGGTCACGGTTTCTGCCAGTTCATATTCGCAACTGATGAATTTTAGTTTTGAACTTGACAATGTACAGGTAAAAGATGTCTTACAGCACATTGAGAGCACCAGTGAATTCATTTTTATATATAATGAGAAGTTTGTTGATGTGACGCGAAAAGTCACAGTAAAGGTAAAAGATGAACCTGTAGAGGTTGTTCTTTCCCAGGTATTTCGAGGTACAAACAATAGTTTCAGGATTTACGACAGGCAGATAGTCATAACGGGGGAAAAAGTAAAGAAAGTTAATATTCCGGAAAAAGTGGAGAACAGTCAACCTGAGAAGCCGGTGGCAGGTACGGGGAGTGTCAGGGGGAATATTACTGATGAAAGGGGTTTCCCTATGGTAGGAGCTACTGTTATTGTTGATAAGACAACAGTAGGCACAATAGCTGATGCAAACGGGAATTATCAATTATTAGGAGTACCGGCAGGCAGGCAGATCGTTAAATTTTCCTTTGTAGGTTATAATACCGAAAACCGGGAGATAGAACTGGAGAAAGGAGATGTTGTTGTAATTAACGTAAAAATGGCAATGTCCCAGGTAGAACTTCTGGAGGTAGTGGCATACGGACAGGCGAGAGGACAGCAGGCAGCTATCAATCAGCAGTTAAAGGCATCCGGAATAGTGAATGTTATTTCTGCAGAAAAACTTCAGGAACTTCCTGATGTGAACGTTGCAGAGGCAATTGGCAGGTTACCCGGGTTAATGGTGGAAAGGAACCGTGGTGAAGGACAAAAGATCATTATCAGAGGGCTGGAACCTAAATATAATGCAATTACAATTGGTGGAAATATTGTTCCTTCCACATCTACTGATGACAGGAGTACTGACCTGAACATGATCTCCCCTGATATCCTGGGTGGAGTAGAAGTGCAAAAAGCCAATACTGCTGATAAAGATGCGAGCGGATTAGGCGGAACAGTTAATCTAACCCTGAGAGAAGCACCTGCAGGATTAAAAATGAATGCAACTCTTCTTTCCGGGTACAGCGGTTTTTCAAAATCATTTGGTAACTATCATGGTAATTTTTACATAAGTAACCGTTTTTTAAAGGAAAAGCTGGGCGTTATGCTGACAGCTAATGCAGATCTTGCTGAAAGAAATTCTGATGATCTGGATGTTTCATACACTGTGTCGGGTATCCCTGATTATGACGAAGGGGAGACTTATGTAAAACCCTGGATTACATCAATTAATCTTGGATCCAATATTGAGGATCGTGCACGTGCAGGAGGGAGCATCTTACTTGACGCTAAACTTGGTCCTTCAACGACTATTAAATCCAGCAACTTTATTGGGTACCTGAACAGGAGTTTTAATGACAGGAGCAAAGTATACAGTCTTATTAACAATCAGATGAATCAAAGACAATACACAGGGATCATTAACCAGCTGGTATTTTCCAATGCAGTGACCGGAAAGCATTTTATCCTGGGCTCAGTTTTTGATTGGGGATTGGCACGATCACAATCCATAAATAACAAACCTTATGAGCATAATATTACATTCGAAAAACAAAATGCATTTAATAACCTGGCAGTTGGTAAATCTTATGATATAGGCCCGCCTGAATTAGTTACCAACCCGGAAAATGTTAATGATTTCATTGATCAGTATTTCTGGACTGGAGGAAATTTCCGGACATATGAATCTGAAGAAATTGAATCGAGTGTGTATGCAAACTGGCAAACTCCTTTCAGATTTGGCCAATTCCTTTCCGGGTATATAAAAGCAGGAACCAGCTACAGGGTGAAAGACAGGGACAGAACAAACGTACGCTATAACCGGCCCATGGATCCATCCGGAAGTGTAAGCGGTTTTCTGGCAGCATATCCTGAAACCATCCTTACAACTGTAGGTGTGCCCGGAAATATATCCATGGTGAATTTCCTTGATGAAAACTATAAACCAAAGGAATTTCTTAATAATCAATATGAATATTTTAAAATTGACAACGTTCTGGATAAAAAACTTCTGGCAACTATTTATGATGATTTCTTAAAAGATTTTTATCACTTCATTGAATCAGGAGCAAAAGATGATTATGTGACAAAGGAGTCAGTAACAGCCTATTACCTGATGTCTGAAATAAATTTCGGTAAATATGTGACGTTTATCCCCGGTGTCAGGTATGAAAAATCATATATCAATTACAAAGCTTATATAGCTGACGAAATTTCGGCTGATGAAAGAACCCCTATTGAAGTGGATTTCCAGGATACTGTTGCTACAAACAGTTACTATAATATTTTACCGCAGATACACTTGCGGATTAAACCCACAGATTGGTTTGATATCCGGCTGGCCTATACCAATACACTTTCACGGCCTGATTACGGTCAGCTTGCCCCAAAAAGACTGATTAATCTAACGGCTTATACTGTGGCAATGGGCAATACATTATTAAATCCGGCATATTCCAGGAACTATGATATTATCCTCACGTGTTACAAACAAAAATTCGGATTACTGACCCTTGGTGCTTTTTATAAAGATATTGAAGGATTTATATGGACCAGGAAAGCAATGGTTGTATCAGGTACTGCCACTGACCCTGAATTATTGAACCTGCCTCTTCATACTACAGGTTTCGATATAACCTATCCTATAAACAATCCCAACAAGTCATCCATTGCCGGCTTTGAAGTTGATATTCAATCGAACATGAATTTTCTGCCGGTAAAAGGTTTTGTATTCAACATGAATTTTACCCTGATGGATTCTGAAACACGATATAGCGAAACCCTCAAAGTCAGAACATTAAACCCTGATTATGGCAAAATACCAGGTGTACCGAGAGTAATATTCGTGAATTATGATACGGCTTATGTGGATCGCCTTCTTAAACAACCCGGTTATCTTGCCAATGTTGGATTGGGATATGATAATAAAAAGATAGGTCTATCAGTAAGATTATCCTTTAATTTCCAGGACGAAATTCTTACCAGGGAACAACGAAGGGTTGATGGAGCTGACAGAGGGGTTACACTGGAATTCTATCGCTGGGATTTCCAGGTTAACCAGAGAATAACGAAAAAACTAAGTTTCACAGGTAATGTGGCAAATATCTTTAACCAGCCTGATCGCAGTATAAGGTGTATAACTGGATACCTGGAAAGTGTCGAGTATTATGGTTCGCTGGCACAGTTTGGACTGAAATATGATTTTTATTGATTTTAAATAAATTATGAGCTCACTCTGAAAAGTTATTTCCCCCTAAATCCCCCAAGGGGGACTTTTTGCAAGTTGCTGATTTTTAATGACTCCCCCTTTAGGGGGCTGGGGGGTAAAATCATTAAAAATCGCAGATCCGACTTTTCGGAGTGTACTCAATTTGGTTCTTAAAATTCATGTATATTATTGATAATGAATAATATAAAGTTAATATCTCACTCTTTTATGTTTAATTTAAATTTACTATTTATGAAAAGAAAAATGTACACATTGTTTACTGTTTTGATACTTCTGATAAGTATCCCTGCTTTTGCAGAAAAAACAGTGGTTGTCGTTGAACCTGATGAGGGCCTTGAAATAGGTGCTCTGAACACCGCTATTAATAATGCGGCGGATCCCGGCAATACGATCTTTGAATTAAAAAGAGGTGGCCTGTATTTGCTGAATGGATCTATTTCCCATACAGGATACACACTTCACATCAGGGCGGAAGCCGGAACAGGCGCACGTCCAATCCTTCAACCTGGTGTAGATGACCTGGGAGTTTCAAGTAATCATTTTGATCCCGCAGGAAGCATTATCCTGGAAGGTTTGTATATTACCGGGATAGATGAATTGGGAGTTACCAAAGGAAACCTGATCTATGTTACCGGGGCGGATAGCAGAATTATTATTGATGACTGCGTTTTTGATTATGACACTTCGGCAGATGTATACCTGTCTTCTATTGACAATACAGTGATCATTACCAACTGCGTTCACAGGAACCTGACACAACCTGCAAATCCTTCAAATGGCCGTGTTGTTGATACACGCGGGAATCCCCAGGATACCATAATTATTGAAAATTCCACAATGTATCATGTGAGTGCAAAAACTGTCTCAGGCCCTGACTATATTGGCTACATGAGATTTAATCACAATACAAATTTTTGCTGCAACTGGACTTCCGTTTTTGCATTGGGTAATGTCATTGATTGTGAAGTAACCAATAATATTTTTTATAACTATGCAATGCGCGGATTACGTAATTACCCGAACAATACTTTATTTACCATTGATTCATTGGGTACTATAACGGTAGGAGAAACAGTAATATCTGATGCTGACAAAAATTTTGATATGAGGAATAATAACTTCTACCAGGAACCTCAATATATGCAGTACATTTTAGACTATACTCCGGATCCGGTTTATCTGGAGGATGTAGAATATACATTTGCTTTGGAGGATATTGAGCAGACTGATACTATTTGGTACACTTCATACAAAATCCGCGATGAGCTTTTTACTCAACCAATTTACGATACCATAGTCTTTAAAGAATGGAAATCATGGCCGGAAATTACACTTGCACAGAATTTTGTTAATAACGGACAAGTGGATACAACTGGTTTCATTAGGGAAGCTCTTGTGTTTAAAAATCCTCCTCCTTTCTTTGGCGATTACTGGAAATTTTTCATTGAAAATGGCTGGTCAATAAAAGGTACAAATCCCCCAAATGCTTTTGCTGATGAAGATCTTTTAACTATTGGAGAAGTTACGGAAGGAGCATTTGATTTCAGTTATAACGATAATTCTGTTTCGGCAACAGGGGCAATAGACGGAGGACCAATGGGCGATCCAAGGTGGGTACCTTATTCAACAGTTTCTACACAGAATGTGAAAGCCTCACCATCTGCTACTGTAAGAACATATCCTAATCCGTTCAGTGAAGCAGTTAATTTTGAAATTACTGCAAAAGAAAATTCCTCAGTTAAAATCATTGTATTCGACCTGACAGGGAAAGAAATTTTCAGAATAAATGAAAAAGTTAACCAGGGAGTTAATATTGTTACAGTAAATCTTAACAGCCTTTCTCATTCCGGTGTTTATCTGTACCAGATACAGACTGAATTGTCTGCAGGACAGAAAAACATTGCCAGTGGCAAATTAATTAAGAGATAAACCGGCAGGAATACTAAAAGGAATAACTAAATAGTCTTATTAAAAAATTGGCTGGCTCCTGGTCAGGATGCCAGCCAATTTTTTATTAATTCTATTTGATTCAGATATACCAACTTTTTTGAAGTGGGCTGAATTAATCTGGGCTTTCAGCCCGGAATAATAATAAAAGTAGATTTGTATCGAACTCACATTAATTTACCAGTCACCCATGAGGTGTTGATTATTAATGTGAATTTGAATGCATGCGCAAGTGTTATTTATTAGCCGGGAAGTTAGCTTTAGCTATGTTTTGAATTATTGCAGCAATCAAATTATATCCAGGAATTTTATTCTTATTTTTACCACAAACCATAATAAAATGAAAGAAATAATAAAAACGGATTCATCTTCTTCCAAACCAGGACTGAACCGTCGTAAATTTATCAGTGCCTCTGCATTGGCTATGGCCGGACTACCGCAGCTTTTTTCAAAAGATAATATACTGTCGGAAGAATGGAATAACCAGGCACAGGTTCATGAACCTGCCAGGAAAATTTCGGTGAAGGATGAGGTTGATGTTATTGTCTGTGGAGGAGGTCCTGCCGGAATAGCTGCTGCAATTACCGCAGCCCGGGCAGGCGCCAGTGTGCGGGTGTTTGAAATGCATGGCTGCCTGGGGGGGACATGGACAGCAGGACTGTTAACATGGATATTTGATTTTAATAAACCCGGGATTACAAGGGAGATATTACGAAAACTTGATGAACGTGGGGCGCGCAGGGGTACCGATATTGATAATTTTGTATATGAACCTGATGAAATGAAACTACTCCTCGAAGATATGTTTGTGGAAGAAGGAATTAAACTCAGGTTATTTACCAATGTGGTTTCAGTTTATAAGGAAAAGAACCGATTGTCAGCTATTATAACTGAATCCAAGTCAGGCAGGGAAGCATGGAAGGCGAAAGTTTTTATTGATGCAACAGGGGACGGGGATGTTGGAGCACTCTCAGGTTGTAAATGGGATATCGGACGTCCGGAAGATGGAATGACTCAACCTCTTACTATGAATGCTCTTGCTGTTGTCCGCGATGTCACTCAACTACAGAAATATATCTGTTTCTATGGGGGAGATCAATCCTGGAGGAGCGAACCCAATAGAAATTTTAAAGCTGAAATACGAAGGGCTGGTATTGAACCTTCTTATAACGTAGCCAAATTATTCCACGTAAGGGATAATATTATCCTGATGATGCTGAATCATGAATATGGAGTTAAACCTTATGATGCCGACGGGATGACTTCAGCAACAGTACATGCCCGCAGGGAGATCTATAATATTACCAGGGGACTTAACGGGCTGGGAGGTGTATGGGATGGACTCCAGGTTGTTGCAACGGCTGAACAGATAGGCATCAGGGAAGGGCGAAGGATACATGGCCTCTATACAATAACTGAGGATGATATCAGGAAAGGAGCAAAATTTGATGATGGTATAGCAAAGGTTACCTTTGAAGTGGATATACATTCACTGACAAAGGCTGGTAATAAAAAAGAACAATATAATAAAATTCCTGTCCAACCTTATGAAATACCATTACGTTCCCTGATAGCAAAAGATGTTGAAGGACTGATGATGGCAGGCCGGTGTATCAGCGGGGATTTTATTGCACATTCAAGCTACAGGGTTACCGGTAATGCTGTGGCAATGGGTGAAGCTGCTGGAGTAACTGCAGCTGTTGCTTCGCAGAGAAAACGCCTCCCCCACGAAGTGAACTGGAAAGAAGCAGAAGCCAAATTAAAAGAGATAGGACATAGAGATTAATTTTTTAAATAACAAATCAAAAAACACAATTGGAAAATCGAATTACACGCCGCAGTTTCCTGAAGAAAAACATAAGTCTCGGGCTTGCAGTTACCATCCCGGGATATTCTGCATTGTATGATCTGTCGAATGATAACGTAAAAAATCATAGACCAGGTACAATTCCTTTATTAATGAAAGGAAAAAGACAATTGTTTGTTGATGATGTAATGCTTGCATTTACTTTGGGTATCCAGAGGAAATGCCATCCCGCAGGAAAACAGGATCATCCTGTGCTTGAACCGGATAAACCCTGGGAATACGTGGAACAGGAGGGTGTAAAATATCCTTATGCAAGTGTGTACGGAACGGTTCTCAGGGATGATGTTACCGGTTTATTCCGGATGTGGTATAATGTCAATAAGAAAACATGTTATGCTGAATCATCTGACGGCATGAACTGGTGCAAACCGGAACTGGGGCAATTAGGGCCAAACAATATGATCAACCTTTTTGATTTTCACAGTCCCAGTATTATCATGGATATTAAAGATACTGATCCGGGGAAGCGTTATAAAGCCATTGGATCAAAAGAAGGATTCAGTAAGGAAGTGATCAGCAGGTTGAAATCAAAATTTACATCTTCTGAATGGTATACCAGGCGCCATGCTTATAGTGCTGCATATTCTCCTGACGGGATGGAATGGACAATGTATCCTGAGCCAGTGTTACTTGGGATGGATACCATAACCCTGGCACAGGATCCTTTAAACGGCGAATACCTGGCTTTTCACAAACAGACACAGGATCCGCGATCTTTTGGACGCCAGGTATTTATATCCGTCAGCAGGGATATGCAATCATGGTCAGATACGGAACTGGCAATGGCTACAGATGAAACAGATCATGAGGAAGCAAGAGAACTCCAGGGAGGGACACATTCAGAGATTTACAATATGTCAGCGTTTTATTATGAAAGCCAATGGTTGGGACTTATAACTATTTTCCGGTGCATAGGTGAACCCCTCGTAAACGGGAAGGCACAGGCTGGTCAGAAAGGAATAATAGATGCCAGGCTTGTTCACAGTCGCGATGGACGTACATGGCAGCGATGTTCAGATCGTTCACCTGTCATTCCCACAGGTCCGCATAAATTTGATGCCGGATTAGTCTATGGAATATGTAACACTCCTGTGATAATCGGGGATAAGATGTGGATGTATTACGCTGCTTCAACTGATATTCATTGCGGCACTGATCCGGGAAAAAGAGTTTCTATAGGACATGCATCCTGGCGACTCGATGGAATGGTTTCCCTGCAGGCCGGTGATACAGAAGGTATAATTGAAACAGTCCTTCTAACCCCCCAGGGGAAAAAGTTAGCAGTGAATGCTGATGTCTCAGGGGGACAACTTCTTACCGAAATACTGGATGAAAATAATAATATAATACGAGGTTATGAAAAACAAAATTGCATCTCATTGATCAAAGATTCAGTATGCCAATCTGTACATTGGAAGAATAAAGAAACACTACCCCGTCAGAAAAATATCCGGCTGAGATTTTATCTTACCAATGGAGATTTGTATAGTTATAAGATTGAATGAAATAATGCACATATAATTAGTAGCCAGCATTTTGCGCCTTTACGTCTTTGCATTTTTTTAAATTATTGATTGTTAATTAATAGTTCGTTAAATTAAAATAGAACGCAGAGGCGCAAAGGCGCAAATTATTGATTATTAATAACATACGCAAACCGAAAATAAATCGTTAAAATATTAATTATCAGTGTGATACAAAAATATAACGAAGTATTGTTAATAAAACAGGTATTTTATACGGAATAAATCAATAGGTATATTTTAAAATTTTAATAAATGAGTCCACTTCGAAAAGTAGTCTATTATACTCAAATTTGTTTTACCCCCCTACCCCCCCAAGGGGGGGGAGTGCCTGATAATAAGCAATTTGCAAAGTCCCCCTTCTTTGCTCTGCTGATGCTGCCTAAAAGAGATGACTTGCTCCACCAACCGCGTGTCGCCCATAGCTTTAGCAGTGGCACAAACTTCGCGAAGGCGGGTAAGGGATTCCAGCCTGTCTGCCGACAGGCAAGACCTGCAAGCTGGCAGGTAGGGGTGAATTTACTTTTCGGGGTAAACTCAAAATTGAAAAATTATAAAATCCATCTTTACGGATTTTTTCTGATATGTTCAATGCTTCTTTTTAATTCGTGTAATAAAGACAGCAATAATATTATTGAAACATCCCTGTACAGCATATCGTGTCAGGAAAAGTCAGTTAATTCATGGGTATATACTACCAGACCATCCGGAAATAGTTTTGAGATCATGCTTCCTGTTTTCGAAATAAACGGGCAAATTACTCCTGTGATCTTGAACTGCTTATCTCCCGCATGTGAGCCAATAATACTAAGAAACGATGTGAGAGAATATATTTATGAGGGAACTTTCCAGTCAGATACTTCCCTGCGATTTCAGGTAAAGTTCCGTATTGCAGATAACAACCCGGTTGTACGTTTCCGTTATAGTTTAAAAAGTTCCGGGGATCACATACTGACAAAAAACACAGGCAGGGATAATATTACTTACTTTTTACACTCAATGAAAGAGTTAAAGGAGGTTAAAGAAATTCGTCTATCAGTTTTTAATGATATGATTCACTCCTGTAATCTTTCTGAAGCAACATGTTCTGATGCTGATTTTATGAATTCATCAACATTGGAGGGACCGATGATGCTCGGAGGAAACAGTAAGCTTACTTTCTTATGCTCTTATGAGCATGATTTTATGTACCCGGACAATTATCTTGAATACCGTCTTTTTCCCGATAGAAAAATAGTATTGTCGGCTATAAAAGGTAATTATTACCATGGAGAATCCGTGGATGGTTATTGCACTGTCTGGTTCGAAGTTGCAGGTATTGAGGGTGGAGAAGAAGATATGGCGGCATATTTCCGTAAATTTATAAAGCACTACCAGTCTGAATCTTTGGAAAGCAGGAAGCCCTATATTTATTATAATACATGGGGCCGACAGGAACGTGTAAAATGGGCAGGAGGCACTTATCTCAGTACAATGAATCTTGATTATACATTATCTGAAATAGAGCGCGTTCATGATCTGGGTATTGAATTTTATGTTCTTGATGCCGGGTGGTTCGATAAAACAGGGGACTGGGGCGTGAATCTAAAAAATTTTCCGGACGGTTTTCAGCAGATCAGGGAAAAGCTAAAAGAATATGACATGAGATTGGGTTTATGGATGGATCCTGCGAAAGCTTCTATTGCCAGCAATGCCCTGAAAAAAAATCAGGGTTGTCAGCGAACAAGGGGTGGTATTAAAGGGAAACCTTCCCCTGTATGGGAAACAGAAGAAAGTGTTAATATGTGCCTTGTTAGTCCCTATTGGGAACATTATGCAGATATTCTGATCCGATTATATAATGAATATGATGTTCGCTACTTTTATCTTGATGGAGTAGGGCAAACAGGCTGTGATGATCCGGGTCATTTTCATGGAACAGAAGCAAATTTAGCAGAAGAACGTCATCAGTGTTACGGATTTCTGCTTCCCGTTTACCTCGGAAAGATCATGGAGAAAGTGATTAAAGCCTGTCCGGATGTTATTTTTGATTTTGATGTTACTGAAGCAGGAAGGATAGGGGTAGGATTGCAATTCCTGGCTAACGGGCGGTATTTTATATTAAATAACGGACCGTATTACCATAACTTTGATCTGTGTCCCCGGGGGCAGAGTATTTTACCAAACGGATGTCGTAATATATTTATTCAACCGGGGCCGGCACGAACCTGGTTCATGCGTTCAGTACTTGATTACGATAAATGGATCCCCTCTAACCTTTTTATGGCTAATTACCAGGCTGATGATCCTGTAAGTTCTCAGATTATAAATATTGGTTCCCTGGTTCTTGGACAGAATGCTATTTGGGGAGATGTATTGAAAATTTCCCCGGAGGGAGTCACTCTTTTTAGTAATATGTTGAATGAATATAAGAAAGTACGTTATGATGTGGCAGAAGCAAGTCTTATTCGTAAAGGGAAACCGGGTGACACACCTGAGATATATGAAAAGATCAATCCTGAAACAGGGAATGGAGTGGTGGTTATATTCTCCAATGTAAAAGGTAAATTTTCTTACACTACAGTAAATAAAATTAATAAAAACATCTGGCATAATGAAGGAGTTGCTGTAAAAACCAGTGAAAACGGGCAAGCTATAATTAATGCTGAGTTTAATGAAGCTGCGGCGGGGATAGTGTTTTTTGGTGTAAATGAGTAAGTATACCAGGAATACATACAATTTTTAACTTGAAACAGGTGAATCAATTGTAAAAAAATTACTTGCTGATAATATTTTCAGATTTGTTTCAATAATATCTGACTGCAAGAGGGTTTAATTTAAAAATTTTGTATTTTTGTGAACTGAACATTCGAAATATTAAGATGACCAGTTCACAAAATAAAAATAAAGACATTATTTTCATTCTTTACAGTGATATTCGGACTGTATTTCGTTTGAAAGATGCAGCAATGCTTATAAACGAACCAGATTTTCAATCGCTTAATAGAAGATTACATTATTATGTCAAAAAGGGAAGGATAGGTAATCCAAGAAAAGGTATATACACAAAATTAAGGTATAATCAGGAAGAGATGGCGTGTCTTGTATATACTCCATCCTATATTTCTTTAGAATATGTCTTACAAAAAGCTGGTATCATTTTTCAGTTTGATTCACGGATCACAGCAGTTAGTTATTTGAGCCGGAGTATTGAAATTGATAATCAAACCTACCTGTATCGGAGAATTAAAGGTGAAATACTGGTGAATACACTGGGAATTATAAGGCATAATAATCATGTCAATATAGCTACACCGGAAAGAGCATTTTTAGATATGTTATATCTTAATAAAAACTATTATTTTGACAATATAAATCCATTAAACAAAGAATTAGTCTATAAATTTTTATATTGTTACCAGTCTGATGCATTAGTAAAAAAAGTAAAAAACATTTTTAAAAATGGTTAATATAAACCGGCATAAGTACTTTCTTCTTCAAATACTTAAAGATATATATTCCGATATTGAATTATCTCAGTATTTAGGATTTAAAGGAGGTACCGCATTAATGTTTTTTTATGACCTTCCCAGGTTCTCTGTAGACCTCGATTTTAACCTGCTTGATATTACAAAAGAAGATATTGTTTATAGTAAAGTCAGGAATATTATTTTAAAGTTCGGAACCATTTTTGATGAAGCAAAAAAATTTTATGGACCTTTAATTGTATTGGATTATGGTTTTGGTGAACGTAAATTAAAGGTAGAGATATCTAATCGTCAGTTTGACGACCATTATGAAATAAAAAATCTGTTAGGTATTAACGTCAGGGTAATGGTTGCAGGAGATATGTTTGCACATAAACTTTGTTCTTTACTTGACCGTGGCACATTCGCAACCAGGGATATTTTCGATACATGGTTTTTTATGCAGAGACAAACTCCTGTAAATAAAAACATAGTTGAATCCCGCATGAAAATGTCATATTCCGATTATATCCAAAAGTGCATTGAATATCTTGAGTCAATGAAAAATAAAGGATTACTCCAGGGATTGGGAGAGTTAGCAGATAATGAAATGAAAAATTTTGTCCGTACCCGACTTAAAGAGGAAATGATTAGCTTATTGAGGTTTTATAAGGATTTTCCAATTATAACAACATAACAAAGTATTGATAATTACACTTTAAAGTCCTTCAATCCATTAAAATCGATAGTAGCAAAATAATCATCTGCTGTTTCGGGGCGACGGATCTGCACCACTTCACCATTTTCGCGCAATAATAATTCTGCTGACCTCAGCTTGCCATTATAATTGAAGCCCATTGCATGCCCGTGGGCACCGGTATCGTGGATCACCACTATATCTCCGGGTTCCAGTTCAGGTAACATGCGGTTGATGGCAAACTTATCGTTGTTTTCGCACAGCGATCCCGTTACATCATATTTCCTGCCTCGGGGTTCGTTTTCTTTTCCTGGAACAGTAATATGATGGTATGCTCCATACATGCCGGGGCGCATCAGATTGGCCATGCTTGCATCGAGACCGGCAAACAGCTTATAGGTATTTTTAATATGCAACACTTTGGCTACCAGGTATCCGTAAGGTCCGGTAATGGCCCTGCCTAATTCGAAAAAGATTTTAAGAGGTGCCAGACCATTCCCTGCAATTTTATCGTCATATACTCTTTTAATTCCTTCACTTACATATTCCATATCCACTGCTTTTTCTACGGGTTTGTAAGGAATCCCCACACCTCCGCCGAGGTTGGCAAAGCTGATTTTCACTCCGGTTTTGTCATATATCTCAGTAATAAGATTGAAGAGCACCTCTGCGGTTTCGATAAAATAACCGGGGTCCAGCTCGTTGGATGCAACCATGGTATGAATGCCGAACTGCTTTATCCCTTTGCTTTTTAATATACGGTAGCCTTCAATGATTTGCCCGTGGGTAAAGCCGTATTTAGCCTCTTTAGGATGTCCGATGATCAGGTTACCTTTTTTCAGATCGCCCGGATTATACCGTAAACAGATAGTTTCCGGAAAACTCACATTTTTTTCAAGGTATTCAATGTGTGAAATATCGTCGAGATTGATGATAGCGCCCAGGTTTCTGGCTGCATGAAATTCCTCAGCAGGAGTGTCGTTTGAAGTAAGGATGATCTCTTCCCCGCTCATACCTGTTTGCCTGGCCAGTTCCAGTTCCACTTCCGAACTGCAGTCGATGCCAAAACCTTCTTCCCTCAGGATTTTCATCAGGTAAGGATTGGGGGTGGCTTTTATGGCAAAGAACTCCTTAAAACCCTCGTTCCATCTGAAAGCTTTCAGGATCCTCCGGGCATTTTCACGAATAGCCCTTTCGTCGTAAATATGAAATGGTGTTGGATATTTCTCAATTATTTTTTCAAGTTCTTCTTTTGAAAATGGGATGCTTCTCTCTGCCATAATTAATAGTCAGGTGAATTTAAATTTTGCAAAAGTATTAAACATTACTCAATTTTCTCTGGCAGACATGAATGAATTTTTTGCTCGTCAATTTATTTTTAACTTTGCGTGCTTTTACAAACAAGAATAAGTAATAGAAAATGGTAAGAATTAATGAACATTATCTGAAACTTCAGGCGGGTTATCTTTTCCCGGAAATTGGTAGAAGGGTGAACCAGTATATTTCAGCGAACCCGGGTAAAAATGTGATTAAAATGGGTATTGGAGACGTAACTCTTCCGCTTGTGCCGGCTGTGGTAAAAGCGTTTCACGAGGGAGTGGACGAAATGGCTAAAGCCGAAACTTTTAAAGGATATGGACCTGAACAGGGATATGCCTTCCTGCGTGAAGCTATAGCAAAAAATGATTACAAGGACAAAGGAATCGACATTTCAGCAGATGATATTTTTATTTCCGACGGCTCGAAATGCGACACCGGCAACATCCAGGAAATTTTCGGGCACGATAATAAAATCGCCATTTGCGACCCTGTGTACCCGGTGTATGCCGACACCACCGTAATGGCGGGAAAAACAGGCAGGTATAACTCGGGACACTTTGAAGGAATTATTTACATGCCCTGTACCAAAGAAAATAGTTTTATTCCGGAATTACCGAAAGAAATTCCAGACCTTATTTTCCTGTGTTATCCAAACAATCCGACGGGTGCTGTGGCTTCGAAGGAAGAATTGAAAAAATGGGTGGATTATGCGACAAAAAACAAAAGCATCATTTTGTACGATGCAGCCTACGAAGCATTTATCACCGAAAATGATGTTCCTCATTCTATATATGAAATTGAAGGTGCCAGGCAGGTAGCTATCGAATTTCGCAGCTTTTCAAAAACAGCAGGGTTTACAGGCACAAGGTGTGCTTTTACTGTGGTTCCTGAAGAACTGAAAGCGTACGACCCTGAAGGTAAAGCCCTTTCCGTGAAACCCCTTTGGAACCGCAGGCACACGACCAAATTTAACGGTGTTTCCTACCCGGTGCAAAAAGCAGCAGCAGCAGTTTATTCCGAAGAAGGCAAAAAAGAAGTGTCTGAAGTGATTGCCTATTACATGGAGAATGCAAGGATCATGAAAGAAAGTCTCACCAGGGCAGGTTACGAAGTTTTTGGAGGGGTGAATGCACCCTACATTTGGGCAAGGACAATGAACGGGATGAGTTCATGGGACTTTTTCGATAAATTACTGAATGAAGCCAATGTGGTGGGAACTCCTGGTTCAGGTTTCGGTCCTGCAGGTGAAGGATACTTCCGTTTTTCAGCTTTTGCGGGCAGGGAAAACACTATTGAGGCTATGGAGCGGATTAAGAGACTTAAATAGGAAATAATCAGGGAGTTTTACACAAAAGAACCGGAAACAGGGGATTCTCTTCAGATTTTGTAATTATCAATAAACCAGTTGAGGTATTCCGGTATTATAAAGATCGTATCAAGTCAACCAGTTGCATAAAATATTCTGTCGTCCAGATTTCCATTTCTTCCTGATTTTTAATGAATGGTCTTATATCATTTTTAACCAGTTCTATTTTGGTTTGTTGAATTTTATCCTTTAGCATTTTCCGGATTTGTTCAATTGATAATCCTTCAGAAGGCATCGGTCCGGATTGAGCAATTCTATGTTTCAGATGAAACAGGTTTAATCTGGTATTATTTCTTACGTACCATTCAAAATCGTACCAGTCTCGTCCTTTAACCCTGTTTTTCCAGCTCCGGAAAAGCAGTGCATGAATTTTACCTGCAAAAAGATCAGGTAATGAATAACAACGGACCATAAATGAAAACGGAAGGAGCAATAATTTATGCTCTGTGTCAAAACCGGAAGGAGGATCAGTATCGACTTCAATTTTAATCTTTATACTTTTTTCAGTCGTAAACTGAAGGTTATATACCGATGTATCTTCTTTTAAAAAAGCAGATTCAACATTTGTATTTTTTTTCTTTTCTTTTTTTGAAATGATAATATCGCGTCCTAATGCTTTAAACTCTGACCTGACTGGGGCAAAATATTCTTTAAACTCAAAACTGACTTTTTTAGTTAAAAGTGAAAAATCCATGTCTTCTGAAAATCGTTGCGATGCGTAAAAAATTCGCAAACAAGTTCCACCATAAAAAGCTGCTTTATTAAAAAAGCCCCCTCTGTATAACCCGGCTAATGCAATCTGCTGCATTACTTCGTGCTGGGCATTAAAATAATCATCATTCGTTTTTATCTCATAGCGAGATAACATCTGGTCAAAAATATTCATGTTTTCAATAGCTTAAACAGTTTATTAAGTTCATTTTGTTTCATTCCATTTTCAATACATTGCGTGATTATTTCCATATTAAAATTTTTTGTAATGGGAATGTCAATTCGTAAATCTTCTTCCAGGTATTCTCTCATGGCTTTTACTGACTGAATCCTGAGCCGGGAAGTTGTAACAATCAGGTCGCATAATGCTTTTTCAGGTGAAGCAATTAAAAACGCATAATTCTCACGGATAATTTCCTGATTTATTCCAATATGAAAATAATCTTCTTTTGAAAAGATATATTCAAAAATGCCAAATGGAGTGGTAAATTTTTTTCCACGTTTAGTCGTCATTGACCGCATGGAATATACTCTTTCAGGAATTAATCCGTAATATGATAAAGCATTTTCAAACGAAATGTAGGAAGGGCCATACAAGTGATTTGCAATCAGTTCTTTTGATAATGTTTTTCTATGAATCACTGGGGATACTACATATAATCCTTTTTTTAACCTGATTAATTCACCGTTTTTTTCCATATTTGCAACCTTGTCATGAAGGGATTTGTATTCACTGAATGCGCTAGCCAAGGTTGAAAAATCTATTGGAATTATTCCAAACTGTTCCAGAATATTCATATTAATAATTAAAAGTCACACAAATATAGTAAAATCTGCATAGATTATCGATATTTTGTCTATTATATGTGCAAAATTAACTATTCTTGCCATATTAACACTATCCGATTCTTTATACCCCCAAAGTTGTTTAAGGATTGATAAATAGTGGATGTAATAATCAATTTCCATATTTATTAATCCAAGGCAAATGAACATTAAAAAATATAGTTTTCCAATCCTTGTTCGTCCATTTAAGAGAATTTTTACACCTAAATATCTTAATATTATGATGTTAATCTCGACTTTCTAAGTAATAAATATAGATTATTAATGAACAATAGTACGAAGGTGTGCTGGCGAATGATTTGGCATATAAAAATCCCTGTTGTATATTTGCTTTCACCAACTAAAGATTTCTTTAAAACTAACACTAAACTAAACTTCTCTGTCAGAACCCTTTATACATACTGAAAAGGATTTGATCATCGCTCTCAAAAAAAGCGATGCGGATGCATTTGATAAGATCTTTCAGATCTATGGGAAGCGATTATATCATTTTTCACTGGGATATCTGAAATCAAAGCAGGGAGCAGAGGAGGTTGTCCAGGATGTCTTTCTGAAGATCTGGCATAATCGTGAAAACCTGAAACCGGAACTTTCATTCAATGCATACCTGTTTAAAATTGCTTACCGTCATATAGCTGAATTATTCCGTAAGATAAGTCGGGACAAGGCTTATCGGCATGAAGTCCTTGATGCCTCCCTTTCTTTTACCGATGAACTTAACGAGCGTACGAATTATGAGTCTCTTTTGGAACTGGTGGATAACCTGACAGAAAAATTACCATCGAGACAGAAGGAAGTATTTACACTGCATAAAAAAGAAGGGCTTTCCATGGAAGAAACAGCGGAGAGATTAGGGATTGCGGGGAAAACTGCCGAACATCACTTCACGGCTGCCATGAAGAGCATTAAGGCAGGGTTGATAAAGGAGAACCTGGGGGGAGTGTTGTTTTTTTGGCTGTATGTCCGAGGTTCGTAAAAATCTATTTAATGCAATTTTTTCATGGTTCGACGATGTCAGCTTGCAGCAGTTGAAGCTAATGCAAAAGTACGTCTGCAACGCTGACAGGTCTTTTGTGGGAAGTTTTAATCGGGGTACCTTTTTTTATTATATTCTTTATGATTTTTATTTAAACTGAATTAAATAGCCTTTTCAGGGCAAAATACTATATCACTTCATATAAGTTGGTAGATATGAATCATAGAGAATTAATAAAAAATACATTTTATACTGAACTCACATTAATTTACCTCAGATTCATCACTCCTGCCAGAATATTAAATCCTTAATAAAAAAATTTCACCTTCAACTAAGGGGTTTTTATAATCTAACCCTATATATTAATAAGGAATAATAAATACTTTGTGTGACTTTGTGAAATCCTTCGTGAACTTTGTGGTAAAAAATTTAATATCTCTATTTTACCCCAATGGGAACTTAAGTAAACACTAAGTGCACACGGAGTTACAAGAACGATCAATAAAATAAGTAGGTAAAACTGTTGTATGTCAATTAGTATTGAAACTTTAAAACGCTATTTTTCAGGTAATTATTCGCGGAAGGATTTTCTCCTGATCCGTGAAAAGCTGAAAAATGCTGAGCAGGACAGGGAACTCAGAGAACTCATGAAAGCTCATTGGGATGAATTCAGTGCAGAAGCAATGCCTGAAGAAAATATTGATAATATTCTGCACAGGTTACATCATCACATCCATTTGGAAGAGAACAGGGAAATACGAAGGCTTGACTGGTGGAAAGTATTCCAGCGGGTGGCAGCTATTATTATTTTCCCGATTGTACTAACATTTTTAGGATACCTGGTATGGCAAACCGGAGACAGGGTAGTTAAACCCGGGTATGCAGAAATTCAGTGTCCGATGGGTGTAAGGACGAAATTTCAGCTTCCGGATGGAACCACAGGGTTTTTGAATAGTGGCTCCGCGTTACAATATCCTGTTGTTTTCGATAAATCAAGACAGGTAAAATTAATAGGGGAGGGATTTTTTGATGTAGTTAAGAATGAAGAAATCCCTTTTATTGTACAAACAAACAGTATGAATATTAATGTATGGGGTACTTCATTTAATGTGGTATCCTATCCGGATGAAGCTATTGAGGAAGTGGTACTTCAGTCCGGAAGAGTATTTATTACAGGCAAGTCCGGTAACAGGATTGCAGAACTTGCGCCCAACCAAAAGCTTACTGTAGATATTCAAACTGGTAAAGGAATAAAAAGTTCTGTAATTGCATCCCAGTATACTTCATGGAAGGAAGGGAAGCTGGTATTCCGTAATGAAGATATGAGGCAGGTAGCAAGGCGTTTAAGTCGCTGGTACAATGCTGAAATTATTGTTGCTGATCCTCAGCTTTATTCATACACCTTTTATGCTACTTTCCAGGATGAACAGATGGATGAAGTGTTAAAGCTCCTGGCACTGACAACGCCTATTAAGTATGAAGAAGTTAAGAGGGAATTGTCGGAGGACGGGCTTTATTCAAAACGAAAAATAATCATAAAAACAGATGTGAAAAAGATTGATAAATTTAAATAAAAACAGGAAAGTGTTTGCGGCACTTTCCTGTCAGTAAGCAGTCTCTAATCCAATAAATTGTTTAACTACTTAACTTTTCAAAAGTATGAAAAAAAAATGGAATTTATGCACTAAGCCTTCTCAATGTTTAACTAAACTATGGAAAATCATGCGGGCAGGTGTTTTTTTGTTAATTGTTCTGGCAGCCCAGATCTGGGCAGCAGAAAGCTACTCTCAGGTTACCCGCCTCTCCCTTCAGATGAAAGATGCAAGGTTGTTTGACGTACTTGGGGAGATTGAGGCACAGACTGAGTTTTACTTCCTTCTTAATCAGAAACTGGTGGATGTGGACAGGAAGGTGACTATTGAGGTAAATCAGCAGAAGATTGAGGATATTCTAACACAACTTTTTACCGGAACCAATGTGAACTACCTGGTAATGAACCGGCAGATTGTATTAACTACAGCAACACCGGAGAATCTGGGGTTATTGAAACAGCCAGGCACAAGGGAAATTACAGGAACTGTGACAGATAGCGACGGGCAGCCTTTAGTGGGAGTTTCAGTTGTGGTTAAGGGGACGACTATTGGGACGATTTCTGATATTAACGGAAACTTTAGTTTATCAATACCTCAGGATGCTGAAATACTTGTTTTTTCATTTGTGGGGATGAGGACCCAGGAGGTTGAAACAGGAGAAATGACCATATTTAATATTAATTTGGAATTTGATGCAATTGGACTAGAAGAAGTAGTCGCAGTGGGCTATGGAACTCAAAAGAAAGTAAACCTGACAGGTGCAGTTGGGGTTGCCGGTTCTGAAAGGTTTGAAAACAGAACGATTACTTCTATCGGGCAGGGACTTCAAGGAGTTATTCCTGGCTTAAATATTACTTATGATTCTGGTGATCCAAATGAAGCTGCTGATTTTAATATCAGGGGATATGAATCAATAAACGGAGGGGCACCTCTTATATTGGTAGATGGAATCCCAATGGATGTGGAAAAAATTAATCCAAATGATATTAAAACGGTATCTGTACTAAAAGATGCATCTTCAGCTGCAATTTATGGTGCAAGGGCTGCCTTTGGTGTTATACTGGTAGAAACGAAAAAGGGTAAGGTTGGTAAAACAAATATTAATTTTTCTGCTCAAATGACATTGCAAAAATCGATTTTTCCCAGCTATCAACCCTTAAAAGATGGGGGGACAGCAAGGCAGGTTTACAATGAAGCGTTTAAATTAACCAGGGGAAGAGATGTATTCCCAATACCAGTAATAGAAGCTGCACTGGCTTATCAGGAAATGGACAATCCAACTGAAGATGATGCCTGGCTGGTCTATAACGGGAACCTTTATCCGTTAACTAATACTTATATGATGGATTTGACTATGCGGGATTTTGCACCCCAACAGCAATATGATTTTAGTATCAACGGAGCTAGTGAGAAAGCATCTTATTATGTTTCGCTTGGAGTGACTGAAAAAGAAGGATTCTTTAAATATGGCAACGAAAATTATCAAAGATACAATGCATTGTCTAAAATTGAATTTCATGTGACTGATTGGCTATCCCTGGACGAAAGAATATCATTTGCTTCCGTGCTGAACGATGTTCCTCATGAATATCATCCTCGATGGTATTACCAGAGTAACGCAGTTGCTTTTACTTTAACTCATACTTTCCCGGATTTGACATATTATCAGGAGCCGGGAGATAGGGAACAATATGAACACCTGATTGGAATGTACTCGAATGAAAGTAATCCTATACCGTTTCTTAAATATGGAGGCAGGGATAACCGTACTGATAATGATTTATGGTTGACACAAGGGATAACGATTACACTGTCTAAAGGATTAAAAATAAGAGGGGATTATTCATACCAATTTTTCTGGAGTGACTACGAAAGGGTGCATTCCAAAGTTGATGTATTAAAACAAGGGGGTTATTTTCCATTGAATGACCCTGGTATTATTTATAACGGAATAAGCTCAAATGATTATATAGAAAATAGTTTCAGCAAGAATACTTATTATGTATTTAATACTTATGCTGAATATACAATGGAAGATATTGGGGATCATTATATAAGGACATTAGTGGGTTTTAATCAGGAATATGGAAAACCACACAATATTATAACCACTTCATATCAGCTTATATATCCTATGATACATTCATTAAGTGCTACTACAGGAACTAAAACCAATTCCGATTCTAAAAATGAAATAATGCTTAGGGGGATGTTCTATCGATTAAATTATTCTTACAAGGACAGGTACCTTTTTGAAGCTAATGGCAGATATGACGGGACATCACGATTCCCCAAAGAAAGTCGTTTTGGATTTTTCCCATCGTTCTCTTTAGGTTGGAGATTATCCGAGGAACCATTTATGACCGGGACTAAAAATTGGCTGGACAATCTGAAGTTAAGGGCTTCTTATGGTCAGCTTGGGAACCAGAATGTTGGATCCTATTATCCCTATATTTCATCAATGCAATCCGGGACTTCGACTTTCCTGCTTGACGGGGGAGGGAATCTCACGAATTATATAGCTCCTGGTGGTTTAGTTAGCAGTACTTTGACATGGGAAACCGTAGTCAGTAAAAATATTGGTATTGATTTTACATTGCTTGACAGGAAACTGGATTTAGCATTCGATTATTTCATCAGGGACACCAAGGATATGTTAATGGAAAAGAGTTATCCCGGACCACTTGGGGCTGATGCTCCCAGCGAAAATGCCGCAGATTTGAGAAATACAGGTTGGGAACTGGCTGTTACCTGGCAGGATAAAATTGCAAAAGAATGTTCATACCGGGTAAATCTTTCACTATCTGATTATCAAACAGAAATTACCAAATATGAAAATCCAACGGGTGCTATTAATGATTATTATGTTGGTAAAATGGTTGGTGAGATTTGGGGGTATCAAACTGTTGGTTTCTTCCAGACAGAGGACGAACTGGCAAATGCCGCTGACCAATCCAGGATCGGCTCTAACTGGAGGGTAGGTGATATACGGTTTGCCGATCTTGATGGAGACGGGGAGATTACTACAGGCTCGAATACATTGGACGATACAGGTGACAGGATAAGGATTGGAAACTCTACTCCCAGATATGCATTTGGTATTAATCCAAGTTTAAAATATAAAAACTTTACACTTGACATATTCGCCCAGGGAATATTAAAAAGAAACTGGTATCCACCCACGAATAATTTTTTAAGGTTTTTTCCCTGGATAACTCTGGCAATAGAACAATGGTGGATTGACGACTCATGGACTCCCGAAAATAGAGATGCATATTTCCCCTTAAAGCAATATGCAATGTCTGATCGCAAAAATTATGTTCCACAAACCCATTATTTGCAAAATGCTGCCTATATAAGATTAAAGAATGTGACATTGAGTTATGATATCCCGGTAAAATTTGTTGCTAATGCGCAAATATATCTCAATGGGACAAATCTTTGGGAGGCATCCGGAATGTATAAAACCCTGGATCCTGAGCAAGCGAGTGACCTTAAACAAAGGTATATGTTTCAACGGTCATTCACTATTGGTCTAAAAGTAACATTTTAAGCAATTTAAAAAATATAGAAATGAAGAATAATATAGTATATTTAATAATTCTTACAACTTTTTTTATTAGTTGTAATGATGATGCTTTGGAAAAATACCCGTTAACCAGTATATCAAGCGAAACATTCTGGAATAGTGAAAATGACCTTATGATCTATAATAACATTTTTTATGACTATGCCAAGTTGAATACAATGCGGTTACTAAATGGGAATCATGAGGGGGCAAACAGAGCTGGGCAATACTCACTGGACGGTATGACAGATAATGACGCCAGGACACTGGCTTTCAGTGCAGACCATGCAGAGATAAGAGCCGGGATAATAATTCCCGACTCAAACCCAATATCATTTGGCTGGAACAATACCTGTTTTAACTTTGTGCGTGCAATCAATATTGGTCTGGCAAATTACGACAGGGCAGATATTAGTCAATCGATTATTGATAAATATAAAGCTGAAGCCCGTTTGTTTAGAGGATGGATGGTTGCAGATAAAGTATCTCTTTATGGTGATTATCCATGGCTGGATAAAGAACTGAACATCGATTCAGAAGAATTATTTGCGGAACGCACGCCACGTGAGACTGTCATGACAAATGTACTTGCTGATTTGGATTTTGCATGTACAAACCTCCCTAATAACTGGGGCGATGGAAATGCCCCGGGAAGGCTTAATCGTTGGTGCGCTTTACTCATAAAATCACGCATTTGTTTATTTGAAGGTACCTGGCGGAAGTACCATGGAGGGAATGATGTAAATACATGGCTTCAGGCAGCTGCCGATGCAGCTAAAGAATTAATAGATGACGGACCTTATGAGTTGTATTCAACAGGCGACCCTGCCCATGACTATAATGCTATTTTCCAAAAGAACGACCTTACAGGGATTAATGAAGTAATGTACTGGAGGAGGTATATGCAGGGAGTTATTAATAATTCATGGGAAACATATTATTATATGTCTTGCGCAACCAAAAGTACTGTCGAGGATTATTTATGCACCGACGGATTACCTATTACCCTCTCTGATCTATATCAGGGTGACGAGGTTTTCGAGAACCTGTTTGAAAACAGGGATCCCCGGTTAAGGCAAACTGTTTTACATCCAGACGATGTGGACTATTATAACTATGGCGGCTACGGTGACGATGGCACTGAAATTCCTGTACTGCTTGGGATGACGGGTATATATTATTCACAAACAGGATATCATCAGGTGAAACATAGCAATTATGAACAAGGTAAGCTTGTTCATGAAGGATATACGCCGTGTGTAATATTAAGATTTGGAGAAGCATTGCTTAATTACGCCGAGGCAAAAGCAGAATTGGGGACACTGTCTCAGTCCGATCTTGATGTAAGTATTAATAAACTCAGGGACAGGGTTGGAATGGTACACATGGATATTAACAATATACCTGTTGATCCGAGATATATTGATTGGGCTGTTTCTCCTTTGATTGTAGAGATCCGTCGTGAGCGAAGGGTTGAATTATTTGCTGAAGGTTTCCGGTTCGATGATATAAGGAGATGGAAATTAGGAGAAAAAATAATGACAAAAAAAGATTATGGTATACGTTGGGATGAAGCAAACCGGAACAGGATTGACCCTGATGGTTCTACTACTTTAAAGTTTGAAGTTGAACCGGAATCAGGGATTGAATATATTTGCCCGAATAAGGGCACTGTATTGGAATTCCCTGTGTTTGAAGACAAACACTATCTGTGGCCTATACCTGTAGATGCCAGGTCACAAAATCCTGCTGTAGGGCAAAATCCTGGGTGGGAATAAGGTTAACGAGCAGAAAAAGAATAAAATTTATTGTATTATTCACCGGGTGGCTTTGATGATAAATAATAAGTCACCTGGTGAATTTTTAAAGTTGGCAATAAAATTATCATGATATGCGAGTTTTCCCGAAGGGTTTCTTTTGGAACATTTGTTACAACTAAAAGCAAACAATTTTAAACAAATGAATCACTAATGTACGGAGTGAAAGATTTTAAAGGAGCAAGTATAAAAAGGTCATGTATAAGAGGCAAAAATGAAACCCTGTCTGGCAGGACAAAGATAAAGTTTGTAATAGGCTGAATTTTAAATTCAAAGCAGAGTATTATAACAAACCAGTGATTGAAATAGATAGATTTCTTATTTCTCTGGGATATCTTACAGGAGAACCTACAATTAATCAGGATATTATATTATGATAACTATATTGAATTGCCGGAAAAGGAATACTGTTATCGAAAATTCATTAATTCTATTGGATTGTCAAAACTTGATACGGGAGAGTTGTATTTTTACCTAATCCCTTAATTATTAATAGTAATGAAATCAAATTTTGCAAAATATACGGATTTTAAATAGACAGATAACAGAAATAAATAACAATAGTAACTCTGTAAAAATTCCATTAAATGAATTTATTTGACAAAGGCAATAAAAGGCCAAAATATAATAGGAGGAGTTTTATAAAAACAATAGGGCCCGGTACATCGATGCTTGTTTTTCCACAAGTTTTTACTGGTAGTATGTTTGGGGGCCTGGAGGATAATAAACCATCCGGTTTATATAGTAATGGGGGTATTGATACCCCTATTGATAAAATTACCAGTACAAAAAACATTTTGTTGTATCATTATCCGGCTGATGTCAAATCATATCCGTTACATGCAATGCCTGTTGGAAACGGAAGTATGGGGCTAATGTTCAGTGGGCATGTCCATTCAGAAAGGATTATTCTGAATCATAACAGGTTAAGGCCAATATTTTATAAAGAAAAAGAAAATAATGTATCAAATTACCTTCCATTGGTAAGGGAATTATTTTTTGATGGCAGATACGGGGATGCACAAGCTACATTCAATAAAATGCAGTTGGAAAATGGTGGTAAAAGATTATTAAATAACTATCATCAGGTTTCTGACCTTTTTATTGAAATGCCAAATATTTCAGATGTCTCTGGTTACAAACGGATGTTAGACCTGGGAAATGGGATTGGGAAAGTTACTTTTGAAAGCAAAGGGGTTAACTATATAAAAACATATTTTTCTTCTGCCCCTGATAATCTGCATGTAATTAATATCTCCGCTTCCCGGGGGAAAAGTATCAGTTGTACAATTGCGTTGGGGCGGTTGCCTTTTGAGTCATGTGCTCTGGATGGATTTGCCTCCTCAGATATGCTATCGTTAAAAGGGGAATATACAGAAGGTTTATGTTTTGAGGTTTCGGTAAAATTAATCAACCAAGGCGGAAATATTACTCCAGGACAGGAATCATACAAGGGAAATGGTAGAGCAGATGAGAATGGGTCTGTAAAATTGCTGTCTCTTAATGTTTCAGAAGCAGATGAACTAACAATTTTAACAAGTATCAGGGTTTCCCGGGCAGCATTGGACGAAGGGGATCGTTTTAGCGGATATAATTTTAGGGGGTTAGCCCAACAACATATCAAAGATTTTGAGGAAAAAACAGGGCGTGTAAAACTAAACCTAACAGGGCTAAACAATGGAAAAGCCTTGGCTAATACTGATGAGTTCCTGAAAAAGGCAAGGGAAGGGATAGTTCACCCTAAATTAATTGAACTAATTTTCCAGGAGGGCAGGTATACCTTACTTTCATGTAGCCGTTCGGGAGGATTACCAGTCAATTTGCAGGGGTTATGGAGCAATGCTTATTCACCTGTCTGGAACAGCCGTTATCAACTGGATATGAACCTGCAAATGTGCTACTGGTTAGCAAATCCTGTTAACCTAAATGAATGTAATTTGCCACTATTTGATTATCTGGAGGGGCTAGTCCCTGCTGCAATAAAGAGGTCAAAAGATTTGTACAATTGTAGGGGTATTTCCCTCCCCGTTGGGGTAGACGAGAATAACGTAAGATATCCAAGCAACTCTGAGACACAATGTGTCGCTGGCTGGCTGGCACAGCATTTCTGGGAGCACTATTTATTTACATTGGATGAAGAGTTTCTGGCTAAACGCGCTTACCCATTTATGTTACTTGTAGGTGAATTCTTCGAAGATTATTTATTTGAAAATGAAGAGAAGAGATATATAATTCTTCCATCTTCCTCCCCAGAAAATTACCCTGGGAACTTTCCCGGCAGGCTTTCGATGAATGCAACCATTGATATAGCTGTTGTAAAAGAGCTATTTAATAATCTTATCAAAGCCTCTCATACTGTAGGTGTAGATGGGCAGAAAAGAAGAAAATGGCATAAAATTGTAAGAAAGCTTCCTTCCTGGCCTGTAGGGGGGGATGGAACTTTGTTGGAATGGGCAGATAATAATGCAATTGAAAGGCAGGAACACAGGCACTTATCTCATCTTTACCCTCTTTACCCTGGTTCGTTATTTGACACAGAAGATACTCCTGAATTGGTTGCAGCGGCAATAAAAGCAATAAAAAAGCGTGAATCTGTATTTCATGATGATGCCTGTGGATGGAGTTATGCCTGGTTAGTTGCCTTATATGCACGTGCTGGGATGGCAGAAGATGCATATCGGAACCTGTTGATTTATGCCCAAGGATTTATAACTGCAGATAATTTACTTTCAACAATATGCGATTTGAGTGGATTAGGGTTAGGTCGCACCAGAAATGGGAAATTGATACAGGTTGAAGCAGGGCTTGGAATTACGGCTGCAATAGCAGAAATGCTTCTTCAAAGCCATAATGGATTAATCCGGATATTGCCAGCTTTGCCAAATTGTTGGGGAAATGGTTTGGTGGAAGGTCTAAAAGCAAGGGGAAACTATGAGATTGATATTTTGTGGGAAACAGGGAAAATACATAAGGTCATAGTCAGGAGTAACTCTGATTCTGTATTTAAAATTAAATTTTATAAACCTTTTCGAGGAGAGGTGAAATTAAAAACAAACGATAAATCAGAAATTGAATATAAAAAGATTGCAGATAATACTTATGCAATTAAAACCAAGACAAATCTGGACTATGAATTCTATAGTAATTAATTTTTTTGATATAAAAATCTAAAAAACAGATTATATGAATGTGAAAATAAACATTGTACCAATACTAATAGCTTGTATATTTTTGTTAATCACAGGAGGTTCATGTAAATATCGAGTGGGAAGTGGGCAAAAAGAAATAGCAAGCCTTGAAAAATACCGTGAGTTACGGCAGGAAAAACTAAACCAGCCACGTCCGGTTATCCATAATAACGATGGTTGTGATGCCTATTTATATCCGGAAGACAGAGTGTTTTCTATAGCAAATTTCCTTGATTACCGTTCAGCAGGGTTGAAAGGATCGGATGTAACCACAATTTCATACTGTACGATAAGCTCTTCGTTTGGGCAATTCACTCACAATACCAAAGTGGGAGAATTTTTAACAATACAACATCAACGTCCTGGTAAACGTAATGTCGTACCCGAATTTGTAAAATTGGGAACCGATCCTTTGGAAATAACCAGTAAGTTTGCCCATGAGAATGGCTTCGAGTTTTTTTGGTCGAACCGTATTAATGATTGCCACGATTATATACACCGTCCTGACAAACCATATGAACGATATTCTAAATTAAAGACAGAACACCCGGAATACCTGTTTGGAACAATTGGAGAAAAGTTGCCTCATGGGCGTTGGAGCGCTGTCGATTTTTCACATAAGGAAATTCGCGACTTATGTGTACAATATTATACAGAGGTGTGTGAAAACTACGATGTAGATGGTATTGAACTGGACTTTTTCAGGTCGCTTGCCCTTTTGTTCCGTAACGTTGCACGAGGAGAATATGCTACTCAGGAACAACTGGATATGTTCACCGACATGCTAATCCAAATTAGGAACATGACGGAAAGGGTTGGGATGAAAAATGGGAAACCAATCTTAATTCTTGTTCGTGTTCCGGATGGGATTGAATATTGCCGTGGTATGGGGATTGACATACAAAAGTGGATGTCTGAAGGATTGGTGGATATTGTAGTTGGTAGTGGTTTGTTCCGCCTTAATCCATGGAAATATTTGGTTGAACAAGGGCATCAGTATGGAGTAAAAGTATATGCCGGGTTAAGCGAACCAAGGGTAAAAAAAGAGCACCAGCTCCTTAAACGGTTATCAGATCCGGTTTACCGTGCCCGCTCAGCTGCTGCCTGGGAAGCCGGAGTTGATGGGCTATATATTTTTAATGAATACGATACCAGAAGCCGATATCTTTCGGAAATAGGAAAAGCAGATAAACTTAAAAATAAAAATAATCTCTACTTTGCAACCTATCTCAACTGGAATCTGGAAAACAGTTTAGGTTCAATTAAAGGTGGCAACAACCATTTAAACCTTCCTTTACTTACACCCTCAGACACAGTAATCCTTGATGATAATCCATTGGCACTATCGCTGGAAATTGGAGATGAAAACTATCAGGCAAAAATTGCACTTATCCTTTATTCTCAAGGTGGTAACCCTGAGGGTGTGAAAGCGTATCTTAATGGTACTGAATTAAAATTTAAAAAAACAACTGACGATGGGCTTTCTATTTATGAAATTTCGCCGGAGTCAGTGAAGCCAGGAGAAAATGATTTGGAATTGAGTTATGTGCCAGGGCAAAATCCGCTGACCCTTCTGGATGCTGCAATCCTGTTTTACAGGAATCCGGATGACGTTAATACAAAAAAGTTAGCTGAAGTATGTTTCAATATATAGGATAAACTTTCCCAGTTAGAGGTATACCTGTATTGGAGCTTTTATAATGCATGAAAATTATTAATAAATCAAACCGCGCAACCGCCAGAATAAATATTTATATTATGAACCGTAGAGATTTTTTTAACAAGAGTATTTTTAGTACTGCTTCAATGCTATTGGTTAGCCCTGTTTCAGTTAGAAGGATATTGGGGGCAACAGATAATAATGAAGAACTAATTAAGCAAGTAGGAAATGTCAATAGTACAGATATAGAAGATGCAATTCGTCTGGGATGCCGTACGATGCAAAATGTATTTAACGCAGATGATAATTACTTTCCTTTTTTCCGTTCTTTTGTATGGCCAGATCCCCGGTTGGTATTCGATCAGCATCATAATGAATCACATGTACCGGGAAGACATCTCAATGCACTATTAAATGCTGAAGATACGATTGGTCTGAAGTTGGATGAAAAAGCAGTAGAACACCATCGCAAAGCGGCATTTTTTTCATTTAGCGGACCACTCCCTTTACCATTAAACAGAAATGAGGTAAACGGCCCTTTAGTAAATTTCTGCCCTCATGATCTCAGGGAAGGATTCCATGCACTTTATTCGTTGGTGAAATACAGAAAGGATGAAGGGGCACGTGAGGTGGCAGAAAAAAGTATTGATGCCATTTTAAACTTTTGGGATCCAGTACACCGATGGGATAAAAAGCGTATTGCTGAGCTTGGTATAAATTATAGAAACAATGGTTTTTTTATCAATAGAGAAGCCAGAATGATAGGATCACTGGTAAAATATTATCGGGCTACGGGTTATGGACCTGCTTTGGAATTAGCATTGATATTGAAAGAAAAAGCAATTACTGAAGTTTTTACTACTGATGGCAGCTATGATCTCCAGCGTTTTGAAACTAGGCATAGCCATTCCATCACCTGTGTGATGTCATCGCTTGCACAACTTGCGGATCTGCTAAAAGATTCAGTTTTAATGAATAGGGTCAAAGCATTTTATGATAATGGGCTTCTGAATATGAGGGATGAGATTGGATGGTCTCCTGAAGCTGTATTTCAGGAAGGATTAGATAATGGAGAATCCAATAATTCCGGGGACATTTTGGAAACGGCATTGCTGCTGGGGCAGTGGGGTTATACCGAATATTATCATGATGCAGAACGTATAATAAGATGTCATTTACTGCCTTCTCAACTACGGGATGTGTCTTTTATTGTTGATCCTCCTAATCCTAATGGGATTGATGGATTACGAGATGTTGCAGACCGTCATCTTGGAGCCTGGGGATTCCCGGCACCTTATGGTCACAAGTCCATAGGAAAAGGAAGAGGATATTTATCTTTTAATATGGATATAGTTGGAGGTGTAGTTGGGTCGCTATGCGAAGCCTGCAGAGAAACAGTAAAGACTACCAATACCGGAACCTGGGTGAATATGCTATTCGACTACGAAACAAGTGAAGCGAAGGTAGAATCCCCTTATACTCATGATTGTCTTAGTATTGAACTAAAACGATCTGGTCCATTGTTTGTTCGTATCCCCTCCTGGCTTGATGTCAGTGAAGTTAAAGTCAAGGGTATTGGTATCAAACCTGTCTTTTCAAACGGTTATATGTATTTTGATCAAGTTTTGGCAAATCATCCAATCCAATTGTATTTCCCCTTAAAAGAGACAACGATTATACTCTCGGGAAATGTTCATATGCACCCCATTCGGGTAAAAATGAAAGGAGATTCTGTATTGGCTATGGACAATTTTGGTGCCAGACTAACATTTTTTGATCCTTTCCAATAAGCAATATGTGTCTTTGCATAATCTTGCTTGAGCAAGAACAGGTTATAATTTTGGTTGAACCCGAGAGTTTTGAGGACTTAGGAGGCTGGGTATCGACCAGAAATTTATAGATTATATGGGTTCACCCTTTTTTTACTGGCATGCGGCAGGGGCATATCGGTGGAAGACGCTGAAACATAGGTAATATTTCCTGAAACGGGAACATTCCATGTGTGGATACGCACTCGTGATTGAGCAGCGTAGCTACTTCCCGGGAATCCCCCTTTCCATAAAAGATAATCAGAAATAAAACTTCAATATATCTTAAAAAATATTTCATTTTATCTTTAATGCTTCCAAAGTTGATCCATAACAGCGCAAAAGCACTGTTATGGAATATTATTATCATTGTTATTTAAGAATTTATATCACATACGTGCACTTGATCCCGTGATAGCGAGATCCCTCATCTTCCTAGTTTGATTAGCTGTTTTTTATAAATCCGCAGACCAGGAAAGTTAGTAAATTTCGAGGTAGAATTAAAAACCCTTGGCCAACAAAATGTTCAGCAAGTTTCTCCCGGTAAATTGTTAAAAGATTTCAATTTAAAAAATTATTTCTGCATATTTAAAGTCTCTGAAATCCGGATTTTTTACTTTACCAATTTATTTTGTTTTTCGTAATCAATATTTAACTTAATATCATGAAAGAAAAATCAAACCAATCCCGGCGAAGCTTTATTAAGAAATCAGCTGTTGCTGCAGCTTCCATGGCAATTCCAACCTTTGTCCCTGCACAGGTATTTGGTGCCAATGACCGTATAAATGTTGCTGTGCTCGGTGTAAACGGGCGAGGTAAAGATCATATCAAGGGTATGATGAACCTCGAAAATGTCCAGGTAACTTACCTGGTGGACCCTGACCTTAATGTTGCATCTCTACGTGCGAAAGAATTTGAAGAGACATACGGTAAGAAGGTGAATATCGTTCAGGATATGCGGAAGGTATTTGAAAACAAAGACGTTCATGTGGTAACTGTTGCCACACAGAATCACTGGCATGCCCTTGCCACTATCTGGGCCTGCCAGGCAGGTAAGGATGTGTATGTGGAAAAACCGGGCTCACACAATGTATGGGAAGGAAGGAAAATGGTTGAAGCTGCATATAAATACGATCGTATCGTGCAGCATGGCGTGCAACTGAGAAGTTCTGTGGCTATCCGCGAAGCTATTCAGTTATTGCGTGACGGGTATATCGGAAGGGTATATATGGCAAGAGGACTTGTTTTCCGGAAAAGACCCGATATCGGGAACAAACCTTTCGAACCGGTACCGGAAGGACTCGATTATGATCTGTGGACAGGCCCTGCTTCAAAACGACCTTTCACAAGAAACCTCGTGCATTATAACTGGCACTGGCACTGGGATTACGGCAACGGGGATGTGGGCAACCAGGGAATCCATGAAACAGACCTGTGTATGTGGGGACTCGATGTTGGCCTTCCTACAAAAATTACTGCCATGGGAGGCAAATTCCTGTGGGATGATTGTAAGGAAACTCCCGAAGTGCTTACCTCGGTCTATCATTACCCTGAAGAGAAAAAGATCATCCAGTTTGAGGTACGTCCATGGTACACAAACCTGGAAGATGGTGCAGGTGTGGGAAATATCTTCTATGGTGATAAAGGCTACATGGTAATAAAGGGATACAGTAATTATGAAACATTTTTGGGAGACGAAAGAACTCCCGGGCAATCCCGCTCGGAAGGCGGAGATCATTACAAGAACTTTATTGATGCAGTTCGGGCACACGATTCTTCAATGCTAAATGCCACGGTGGAAACAGCTCATCTTTCATCAGCCCTTGCTCATCTTGGAAATATCGCATACAGAACCGGCAGAGTATTGACTTTTAATCCTTCTTCGGAAACATTCGTAAATGACCCTGAAGCAGACAGGCTGTTAACCCGCAATTACAGGGCACCTTATATTGTTCCTGAAAAAGTGTGAGGAGACATCTTACTTATAAACTTTGTGTTCCTTCGTGAAAACCTTAGTGTCCTTTGTGGTAAAAAAATAAACCACAAAGGACACAAAGTACCCACAAAGGGACACAAAGAAAGCATTATTTAAACTCGAATTAACATGAAATCCGGATTATTTACATTATTATTTTCCATTTTTTTTACTATATATCCTTCATTTTCACAGGGGGACAGCGATTATAGGCTTGAGAATCCGATGACGGTTCAATATCTTACGAAGAATATACGGAAGAAATCTCCCCGGCTTATCCTTACCCCCGAACTGGAAAGAAATCTGAGGAAGAAACTGAAATCAGATACTCTGGTCATGTCCTTCTACGGTGCACTGCGGGCTGATGCAGAAAAGATTCTCACTATGCGCCTTCCTGAGAGGATAATTCCCGATAAAAAAAGATTACTGGGTGTTTCCCGGGAAATGGTAAGAAGATTCAGTATACTGGGGATTATCTGGCGCATGGAGAAAGATCCCGTTATACTTGATCGTATTGATAAGGAATTACAGGCTGTAAGTAATTTCACTGACTGGAATCCTTCCCATTACCTGGATGTTGGGGAAATGTCGCTTGCTGTTGCCATCGCACTTGATTGGGCAGGTAATGTTTTGCCTCCGGCAACAGTTGAAATGGCTGAAAAAGCATTGATTGAAAAAGGGATTCTTCCAAGTTATCAAAAGGATTATGGTTGGATTGACGATGACGGTAACTGGAACCAGGTATGCCATGGGGGATTGGTAGCAGCTTCGTTAGTTATAGCGGAGAAGGATCCTGAGCTGGCTGCTAAAACTATTAACCGTGCTCTCGAAAAGATGAATTTTGCCTTAAGGAAATATGGTCCCGATGGAGTATATATGGAAGGACCGGGATACTGGAATTACGGTACGTCCTATTCTGTTATTACTTCTTCTATGCTTTTAAGTGCCTTTGGCACCGACTTTGGTATAACTGATTTTCCGGGATTTATGAAAAGTTTTATTTACAGGATGTTAATGGTAGCGCCATCCGGAGAATTATACAATTATGGGGATAATGGAACCAATCTTATTGATGGACGAGGTAAAAATAATCAGGTGATGGCTCGTTTTAACCAGGGAGAATTTGTAAATAATGCCACCTGGTATGCAATGAAAACGGGGGACAGTGATTTCTTTGATCCGGGTTATTTTGCAGCCCATCCTGATGATCTCCGGGAAAGAGGACGCTTTGGAGTGCTTGCCCTTTTCTGGCTTTCACAATACAAACCTAAAATATATGTTCCTTTACCGGTAAACTGGAAAGGAGACGGGGGAAATCCTGTTATCCTTTTCAGAAACGGAGATAGTGATCATGATATGTTTTACATGGGAGCAAAGGGTGGCAGAGCCAATGTTAACCATGGAAATATGGATGCCGGAAGTTTCATCTTTGAACTTGATGGTGTACGATGGTCAGTAGATCCTGGTTCACAGGGATATGCACATCTTGAACTTCAGGGATTTGATCTATGGAACAGGGACCAGGATTCAGAACGATATACACTTGTTACAAAAGGGAGCCATGGCCACAGTACACTTGTGGTAAACGATATCCCTCATAATGTGGAAGGCTATGCTCCAGTGACAGGTTTTAATGATGGAGGTAATGGAGAAAATCCGGAAGCTGTAATTGACATGACGGAAATTTTTTATGATAATGTAGAAAGTGCCCGGAGAAAGTTTGTGAAGGAAAGTCCACGTTCCTTATTAATAGAAGATATTATAATCCAGAATGAAAGGACCAGGTCAGTGACATGGCAGATGATGACCATTGCTGAGGTTATTCCGGTAAAGGGTGGAGCAATATTAAAACAGGAAGGAAAAGAACTTCACCTCGAAATTCTGTCACCGGAAAATATGAATGTTTCTTTAATTTCACTAGATCCACCCCCTCTTAAACAGGATAAACAAATTGAAAATCTGAAACGCATAGAAATAAGGGTACCGGCATGGGTGCTGGGTTCTTCGGGAAAGATCGTGGTGAGGTTGAAGGGGGATTAGTGAGTATATTTTACCACAAAGGACACAAAGGACAACACGAAGGACACTAAGTTTATATTCCTGATTAATAATACTTTGTGCGCTTTGTGTTGTCCTTTGTGTCCTTCGTGGTAAAAAATACTTTTAAGACAGCCCCCTACTAATTCCCTTTCTTCGCGGTAACCTTAACCGGCCCTTCCGGTGTCTGTGCAGTCCCCGTCATAACATTTTTTGCATCCACCATGGTTTGTACACTTATGTATGTATAATCCACATATAACCCAAATGTCAGTGAGTCTCCTTTTATAACGATATCTTTTAATTCTATCTTATACCCATCACTGAACTTTACTTCTCCGGTGAGTTTATTTTCCTTTTCCTCGATGGTAATAGTCCCTTTTTGATAACCGTAAGGTGCTGACGGAGCTTCAAACTGCCATACTCCTGTCATTCTTTTATCTGTCGCGTTTACTTCAGAAGAGATTCCTGCAAGCAATACAAAGGATAAAATCAGTGCAAATAATCTGTTCATAATTTTTAGATTTTTTTGTTAAACATGGAACAAAGGTTAAATCCTTTCCGTTATTTTCCAAAAATCTGGGATAAATGACTATAATTTGGGGTAAGCGGTTTTTGCTCAGGATAAATGGTTAGAAAACAGGGATGAATATTTGCGGGAAACAGTAAACAAACGGTCGCTCTTTTTCATCTTAATACTTATTTTCCCGGACGCTCTGTTAACGAAATCAATATTCTGTCTGTTTATCAGGAAAGACCGGTGACATCGTATAAAACCTTTTTCGGTAAGAAGCTTTTCAAGATTTTTCAGGGAATTTCGAAGTACCTTACGCTGAGTTTTTCCGTCAGACAGATAATACACCAAAGTATAATTGTCAAGGGATTCAATATACAGAATATCTGATTTTTGCATGGAAAAATTAATCTTTCCTGTTTCACTTCTGAAAGATATAAGTTCGTTTGATGTACTTCTCGTAAGACGCACGATCTCTTTTTCCTGCTTTTTATAATAAATTATACCCAGTGAAAATGAGTAAGGTAAACATATTCCCAGGAAGGTATATTTCAGGGAGAAAATCAGGTCGTTTATGAAGTTCCCGATGATATTTCCGTATAGTAAAATATAAACCAGGCTGGTAAGAATGATCTCGCAGGAGAACCAAAGCAGGAAAGTGTAAATCCTCATTCTACTTATTTTGAGGATATTGCGAACCGGAAACTGGGATATAGCCAGTACAACGGAAACAATCACCCCATAACTGGATAAACGGAGAAATTTTATGATCCCTGAATCAGAATACCACCGGTTAATATTGAAAGGAACAAAAAGATTTATAAAGAGAACGCTGAATACAAGGCAAATCAGAACCAGTAATAACCTGTCCCTTTTATCATCAAGCAAAGTAAAATTCCGAAGCAGAAATCTGATCATGTTTGGATATATGTACTACAATCTTTAAAAAAAGTAAAAGTAACTCAAGTTTTGGAGATAACAGAATCTTTGTTACTGAACAATATAATAGATATTGAAATCTTTCTCCTTTGTGTCCCTTTGTGAAACCCTTTGTGTTCTTTGTGGTAAAATAAATTATACGGTTTACCACGAAGGACACAAAGTACACACAAAGGAAAAGAATCCTTTAAAATTATCACTATTTACATTAACTTTGCGCCGGTAAAATTGTACTGAAAAATGGGAAAGATTCAGCTTGAAGCAATGGAATTTTATGCTTTCCACGGGCATTATACAGAAGAGCAGATAGTGGGGAACAAGTTCCTGGTTGATCTTACTATTGAAACTGATCTTACTATGCCTGCTGACACAGATGATCTTGCCGATGCACTTAATTATCAGGCAGTTTATAAATTAATTAAGCAGGAAATGGCGAAAAAATCCAAACTACTGGAAAATATTGCCAAAAGGATACTAGATGCCATATATGCTGAATTCAAAGGAATTCATAAGATCACAATTACAATAAGAAAAATGAATCCTCCCATAGGGGGTAAGGTGAAGTCAGTTGCTGTAACGTTAAGCAGATGAACTGTAATTACCTTCCTTTGTGTACCTTCGTGTGTACTTCGTGTCCATTTGTGGTTAAATACAATATATGTTTAACCACAAAGTACACGAAGGATTTCACAAAGGTACACAAAGAGGAAAGATTTCATGAAATTTGAGTTATATGAAAAAACCCGGTTTTAAAAATTATGATTACTAAACCTGAAGAAAATAACATAACCCGAGGCCCTAATTTCATTGAGGCCATAGTGGAAGAAGATCTTAAGGCAGGGAGAAACGGGAAGAAAGTCCATACCCGTTTTCCTCCTGAACCAAATGGTTATCTGCATATTGGGCATGCAAAAGCTATCTGCGTGGATTTTGGCATTGCACAGAAGTATGACGGTAAAACAAATCTTCGTTTTGATGATACAAATCCCATTAAAGAGGAAGTGGAATACGTGGAATCCATCAGGAATGATATCCGCTGGCTTGGATTTGACTGGGAGGAGAGGGAATTCTATGCTTCGGATTATTTTGAACAATTGTATTCATGGGCTGTAGATATTATAAAAGCAGGAAATGCTTATGTTGATGATCAGTCTTCAGAAGAAATTGCCGGACAGAAAGGAACTCCCACTGAGCCGGGAAAAGAAAGTCCTTACAGGAACCGGTCTGTGGAAGAGAACCTGGATTTGTTTACCAGGATGAAAGAAGGCGAATTTCCTGAAGGATCAAGAGTATTAAGGGCAAAAATTGATATGTCTTCTCCCAATATGCATATGCGCGACCCGGTAATGTACAGGATCATTCACAGACCTCATCACAGGACAGGGGATAAGTGGTGTATTTATCCTATGTACGACTGGGCTCACGGGCAGTCGGACTATATTGAAGGGATAACTCACTCACTCTGCACACTGGAATTTGAGGTACACCGACCTTTATATGATTGGTATCTTGACCAGGTTTATAAAGCAGGAACGGTAAGACCCAGGCAAACTGAGTTCGCAAGGTTGAACCTGAATTATACCGTGATGAGCAAACGAAAATTGCTGGAACTGGTAGAGAAGAAACTCGTAAACGGCTGGGACGATCCGCGGATGCCTACCCTTTCAGGACTCAGGCGCAGGGGATATACACCTGCCTCAATAAGGAATTTTGCAGATATGATCGGAGTTACCAAAACCGATGGAGTAATAGATGTATCCCTGCTTGAACATAGTGTTCGTGATGATCTTAACAGGATTGCACCACGGGTAATGGCAGTGCTTAATCCTGTCAGACTGGTAATTACCAATTATCCGGAAGGGAAAACGGAAGAGATGGAAACAATTAATAATCCTGAAGATGAGAGCATGGGAACAAGGACTATTCCTTTCAGCAGGGAGATATTAATTGAGAAAGAAGATTTCATGGAAAATCCGCCAAAAAATTTCTTCAGGCTTTACCCGGGGGGAGAAGTACGGTTGAAATCTGCATATATCATAAAATGTGAAGAAGTAATAAAAGATACTGTAACCGGGGAGATAATGGAACTTAGATGTACTTATGATCCTGATACACGAAGCGGAAAACCGCAATCAAACCGTAAGGTAAAAAGCACCCTCCACTGGGTATCATTGCCCCACGCTATAAAAGCAGAAGTAAGATTATATGAAAGGCTTTTTAATGATCCTGAACCGGACGGACATAAAGACCTTGATTTTACAGAGTTCCTGAATCCTGATTCACTTACTGTACTGGAAAACTGTTATGTTGAACCTAGCCTGAAGAATGCGAAACCATTCGATCACTTCCAGTTTCAGAGGATAGGTTATTTCTGTCTGGATCCTGTGAGTTCGGGAGATAAGCTGGTGTTTAACAGGACCGTTGCGTTGAGGGATAATAAAGGGAGCACGGGATCACGGGATCACGGGATCACGCTATCTCGTTGTTAGGTTATTAGGTTATTGGGTTATTAGGTTATTAGGTTATTGGGTTATTGGGTTATTGGGTTATTTTCACCTTCACTGACCGCATTCGCATAGCGCCTCCGCAGAGTAGCTTCAGCGCTCGCGGAAAGCTTTAGCGCCGAGTCTTCGGCAAGCCTCCGGCGGCCGAAGGGTTGCGAAAGCTCCGGCGGATAAAAGGTTATTCGATGTATCCCTCGATCCCTTTGATCCCTCGATCCCTCGATCCCTCGATCCCTTTGATCCCCTCGATCCCTTTGATCCCCTCGATCCCTTTGATCCCTCGATCCCCTTGATCCCTTGATCCCTCGATCCCTCGATCCCTCGATCCCCTCGATCCCTCGATCCCCTTGATCCCTCGATCCCTTTGATCCCGTGATCTCGTGATCCCTTTGATCCCTCGATCCCTTTGATCCCTCTTTAAACCGCCACGACCTCCTTCACTTCAGGAACTTCTTTAATCACAGCCTTCTCCACTCCGGCTTTAAGTGTCATCATACTGTATGGGCAGCCATGACAGGCGCCGGTTAGTTTGACTTTTACAATATTATCTTCTGTGATTTCAACAAGACGAATATCTCCACCGTCGGACTTAAGATAAGGCCTTATTTTTTCAAGCGCTTGTTTAACCCTGGTTGTTATATCCATATTAATTGTTTTTTTTGTTTTTATTTACGACATCGCAGCCTTCATTATTTGTTATTTCTACTTTTTTTGTAGGATCCAGTTCTTTATTACGCATATCAATCTCTTTAATTACCCTTGCAGCCAGTTCCTCAAATGCTTTTCCGGCAATTGAATTTTCATCCAGCACAGAAGGCCGGCCTGAATCACCGTCTTCGCAAATAGATTGTACAATGGGTATCTGACCAAGTAATTGTAAATTATATTTTTCAGCCAGTTTCTTACATCCATCTTTACCGAAAAGGTAATATTTATTCCGGGGAAGTTCTTCGGGAGTAAACCATGACATATTTTCCACCAGCCCGAGCACAGGGACATTGATCTTGTCGCCCCGGAACATGGAAATTCCTTTTACAGCATCTGCCAGTGCTACCTGTTGCGGAGTGCTTATAATAATAGCACCGGTAACCGGAACTTCCTGTACCAGGGTAAGATGCACATCACCGGTTCCGGGAGGCATATCAATAAAAAGATAATCAAGGTCTCCCCAGTCACTTTGATGCAATAGCTGTTTAAGTGCATTGGTAGCCATTGGTCCTCTCCAGACCAAAGCGTCTTCGGGTTTTACAAAAAACCCTATGGAAAGTACTTTTACCCCATGTTTCTCAATCGGAACGATATATTCCATTTTCCCGTCAAGTCGTATTTGCGGACGAGCACCATACAAATCAATCATTCGTGGAACAGAAGGCCCGTAAACGTCGGCGTCGATGAGACCAACAGCTGCTCCTGTTTTAGCAGCAGAAACAGCAAGATTAACTGCAACAGTGGACTTGCCAACTCCTCCTTTACCTGACGCTATTGCGATAATATTCTTTACACCTGAAAGCCCTGCTTTCTGGTTCGTATTATGTGAAGGGGATACGATTTCTTCAATGTGTACTTCCGTCTCTTCACCCAGGTATGTCTTTATAGATTTAATACATGCGGATTGAAGGGATTTCCTGAAAGGATCATTAGGTTTTTTAAAAACCAGGGAAAAAGTTATTTTATTACTTTCAATAACCAGGTCATTCACCATTCCCATTTCAACCACACTCTTACCTGTTTCGGGATGTTTCACCGGCTTCAATGCTTCAAATACCTGTTCTTTTGTGTAATTCATGATTTTTTATCGTCCTAAAAAAGTTTACAAATTTTTGGTTAATACTATAACGTTTTGTTCATAATAATTTTTCCTAAATCATCTTTATTTGTTCCGCCTCAATCAACTGAATGGTATAAAGAGCATGTTTCAGTTCGGCGGATTCTCATTTCGTCATTTTTTCCAGGGGTTTATATCCGCCAGTTGGCGGACAGGCTCCCTGGCTATTAAATTGATGCCCCTCCGGGGCAAAGCATCCCCCCCTTGATCCCTCGATCCCGATCCCTTTGATCCCTCGATCCCGATCCCTTTGATCCCTTTTATCCCTTTGATCCCCTTGATCCCTCGATCCCCTTGATCCCTTTGATCCCCTTGATCCCTTTGATCCCCTCGATCCCTTTTTTTGCAAATTTACTAAAATTATTATTATTTAGACTAATTCTGCATTAGGATCCCAGAAAAGTTTATCAAAATCCACTACCTTGTCGTCTTCGACCTTTATTCCCTCGCTTTCCAGCAGTTCTTTCATTACATTACTACCTCCGAAATGGTGTTTTCCTGTAAGAAGTCCGTTTCGGTTTACCACCCGGTGGGCAGGGATAAAATTTTCTGTGAAATGGCAGTTATTGAGTGCCCATCCTACCATACGTGCTGAGCGGGCGGTGCCAAGGTATCGGGCAATAGCCCCGTAACTGGTGACCCTGCCGTAAGGGATAAGGCAGGTTATATCATAAACTTTTGAAAAAAAATTTTGGTCTTTCTTCATTAAAAAAGGTGTAGATACACATTACACTTCAAACCGGATTTTTACTTTTCCTCCAAGTTCCTTTTCTACAATGTATTAGAGTGTTTTCAATGTCAGGGTACTCCCGTCGTTTTACTTTCTTGAAATGCAGGTACTTTTTTTGTCAGCATTGTTATCCGACCATTTGAATATAATCCCCCATTGATCATTTATCCTGATACTATAAAATTCACTTCACTTTAGCTTTTCAAACCGATTGCCCGGAGGAATCCTCAAATCAACCAACTACTGAGAGTTATTTAGCATTCTGAGTTTCCTTCGTCCAATTTGCTGAACTTCGATAGGAATAGCTTTTACCCACTCTCCAAACCAGATTTTTTCAGTATTTCAATCAAATCTTTATTTATATATAATGTTTCTCTGCCAACTTTTTGAGATTCAACAACACCAATATCCTCCAATTCTTTCAAGTATCTTGAGGCTGCCTTTCTTTCTACTCCCAATTTATTTACAACGAATTCAATTTTCGAATATGGTTGCTCAAATAATAATTCTACAAGCTCTTTCCTATATAATTTAGGTGCTTTTTCTTGAACTTTAACTATTGTTAAATCTAATTGGTCTTTTATATTTGTAATCCTTGTAATCGTGTCTCTTGATGTGCTTTCAACTGCCCTAAGCATGAACATTATCCACTCGTCCCATTTGCCAGTTTGATTTGTTTGGTTTAAAAGTCGGTAATATTCTGGTTTGTTTGCAATGATATAAGAACTTAAATAAAGAATAGGAACGTCTATCAATTCGTTAAGTATCAAATATAGAATATTTAAAATTCGACCAGTTCTTCCATTTCCATCGTAAAAAGGGTGAATACTCTCGAATTGATAATGCAATATTGCAAGGTTAATCAAAGGTGATAAATCTTCCTGTCCGTTAAAATGACTAATAAAGTCAGACAATAAATTGAGTATTTCTGCTTTGTCTTGTGGTGGTGTATAAACAATTTCTCCAGTTGTGTCATTTTTCAATACTGTACCAGGTGTACTTCTGATTCCTGCTGTATTGTCAACTAATTTTTGTTGAATGCTAACAATGTCATTTACTTTTAAAAATCCTTGGCTTTTTACAAGTTTAAATCCATGGAATATAGCTTTACGATAATTTACGACTTCCTTCGTCTGTGCTGAGATATTAGCTATTTTTACTGTCAAAGCTTTGTAAAGTTCATCCTGAGTTGTGATTATGTTCTCAATTTCCGAACTGTCTTTTGCCTCTTGTAAAACAATAGCATTAATCAACATTATTTGATTAGGGATTGTCTTTGCAATCCCCTTAAGCTCAGCCAATGCTGCTGTTGATTTGTTAGTTTGTCTAAGAATTTCAATAGTTTCCACTTTTTCTCTCAGAGGTGGCAGTTTTTCAAGTCTATCATGTGGTACATTTTGTCCCATATTCTTTTTATTTGTCCCAAAAATACAAATTTTGGTACAAATATCAACAAGTATCGGTTTCTGATTTAATTTTTGAGTCAACTCTGAAAAGTCATATTATTTCAAATATCGCCACAGATTCACAGATTAATTTGTATTAATTAATTGATAATCTGAGTAATCTGTGGCAATTCATTCTTATAAAATTGAAAATATATTATTTTGGAGTAGACTCAGTCTTTAAAATTATTAGCCCACTTCCCCAGGTTCAAGAATTTCCCTGTCAGAGGGCAATGAAAACTTCAGGTAATAAATTTCTTTCCCTTCGTTCACGAACTGTTTTTCATAGAAAGTTTGAATTCCAAGTATTTCATCCTTAAGACCGGAATTGTACAGATCGTTTGTATTTGTTATTATCTTAAGATGGTTTTCTTCCGCCAGTTGTATTGTATAATTATACAGGACTTCACTGTCAGTTTTAAGATGAATGATCCCGTTATCTTTCAGGAATTTCTGATACATTCTCAGAAATTCGGGTGCACAAAGTCTTTTCTTCCATCTTCTTTTTTTAAGTTGCGGATCAGGGAAGGTAAGCCATATCTCATCAACCTCGTTTTCTCCAAAAAAATTTGCTATGAATTCAATTCTTGTCCGCAGAAAAGCAGCATTGGTGATTCCCTCTTCATTCATTATCTTTGCCCCTTTCCATATTCTTGCTCCTTTAATATCAACGCCAATAAAATTATACCCGGGGAATTTTTTTGCCATTTCAATTGTGTACTCTCCTTTTCCGCAACCTAATTCCAGAATTATGGGATTATTATTGGGAAATACTTCCTGTTTCCACTTACTTTTAAGGAAATATTCTGAATCAAGAATATCTTTCAGGTGAGGTTGAAAGACCCTTTTGAATTCCTTCATTTCCTCGAACCTCTGTAATTTTTTCTTTCCCAAATTTTTCTGCTGTTTACTTCAGGTATTTGTATTTTTCTATCCTGAATCCAATATCTGTTACCGGCACTTCAGGTTCCCTTACACCCTGCCGGATAGAAAAGATATATTTTCCGGTGTGGGGGAACCGGACATTGTTTTTGTACATCCTGCTGATATGTTTTATTTTTCCGAATCCATAGCCATACCATTTCCCGCGTTCGTTGGTTATGAGGATTTCGAGAGTGTCATTTGCATAAAAATCGTAAGGGCCGGATATATCAACAAATACAAAGAGATTGCTGTTAGGATAATCAGTCGTATGGCGGATATTAACAAGAAGGTTATATGACTGCAGGGAATCCTGAATTTCTGTTTCAAACTTCTTTATATCATTCTGATGCCAAATCCCTTTTTCGGTTTCCTGGTATTTATCATATACCATGTAAGGATCACAGGATGAAAGTATCAATAGAAAAAATAGTATAAAATGTATTCTTAATATTATGGACATTTTGATTTTTTTTAAGGATTCCTCCTCTTTTTCTTTTTATTGCTTTTCTTCTTGTTATCAAACCGGGTAAGACTATCTTCTCCGGCTCCGTTATGATATGAGAAACCGGCTAATTCCCTTTTATCATTCAACAGTTCCAGGTTATCAGGGATTATATCTTTTGCATTAAGTTCAATGACATCCCTCACTTTTTCGACGGGAACAGGGATCATATTTATCATTGACTGCTTATCAGTGGAGTACCAGTAAATTCTCCGGAAGACGTCAGTTTTCTGATAATACCATTCACCTTCTTTTGTTTTCAGGGTAACCTCTTTATCAGGGAAATCCTTTTGAGTGTCGATATAGCTTAATACTTCATAATTAAGGCAACATTTAAGTTTTCCGCATTGTCCTGCAAGCTTTTGCGGATTGAGCGATACTTCCTGGTAACGTGCAGCAGCAGTAGTAACCGAAATGAAGCTCGACATCCATGTGGAGCAGCATAGTTCCCTTCCGCAGGAAGAAATTCCTCCTATTCGTCCGGCCTCCTGTCTTGCCCCGATCTGTTTCATCTCTATCCTTATTTTGAATTCATCCGCAAGAAGTTTAATTAATTCCCTGAAATCAACCCTTTCGTCTGCTATATAATAGAAAATAGCCTTTGTTTTATCTCCCTGGTATTCTACATCCCCGATCTTCATATTTAAATTCAGACTGGAAGAAATTTTTCTTGACCTTATCATGGTAGGTTGTTCCAGTTCTATAGCTTCTTTCCATTTTTCAATATCAACAGGTTTTGCTTTTCTGTAAACTTTTTTGAAATCATCCGATTCTGTCAAAAAACCGCAAAGCGATATCTTTCTTAAAACCAGGGGACCTGTAAGGCTTACGATACCTATATCATGACCCGGGGATGATTCAACTGCCACAACATCTCCCTTTTTCAATCTTAACTGGTTCACATTACGGTAAATCCCTTTACGGGTGTTCTTAAACCTTATCTCAACAAGGTCAGTATCATTTCCGGGAGAGGAAGGAATACCGGCAACCCAGTTGTAACTGTCAAGTTTGGCACAGGTATTAAAAAATTCTACGGTCTTGTCCCTGTTATCATGGTCATTTTCATGACAGGTCGCTTTGCAATATCCTCTGTTGATCATCTTTATTCTGGTTTTGTGGTACGGGACAAAGAACAAAATTAATAAAAAAATATTATCGTAATAATTTATAGATATGAAGACACATATCCAGCAGGACTATCCTGGAATATGAATTTGCAGCGATATGATGATATGCTTTGTTAAATTCATCATACATTAATTGTATATTTTCATTATGGATAAAACGAAAGAATTTTTGTGACCATTCATTCTCATAAGCAGTCATATGTGTGATTTCATTTTTCTGTAGATGTAAAAGATAATTTTCCCTTAACATCCGGAGACCATAGGTAAGAAATAATTTCTGTCTTTCTCTTCCGAGAGCTGAAATATCCTCCACCCAGTTCAGGATATCAGCAATATTGATTGCATAACAACATCTCATCAGAACTACAAACCTGTTGAAATTTTCCTGGTTATTCTCATCCGGCCTGATAGCAGATAATGCCCTGTTAAAATTTCCGTTTGCCAGGTGAACTGCATCCTCTGCAATAGCCTGTGACACATTCTCTTTTTCCAGAAGCGCTTTCTTTATATCTTCATCTTTCATTGAAGGAATTTTTACCATCTGGGTGCGGGAAAGAATTGTAGGCAAAATCTCACTATAGTTTTCTGAAACCAGTAAAAATAAGGTATAGGGAGGAGGTTCCTCAATGATCTTCAGTAGTTTATTTGCCGAATACGCATTCATCCTTTCCGGAAGCCACATGATAAGTATTTTATAATCAGACTCATACGACTTAAGAGAGAGTTTTCTGATGATCTCACTGCTCTCTTTTGTCCCTATCAATCCCTGTTTGTTCTCTATCCCTATCCTTTCATACCATTGATACTGATCCATATACGGATTCTCCAGCAGTGCTTCTCTCCATTTTTCATGTAAATTAACCTCCTGGTTTGTTTCACCGGTTTCCTCTTCATCGTCTTTTTTTGATACAGATACGGACGGATATGCAAAGTGGAGATCAGGATGGATATATTTATTGTATTTAATGCAGGAATGACATGTTCCACAGGAATCAGACCCGTTTTTGTTGTCACAGTTTATATACCTGGCATAGGCTAATGCAAGTGCAAGTTTTCCTGAGCCTTCAGGACCGTAAAACAACTGGGCATGACTAATTCTCCCTTCAGTGACAGTATGGATCAGTTTTTTCTTAACCGCTTCTTGTCCCGGAATATCCCGAAATAACATTTTTTCTGATTATTAATGAAAATAATTCCCTGAGTGTTCGGCAAAGGTAATTATAAAAATACTTTTTTTAACTTTGGGGCTTAATTTGGGATAAATTTGTAAGTAACCATAAAATCTATTCATATGCCTGCTATTGACAATTATAATTTTTCCGGAAAAAGAGCTCTTATCAGGGTTGACTTTAATGTCCCTTTGAACAGTAGCTTTGAAGTTACAGATGATACCCGTATCCGTGGTGCTATGCCTACAATCAAAAAAATATTGAGCGGAAGTGGATCTGCAATACTTATGTCACACCTGGGGCGCCCTGATGGTAAAGCACAGGAGAAATATTCACTTAAGCATGTTGTTCCTGCAATAGAGAAGGTTCTCGGTAAACCTGTGGCATTTGCAGGAGACTGCATGGGAGAAAATGCTGAAAAAATGGCTGCTTCCCTTAAACCGGGTAATGTAATGCTTTTAGAGAATCTCAGGTTTTATGAAGAGGAAGAAGGGAAACCTTATCATCTTTCAAAAGAAGCAAGTGAAGAAGAAAAAAAGATTGCCAAATCAAAAGTAAAAGAAAGCCAGAAAGAATTCACCAAAAAACTTGCCGGCTATGCAGATTGTTATGTAAACGATGCATTTGGTACTGCTCATCGCGCTCATGCTTCCACAGCCCTCGTGGCTGCTCATTTCCCCGGTAACAGTATGTTTGGATACCTGATTGAAGACGAGCTTAATGCAATGGAAAAAGTATTGCTGAAAGCAGAAAAACCATTCACTGCAATTATGGGAGGAGCAAAAGTTTCCGATAAAATACTGGTGATTGAGAATCTCCTGGATAAAGTTGATAATCTTATTATTGGCGGCGGTATGACATACACCTTCATTAAAGCACGGGGAGGGAATATCGGGAAATCTCTTTGTGAGGAGGATAAACTGGATATTGCCAATGATCTTATTAAAAAAGCAGAATCAAAAGGAGTAAGACTGATCCTTCCGGTAGACCAGGTATTAGCAGATAAGTTTGAAAATGAAGCTGCTATTAAGTCAGCAGCAATTGATAAAGGTGAAGATGGATGGATGGGACTTGATATAGGGGAAAAAACTATCAAACTATATGCTGATGTAATAGAAAATTCAAAAACTATTCTCTGGAATGGACCAATGGGAGTTTTTGAAATGAAAAATTTCCAGAAAGGCACTGTAGCTATTGCTGAAGCAATTGCAAAAGCGACAGGAAAAGGAGCTTTCAGTCTCGTGGGAGGAGGTGACTCTGTAGCTGCTGTGAATAAGTTCGGACTTGCTGATAAAGTAAGTTATGTTTCTACAGGAGGCGGTGCAATGCTGGAATTCATCGAAGGAAAAGAATTGCCCGGGATAAAAGCAATAAGAGGATAATCTATGGTCATACTAAATGAATAATATCAGGAATTTCTGCATCATTGCACATATCGATCATGGTAAAAGTACCCTGGCTGACAGGCTTCTCCAGATAACCAATACGGTTTCTGTGAGGGACTTTAAAGACCAGGTGCTTGACAGTATGGATCTGGAAAGGGAAAGAGGGATCACAATTAAAAGTCATGCTATCCAAATGTTGTATGAATATAACGGAACTACATATACTCTAAACCTGATAGATACTCCCGGTCATGTTGATTTTTCCTATGAAGTTTCCCGTTCTATTGCTGCCTGCGAAGGGGCACTTCTTATAGTTGATGCAACACAGGGTATCCAGGCTCAGACTATTTCAAATCTTTACCAGGCTATTGATCATAACCTGGAGATCATACCCGTTATGAACAAAATGGATATGGAAAGTGCAATGCCTGACGAGGTGAGAGATCAGATAATAGATCTCACAGGGTGTACCCCTGATGATATTATCGAGGCAAGTGGTAAAACAGGCATGGGAGTTGAAGAAATCCTTTCGGCAATTATAAGAAAGATTCCTCCCCCGAAAGGGGATCCCGAAGCTCCTTTACAGGCATTGATATTTGATTCGGTTTTTAATTCCTTCCGGGGAATTTATGCCTATTTCCGGATATTTAACGGCACCATAAGGAAAGACGACCTGGTGATGTTCTTTTCTACCAAAAAAGAATATCATGCAGATGAAATCGGTGTTCTGTGCATGAAACCTGAACCCCGTGATGTTTTATATGCAGGTGACGTTGGCTATATTATTTCAGGAATAAAATTAAGCAGGGAAGTTAAAGTGGGAGATACTATTACACATGTTGAAGACTCCTGTGTATCAGCGATCGAGGGATTCGCGGAAGTAAAACCAATGGTTTTTGCAGGGATTTATCCTGTTGATGCTGACGATTATGAGGATTTACGTGCTTCAATCGAAAAACTGCAGCTGAATGATGCTTCCCTTACTTTTGTCCCGGAATCATCTGCTGCACTTGGATTTGGGTATAGATGCGGATTTCTCGGACTTCTTCATATGGAGATTATCCAGGAAAGACTTGACCGGGAATTCAATATGGATGTGATCACTACAGTTCCGAATGTATCATATAAGGTATTTACCAGGAAGGGAGAAGCAGTAGATGTCCATAATCCTTCTGGCCTTCCGGAGCAAAATTACATTGATTACATTGAAGAACCCTATATCAGGGCACAGATCATCTCCCAGGCAGAATATGTAGGGCCTATTATGAAACTTTGCCTGGATAAAAGGGGTACCCTCATTAACCAGTTCTATCTTACCACAAACAGGGTTGAGCTGGGTTTTGAAATGCCACTTGCGGAAATTGTATTTGATTTCTATGATAAATTGAAAAGTATTTCAAAAGGTTATGCATCATTCGATTATCATACCTCAGCATATAAGAAAGCAGACCTGGTACGCCTTGATATCCTCCTGAACGGGGAAATGGTAGATGCACTGTCAACATTAATTCATCGGGCAAACGCATATGACTTCGGAAGACGGATGTGTGTAAAACTGAAAGAACTTATACCACGTCAGCAATTTGAGATTGCAATCCAGGCCGCAATAGGTGCAAAGATCATTGCCCGGGAAACTGTAAAAGCCGTAAGAAAAGATGTAACTGCAAAATGTTATGGTGGCGATATTACCCGTAAAAGAAAACTTCTTGAAAAACAAAAGAAAGGGAAAAAACGTATGCGTCAGGTAGGGAATATTGAAGTTCCGCAAACTGCCTTCCTGGCTGTTTTAAAACTCGATTAAAATTTTCCTGCTTTTCTTCGCCTCTCCCTCTCTTCCCTCGATTTCACAATTATATTCAGAATAAAGAACAAAATTGTTATTGGAAGAAAAATATATGCTACAGGTTTAAAAAGATCCCTTACATATAAAAAGGCATACATACTGAAAAAAAAGAGCAAAGCTCCGATAATTCCTGATATGAGAATGGCGTGTTTCATGGAAGTGTGTTAGGTGATAAGTGACGGGTGACATGTGAAAGGTGACAAAAGGGATCTCCACCTACGCTTCGCTACGGCGGATAAAAAGGGGGATCTCCACCTACGCTTCGCTACGGCGGATAAAAAGGGGGATCTCCACCTACGCTTCGCTACGGCGGATAAAAAGGGGATCAAGGGGATCAAGGGGATCAAGGGGATCAAGGGGATCAAGGGGATCAAGGGGATCAAGGGGATCAAGGGGATCAAGGGGATCAAGGGGATCAAGGGGATCAAGGGGATCATTATAAAAAAATAAACCGTTAATTTATAGAATTTTGCGGGTACTAAAAAATATATGGCTTATTAATTTTCGTCGTACAGACAGGGCATGCCCTGTCTCTTGTATAGGCAGGGCATGCTTGAATTGTACAGACAGGACATGCTTGAATTGTACAGACAGGGCATGCCCTGTCTCTACAAATTCCCCCATCCCCATTGTTCACATCTTGTTGATACTTTCCGGTATATTTGAAGGCTTACTTTAACACAAAACTGTATTTTTGACATATCCGTTATAATTTCAATATGATGGCATACAGAAGAATGAAAGACGAAAATCTACTTCGAAGGAATAAGCATGCTATAATGTTCAATAACCGCGAAATGCAGGCTATTGAAGCCTACTGCAGAAAATACAGGGTTGAGAATAAGTCAAGGTTCATGAGGGAAACAATACTTACCGAAGTACTTAGCAGGTTCGATAAAGACTATCCAACATTATTTGAATTCGAAAAACCAAACTTATTCATTCAATAAATTCAAAATAAAGACTTTTTTCTTTATATTTATTCCGAAATCAAAATTCTTTTTATTATGAGAATTGAAGGAACAAAAACCACCCCAAGTATATTCATTGAAAATAACTTAATGGAGATAAAAGGAAGATCTATCCCTGAAGATGCTCATGATTTCTTCTCTCCCCTGCAATCTGAAATGGAAGCATTTATTGGAAATATTGAAAATAAGGCAGAAATAAAATTTCATCTGGAATACATAAACAGCGGATCAAAAAAGTATATATCAACCCTTCTGGGTATCCTTAATGATCTGTATCTCAAAGGGAAAGACATAACCATTTACTGGCATTATGATCAGGATGATGATTCAATGCTGGAACTTGGAAATGATTTTAGAAGTTTATTACAGATCCCATTTAAAGTGATTGCAGTTAAATAATGATGAGCCTGTTATGAGAAATGGGTATTTGTAGTTGTTTAAGTTGTCTCTCCATCTTCCTCCCCACCCTGGCATATGTCCTTGAAATTATGGCAAATCTAAATTAAGACTTCCTGCAGTAGACTCAATATTATAATTACTAACTTTGCACTTTTCGTGAAAGGCAGAATATTTTCAGTAGTTTCTATAATGTCAATAGTTCGTTAAAATAAAAAAAACACAGAGGCGCAAAGGCGCAAAATATTGATTACTAATAATATGTGCAACATTTAGTTAATACAATTCTCTTTATTAATACAATAAAAATTTTATAAAGTATTAATAATGTTGTATGAAGCAGAAATTTATAAAAATTATCACTATGAGAAACCTTACTCGGATATCCCTGCTGGTTTTACTGATCCTGTTTCAGAATTTTTATGTTTTCAGTAATTCTTCTTTCCCTCCATACCCGGAGATCACTTTTGCAGTGATCAGTGATCTTCACTTTTATGATCCTGCACTGGGAACAGAAGGGAAAGCTTTTGAGGAATATACCAGTAATGATCGTAAATTATTAAAGGAAAGTGTTGAAATACTTGAAGAAGCAATTACATTCATTACTGAAACAGATGCTGATTTTGTACTGATACCTGGTGACCTGACAAAGGATGGAGAAAAATCTGGTCATGAAAAAGTAGCCGAATATCTGCAAAAGATCAGCGATAGTGGCAAAAAAGTATATGTAATCCCGGGAAATCATGATATCAGTAATCCTTCAGCATTAAGGTATATGGGTGATACAAAAGAGAGAGTTCCGAACATTACACCTTTGGAATTCAGTAAGATATATACTTCTTTCGGTTATGGGGAGGCGCTCTCCAGGGATGATCATTCTTTAAGTTATGTTGTTGAACCCGTAGATGGCCTGTGGATCCTTGGTCTGGATGCATGCCGTTATAATGATAACCCGGCTGAAGGACATCCAGTAACCGGCGGGAAGTTAAGCAGGGAAACTATTCAATGGCTTGATGAAATACTTCAGGAGGGCAATAGGAAGCAAAAAGCAATGATTGCATTCATGCATCATGGCGTGCTTGAACATTATGAAAAACAGAAGAAGTTCTATGGGGAATACGTGATAGATAATTATAAAAAAGTTTCGGCAATGCTGGCAGATCATGGAGTAAAGATTGTTTTTACAGGACATTATCATGCACAGGACATTACTTTAAAGGATTTCGGGGAAGGCAGTTTCATATCTGATGTTGAGACAGGTTCACTGGTTACTTATCCCTGTCCGGTAAGAACAGTAAGATTAACCCGGACACAGGATATGATAATACAATCTCATTTTATTGAAAATATTCCTTCTGTTCCGGATTTTAAAAAATATTCCCGTGAATATGTTCATTCAGGAATTTCAGGTATTGCTGCAAATACTCTTATTGACATGAAAGTAGAAAGTACAGAGGCATGGAAGCTTTCCGGGCAGGTGGCAGATGCATTTGTTTCACATTATTCGGGAGATGAAGTAGCTCCGGAAAAACCTTTAAATATGGATGGTATCAGTTTTAAAGGGAAGTTTTTAATTGGATTTAAAAAGAATCTGGTTAAGACTTTATATCATGATTTGCCTCCTGCAGATAATTTTCTGGAGATGAAGTTGATAAATCCTAAACCCTGACAGGAGTTAATTTCATCCCTCCGGATAAAATAATCCCGGAGTTTATCAGTTATTTACCTGTAACACTAATTTTCTCTTGAGAAAGAAATTTTTAAATATAACACTGTTGGCTGTCATGGTTTTTCTCACCGCATGCACCACTGAGAAAAACACCCTGATAACCCGCTCATATCATAACCTTACCTCAAACTACAACATCTTCTTTAATGGCAGTGAAAGTTTTAAAAAAGGTGTTGATAAGGCTGAAAAATCCTTCGAAGATAATTATACACAGATCCTCCCTGTTTTTTATTATTCAAATGAGTCGGTTGCACAAACTGTCAAACCTGATATGGACAGGGCACTGACAAAGGCGACAAAAGTCATTACACTTCATTCCATAACAGCGAAACCTGAAATGAAGAAGGGCCCGGTAACTCAGAAACAACGTGACTTTTTCAATAAAAAAGAATATAATAAATGGATAGATAATAACTTCCTTTTAATGGGTAAAGCTTATGTCTATAAAAACGACTTTTATCTTGCGCTTGAGACATTTCGTCGACTCATTGCTGATTTTCCGGGTGAACCTTCGAGATACGAAGCTCTCATCTGGATGGCAAGAGCATATAATGAATTAAAAGAATACAGGGAATCGGAAAGGATACTCATGTTGCTGGAATCTGACCAGAAATTGCCTAAGAAACTTAAATCGGATATGTATATTACTTATGGTGACCTCTATATAAAACAAAATAACCTTGAAAAAGCATATCCTCTTGTTGAAAAAGCGTTGAAATACACTAAAATGAAAAAAAATATCATCCGGTATTCATATATACTTGCGCAATTATATGAAGAAACAGGTAATTATGATAAGGCAACAAGGAAATACAGGGATGTTATAAAGATGAATCCCCCCTATGAAATGACTTTCAACGCAAAAATCAGTATGGCCGGAACTTTCAGAACCGGCAACGAGGATGCCAAAGATATCCGTACCCAACTTAAAAAAATGCTGAAAGATGAGAAAAATAAAGACTACCTTGACCAGGTATATTATGCGCTGGGAAAACTTGAAATGAGAATGAGTAATGAAAATGAGGCAATAGAATTTTTTAAACTCAGCATAAGTAACAGTAAATCAAACCTATATCAGAAAGGTCAAACATATCTTACATTAGGAGATTATTATTTCAATAAAAGAGATTATCAACTGGCACAGGCATATTATGACAGCTCACTTCAAAATCTGACTTCAGACTATGAAAAATATGCAGACCTCGAATTAAGAACAAAAAGCCTTACCGGCCTGGTTGAGAATATCCGTACTTATGAACTGGAAGACAGTCTTCAGATGCTTGCATCTCTTCCCGAACAGGAAAGATTCGTAATTGTAGATAAAATTATTGCGGAAGTAATAAGAAAGGAAGAAGAGGAAAAAAAATTAAAAAATGAGGAGCAAATGGATACCCAATATGCTTACATGATGGCAAACCAGGGACTCTCCAGGGAAGATCACACCGCCGAAGCAGGGAAATGGTATTTTTACAATCTTAATGCCAAAAGCTTTGGGCAGCCTGAATTCAGAATGAAATGGGGACAACGGAAACTTGAAGACAACTGGAGAAGAAAAAATAAACAATCTGTTGAATTTTTTGATAGCCAGAATGCCCTTACCCAGGAAGAAGATACCGTTTCAAAAACACCTTTAACAATACTGAATGACCGAAACCGTGAGTATTACCTTCAGAATATTCCTCTGACAGATTCCATGATGAATGCCTCACATGAAAGACTCTCAGGGGCACTCTTTAAACTGGGAGAGATCTACAGAACTGATTTCACTGATTTGAATAAATCAGCTGAATCTTTTGAGGAATTGATCAAAAGATACCCGGGAGGAAAATATTCCATTGATGCATATTATAATCTTTATGAATTATATTCCCTGTTGAATCAATCATCAAAATCACAGGTGTACAAGAACCGTCTTATTGCTGAATATCCTGAAAGTATGAAAGCAATGATACTTTCCAACCCGGATTATATCCTTCAGCTTGTTTCTGAAAGGGATAAAGAATATCAGTTCTATGACGACACATATGCTGCTTTAAACAGAGGCGAATATCAACTGGTGATCAAAAATGCCGGGACCGCACATGCGACTTTCATTCACAAAGAACTGCTGCCTCGTTTCCGTCTTCTCAAAGCACTCGCAATCGGTGGAATAAGTGGAAGAGAGGAAATGAAAACAGAAATGGAATTAATTGTTGCCGATTATCCAGAACATGAAGTCAGTAAATATGCAAATGAGATGATAGAATTTATTTACGCTGATTCCCCTGAAATAAAAATAGCAGATGTTCGCGAAGAAGCTGAAGAAATCTATCATTTTGATTCCACTGAAGTCCAATTCTTTGCTGTACATGCTGAAAAAACAGTAAATATTAATCAACTTAATTTTAATATTATTAATTTTAATCTTGATTATTTTAATAACCTTAACCTTTCAATTCAAAAGGAAACTATAGGAGAAGAAACCTTATTTGTGATCAAACGTTTCAGGGATTTGATTTCCGGTGAAAGATATCTTGATCAGTTCAACAGAGACACGGACGTATTCAGGGACATTGAAAGAAGTAAACTCCGCTTTTTCCTTATCAGTGAGGGAAATCTTAATACACTGACAGGGGATAAAAATGTTGAAAAATATATATTGTTTTTTGAGAAATATTATAGGGGAAAGCAATGAAAAATAAAATATTATGGGTCGACGATGAGATAGATCTTCTGAAACCCTATATCATTTTTCTGGAAGAGAAAGGATTTGATCTTGTTACATTTACTAACGGGGATGATGCTATTCGTATGATCAGCACTGAAGACCCGGATCTGATGATACTTGATGAACATATGCCCGGGTTGAGCGGACTTGAAACACTTCAGAGGATCAAAGAAATTAAACCCTTCCTGCCTGTAATAATGATAACAAAGACGGAAGAAGAAAACATAATGGATCAGGCAATAGGGGCCAAAATCACGGATTATCTGATTAAACCGGTAAATCCCAGGCAGATACTATTGGCGATAAAAAAAATACTGGATAACGAAAGGCTGATAAGCCAAAAAACGAGTACCGATTATAGAATACAGTTCAATAAAATCAGTCAGCAAATTAACTCCGCACATACATTTCATGATTGGGTAGAAATATATAAAATTCTGACATACTGGGAACTGGAACTGGAAAATGCCGCTGATGAAACTTTGGACGAAGTACTTGCTTCACAGCGTAATGAAGCCAACGGTGAATTCACCAGGTTTATCAGATCCAATTATATAAAATGGTTTACTGATCCGAAAGCAGATAAACCTCTGCTATCACCCGGAGTTTTTCCCGCTTCTGTATTTCCCTTTCTTGATAAAGGGGAAAAGGTATTTGTTTTTCTTATCGATAATTTTCGTTTTGACCAGTGGAAAACCTTACAGAAAGATATATCATCCAATTTGAAGGTGGAAAAGGAAGAAATATTTTGCAGTATTCTTCCTACCGTAACACAATATTCCAGGAATGCCATGTTTGCAGGTCTAATGCCATATTCAATTTTCGATATCTTTCCCGATCTGTGGGTCTTTGATGAGGATGAAACAGGGAAAAATTTAATGGAAAAAGATCTTTTTGAAAAGCATTTGGCAAGAACAGGAAAGAAATACAGGTTTAACTATGAAAAAGTAAGTAATATCAGGACAGGGAAAAAACTAGCAGAAATGGTAAGTGAAATGATGAATTATGATCTTAATATCATAATTTACAACTTTGTGGATATGCTTTCCCATGCCAGAACTGACATGGAAGTCATCCAGGAACTTGCAAATAATGACCGTGCTTACAGGTCAATTACTCTGAGCTGGTTCAGGCACTCACATTTACTGGAACTGATACGGGCACTTTCAGGAACCGGGGTGAGGGTGATATTGATGACCGATCACGGCTCAATAAGGGTAAATAATCCTGTAAAAATTGTAGGAGATAAAAAAACTTCAACCAACTTACGTTATAAACTCGGTAAGAATCTGTCATATAATCCCAAAGAAGTTTTTGAGATAAGAAAGCCTGAGCTGGTGCATCTTCCCAAAGCAAATATCACATCTTCTTATATTTTTGCAACAAACCATGATTTCCTTGTTTACCCTAATAATTATAACCATTTTGTCAGTTACTACCGTGACACATTTCAACATGGAGGGGTTTCAATGGAAGAGATGCTGCTCCCGTTAATTACTATGAAGGCGTAAGAAAATGAAGATAATGGAACTTAAGATAAACAGCCCGGAGACTATTGAAGAACCAGCCCGTAAATTCATTACATTATTAAAACATCACCGGATATTTGCTTTTTATGGTGAGTTAGGAGCAGGAAAGACCACATTCATTAAAGCAATATGTAAAGCTGCCGGTGTCACTGAACTTGTGACCAGTCCTTCTTTTGCACTTGTATATGAATACAGGTCATCTTCAGGAACAATTTTCTATCATTTCGATTTGTTCAGGTTAAAGAATTCTTTGGAAATGTATGATCTGGGCTATGAAGATTATTTTTACAGTGGAAATGTATGTTTTATCGAATGGCCTGAGATGGCTGAAGAACTGCTTCCGGATGAGACAGTAAAAGTGAGATTTAAAGTAAATTGTGATGGAAGCAGGGATATAAGTATTGGAAGTTAAAATATTGAATCTACACCGAAAAGTCATTTCCCCCTAAATCCCCCAAGGGGGACTTATTGCAAGTTGTTCATTATAAGGAACTCCCCCTTTTAGGGGGTTGGGGGGGAAGCCATTTAAAATTAAGACTTTTCGGAGTAGATACAATATTATTACTTGACAAAGTTCCGGAATTATAGTATTTTAGTTGATCTTCAATAATATTCTTTTCAGATGGCAAAAGCTGCATCTTCATCAACTGGATTTACATTTCCTAACGGAGGATTGCTTCCCAAGGAAGAAATGCTGGAAGTTGGGAGAAAACGTAAAAGTATGGTTATTGGTATTCCCAGGGAAGACCATACAACTGAAAGCAGGGTAGCACTCACTCCTGAAGCCGTAGAAATACTGATAAATAATGGTCATGAATTAATAATTGAAAATGAAGCCGGGAAAGGGGCAAATTACGCAAATACGGATTATAGTGAGAAAGGAGCCCGTATTATCAGGGAAAAGGCAGAGGTGTATCAGGCTGACATTATACTGAAGATCGCCCCCCCGGGTACTGAAGAAATTAAAATGATGAAATCACAGCAGGTATTGATCTCTTCGCTTCAATTGACAAGCCAGTGCAAAGAGTTCATTGAAACAATGATAAGAAAAAAAATAACAGCTATTTGTTTTGAAAGGATCAAGGATGAGAATAATTACTACCCGGTAACAAGGTCTATGAGCTGCATTGCAGGAAATACAGCGGTACTGATCGCTGCAGAATATCTCAGCAACCAGAGAGGAGGGAAAGGTGTTATGCTCGGTGGTATTACCGGGATAACTCCTACAGAGGTAATTATCCTTGGGGCTGGAACAGCAGCTGAATATGCCGTGAGGGCAGCAATGGGCCTTGGTGCATTTGTTAAGGTTTTTGACAGAAGTGTCCACCGGCTGACCCGTTTACAGAATAACCTGGGGATGAGACTACATACCTCTGTATTTCATCAACGTGTAATTAAAAAAGCACTGAAATCTGCAGATGTATTGATAGGAGCTATTCATCTCTCTGAAAAAGGTCCCCGATATTATGTAACCGAAGATATGGTAAAAGGAATGAAGAAGGGCTCTGTAATCGTTGACCTCAGTATCGACCAGGGAGGATGCGTGGAAACTTCCGAACTTAAATCACAAACCGATCCTGTTTTTACTAAACACGGTGTCGTCCATTATTGCGTGCCTAATGTTACTTCCCGTGTGGCAAGAACTGCAAGTATTGCCATCAGTAATGTCTTCCTTCCTATCATGCTGAACCTGGGTGATTCCGGGGGACTGAATGCTATGCTTAAAGAAGACCAGGGATTCAGACATGGAGTATATATTTATAACGGAATTCTGACTAATGAATATATAGGTAAGGTATTTAACCTCCCTTCAAAAGATATTGACCTTCTGATGGCTGCTTTCTGAAAGAATGATGAAATAAAAATCCGAATGAAAAATATTGTAATTACCTGTACAGTTCTTATCCTGTGTTTAATCTCATGTAATAAAGAAGATACCCTGCTGAATAAGGGAAGCATTACTGTCAGCTCCCGGAAATATTTTAACGGGACATATTATGTTAAAGGCTATTCTTTTGAGAAGTCCGGATTTGTGGACATCTTCCTGAATACTACCGAGGCTGATATTGTACCCGGCGATTCACTTAATCTGTCCGGCGGTTCAGAAGGGATACTCCTTTCCGTTTTAAGTAATAATCCTAATGGATTTTACCTTAATGCCCGGCATAATAATCTCCCTGATGCTAATACTTTCTTTGATAACTATATCACCGTAAATGCCCCTTCATTTTCTCCTCTGACTTATGTTTTAAAACCTTTTGATGTCTATACCCTCAAGACAAAAGATAATAATTATGTAAAATTGTTAGTAACAAATGTACAGGAAGGTTCAGATTATTTTGATGCAGACCTTAAATTTGTCATTCAAAGAGACGGCTCTCAATTATTTTCTGAATAGTCAGTGATATGATCCGAACCTTGCTTTTTTTTACTATACTTTGGGGTAGCCTCATAATTAGTATGATACTTATAATTCCTGTGGTGGTTCTAAAATATGTTAAGCAAAGATCCATCCAGGCAAAGTATCTCAGAAAATTAATAAGTTGTTGGTCCGGGTTTATGCTGTGGCTGGCCGGTGTGAGGATAATAAAAACCATCCCGGAAAATTTTCCTGAAAAAAATTATACCATTGTGGCAAATCACCAGGGTAATTTTGATATTCTTGTTATCCTTTCTTCATTGCCTGTAATTCCGGCTTTTATTGCAAAAATTGAATTAAGGAAAGTCCCATTCCTCAGTACCTGGATGAAAGCGATAAACTGTCTTTTTATTGACAGGACGGATTCCCCTGGTTCGAGGAAGAAAATAATGAACCGACTGAAGGAACAAAACCATAATCCACTAATATTGTTTCCAGAAGGGACGAGAAGCCGGCAGGAAAAATTGCTACCTTTCCGCACAGGTGGTTTAAAAATGATCTACGACAGTAAAACGGATGTTCTACCAATACGGATAAATGGCACATATAAAATCTGGGAAGAATCAAAGAAGATAACACCGGGAACTGTTAAAATAGATGTCAAATCCTTATTAAAGGCTGAAGAATACAGTCAATTAGCTTTTGAGGATTTTGTGAAGGAAATGAAAAAGTTGACAGGGTTATAACCCTGACAGGGTTATTAATATAATATGAAATATCTAATAATTTACTTTTTTTTAATTATTTTTTCAATTATTCAGGTAATTGGTTCTGATAAAGATAAATCAACATTACCTGGAACTTCTGATGATGAAATACCAGAGATAAATACTTTTCCTGATCTGTACTTTGAATGTCATATTGCAGAAATGAACAGGCACACCTGCATTGACCTTTTTTATAATGAGACAGTCAGGTATTACATACAACTTTATTTTACCGAGAGGGCTATCCAGGTGCCCGAAATTGCAGCACGTTCATTTATCTATTTCCCCAGGATTACTGAATATCTGCATGAATTTAACCTGCCGGAAGAATTAAAGTTTCTGCCCATACTGGAGTCTGCTCTTTCAGAAACAGCCGTATCGCCTTCAGGTGCGGTGGGTTTATGGCAGTTTAAGAAAGAAACAGGTATTTATTGTGGTCTTCAGATTGATCAATGGGAGGATGAGCGTATGAATGCCGAGGCTTCAACTATCGCTGCCTGTAAATACCTTAATGAAATGTATGAACAGTTTGGAGACTGGCACCTTGCCCTGATGGCCTACCAGGCCGGTCCGGGAACCATTCGCAGGGCTATAAAAAATTCCGGGGGAAAAAGAAAGTACGAAGAACTTATTCCATATTTACCGGAGCAGACAGTGAAATATTTACCGGCTTTTATTTCAGTGATTTATATATTTACTTATTACAGAAATCATTTATAATTATTAACCCGTTGTGCGATTACATTTTAATGGAATAAAAATGGTTACCTTAATTAAGTTATTAATAACCAGCTAATTAGTAAAATTTTATTCAATCATATCCTTGGTAAAACCATAAAAATATGTTTAAAAGCTCTTTGTCCCCCTCTAAATCTCCCCTAAAGGGGAGACTTAAAGCCCCCTTTAGGGGGTATGGGGGTAATTAAGATATTTATAATTATTGAGTTACATGTTTAACTTCAATCGCACAACGCGTTAAATATTATTAATTACTATCCTTTTCTTCGAAATGCATATTCTTTAATTTTGCTAATGAATTTCAACTGTGTAAAATTAAAATTCTGTTATTATTATTGAACATACCTTGCTTAATCAACTCCGTATCCTCATATTTTTCCTTGTTAATCGCTTTTGCAGATGACTTAATTACTAAAGAATTAATTTCTATGCAAAAAATGCCTATAAGCTTATTGTACATATATACAATAATAATTCTCTGAATTGCACTAATAGGGTACTTGGGATGTAACGTGTTAATTTATCATCTAATAAAAAAGTTTTATGAATCATACTGCTTTGCTATTTGCAGGAATTATTTCTGCAGAACTGCTGTCATCATGTAAGGCTCCGGAAAAACACGACAAATTACCTAATATTGTATTGATCATGGCTGATGACATGGGATATGAATGCTTAAGTTGCAACGGGGCACTTTCGTATTTTACTCCAAATCTGGACAAACTGGCTGAAGAGGGGATTAATTTCAGGATGTGTTTTTCACAACCTTTATGTACCCCATCCAGAGTGAAGCTTATGACAGGAAAATATAATTACCGGAATTATGTGGAATTTGCTTACCTTGACATTAATGAACGTACTTTCGGTAATATTCTCAAAGATGCCGGATACCGTACAGCTGTTGCAGGGAAATGGCAATTAAACGGAAAAGGGAAATATATGCTGGATGGGAATGGTAATAAAGATATTAATCGACCAAATAAATTCGGATTTGAAGAATATTGTTTATGGCAGTTGACCGGAATGGGAGAACGATATCCTAATCCACATATGGAACAAAATGGTGAAGTACTTAAAACCACTATTGATGATTATGGCCCGGATATAGCAGGTAATTATATAATGAACTTTATGGCGCGAAATAAAGATGTCCCCTTTTTTGCATATTATCCAATGATTTTACCTCATAATCCTTTCCGTCCTACTCCTGATTCACCGGAATGGCAGGATACTGCAAGAAGGATGGAATCTGATAACAAGTATTTCAAGGATATGGTTGAATATGCTGATAAAATTGTCGGGAGAATAGATAATAAGCTTGCAGAATTGGGAATAAGGGATAATACATTATTGATTTTTACAGGAGATAATGGAACAAATGAAGTCATTACTACTAATACTGTGAATGGATCATACCAGGGAGGTAAAGGAAATACAACAGATGCCGGTACACATGTTCCACTTATTATAAACTGGCCAGCTAAGATAAAAAATGGATTTGACACCTACAACCTTGTTGAATTCAGTGATTTTCTTCCTACACTTGCTGATGCGGCTCAAATAAAAAAACCTGAGGATATTGACGGTAAAAGTTTCTTTCCCCTGTTAACAGGAGAAAAATATACACCCCGGAAAACAGTTTTTGTACATCATGATCCGAAGATGCCAATACCACTTTGGGGCAAAATGAGGGCTGGTCGATTTATCAGAAACCATACACATAAATTGTACTATGAAGGATTATATTTTGATATTGAAAAGGATCCATTGGAAGAACATCCGCTTGATATTAAACTCCTAACAAAACGGGAAAGACTGATTTATGAAGAATTGAAGAAAGAACTTGATAAAGCTCCTGCATGGAACTTTACAGATGATAATATCAACAGCAAGAGAATGAAATGATTACCTGTACGGTTTAAGGATTAATATTTAATATCCTTATTACGGATAGATTAGTTACAATAAAACTATACAATTTCATTATCAATATTGACATATTTATTTTTATCATAATAACAGCATAAGTGGTTGAAATAACATAACTATAAATACATGGGAAAGAATATTAATCTGCTTATTTACCTTTTTTGTCCTGCATTATTAATTACATGTTCTTCTGGCAGAAAGCATATTTCAGAAGAGATACCAAATGTAATATTAATATTAACAGATGATCAGGGGAGCATGGATCTTAATTGCTATGGAGCAACTGATATTCAGACTCCAAACTTAGATAAACTGGCAAAACAAGGTATAAAATTTAATCAATTTTATGCGGGATCATCTATAAGCTCACCTTCCAGGGCATGTATCCTTACCGGAAAAACACCCCAGGGTGCACAACTGGCAACAAATGCCGGTAGCATGTACGGGGATATCGGGATGCCCGGCGAGCAGACAGTTATTTCAGAAATCTTTAAGAATGCAGGATATGCTACTGCACACATTGGAAAGTGGCATTTGGGATACAATGAAAAAACTATACCAAATTCACAAGGATTTGACTATTCTTTCGGACATATGGGAGGGTGTATTGATAATTACAGCCATTTTTTTTACTGGGGAGCGCCAAACAGGCATGATTTATGGGAAAACGGAGTTGAAGTATTTTACGACGGAAAATTCTTCCCTGAATTAATGGTTGAAAAGGCTGAAACTTATATAAAAGCTCATAGAAATACTCCGTTCTTTTTATATTTTACTCTAAATATTCCTCATTATCCCTTGCAACCCCCGGAAAGATGGAGAAAGGTATATAAAAATTTACCTATGCCACGAAGGGATTATGCTGCTTTCATATCAACTATGGATGAAATAATAGGCAAATTAATTACAATTATTGAAAAACAGAGTTTGAGTGAACAGACAATTATATTTTTTCTATCTGATCAGGGACACTCCTGTGAGCAGCGAACATTTGGTGGAGGGGGATATGCCGGCCCACTCAGGGGATGTAAATTTTCATTGTTTGAAGGGGGAATAAGGATTCCTGCAATTATTAGCTGGAAGGGTACACTTCCGGCAGATGTAACTATAAACCAGGTTTGTCATGCTATGGACATATTGCCTACATTGGCCTCATTAGCCGGAATACCGGAATTACCTGATGATCTGGAAGGCAAGGATCTTTCTGGTGTGATCAGAAACAATGAACCTTCACCACATGAAGCTTTGTACTGGAAATTAGATGATCAATGGGCAGTAAGGAAAGGGAACTGGAAACTTATCGGTAATCCCATAGATCCGGCATCTCCAGGATCAGTTAATAAAGAGAAGGATACGTTGTTCCTTGTAAACCTTGATGAGGATATTTCGGAAAGAGTAAACCTCGTTGATAAGGAACCGGAAAAACTCAAAGAAATGATAAATGAATATTTATCCTGGAAGTATTCAGAAAGCGAAGATAAATAGGAAAGAACAAAATATAATTATAAAACATACAAAACATACATGTCTTTGAAATATTCTTCCAGTGTGAAAGAATAAAAGGATATGAATAAATACAAACAGTTATAGGTATGGAAATTTGCCTTTGCTATGCATTACACAGTTCAAGTGCTCAATTAAATAACTAAATATATTCAAGTGAAGTGGTTAAAATTTTTTCCGGTTTATATAATGGGTTTTTCAGGATTGTTTTCATGCATTGATATTAAACAGCAAACAATCCCCAAGCCTGCCCCTATACAAACATTTGCTATTCATGAGGATGGAGGATTAATATATGATCCTCTTCACAGGCAATATGAGAAAGAAAATTCATCCATGAATTATGCGGAGGATTTCTATATTGAAAAGACAGTTAAATTGGATAATATTGAACTGTATTATAAAGTTCCTGAAGTAGCTCATGGATATGAGATAATTCCTATTCCGTATTATATAAAATTGGGAGATAAGACTGAATTTCCTTTAGCAATTGAAGCCACAGCTTTTGAAGATCCATTAAGGAAGGGGGGCAAGAATCTTTTTGATCTTTCACTTCCTGATGATATTTCTATCAGAGTTGAATACCTGGGCTCTATCACAGCACATATGAAACCAAATGCAAGACAGAATATAGAACCTGATTTTTCAGATGAGCCCGGGATTTATCCGGCTTTTGAAAGGCATCCTTTTACATGTTCAGGTATTGTGGAAAGCGGTGACATTATCTGGTTCAGGTTTAAAGTTATAAATACAGGTAATACTATTATGGATCCTGAAGGTTTTGGAGGCTGGGGATTATCCCCCGAATTAAGAAGAAAGAATGAAAATGGGGAATATAAGCATTATAGTATGCACCGGAATCTCTATATAAGGGATTTAAGTTACCTGTATCCGGGTGAAGCACGTGAATTCTGGGTAAACTTCACGGAAGAAGACTCAAGAGAATCCTATAGAATTCCTCCAGGCGATTACAGGATTATTTTCAGGGCATTTTACAGGTATTATAAAGAATGGAATGATCCCTTAAATTACTGGAACGGGGCGTGGATGTTTATTGCAGAACAACCTGTTATGATAAGGGAAAAAGCTGAAGAGAAAGAAGTTGAGCAAATGAAAGTTACTCTGATAAATGGTGATCAGAAAGATAAAATTACCCGGTACATTCATACATTCGAAGAGTTTATGACTTCTTTTGATTGCTGGCAAAAGCCATTGGCAGGACAGGATTCTCTGTCAGGAATTTTATATTTACAGGTTGCTCCCTGGACACAGGAAATTGTGTTAAAATTAATAGGGACTAATCCTGTGCGTTGTCAAACATCAATTACCTCGGTCAAAATCGATAATTCAGCATTAACGCTTACTCCAAAACTTCATGCGGACAATTGCATGATAGAGAATGGGCGCAGAATTCCTTTAGTTTACACCCAGATCATGAGCGATATGAGGGCAAATATTCAGGTTAGTCCATGGCCGGAAGATACAATTCGGAAAGATATTCTCAGGATGAAAAATTGTGGAGTAAATGTATGTGCAACTACTGCAATGCCTTGGCTGTATAATGATTTTCATAAACCGGAAGTTAATCATAACGGAGATGCGATGAAATATGCACTTGACATAGCCAGGCAGAAAGGTTTAAAGCTTGAAGCATGGGGATCTTATCCCTATGACAGGAGTACTGTAGCTGAAATATATAAAGCCCTGACCGGAGATACAACATATATGGAAACTTTCAGATCAGTGGTAAGCCATGCTGATCCAAATATTGCTAAAGCAAATGCTGCTATATGGTTATACCAGTTTACACGTTGGGGAAATGCTTATATACAATTTGAGTCAGGAAGTATTCCCTTTGCTACAGAAGATACCAGGGGCTGGATGCGACAGGATATTAATATACGTTATCCTATCGGTGATCTTTCTAAAAAAGCCTTCAGAGAATGGCTTCAAAAGAAATACCGGACTATTGAAGTATTGAACAAAGAGTGGAAGACTCATTTTATTTCTTTTGATGAAATTGATCCTGAAGAATACGGACAAGTAAACCAATATCACCATCGTTGGGAATACCTGGACAGATCGAAGGCATTTCATGACTGGAACAAGGCAATAAATGATTTTGACGAATGGCGTACACTGCTCAGGATTAAAAATTACAAGGAGTCCCTTGAAATCATCAGGAAGAAAGTTCCCCAAGCGGTAATATTACTTCGCACAGAAGGGGCAAATGCTATTATTGATGGTTTAGATCCTGCAAATCCCAATCCTCATTACCGACATATTCTGTATAGCCAGAGAAGGCTTGGAGCAATAGCAAACATGATCAGAGAATCGGGTATGGTTATATATCATTCCGATTATACTACAATTCCATTTACTCCTGCAGAATTAAAAGACATTACCAGGAAAGGGATGAAACAGGGAATTATACCAGCATGGCTTCCGCAATTCAACAACATGAGGGATATTGCTGTTAATTCTACGTATGGAACCGACTATCAGATTCATTACAATACGGATTTTCTGGTAAAAGGAGCGATGATGCATACTTTGAGTCCTGTTTTTACATGGTTCAAAACAGTTATTGAAGAAGGCGGAATACCCGGACTGCTTTGGTCGGATTATAACTGTGACGGTTTTGTTACTGAAACACAGGAAAAAGAGCTTATATTTTATAAAGAAAAAATGGAAAAATATCTCAATAGCCCGGAGGGGAAAAAAGCATCAACTAAAAGATTGAAGAATATCGATAGTTCCTGGTTGGATCAAACCAATCCTAAAAATTGTTATTTCCTGCCATGAAGAAAAATAATATAAATCATGGTTTTTCAGCCCATTCTCTTTGGATTTACATTCGCGCAGGACGCACAGCCGTATGTCTCTGCTTATGAACTTCATGCATAAATTTTTTTATATCTTCTGACCAACTGTCAGGTTTCATAAACTGACCCCGGTCACGACCCCAGGCCATTTTAAAAAATATCCCGAATCCTCCTCCTTTGTAAACAGCATTTAGTGCATCCATTGCGGCACTTGCTGGCCCGCCACCTTCAGTACCTGTCAGAGAATTTGCCCAGGGAGAACCCGGATCATTATATGGGTATCCGTATTTAAAATATAGTTTCCCAACAGGTTTTTGATATTTTGTCCGGGCTTCTTCAAGAGTACTAAGAATACCCAGAGGCCCACCCGGTACATTGTATTCCGGTTCATCATACCTTCCTTGATGATAACAATAGATATCAATTAAATCTATTACCGGGTCGGATGCATATTTATCAAGTATCTCTGAACTGCCGGAAAAGCAAACCAGGAAGTTATTTTTACCTGAGGTTTTATATTCCCCGATAACCTGGAGCCAGTGTCTGATATATTTATCAGGAGCATGATTAACTTCTCCGAAGGGGGAAAGAATATAATTTACTTCTGAAAGTTCAGCCAGGAGTTTACGTACATATTTTTCCTGGTATTCCAGTGCTTTACTGTTTTCAAAATATTCCGGAATAGCTTTATCATAAGGCAATCCGAGGCAATTTATATTATTCTCCGGATAAAATGGATGTCCTTTCCAGTGCAGGGCATGATCAATACCATGTTCACTGAAGATCCCGACAACAGGAACTATTCCGCGTTCATTGGACAGTCTTAAAATATTTATAAGACGTTCAAAATAATCCGGATCAAATTGTTCGAGATCAAAACGAGAACCTCCGAAAGTTGTTTCCCCATATCCGCTACGTTTCCATGGATAATCATAAGTTTGTATCGTTTTCTCTTTGCCTGATTTTACATTTACCAGGTTATTCCACCCTCCCCAGTTAATTGTGCCTAAATCGGTAACAAGGAGATTCATATAATAAGGGACCATCATGCTGTCTAATATTTCAGACACTTCTGAAATTGAATGCCCGGTGGTGAAATGATAGTCCATCTGCCCGGTGAGAAATACTGTTTTATTGTTTACAGTTACATAACGGCCATTAATACCAAGGGATTTTACAGGGGCAGGAACAGGTTGATTATGCTGCAATAAGAATATGTACAATATTATGATGCATTTCCACCCTTTCATTCTTATAGGAATTTTAGTTGAATTTTCCTACGGCTATTGCCCAATCTGATTCATAGGGCAAATTTATTTTTTGAAAATCAGGTTTAAGTTTTCCTAGTTGAATTTCCCTGTATTTTTTCTTAGTATCCACTGCAATAGCTGATTGACACGATGACATACCTGAAAGGTCCAATGATATATGCTTACTATCTTCAATATAAAAAATAAAATGCTTAAAGTCTTCATCTACAAGTGCATATCCATCAGTAATGTCTTTTGAGGCAGCCATATTTAATCTGAATCTGTTTTTATTATGGAAAAATACCGACCAGGTTTTTATCTGATCCTTGTTAGGATATGCTAAGGAATATTCATAAGATGTAATACCATCATAAAGATATCCCCAGATATTTGCCACACCTCCTGCCATAGTTGAATGCCAGAGTCCCCTGCGGGTTTGTACAGTATCATAATCTTTGTTTTTATACCTGGGAACATTTCTTATACGGAAACGGTCTTCTGAAAATGAGGGTTTGTCAGATCTTGTCAGTATGGTTTTCACATATAAATTATAGTCCGGACGATGCTGTTGATAAGAAGCATAATCCAGTGCATCTGATATTTGGGTTAGCTGAGCATGAAATGATCGGGCGCCGAGATAATGATGCCAGCCGAAATGTTCATGCATATAATCATGCCAGGAGGTTAATTGTTCTTCGTTTATCCATTCATATAAATCAAATCCATATCCCATAGTCCAACAAGGAAGTGGGCCCAATCTGGCTGCAATATATCTCTGGAGCCTCTGATCTACTTTTTGGTTAACACCCCATCGAAGAGGTGTTAATTTCCTTTGCTGATCGCCCCACATCCAGATATGAACAGCCCCTCCTGCCTGATATGTTTTTGTTATAAGCATTTCTAAAGCATTAAAAGTCCGGGGATCAGGATTCGGATCATCGGAATCTATTGCATCATAACCTTTATGATCTTTAATAGGTATATTGCCTTCCCTGGTCATATGGATATCAAACCATCCCATCCCGATGGTAGGTACATGAAATCCGGTAAAACCATGTTCAACAATGAATTCATTAATATCTTTATCGACCTGATTTTCGTCAATGGAAAAAACATCGGGAGTTTTGTACATTAGATATTGAGGAGAAAAGGGTTGATTTGTTCCTTCCCATACCCATTTATTGCCACAGTTTGTGATAAAACCGTGAGCATTTTTATCAGGATTACGACTTACAACTATACTTCCTGTAAATCCATTTAATTCCGGATCATCACTTATTGTTGTGAATGCCCATGTTCCTTTCTTTGTGCCTGTAAAACGGAATTTCCAGGTATTATTTTCGTCATAGAACATCTCTGTAATTCTCTTTTCGTTACTTGAAGAATGGGTAAAAATGACTTTTGCTATAATATCATAGGGATTCCCATTATAGGTTGGATTTTTTAATTCCCATTCCAGAAAAGGGCCATATAATAAACAAGAACGCTTTTCGGGGAAAAAAGACTCTGAAAATTCTGCCTGCAAATAAGAAGAAAGCAGTATTACATTCATTAATAAAAAACTTTTCATTTGAAATAGAATTATTATTTCACTTACTCAAATAAGCTCAGATATATGATTTCATTTGTCAGTCTTTAAACTACCGGTGCTTCCAATAATTTTGTCATTGCACAGTCATAATAGTTAATCTACGGGCTTCATTTCAATTAAATCCAGTCCGAATGCATATCCCCTGGAAGATGGATTTTTCCCGGCACATCTGAATTCAATTGTATGTTCTCCCTTTTTTAATTCCAGTACATTTAGCCATATAGAAAGGCTTGGCTGTGAAAGATTTAAGGAATAAGCATCAATTGTTTCACCGATTTCTTCTCCGTTAAGAAATATCCGGTACATACCATAATCCCATGAGCGTGTCAGATGCAGCCAGGTGTCGAATTTTCCGGATTCTGTTATATCAAATTTAACTGAAAAAGAAGCATTACTATCGGGAGGAGAGAAGTGAAGGTAATAACCATCACTGGTTTCATTAAGCATTTTTGTCTCAGGCCGGGCACCGGAAGCTTTATATGAAGGAGCCAGAAGTTCTCCCTGCAACCTTATAATTTCATTCGGATAGAGTCTCTCATACAATGGGGGCATGGAAGTAAATTCCTTGTGTGGTTCAGTTTGATACCAATAAGCTACGCTGCTGTAATCATCTGCCCGTTCGGTGTATATCCCCCTTTGACCGGGTATTTGCCTTATTCCTTTATGTTCAATAGTAAATCTGAGAGATTTTGTAAAAGCTATTGGATCAGAAATATGAAACCGATAAACAGTAACTCTTTGAAAACTTCCTGGTCTTTCATTTAATGTACATCCGTAAAATAATCCTCCATATTCCCGTAAACCGTAAGCCTGGCTGAAATAATCCTCAGCTCCGGTACCTTTAATACCTGGTACTTCTTCTCCGTCAATATAGAACCTGTCATCACCTTCACCCCACCAGGAAGGTTCCTGGCAGCGCACAGAAAGATTACAACCAACAAAATGTCCTTTTCCTTCAGATTCAAGAATCAGATAATCAGCATTTGGTGTACAGGGGAATTCCTGACGGTACTTAGCATGAAAATATTCTGTTTTCTCAGGTAAATTATCAAGCTTTTGCCAGTCTATATACCAGTACAAGGCTTTAAGTTCCTCATCTCCTTCATTGGTAACTTCAATCCTTGCTGACTTCCTGAAGGGCATCGGGAAATAACAATTTCTTCCTTTTCCATCGCGCGATACATCAAATGGGAAGCTTTTTACATTTACATCAAGGCCGTGACCCTGGCAGAAAAAATCATTTAAAGGTGTTTCTACACTTGGATACTTTTCATTATCCCAGTACATTTTTAAAATTAATTTTTTTCCATAAAATTTTATAAAAGGATGCATTGTAAACCAGATGTGAGTAATACATCCCGGGCCTTCCATTTTAGCTAATACAAGAGTTTCTCCCGCAGGAATAGGTCGTGCATCACGGTTCCCGTTATGCCATTCCGGATCAGCACTTGATTCACGCATTGACCTGTAATTTTTTTCTGACAACAGATTGAAAAAAAGAAATTCTGATTCCTGTGAAAAAGATATACCTGAGAATAAGAAAAATATCAGATAACCGCTAAGAATACTTCTCTTACTGAAAAATGAGCAGATGTTATTCATGTTGTTTTTTTTAGTTTATAATAACATTAAACACATAACTTTACTTTAACCCTAATATTCATAAAATTTAAGATGAATGCAGGCAATAATCTGAAAAGGTATAAAATATAAGCTGTTGCAATAGGGTAGCTATTTACTAATGTGTTAATAACTAAATACACACAACTAATAATAATTTTATGGAAAAAAGAAATCACAGTAGTAAAAAGAGAATGATAAATTTACGTTCCGTATTCTCGGCTAAAATTTTTTTAAGATTTATAATAATCAGTCATATTAGTTTAATAACTTTTGGATTTAATGATAATACAAAAATCTTTGCACAAACCGAAAGCAGTATACCTTTGATTTGGTGCACTGATCTTTTCCATCCTCCGCAGGATCCTGATGATCATCTGGACCTTATAACTGTTTTTGCATTTCCGGAGTTTGATATAAGGGCAGTATTACTTGACCAGGGTGGTAAGCAGGAAAAAGATCCGGGGCAGATTGTGATAAAACAGATGATGGAAATAACAGGCAAAAAGATTCCTTATGCAATTGGATTAGCAGATAAATTAAAATCTATTGATGATACAGGAGAAGATCAGGCACCACAATATCAGGGTGCGGTAAATTTATTTCTTAAAACTCTTGAACAATCTCCTGATCCTGTTCATGTTATGGTTGCAGGCAGTCTGAGGGATGTTGTTGCCGCTTTCAATCGTAATCCGGAACTGGTAAAAGAAAAGGTAGCAAAATTTCATATTAATATAGGTCGTGCTGCATTAGCAGGAGGAGAGTGGAATGTACACCTTGATGCCTTCGCATACCGGCAATTACTGGAATCAGGACTTCCTGTTAACTGGTATCCTTGTCTTCCATTGAACAGCATGAAAAGCAGTCATTGGTTGCTGGAGCACTACGGTGATGTATTTGAAACAGCTCCTCTGGAGATTCAAAATCTGTTTATTTATGCAATGAGTCGCGTGGATACAACAGAAATAGATCCTTTGGATGCTATTAAAATGAATCTCCGACCATGGAGAAGAAATATCTGGGAAAGAGAGAAAAATATGTGGTGTACGGCATCAATTATACATGCTTCAGGAAGAAAAATTTACAGAAAGGGGGATGATTGGATGGTACTTCAGGGACCACCTCCATCTGATGCAACGGAAGTAATCCCATTTACCCTGGTGCCTGCAAGAATACAGGTAGATCAGAAAGGATTTACCAAGCAACTCAGCTACGATTCCCAGAATCCTAATGTTGATGCTATTCAGTCAGATGATCATAAGCTATATTCTGAAGCTATGGCCGGATGTTTGAAATATCTCTTTATGAATTTCCCGGTAAATGTTGAGAAAAAAAGAAAGCGTTAAATAATAAAAGTTTTAATTTTCTTTGTTAACAGCTGTTTAATTAAAATAAAAACCTTTGTATTTGGGGAAAAACAATAGTTGTTACAGAATATCTGTAATTATAATTTCAGTTTTCTTATCTTTTATTTATGCATGTGATTTACATAGATCCTCAACCGGAAGTTCAGGTCAAAAAGGCATTGAAAATTTATATCAGGAAAAAGAAGATTCGTTCAATGTATCTTCATATTTTTCAGTCGATAAGGACACAGGCAGAATAGTAAATATCGTTGTACTTCAGGCAGGAAATGAACATTATAAAAATGGGAATCCCGGATCTGAAGCTAATTTTTTATTATTTGAACAACTGGCAAAAGAAGCTGCCAGGTCAGTTCCTTATCCGGATCTTATATGTTTTCCTGAGTATGCAATTTCCGGATGGCCTTATCCTAAGGAAGATATAATGAACAGTATTGCGGAATACATACCTGGTGAAGGTAAATGGTATATGAAATATAAAAATCTGTCACGGTATATTGGGATTCCTATATTGTGCTGGTTGGTTGAAATATCTGATTCCAAATATTATAATACTGCATTTCTGATTGATGGTCATGGGAATTTTAAAGGAAAATACAGGAAAGTACAGGCAAATCTTGGAGAACAGATCTGGTGGGGATGGTCACAGGGCGAAAGGTTTGAATTAATTGAACTGGAAGAGGTACGATATGGTATAAGCATTTGTGCAGATATGTGGTTTCCTGAAACAGTGCGTTGTCAGGAACTATTGGGAGCTGATGTTATTCTGCACCTTTCTGTTGCAGATGATATGAACCATATAATGCCTGTAAGAGCATTCGACAGCAGATTACCTATTGTTGTCTGTATCTTTCAGGGAGGATCATACGCAATTGATGCTAATGGCAATTTGTTGGGAAAACTTGAATCTGAATATCCTGCCTGGTATACATTTCAAATTAATGCATTTGAAAAACACCTGGGCAGGAAATATGGTGGCTTATGGGATGTTAAAAAAGGAAATCAAAACATACGAAATGTTGAAGCATACTCTGTGTTGACAGATCCTTCAACAAGGCCACCCTGGACTGAAATATTTATGGATGGGAACGGGAATCGACAATCCCGTGAACAGCTCCTGGAACGTTTCCATGGACGTTATGATGCTAAAGATCCGGTAAAAGTACCTTAATAGAGAATGTAAAAACATAATTTTATTTTTAACTTTTCATGATGCAGAATATAAAAAGAACGTGTATAACAACACTAGTTGCTTGCGGATTAACTTTCTCAATATTTGCACATTACAAAATAACTTGTGTTGATACTGCGAAAAGTAATATTTTAATCGTTGCTTCAGTACAAATGCGTTCCTCAGATAATATAAATGAAAATGTTGAACATATAAATGCTTTTATAGAAGATTGTGCATCAAAAGGGGTCCATATTATTGTTTTTCCGGAAACTGCGCTGAGTGGATATTCTGAAAAAGTAATTAACCTTCTTAGCAAAGAACAGATTGATCAGGCTGAAAAGAAGATTGCAGAAAAATGCCGGGAGTCAGCAGTATATGCTATCGTGGGAATGCCCTGGCGCATTAATAAAAAATATTATAATTCCGCAACAGTGATCTCACCTGAAGGGGAAATACTTGAAAGATACTATAAAATTCAGCTTGCAGGTGAAAAATGGGCAGACCCCGGAGATCATCTTTCTGTTTTTAAAATCAGGGGAATACCATGTTCCATAATAATTTGTCACGATGAACGATACCCTGAATTAGTTCGGTTACCAGTCCTTGCAGGTGCACAAGTAATATTTTATATTTCAAACGAATCAAATATTACAGCTGAGAGAAAATTGAATCCCTATCGTGCTCAGATTCAGGCAAGAGCAGTTGAAAATAATGTTTTTATTGTGCATTCAAATGCACCAGCAAATTCTGATGCTTCAGGATCTCATGGACAAAGTCGTATTATCTTTCCTGATGGTAATATCATTCAGGAAGCTTCTATTTTTAAAGAAGAAATATTGATAGAAGAATTAGATATTACAAAAGCTAACCGGGCAAATGCAAAAAAGAGCCTCACAAGAGGTCCTTTGCAGGATTGGTGGAAAACTGGTATAAAACAAGTGAGGATTATTGAATAAAGAAATAGTTTTACATAATAAGATATTCCTATTAATTTTAATTTTTCTATTAAGAATATTTTCCAGTTATTAATATATATAATAATAAAAATATGAAAAAATCCAGGCTCATAATTATAGGTATACTATTGTTTGTAACTGCTTGTAAAGAACAAACAAAAATTACTACTTATAAAGAAGGTGATATAATTAAAATATCCAAACAGGATTTGCTTGATAAGATCAAAGGAGGATGGGCAGGACAGGTTATTGGATGTCCCTTTGGAGGTCCTACTGAATTTAAATATAATGGCACTTTCATTGACGATTATGTTCCCGTACCCTGGGACGAATTATTTGAAACGGTCAAAATGCCTGCTGACAATTTGAAAAGAAGACCTGAGGTAGCCTGGAAATATGATCTTCCCGAGGGAGATCATTCTGTCAGGGTGGTTTTAAAAGACTTGCCAACAGGTTGCGGTATTCAGCTAGGTGAAGTCATCCTATATTCCATAACAGACCCGGGGCCACAGGTTTATTAATATTCTTATCCAGGGATTATTCAAATAAAGTAAATAATAAATTATCAATCCTTTATGTTAAAATATCTTACATCAGTATTGTCAATTGGAATAAGCAATGTGGTAATAGGTTCATCCGGTTATAGCCAGGAAAAACCCAATGTAGTCTTCATTCTGGCAGATGATATGGGATGGGGTGATCTTACTTGTTATGGTCATCCCTATATCCAGACACCTAATCTTGACAAAATGGCAAGAGAAGGAATGCTTTTTACAAATTTTTATGTAAACGGACCAACCTGTTCTCCATCAAGAGTTGGTTTTATGACCGGACAGTTCCCCGGCCGCTTTTGCATTCCAAAACGATACTGTGTCCCCAATGATACAGGCGATGACTCTGCAGTTGATTCAAATATGCACAAGGGAGAATTTCTTGATCCAAAAATTACAACTTTAACCAAATTATTGCATAATACCGGATATAGAACAGGTCATTTCGGGAAATGGCATTTAGGCCTTACATCAGATTCTCCATCACCTTCAGCTTATGGGATTGACGATGTAAAATGTTTTAATGCTGTAAATAAAAAAGCATTGACAAATGACCAGATTTTACAGGTAAAGGAAAGGGCTTATCATAGTAAATTGATCATTGATGAAGGAATTAGATTTATTGAAGAGAATAAAGATAATCCTTTCTACGTGAATGTTTGGCTTACTGATCCTCATGCCATTCTTGATCCTTCAGAAGAACAAATGATCCCTTATAAAAAATTCAGACCTAAGGGAGTTTCAGATCGTGGGGCATTGCAGGTTTATTTTTCTGTAATTACAGAAATAGACAACCAGGTGGGCAGATTAATGAAAAGATTAGATGAACTGGGCTTGTCGGAAAAAACAATTGTAGTATTTTCAAGTGATAATGGACCTGAACATATTGGTCAACCTTCAGGAGAATCTTCCCATAGCGGAGTGGGCAGTGCAGGGCCATTTCGGGGACATAAACATGTTATTTATGAGGGAGGAATCCGCACCCCGTTTATTGTGAGATGGCCCGGACATACACCTGCAGGAAAAGTGGATAATTCCACAATCATTAGCGGAATAGACTGGTTGCCTACTATTTGTTCCCTTACAGGGATTAAAATAAATAATAAAACTGCACTTGATGGTGAAGATATGTCTAAGGCATTCCTGGGGGACCCTCAAAGCAGGATAAAACCCCTTATGTGGGAAGCATCGGTATACCGGAGCGCCTGGGTATTTCTGAATATCAGCCCGCAACTGGCAATTCGCTATGATAAGTGGAAATTGCTGATGAACCCGGATAAATCACGTATTGAACTTTATGATTTAATCAGTGATCCCGGGGAAGTGGATAATAAGGCTGATAACTATCCTGATGTAGTGGAAACTTTATCCCGGGTACTACTGGAATGGGCAGGTAGTCTGCCTTGCATACCCGTACCATCAGGCAGGGATCAACAGCTGGTTCCCGCTCCGGTAAATTATCCATGGCCTGTTGAAAGTAATTATTGAACTATTCCCCCAGGATTATTCTAAACCTCTTGATTGTTCAGAAAAATCAAAATAATATGAAAAATAAAAATCAGAATCATAAAAAATAATTCATTCATGATTTAATATGATCTGTTAAATAAGAAATAAATAAAAGAAAAATAATTCACCATGTTAGACTTTAATTTTGAATTTATACTTAAATTGTTATACCTTACATCATTAATTCAACTAATAAAGTTCATCAAATATATTTTATCCCGTGCATTAAGTATGATTTTTCCTGGTGATTCAAATACATTAGATTATCAAGTCACTTAAATGATAATTAACATGCACATAATAATTCAACGTAATAATATTATTTTAAAATTCATTTCAGGATTATTTCCTGGAGCAGAGCAATAAATTACGACTGAATGCTATACATATGAAGTTAACTTCAAAACAGGAGAAATTTTTCAACAAAAAGAATTATAGTCTTTCTTCTTTACGAAAAGGAGATAAAAAAGCATTTGAGAGTATTTATAATGAGTTTTATGATATGATTTATTATCTATGTATTCAATATTTACAAGATAAAAAGGTCTCAGAAGATATTTCACAGAATACTTTTTTAAAATTATGGGAAGTCAGGGAAAACCTGGGGGAGGATGATAACATCAGAAACTTTCTTTATACTATTACAAAGAACAATTGTTTAAATTATCTCAGGAATCAGAAAATTGTCCTGAAATATAAGAATTATATCGGTTACCAGGAGACGATGTTTAATTATGAATCAATGATTAAACTGGGAGATTATCTCGAATATACAGAGTTGAAAGAAAAGATAGATGATATTATAAACAAATTTCCGGAAGAAATACGTCAGACATTCTTATTAAGCAGGCATACGGATTTAAAATATAAAGAGATTGCTGATAAACAAAACATCAGTGTTAAGACCGTGGAAGCAAGAATATCAAAGGCTCTTCGGATTTTAAGAGAAAATTTAAAAGATTTTTTACCTGTAATCTGGTTCGTGATATATCTTCTGAATATATGATCCTGAAAGAAATCCTTATTTTTTTAATATAAGATAGGGTAAAAAGATATTTCCGTGTTAAATAACTGATCTAAAAATTTATTATAAAATATTATGGCAAAAGATTTATTGTCGGGAACAGAAAAGATATTTCATAAAATTATTAATGGAAATGCAAATGATGACGAAAAGAAAATATTTTATGAACTACTCGAAAGGGATAGTGAATTAAGAAACAATTTTCATCATTTTAAAAATCTGTTTGTTTTAAGTAAGAACTATGTAATTTCTGATGAAAAAATTAAAAAAGAAAAATTTCAGCACCTATGGTGTACAATTAATCATTCAAATCCGAGAATATTACCGAAGTTTCTCAGGTATGCAGCAATGATCATTCTGATTTTATCTTTTGGTTATCTTTTCAATATTTTAATTCCTGAACCAGAACAAAGTCTTGTTTTAATTCAGCAGAATGAATATAAAACAAATAAAGGCAGTATATCAAGTATCCGGATTGAAGATGGTTCAGTTATCTGGTTGAGTTCTGAAACAAATCTTATTCTTGAAAAATACTCAGATGGCAGGATTAATGCCAGAGTAAACGGTGAAGCATATTTTGATCTGATACCCAATGCTGACAGGAATTTATTAGTTGACATGGGGTATTTTAAAATCAGGGATATTGGTACATCCTTCAATGTCAGAGCATATAACCAGGAAAACATTATTACTGTTTCTCTTGCTGCAGGCACAATAGATCTCTTAAATAAAGGTAATGAACCCTTATTATCTCTTAAACCCCAGGAACTTATAAGTTTTAATAAACAAACAAAAGGAATAACAGTTTCTGAGAAAGATCCTGCAATTGTTTCTGCATGGAAGGATAACAAATTTGTATTTATTGACAGGACCCTGGCTGAAATATGTAAAGAACTGGAAAATTGGTATAATGTTGAAATAATAATTGCCAACAAGGATCTTGCCGGAATAAGGTATACAAGCGTTGTTAAACGCACAGCAAATCTGGAAAGTGTTTTAAAATTACTTAAAATAAGTGATAATATTAAGTATAAAATCATTAGCAGAAAGGAGGCTGCTGATTTAGTAAAAATTTATTAAAAAAAATGGGGTATATCTTTGCCCGGATACACCCCATCAAATTATCGAAACTGACATAAGCCAGTTTCAAAGTTTAATATAAAACAGCTGTAAAATTATGAAAAAAAACCAGAAACTACTCTGCTTTTTTAAAAATGAAAAGTGGAGAAAAACTATCCGAACTATGAAAATGATGGCTGTACTCTTTTTGTTATTTAATATTACAGTCATTGCTGGCCAGTCTGCCGGGGATGAAATTTATTTCAATCTGAAAATGAAGGATGCAACACTTGTTGACATTCTTATGGAGATTGAGAATATCAGTGGACTGGGATTTCTATTTAAGAGCGAAGAATTTGAAGTTGATCAACGCATGTCAGTGAATCTTAGACATGTTAAGCTCACAGAAGCGCTTGATGAGATTTTGGATAAATGTTATTCATATCAGATTTTGGATAATAGTAACATAGTAATTACGAAGATAAAAGAAACAAGCGATGATCCTGTATCTCAACCTGTAAGAACAATTACAGGAAGAGTAACTGATGAAAAAGGAGACCCATTAATCGGTGTTTCTGTTGTCATTAAAGGCACCACTATAGGTACGGTTACAGACCTTGATGGGAATTTTACTATTTCAGGTATTTCCGATGATGCTGTTTTGCAGTTTTCTTATATAGGAATGCAGGCTGAAGAGATCATTGTTGGAGAGAAAGAAACCATCCGGCTGATCATGATTCAGGAAGCCATTGGCTTATCCGAAGTGATCGCTATTGGATATGGGGCCAGGAAAAAAGAAACTCTTACAGGAGCCATATCTTATATTAAATCGGAAGATATACTTACTACTACTCATTCCAGTCTCGCACAATCACTCCAGGGGAAAATTGCGGGATTGCAGATTCGGCAGTATACAGGCGAACCAGGTGATTTCAATGCGATGATCAATATCAGGGGTTTTGGTTCTCCTTTATATGTTATTGATGGTGTGGTTAGGGACGGAGGATCTGAATTCCAGAAATTGAATCCTGAAGATATTGAGAGCATCTCAGTTCTGAAAGACGCATCTGCAGCGATTTATGGCTTGAATGCGGCAAATGGAGTTATTATTGTAACTACAAAGAAAGGATCCATGGGCAAGGTTCGTTTCAATTATAATACCAGCCTGGGTTTTATAACTCCAACTAATATACCACGCATGGCTGACGCAGCAGAATACATGGAAATGCGAAATGATGCACTCGTAACTATCGGAGAAAGTCCTTACCTTCCTGAATCTGAACTTGAAAAATACAAACAGGGGGCACCGGGTTATGAAGGAACTGACTGGTATGATGAAACTATGAAAAAGTACTCAAATCAGATTCAGCATAACTTTTCTGCACAGGGAGGAAATGAATTTGTGCATTACTTCCTTAGTTTTGGCTATCTTGGTGAAAATGGGTTACTTAAATCAGGAGATCTGGATTATCAGAAATATACATTCAGAAGTAATATAACCACACAACTAACCAGGAACCTCACAGCAGAAGTAAACTTCTCCGGAAGAAATGACAGAAAAAGAGCTCCGGGACAAATTTATGAGAACATCTTAAAAGGTACCCGTGTAAGCCTTCCTACTGAACCCGTTTATGCTAATGATAATCCTGAATACCTTAGTGTAGTCGCTCCTACAAACTTAAATCCAGTTGCTTATGCTGACAGGGAATATACCGGGTATAATGATGACCGCAATAAATTTCTTCAAACCACCTTGGTTTTAACCTATAAAGCACCTTTCCTGGAAGGATTGGAAATAAAGGGGCTGGGTTCTTTTGACAGTAATAACTATGGAGGAAAGGATGTTCTTAAAAGTTATAAGTTATATACTTACGATGAAATCAATGATATTTATATTGCTAATGAGCAAAGAAAGCCATCAAGAATTAGCAATGCTATAAATGATAACAACAGGTTGACTTTACAGGCTCACCTGGTATATAACAAAACTATTGCCAATGATCATAATGTGGGAGTAACTCTTGTATATGAACAACGGCAGGGATGGTCCAGGTATTCATACCTCGAAAGAGAATATGAATTTTATACAAATGATCAGATAAACCAGGCAAGCGTGAATAATCAGATAACAGACGGGAATGAAACTGATTGGGCAAACCTGTCGTATTTAGGCCGACTTACCTATAATTTCAAGGGTAAATACCTGGTTGAATATGCAGCCAGATACAATGGATCATATCGTTATGCACCTGGTAAAAAGTATGGTTATTTCCCCGTTATTTCGGGTGGATGGAGAATGTCTGAAGAAAGCTTTATCAAGAATAATCTCACTTTTATTTCAAATATCAAAATCAGAGGTTCTTACGGAATTGTTGGAGAAGATGTGGGAGTTCCTTTTCAATGGGCACAAGGTTTCTCTACAGCCGGGGGTGGAGGATATGAATTTATTAATGGTATCTATACCCAGGGTGCTGCTTCACCAACTATTGTGAATCCAAGTCTCACATGGTCAGAATCAAATATTAAAAATATTGGTATCGATATAGGGTTGCTTCGCGGTAAACTTGCCATGGAATTTGATGTGTATCAGAGGGACAGAAGTGGATTACTGGCTGTCAGAGATGTCGTACTCCCAAATACCTTTGGTGGAACATTACCTGAAGAGAATCTGAATAGTGACCGGGTTCGCGGGATAGAATTCATCCTTGCACATAATAATAAAATCGGGGAATTAAACTATTCTCTGGCTGCAAACTTTAACTATGCACGCACAATGAATGTTCATGTCGAAAGAGCTCCGTTTCAAAGCAGCTACGACAGGTGGCGTAATGGACTGTCTGATCGATGGAGTGATGTTGTCTGGGCATATGATCTGATGGGTCAATTTCAAAATTTAGAAGAAGTTATTATGAGCCCCGGCCAAAACGGGACCCTGGGGAATCTGAAAGAACTTCCGGGAGATTATAAATACAGGGATGTAAATGGTGATGGCCTTATAGACAATAATGATATGTTACCCCTATTCTGGGGCGGCGAACCAAAATTACATTTTGGCCTTTCTTTCAGTGCAACATGGAAAAATTTTGATTTATTTGCTCTATTGCAGGGTTCAGGAAAATATTCCATGAGATTCTGGGGAGGTGGCAGTTACGGAGAAATGTTTTGTTTTGGAGGAAATCTGCCTGCCTATTTTTATGATCGGTGGCATCCGGTTGACCCATATGATCCAAATAGTGAATGGGTATCAGGTGAATGGCCCGCTACACGAACAAAATACGATGTGGGGGCAATGTATTACGAAAGTGCCGCATGGAGAAATGACGCTTCGTATATTCGTCTGAAAACCATTGACCTGGGATATACTCTTACAAATGATGTGGTAAATAAGGTTGGTATTGATAACTTAAGGCTATTTGTTAATGTTCATAACTTATTTACCATATGTGATCCTTGGGTTAAAATATTTGATCCTGAGAAAATCGAAGGTGTAGGAGGCGTTATTGGATTGGCTTACCCGGTGACTGCAAGTTATAACTTTGGTCTGAATGTAAAATTTTAACAGGAATTATAAAATGAAATCAATAAAAATTATAATATATTCGATACTTGTTCTGCTTTTCATTACTGCGTGCAGTGATGATATACTGGACAAAAGACCGATGGACAAGCTTGACAGCGAGGCGCTGTTATCAAGTCCTGAAGGAAGAGTTTCCTTCCTCGCCAACCTTTACTATCAGCTACCCATTGAAGATTTCCTATTCCGGCCGCAAGGAGGTGAATTTAATTTTCGTGGAAATAATAACGGGAAATATCTTCCCTATTCAACAGATGAAGCTGTTCATTCGGAAGCAAATGTCGCCGGATTTCTTCATGGCCAGAATGAATTAAAATGGTGGGAAGAAGGCTACAAACTTATTCGTGATGTAAATCTGTTGATTAGTGTAATACCGGATCTGACTATAAATGAAGAAGAAAGGAATACACTCATGGGTGAAGCAGCTTTTATACGTGCATATTCATATTATGGGCTTGTGAAAAGATATGGAGGAGTTCCACTGATCAAGGAACTTCAGATTTTTGAAGATGATATTGAAAGTATCAAAGTTCCTAGAAGTACAGAAAAGGAAACCTGGGATTTTGTGCTTTCAGAGTGTGATGTTGCGATTAATAATCTTCCGGAAGATTGGTATGACGGGTATAACCGCAGACCTACCAAATGGGCTGCATATGCTCTAAAATCAAGGGTTGCATTACATGCAGCATCTATTGCCAAATTCTGGAATGAAGCACCATTATCAGGTCCAGCAGTGGATCAGGGCTTAGTAGGCATTCAGGCTTCAGAAGCCAATGGGTATTACCAGGCTTGTATATTGGCCAGTCAGGCTATTATGAACTCGGGTAAGTTTTCGTTGCATAAACCAACTCCTGCCAATCCACAGGAAGCAGCTGAAAATTACAGGGAGATGTTTGAGGATCCGGCACTTGCTCCTGAAGAAGTGATTTTCCTGAAAGGATTTTCTATTCCCGGACTTGGTCATGCATATGATTTCTGGCTTCAACCAAACCAGACATCAAACGGGGCTCCTCACCCGGGACGAATGAATCCTTCACTTGATTTTGTAGATTGTTACGAAAGTTATAATAACCCGGGACAGTCTTCTCCTATAGTAACAACCGTTGACGGAGATGTAAATAATTATAACGGATTTGATAAAACGCGGACTTACCTCAGATTTAATAATCCATATGAAATATTTGAAGGAAAAGATGCCCGTCTTTGGGGAACAGTGGTTCTCCCGGGAACTGTATGGAAAGGGAAAACAATTGTTATTCAGGGGGGATATGTTAAACCAGATGAAACCGCCAGAATTGAAGTGGATGAATCTATAGTGGTAAATGGGACAACCTATTATACCTTTGGTGGATCTGATTATACAGAGTATTCCGGATTTAAAGTATTAGGCGGAAGAATGACAAAGAGTGGTTTTTCCTTTAAGAAATTCCTGTCTACAATTGATGTTCCACCTGAACTGAATCAATCTACCAACGACTGGATAGAATTCAGGTACGGAGAAATTCTTCTGAATTTTGCAGAAGCTGTGGTGGAAAGTAATCATAACGCACAGACTGAAGCAGCCCAGGCACTTAATAGTATTCGTCATCGTGCCGGACATACTGTGGACATCCCTCTTACACTGGAAAACGTACTTCGTGAAAGAGTAGTGGAACTCGCGTTTGAGAATAAAAGAAACTGGGATTTAAACAGGAGAAGAATATATCATAAAGACTTGCATAATACTGTCAGGAAAGTTCTGATCCCTCTGCTTGATCTCAGAGTGGATCCTCCACAGTATATTTTTGTCCGTCGTAATGCTGCAAGGGAAAGAGCCCGTACATATCTGCCAAAAGAATATTACCGCTATATACCCGATGTCGGGGCAAGCGGACTGGTGCAGAATCCTGAATGGTAATCATTAAAAGATATTTACTATGAAATATATACATATTATTTATAGATTGTTAATCATATTGTTAGTTGCAGTTTCCTGTGAACTTGACAATTATGATGGTCCGGATGCTTCCTTCTACGGTTCCATCCTTGATTATGAAACCAATGAACCTATAGAGCAGGATATCATTAACGGAACACAGATTGAGTATATCGAACACGGATTTGCTAATCCCATAACACAATATATGGTAATTAAAAATGATGGAACATTCAGGAACGATCTCATGTTTTCTGGTACCTATACTATGATATTGGTAAGAGGGAATTTTATTCCAACGGATTCAATGGAAATAGAAGTTACTTCAGGTAACAATGAAAGGGATTTTATAGTTCAGCCATATATAAGGGTTGTTGATGCTAATATCCAAAAAAGCGGAAACAAGATCACAGCATCCTTTAAGCTGGATCAGACTGTTACAAATACTGTCAAGGGGATTGGGTTATATGCTCACCCTGAACCTACAGTGGGTCAGCCAATGAATATTGTTAAATCCGAGCAGACTCTAAATGTAGTAACCAACCCGGAAACAGTATATAATCTTGAGATAGATCTTACCGCTAACAGTAACCTGCTAAAACCCGGTAAGCAATATTATTTCAGAGTAGGTGCACTTATCAATGTCGCCCAGGCGAAATATAATTACGCCCCTGCTGTCCGGATAGGAATATGAAAATGAAAAACAGGCAGGAAATATTGAATTTCCTGCCTGTCTTTATTCGTATTATCTGGCAATTCCATGGGGATATTTCCCGGATATCAATAACATTGAATAAAAGTTACAAAACAGCCCTTTCTTCTGGTTAATGCAGTAAAAACGGATGAGGAAGTATTGGTATCACAATAAATTGATCAATACCTTCATTTAGTTAACTCTTTTTATTATATAATATGGCATTATGATAAATATTCATAGAAGGAATTTTCTGAAATTAAGTGGTTCCGCAGTATTTGCAGGTTTAATACCTTCTTCGGCTTGTTCGATGAAGGATTTTCAGGATAAGGATTCAGGACAAAAAATCTCTCCTGTGATTCATGCTGCGGACCTTTATCATGTGCATTGTGATCCTGATGATCATTGGGATCTTGCATGTATCTATGCACTTGCTTATTCAAATCTTATTGATTTACAGGGTATCCTGATCGATTATCCTATACGTGAAAACCTGGGCGAACCTGATGTATTAGGTGTGGCACAGATGAATTATTATACTGGTAAAGTTGTTCCTGCTGTTGTAGGATCTCCCTTTTTAATGAAGGACAGGAATGACATACAAAATTACTCAGGCAGGAAGGATCACCAGAGTATAAAATGGGTATCGGATATTCTCATGAAAGCTAAAGAGCCGGTTATTATCAATATCGTGGGTACAGCTACTAATATTGCCCTTGCTTTGAAAAAAGAACCAACGCTTTTTAAGGAAAAATGTAAATGTATTTATTTAAACGCAGGGTCCGGTTATCATGGGAAAAACAATGAACAGGAATATAATGTAACATTGGATCCATCAGCATATGCTGCCATATTTGACGCGGAATGTCCGGTTTACTGGATGCCTTGTGTCCAGGTCGCCGGTGTTGGTGAAGTGGGTCAATTCGGGACTTATTATTGTTTCCGGCAGGGGGATATTTTACCTCATCTCCCGGATACATTGCAGAATTTTTTTCTATTCATGCTGGACAGGAAAAAAAGTCATCAATGGTTGACTTATCTTAAAAGTAAACCTGAAGGAGAATTATTGGTAAAATATAGCCAGAACAACAGGGGAATGTGGTGTACAGCAGGTTTCCTGCATGCAGCAGGGAAAAAAGTAACAGTAGAAGGGAAAATTGTGGAAGCCAATTCCCCTGAAAAAGCAATTTTCAATTTTTTACCTGTGGATGTGAGTTGTGATGACAAAGGATTCACTACCTGGAGATTAATAGATAATTCAAAAAACCGTTTCATCTTTGAGGTTGCTGATCCTGAAAATTATCAGAAAGCTATGACCGCTGCATTAAAAGAGCTTTTACTAAAACTTCCTGTGTAAATCTAAAAATCAAAACTATGTTTATCATCGAGAATTATTTTGTCGCAGTAGTAATGTGTTTTATTACTATGATATGCTGGGGTTCGTGGGCCAATACCCAAAAAATGGCTACCAGGACCTGGCCTTTTCAATTGTTTTATTGGGATTATGGTTTAGGTGTATTACTGATATCTTTAATCGCTGCTTTTACTTTCGGAAGTTTCGGCCCCGACGGAAGAAACTTTTTGGCAGATGTTTCGCAGGCTTACGGACAGGCAATCTTCTGGGCGATACTGGGAGGTATAATCTTTAATCTTTCAAATATTCTGTTAGTTGGGGCTGTCGATATAGCAGGGCTGGCAGTAGCCTTTCCACTTGCTATCGGATTAGCTTTAATAATTGCTACTATAACAAATTATATTGCAACCCCTGTCGGGAATCCTTATCTTTTATTTGCCGGTATTGCATCAGTAATTATGGCATTGATTGCAGATGCCCTGGCGTATAAACGATTGCCTGCCAAGGGGCAGAAGACACCAAGAAAAGGATTTATTCTCTCCATCCTGGCGGGGATCACTATGGGCTTTTTTTACCGCTTTGTTGCTGCTTCAATGTCGTCTGATTTTACAAATCTTGATGTTGGCAAACTAAGTCCATATACAGCTATAGTATTTTTCTCAATAGGTCTTGTGCTGTCTAATTTTATTTTTAATAGTGTATTGATGGCAAAACCTTTTACAGGTGATCCTATTCCTGCTAATGATTATTTCCGTAAAGGTACACCCGGATTGCATCTGATTGGAATTTTGGGTGGTATTATTTGGGGAGTGGGAATGATCCTGAGTATCCTTTCAGCAGGACCGGCTGGATATGCAATATCTTACGGACTTGGTGCACAGGGTGGCACAATGGTAGCTGCCTTATGGGGAATTTTTATCTGGAAGGAATTCAGAGGGGCGCCAAAAGGTACTGGTATACTGCTCACCATTATGTTCGTGTTTTATATTCTTGGATTGGTTTTAGTGATTGTTGCACGTTAAATCAGTAACATTCTGAAGTATTGTAAAATTATTAAAGAATAAATCCTTTATTAAGGATCATAGGAATAACAGGAAGATTAACCGATCCACCAGGATATAAATATGTAACCAGAAAATAACAAAGAACAAATTTTAACCAACAAATTCAAATACAATAACATATATAATATTGAATCAATTAATAATTGAACAATGAAAAAAGTAAAAACAATTACCATCATCGGAAGTTATAATGTGGGCTTATTCCTGAAAGGAAAAGAATTTCCAAGACTGGGTGAAACTATTATTGCTGACCAATTTGTTGAAGGCGGTGGCGGAAAAGGTTCCAACCAGGCTGTTGCTGCCGCTAAACTTGGCGCCATCACACGTTTTATCGGAAGATTAGGAGCTGATAAATACGGGCTTGATGCTCTGAGGATGTACAGCTACTACAATATTTCCACGGAAATGATCAGAGTGGATGTAACTACTCATTCAGGGATAAGTATTATCCTGATCGATAATAAAGGCAACAACCTGATCTCGGTTGCTCCTGGTGCCAACTTTAAATTGTCGGAAGAAGATATTGATTCAGCTGAAAAAGTGCTTAAAGAATCCATGATAGTTGGATTTCAGCTGGAAAATGACTACCGTGTAGTGGATTATGGGATCAGGAAAGTAAATCGCATTAATATCACCACATTCTTAGATCCTGCACCTGCAATGAAATTACCTGATGATATTTTCCCTTGCATCGACATTATTAAACCCAACGAAACTGAAGCATTTACTCTTTCCGGGATCAAGGTGGATAATGTGAAAAGTGCTGTGAAAGCAGGACAGTGGTTTATTGATAAAGGAGTAAAAAACGTAATTGTTACCCTTGGTAATCAAGGAGCTGTGTGGGTGAAATCTGGTTTTAACGAGCATTTTCCTGCCCCGGCGGTTAACGCCATTGATACTACCGGTGCAGGAGATATTTTTAGCGGGGCATTTTTCTTTTCTCTGCAAAAAGGCCAATCCATGAGGGATGCAATAGCTTTTTCCGTAGCAGCAGCATCTCTTTCTACCACCCGTCTGGGAGTAATTGAATCTATCCCGGATATAGATGAGATTAACCAATTTATTGCCAATCAAAAGAAATAATGACTGTAAAAGAAAGAATTTTATCTGTATATCGCAACCAGTTACCTGATCATGTACCTATTGGAATTTATAACAGGTATCACCGTACAGGAGCAAGCGAGAGAAAAGCAAGGGAAGCAGGACTTGGAATACTGGACTTTTATCCTCCTGTGTCTTTGCTTGCACCTCCATGGCATGTACAACCAGGTTATTTATCGGAAGTAAAAAATACCACTTTTCATATTGCTTATTCATGGACAAATCATAAACAATTGGAAGAGAGGTCTTTCGAGACTCCTGTTGGCAAGCTTACACAACAGATTGTCAAAGACCCTTCCTTTGGCAGTGACTGGGTAGTTAAACCGTATATCCGCAAAAAAGAAGATTATAAAATAATGCAGTATGTGATTGAAAATACTGTCTTTGCGTACCATGAAAATGTAATTATTCAAAGAATAAAAGACATGGGAGAAGATGGTGTTGTACTTGGCAGGGTAGACCGCTCCCCTTATCAGAAAATATTGATTGAGCTTGCTGATCCCGAACAATTCCTGGTGGATATGTACACCGATCCTGCACTCCCTGTTGAACTGATGGAATTAATCGATTTTCGTATAGATGAACAATTTGAAATAGCTTTAAATTCAGGTGTGGACGTAATCTGGCAACCTGATAACATAACTACCGACATGACCCCTCCTGAAAGTTTTTCGAAATACTGTCTGCCATTTTATACGAAAAACGGGAAGAAATGTAAAAAAGCCGGCAAAGTATATGCCGTTCATATTGACGGTAAAGCGAAACTTTTACAGGAACAGATAAAAAATGCACCTATTGATGTTATTGAATCTTTTTCACTTAAAGTAATGGGTGGAGATATAGAAATTGAAGAAGCACTTGCATCCTGGCCTGATAAAGCCATCTGTCCTAATTTTCCTGCTTCACTTTGTGTCGCAGATGATAAAGAGATTACTGATTTTCTGATTAATACACATAATGCATTCCATAATAGACCATATATGCTCCAGCTAAGCGAAGATTTTAGTATAGATAGCTATAACAGTATATTAAAGATATTAACAAAAACTATTCAGAATGAAATCTTTTCTTATGGAAGCTGAACAAGTTGAAACAGCATTACATTGAAGGTCATTTTTAAAATACTTAAGGATATTACCAAAAAAATTATAAGCCAATGATTACAAAAAGAGAACCTTTGATCGCCGCAATGGCTTTAGTCCTGGCTTCCGGATGCAGTTGCCACAAAGAACCGCCCAATATCTTATTTATTTTCAGTGACGACCATGCACCTTCAACCATAAGTGCATACGGTCCAACTTGGATAAAAACTCCCAATATCGACAGGATTGCAAAAAAGGGTGTTATTTTCAGAAATTGTTTCGTTACAAATTCATTGTGCACTCCAAGCAGAGCTTCTTTACTTAGCGGCACTTACAGCGCTGTAAATGGCGTAAGGATCATCGGAAATACTTTTAACGGGTGTCAGTTAACTTTCCCCAAACTATTACAGCAAGCAGGATATGAAACTGCAATTATGGGCAAATGGCATCTGGGGTCAGAACCTACAGGTTTCGATTATTATGATATTTCAGAATACGGAACATACTACAATCCACGATTTAAAAACAGCAATGAAGAGTGGAATAAAAGTAAGAATGGTAATATTATTCATGGTTACTTCACGGATATTCTTACAGACAAGGCAATAAACTGGCTGGGAAACAGAGCATCAGATAAGCCTTTCTGTTTGATGGTTCATCATAAGGCTCCACATGGCCCGTATAAACATCCTGAAAAGTATGATGATGTCCTTGCAGATGATGTTTTGTCAAAACCGACAACTTACAATGATGATTATGCCGGTAAAAATCCCTGGCTTGCCAGAAATCCCTGCGGATGGTCAAAATTACAAAATATGAAACCTGGCCATTTTGCAAACCCTGTACCTGAAGAAATAGAAACCGGAACTTCAAATTTTAAAGAATATGCTTATGAGTATGTTATAAGGGGATATAATCGTTTGGTGACAAGTCTGGACGAAAATATCGGTATCTTGTTAAATTACCTGGAAACAACAGGATTAGATAAAAATACTATTGTTATATATTCCTCAGATAACGGTTACTTCCTGGGACAACACGGAATGTTTAATAAACAATGGATGTATGAAGAATCAATCAGAATACCACTGATCATGAGCTTTCCTCATAAAAACTATAAGGGGAAAGAAATTAATGAAACAGTCTCTTTACTTGACTTTGCCCCTTCCTTCCTTGATTTTGCAAATGCAGAAATTCCTCCTGAGTTCCAGGGAATGTCATTGCAACCATTAATTGAAAACAGAAAAACCGGAATATGGCGAAAAACATTTTTCTATCATTATTTTAAACAGTTCGATGTACCGGAGCATTGGGGTATCCGGACTGAACAATATAAACTGATCTTTTTCACCGATACAGTTTCCTCCTTTTGGGAATTTTACGATCTTGAAAATGATCCTGGAGAAATGATCAATCAGATTGAAAACACGAAATATAAACATGTTATTGATAGCCTTATCCAGGTATTAAATAACGAAAAAGACAGGTTTGAATTCGTCTCTGTACCTGGACAGATTGTAAAACCTGTAGATTAGAAGTCAAGTATTGAAAGATCTTTATAACAGTAAACAATCTTTTTGACAATTTTATCTCTTGTCTTTCATATACTCTTGTGAAAATTTAAGTTGAAACTAAATATTACCTGTTGGTTACTTAAAGTTGTAGAAGAACAGGTAAATAAATATTATCGAAGATTCAAATGAATTATTATTTAATAATTATTCTTGCGTTTTTTGTAAGTATCCGCTCATACGCAAAAGAGCTTATTTTAACATCTCCGGGAGGGAACATAAAGGTATTGATAAATGACCAGGAAGGAATAAGTTTCAACGTACTTTACAATTCACAGTATATTTTTTCTGCAAGTGATATCTCCCTCATATTGAAAGATCCACCACAAAAAGAATTAGCAGCTCACATAAAAAAGTTCCGTAAATTTTCGGTATCAGGAGAAATATCTCCGGTGATCAGTGAAAAATTTAAATCAATAACCGATCACTACAATGAAATGGAAATAAATTTAAGTAATGGCTATATATTCATCATAAGGGCATATAATAATGGAGTGGCATATCGTTTTAGAACTCGACTTAATGAGCAGGTTACAGTAAGGAGAGAGAACTTAAAACTTCATTTCTCAGCCGGGGATTCAGCCTGGTTTCAGCAATCGCCAACTTTTCGTTCACCTTATGAAGGACCATATCATCATAGTTCTGTTAGTGATATGCCTGAGCATAAAATGTTTTCTCTTCCCGTATATATACATAAAAATAATGGAATTAAAATCATTTTGCTTGAGTCTGATCTTACAGATTATCCCGGATTGTGGTTTAGCAGGGGTGAGGGGATAACCTTGAATGCTGATTTTGCACCTCATCCTGCATTGAATGCAACTTTAGCAGGTAAGGATAAAAGTATAAACGGGGAAGAGAAATTAATTGCAATTACAAACGGAAACAGAAATTATCCCTGGAGAATTTTTGCGATAGCTGAAAATGATGCACAATTGCTTACAAATCAACTTGTTTATATTCTTGCAGATACTTGCAGAATTAAAGATACGCAGTGGATTAAACCGGGAAAAGTTATACTTGACTGGTGGGCAAAAAGGAATATTTACGATATTGATTTTAAAGCCGGTATCAATACTGAAACAGCAAAATATTTTATTGATTTTGCTTCGGAATCAGGGATTGAATATTTTCTTTTTGATTATGGGTGGACCAATAATGATAACATTTTGGATATCAACCCGGATCTTGATATGAACTCCATTGTCAGGTATGCTGAGGAAAAAAATGTAATGCTTTTGGTGTGGCTTTACTGGTCGGCTTTTGAAAAACAAATGCCGGAAGTATTTGACATGCTTGAGAAATGGAATATAAAAGGAATTAAAGTAGACTTTATGAACAGGGATGATCAGGAAATGGTGAATTTTTATCATAAAGCAGCAGAAGAAACAGCCCGCAGAAAAATGATAATCGATTTTCATGGTGCGTATAAACCAGCCGGGCTCCGAAGGATGTATCCCAATGTTCTTACCCGTGAAGCCTTACTGGCATATGAATATAATGGATGGACTGAATTTGATTCTCCCGCACATCACAATATACTGCCTTATGTCCGCATGGTTGCAGGTCCGATGGATTATATTCCGGGAACCTTTAATAATGCTTCAAAAAAATATTTCAAACCTGTTGATGATTTTCCAATGAGTCAGGGTACCCGTGCCCATTCAATTGCTTTGATGGTTATCTTCGAAAGCCCTTTGCAGATGATTCCGGATGCACCATCCGACTATATGAAGGAAAAGGAATGTTTTGATTTTCTCTCCACTATTCCTGTCGAATGGGATACTACCGTGGTATTGGGTGCAAAATTAGGCGAGTATACAGCCCTGGCCAGAAAACATGATGATATGTGGTACATTGGATCTATAACAAACTGGGATCCCAGGGATATAACAATAAATCTTGATTTTCTTGACGAAGGAATATATCTGATGGAATACATGGAAGATGGGAAGAATGCAGATAACAGGGCGATTGATTTTCAAAAAAAATATATGGAGGTGACCCGGAATAATACAATTAATGTTCATATGGCTTCCGGCGGAGGCTGGGTATCACGTTTAATAAGATTAAGAGATTAAATAAAGATGCCCCTCCATAATGGATTAACAGGAATAATATAATGATTATAAATGTGGTATGAAGAGAAGAGGTTTTATAAGAAATATTTGCGTTATTATACCTGGCACCGGATTTTACAAAAGTGTCTTTCATGGAATTAATGCTCAAACAGAACAAAGGGAAAAAAGCTCACATGCATTAAAGGGATTTATTGTTTCTGATGCTCATTTTGGATGGATTCACAAAGAACAACCTGCTCCTGAAGTTCAATCTCTGATGATGGAAAGGATAATGACACGGTTCCCTGATCTGGATGTTTTTATTGATACCGGGGATGCTCATCACGGTGCGCTTAAGGATGATGCCGGAAATAAAGCAAGAGGACAATGGACCGATATTATTGCAGGTGGCTGTGACATAGTACCTTTCTTTTATGTCGCCGGAAATCATGAAATCATTGGTACACTGGAACAATATGACCAGGAATGGTTGTGTAATAAGATGGGAAGTGTTACATGCAGACCATACTATAGTTTTGATATAAAAGGCATTCATTTCATATCTCTTCCTGAACTTTTACAACCTACCTATATTAGTAATGAAACTATAGAATGGATGAAACTTGACCTGGATGTGAATAAAGACCGCACAGTGATCATTCTTTCACATAATAACATCAAAGATACAACTTCACCATTGGGAGAACCGGGTTACAGGGGTATTGTGAACAGTCAGGACTTATTACAATTGTTCTCGGAATATCCCGGTATAATAGCATGGATGCATGGACATAATCACAGCTATGAAATAGTGCAGCGAAATAGAATGATGTATGTTTCCAATGGAAGAATAGGGGGATTTGTTCCACCACTAGACTGGGGTAAAGTAGGTCAGGGACATCTAGGCGGAATATATTTTGAGGTGCGTAGGGATGAATTAATTGTAAGATGTTACAGCGCAACTGAAAATGAATTTCTGGATAAACTGGGATATTCTCACCTCTCTGCCAGGATGGAAACAGCCACATCTTTCAATTCAAAGGCTAAACCAGCTTATAGTTATGGTTACGGGAGTATGCTGAATGGTCAGAGAATCCCGGCTTTCATTCATCATGCCTCTTCTGGCAGGAATAACGAAATATTTCTTAAAAGACTAAATAATCCTGCATTTAATGAGGATCCGATCTTCTCTCTTTTTGAATTCAGGAATGCTGGAACTTCCCGTTATCAATGGTTGTTAATGGGTACTTCAGTTGGAACTCCAGGATATTTTGAAAAAGAAAACAAATTATGGCGTTGGGAAAATCCCGGGATAAGATTGCTGGCTCAGGATAAAATTGATAAACCGGTTGTAGTAAGCATCCCGGACTGGAGATTTAGCAGGTATTGCTATTATCGTTGTGTACCGGGAATGAATTATAAACTTTTATTGCACCTGGAAACTCCCGCAGGAGGTCAGCAGCTGTCAATTGTATATAGATGCTTTGACAGAGAGGGGAATGAACTTACACACTTTAATGGACCTGTATGGATAATTGAGAAAGGCGAAAAAATATATGAAAGTAGTTTTGAAATGCCAGTATTTTCTGATCATCAGAATATTTATAATGATCCTGAAAGTGATAACTTAGTTCAGTTAACAGTAACTGCTGATTTTACCAGGATGGAAAATGATTTGATCATAAAAAAGTTTGAAATTATGTTCCATCCGGAAAAAACTATATTTTCAGATCTGTCGTCCGAAACTGTACTTCCCCAGGATAATTATCCTTATTCATCACCTGAAATTCAGACTAATAAAGATATAAATATCATTCATGAAAAAGATGGACGAATAGTTATCCAGGCTGATGCGGAAAATCATAAGCGAATTACATGGTTGTTAAGACAAAATAATATAGACTGGCAGGTACGTAATGCTTTAGTTTCTGATCAGGGACAATTTCTGGAAATAAATGGCTGGAGAAATACCTGGTCGGCACAAAAAGAAATTATCATTGTACCTTTAACTGAAAAAGATAAAATATTCGTCCATCGGTTGAGAAATATTGAAAGATCAAGGATCTATCCCCTAAACAGGGATAATCAATATGTAAGGATAGAAATTTTAAAATGTACAGGCCAGGGAACAATAATGGTTTATTCTGAACGGAAACCAAAAGTTGTGAAAGGAGCAAGCGAATGGTTGTATGAGAAACAAATGGTTATGATCACGGTTCAACAGGGATCTGAGATAACAATATATTGTTGATTTAATAGTGTTGGAAGATTGTGTTATTTGATTTATTTTGTTGTGATTTCCTGGCATTCAGAACCTTAAGGCCGGATAGTAAAAGATTATTATAATCACTAAATACTTAGGGAATAGATTATTGTAAATAATAAAGAATGTGAAAAGAAGAAAATTTATAAAGGAAATATCTGCCACTACAGCAGCAGCAATGATTGCCCCGGAAATGTTAAGCTCTTCAGGCAACACGGATTTGTTAACAGGAGAAAAGAAAGCTGAAAAGATCAGAGGTTTTATTGTCTCAGATGCACATTTTGGCTGGTTACATAAAACCCAGCCCAAACCTTCTTTTCAAAAGGAAATGATGGAAAGGATAATGAACAGATTCCCTGATTTGGATGTTTTTTTTGATACCGGGGATGCTCATCATAATGACCATCATGATAATGAGAATCCTTATCTGGCAAGAAAAAACTGGTGTGATATTATTCAGGGTGGTTGTGGGCAAACGCCTTTTTATTATGTGATCGGGAATCATGAGATCCGCTCCAATGAAGACTATGATCCTGAAATTCGTGGCGTAATAATGGGCAGTGCCACTTTCAGACCTTATTTCAGCTTTGATATGATGGGAATACACTTTATCTCATTTCCTGAGCTGATCCGGGCAATTTATATCACTGAAGAAGAGTTTGAATGGCTTGCCCTTGACCTGGCTGTAAACAGGAATAAAACGATAATATTATTGTCGCACAACAATATTATTGGCACTACATCAGGAAATGAAGCCGGGTACAGAGGGCTGTTAGACAGTGAAAAAATGCTGGCAATTTTTAAAAGTAATCCGAATGTGATTGCCTGGATGCACGGACATAATCATAATTACGAAATCGCTTTACAGCAAGACATGCTTTTCGTTTCTAACGGAAGAATAGGCGGATTTGATCCTTCCGGGGGTATTCACGGACTTGGAGGGATTTACTTCGAAATCGGAAAAGAGGGTTTAAAAGTTTGGTGCTATTCTGCTGAAAAAGATATATTTCTTGACTCACTCTCAGAAAACCTGTATAGTGAACTATTGATCCCCACCTCCTTTGATCCTGATGCTCCTTATTGCTCTTATTACGGTTCCGGGGGAGCAGTGAACGGACAACTTATACCTCTTTATAATCATCATTGTGGAAGAAACCAGAAAAGGGAAATTTTCATTAAAGGATGCAGCAATGCTGTCATAAATGATGACCCCCAATTTACAAAGTATGCGGAAAGACACGCCTGGCACGGACTGGATAAGATCCTGCTGGCAGGAAAAATAAATCACGGAAATTCAGTATTTGAATATAATAATCCCGGAATACGCTTATTATCAAATACTGACTGGTGGACAACTCTTACCCTGCCCGGAGATTATAACGACCGGTATACATATTATCGCTGTCCACCGGATATGGAATATAATCTGAAAGCAGACATAACCTCTTTTCCTCAAAAAGAAGAAGGGAAACAAGCTATGTGGCTGAGATTGTTGATTTATAACTCCGAAGGAATGTTACTCCATATTGTACAAACCAATGATATAGACCTGGTAAAAGGCAGGCAGATTTATGAAGTTATTCTAAAAGTACCTTCATTGCAGGAATTTGATACAATTTATTCGGACACGGAAAGTGACAAACTGGTAAATATTGCCATAGAAGCCTGTTATTCGGGCATGGAAAAAGGAGACGTGAAAATTTCTTCCCTGGAATTTGCATTAGCTGGGTCGACAGATAAAACTGAAAATCCGGGAATTGTTCTTAATGGCAAAAAATATATACATGAAATTATATTAACAGGAGATGAGATTTTACGAATTCCTGTAAGTGACCCTTTTAAAGATCGTGATGTATTAAAAATACTTGCTGACGGAAGTAAGAAGCTGAGTTTCCTGGTAAGACATTCGTGCCTTGAGTGGCAGGTTAGAAATGCAACTGTTACAGATCATGATAATTATTTAGAAATAAAAAAAATAAGGAATAAGTTTTCAGATAAAATGGAAATAATCATCGTTCCTCTGATAAAAACAAATGAACCTTATGTGCATCGCATAACTAAAGCAGAGGAAATAAGGATTTTCCCTCTTTCCCGGGGTAATAAACCTTTATCAGTTGAAATTAATAAACTTAATGAAATAGCGCATATAGAAGTTTTTAGTACTTTAAAACCAAAAAAAGTCACAGGAGCAGCAGAATGGAAACATGATAAAAACATGATCTTATCTACTGTTGATACTGAAGGAAACGTTAAGTTTTACTTCTGAATTTAAACTAAATTTTATTTAAATAGATAATCAGAGAAGAATCAGGTCTTCAGTGCAAACGTAAGTGTTAAATATAATGAAAAAATTACTCGTACTTATTATATTCATTTCTGCATGCAACAAAGCGGATATTATTCAATATGTTGATCCTAACATAGGCGGAGTTGCTCCTTTGCTTACTACCAAGAATCCAACAGTTCATCGTCCACATAGCATGATAAGGGTATTCCCGGTTACAAAGCCTGGACTTGGCGATCGTTATCTTTCTGACAAAATTTATGGTTTTGCTGTTAATATGCCTGCTTACAGAAGAGGACATGTTACTGAACTTATGCCTGTTCCCGGAAATTTAAAGACAGGAAAAACAGAGACTGCTTCTGTATATGACCATGACCATGAAGTTGTTCATCCCTGGTACCATCGTGTATGGCTTGAGGATCACGAAATACTTGCAGAGTGGACAACTACAGAGAGGGCAGTCATTTACAGGTTCGATTCACAGAGAGATACTATATTAAATATCATTTTCCGTTCCGGTAGAAATGCATCTTTCTGTTTTCAGGACTCCGTCACCTTAACAGGATGGGAAGAATTTCAGGGTAGCAGGCAATATTTTTATGCAGTTTTTTCAATGCCCTGTCACAAATCCGGAATGTATACAGGAGATAGTATCTTTGAAGGGCAAAAAATGATCGATGGATCTGGTTCAGGCGCGTGGGCTGGTTTCACTCACCTGAAAGATCCATTGGAAGTACGCATCGGAATATCTTATATTAATGAAAATCAGGCTGGAAATAACCTGGCAATAGAAATGGAAGGAAAATCTTTTAAACAGATAGTCCGCGAAAGTCTTAAGATATGGGAAAAAGCTCTGAATAAAATTAAAGTGAGAGGAGGAACCAGGGCTCAAAAGAGAATTTTTTATACTTCCCTTTACCGGGTTTATGAAAGGATGATTAATATTTCGGAATACGGACAGTATTATAGCGGGTATGATAAACAGGTTCACGAGGATAATGGTAAACCATTTTATGTTGATGACTGGTTATGGGATACTTTCAGGAGTCAGCATCCGTTGTTAACAATCATTGATCCTGAAAGGCAGGGAGATATTGTGCAATCTTATGTGAATATGTATGAACAAAGTGGCTGGATGCCGGAATTTCCTCAATTTTATGGGGATTTTGAAGCTATGATAGGCTTTCATTCAGCAGCACTGGTATGGGATATATATCAAAAGGGTATAAAAAATTTTCAAGTGGAAAGAGCATATCAGGGACTGAAAAAAAATGCCACCCAGGGTACTATGTTGCCCTGGCGCGCAGGCCCTATGTGTTCTCTCGACAGCTTTTATATTCAAAATGGCTGGTATCCTGCACTTCCTGAAGACAGTATAGAGACAATTCCAATAGTAGATAATTTCGAAAAAAGACAGTCAGTTGCTCTTTCCCTTGAGCATAGCTATGATGATTGGTGTCTTGCTCAGCTTGCAGGAGCATTGAATAAACAAGATGATTATGAATATTTTAAAAAAAGATCACTGAATTATCAAAAAGTATATAATCCTAAAACAGGCTTTATGTCCCCTAAAATGTCCAATGGAGAATGGGTGAAACCTTTTGATCCAAAGCTTTCGGGAGGGATCGGGAGCAGGATGTATTTTGCAGAGAATAACTCATGGATATGGACATTTAATGTACTACATGATATTCCGGGTCTGATTGATTTGATGGGAGGAAATGAAATTTTTACTGACCGTCTTGACGCCCTGTTTAATGAACCAACTGGTATAGCAAAATGGCAGTTTATGGGTCAATTTCCCGATGCTTCAGGTTTAAATGGTATGTTTCCGGCAGGGAATGAACCTGCTTTTCATGTTCCTTACCTGTATAATTATGCGGGGAAACCATGGAAAACTCAAAGAAGAATAAGAGAAGTAATGAATATGTGGTTTAACGATACACCTCTGGGTTTATCTGGTGATGAAGACGGAGGAGCTCTCTGTGCCTGGTATGTATTATCTGCCATGGGCTTCTATTCTGTAACACCGGGAACAGGATTATATGCAATAGGTAGCCCTTTCTTCAACAGGATCAAAATATTTTTACCTGATGGTAAAACTTTTACCATAAAAGCAAAAAACTGCTCAAAACGTAATAAATACATCCAATCCGCCAAGCTAAACGGTGAAAAGATAAATCGTGTATGGATCACACACAATGAGATCATTAGCGGAGGTAAGCTGGAGTTTAAAATGGATGAATACCCTGATAAAGAATGGGCAAGCGATCCTTCTGTTTACAAGCAGTTACTTTTACTGAATAACATTAAATAAGATTTTTATTGTCATTCAATATATTATAATGTTATATAAAACAATCCTCTTTCCCATATTCAAAGTTTCTGTGGTTTTACCCCTTTTAACAGGTTGCGTTGCACAGGAGAATCCTAATGTTATTATTATCCTTGCTGATGACATGGGTTATGGTGATATATCCTGTAATAATCCGAATGCAAAAACTTTTACCCCAAACATCGATTCACTCGCTGCTCAGGGGATTAATTTCAAAGATGCCCATAGTGCAGGTTCACTCAGTGTTCCTTCAAGGTATGCTTTACTTACCGGAAAATATTTTTTCAGAAGGTCTCCTCAAAATAACTACATGGGATATGGAAGCCCTTTAATAGAAAATGATTGTGAAACCATAGGTACTCTCCTCCAAAAAGCGGGATATATTACTGCTTGTATAGGAAAGTGGCACCTTGGACTGGAGTGGGCATTAAAAGATACTGAACACGATGTTACATACGGTATAAATAATAAAGGTTTTTCCAATATCAATTACTATGAACCACTGAAATACAACCCGCAGGAAGCAGGTTTTGACTACTCTTTTATTCTGCCGGGTTCACTTGACATGCCACCCTATGCTTTTGTCAGAAATGACAAGGTCATAGATCCGGAAATTATTATGGTAACCGATATTTATCAAAAAACAACTCCTAAAACCATAATAGAATGGGATAAAAAATATACCAGTGAAAATGACGTTTATAAAGGCCGCGGCGTTTGGTGGAGAAACGGAGAGATATCGGCTTCATTCCGTATTGAAAACTGCCTGGATATTATCACAGAAGAGGGAATATCTTTTATTCACCGGCAGATGTATGAGAATCCCGGCAAACCCTTCATGCTTTACCTTTCGCTTACAGGACCACATACGCCCTGGGTTCCGGGTAAGGAATTTGAAGGAATGTCTAAAGCAGGTGTTTATGGTGATTTTGTCGCTCATATCGATAATGTGGTCTGTAGGATTAACAATACTCTCATAGCATTGGGGATTGAAAACAATACACTGCTGATTTTTACAAGTGATAATGGGGCACATTGGTCAGAAAATGATATCCTTACTTATGCGCATAACAGTAACTATGGCTCACGGGGACAAAAAGGCGATATATGGAATGGCGGACATCATATACCACTTATGATAAAATGGCCTGAAAGAATTAAAAGTAATGTTATATGTAACCAAACAGTTGGATTAACAGATATAATTGCTACTCTATCAGAATTAACAGGACAAAAACTACAACCTGCATCAGCTGAAGATAGTTATAGTTTTTATCATGTTTTACTGGGTTCTATTCATAAACCGGTTCGGGATCAGATAATCTATATCTCTGGTTCGGGAAGACTTGCTATTCAGTCAGGAGGCTGGAAGTATGCAAATTTTCTGGGATCAGGGGGATTTACTGATCCTTCTTATATCAGACCTGTTGACGGTGGCCCGGAAGGTCAATTATATAATCTCAAAATTGATCCCCTGGAACAGAACAACCTCTTTCAGGATGAACCGGATATGGTAAGAAAATTATCCGGGATGTTGGAAAAGCAAGTTAAATCCAAACAGGATATTATATACTGAATAGAATGATAATCACTCCAGGTAAGTGTATCCATATAACCCTGACCTGTAAGTAGATAAAAATTCCTTCCCTTCTTCAACCGTAATTTTACCTGATTTTACAGAACTGGTTACCCATGTTTCAACTGCCCGAACCAGTTTTTTTGAATTATACTGAACATAATCAAGCACCTCAGCTACAGTTTCCCCGTCAATGATCCGGTCAATCACATAACCTTCATCATTTACAGAAACATGTATCGCATTTGTGTCACCAAACAGATTATGCAGATCTCCAAGGATCTCCTGGTAAGCCCCTACCATAAATACTCCGATAAAATACGATTCTTTTGAACGAAGTGAATGTACCGGGAGATAATGTGCAAAATTATAGGAAGAGATAAAACTATCAATTTTCCCGTCGGAATCACAGGTTATATCCTGTAAGGTGGCTGTACACACAGGCTTTTCATCCAGCCTGTGAACAGGCATGATAGGGAATATCTGGTCAATAGCCCAGGAATCCGGTAAAGACTGGAAAAGAGAAAAATTACAGAAATATTTATCGGGAAGCATCCTTGATAGCTGCCTGAGGTCATCCGGTGCATGTTTTATCTGGATCACCAGTTTATTAATTTCGCGGGTTATTGACCAGAACAGGCGTTCGATCTGGGCACGTGTTTTCAGGTCAAGCATACCGAGACTGAACAGGTCCAGGGCTTCTTCCCTGATCTGCTGAGCATCATGCCATGTCTCCAGCATCCGTGTCTGGTTGAGCTTGTCATATAACTGGTAAAGTTCGGTAACAAGTTCATGACTATCCTCCCCGATGGTCTCTTCATCATCCCACTCCGGCAGGGTGGCAGTTTCCAATACTTCAAAAATAAGTACTGAATGATGTGCAGTCAGTGAACGTCCTGATTCAGTTATTATATTCGGATGAGGAATTTCATTCTTGTCACTTGCATCAACAAAGGTGCTTACGGAGTCATTAACATATTCCTGCAGCGTGTAATTAATACTGCTTTCACTGTTGGAAGATCTTGTTCCATCATAATCAACACCAAGGCCTCCCCCGATATCGACAAAATCAATATTGAACCCCATTTTTCTTATTTCCACATAAAATTGCGAAGCTTCTCTTAATGCTGTTTTTATCCTTCGGATCTTGGTCACCTGGCTGCCGATATGAAAATGGATCAGGTGAAGACAATCTTTCATCTTATTTTTTTCAAGAAAATCAAGTGCTTCCAGTAACTCACTTGAGGAAAGTCCGAATTTACTGATATCACCTCCTGAATCTTCCCATTTCCCACTGCCGGAACTGGCCAGTTTTATACGTATACCTATAGCAGGCTTTAGCTTCAGCCTTTTGGAAATAGAGGAAATAAGCTTTAGTTCATTAAGCTTTTCCACCACCAGGAAAATACGTTTTCCCATTTTTTGAGCAAGAAGTGCCAGCTCAATATATGCTTCATCCTTATAGCCGTTACAAATGATCAAAGAATCATTATCCGTGTTAATTGCCAGTATAGCATGTAATTCGGGTTTGGAACCGGCTTCCAGTCCTATATTGAATTTCTTACCATGACTTACAATTTCTTCCACCACCGGCCGCATCTGATTTACTTTGATGGGATAAATAATGAAATTCTGTGCATTATAATTATATTCCTTTGCAGCAGATGAGAAAGATTCTGAAATACTGATGATCCTGTCATCCAGTATATCAGGAAAACGTATAAGCATGGGAGATGATACATCACGAATGATCAGTTCATCCAGCAATTCTTTAAGATCAATAGCAGGCCCCTTACGCCTGGGAGTTACTGTTACATTTCCTTTTTCGTTGATAGAGAAATATTCCACTCCCCACCCGTTGATATTATATAATTCCGCAGAATCTTCAATGCGCCATTTTCTCATTTCAGTAAAAAATTATACACGCACAAAACTAAAAGAAATAATAAAAATACATAATGTTTTGAATGAAATAATCAGAGTTCTGTATAAGCAAATTAATATTTCTTATTTTTGCAGGGATTCTTTGTATGATGTATTTTTTTATTAATCAGTTGATTTGTCCATGATTTATATCACTCGCAGGGAACGGTTTTGTTCGGCTCACCGCTTGTTTAATCCTGAATGGGATGATGATAAAAACAATGAGATATACGGGGGATGTTCAAACCCTAAGTGGCATGGGCATAACTATATTCTGTGGGTAACAGTGAAAGGCAATGTGAAACAGGATTTAGGTTATTTGGCAGATATGAAGGAGATCAGCAAAATTATACGGGAGCATATTATTACTAAACTCGATCATAAAAATATTAACCTGGAAGTGGAATTTATGCAGGGGAAACGGATATCAACAGAGAATCTTGCAATTGCAATCTGGGAACAGCTGGAACCTTTTATGAAAATGCTGGGTGTTGAAATGCATGCGGTTAAACTGGAAGAAACTGAAAATAATTATGTTGAATATTTTGGTAATTAAATAATAATATATGAACAAAACAGAACATGATACTTGTTTTGATAACGGAACTGGTTTTGAAAGGGTTGATTATTATGATGTTAACAGAACAAACTTCATCAGCGATCACTACAAAGAGATCATCGGTATGCTGGATGAAGACCACACCAGGGAAGGTCTTTTAAGGACTCCTGAAAGAGCTGCAAAAGCAATACAATATCTTACCAATGGGTATGGGGTCAATCCGGCTGATATTTTAAAATCTGCCATGTTTAAAGAAGATTATAAGGAAATGGTTATTGTGAAAGACATTGAGATTTTTTCTCTTTGTGAGCATCACCTGATACCTTTCTTTGGCAAAGCCCATATTGCATATATCCCTGATGAATATATTACAGGACTGAGTAAACTGGCGAGGGTTGCTGATGCATTTTCAAGACGGCTCCAGGTGCAGGAAAGACTGACTGTACAAATAAGGGACTGCATTCAGGAAACCTTAAAGCCGCTCGGTGTTGCGGTAGTAATTGAAGCAAAACATTTATGCATGATAATGAGAGGTATTCAGAAACAAAACTCTATAACCACAACCTCCGCTTTTACAGGTGAATTTCTTGAAAATGCCCGAACACGTGAAGAATTTATCCACCTGATATCATCCGATTTAATGTGATTGATTATCAATTTTATATCCCTTCTGCCGGGCTATCATAAAAAATCAGGTGTAAGAATGTTTTATTTAAGCATATCTCACTAATTTTGTCGGTTTATACAAGTAATATATTATGGAAGCTTATATTTTCCCCGGACAAGGATCTCAGTTTCCCGGAATGGGAAAAGATCTGTATGAAAATAATTCTCAGGCTAAAGCATTATTTGATGAGGCAAATGGTATTCTCGGTTTCGATATAACCCGGCTGATGTTTGAAGGAACTGAAGAGGATCTGAAACAGACAAAAGTCACGCAGCCTGCTATTTACCTTCATTCAGTTATACTGGCCAGTACACTTGGGGATACTTTCAGACCTTCAATGACAGCAGGTCATTCCCTGGGTGAATTTTCTGCCCTGGCTGCCACAGGCGCTGTCAGTTTTAAAGATGGTCTTGTCCTTGTTTCCAGGCGTGCTTCCGCTATGCAGAAAGCCTGTGAAAAAGAACCTTCTGCAATGGCTGCAATTATCGGGCTCGAAGATGTTGTAATTGAAAAAGCCTGTAAAGAGATAAAAGAAGTGGTCGTTCCGGCAAATTATAACAACCCGGGACAGATGGTTATTTCAGGGAGTATTAAAGGTATTGATGAAGCGATCGGAAAACTTACATTGCTTGGAGCAAAAAGAGCCATTAAACTCACTGTGGGAGGAGCATTCCATAGTCCTCTCATGGAATCCGCCAGGATTGAACTTGCTGATGCCATCCGGGAAACAACATTTAAAAAACCTGTTTGCCCCGTTTATCAAAACGTAAATGCACACCCTTCCGTTCATCCTGATGAAATTAAAAAGAACCTTGTTGAACAGCTTACTTCACCGGTTAGATGGACAGAAACAGTGCAGAATATGATAAGAGACGGCGCTGTGATTTTTACTGAAGTAGGCCCTGGCACTGTTTTACAGGGACTGGTCAGAAAAATCAACAGGGATGTTACTGTAAAAGGTATTTAATAAAAAGTATTATGAAAGTCCTGAAATTTGGAGGATCCTCTGTTGGTTCACCCGACATAATCACTGAAGTCAAGAAAATAATCGGGCGTGAAAAACGCCCTTTGGTTGTCGTTGTTTCTGCTTTTAAAGGTATTACAGACCAGATCATTAAAGCCAGTGAACTGGCTTCCCAAAAGAATAACGCCTACCTGGCCGAAGTTGAAGACATCCGTACACGACACCTGGAAGTAATAAACATCCTTGTTCCAAAAGATCAAAAAGAAAACGTGAAAGGCGTTGTAAACAAGATGCTTAATGATGTTTCAGAACTGCTTTTCGGCGTTCATATTCTGAGGGATCTTACTCCTAAAACTCTTGACCATCTTCTCAGTTTCGGAGAAAGACTGTCATCATTCATTATTTCTCATATTATTAAAGGTTCTGTGTCTGTTGATATGCTTAAATTTATCCGAACAGACAGTAAATTCGGGAATGCCCAGGTGGATTTTGAAACAACCAATTGCCTGATCAGGGAAGCATTAGCCGATCTGAAAGGCGTTGCAATTGTCCCGGGTTTTATCGCTGCAAATAAAACCGGAGACATAACCACACTGGGAAGAGGAGGATCAGATTATACTGCAGCAATTATTGCAGCCGCTCTGGACGCTGACGATTTACAAATATGGACTGACGTTGATGGATTTATGACAGCAGACCCGAGAAAGGTTAGTAAAGCATATCCTATTGCCTGCCTGAGTTATGCAGAAGCAATGGAATTATCTCATTTCGGTGCAAAAGTAATATATACACCTACACTGTTTCCTGCCTATAAAAAAAATATCCCTATCTATATTAAAAATACATTTAATTCATCAGCATCAGGAACAGTCATATCGTCAGAACCAGGAACAAATGCGGGTATAAGCCCTATTAAAGGGGTTTCTTCCATAGACCAGATCGATCTTATAACTATGCTCGGCAGCGGTCTTCCTGGTGTTACAGGGATTGCAATGCGACTTTTTTCCGCTCTGGCAAGCAGAAATGTTAATGTGATATTAATTACCCAGGCTTCTTCCGAATTTTCTATTAGCGTTGCCATCTCTCCTGCAGATACTGAAAGGGCTGTCAAAGCTATAAACCATGAGTTTCAAACAGAGATAATTTATAAGAAGATCATTGAACTGGTTGTGGAAAAAAATCTGTCAGTAATTGCTATTGTAGGGGAAAAGATGAAAAATACCCCGGGAATATCAGCCAATTTGTTTTCCTCCCTCGGAAGAAACGGTATTTCAGTTATTGCTACAGCACAGGGTTCATCAGAGCTGAATATCTCAGTAGTAATAAAACATGAAAACCTTCGCAAAGGATTAAACGTTATCCATGAAGGATTCTTCCTTTCCAAAATTAAAACCTTACATCTGTTTATTGCCGGTACTGGCACTGTGGGAAAAGATCTCCTGGAACAGATAAGGATCCAGCAGGAAACTTTAATACATGATCTAAACCTGAATATTAGTGTCATTGGAATTATCAACTCAAGGAAAATGCTCATTCAGGAATCAGGAATAGATATTTCCCGATATAGAAAACTGATGGATGAGGCCAAGCCCTCAAACCACGGGATTTTTCTTAAAGAAATAACGACCTTGAATCTTCGTAACTCCGTTTTTGTAGATTGTACCGCAAGCCAGGATGTAGCACGTCTGTACAGGGAACTATTTGATCAATATATTTCTGTGGTTACCGCCAATAAAATTGCCTGTTCCTCAGAGTTTTCACTTTACAGGGAGCTGAAACAAAAAGCCAGGGAGAAAGGAGTGAAGTTTATCTACGAAACAAACGTAGGTGCCGGACTTCCTATTATCAATACAATAAATGATCTGATAAGGAGCGGGGATCGCATAATTGGCATGGAAGCTGTACTTTCAGGGACATTGAATTTTATTTTTAATACTTTGAGTGAAGAGATTTCATTCAGTAAAGCGGTAAAACTTGCAAAAGAGAAAGGTTTTTCTGAACCCGATCCACGTATTGATCTCAGCGGGAAAGACGTTATGCGTAAACTGGTTATCCTTTCAAGGGAATCAGGCTATCCCCTCGAGATTGCCGATATCCGGATGATACCTTTTCTTCCTGAAACATGCTTTTCCGTCCCGATAGAAGATTTCTGGAAAGAATTGGAACGTATAAGCCCTGATTTTGAGAACCGCAGGAAACAGCTCGTGAAAAAAGGTAAAAGATGGCGGTTTGTCGCGGGTCTCCACGGGGGTAAAGCAGAAGTTGAACTTAAGGAGATAGGACCAGAACACCCGGCTTTTGAACTTGCTGACAGTAATAATATTATTCTCATATGGACGGAGAGATACAAAGAACAACCCATGGTGATAAGAGGTTATGGCGCCGGAGCCGCAGTTACTGCTGCAGGAGTTTTTGCCGATATTATCAGAATTGCTAATGTGTAAAAAAAGTATGTTAGAACTGGTAATTTTTGATATGGATGGACTGCTGATAGATACAGAAACTTTCTGGCAGAAAACAGAAAAGGATATCTTCAGCAAATACGGGATTGATATTACACCCGAAATGCAAAAAGCTACTTTCGGTCTCAGAAGCGATGAACAGATAGAATACTGGTATAAATTAAAACCCTGGCCGGAATTTGATCATAAAAAATTAGAAGACGAATATTTCCACATTATTCACGAATTTTTTATTCATGAGGCCCAGCTTATGCCCGGGGCGGAATATATCCTGGAGTTTTTTAAAAACAAAGGAGTTGATATGGCACTCGCATCATCATCTCCTATGTTTTTAATCAACACTTTCATTAAAAGATTTGGATTTAATAAATATTTTGCAGCAGTACATTCCGCTGAGCTTGAGGAGTTTGGGAAGCCTCACCCAGCCGTGTATATAACCACTGCCCGAAAATTGAAAAAAAAACCTGTGCATTGCCTGGCATTCGAAGATTCCCTTAACGGATTACTGGCTGCAAAATCAGCAAGGATGAAAGCTGTAATAGTTCCGGATCACAGAACCCATGATAACGGAAAATATGATATAGCTGACCTGGTAATGGGGAGTTTACTCGAATTCGGTGAAAACGAATACCGTTTGTTTATCTGAAAACTATTTTGCCTTGGAAAAATCGGTTAAAATATATGTGCCTGCTACTGTTTCAAATGTCGGACCAGGCTTTGACATTATGGGATTTGCCATGGAAGATCCGGGAGATGTACTTATTCTGAAAACCAATACATCCGGAACTATCAGGATATTTAACAATTCGGGAACGAAAATCCCGACGGATCCCGGGAAAAATATTGCATCAATAGCCCTTAAGGCTTTGCTGAATAAATTAAACACCAGCCAGGGTTTCGATATGTACTTTGAAAATAAGATCAAACCGGGAAGCGGGATCGGGTCAAGTGCAGCAAGTTGCGTTGCAGCTGTTTACGGGGCAAATGCCCTGCTTGGGAATCCATTCACTCCACTGGAACTGATCCCTTTTGCACTCGAAGGCGAAAAAATGGCAAGCGGAAGCCTCCATGCTGATAATGTTGCACCGGCAATGCTTGGGGGGTTCGTATTCATCAGATCATATAAGCCTCTTGATATTATTCCCCTGCCTGCACCCGGTGATCTCAGATGTGTTGTCGTTCATCCCTGTATCGAAATTAAAACTTCTGAAAGCAGAAGTATTTTACCCGTAAATATCAGTCTCAAATCGGCAGTAAGTCAATGTGGTAACGTTGCCGGCCTGATCAGCGGAATTATTAGTTCAGATTATTACCTGATATACCGCTCTCTTAAGGACGAGTTTGCTGAACCATACAGGGCAGGACTTATTCCGGGTTACCTGAAACTGAAAGAACTCCTGCAGGAAGATATTTCCTGTGGCTGCAATATCTCAGGCTCAGGACCTTCAGTTTTCGTCCTTACTCATAACCAGACAACATTGGATAATGTAGTTATGAAGATGAAATCGGTTTATTCAGAACTTGGAATAGAACATAATATTTATTGTTCAGGTATTAGTGAAAGCGGTGCAAAAATTATTGGATAGGATAAATTGTTTGTGTTATATTTTAGAAAATAGTACTTTTCAATACAAAAATTTATTTTGTTTATTTCAGAATCAAATTCTTACAACTATGAAAACAGCTACAATCAACACATTAATTATTTTAATCCTCCTCCCGGGCATTTCTTCCTGTAAAAGATTTAATAATATAAACCAGGATAGATCTACAAAGCAACATCGGGCATATAATGGAGTTTACCAGGATGATTATTTAAATCGTATCGCTTTTCCTGTTGGAGGGATAGGAGCCGGGATGTTCTGCATTGAAGGCACCGGGGCAATATCACATATGTCGGTGCGTAACCGCCCGCAGGTTTTTAATGAGCCTTGCATGTTTGCTGCTATTTCAATAAAAGGAGTTGAAAATGGTGCCAAAGTATTGGAAGGACAGGTCCCGGATTGGAAGAAATTCGGACAACCAGGTTCAGGTAATGGAGCAGCACATACCAGCTACGGGTTTCCGAGATTTAAAAATGCTGAGTTCTATACAGAATTCCCTTTCTGCAGAATAAATTTAAAGGATAGCGATATTCCGCTTGAAGTATCCATAAAAGGATGGAGCCCTTTTATTCCTGGTGATGCTGATAATTCAAGCCTGCCGGTTGGAGCTCTTGAATATACCTTCCGGAATAACGGAAAAAACCCGGTTGATGCTGTCTTTTCATATAATTCAAAGAACTTTATCGCCCCACATCAATGGGTAGGATCAATAAAACCTGTTCGTAACGGATTTATACTATCAGTCGTTGGAGATAAGGAAAACCCTCATGAAACCGCTGATTTCGCAATTTTTACCAATGATACAAATACCGTCGTTAATCATTGCTGGTTTCGTGGTGGATGGTTTGATCCTATGACAGTAATATGGAATGCAATTCAAAATTGTGAGATGAACGGTATACTGCCTGTTGAAGAAGGAGCACCAGGAGCTTCTCTTTTTGTGCCTTTAACACTTAAACCCGGTGAATCCAAAACTGTACAGTTAATGATGTCATGGTATGTTCCTGAAACCAATATAAAATTTGGCCAGGATCCTAAGGATAAGCCGAAAACCGAATGTGCGAATAAGGATTGTCAGAAACTTTCAACTTTTCATAAGCCCTGGTATTCCGGGAAATTCAGCGATATAACAGAAGTTGTTGACTACTGGATAAACAACTACGATGAACTCCGTCAAAATTCAGAAATGTTCAGGGAGGCCTTTTATAACAGCACACTTCCACCAGAGGTCGTCGAAGCCGTGGCAGCAAATCTTACTATACTTAAATCTTCAACTGTCTTGCGGCAAACAGATGGAAAATTATGGTGCTTTGAAGGATCCAGTGATAATTACGGATGCTGTCATGGTTCCTGTACTCATGTTTGGAATTATGCTCAGGCTTTACCTCATCTTTTCCCGTCACTTGAACGTACTTTACGTGAAACAGAATTTCTGAAAAGCCAGGACGATAATGGGCACCAGACATTTCGTTCCGCTCTTCCAATCAGACCGGTTGCACATACATTTCATGCAGCAGCTGACGGACAGTTAGGTGGCATCATGAAGATGTACAGGGAATGGAGAATTTCCGGTGATAATGAATGGATGAAAAAAATGTACCCGAAAGTCAGATTAAGTCTTGATTACTGCATTAAAACCTGGGATCCCCGGCATAAAGGCATTTTGGAAGAGCCTCATCATAATACCTATGATATTGAATTCTGGGGACCAGATGGAATGTGTACCAGTTTTTATCTTGGTGCTCTTCAGGCAATTTCTGAAATGGGAGAATTCCTGGGTGAAGATGTTTCATTATATAAAGATATTTTAGCAAAAGGGAAACAATTTATGGAAAATGAATTGTATAATGGCGAATATTTTATCCAGAAAATTCAGTGGGAAGGCTTGGATGCACCTGATCCCGTGAAGCTGGCAGAAACATCCCTGTCAATTAATTATTCTGAAGAAGCTATAGATCTTCTTAAGAAGGAGGGACCTAAATATCAGTATGGGAATGGTTGTTTGTCAGATGGTGTTCTTGGCAGCTGGATGGCTCTTGTTTCCGGTCTGTCTGATCCATTGGATAATAATAAAATAAAAAGTCATTTAATATCTGTTCATAAATATAATTTAATATCCGACCTGAGAAATCATGCTAATCCGCAGCGCCCAGCTTTTGCTTTGGGGAATGAAGGTGGATTATTGTTATGCACATGGCCTAAAGGGGGTAAACTCACCCTTCCGTTTGTTTACAGCAACGAAGTGTGGACAGGTATTGAATACCAGGTTGCTTCACATCTTATGTTTATGGGGGAAGTTCAGAAGGGATTAGATATTGTGCGTGCCTGCAGGGATCGTTACGATGGCAGAATAAGAAATCCTTTTAACGAATATGAATGCGGGAACTGGTATGCACGGGCTATGTCAAGCTATGGATTAATTCAGGGACTGACAGGAGTCAGGTTCGATGCAGTTGATGGCATTTTATATATCGATTCCAGGATCGGTGATTTTACAAGTTTCTTATCATCAGCAACAGGATTTGGAAATGTCGGACTTAAGAATGGAAAACCTCTTGTGAAGGTGCTTTACGGGAAGATTGATGTGAAAAAAATAATTATATCCGGCGTTGAATTTAAGGAAGTAATTTAAATATTTTAGGGTGTTATATCATAGTACAAATAATCCTGGTCTCAAGTTTAGCTTGAAAGAAGCTGTTTTCAAAGGACTTGCCCCTGATAAAGGCCTGTTTATGCCTGAAAGATTCGTGCCTCTTGATCAGGAATTTATCAAAAATCTGCCATCTTGCTCAGTGGAGGAAATTGCGTACCAGGTAAGCAATGCTTTTTTCGGGGATGATATCGGGAAAAATGAACTTATGAGTATAACTCTAAATGCTGTCAACTTTCCTTTACCCCTCGTACATATACATGACAATATATATACCCTTGAATTGTTTCATGGACCAACCTTAGCCTTTAAAGATGTCGGAGCACGTTTTATGGCAAGGATGCTGGAATATTTTACCAGGGATTTTGACAGGGAAATACATGTACTTGTTGCAACTTCAGGCGATACAGGAAGCGCTGTTGCCAACGGATTCCTCGGAGTAAGCGGGATAAAAGTACATATTTTATATCCTAAAGGAATGGTAAGCTCAATCCAGGAAAAACAATTCACTACCCTTGACAGAAATATTTCTGCACTTGAAGTGGAAGGTACTTTTGATGATTGTCAGAAACTTGTCAAAGAAGCCTTTAACGACAAATCTATTAATAACAGAATAACGCTTACCTCCGCTAATTCTATTAATCTTGCACGACTTTTACCCCAATCGATTTATTATTTCATTGCAGTAAAAGAATTAGGAAAAGTTCCGGGCGAAATCTCCATGTGTGTTCCAAGTGGTAATTTTGGGAATCTTACAGCAGGACTTATCGGGAAACGCATTGGCTTACCAGTACAAAAATTTGTTGCAGCAACAAATATTAATGATGTTGTCCCTGAATATCTTGAAACAGGGAAATATCGCCCCCGACCTTCCCTTCAGACAATAGCAAATGCAATGGATGTAGGTGATCCCAGTAACTTTACCAGGATACTTGAATTGTATGGAAAATCCTGTGAGAAAATTTCAGAAGACCTGGAAGCATACAGCTATAGGGATGAACAACTGAAATCGGCGATCAGAACGGTATCCGGGGAATACGGGTATCTTATGGATCCTCATGGAGCTGCAGGTTACCTGGGTATCAGAGATTACCTTGACCGGCACCCTTCTTCCACAGGAATATTTTTCGAAACTGCTCATCCTGCTAAATTTGCAGATATTGTGGAAGAAATAACCGGACAAGCTGTAGAAATTCCTTCCCGTTTACAGGAATTCTTTTCCGGGACTAAAAATACTATCCCTATGACCAGAGTTTATAAGGATTTTAAAGCTTACCTGGAAGGATTAATTAATAACTAATGTTTCGCATTTATATAATAATGAATCCGCTCCGAAAAGTCGAATTTACGATTTTAAATGCTTGTCCCCCCCAGCCCCCTAAAGCCTGCCTGTCGCCTGCCTGTCGGCAGACAGGGCAGACAGGGGGGGCCTATAAATCAGCAACTTGCAAAAGTCCCCCCTGGGGGATTTAGGGGGAAATGACTTTTCGGAGTGGACTCAGTAATAAAAATTTGCAGCTATTAATATCCATATGCTAGTTATAATTTTTTACACTGACTTTTAAAAGGTTTTACTTGTGCGAAACTTAAGTTAATAACTTACTTCCTGATAACTCTTCAAGGAACTTTTCAACCACATTAATAAAAATATCAGGTTGTTCTGCATGAAGCCAATGGCCTGCACCCGGAATATTCACAAGCTCTGCTTCAGGAAATACTTTATAAATTATTGGGATATCAGCGGCAGAAATATAATCTGAATTCTCCCCTTTTATAAAAAGTACAGGAAAACCTGTTATTCCCTTTCCCTGGCTGAACCTTTTCAGATCCAGTCCATCCATGATTTCCGGCAAATGGTTGAATAATGTCCTGATATTCAGTTTCCATTTATAATTACCTTGTTCATCCCTGGCAATATTTTTCAACAAAAACTGCCGTATTTTTCCTGATCGTATCAGCGAAGCCAGTTGCCTGTCAACATCAGTTCTTGATTTAACAATAGTAAAATCGACTTCCAGCATGGAAGACATAATATTCATATGTTGTGTAACCTGGCTGACCGGCTCCTGCAGGTCTTTATATGAACGAGGTGAGATATCAGCAATAATCAGGGAAATGACCTTATCAGGATAGTCAGCGGCAAAGAACATAGCAGTTTTACCTCCCATTGAATGTCCCAAAAGAATAGCTTTGTTAATATTCTGATCAATCATGAAATTATAAAGATCATTCTTCAGAAGTGTGTAATTATGTTCTTTTGAATGAAAAGAATTACCGTGATTTCTCTGATCTAAAAGGAAAACCTCAAAATTTTCAGCAAGTTTACGTCCAATGGTAATCCAGTTATCTGAAGAACCATATAAACCATGAAGGATAATTAACGGGGTCCCTGTACCGTAATGACGAAAGAACAAATTCATACAGCCTTCAGGTTAACTGGTATTTGTACATCTGAATAGTGTTTTCAAGGCCAAGGTAGATAGCATCAGAAATAAGTGCATGTCCGATCGAGACTTCCAGCAGCCCGGGTATATTTTGATTGAAATATTTCAGATTCTGCAGGTTCAGATCATGGCCTGCATTTAAGCCAAGATTATATTTGAGGGCTGTTTCAGCTGCCCTGATAAAAGGAGCAATAGCTTTTTCCCTGTTGGTTTCAAACATCGTTGCATAAGGTTCCGTATATAATTCTATCCTGTCGGTGCCTGTCTGAGCAGCATGTTTGATGATCCCCGGATCGGTTCCTGTGAAAATGGAAGTTCTGATACCCCTGTCTTTAAAATTTTTAATAATATCCCTGAGTAAATCTTTATTTTTAACAGTATCCCATCCTTCTGAGGATGTCAGTGCTCCCGGAGGATCAGGGACAAGAGTAACCTGGTCGGGATGAACGGAAAATACCAGTTCAAGGAAAGAAGGAGAAGGATAACCTTCAATATTGAATTCAGTAGTGATAATGGGTTTTATATCTCTGACATCCTGGTAACGGATATGTCTTTCATCAGGCCTGGGATGAACAGTAATGCCGTCGGCTCCGTAAATCTGGCAATTGATTGCGGTCTGCAGAACATCGGGAATATTTCCTCCCCTTGAATTACGTATTGTTGCAATTTTGTTTATATTTACACTTAATCTTGTCATGCGCTGTGTTTAATTAGCTTGTAAAGATAAGGTTTTTAAAAGTTTTTTTATGCTTGCAAGAGATTTAATGTCGGATATTGTACCTGCACTGAAAACTTCTGATACAGGCCATCAGGCTTTGTCATGGATGGAGATATTCAGGATTTCACATCTTCCTATCGTAAATAATCTTGAATTCCTGGGTCTTATTTCAGACAAGGATATCTATAACCTGAATATGGCAGATGAACCTATTGGTGCTCACAGTCTTTCACTTTTTAGCCCATTTGTTTTTGACGACCAGCATATCTATGAAGTTATTGAAATTACCTCCCGATTGGAATTAACGGTAATACCTGTACTTAAAAGAGATAATACTTACCTTGGACTTATTACCCTGAACGATCTGGTTACTCATTTTGCCAGCCTTTCAGCATTGCAGCATCCCGGGGGTATTATAGTACTTGAACTGAATGAAAATGATTATTCAATGTCCCAGATTGCCCAGATCGTTGAAAGTAATGACGCCAAGATCCTCAGTATGTACATCTCCTCTGAAAAAGATTCTACAAAAATTTCGATAACTTTAAAGATTAACAGGGCTGATCTGACCTCAATCATACAAACTTTTGAAAGATATGATTATAATATCAGGGCTTCATATATGAAAGAAGACGATTCTGAAAGCCTGTACAGTAACAGGTATGATTTTTTTATGCGTTATCTGAATATATAGACAGTAATGGTTAAAATTGCTATTTTCGGTAAAACAGTAAACAATGATCTTTTACCGGTGATCCGTGAATTTTTTACAAGATTGAAGGATCACGGGGCCAGATTATATATCCATGAGAAATTTTCAGATTTTCTGACAGAGAAATTACAACTGGATCCCGGTATGCATGAACGGTTCCCTGATCATGAAGTACTTCCCGCTGATATCAGTTTTATTTTTAGTCTTGGTGGTGACGGGACATTCCTTGAAACTGCAAATATTATCGGGAACCTTAATATTCCGGTGGTTGGAATTAACACAGGCAGATTGGGATTCCTGGCTTCTATTTCCCTGGATAACCTTGTGGAATCAGTTGATGCGATCTTTAAGGGAAAATATTCCTTAGAAGAACGGACCCTGATGAGATTGAAAATAACCGGCAATAACATACCCGACAAAACTTATACAGCATTAAATGATATAACTGTACATAAAAAAGACCTGGGGATGATCTCCATTCATGTTGAGTTAAACAATGAATATCTGAACTCATACTGGGCTGATGGATTAATTATTGCATCACCAACGGGCTCTACTGCTTATTCAATGAGCGTGGGAGGTCCGATCATACTCCCTGAATCAAAAGTTTTTATTATTTCACCAGTTTCACCACATAATCTTTCCATGAGACCTATTGTGATCCCGGATTCTGATATCATAAAACTGCGTGTTGAGAGTCGCTCAGATGAATTCCTTGTATCAATGGATTCCCGGTCATTGTATGTTTCCTCAGATTGCCGGCTTGTCGTGGATAAAGCTCCATTTACTATAAAACTTGTACGGATACAGGGAAGTTGTTATTACAGTACATTAAGGAATAAACTTATGTGGGGAATTGATAAACGTAATTAAATTATTATTGTCAATATTATTTTGTTTTTCATCTTTAACAAATTAATTTTCAAAGCTTTTAATTGTATTTTTAAAGAATAATATTACCTAAACTTTAGTATAAACTTTGAAAGATAAAACATTAATTTATATATTTGTAAATCATTGATTTGTTTATGAACAAACATTTGCTGATATTTTCTTTTCTGATATTGATGATTTTACCGTCAGAGATATTCGGGCAGAGATGGAAGTTACTAAGATATGAGGCTTCGGCAGGACTTGGTGTTGTAAATTTTTTCGGGGATATAGGAGGAACAGCGGATGTTAATAATATGGCAGGATTCAAGGATATTCAGTTACAATATTCAAGACTTTCTGTTTTCTTAGGTGCCACATATAGAATCAGGGAGGATATGAATGTGAAAATGAACCTGATATATGGTTCGACCAGGGGAGATGATGTGGACTCCCGTAATAATGATAGAAATTTTGCGTTCACTTCCACAATTTTTGAGCCCTCTTTTCAGTTTGAATATTACGTGATCCCGGAAAGCAAAGCATTTGCTTCCTCTGCAACCTTTAACAGAAGAGGAATGCTAAATGATTTTGCTCACATATCATTGTACGGATTTGCAGGGATAGGAGGAATATTTTCAAACCCAAAACCTGATAAAGATTATGTTGCTGTTTTTGACGATAATTTTTCAAAGTTTGGAATTTGTTTCCCGCTGGGAATAGGCCTTAAATTTACTGTAAGTACCCAATGGTCATTGGGTTTTGAATTTGGCCGAAGGTTTACTTTAACTGATTACATCGATGGATATACAACAGTTTTTTCAAAACATAAAGATACTTATTACATTGGAGCACTCTCCGCAATTTATAAGATCAGAAGCGACCGGAATGGTATGCCTACCTTTAAGCGCTCGTATCGTTAAAAAAAGACTGTTCAATCACTACAGTATCTTTCATCCAGTAATTCTCCTGATTTCTGCATTATTTTTTCTAAACACCCCTGCCTGCTGGTCACAACGAAAAGCAGATATTGGTTTCTTTTCCGGAATCTCATGCTACCAGGGAGAAATTAGTCAGAGGCCATTTTATTCTCCCGGTTTCACTATTGGCCCGGTGTACCGTTATAATTTTCATGCAAGAACCTCCATTCGCTTAAGCGCTTTATATAATAACCTTAAAGGTAGTGATCTTGATTTTGAGGATGACGTACGGCAATTACGGGCTGCTTCTTTTAATATGACAGGCACAGAATTTGCGGCAGCCTGGGAATTTAATTTTCTTCCCTATAAAACAGCATTCCGTAAAACAAAATACAGCCCCTACGTATCTGCAGGTATAGGTTATCACCTCATCCTTTCATCTGATGTCATGGCTCATAATCATCTTACTATCCCGTTTGGCCTGGGATTTAAATTTAATATCACTCAAAAACTTAGTGCCGGAATTGAAAATACATACAGAAAAACTTATTATGATAATATCGATGGAATAGAAAATTTTTCAATGGATGAAAAATATCGCTTGCTTGGTAACAAAGACTGGTTTACCTTTACTGGATTTTTTCTCACATATAAAATCTTTAAATACAGGGAAGATTGCCCTACTTATGATTAAGGAAAGAATTAAATGGATGTAAGGAACAATATCATTAAAGAAAACCTGCCTTTACACGTTGCGATAATTATGGATGGTAACGGCAGGTGGGCCCGGAAACAGGGAAACGCACGGATATTCGGCCATCGCAATGGTGTGAAAGCGGTAAGGGAAACTGTGGAAGCAGCCGGAGAACTGGGAATTAAGTATCTTACCTTATTTGCTTTCTCAACTGAAAATTGGGACAGACCTAAAGATGAAATAAATGCCCTTATGGCACTCCTGGTTCAGACCCTTAAAACAGAACTTATCAGGCTTCATCAAAATAATGTGAAACTAAGTGTTATCGGGAACCTGGATACTCTGCCTGTTGATGTTACTACTGAAATCCTTAATGCAATAGACCTTACAAGAAATAATAACGGCCTGAACCTGATCATTGCCCTGAGTTATAGCGGAAGATGGGATATGCTCCAGGCTGTAAGGAAAATTACCAAAGAATTGAAAACCGGAAAAATAGATCCCGGTAAAATTAACTATGATACCCTGGAAAAATGCCTTTCAACAGCAAATATCCCTGATCCTGAACTATTGATCAGAACCAGTGGAGAGTACAGAATAAGTAATTTTTTGCTTTGGCAGATTGCATACACAGAATTGTATTTTACTGAAACCCTTTGGCCGGACTTCAGAAAAGAGGATTTTTATAAGGCAATTATCGATTTTCAAAAACGGGAAAGAAGGTTTGGGAAAATCAGTAATAATATATTCGATGAATCAGTTAATTCTATGAAGTGATGAGAAGAATCTTTCTTCAAATTGGATTGTTAATAATAGCTATTTGCTCAACAGGACAGGTGATTGATTACAACAATTTACCTGTTATGGATTATACACGACCCAGAAGTTATGAAATCGCAGACATTACTGTCTCAGGAGTGGAATTTCTTCAAAAAGAGGTACTTGTAAGCCTGTCAGGGTTATCAGTAGGACAGATAATTGCTGTTCCCGGTAATGATATTACCGATGTAGTCGAAAAATTCTGGAACCAGGGACTTTTTGCCGATGTGAAAATTTCAGCCACAAAAATCGAGGGAGGTAAAATCTGGCTGGATATTTATTTAAAGGAAAGACCAAGATTATCCAATCTTACCGTTCATGGCCTTAAAAAAGGAGAAACGACAGACCTGACAGAAAAACTGAACATCCGGAACGGAAGCCAGGTAACCGATGACCTGCTGAATAATATACGGCGTATTATACGTCAGCATTTTATTGATAAAGGCTTTATGAATACCGATATCCATATTGTACAGAAAGATGATACCGTTCGGATAAATATGGTGACACTGGATGTTTACGTGGATAAAAATGCGAGAGTTAAAATTGAGGAATTATATATTTCAGGAAATGAAGTGTTCCCGGATAAAAGGCTGAGGCGTGTTATGAAAGATACCAAAAAAAGAAATATAAATATTTTTAAAGCTTCAAAACTTATCAGGAAAAAATTTGAGGATGATAAAAAGAAACTTATCGGATTTTATAACGAACATGGATATCGTGATGCAGAAGTACTTGCCGATTCTGTCACACGGGTCTCAGATAAACGTATAAATCTTTATCTTTCAATTTCCGAGGGAGATAAATACTATTTCGGCGACATAAGATGGCTGGGAAATACTGTATATCCCTCAGAAATACTTTCAAAATATCTGGGTATCAATAAAGGAGATATCTTCAACCAGGAAATTTTTGATAAAAGATTATTTACAGATGAAGATGCTGTTAATTCCCTTTATCTTGATCATGGTTACCTGTTTTTCAATCTTGATCCTGTGGAAGTCAGGATTTATAATGACACCATTGATTATGAGATGAGAATTTATGAGGGAAAACAGGCAACAATAAATAACATTATAATTGAAGGGAATACCAAAACAAATGAGCACGTAATAAGGAGGGAATTACGCACACGTCCCGGAGATCTGTTCAGCAAGCAGGATATTATACGTACTGTAAGAGAACTTGCTCAACTTGGACATTTTGATCCGGAAAAAATAGAACCTGACCCGATCCCGAACCAGGCCGATGGTACTGTTGATATCCGCTACCGCCTGGTTGAAAAAGCAAATGACCAGCTGGAATTATCCGGCGGATGGGGTATGGGAATGCTGGTAGGAACTTTGGGATTGAGATTTTCCAATTTTGCATCTTCCCGGATACTTGAACCCAAAGCATGGAGGCCAATTCCTTCCGGCGATGGTCAGACCTTAAGTCTCCGTGCTCAATCAAACGGTAAATATTATCAGGCATATAACATATCATTCATTGAACCATGGTTTGGAGGGAAAAAACCAAATTCTTTTTCTGTTTCCTTCTATCACACTATAATGAATAATTCTTATTACTGGGGACAGATAAGTGACCAGTACCTTAAAATATCAGGAGCATCCCTGGGCCTTGGACGAAGGCTCGCATGGCCCGATGATTTTTTTAGCCTCTATAATGAATTCAGCTATCAACGATATAAACTTGAAGACTGGACAGGATATTTCCTTTTCTCAAACGGAATATCCAATAACTTCAGCTTTACTACAACTTTTGGCCGTAATTCTGTAGATCAGCCCATTTATCCGCGCGGAGGTTCTAATTTTAACCTTAGTCTCCAGGTCACTCCCCCATATTCAATTATCAAGAACCAGGATTTCACCAATGCCATTGACGAAGATAAATATAGGTGGATTGAATATCATAAGTGGAAATTTAAAACCGATTATTATACAAGTTTGGCAGGAAATTTGGTATTGTATACGAGAGCTCATTTTGGTTATCTAGGTTTTTACAACAAAACCATCGGTCCTTCACCTTTTGAAGGATTTGACCTTGGAGGTGACGGACTGACAGGTTATAACCTTTACGGACGTGAAACCATAGCCCTGAGAGGTTATGAAAATGGTTCTTTGACACCTTTGGTAAACGGGAATAAATCCGGTAACGTATATACCAAATATTCACTGGAATTACGTTATCCGTTTACATTGAATCCTTCAGCAACCGTGTTCGGACTGGTATTCCTGGAAGCCGGTAATGCATGGTTCTCCATTGAAGATTTTAATCCCTTCCTGGTGAAAAGATCTGCCGGTGTTGGTTTGCGCGCATTCCTGCCAATGTTCGGATTGCTTGGAATTGACTGGGGCTATGGATTTGATGAAATTCCCGGAAAACCAGGCGTAAATAAAAGCCAGTTCCACTTTACCATCGGTCAGCAATTTTAAACAGGTATTAACTTTAAATGAAAAAGATATGAAAAAGTTGTTCTTTTCAATAATAACAGTTTTTCTGTTTCTTAGTTCAGGCTTTGCACAGAAATTTGCATTCGTGGATACCGAATATATCCTTGACAGGATACCAGGTTATAAATCTGCCCTGGAACAAATTGATAAAATATCAGAAGATTATCAGAAAGAAATTGAGGGAATGATTGCGGAAGTTGAAAAGCTTTATAAAACCTTCCAGAACGAAAGAGTACTTCTTACCGAAGAACAAAGAATAAAAAAGGAAGAAGAAATTGTGGATAAGGAAAATTCCATCAAAGAATTACAAAGAAAATACTTCGGACCCGAAGGTGCTGTTTTTCAAAAACGACAGGAATTGGTTAAACCTATCCAGGATGAAGTATATAAAGTAGTCAAAGAACTGGCTGTTGAAGGAGCGTATGCTGTAATTTTCGATACATCGGGAGGTGCAGGGATCCTTTATGAAAACCCCAGGTATAATAAAAGTGACGAAGTATTGCAAAAAATGGGCTATAAATAATCACTGACTGTTTTGATTACTTTAATCTGCCCGTTTAATAAACAAAATTAATTATTTACATTTGTACAAATTTTCAAATTTTTAACATGAAGAAATTATTTTCTACCCTTGTCCTGATTGGAATCTTTTGTTGTGGATTTATTGCTCAGGCACAGACATTAAAGTTTGGCCATATAAACTCGCAGGAACTGCTGGTTCAGATGCCTGAATACAAAGAAGCAATAGACAGTTTAACTAAAGTCAGAGAACGGTATGCTAACCAGGAAGAAAAACTGCAGGTTGAAATAAACCGCAAATATAATGAACTGGTTGAACAGCAGAACACTCTTGACTCTCTGGTACTCCAGATAAGATATTCAGAACTTCAGGATCTGCAGAACCGTCTGCAGGAATTTCAGGTTACCGCCGGACAAAGGCTTCGTAATCTTGAAGGAACACTGACAACAAAAATCATGGACAAACTGAAAGACGCAGTCAGCAAAGTGGCAGTTGAACTCGATCTGATCTACGTTTTTGATCTTGCCTCAGGAAATCCTATATACTCTTCTGAAAAGAGTATCAATGTTGCACCAATGGTAAAGGATAAACTGGGATTACAGTAATATCATTATGATAAAACCGGATTCGCCAATCGGTCTTTTTGATTCCGGTGTCGGAGGTCTTACAGTTGCCGGAGCAATACGTAATATCCTTCCTTTCGAAAAAATGATCTATTTCGGTGATACGGCTCATCTCCCGTATGGAGATAAGTCAAAAGAAACAATTATCCAGTATTCACTCAAAATAGCTGCATTTTTATTGTCAAAAAAATGTAAAGTCTTACTCATCGCATGTAATACTGCATCATCCAATGCTTTCGAAGAAGTAAAGGATTTTGTCGGGAACAGGGCAATTGTATTGAACGTTATTGAACCGGTTACCTCTTATGTTGCTGATTTCACAGATGCTAAAAATGTTGGAGTCATAGGAACAAAGGCAACTATAATTTCTGAAAAATATACCACACAATTATCTCAGAAGAACAAAAAGATCGAAGTTTCGGCTCTTGCAACTCCTCTCCTGGTACCTATGATCGAAGAAGGATTTATTTTTGATGATATCTCAAATGCTGTTATCAGGGCATATTTGTCAAGAAAAGAACTGGAAGGGATCGATACACTGATTCTTGGGTGCACCCATTATCCTATTATTAAAAACCAGATTGGAAAATTCTTTAACTTCGAAGTGAATGTGATTGATTCCGCAAAAATAGTGGCAGAAAAACTTCATGAAATACTCTCTGAAAAACAACTTCTTAACAAAACAGGCAGGAGAAATGAACATGAATTTTTTGTTTCTGATCATACAGAATACTTCGGCATCATCTCAAAAATGTTTTTCGGAGAGAAAATCAATTTAAGAAAGATTAATTTAGGTTAATATAACTATTCAACAGGAAAGTTACTTCATCATTCATGACCCTGACGGTCATACTTACCCAGGGAAGAATTTTAACTATCATTTTAGAAAAGTTGAACCTACTCTAAAAAGGCATTTCCCCCTATATCCCCCAAGGGGGACTTTTTGCAAATTACTGATTTATAAGCTCTCCCCCCTGTCTGCCCTGTATGCCGACAGGCAGGCGACAGGCAGGCTTTTGGGGGGATGGGGGGTAAAACCAATGAGAATCGTAAATTCTACATTTCCTGGCGGACTCAAAGTTTAAATACAGTAAAACCTCTTGTGTGGATTGTATGTTTTAAAAAAGGTTTTGTATCTTCTTTATCTTTTATTTAATATGTAATTTTGTAATTACAATTCTTCGTTATATTTTTATAACATGCTGATAATGAATATTTTATTCATTATTATGCATATTATTAAAAATCAACACTTTGCGCCTTTGCGCTTTTGCGTTTTTTTTAATTTAAATGAATTATTGTAATTACTTTTAACAAAGATATTCTGTCTTGAGGAAAAGAATACTTACAAACCCAATGCATATGAGAGCTTTATGTTTTTCATATGCATTTTCTATTTAATAAACACTGAAAAATTTTGTTATGGCAAAAAAACCCATGGTAGTTGAATTGGATGAAGTGGTGATAAAATTTGCCGGAGATTCGGGTGACGGAATGCAATTAACAGGTTCTCAGTTTTCTGACACTTCAGCTTTCGTAGGTAACGATCTGGCTACTTTTCCTGACTATCCGTCTGAGATCCGTGCTCCACAGGGTACTATTGCCGGGGTATCAGGATTCCAGGTGCATATCGGACATAAGGAAGTCACTACACCCGGAGATCTTGCTGATGTATTGGTAGCTATGAATCCTGCTGCTCTTAAAGCAAATATGAAGTGGGTTAAAAAAGGGGCATGCATAATTATTGATATTGATAACTTTGATAATAAAAGTTACAAGAAAGCAGGGTACATTGAGGATCCATTAAATGACGGATCACTGGAAGGATATGTGGTGATAAAAGCGCCGATATCCCACCTGACACGCTCCACCTTGCAGGAATCAGGATTTGATCTGAAAACTGTTGATAAAACCAAAAACCAGTTTGTTGCTGGCATGCTATTCTGGCTTTTTAACAGGGACATTAAGATAGGGGAAAAATTTATTGAGTCGAGGTTTAAAAAAACACCTGATATAATTAAAGCCAATAAAATGGTTTTAAGAGCGGGGTATAATTATGCCGAGACTATTGAGGCTATGACCACTACTTTTCAGGTTAATCCTGCAAAAGACAAAAAAGGATTGTTCAGGAATATTACCGGGAATGTTGCTACAGCCTGGGGTCTTCTTGCTGCTGCGGAAAAATCAGGCCGTAAATTGTTTCTTGGTTCTTACCCGATTACACCAGCTTCAGAAATATTACAGGAGATGGCATCAAGAAAACATCTTGGTGCATTGACTTTCCAGGCAGAAGATGAAATTGCAGGAGTAATCTCAGCAATAGGAGCAGCTTTTGCAGGATGCCTGGCTGTTACCTCTACCTCGGGACCGGGTCTCTCCCTGAAAAGTGAAGCAATAGGACTTGCAGTTATTACCGAAGTGCCTCTTGTGATTATTGATGTTCAAAGAGGGGGACCTGCAACCGGCTTGCCGACAAAAACTGAACAGGCGGATCTCTTACAGGCATTATACGGAAGAAACGGGGAAAGCCCCTGTATCGTTATTGCAGCAAGCACACCGGCAAATTGCTTTAATTATGCATTTACAGCAGCCAAACTGGCCATGGAACATATGACACCCGTTATTATGCTTTCCGACGGTTATCTCGCTAACGGATCTGAATTATGGCCAATACCTGAAATGTCAGAGCTTCCCGAAATTAATCCTCCCCTGGTAGAAGATAACTTTCCGAATTATTACCCCTATCTCAGAGATACAAAAAAACTCGCACGCTACTGGGCATTACCCGGACAGGAAGGATTGAGGCATCGTATCGGGGGTCTTGAAAAAGCTGATGTTACAGGAGAAGTGTCTCAGGATCCCTATAACCACCAGGTAATGGTGGAAATACGCCAGGAAAAAGCAGACCGGGTTGTGAATTATATCCCAAAACAGGAAATTTTGGGCGAAGAATCAGGAGACCTCCTGGTCATTGGTTGGGGAGGAACATGGGGTGCCCTCTATTCTGCCGTTAAAGATCTTCAGGAGGAAGGCTTGTCAGTTAGCCTGGCCCAGTTTAATTTTATCAGTCCTTTACCTGAAAATACAGGTGATATTTTAAAGAATTTCAAACACAGAATTGTTTGTGAACTCAATCTGGGGCAATTTGCACTTTACCTGAGATCAAAATATCCACAGTATGAATTAATGCAATATAATAAAGTCCAGGGACTTCCTTTTATGATCTCTGAATTGAAATATAAATTCAGGGAAATACTTGAAAAATAAAGTTATGGATCAAGATACAAATAATCGGGTTTACCTTACTCCGGAAGATTTTAAAGTAGATGAACCGGTTAAGTGGTGTGCCGGATGTGGATCTCACGCTGTCCTTGCCACAGTGAGAAATGCTTTACCTGAAACAGGAATAAAAAAGGAAAATATTGTTTTCGTTTCAGGTATTGGTTGTTCCTCCCGCTTTCCCTATTATATAAATACTTACGGATTTCACAGCCTTCATGGACGTGCAGCACCACTGGCAGCAGGTATAAAAATCGCCAATCCTGACCTGGATGTGTGGATCGTAACTGGTGACGGTGATTCTATGGCAATAGGAGGAAACCATTTCATCCATATAATAAGGAGAAATATAAATGTGAACATGCTCCTTTTTAATAATAAGATTTACGGCCTTACAAAAGGACAGTACTCCCCGACAACACCTAAGGGAAGCATTACCAAAACATCCCCGGAAGGCACTATTGAAAATCCTTTCCGCCCGGGAGAACTTGTCATGGGTTCCCAGGGAACCTTCTTTGCACGCGTGGTGGATACAGAACCGAAAATGATGAAGGAAGTATTTATCGAAGCCGCAAAACATATAGGAACTTCGGTCGTTGAGGTACTGTCAAATTGTGTTATCTTTAATAACCAGGTGCATTCTGAGATCACCGGTAAAGAAGTCAGAGATGACCACCAGATATACCTTGTACATGGCCAACCTATGATCTTCGGTAAAAACAGGGATAAAGGACTGATCATGCGTAATAACCATCTTTATGTTGTTAAGATAGGAGAAAACGGGATTACAGAAAAGGATATCCTGATCCATGATGCACACGACCCCAGAAATTCCACCCATTATAACCTTGTAAGAATGACCTTGCCTCACTTTCCCGTTGCAATGGGCATTATCCGGTCAGTGAGATCCACTGTATATGAGAATATGCTATATGAGCAGGTCAAAAAAGCCAGGGAAAATACTTCTGTTAAAAATATGGACGAGTTGTTGAAAAGTGGTAATGTATTTCATATAAACGGTACAGAATAGAGCAGCTGGCTCATAAGTGTGATTTACCACAAAGGACGCAAAGTTAGCACGAAGGACGCAAAGTATATATTTCTGAAATACAATGCTTTGCGTCCTTTGTGTTATCCTTTGTGTGCTTTGTGGTTAAACATATTTTGACTTATGAGACAGCCCCTTTGCAATTTTCACTAATTTAGCACAAAATATTATCCGGTATCATGTCAGATATTCCAAAATCGGAATTTGAGATTCAAAAACTGCTGGCTGAGAAAAAGGAACGGCTTAAAGAATTGGCGTGCATTAACCGTACTACTGAGATACTCAAGGAAGGCAGGTCTGTCGAGGAAACACTCAGGCAGATAGTCCTCATCTTACCCAGAGCCTGGCAATATCCTGAATTTACAGTGGCAAGACTGAAATTTGCCAAACTTGGATATATCACCCCAAATTTCAGGGAAACAGAATGGAAACAAGCCCAGACCTTCAGAACTATTGATGACAGGGGAGGATCTATCGAGATTTTCTACCTTAAAGAATTTGAAGAAGCATTCGAAGGCCCCTTCCTTAAGGAAGAAAGAGACCTTATCAATAACCTTGCCGGAATGATCGCCAACTACCTGAATACAATGGAAGCAAGGCGGATATTACGAAAGTCCCTTGAACTCGATCAGCTGAGATCAGAAATATCAGAATTTCACCAGGTCAAAGAAATAAACAGCCGTAAGCTGTTACAGACATTTCTTAATAACCAGAATGTCAACAGGGATATTTATCATGACATGATGCCCTTCAAGGTTCGCGAGGTACTTCTTGTTGCGACTTTATATGATGCATATACCGTTGAAAAAGAAGGCCGGTTCTCCGAACATATCCTTGGGGAACATTACCAGGCAAATCTTACGTCAATGCCAAGGGTCACCGGTGTATCTACTTACGATGAGGCCATGGAACAAATGAGTTCAAGGCATTTTGACCTGGTGATCATTATGATAGGGGCCGATAAAGAAACTCCACTTTCCATCGCAAGAGCTATTAAAGACACTTTCCCATATATCAAGGTCAATATCCTGTTGAACAATAAACAGGAAGTCGTTTCTTTCAAAGAAAAAACAGCAGATCAGGGCCTTTATGATAAATTATTTGTATGGAACGGTGATTCGAGGATATTTTTTACCATGGTGAAACTGCTGGAAGATAAGGTAAATGTGGAAAATGACACTGAAATAGGACTGGTAAAAGCTATTCTCCTGGTCGAAGATTCAGAGATTTATTACTCCCGTTATCTTCCCCTGCTTTACTCCAGTGTATTTGAACAAACCCGCCGTATCATGCTCGACCAGTCAACCGATGAGTTATATAAAATACTCCGGCTTCGGGCAAGACCTAAAGTACTGCTGGCTTCCAATTATGAAGAAGCTATCGAGATACTCGAAAAATACGGGGATTTCCTGTTATGCCTGATTACTGATGTTATTTTTCAGCGCGAAGGCAAATACGATGACAAGGCCGGATTCCGCCTTGTTAAATATGCCCGTGATAACTTTAAAACCCTTCCGACTATTATCCAGTCATCTGATATGCAAAATGCCAGGATGGCTTTTGAACTGAAATCCGTTTTTATTAATAAAAATTCAGAAACCCTTCTACAGGATATTAAAAGTTTTATTAGTCACCACCTTGGTTTTGGTAATTTTGAATACCGAGATCCGGGGGGGAGAAAGATAGCTGAAGCAAAATCCCTGAAAGAATTTGAAAAACAGATTGAGACTATCCCGATAGAATCACTTATTTACCACGGAAAGAGGAATCATTTTTCTCTATGGCTGATGGCGAGGGGAGAAATAAAGATCGCTAAAATGATTTTCCCTGTAAAAGTTACTGACTTTAAAACACCCCAGGAATTCAGGGATTACCTGAAATATGTGATAAACAAATACAGGAATGAGTCAAATGCAGGGAAAATTGTGAATTTTGAGGAATCAGCACTCCTGGATGAGTCCAATATTGTAAGCCTTGGAACCGGCGCTTTGGGAGGGAAGGGAAGAGGGCTTGCCTTTATCAACACGCTCATATATAACCTTAATTTTTCGGAAAGACTTTCGGGAATTAATATCAGGAATCCTAAAACCTCAATTATCGGTACTGATGAATTCGATTTTTTTATCGAGCGTAATAATCTTACTGAAATTATTCATGGAAATTATGATTATTCTGAGATAAGAGAAATTTTTCTCAGAAGCGAATTGTCATTCCACGTGGAGAAAAAACTGAAAACTTTGCTTAATGTATTAAAATGCCCACTGGCCGTGAGATCATCAAGCCTCCTGGAAGACAGTACCAATCAGGCTTTTTCAGGAGTATTTGAAACATACCTTCTCCCCAATAATCATCCCGACATAAAAATAAGATATCAACAGCTTGCCGATGCAGTAAGACTGGTTTATGCTTCCATCTATTCTGCTGATTCACGTGCATATTTCGACCTTATCAATTATAATATTGAAGATGAAAAAATGGCTGTGATAATACAGGAAGTTGTAGGATATGAGTACGATGGATATTTATATCCCCACATAAGCGGAACAGCCCAGTCACATAATTATTATCCCGTGGCACACATGAAACCTGAAGATGGATTTGCATTAGCCGCATTAGGATTGGGACATTATGTAGTCAATGGAGAAAGGTCATACAGGTTTTCACCAAAATATCCTGACCTGGAAGTAAGTACTCCCAAAACTCTTATTAAAGAATCTCAACTTGAATTTATTGCCCTTGATCTCCATAAATCTGAGTTTAATTTTAAAGAAGGCGGGGCAGACGCAAGCCTCGTAAGATTGAAAATAAGCGAAGCGGAGAAACATGGGACCCTCAATCATCTTGCATCTGTGTATGATCCTGAGAATGACAGGCTGCAACCCGGTCTTTCTGTGAATGGCCCGCGTATTATAAACTTTTCCAATATATTGAAATATAATTATATACCGCTGGCTAAAACTCTGGAATTCATTCTTGATGTGGGAAAAGAAGCAATGGGATCCCCTATCGAAATAGAATATGCCCTTACTTTCAGTAATGATCCCGAGATACCCCCATCCTTCTATCTTCTGCAAATAAAACCTCTTGTGGGAAGCGCAGAAGACTTTTCTTTTAACCTGGAAGAGATAGATAAACAGAAAATCCTGATATTCTCAGAAAAAAGCATGGGAAATGGGGAAATCCAAGATATCTCAGATATTATCTTTGTTAAAAGAGATGTTTTCGATAAAACAAAAACTAAGAATATGGTCAGTGAAATTGATGAGATGAACAGGAAGATTTCAGCGGAAGGGAGACATTATATACTAATCGGCCCGGGAAGATGGGGAACAAGGGATCAGTTTATTGGAATACCTGTAAACTGGATAAATATTTCAGCAGCCAAAGTGATCATTGAAATCAGCCTTGCTGATTTTCCGCTCGACGCTTCCCTGGGATCACACTTTTTCCATAATGTAACATCCATGAATATAGGTTATTTTTCAATTCAGCATAATTCAAAAAATGAATTCATTGACTGGAACATTCTTGAACAGCAGGAACTGGTCACTGAAGGGAAATATTTTAAACATGTACGTTTTTCAAAACCATTGAATGTGATCATGGAAGGGAAGAAACAATTTTCTTTGGTTTATAGTAAATAAGTGAAATTTGTATTTTTAATTGAGCCTATTCTAAAAGGTCATTTCCCCCTAAATCCCCCAGGGGGGACTTTTTGCAAGTTGCTGATTTATAGGCTCTCCCCCTTATAGGGGGTTGGGGGGGGTAAAACATTTTTATGTCAGATAAACTAAAAAAACATCTTCCTTTTATAATCTATGGATAAACTCAAACATAAAACCCTCCGGCTCGACACTCCCATCATCGATTTCAGCATGACGGAGTTTGAATTGCTGATGCAGAAGAGAATAAGACAGGTATTGATCATCAGCAGCAATTACGATTTCTTCATGCTGGAAGAAGACGGCAGAATTGATGAACAGATATTTAATGAATATGTTTCATTAAACCTCAGTAATCCCCCTCGTTTTACAAAAGCCGGCACTTCAAAGGAAGCATTTGAGATACTGGAGAAGGAAAATATTGACCTTGTTATTGAAATGCTGAATATTGGTGATGCTGACACTTTTCAGCTGGCAAAGAATATTAAGGCTAAATACAGCAAAATTCCTATTGTGGTACTTACTCACTTTAACAGGGAGGTATCCATTCGTCTTCAGAATGAAGACATGAGTGCAATTGATTATGTGTTTTGCTGGCTGGGAAACACCAACCTGCTTCTTGCTATTATTAAACTGATAGAAGACAGGATGAATGTTGAAAATGATGTGGAAAAAGTGGGAGTACAGGCAATTTTACTCATAGAAGATTCGATAAGATATTCCTCCGTTTACCTTCCGTTGTTTTATAATATCATTCTCAAGCAGTCCAGGGATTTTGCCAAGGAAGCACTTAACCAGCATCAGAAAAACCTCCGGATGAGAGGCCGGCCAAAAATCCTCCTTGCAAAAACATACGATGAAGCATGGGCAATTTATAATCATTACAAACATAATTTACTGGGAATAATATCTGATATCAGTTTTAAATTAAATAATACCTGTGATCAGAAAACCCAGGCAGGATTACAATTATGCAGACTGGTCAGGGAAGAGGATCCTAATATGCCATTCCTGCTGCAATCCTCTGATATCAGTAATGAAACCTATGCCAAACAACTTAACGCCGGATTTATTTACAAATATTCCAAAACTCTGTCACTGGATGTACAGAAATACATTTTTCAGCACTTTGGTTTCGGAGAGTTTGTCTTCAGGGATCCTGATACAGGGAAGGAAATTGCCAGGGCTTCTGATCTTCAGGCTTTACAGCAATCTATTCTCGAAGTTCCGGACCATGTAATTGCATACCATTCTTCCAGGAATGACTTTAGCAAATGGCTGAATGCAAGGGCAATATTCCCTGTGGCAAACCTGATAAAATATCTCAGGAATGAAGACTTTAACAATCTGGATGATGTAAGATCATATATTTATGAAGCCATTTCAAGTTTCAGGATCAGTAAGGGAAGAGGGATTATTGCCAAATTCAATAAAAACAGCTTTGATGAATATCTGACATTTTCAAGAGTGGGAGAAGGATCTATCGGAGGTAAAGCGAGAGGACTGGCTTTCATCAATATGGTAATAAAAAATTATTCCCTTTTCCATAAATATAAAGATGTGATCATTACCATTCCTAAGACGGTAGTATTAAGTACAGATATCTTCGATGAGTTCCTGGAAATGAATGATCTGTATAAGATCGCCCTGTCTGATCTCAGCGATGAAGAGATACTTCAGCATTTTGTAAATGCAAAACTACCGGGATGGCTGCACCAGGATCTTTACGCGTTTATTTCCATTGTAAAAAATCCCATTGCGATACGATCTTCTTCAAAATTGGAAGATTCTTATTTTCAGCCGTTTGCCGGCATATATTCGACATACATGATACCACTGGTTGAGGCGGATCATGCTCTTACCATGCGGATGCTCACCAATGCGATCAAAAGCGTATATGCCTCTGTATTTTTTCAATCCAGTAAAGCATATATGAATGCCACTTCAAATATTATTGATGAGGAAAAAATGGGTATTATTTTACAGGAAGTATGCGGTTCAAAATATGGGAACAGGTATTATCCTACTTTCAGCGGGGTTGCAAGGAGTATAAATTTCTATCCTATAAAACCGGAGAGACCCGAAGACGGAATTGCCAATGTGGCATTCGGTTTGGGGAAATATATTGTTGACGGAGGTATTTCATTGCGATTTTCCCCGGCTTTTCCAAAAAAAATTATTCAGCTGTCATCAACGGATATTATTCTCAGGGATACCCAGAAATATTTTTATGCCCTGGATTTGTCCAGTGAGAGTTTTGTCACCTCTGTTGATGATAGTGTGAACCTTTTTCGGCTAAAGATAAGTGAGGCAGAAGCAGATAACTCCCTGAGAAATGTGGCTTCAGTATATGATTATGAAAATAATATTATCAGGGATGGACATTTGTATAGCGGCAAGAAAGTCATAACTTTTTCTCCTATCCTTAATCACAATGTTTTCCCGCTGGCAGATATACTTAAAGATTTGCTTGATATCGGGCACAAAGAGATGAATGTCCCTATTGAGATAGAATTTGCAGTAAATCTTAACGTTCCGGAAGGAAGTCCGAAAGTTTTCAGTTTTCTCCAGATAAGACCTATCGTTACCAGTGAGCAGGGGATGCTGGTAAAACTAGGGAATATAAAGAAAGAAGAAGTGATTATCCACTCACATTCTGCATTGGGCAATGGGGTATTCCGGAATATCAGGGATTTTATTTATATACGACCTGAATTTTTTAATCCTTCGAAAACAGCTGAGATTGGTAAAAGGATGGAGACTCTGAATAAAAAAATGAAAGAGGAGGGACGGAATTATGTCCTTGTCGGGCCGGGAAGATGGGGATCTTCAGATCCATGGTTAGGTATACCTATTAAATGGCCGCAGATATCCGAATCAAAAATAATTGTGGAATCAGGGTTGGAAAACTACAGGATCGACCCGAGCCAGGGGACTCATTTTTTCCAGAATCTTACCTCTTTTGGTGTGGGTTATATGACCATAAATCCCTTTATAAATGACGGGATATACGATCTGAACTACCTGAATGAAATACCAGCAGTGCTGGAAGATGAGTATATCCGGCACGTGCACTTTGAACGCCCCCTGAAAATTATGATTGACGGCAGAACAAATACAGGGGTGGTGTTTAAGGAGGGGATATAAACGGTGAAACACCTCCTGGTTTATTCCCAATAGCATAACATTCTGCTTGTAATCAAGTTGATTGCAAATATGACATTATATACATATATGAAATAGAAATGACAATAAAAAATATATCAAAATACATTTTTTAGTACCTTTGGCATATAATAAGAAGATTGATAAGGAAATTAATCTGCTTTTGCTGGAAAAGGTCAAATTAATTGATACTTTAGAAGATAAGGAAAAACAATCTATCCTTACTATTATTGATATGGCTCTGGCTAAGAAACGTTTTAAGGATAATCTTTCTAATTTACTGGCAACTTAAAAGATAATAAACGATATGAAAGCAATAAATATAACAGCATATACTGAAGATGCTTCACAAATAGAGGCCATAAAGGCCGTTATCAAGGCATTTAAAATAAAGTACAAGATTTCTAAAGCACAGGAAATAGAAAGTCCCTACGATCCTAAGTTTGTGGCTATGATAAAACAAGGCGAAAAAGATTTAAAAAACGGGAAAGGTATTAAAATGACTTTGGATGAACTGGAAAACCTATGCAAATAGTATACACTCCCAAAGCAAAGGAACATCTGGACTTTTAGATCAAAACCGGCAACAAGTCTGTCCTTAAAAAAATAGCGCAGCTTACTAAGGCCATTATGGAAAATCCTTACGAAGGTATTGGCAAACCGGAACCTTTAAAACATGAGCTTACCGGTTATTGGTCCCGTAGGATAACTAAGGAACACCGTTACTTTTATGCAATTGCCGATGACACCCTTATCGTTGCTTCGCTTAAAGGGCATTATTAATAAGTCAGGAAGTTCATTGTCCCTTAGTATCAGCGAATATCGAGATTTCCTTGTATTATTAAATCAAAAAGAATATAAATTTGTGAAATCTTAATTATTCAGATTTACATTAATTGATTCTCCTTTCAAAAAATGTTAATGTTAAAATAGTGTAAGAACAGGGTAATTTACACTTTGAATGATAGATAATTAATACTTTATTTTGAATTGTCATATTAAATTAACCCCTTATGTCAAAAAAGGAAATCCGGGTGGCGCTGATAGGCCATCAGTTTATGGGCGTCGCCCATTCCAATGCATACCGTAATGCGGCGATGTGGACAGACACTCCCGCCAGAATAGTTATGAAATGCGTATGTGCCAATGACACAATGAGTAATTTAAGGATCTTTGCTGATAAATATGGATGGGAAGACTGTGAAACAGACTGGCATAATGTAGTTAAACGCGATGATATTGATCTTATCAGTATAGCTACTCCAAACTTTCTGCACCGGGAAATTGCCCTGGAAGCAGCAAAGAACGGAAAACATATCTTATGTGAAAAACCCTTGTCAAATAATCTCAAAGAATCAAAAGAAATGCTGAAGGCTGTCAATACAGCCGGTGTAAGACATTGTTGCGGATTTTCCTATCGTTTTACTCCTTCATTGGCTCTGGCAAGTCAGTTGGTTCAGGATGGAAGGATCGGAAGGATTTATCATGTTTTTGTGAGGTATGCACAGGACTGGATCATTGATCCAAACTTTGCCATGGTATGGCGTTTCGATAAGAAACTGTGCGGAACAGGCCCCCTTGGAGACCTGAGTGCACATTCTGTTGATGCAATCCGCTTTGTAACAGGATTGCAATTTAATGAAGTATGCGGGAACCTTCAGACTTTAATAAAAGAAAGACCCATGCACACTAATGACCCTGACGGTCCGAAAGGAGAAGTTACGGTTGATGATGTTGCACAGTTCCTGGTGAACTTCGAGGGAGGTGCTACGGGTTGTTTCGAATCCACCCGGCTTGCTACCGGTCGCCATAATTGCAATACACTTGAAATAAACGGAGAGAAAGGTTCCATATACTGGAGTTTCGAAGACCAGAATTTCCTGTTGTTTTACGATAACCAGCTTCCCGCAAAGGAAAGAGGTTTCAGGAGAATAAATGTGACTCATGATGTGCACCCCTATAAAGGAGGGTGGTGGCCACAGGGACATGGGATCGGGTATGCCGACCTGTTTGTTATCGAAGTTGCTGAATTTATCCGTTCTATTGTGGAAAATTCAAAATTCAGTCCCGACTTCGGAGATGGAGTAAAATGCCAGGAAATTCTTGAAGCAGTTGAGGAATCAGCCGTTAAACGCTCCTGGGTGAAACTTTAGTTTATCATTGATTTGAATCATTTTATGCTACAAAAAGTAATTTTACCCCTAAATCCCCTAAAGGGGACTTTTTGCAAGTTGCAGATTTATAAGCTCTCCCCCCTTGGGGGGCGGGGGGGTATATTAATAAAAAATCAAAGTTTTTACTTTTTATGGTGACTTCATCAATTAATATTTTAACCTCGTAATAATAACAACATGGCTGGAAAATTCAAATTTACATTCGGCCCGTGGAATATCCACGAAGGAGCAGATCCTTTTGGCCCCAATGTCCGCAAACCCATTGAGTTTGGTAAAAAATTAACTGTCTATAAAAAATTAGGCTTCGACGGTGTACAATTTCATGATGATGACGCCGTTCCGGATATGAATGACCTTAAACCCCAACAGATAATACAAAAAGCAAAAGATCTTAAAAAAGTGCTGAATGATCATGGACTCACCGCTGAGTTTGTGGCACCAAGACTGTGGGAAGATCCCAGGACTATAGACGGGGGATACACTTCCAATGACCCGGATTCAAGGGCATATGCCATCGAAAGAACTAAACGGGCAGTAGATATTGCTGATGCCCTGGGCACCGACCTGCTTGTTTTATGGCTCGCCAGGGAAGGAACATACATCCGCGAAGCTAAAGACAGTAAAATAGCTACAGGGAGAATTGTGTATGCTATTAACCAGATGCTTGAATATAATCCCCGCATCAGGGTTTGTATCGAACCTAAACCTAATGAACCAATGGATCATACATATATTCCAACTACAGGGCATGCAATAGCATTAGGGTTGCTATGTGTTGATCCAAAACGCGTGGGAGTGAACATCGAAAGCGCACATGCTATCCTCGCAGGACTTGATCCCTCAGACGAAATGGGATTTGCTTTATCCTTTGATAAGCTCTGGACAGTGCATCTCAACGATCAGAACGGACTAAAATACGACCAGGATAAAACATTCGGATCAGTTGATCTGCGAAGAGCTTTTAACCAGGTAAGAATACTCGATAAACATGATTATGGTAAGAATGGCGAATGGGTAGGACTGGATATTAAAGCAATGCGAACTCAAAAAGATAATGTAGCAACAAAACATTTAAGTAATAGCAGGGAGATCTTCCTGAAACTCCTCGGGATCAGCAGGAGCATGGATGATTCATTTATAGAGAAATGTACTAAGGAACGGGATTATGAAGAACTGGATCTCTATATTATGAAATCTTTATTGAAAGGGTGATTGTTTTCCTTTGTGCGCCTTCGAGCCATGCGGGGCAGTCTCATAAATGTTTTTTTACCACAAAGGACTCAAAGTATGCACAAAGGACACAAAGCATATATTCTTGATATACAATACTTTGCGTTTTTTGTGTTATCCTTTGTGTGCTTTGTGCCGTGCCTGTCGGCAGACAGGGTTAAACATATTTTGACTTATGAGACATCCCCGATATAATTTAACAACAAAGTATCACAAAGTAAAATGAAAGAAAAACACAAAGACGGCAAATTAATATAATGTAAATTAACGTGAGTTCGATATATAAAATAATACTTATAATAACCTAAATTCATTTAACATGTTACTAAAAGATAAACTGGCAATTGACGGAGGAGAAAAAGCAAAAACTACTCCTAATATACCTATGTATCCTGGCGGGCTTGAAATTGGTGAGGAAGAAAAAGCGGCAGTGATGCAGGTGCTTGATGATAAATACCTGTTCCGGTATTATGGACCTTCCAATGTGGAATCTAAAGTTAAACTCTTTGAAGAAGAATTCTCAGTAAAGATAGGTGTTAAACATACACTGGCTGTTAATTCCTGTACTTCTGCTTTGATATGTTCATTAGTTGCACTGGGTATCGGCCCGGGGGATGAAGTCATAATTCCCGGTTATACTTTCTTTGCTTCATGTACGGCAGTACTGGCGGCAAAAGCTATACCTGTAATTGCAGAGGTAGATGATAGCCTGACCATGGATCCTGTTGACGTGGAGAAAAAAATCACTGCGCGGACAAAAGCAATTATGGCTGTGCACATGAGAGGCACACCATGTGATCTGAAAAAAATTATTGCTCTTGCAAAAAAATATAACCTGAAACTCATTGAAGACACAGCCCAGGCTATAGGAGGTACTTACCAGGGAAAAAGACTGGGCAGTTTTGGGAATATTAGCGCTTTCAGTTTCCAATACCATAAAATAATCACCTCAGGAGAAGGTGGAGCAGTTTGTACCAATGATGAACTTCTTTATGAAAGATCTATGTCGTATCATGATGCTGCTGCTTGCTGGAGACCGGGAGGACAGGAAAAAAGATTTGCTAAAGCACGCTATAACGGTGAACTTTTCCCGGGTGTAAACTACAGGATGAATGAAATTTCCGGAGCCATACTCCGGGTTCAACTTACCAGGCTGGACAACCTGATTTCCCGGATGAGGCATAATAAATCCCGTATTAAGGAAGCTATTAAAGACATTAAAGGCCTGGAATTCAGGAGGATGAACGACAGTGAAGGGGATACAGGAATTGTCATGATCTGTTATCTGCCAAATCCGAAGATAACCGGTAAATTTGCCGATGCCCTTAAGGCAGAAGGTATTGGAGCATCTTCCATGCATAATAAAAGCGTCCCCGACTGGCATGTTTATAACCATTGGGAAATGATCATGAATAAATGGTCTGCAACTGCCGAAGGATGCCCGTATACTTGTCCGTATTATGTAAATAATGGAGGAAATGTCCAATATAGCCCGGAAATGAATCCGAATACATTACAATATCTGCAGAGATCAATACATATAGATATTCCACCACGAATGACAGATGCAGACTGCGATATGATAGCCGAAGGATTCCATAAAGTTGCAAAAGCGTATTTATAGTCACGGCGAATTGTCATGAAAAAAATAGATGTTTGTATAGAACCCTTTTTTATTGGGACAGAAACAACTGAAAAAATAAGAAAGGTCAAAAAACTGGGAATAGATACCATCGAATTCTGGTATTGGGATCATGAATTTGATGGACAGACCCTTGTGCCACATAAAAAGAATATACAGAAAATAGCATCTGTAAGTAAGTTTTTAAATGTCACTATAAATGATATTGTAGTAAACTCTCCTGATGGCACAATAGGTGGTTTTCTTACTAAAGATGAAGACAGGGATAAGTACCTGGAACGGCTTAAGGAAACTATCGACATTGCACATAAGATGGATTGCAGGAAACTGATAACCTGTACGGGTAATGAGGTTAATGGAGTCAGTTTCCATGAGCAGTTTGATAATGTGGTTAAAACATTAAGCAAAGCTGCGGAAATCGCTCATAAAGAAGGCATTACGCTGGTACTGGAGGCATTGAATTCCCCTATTGATCATCCGGGGTATTTTCTTACTTCATCACAAGTGGGATTTGATATTGTAAAAGCAGTGAACAGCCCCGGGCTGAAATTGCTCTATGATATTTATCATATGCAGGTTATGGGAGAGGATCATGCTGAGGCCATTAAAAATAATATTTCCCTTATAGGACATTTTCATGCTGCCGGTGTCCCTGGCAGAAATGAGATTTACTCGGGCGAAATTGACTATCCTTCTATTATCAAACTGATTGATAACTCAGGATATGAAGGATATTTCGGACTGGAATACTGGCCGAAGGAGGAGGAGGAAAATTCACTGGTAAAAACATTAAAACATATAAATCCAACTGCATAAGCGGATTAATCTCATATAAAATAAACTTAAAATATATCATAGATTCAAGAGATAGAGTTTAAAAATAATTAACCTGATAAAAATGAATGAGAAAAATCCGGAAGGAATTACCGGGAAAGATGCATCTCTTAAACGGGCATTAGGTTTATGGGACCTTATTTTTTATGGAATTATCCTGATTACAATAACTGCACCACTCCCGATCTTCGGGATTATCTGCACAGAAGCAAAGGGACATGTAGTCACAAGCATCTTAATAGCAATGATAGCCATGCTGTTTACAGCAGTAAGTTATGGTCGTATGGCAAGCGTCTATCCACTTGCAGGATCAGCATTCTCTTATGTTGGAAGAGCCATAAGTCCTTCCTTAGGTTTTCTTACTGGCTGGGGTATGGTTATGGATTATATGCTAAATCCCATATTATGTACTATCTGGTGCAGTAAAGCCGTAATAAATATTGTACCCCAGATACCCTTTCCGGTCGGTGCTGCTTTTTTTACTTTACTATTTACTTCTTTAAATTTAATGGGAATTAAATCGAGTGCAAGAAATAATCAGGTTCTTGTAATTTTACTTAGCATTGTTGTTACGATTTTCCTGACTTATGCTATCCGCTATTTGCTATATAACCCTGAACTTACACAAGGTCAACTTCTTAAGCCATTTTACGATCCGAAAACATTTTCTTTACCACTGGTTCTGACCGGTACTTCAATTGCTGCTCTCACATATATCGGATTTGACGGAATTTCAACTTTATCTGAAGAAGTTAAAAATCCACGTCGCAATATATTACTTGCCACAGTACTTGTCTGTTTATTTACCGGGATTTTTGCCTCAGTTCAGGTTTATGTTTCGCAACTGGTATGGGGAGATTGGAAAAATTTCCCGGATATAGATACTGCTTTCATATTTATTGCTGAAAAAGCAGGAGGAAATTTTCTTTTTCATCTTATTAATATAAGCCTTTTATTCTCTGCTATGGGTGCCGGCATAGGATCCATGCTCGGTGGTGCCAGATTACTTTATGGGATGGGCAGGGAAGGTGCCATACCCAAAAAATTCTTCGGATTTATTGATCCCAAAAGACATATTCCACGTAATAGTGTCCTCTTTATTGGGGGCACAACCTTTATTATGGCTAATATTCTGAATTTTCAGTTAACTGCAGAAATGCTCAATTTTGGAGCCTTTATTGCATTTATGGGTGTGAATATGTCAGTTTTCTTCCACTTCTTCATCAGGGAAAAAAGTAAAAAATTTATAAATATTGTCCCGCCAATCATTGGATTTTTATTTTGTTTCATAATTTGGATCAATCTGCGTAATCAGGCAAAAATTGCAGGCACTATCTGGATCCTGCTGGGGATGATCGTTGGTTTTATTAAAACTAAAGGATTCCGTAAAAACATCTCATTCTTTACCCCATCTGACTCAGATTAAATATCTTGACATCAGCACAGTTTGATAAATTCATGAATTCAGACAAAACGATTAAAAGTGTTGTTAAATAATGAATACATGAGTCTGCTCCGAAAGATATATTTTCAATTTAAAAGAAAGAATTGCCACAGATTACTCAGATTATCAATTAATTAATACAAATTAATCTGTGAATCTGTGGCGATATTGGAGATAATATGATTTTTTGGAGTAGACTCATACAAGGGTTCTTTAAAATATGTACATTTATCCCGAATGATAATTCAATAAGGATGAAAATCCTCAATTAATAAGAGTCATTCAATGAAACCAATTTTCGAGAAAATAAATAAACCTGCAGACCAGTCTTTTTACCTTGAAGAAGTTATAAGGTCTTATTTTGCCGACCAGTGGCATTTTCACCCGGAAGTGGAGATTCTGTATGTAAGCGAAGGATATGGAACAAAGTATGTTGGTGATGGTATTACTCCATATCATCCGGGGGATGTTATGATCATCGGTTCAAATACCCCTCATGTATTGGTTTCCAACCCCGAATACCTGATCCCCGGAAATAATCTTACCTCCAGGGCACATTGTATCCAGTTCATGACCGGTAATGTAAGGACTTTTTTACCCTATCTTCCTGAATTATTTAAAATCAATGAATTCCTGGAGGAAGCAAAACGAGGCATATATTTTTCTAAGGGAATAAATACAAAACTTATCGGGCTTATTACAGAATTACCGTCCCTTATAGGAATGAAAAGATTAATAGGCTTGTTGACTATACTGGATATCATGTCCACAAACAGAAGTTATAAATATTTGTCATCTCCGAATTATAAATCCATTACATTAAGTTCTGAGGACCAGGACAGGATGGAAATCATCTATCAATATGTGATTCAGAATTATTCAGACAAAATATACCTGGAAGAAGTAGCATCACTGGTACACCTCACTCCCCATTCCTTCTGCCGTTTTTTTAAATCCAGGACAAGTAAGGTTTTTTCAACTTTCGTTAACGAAGTAAGGATAGGAAATGCCTGCAGGATGTTGATCGAAAACGAATTAACAGTATCCCAGATCTGCTATGCAACCGGATTCAATTACCTTTCAAACTTCAATAAACAATTCAGGAAGCTGAAAGGAATGACACCTTCCGAATTTGTGTCGAAATATAAAAATGCAAATATTGAAATGGAGGGGTTTGATGATTTGGATGTTAGGGGTAGTTAACTAAGTAAATAAAGCCCCTATGCTTAATATCATATTATTATTTAACAGATAAATTTGGAAAATCCTTTTATTACTGCCAAATTTATATGAAGTGACAACATAATACTCTCATTTTGTAAATGACTGATATAAAGCAAAATAACATAATTAATATGGTTTGACTATTATTGTATAATTAAACAAAATAATATGAACGTAGATATCTTAATGAATGACCTTACCAGGCGTACCCCCGGTGAAATTGAATACCATCAGGCTGTTCGTGAAGTTTTGGAATCTATTGAAGAATTGTATAATGAAAATCCCCAGTTCGAATCGGCTCAGATAATAGAACGATTAATCGAACCCGACAGGATTTTTATTTTCAAAGTGCCATGGGAAGACGATCAGGGAAAAATTCATGTGAATCGCGGTTACAGGATACAATTTAATAATGCAATAGGTCCTTATAAAGGGGGACTACGCTTCCATCCGAGTGTAAACCTCAGTATCCTGAAATTCCTGGGCTTTGAGCAGATTTTTAAAAACAGCCTTACTTCCTTGCCTATGGGAGGCGCTAAAGGAGGATCAGACTTCGATCCCAAAGGTAAATCAAACCGTGAGATCATGCGCTTCTGCCAGTCATTTATGCTGGAACTATGGAACCATATTGGCCCTGATACTGATGTCCCTGCCGGGGATATTGGTGTAGGAGCACGTGAAATAGGTTACTTGTACGGAATATACCGTAAGCTGGCAAGAGAAAACACCGGAGTACTCACAGGGAAAGGGCTTAACTGGGGAGGCAGCCTGATCCGACCCGAAGCAACAGGGTATGGAGTGGTATATTTCGCACAGGAAATGCTGGCCCTGAAAAATGAAACATTTGAAGGGAAAAAAGTGGCAGTCTCCGGTTTTGGAAATGTAGCATGGGGAGTAGTCCGGAAAGTCAATGAACTGGGAGGGAAGGTTGTTACACTTTCCGGCCCCGATGGTTATATCTACGACCCCGAAGGAGTCAGCGGAGATAAAATAGAATATATGCTCGAATTAAGGGCAACTAATGAAGATATCGTACGACCGTATACATTCGAATACCAGGAAGCTGAATTTTTCCAGGGAAAACATCCATGGGACGTACCTGTGGATATTGCACTCCCTTGTGCAACACAGAATGAACTGAACCAGGAAGATGCAGAAAACCTTGTAAAGAACGGATGTATATGCGTTTGCGAAGGAGCCAATATGCCCTGCACTCCCGAAGCAATCATGGTCCTCCAGAATAATAAGATCCTTTATTCTCCGGGAAAAGCATCTAATGCTGGGGGAGTGGCAACATCCGGACTTGAAATGGCCCAAAACTCCATGAAGATCAATTGGAGCAAGGAAGAAGTGGATAAACGCCTGCATCATATCATGACCCAGATACACCATAATTGCGTTAAATACGGCACCCTGCCTGATGGATATGTGGATTACGTTAAAGGAGCAAATATCGCAGGATTTTTAAAGGTTGCAAATGCTATGGTTGACCAGGGGATGTATTAGTAGAGACAGGGCATGCCCTGTCTGTACAACAAGGGTATGCCCTGTCTGTACAACCAGGGCATGCTCTGTCTCTGTATTTGGGATACCCCGGAGGGGTTTAAATTGAATAGCCAGGGAGCCTGTCCGCCAACTGGCGGATGTAAACCCTTGGAAAAATGACGAAATGATAATCTGCCGGACAGAAACCAGCTCTTAATATCATTTGGCTGATTGAGGCGGAAAAAGATAAAGCTCATTCAGGAAAAGTAATTTAAACAAAGCAAATAGTATTAGCCAAAAATTTGTAAACTTTTTTCAGAACTATACACTGAAAGAAATTCAGAAAGTTACAGGATGCATTATAATTCCTTAATAAATGCTAAAACCGTTGGGATGTATTGCAATGCGTCTAAAAATTTTACAACATTTCGTAAATTCTAATAAAGGGTATTATGAGAAAAAAGAGATTTGTTACATATTTTGTTGCGATATTATTCATTCAACTAAATATACAAGCACAAAATTCAGGTAACTCCGGAAGTATTTTGAATTTTGCAGAATTTGAATCTGCAATGCCACCGGTCAGATATGTTAATAATCCGATAATTAAGCATGGAGGTTGGGCAGGAGGTCAACTTGAGGAACCTTGCATTCTTGAAAACCCCAAAGACAGTACTAAACTTGTAATGTTTTATTCAGGTGCGAACTTAGCAAAGGAGGGTGGGAAAGCTGGTATAGCAAAAGCATGGGCATATAAAATAAATCCTTTTATATGGTTTGAATATGATCAAAATCCATTATTTACCTTCAATCCGGAAATACCCTTTGAATCCGGGAACATAAGACTCGATTGTGTTTTATATAATGCTGTGAAGGATGAATACTGGATATATTATACAGGAACAGGCATGACTTCTACCGGTTCTGTTGGCGATGCTATAGGATTAGCTACTTGTTCAGCTGGTGGTGATGGATATAGCGGGATAATGAAAGAAAATATTATAAAGTATTCAGGTAATCCAATTTTAACATCAACAGGGCAGGGCAGGAACGATGGAACACATGTGTCGCAGGGAGCTGTATTAATAGATAACGGAAAGTATTTTATGTATTACTCATATAGAGGGACAGAAGTGTTACCTGGAATAAGATATGCAACTTCTGTTGATGGTAAGGTATGGATTAAACAGGGAGAAGGGGATATTCTTTCCCGCGGTCCCGAAGGAGATCCGGATTCGCGCTATTTTGAATGGCATCAGGTTTTTAAAGCTTTTAATAAGAATATTTTAGTATGGGAGGCTTTTAACGGGAAAGAATGGGCTATCTGTATGGCATCTTCCGATTCCCCGGATGGCCCCTGGACAAAATCTCTGAAGAATCCAATATTCAGACCTTCCGGAATTGATGGCACATTCGATAAAACATTTGTTGCAACACCTGCCTTTTATTTAATAAATGATAAGTGGTATTTTTATTATCAGGGAGCTGGTGAAGGTGGTAATTATATTTATAATACCTGGGATATGGGTGCAGCAGAATTAATAAAGTAATAATTTCAGGCCTGCCTGCTCTTCTTTGGCATCTACGCCGGCAGGCAGGCTTTCAACCTGTGGGCTTCTACTCATACCAATCCACTATTTATTATTTATTATTCTGACTATTAAAAAGTTATACTTGTGTGAAACATTAGTAAAATGCAAATATGAAAATAATTCAGGTTTAATTCCTGTAAAACGAGGAAGGTAATTCTATAAAAATAATCAGGGAATGAAAAATACAATCTTACTGTTTCTGTTCTTCAACTACTTGCTTTCTATAGGCCAATTGGGAAGTAAAACCATTGTTCCCGATGATTTCCCGTCATTTCATGTTCCCGGTTATGAGAAGGAAATGGAATTGCTGAGGAAGTTATTTTATCTTCAATTTACTGTTTCAGGAAGCAGTGTGCCACTATGGGATGAATGGATGCCCATGTCTACCTTATGGCCGGCTATCGGAGAGGGTCATAAACTAATGGAAACACGCAGGGAATGGGCGAATTCGCTTTCATCCCGTTTTTTTAATGCTGAAGGATATATAGTTACTGAACAACATGATGGCCTCGCTCATGCAGAAGGTTGGCCTTTCCCTTTATGGACACAGGGAGGAGGTGTAGGATGGCACTTTCGAAGTACCGGCATTCCGGGATATGACGCTTCGGTTGTAACCCCTGACGGCTGGATAATAACAGGGGGTAAAGGGGGTATTGTTAATTCACAGGGATGGGAAATAAAACTTATTGAGAACAATGCGGTTATTCAATCTCCTCTTTGTTTTATAGATGCAGAGGAGTTTCCATGGCTTCGGCTTAACTGGTGGGCGGTTGGTTTGGAAGGCGCAAACTGCTACATTGAGTGGACCACTGAAGATAACCCAACCTTCTCTAAAACCCGGAGAGCTTATTTCTCTCTTACGGAATTTGATAAACGAAGAGTGGCTCATGCCTCCTGGGCACCTGAACCCCTGGGAAAACTCGATTCAATTGTTCCCCTTGCCCGTACTATGATCCCGGTATACCGTATTCCAACATGGAAAGGAAAAATCACAGGATTTCGAATAGGATTCGATAATCAGGAACCATTGAAAATTGTTATTAAATCTTTTCACGTTGCCTATGATTCAAGACATAGCGTAAATAACCTGAATTTTATCAGGGGCTGTCACGATTATTTTATGTGGACAAATGATATCGCATTTCTGAGAAGCCAGATAGGACGTATCAGGACATCAATGCATTTTATACAACGTGAATTTGACACTCGTAAAAGAAAATGTCTCTATACAACATGGCCCGGACATGAAGGCACATCCGGTGTCAGATTTATTAACGGAGATAAAACTTTCTTTCCCGGTGAGGGAATAGGAAGTAATTATTGGGATCTGCTCCCTTTTGGAGGAGAAGACGCATTGGGAAGTATTTATTATTATGATGCTTTGAGAGATCTGGCAAAACTTGAAGAAGCAATAATAAAACATCCTGAATGGTGTATATCTACAGGAGCAGATTCTTTTAGTCCGGAAGAACTCCGGCAACATGCCATGGAAGTCAGAGATTATGGCAGAAAGAGATTCTGGAATGAAAAAACTGGCCGCTTTGGCACAGTTGACCTTAAAGGTACTATGCACGATTATGGATTTACTTTCCTAAATAATGAAGCCGTTTATTTCGGATTTGCAACTTCTGAACAGGAAAAATCTATTTATGAGTGGCTGAACGGACTACGCATGGTAAATGGCGATACTTCAACTGGGGATGATATTTATTACTGGCGATTCGGACCACGCTCAAACACAAGAGATAATAAGGATTACTACCCGTTCAGTATCGATCCTGAATGGTTCCCCTGGGGAAAATCAGTGCAAAACGGAGGGGCTATTCTTGCCTGGTCATATTATGACCTGATGATGAGAATTAAAGTTGCAGGACCTGATGATGCTGAAAAATTATTAATGAAAATCATCGCCTGGTATAAAGACACACAGGACGAAGGTGGTTTCCGGGCCTACTACCAAAACGATCCCTCACGGGGAACCCTGCAGGGAGACAATGTCGGAGGAGCTGTTGGCGTGGATAAAGAGTTTATTGAAAGCATCCTTGTACCTCAGGTTATGTTATATGGTTTCCTCGGATTTACCCCTGGTACAGATGGCTTCAGAATAAATCCAATGCTACCCGAAAATTGGCCTTCCCTGACAATAACCAGGATCCACTTCCATGAACAGATAATAAACATTACTGTTACACAGGATAAAAAAGTGATTATCTTTGGCACGAACGTTCCTGTTGATGATTTTCTGACAATTGAACTCCCGGAAGATTATGTTGTATATGCTACAGGAATGGATATCAGGAAGAAAACAATTCCAGACTAAAAGTATTTATAAGTGATTTTTTAATAACCAGACTAATGATCAGACACATAGTATTTTTCAGATTAAAAGAACAAAATGATAAAGGCCTTAAAAAAGATCAGTTACAGAATCTTAAAAATTTCCTTGAATCATTAAAAAAAAAGATTGAAGTGATTGTTCACCTTGAAACCGGAATAAACTTCTCCACAAGAGAAGTCGCTTTTGATCTTGCCCTTATAACCGATTTTGCTTCAGTAAATGATCTTGAAAAATATATTGCACACCCGGAACATCAGAAGCTATTGGAGTTTCTGAATGAAATTAAAAAGGAAGTTGCAGTGGTGGATTACGAATATTAATAAAGAAAATGAATAAATTATATCCCTTAAAATTTACTCCCATATTAAAAGACAAGATCTGGGGTGGTTCAAAATTGCGGAATTTCCCGGGTAAAGAAAAAGCTTCCGAAAAATGCGGTGAAAGCTGGGAAATATCAACTGTCGGAAATAATATTTCAGTTGTAAGCAATGGTTTCCTTAAAGGGAATGATCTTCAGGAACTTATTGAGGTTTACATGGGAGATATACTCGGAGATAAAGTGTTTGATGATTACGGCATTGAATTTCCCCTGCTGATAAAATTTATTGAAGCCAAAGATGTTTTAAGTGTACAGGTGCATCCCGATGATGAATTAGCCTTTCAACGCCATAACACAAGAGGTAAAACTGAAATGTGGTATATTATTGATGCAGAGCATGATGCAAAGCTGATCTCGGGATTTAACAAAGAACTGTCACAGGAAGAATACCTTAATTATCTTAATTCAGGAAGGTTAAAGGAAATATTGAATTATGTGAGTGCCGTGGCCGGAGATATTTTCTTTATACCGGCAGGCAGGGTTCACGCTACAGGAGCAGGAATACTCCTGGCTGAAATACAGCAGGCTTCAGATATAACGTACCGTATTTACGATTGGGACAGGAAAGACGAAAAAGGCAATCCCCGTGAATTACATACAAAATCAGCAGTGGACGCATTAGATTTTACATATCACCCTGAAGTGAAGTCTTTGTATTCCGGAAAACTGAATCAGACGGTTGAGGTTGTTGATAATAAATATTTTACTACAAATATTATCCAGCTCAATACTGTAGTTGAAAAAAATTTTAATTTTATTGATTCCTTTGTAGTTTATATCTGTACAGAAGGGGAAGTGTCCCTGGAAATTGAGGGACTTCAGTCAACAGTGATCAAAAAAGGAGAAACAGTTCTTGTTCCGGCTATGATCAAACAATTGCTGATCAATCCTGTTGTGAAATCTTCTTTGCTGGAAGTATATATTAAATACTGATATCCGGTCCTGAAATGATAATAAAAACCGCAGAATTTATTAAGAGCAGCACTTCTGAAAAGCAATGCCCGACAGGTACATTGCCTGAATTTGCTTTTATCGGACGTTCCAATGTGGGTAAATCTTCTCTTATAAATTTTCTCTCCGGTAAAAAAAACCTTGCCAAAACATCTTCTACCCCGGGGAAAACAAGACTAATTAACCATTTTATAATCAATGATGCATGGTACATTGTTGATCTTCCCGGTTATGGATATTCGAGAGCAAGTAAAAAAGAAAAAGAGAAAATTGATAAAATCATCCATGGTTATATTAGTAAGCGGAAGCAGATGTACTGCCTGTTTGTATTGATAGATTGTCGCCATAATCCCCAAAGAATTGATCTGCAATTCATTTACTGGTTAGGAAAAAATCAGGTACCCTTTGTTATAGTATTTACGAAAACAGATAAATTAAACAGGCAGGAATTAAAGAATAATGTGAAAATTTATACAGGAGAACTGAAAAAAGAATGGGAAGAAGTTCCTGAATATTTTTTCACATCCGTGAAGAACCGGGCCGGTAGGGAGGAAATACTGGAATATATTGATAAGTGGGGGGATAAGAGTATGAGAGTATGAGAGTATGCAGTAGGGGCAGGGCATTCCCTGCCCGATGACAGGAAACAATATACCGGTAAAACATCAGAATAAATTTGATTCAATTAGTTAAATAATCTATCCGCCTTTGCGGGAGAACCCTTTTAAGATTGTTCATCTCTGTTTACGAAAAGGAGAGCTCGGATGAAATTCATCAAGCCCATTAGGCATAGTTCTCGGAATTATTAAACCTTCCTTCCGTGCCCGCTCTATCTTTTTCTGACCATCTTCTAAGGTTTCATTGGGCATTAAGAACCAGGGATGGGGTGTGTACGCAGTATCCATAATGGTTTCTATACTTTTGGTCACCTCAGGAAATATTGCCGCAAGGTTGCGTTCCCCGCATGCGTCTTCTTCTGGCAGGTACAATAAGAGCGGATCATCTAATGATTTACGATACCCAAACCAGGGTCCCATTCGTACCGACTGCTCCCAAAGTGAATTCCAGTACATGTACGGGGCAGGCTTAAAATCCCTGGGGTCACCACCCAGCAATGGCCAAAGGTCAACACCATCAATCTTATGCGTGTAAGTTGCTCCTGCTAATTTAGCTGCAGTTGGGAAAAAATCCAGGAGCCAAACCGGTTGACTAATTACATTGGGGCGAATCTTTCCTTCCCAACTGACAAAAAACGGTACGCGAATACCACCCTCCAAAATTGAGTATTTTCCACCCGTAAAGGGGCCATTGATTTCGAATGCTGAAGGATCTATTTCTCTCATTCCGTTATCGACTGAAAAAAAGATCATCGTGTTCTCATAAATGCCCAGACTCCTGAGTTCTGCAACAAGTTTCCCCACGAAATGGTCAAGACGGATGGTCATGGCGGCCTTTTCGCGTTCGTACAGGGGAATGTCGGTCAGGTACTGCATTTCCCCTAAATTAGGGATAATTGGGGGAAAATGCGGGAGCTGGGTGGGAAAGTACAGAAAGAAAGGATTATCCCGGTTATCCCGGATGAATTTCATAGCCACCTTTTCAATTTCATCTACCGAGTAAACTGCTTCTTTAGGATTTTTCAGTTCATTGAGGATAAGGTCACCATTCTCATCGTATTCGTTTTTTAATGAATACTCCCTGGCCATATCGAATCCGGCATTCTGTGGGATTGGTATCTTCTCACCATTGGATTCCAGGTAATCGGGAAAGTAGGTATGTGCCCGGACCTGTGAGTAAAATCCGAATGCCACATCAAATCCCTGGTTTTCAGGGAAACCTTCATAAGATTCATATTCCCCAAGTCCCCATTTCCCAGCCATACAGGTGGCATATCCTGCGCTCTTCAATACTTCGGCAATGGTTATGTCCTCTTTACTAAGGGGTTCCTGGCCTCGCGCACTCCCGTTGGCTCGTATTGGACCATGCCCCGTGTGCAAGCTGGTCAACAGGGTACCACGACTTGGAGCACATGAAGGAGCACCGGTATAAGCCTGGGTAAATCTAACTCCATTCCTGGCCAATTGGTCAAGGTGGGGCGTTTTGTAGTGTTGTTGTCCGTAACAGCTTAACTCACGAAATTCCATGTCATCAGCAAAAATGAAAATGATGTTGGGCTTTGGAGCTTTTTTAGCAGTATTTGAACAAGAAGTGTTGCAAAAAGGCAGAACCGAAAGGCTCAGGTAGATCAGTCTTTTCATGCGTACAAATATTAATTATGTTATTGCAAATCAATAAGTTCTATTTGCCTATCGGCAAATTGGCATAGCCTGCCCCGAAACTTCGGGGGAACCCCCATGTTTGTTCATGTCCTCGTTGTGTACGCTAGTACATGGGGGTTTCATCTAATGAATACGTTTTTATGGATTGTACTTAAAAATCCAAATTGAATTTTTTAAGACGGTTTTAGTACCGGTAATAAGACAAAAGTTATTTAATCATGGCCAATTTGGCTTAACTCCAGTCAAAAATATTTTTTTCTTTTGTCTTTTAGGCGTAAAAAGCACTCTGATTTTCATTTTTTTAGCCAACGGAATGTCCCTCACTTATACACTCTTGTGTTGGTTCTCATATTTACCTCCATTCTGTGTTTTTAGGCCGCTTCGAAGTCATGTTAAAACTTAAATACACGTAATTACTGTGGGAAATATACAGAATACTATATCAAAAAACAAGACGCAAGCAAATTTTTCCGCACACTTCGCGAATTCCATACGGGAAGCAAAGGATGTCACAAAGAACTTTTTAGACTGCCTCCGGGGAGGTAAAACAAATTGAGCAGAATATTTTACTTTTTGGAATAGATTTAAAGTAAATCGTGCACATGGACGCACAGCCGTGCGTATATAATTTGATCCCTCGATCCCTCGATCCCTCGATCCCTCGATCCTCGATCCCTCGATCCCTCGATCCCTTGATCCCTCGATCCCTCGATCCCTTGATCCCTCGATCCCTTGATCCCTTTGATCCCTCGATCCCCTTTGATCCCTTAAAATAAATTTCATTTTCTGCAAAAAAACAACCAGATTTGCCTCAATAATTTTTACATTTGCGCCGTGAAAACAAACTAACACATTCTTATCCCTAAATGATGAGAGCATATACTCCGATTAAATTTTTTGCCGGCAGAAGTTCTTACCCGCTGGCAGAAAAAATAACCAAAGCTTTTGGTTCAGAGATAGGTAAAACATCGGTCCTGGAATTCAGTGACGGAGAGTTACAACCATCCTATGAGGAATCTGTAAGAGGATGTACCGTGTTTATCATCCAGTCAACCCCCCCGCCTGCAGAAAACCTGATGGAATTACTGCTGATGATTGATGCAGCAAAAAGAGCCAGCGCCTATAACGTGGTTGCCGTTATCCCTTATTTCGGTTATGCCAGGCAGGACAGGAAAGATCGTCCCAGGGCATCTATAGGAGGAAAACTTGTTGCCAACCTTCTATTGTCAGCGGGTGTTGACAGGATAATGACGATGGACCTTCACGCTGATCAGTTACAGGGATTCTTCGACATCCCTGTTGATCACCTTTATGCTTCGAGTATTTTTGTTCCCTATATTAAAAGCCTCAATCTCGATAATATCGCAGTCGCTGCACCTGATATGGGAGGGACAAAACGTGCCAACGCATATGCCAGGTTCCTCGACACTCATATGATCATCTGTTATAAAACGAGGAAAAAACCTAATGTAGTGGAAGAAATCAGAGCTATTGGTGAAATTGAAGGGAAAAATGTGTTTATTATTGATGACATGATAGATACCGCTGGAACAGTATGCCTTGCTGCCGAAATGATGAAAAATGAGGGTGCAAAATCTGTCCGTGTGGTTGCTTCTCACCCGGTGCTTTCCGGACATGCATATGATAGAATAAACGAATCTTTTATTGATGAAGTTATTGTATCTGACTCAATACCAATAAAACAAGGATCAGATAAAATTAAGGTACTCTCTATCGCTGAACTTTTTGCCGACGTAATAAATAAAGTGTATAATTATCAGTCAATAAGTACACATTTTATAATTTAGTTCTTATATTTGCACTCCTTTTTACGCACTGGGGTTTTTATCCCCTTGTGTGATGGGGAATTAAATAAAAAGGCTACTTCGAAAAGTCAAATTTACGATTTTCAAGGGTTTTGCCCCCCAGCCCCCTAAAGGGGGAGAGCCTATAAATCAGCAACTTGCAAAAAGTCCCCCTTGGGGGATTTAGGGGGAAAAGATTTTTTCGGAGTTGGCTCAATACATAAAGTTTAATTCTTAGTAGCACGTTTAATTATGAAGACATTTAACATTGAAGTAAAAAAAAGGGAGAACACCGGGAAAGCATCCTCCCGTAGATTAAGGGCAGAAGAAAATGTGCCCTGCGTAATGTATGGCGGAGATAAAATCTTCCACTTTTACGCACACGAAAACTCCTTCAGAAAAATGATTTATACTAATGAAGTATTTATCATTGACCTTGATATTGAGGGAGATAAACACAAAGCTGTAATTCATGAAATACAGTTCCACCCTGTAACAGACAAAATCAATCATATTGACTTTATAGAGGTGTTTGAAGATAAACCTGTTAACGTACACATCCCCGTTGAACTTTCAGGTAGCTCTGTAGGGATCAAAAATGGAGGAAAATTACGACAGAAAAGAAGGGCACTTAAAGTAAGAGGACTGATCAAACATCTGCCCAGCAAACTAAATATAGATATAACAGATATTGATATTGGTCATGTTGTTAAGGTAGGTGACCTTAGCTATGATAATCTTGAATTGCTTGATCCTCACAGATCTATGGTTGTTTCTGTAATTTCTTCCCGTGTAGCCCTGAAGTCAGCAACAATGGCTGAAGCTGAAGAAGCAGTACCCGAAGTAGCAGAAGTACCGGAAACAACTGAAGAGGAAAAATAATTTAACCCGCTTATCTCCTGTAAATTGAAATATCTTATCACAGGATTGGGTAACCCGGGTGAACAATACGCTAATACCCGGCATAACATTGGATTCAACATAATAGACAGTCTCTCACTGTCTTTTAATGTTGCTTTCCTGGACAGGAGATATGGCTTTGTATCAGAATTCAAATATAAAGGAAGGATCTTTCACCTTCTAAAACCTTCCACATACGTGAATCTTAGCGGCAAAGCAGTTAATTACTGGCTGAAAAAGTGTAAAGTCCCTATAGAAAATCTCCTGGTAGTGCTCGATGATATCGCACTTCCTTTTGGTACCCTCAGATTAAAACCTTCAGGTGGTGACGCCGGACATAACGGACTTATCAATATTTCGGAAGTGCTTGGAAATCAAAATTATGCCAGGTTAAGATTTGGAATTGGAAGCGATTTTCCTAAAGGATACCAGGTAGAACATGTATTAGGTGGCTGGGATGACAACGAAAAAACCCTTCTTTCCGGGAGAATTGAACAGGCCTGTGAAATGATCAAAGCCTTTGGAACTATTGGTATTGATTTGACAATGAGCAGGTTTAATAATAAATAATTTCCTTCTGCCAGTGGATCAGACACCAAAATATGTTGAAACTCCTTTGATGAAACAATACTACAGCATCAAAGCGAAACATCCCGATGCGGTGCTGCTGTTCAGGGTAGGGGACTTTTATGAGACTTTTGGAGAAGACGCAATACGCGCTTCAGAAATATTGGGTATTACCCTTACCCGCAGGGCAAACGGAGCCGCATCTTTTGTTGAACTGGCAGGCTTCCCCTATCATGCACTTGATACATACCTTCCGAAACTCGTGAGAGCGGGACAAAGAGTGGCAATATGCGAACAATTGGAAGATCCCAAGCTGGCAAAGAAAATCGTTAAAAGAGGGATCACAGAACTGGTCACTCCCGGAGTATCATTCAATGAAAACGTCCTGGAAAATAAGGAAAATAACTTCCTTGGAAGCATTTTCCTGGAAAATAAACTGGCAGGTGTTGCCTTCCTCGATATTTCCACCGGTGAATTTCTTACAGCCCAGGGAAATATCGAATATATTGATAAATTATTAAGCAGCTTCCAGCCAAGAGAACTCTTAATAGAAAAAAGAAAACAAAAGGAAGTAAAAGATATCTTTGGCAGTAATTACTTTTTCTTCCCCCTGGATGACTGGATCTATACCGAAGAAAATGCTAATGATAAACTCACACGTCATTTCCAGACAAATACGCTGAAAGGATTCGGGGTGGAATCACTTCAGCTCGGCATCATCGCTTCCGGCGCTATTCTCCAGTACCTTGATATTACAGAGCATAAAAATGTAAATCATATCCTCACTCTCTCCCGTATTGAAGAAGATCATTTCGTTTGGCTCGACCGGTTTACCATCCGTAATCTCGAAATATTCAAATCAATATACGATGAAGGTAAAACTCTAATAGATATTCTCGACAGGACTTCCTCTCCTATGGGCTCACGGATGCTTAAACGGTGGCTTGCACTCCCGCTGAAAGATATTGTGCCACTGAACGATCGTCTTGACATCGTTCAGTATTTTAAAGACAACAATGAAACCAGGACTTTTTTCAGTAATAAAATAAAAATTTCGGGCGACCTGGAAAGGATCATTTCAAAAGTTGCAGTTAACCGGGTAACTCCCAGGGAAATGCTGCAACTGAGCATTGCACTGGGAATAATCGGTCCCCTGAAAGAGCATTGCTGCAATAATGGCCCGGAATCCTTAAAACGCATTGGGGAACAATTCAATCCCTGTGAATCTGTAAAAAACAGGATTGAAAAAACCTTGAAAGAGAATGCTTCAAACCAGGTGAACAAGGGTAATATTATTGCTCCCGGAGTTTCTGAAGAACTTGATGAGTTAAGGAAGATAATGTATTCAGGGAAAAATTTTCTCGTGGAATTACAGCAGAGGGAAATAGCCCGTACCGGTATCAGTTCGCTGAAAGTAGCATTTAACAATGTATTCGGTTATTATATTGAAGTGCGGAATACACATAAGGATAAAGTTCCCCCGGAATGGGTAAGGAAACAAACCCTGGTAAGCGCTGAAAGATATATAACAGAAGAACTGAAAGAATATGAAACAAAGATACTGGGCGCTGAAGAAAAAAGCCTGGCCCTGGAAGCAAAGATATTTGAGGAACTCGTAAAAAGCGTGGAAGATTTCATTCCTGCAATCCAGTTAAATGCATCACTTCTTGCACGGCTTGATTGCCTGGCGTCCTTTGCCGAACTTGCCATTACTAATAATTATGTCAGACCAGAACTGAACGACAGCCTGGTGATCGATATCCGGCAAAGCAGGCATCCGGTTATTGAAACTCAGCTTCCGGTAGACGAAACATATGTCGCCAATGATGTATATCTTGACACCAGCGAACAACAGGTAATAATACTTACCGGTCCGAATATGTCCGGTAAATCAGCTCTCCTTCGCCAGACAGCACTTATCGTTCTTTTAGCGCAGATAGGATCTTTTGTTCCTGCAGGTAAAGCCAATATCGGGCTGGTAGATAAATTATTCACACGTGTCGGTGCATCTGATAATATTTCCCTGGGAGAATCCACTTTTATGGTGGAAATGCTGGAAGCTGCCAGTATCCTGAATAATCTTTCCGACCGTAGTCTTATTCTCCTTGATGAGATCGGAAGAGGAACAAGTACATACGACGGGATATCCATTGCCTGGGCCATGGTGGAATATATACATGAAAATGGCCGTTGCAAACCAAAAACATTGTTTGCCACTCATTATCATGAACTTAATGAAATGGAATCTTCTTTCCCCAGGGTGAAAAACTTCAATGTATCTGTGAAAGAATTGAATGACAGGGTGATTTTTGTCCGCAAACTGGAACGTGGAGGAAGTGAACATAGTTTTGGTATTCATGTGGCAAGAATGGCAGGCATGCCCCGCAGTGTAGTAAAACGGGCAGATGAAATCCTCCGGGAACTGGAAAAATCACATGAAAAGAAAACATTGACAAAACCGGTATCAGGACTTGCATCACAGCGGGAAGGTTACCAGCTCAGCTTTTTCCAGCTTGATGATCCTGTACTGAAACAGATCAGGGATCATATTGCAGGCCTGGATATAAATAACCTGACACCGGTGGAGGCGTTGAATAAGTTGAATGAGATAAAGAGGGTTATTGGTTATTAGGTTATTGGGTTAATGGGTTAATGGGTTAATGGGTTAATGGGTTAATGGGTTAATGGGTTAATGGGTTATTGGGATTGATTTTTTAGATAGAAAATATATCCATTCAAAACTTTTTGCAGTTTCAGTATCTTTTGTCTGAGTTCATCTAAATCTGTTTCATTAATATAACATTCATCGTAAGCATCAATTATATGATTAAGTGTTTCCATCAAACTTCCTCTGGCATTAAAACAGAATTTTATATTTTCTTTAAAATGAAACCTACCGAATCCTTCAGAAATATTTGCTCCTACAGAACGGCTGCTTCTGATAAGCTGATCTGTCAGCCTGAATTTTTCGTCGGGTGGGAATGACTTTACACTTTTTTTGATATCCATTTTAAGCTGTCTGGCCAATTTCCAGACATCCAATTCTTCAAATGTTGTGTATATCATGATTTTAATAATGTTAGTGACGGCTGGTCAGGAATTTTATATAATTCTTTTAAGTCATTTTATTTATGAAAAAAGTATATAAAAAAACAGCTACTCATCCTTAAATTTTTTCACTGTTAACAAAAATAATCCAATAACTCAATAATCCAATAACTCAATAACCCAATAACCCAATAACCCAATAACCCAATAACCCAATAACCTAATAACCCAATAACCCAAAAAACCCTTTGTCAAATTCAAAAAAACCCTTATTTTTGCAAACCCAAAAGAATAATTAAGTATTTTTGTTTTTACCATGCGGGAATAGCTCAGTTGGTAGAGCACGACCTTGCCAAGGTCGGGGTCGCGGGTTCGAGTCCCGTTTCCCGCTCCAGGATTATTTAGTGATTTAGTGATTTAGTGATTTGGTGATTTAGTGATTTGGTGAAAGGGTAAAATATATTTATTAATAGTATAGATGAATTCGGATGAACTTAGCCAAAGAACTAAATTATTTGCACTTGAAATAATAAGGTTCTATAAAGAATTGCCAAAAACTGACGAAGTAAGAATTCTTGGGAAACAATTAATTCGTTCCGCAACTTCAATTGCTGCAAATTATAGGGCAGCTCGTCGTGCAAGATCTGAAAATGATTTTTACTCAAAGATTTGTATTGTAGTAGAAGAAAGTGATGAAAGCTTATTTTGGCTTGAATTGTTGAAAGAAGCAGAAATCAACTCCAGCAACAGGATTAATGATTTAATGAAAGAAGCTCAGGAGTTGTTAAAGATTTTTTCTGTTTCCCGTAAAACATTAAAAAATCGTACTTGACATAATACATAATTTTTCACAATGAAACTTTTTCAAATCACCAAATCACCAAATCACTAAATCACTAAATCACTAAATCACTAAATCACTAAATCACTAAATATCCTCCGCCCGGATGGTGGAACTGGTAGACACGCAGGACTTAAAATCCTGTGACCAGAAATGGTTGTGCGGGTTCAAGTCCCGCTCCGGGTACAAAATAACCCCTTAAGTAATTGATACTTAAAGGGATTTATTTTTGTTAGTAACAGTATTAGTAACGGTTTTTTTATTGAATATGCTTTTTCCAGTTCTTAAAGACCTTTATTTTTTAAAATACCCTAAAACTTCACTATATAATTTGAGTAAAATTTAAAGATTCTGACTCTTTTTTTTGTTAAAAAGAAATTAAACCCCCCTCAAAAATTTGTCATTTTCTTCATTTTTCTCCGTTTTTTCTTAAATAAAGACTAAATTTTCTTTTGTTGCTAAATGCCTGTATATCAAGTTGTAATATTGAGAATTATTTTTATTTTCGATTTTTAGTAAAAATTCTTTAAAATTTTGGGTAATGTTTAGGGTGTTTTTGGTATTAATATATAGGAAAGCATCTTATTAATTTCAAAAAAATGAGACCTTGTTTTTTCCGGAAGCAACATTTTATAAAAACATACTTTTTCTTTTTATTAACCTAACTTAAAAAATTAACAACATGAAAATTTCATTTCTTTCCCTCTTTTTGTTTGTAATGTATTCCGGTCTTGTATTCAGCCAGGATGAAGTGTATAACGCAGTCAATGTCCTGGAAAGGATAGATCAGCTGAACGTCCTGAACCCGGCGCAAAGAATACATTATGATAAGGAAATCAAAGAGCCGTTGCCCTTACAGAGCCATACCCCGGCTGATTCTCTGAACCTGCAGTATCGCGAGTACATACGCACGACCAGTTATGTGCGGTTAGATCCCGAAAAAGTGAAACAGGTATTTCCTGAAGCGATGACAACCACCACGGATGGATTTAATGAGCTGGATTATTTATCACTGATCCCGGTTTTGCTGGATGCCATCGGGAAGCAGCAGGAGGAGATAAATCAGCTGACCCTGCGGATCAAACTGCTGGAGGAATTTATTAATAAATAAACTTAAAGAATTATTTAAACCAAACATAACATGAAAACTAATTATTTCAGCAATATTTTATTTGCAATGCTTATTATCCTATCTAACAAAGTATATAGTCAGAATACCGAATATGGGGACGGATCATCCACCTGTGGAGGAAGTCAAAACACTGCAATAGGTTATTATGCCGGATCATCTGAAACAGGAACAGGGAATGTTTTTCTTGGTCACCAGTCGGGTGATGGTTCAGAAGAATCCTACTATAATGTATTTGTAGGTTCAGAAACCGGGAGGAACAGTTATGAAGGAGAGTACAATACATTTGTAGGGTACAGGACAGGTGTGCTGAATTCTTTAGGGGGGGACAATACCTTTCTTGGCTCAAAAGCAGGAACTTATAATACAACTGGCAGTAACAATGTTTTTTTAGGTTCCCTTGCAGGATATAGCAATGTAAATGGAGGTTCGAATGTATATCTTGGGAGGATGGCAGGATATTATTCCACAGGATCAAATAATGTTTTTGTTGGTGATTGGGCTGGCTATAACCAGACAGGTTCCAATAAGCTATGGATAAAAGATCTTATATACGGGGAATTTGACAATGACCTGGTTGGAGTGTACGGAAAACTGGGTATCGGGGTAAAACCCACTACCAATGCCATGCTGAGGGTTTTTAAATCAGGCGCTCCGTATATTGAACTGGCAGATACAAGCAATAGTTTAGAGATAGGACTGGCCTCTGC